>OLOS01000001.1_pt1 | contig 383927 bp, 302 predicted proteins | sample 1672631 | NCBI WGS metagenome assembly OLOS01 (sample SAMEA3136707, study PRJEB25190) | human gut metagenome | biome: human gut; feature: human-associated habitat; material: faeces | place: Austria | collected 2013
CCCCCCCCCCATCAAAACGTGTCTTATGGATTGACGTATCAAGGGTTATTGCAGCCCTTCTGATCATGTACGTCCACCTGTCCTCCCCCTTTCTCCAGGCGGTGAGCCTCCATCTCTTTTACCTGGGGAGGGTTCCGTTTTTCCTGGTGCTGGCAGGGTACTTCCTGGGCAGGAACATCACCTGGAACAAGGCTTTTAACCGGGCTTTCTGGCTGTTTATTCCGTTCATGTTCTGGAATGTACTGTACGTGTTCCTTGTCCTGCCTCATGACGGCGCTTCCTTCCGCCTTGAGAATTTAATTGGTATCCGGGACGTCTTTCTTCCGGGCATGAACCTTTTCTCCGCGGATGACTCCCATGCCGTTCCCCCCATCGGCCCTTCCTGGTTCCTGAGGGACATTATCATTCTCACGTTGCTGACGCCTCTTCTGGTCCGCGTCAAAATCCTGCTGTTTCCTGCGGTGCTCCTCTTTTTCTGTTTCTTCAACACGGCCCCGGACCACACGGAGACGATTTCCATTGGAACCTGTGCTTTTTACCTGCTGGGCGTTGCGCTCAGTTCCCGGCGGATTGACGACATTCATCTGTTGATGAATAAAAAATTCGGCATTTTTTTCTGGGTAAGCATTTTTATGCCCGTTGTACTGATAGCGCTGTATTCCGCCGGAGTGATCCCCCTGTGGAAAGAGACGGCCATTGGCATGCTTCTGGGTGTCATGATGATCATGTACGCAGGCATCTGGATGGAAAAGCACCTGCCCGGCCTGTCTGCGAAAATAGCTTTGCTGGCTCCCGCCTGCTTTCTGACGTTCATGCTGCACTGGCCCATTTACGGTTTCCTGCCTCCCGCCATGAAATCCAGCCTGTTCGCCTTCTTCACGCCGTTGCTGGTGTTTGCGGCCATCGTCCTGTTTTATTTTGCCCTGAAACGTTTTGCCCCGTTCCTTCTGCCGTATCTGGCCCATGTGAAAAATACCGGCCGACGGCAAGCGCAGCATGGCGCGTGCGACGAAACGATTCCTTTAATCAGGGGCCTTTCAGGGATGAGTCAATCATCAGAAAGGGACGCCGGGAACCCCATGCCCGGAACACGGGAGAGCTTTTAAAGAACCACGGGCAAACGGGTTCCAGGAAGCCGTAGATTGCCAGGTGAAAGGACTCCCGGTACATCCGTTGCTCTTCTTCCGGCTCAGGAAGGTAAATGAAAGAATTTGGCTGGATGGAATCCAGCACAGGCATCCCCCACAGTTGAAGGGAGAATCTTTTGATTTCAAACCGGAGGCGCATGTTCCCCCGGAAAACAACTGCCGCCTCCACTTGGCCCGCAGGGTTTGCCTTCATGAAAGCTAACGCTTTTTCCCATGCCCCGGGCAGAAGTTGGCAGGAGATTGTTCCACCCTGGTCGCGTTCCACCTCCTGAATGTCCTCCGGCCCAATGAGGGATTCCGGGCGGATGAAGACATAGGTCCGGACGGGGTTCGGGAAATCGGGGCAGGTATAGGGGATGGAATGGAATCCGCTTTTCAGGCGGATGGATTTTCCCTGCAGAAGTTCCGGAAGAAAATGCTGTTCCAATTCCCGGCTGCGCGGATGGATGGGATAAAGAGCCACGTTTTCCCTCACATGCCGTTTTTGCTGTTCCGTCAGCGGCAGACGGGTGTTGTTGATGGCCCGGCACAGGGCATCCAGCCGGCTGTCATCCCCCAGACCGGGAATAAGAGTGGTGCGGGAAGGCATTCCCTGGAATAAGGGGGTGGACAGAATGGTTCCGCGCAGAACGACAGCAATCCTGTCCTTGCCGGGGCGTAGTTCGGCCGATGCCCGCTCCAGTTTACGGAATGCTTCTTCGTTCCAGGTGATGTCTAGGCTTCCCGGATGTTCCATATCTGGCTCCGCATGCCTGGCGCAGTCTCCGGAAATGATGGGAGAATTCCCCAGGAACAGATATTCTTCTTCTCCCGTTTTTCCCTGCTGGTGCGCTGGGAGCTTCCAGAGCCTGAAGCCCGGTACGCGGAGGACTCCTTCTTCCACCAGACGGCGGCTTTCCGGATGGACGGCGTACAGGGCCAGATCCTGTGAAATGAAGGGTGGGTTTTTTTCTGTGGATGCCTGCCGGTTGAGCAGTTCCGCCAGTCCGGAGGCTTCATTTTTTCCGTCCAGTCCGGAGATTTCAAAAGTACGGGATATGACGGCCTGTACCACGGGGGCCGACTTGATTTTTCCCTGAACGACGAGGGCCAGCCTGTCGCGGCCCAGATTCATGGCGGAGGTTGCCGCTTTCATGGTTTTTCCTCCCTGTGTATTCAGGGTGATGTGGAGGCATTCTCTTCTCTCCGGCTCAATTCTTGCCTGTTCCACTTCCGATTCCGTGATGATGGGGGTATTTTTCAGGAACAGCCGTTCCCGCTGCATTTTTCCATGGCGGTCGCGGAATTCGTATGTATAAGGCGTGTATCCTTCCGGAACAGGGCTCCTTTCCCGGTCCAGCTCCTGGCTGTCCGGATGCACCATCCTGACGGAGACGGCGGGAACAGACGGCGGAACCGCTTTCGCGCGGGCCGAAAGCGGGAAACAAAAGGCGGGAAAAAGCAGTAGATAAAATAATTGACTCACAGTCAACGGAAATAGAACTTTTGGAGAACGGCAAGCAAGAGAAAAGTTGATTCGGCGCACAACAAAGGAGACCGGTGTTCCCGGCGCCTGGGGAAGCCCTCCGCGGAACAGCACGCTGGCGGAAGCCGGCAGGCAGGCGGGACATCAGCGGGATGCCATGCCCTCCAGGATTTATTGCCGCGGCTTGCGGCGGGCAGAAGAGGGCGGAGATGATGAAGGGCCGGAACGTCTGGGAGCTCCGTATTCCTCCGGTACTTCCGCCGCCAGGGATACATCTTCCGGAAGGCTGCCTTCGTCGTCGTAATAATTTTTCATCCTCTTCTGGGCGTCCTTGATCAGGGTGGCTTCCGCCCATTCCTCCACCGTCATGTTGTCCCTTCTGGCGGCTTCTTCGATGAGTTTGTAATCCTCGGAACTCAGCATGACGACAAAGGGCTTCCAATTGGCTCTTGCCGCCTCTTTCAGTTTTTTCTCCCTTTCCGTTTTTTCCATCATGAGCCGGATGAGAGCTTCCTTGTCTTTGGGGATGGCCACCTTGGCAAGCCAGTTGCGGACCGTGTTGGGAGACACGAAGCATTCCGCCGCAAAATCATTGCGGGAAATGTTCTGCTGTTTCAGCCAAGCCTTGATCTGCACTTTGAGTTCGTCCTGATTCTCACTCATGCACCCTTTGTAACGAAAATGGTGCTATTTTTCAACCTTTTTTGCATAAAGTCATTTTAATGGTATATTTTTGTTGACTGAAATACCATTTCAGGTGCATTGTAGGGGCGCAAAAGGGCTGTTAAGGCCGTTATTGCACCAAAAAAAGGATTTTTATGAAGACGGAAAATAAAAAAAAGAGTCAGAAAAAAATTCAAATCAAGGGGAAAATGCCGTTATCGGTCCATTTTTTCCGGGATGCGGAAGCGGACGCGCTGAACATGGAACGCTGCCAGCTGGATAAAGCCACCCTGATTGCCTGTGCCGTCAAACGCCTCCGGGAAGATTTGGGGAACGTTCCCGATTCCGGTAAAAAACCTTCCGCATGACTCAGGAGATTTACTGGGAACTTCTGGCCTGGCTGTTCCGTTCCTTTCTGGCGGTGACTGCGTTCGCCTTTGTCGTGGCCGGGTACCAGACCCTGCGCAGCCGCCCGCGCAGGGGCCGCAGCCGTAAAAAATAGGAGGGCAGGGGGCCGGTTTACCGTCCGTCACGGAATGCCGTCCCGCTTTTTAAGGGAAATGTTTTTGACCTTATGGGGCATTGAAGAATTCCGGGGCTGTGCTCCTTCATATTTGGGCGGTCCGTCATGAAAAGCAGGCGGAAATCTGCCGGAGAAAGTGGACGGCTGCCTTTCTCCGGTAGAAGGGCGTTGCAGGAAGAATGGAAAAATTCCGGAAAAGGTTTCCACTTTTCCGCCAGCGCAGATTCTCTAAACGGCTGTCATCTTCCCAGGGGCCGGCCGGATGGAAATCCGTATTGCCAGAAACGGGGAATGGCGGTAACATTCCGCCGCTATGAGTATTGAGAGTTTCGCAAATCAGCATGTGCTGGAGTTGGTGGCTTATCAGCCGGGCAAGCCGATTGAGGAGACGGCCCGGGAACTGGGCCTGAATCCCCATGATATTGTGAAACTGGCGTCTAATGAAAATCCTCTGGGGCCGTCCCCGAAGGCGGTGGAGGCGATTGCCCGTGCGGCTGCCGGCGTGAACATTTATCCGGACGGAGCGGCTTTCCGCCTGCGTTCCGCTATTGCGGAGTTCTGCGGCGTGGAGTTCGGCCAGACGGTAGTGGGCACGGGCAGCAGCGAAGTGATTGAACTGATCTGCCATGCCCTGCTGAATCCCCGTGCGGAGGTGGTGGCCGCCAAACACGCCTTTTCCATGTATCCTATCATGTCCAAGCTGTTTGGCGCCGCGTACGTGGAGGTGCCCAACAAGGAGGACTGGACGCATGACCTGGACGGCTTCCTGGCCGCTATTACGGAAAATACGCGCGTCGTGTTCATTACGAATCCCACCAATCCCGTAGGCACCGTAGTGGGACAGCAGGAAATAGACGATTTCATGGCGAAGGTCCCGGAACATGTGCTGGTGGTCTTTGACGAGGCGTACCGGGAGTTTTCCGACAATCCTCCGGATACCCTCAAATTTGTGCGGGAAGGCCGCAACGTGGTTGTTCTGCGCACCTTCTCCAAGGCTTACGGCCTGGCGGGGCTGCGCGTGGGCTACGGCATTGCGCCGGAACCGGTTTGCAGCATGCTGCACAAGGCGCGTGCTCCGTTCAATCTGCATGTTCTGGCCCAGGAGGCCGCCCTGGCCGCCCTGGAGGACCGGGAGCATGTGCGCCGCACTGTGGAGAATAATAAGGAAGGCATGCGTTTTTATGAGCAGGCTTTCCGGGAAATGGGCCTGGAATGGATTCCCAGCCAGGGCAATTTTATCCTGGTGAAGGTGGGCCGGGGCAAGCAGGTGTTCCAGGATATGCTTGCCAGGGGAGTCATCGTCCGCGCGCAGGACGGTTACGGCCTGCCGGAATGGATACGCATCAGCGTGGGCACTCCTGCGGAGAACGCCCGCTGCATTGAGGTATTGAAAGAGGTTCTTTAAACAGTTTTTCCGTTTTTCGTGTCTCACCCTGCATGATGATCTCCCCGGAACAGTATATTGACGGTCTGGAATGGCGTTACGCCTGCAAAAAATTTGATCCTGAAGCCCGTCTTGAACAGCCCACCTGGCATGCGCTGGCGGAAAGCCTGCGTCTCAGTCCCTCCTCCCTGGGGCTTCAGCTCTGGAAGTTTGTCGTCGTGACCAACAGGGAACTGAAGGCTCGCCTGCGGGAGGTTTCCTGGAACCAGTCCCAGGTGGAGGACTGTTCCCATTACGTGGTGCTGTGCTCCCGGCGCGACGCCACCAGGCGGGATGTGGACCGTTACCTGGCCCAGATTGAATTCACGCGCCGCTCCTCCGCTGAAAAACTGGCTTCCTCCGCCGATTTTTATACCAGCTACGTGGAGGCTCTGGCTCCGGAAAAGATGCATGCTTGGCTGGATTGCCAGGTGTACATTGCCGTGGGGTTCCTGCTCAGCGCCGCCGCCGCCCTGCGGGTGGATTCCTGCACGATCGGCGGCATGGACCGCGCCAAGTATGATGAAATCCTGGGCCTGGACGGTACGCCGTACCGCTCTGTGGTGGGAGTGGCTCTGGGCTACCGCGCCAAGGATGACGCTTATGCCCGCGAGGCCAAGGTGCGCTTTCCCGCCGGAGAGGTGATTGATATCCGCGCCTGATTTTATTTTTTGTCCGGAACCGGCCGCCCTAATAGGGACGGCCGGTTCCCGTTTTCTGCCGTGGGGGGAGTTTTGCCACCGTGCGGCATCTTTTTTATCCGCAGCCCGGGGCTCCACGTTTTTTTATCTCGCCAACAACGGGTTCTTTGGGATAATAATTTATTGGAACAGGAGGGAAAGCCTCTCTTGGCCGGCGGTTTTCCTTCATGAAGCCCGGCGCGCGGCAATCCGTTTGGGCGGAATGTCCGTCCCGCCCGGTTGAGAGAGGGAGAATTCTTCCGCTTTTCTCCCTTTCTCTGCAAGAAAGGGGTGGCGGGCGCGTAGTTTTTGGAGCAAATCAGACATTTCCTTTCCCTAAACAAGACTAAAACATGAAGAAAAACCTATTCCTGATGATCGCCGTTCTTGCCGCATCTCCCGTGATGGGGCAGGACGCCAAGCAGATTGCGGATTCCCTTTCCATCCCTCCGGTGAAAGCCGGAGCGAAGCAACTGCCCATGCCGAGCGTTTCCGGAGCCCAGATTAAATTGCTGGGGGCCGACTATGAGCAGCTCGTCAACAGCAAAGGCAAGATTGCCCCTGTTATTTCAGATACCCCCGTCAACGTCAGCTTCAAGGTGACCAAGGACGGCAAGGAAGCCGTCAGCAAGGATTATGAAATCATGCTGCAGGCTCCTCAGGCCGTCCAGGGCAACCCCAAGCCGCGGATCATCCCGGAAATCCTGCAATGGAAGGGGGGACAGGGAGAATATAAGCTGGGGAATACGGTCACCATAGCATGCCCGGACAAGGAGCTGGGCAAATTGTTTGCGGCGGATATGGAAGATGTGCTGGGGAAGAAGGTCAAGCTTGTCGCCCCCGGGGCGAAGGCGGATATTTCCCTTTCCCTGTTGAAGGGCGGCAATCTGGGCAGGGAAGGATACCGGCTCCAGATTGCCAGGGACGGCGTTCGCCTTGGAGCGGCGGCTCCCACCGGCCTGTTCTGGGGTACGCGCACCCTGCTGCAGATGCTCCGCCAGACGCCCGGCAGCGTGCCCTGCGGCACGGCCGTGGATTTTCCGCGCTACCAGCTCCGCGGGTTCATGCTTGATGTCGCGCGCACGCCTTACCCCCTCAGTTACCTGAAGGACGTGATCCGCACCATGGCCTGGTACAAGATGAATGACCTGCACCTGGTCATCAACAACAACTATATTTTCCACGAACACTATGTGGACAACGGCCATGATCCGTTCAAGGAAAGCTATGCGGCTTTCCGTCTGGAATCCAAAATGAAGGGAAAGGACGGAACGCCCCTGACAGCCAAGGATCTTTTTTATACCAAGAAGGAATTTGCCGACCTGGTCAGCTATGCCAGAAAGTACGGCGTCAATATTGTTCCGGAGTTCGACACGCCGGGTCATGCCCTTTCCTTTACGCGCCTGCGGCCTGATCTCATTTATAAAGGGCCCATGAATCATGAGAAGCGCCGCTGCGAGATGCTGGACGCCGCCAACCCGGAAACGATCGACCTGGTGAGCAAGGTTTTTGACGAATATATGCTGAAGGATCCCAAGCTGGGCCGTCCCGTGTTCGCGGACTGCGGCGTGGTGCATGTGGGGGCGGATGAATTTTATGGGGACAAGGAAGATTACCGCCACTTTGCAAACGCCGTGCTCAGCCATGCCCTCAAGCGCGGTTATACGCCCCGCATCTGGGGAAGCCTCAGCGCCAAGCCGGGCAAGACTCCGGTAGTCAGCAAAGGGGTCCAGATGAACCTTTGGAGCACCGGCTGGATGAAAGCATGGGAAGCCGTCAACCAGGGCTATGATGTGATCAATACGAACGATGGAGCCCTTTATATCGTTCCCTTTGCCGGCTACTACCGGATGGACAGAAACCATAAGGGGCTGTACAATAACTGGATTCCCAACCGCATCGGCAATGAAACGCTGCCTTCCGGGCATCCCCAGCTCCTCGGAGGCACCTTCGCCGTCTGGAATGATGAAACGGACATTATGCATACGGGGTATGCGCCTTATGACATTTGGGGGATCATTTCCGGTTCCATGGACGTGCTCAGCCAGAAACTGTGGGGAACCGCCAAGGCTCCGGATACGTTTGAACAGCATCGCGAGCTGGTTTCCTCCATCGGCAACGCTCCGCGCACCAATCCCCTGCACAAATGGAAAGACAGCCAGCCCTTTACGGTGGAGCCTTCCTCCATCCCCCAGAAGCTGGACAAACCTGCCCTGGGGCCGAATTACCGCCTGACCATGGAACTGGAATTGACTGCCGCTCCGGAAGGGAAGGAGCAGGTGCTGCTTGCCGCGCCTGAGGGCGAATTGCTTGCGGTCATGAAGGACGGCACCGTCGGATTCCGCCGTGACGATTCTCTGGAATTTTCCTTCGGCGCCAAGCTGCCCGTAGGCAAGAAGGTCAAGGTGGAAATTGTGGGAGAACCGGAGAAAACCAGCCTGTTGCTTGACGGGGAACCTGCCGGAACTGCCGTGCTGAAGAATTTTTCCGACAAGTCCAAGGATTTTTCGGACAAATTCAAGCATCGTCCCAAAGTTCACCGTTCCACGTTCATTCTGCCTCTGAAGGAACTTGGCTCCTCCTTCCAGGGGAAGGTGTTCCATATGAACGTACAGCCGTTGTAATTCCCGGCATTTGGCCAGGCCGCCGCCTTTGACGGGGCGGCCTGCAGCCCGGCATCCCTGCCGCATGGGATGCCGGGTTTCTTTTTATGGAAGGGGGGAGAGGAAAACTTCCGGAATGTTTCCCGATGTCTTCCCCCTTATTCCTGTTCCGGGAAAGAAAGAGGGGCACGGATGTTCCGGAACTTGTTTTCAGTCCCGCATGCCCCTGTATCTCATGGGGCGGTAACCGCTGTTTTCCAGCATGGAGCGGCTGAACACATGCTCCGAACATTTCCAGGCCGGCAGGGGGCCGGCTTCACTGCCCAGGAACCTGCTCTTTTCCGTTCCCTCCCACTGAATGAACAGGAGCACATGGCGCCCCGGCACAATCAGGATGTCTCCCGTCCGGAGGTCTTCCCAGGAGGGAAGCCGCGTGCAGAGGGCGGGGAGTTCCCGTGTGGAAAAGGGCCTGTCCAGCCGCCAGCAGCGGGAGACGAAGCCGGAGCAGTCCACTCCGGCGGCAAAGCGGCTGACGGCGGCGTCTCCCGCGGCCTGCTTTTCCGGGGTGCCCATGTCGCCGGCCGCAGCGGGAAGCCCTCCGTTGGCGGCATCCGCCTTCAGGCGTTCGGAGAACTGTCGCGGGGTGTCGAAGCCGCCCCATTTGTACGGCATGCCGATGGAACGCATGCCCGGTTTCCACCATGCTCCGGCATCATATCCGGCTGCGGAGGCGTCCGGCGTGTCTGTCCGGATGCCGTCCCCGTCCGTTCCGTGGCGGACATTCCGGAGAGAGCCCCTCCAAATCATGGAGGTATAGGCCCGGCTGGCTGCCAGGGTTTCACGGCGGGTGACGGAAGAAGCGGGAGGCGGGATTTCCGGTATTCCCGGGGCGCAGGCTCCCAGACAGGCGGAGAAGACGAGCAGCGTCAGGGCATTGGTCATGCCCGGCAGTATGGCTTCCGGCCTGCTTGGTGGCAAGGATGATTGCTGGAGAACGTTTTTTATTCAGGGGACGGACGGTCTGGAAGCTTGACTACGGGGAGGAATATGTAAAAAAGGTCTCATCAAGGCGGAATGAAACGGAAAAGGTTTCCGTTTTCCTTCATCCGCTTTCCATCTCTTTATTTTTATGGACGAAGAACAACAAATCATCCAGGAACCGGTTCAGGAGCCCGCCCCTGAGAAACAATCGGATAAAACGCAGGCTATCCTGACGGCGGTTTCTCCGCTGGTGGCCGTCTTTTTCGGAGGCTCCGCCGGCGTGAACATTATTCCGCCCCTGATCTGCTGGCTGGTCTGGAAGGATGCCAACCCTCTGGTGGACAAAGTAGGAAAGAATATTCTGAATGCCCAGATTTCCTGGGCGATTTATACGGTTGCGGCCTGTCTTTCATGTTTGATCCTGATCGGGTTCGTGCTCGCCCCCGTGGTGGTTATCGCCTGGATCGTTTTCTCCATTATCGCTGCCGTCAAGGCGGCGAACGGGAATTACGATTATGTGGCTCCCTTCACGATTAAATTCCTGAAATAACGTTTTTCCGTTTTTCAGCAGATCAACAGATGAAAAAACCTCCGGTACGGAATGCCGGCGGTTTTTTGATGAGGGCTTTCCATTTGCCGGAGGGGTTCAGATGGGCATGTCCTTTTCACTGCCGCCGTACATGAACGTATGGAGCAGACGGGTAACCTGATTCTGTTCCGCGTTCAGCTGGGCGGAGGGGCGCAGCGCGGCGTACGCCAGTCCGTCATGCCCCGTGAACTCCCTCATATGGAACCCCTGGAAGCTGGTCATGGGTTCACTGTCATGAAAGAGCTTGCCCCTCCGGAGCAGTTCGTCAAAGACATGTTCCGCTTCCCGCGTGCGCGTCAGAGCGTTTTCCGGGTGGGGGATGCGGATTACCAGCGCTCCGCCGTCCCCGCGGAAGTTGATGCCCGCTCCGGCCATGACGTCCGCGGAAGGCTGGCTGGTGACGCTGCCCAGCAGCAGCACGCCGTCGTCTATCAGATGGATGCGGCTGGCGCGGGCTTCCTCCTTTACGTGCAGAACGCCTCCGTAAATGCGGGTGGATGCATTGCCGGAGAGTTTTCTGATACGCATCAGGCCGTGCCTGATCACGAGTTCCGAGCCCTCCGCCGGCAGATCCACTTCCGAGGCGAAGAGCCAGCCGTCCGTCATGGCGATTCTGCCTTCATGCTCCCTGGCGCCCTGAATGCGCCCCTGGCCCATCAGAAGGCGGCCGCCGTTGATTTCCAGGCTGCCGTTGGCTTTGTCCCCCAGGAAAACGGTCATATGGTCCGGCAGATTACCCAGGAGCGTCATGGCACCTCCGTTCCTGATGACGAGGTGGGCGGTGCGGTGCCCGTGGTCCGGCTGGTTGGGGCCGCCCACGTAAACAGGAGCGTTGATGATGTAAAGATTTCCGCCGGAATCAACGGTAAGGGAATCCTGAATGTCCGTCTGGCCCTGCACTACATCATTGCTGATGGTGACCGGGCACATGTAGGAGACACGGTTCATGGATGAGGCTGAAAGCGGCATCATCCCTGTTAGAATGAATGGGTTGATATTGCTCATGGCTCTGGTTACATAGTTGGTTTGACGTTTGAGGCGCGATGGATGCGCTCCAATGGTATTAGACCATCCGTCCGGGGAAAGTGTTCGCGTAAATTTCCCTTATTTTTCCCGGAAGGGGCACTGTTCATTCCCACTCCACACGGGTCAGCTCCAGTTCCCGCCCGCGCAGGATGGCCAGGGCCGGTTCTCCGCAGCCGGGGCAGATGTAGCCGTGTTCCGTAAAGGAAAAATCCGCCCGGCATGCGTCACAGCGGCACACGGCCTCCACCCAGGCGACGTCCAGGGCTGCATCCTGCGCCGCATACGAGTCTTTCAGGGCCAGGAAGGCGGATTGAAGGGCTTCCGGTACCACGCCGCTCAGGCTGCCGATGGTCATGTGCACGCGCCTCAGCCTGTTTCCTCCGCGTTTTTCCATAAGCCGCCGGGCCATGTCCAGCGCGCCTTCCATGATGCCTACTTCATGCATGGGCGTTTTTCCGGGCCTGATGTTCCGCCAGGGCGCGGGCGATGAGGGCCTCCGCCGTGTCCAGCGCCTTCGGCAAGGCTTCCTGCACCTCCGCGGACATGGGGCGGCAGAAATCCGTATGCAGGGCCTCCACTCCCACCAGCGTGATGGCGCGCGGCAGGGTGCCGCACAGCTGGGCCGCCCCCAGCACTTCCTTCATGCCTATCTGGTGGGGAGACATAACGCGGGAAAAGTGGCGCGGCAGTTCTTCCCGGCTGCGCGTGACGACGGTTCCCGGCAGGGCCCCCGTCCTGACGGCGTCCAGCAGGATGAGCGTGTCCGCATCTTCCAGCAGGGGAAGCAGGGTCATGCCCTGCGTTCCCCCTTCCTCCACGTGGACCAGCGGGCCGTAGTCCCGTTCCTGGAGGCGGTGGGCCAGCTCCACGCCTGCGCCGTCGTCCCCCATGAGCGGGTTTCCGATGCCCAGCACGAGCACGGGATAGGCATTTCCCTTCACGGGGCAGCCCCGCAGTTCTTCCGTGTATGGCTCCAATTTCATGTCAAGGGGAGGGCAGAGAGGTTATTCATCCCGGAATTTGACGCCCTTGCGCAGCCATCGTCCGCCGCTGAACATGGAGGAGATGGTGCCGTCCCGGTCCACGTTCCCGGAAAGGATGGAAAGGTACACGTGGATCATGGCGAAGATGATGAAGCACCACATGCCGATCAAATGCACCAGGCGCACGTACGGAATGCCTATCAAGTCGTTCAGCGGCATGAACCAACGGTAGAACCAGTGGCGCGGCTCATACAGGGCATACAGGGCCAGCCCGGTCACCACCATGGTGGTGAACAGGACGTACACGCCCGTGTATGTCCACTGCTGCAGGGGATTGTGGCCGATGTAGCGGGGGCCGTCATAACTGCGGGCGAACAGGTAGTCCACCGCTGTGGCGTACAAATCCTTCCACTCCTGTCTGGAAACGGGGAACAGGGCCCGGAAACTCTGGTATTTGTTGGAGGCCATGAAAAAGCAGGAAAAACGCAGCATCATCACCACCACCAGAATCCACCCCAGCGCGTAATGCACGAAGCGGAGCGTTCCGAATTGGAAAGCCCCGTGCAGATCCCCCATTTTCAGGAACCACCCTTCCGCGATGCAGATGCCTGTGGCGGACAGGCCGATGATGCAGAGCACCCACGTCCAGTGCAGCACGCGCAGAGGCCAGTCCCAGACGTGGAAATAGCGGAAATTGGCCTTGGCCATGGAGAGGCGGCGCACGTCCCTCATGGCGTGCATGGGCACGACGCCCAACAGGCGCCACGGCGCGCCGGACCGGTGGACGGCCACGGCCACGGGTTCAAAGCCGGAGGGGGAATGCTCTTCAAAGGCCTTGTTCATGCGCTCCTTTTCCAGGGAGCTGACTTCGCACAGTTTTTCCAGCGCCTTCAGATTGCCGCGGGCTACCATGAAAGGGGAGGCGTCCGCCTTGTCTGCGGCTTTCAGAACAGCCGTGCTGTACGGCCTTTCCCGGGAGGGAGCCTCCCAGGAGTTTTCCCGCTGGGCGTAAGGGAGGGTTATGCCGCGTTCCCGCGCGGCATGGAGCAGGGCCAGGTCTCCCGCGTCCCTGCTGCCGTTGGGGGAGGCGCACACGGCCAGAGCCAGGATTTCTTCCGGAGCGTACACCGGACTGGCCGGAATGGCATCCTCCACCGCCAGGGTGAGGTCGTTATCGATAAGAGTCGTTTTCACGGGTCCTGTCTGGTCAGAATGGCCTCCCCTTCTTCGTCAAACAAATGGACGGCGCAGGATTGGCACGGGTCATAGCTGTGAATGGTGCGCAGGGGCTCCACCGGGCGGGAGGGGTCCACCAGCGGGTGTTTCCCGGTATGGGCCAGGGAATATTCATATGGCCCCATCTGCCCCGCCGCGTCCCGTCCGGAACTGTTCCATGTACTGGGGACTACGGCCTGGTAATTCACCGTCTGGCCGTTTTCAATCCGCACCCAGTGGCTCAGGCTGCCGCGGGGCGCTTCCACCCAGCCCACGCCCTTGCAGGAGGAGGGCCAGGTTTCCGGTTCCCATTTTTCCGGGTTGAAGGTGGAGGTTTCCCCGTTCTTGATGCGGTCCGTCATTTCCTGGAGCTGGTCCACCATCATGTCCACGTTGATCAGGGCGTCCAGCGCACGGCCGTATACGCGGCCCAGCGTGGAGTTCATGAAGGCGTTGTCGCGCGGCAGTCCCAGCTTGTCGCAGGCGGCATCCACCCGTTCCACGATGGCGGGAACCCCCTGGGCGTAGCCAATCATCATGCGGGCGTTCGGACCCACGGCCATCGCGTGGCCGTCATAGCGCGGGGCTTTCACCCAGGTGTACTGCGGGTGGTCGGAAAGCCACTTGTAGGGCGGCCTGGGGCCGTTGTAGTCCGCATTCGTCTCCCCGTCATACGGAGCCAGGCCCGCGTCCCTGCCTTCCGTATACCTGTACCAGGAGCTGGTGACGAATTCCCTGATCTTGTCCTGGTCAAAGGGAAGCACGTTCCTGTAATCCCCATTCAGAAGCACGCCGGGCTTGATCATGCCTTTGCCGGCGGGGGCGCCCGTGTTGATTTCAGACGGAGCCCCAGTGCAGAAAAAGTTGGGGTTGGACGCGCCAATGTGGGCGTAGTCCTTATAAAATTCGGCGATGGCTACAATGTCCGGATAATATACTTTGTGAATGAAATCGTGGCAGGTTTGCACCAGCTGCTTCAGGTAGCTCAGGGAAAACTGGTTGATGGCCTGGTCATTGTTCATGTTGATGGCGCAGGCCATGCCGCCGACTAGGAAGTTCGGGTGCGGGTTCTTGCCGCCCAGGATGGTGTGGATTTTGATCATGTCCCGCTGCCAGACCAGGGCCTGGAGATAATGCGCCACGCCCAGCAGATTCACCTCCGGCGGCAGCTTGTAGGCCGGATGGCCCCAGTAGCCGTTCGTAAAGATGGAATACTGCCCGTAGGCGATGGAGTCCTTCAGCTTCTTCTGCACTCCGGCGAAATACGCGGCGGAGGACAGGGGCCAGTCAGAAAGGGACTTGGCGATGGCGGCGGTTTCCGCGGGATCCGCCTTCAGGGCGGACATCACGTCCACCCAGTCCATGGCCTGGAGCTGGTAAAAATGGATGACGTGGTCTTGGATGCCCAGGGCTCCGCTGACCAGGTCGCGCATGAGGCGGGCCTGGACGGGCACCGGGTACTGGAGCGCGTCTTCCACCGCAGCCAGGGCCGCGATGGCGTGCGTACCCGTGCAGACGCCGCAGATGCGTTCCACAAAAGCCCAAACGTCCCGGGGATCCCGCTTGCAGGCGATCACCTCAATGCCGCGGTACTGCGTGGTGGACGTCCAGGCATTTTTGATGACGCCGTCCCCGGCCTCCATTTCCACCCGCAGGTGGCCTTCGATGCGCGTTACCGGGTCAATGACCACCCGGCTGGATTCCGGAACGTCCGCTGATGTGTAATTGCTCATGGTAATCTGGTGGTGAGGGCTTCTGGCTATTCTTCAATTTCCTTGTCGGGCGAGCCGGGAGCGTCCCCGAAGGCGGGCAGGGAGACGTTTGCTTCCTCCTTCATGTGCTGCTTCCTGTAATGAATGGCAGAGCCCACGGCATGGGCGGCGATTGCCGCTCCGGCGCCGGCTACGCCCACAGCCCCGATGATGTTGGCGGAGGCTTCCACGCCGAAGCCGTTCACGTTCGGCAGCGTCTTGTAAAACGGAGTCATGCGGTCAAAGAAGTACAGCTCCGTACAGCCGATGCACGGGTGGCCGGACTGGATGGGGAAGCTGACGCCGCCATTCCATTTGACGATGGGGCAGGGAGAGAACGTATCCGGGCCCTTGCAGCCCACCTTGTACAGGCAGAAGCATTCCCGCGCGTTCTCGTCGTCAAACACGTTGACGAACTGTCCGGCGTCGAAATGGGCGCGGCGCGGGCAATTATTGTGGATGCGGGTGCCGTATGCCATCAGCGGGCGCGACTCCAGGTCGCATTCCGGGGCGCGGTCAAATGTAAGGATGTACATGATGACGGCCGTAATCACGTCCCCGATGGGCGGGCAGCCGGGCACGTTGATGACCGTGCGGTCCGTCAGGATGTCCCGGATGCCCACGGCCCCGGTGGGGTTGGGACGGGCGGCCTGGATGGAGCCGAAGTACGCGCACGAACCCACGGCCAGGATATGGGAGGCGTTTTCCGCGCAATGGCGCAGCATGTTCTCCACGGTATCTCCGGCCACGGTGCAGTACACCCCGCCGTCATTGACCGGAACGGAACCGTTGATGACGAGGATGTGGGGCTCCCTGATCGCGTCTTCCAGAGCCTGATTGGCGGCCTCTCCTGAAGGGGCCATCAGCAGTTCCACGTAAGGCATGGAGACGGCGGAAAGCACCATGTCCCCGATTTCTTCGTTATAGCTGCGGATAGTGCTTTCCAGGCAACCGGTGCATTCCTGAAGCTGGAGCCAGATGACTACGGGACGTTTCAATGCGGCCATCTTGTCCGCAATCTCCTGGGCGTTGGAAATGCCGCCCGTTACAGTGGCAACACCCATCAGGGAGATCATTTTCAGGCACCACTTGTTGAATTCGCGCCGGCTGACGCCGCGGCGCTCCATGTGTTCCCCCAGAGTTTCCCCGGGACGCCATGTATTTAAAATCTCATGATTCAGGGAGGCCTGCTCCGCCTCCTGCATGGAAGGTTGCTGAATGCGCTTCATGTGCGTGGTCCAAATAAGAACATTTCCATTTAGACAGGATTTCCGGGAAATGCGATCAATATTTTCCAGTTTTCCGGAAGGGCTTCTACCAGGACCAGACGTTCTGGATCTGGAAAACCACCGCCGTTTGCCCTCTGCGGCCGTTGACGGGATTCTTGACAAGCTGAATATCGGGCTGGAGCGTCATGGTGGGCGTCACCTGGGCCACGTACGTCAATTCAATGCCGTATTCATTCCTGTTCACGTACGGGCCGTTCTTTTTAGCCCCCTGCTGCCAGAGGAAACCGAGGCCCAGGTATCCGTCATTGGATGCGCCCTTTCCCCGGAAGGGGGAAAGAAGCACCAGCCCTGTGGTGGCCGCGCAGCGTACGCCGGTCAGCGTGGCTGCGTCATCGCTTGCCCAGCCGCCACGGAAGAACCACCCCAGGTGGCTGCTGCGGCCCAGCTGCTGCTGGAAGTTTACGGCCACGCCGCCCCCGTTTTCACCGTTGCTGGTGGTGAAAAAGGGCTGGAGGCGGTACACGCCGGGGCCCATGCTGCAAAAATCTTCCGCCACGTAGCCGAATTCAAGCACGTTCGTCCAATTGTCGGAATTCAGGTTCCGGAAAGGATTGTGGTTTTGAGCCATGTTATTGGCGGCGGTGGCTCCCATCACGTAAAAGGAGGTGGTTGGCTGCCACGCGAAATGGAATCCCAGGGAATTATCCGTCAGGGGGAGTACGGGATTATTGCCGAAAACGCTGTTGGTGAGGTTATTGTTATGGGAATTGGCGTAAGCGTTGTGGTCCATGTAGTTGGTGGTGTCCAGCTGGCCCGCCATCAGCAGAAGCTTTCCTCCCGCTCCCACCCATGCCAGGCTCAGGTTGCTCAGGTGGGGGTCCGGGCCCTGGAAGGAGCTGGTGGGGTTCTGGAGGGAGCCCAGCGTGGTTTTGGGGCCTTTACTGCCTTCATTGAAGTCAAAGCCGTTGCCGAAGTCGAACTCGGAGGCCAGGTACAGGCCGCTGCCCGTGGAATGATTGCGGAAGATGGTGATATTGGTCAGCAGGGAACCATTGTAGGAGGGGAAATCCGTTTTTCCGTTCAGGCCGCCGCCCGTCAGCCCCGTGTAGTTGAATCCGAACTGGGCGGAATAAGTAATGCCGTATCTGGAGAGAGCGGTCTTGAGCTTCTGCGCTCCGGTGGAAATCATGTCTTCGCGTATCCAGGCGTTCGGTTCCGCACAGGTATTGCCGAAAACGTAGGAACTGTCCAGGTACGGCATCATTTTAAGGGGCCTGGCCGCAAACCATTCCAGGCCGGGAGCGGAAGTTCCGCCTTCATGCTGAAGCAGTACGCTGGGCCTGGTGGGAACGCCGGGCGTCCTTTTGGTGATTTGTTCTTCCGGGCGCATTCCTTTCATCAGGCTGGGGCTTATTTCCCTGCCTTCCAGAGTTTTCACGCGCAGACCGCGTTCCGTGTTCAGGTAAGCAGGGGAAGCCGCCGCAGCGGGAGCCGCCTGTTGGGCAAGGACGGGACTGCAGGAGGCTGCGACGGCAACAGCGCACATGGAGGGAAGAATGGCATGTCTCATACAGACAGTCAGACAAGGCTTTTCCCGGAAGTATCATAACTCCGTTTAAATGCTGACACGAATATCCGTTTTTCACCGTCTTTCCGGAAAAAGGAAAGGCGGGCTGTCCTTCAGGGGCCTTTTCCTAAGACAGGCATGATGGAGCAAGCGGAAGGGCAGCTCCCATCGCCGTATTCCTTCCGTAAAAAAGTGGAACCAGTTGGAACATGGAAGCTTAGGGTGATATTGTTTGCAGGGGGGACTGTCCTAATGTACGTCGGGTGAGAGAGCCAAAAGGAGTGTAAAACGGGAAAAAGCATCAGAGTTTCTCTGTAAGTTTTCTCGCGAATTTTAGAATCCGGGAACAATAACAAATATTGAAACTCAACGCATAATCCATCTTAATCAGTTGTTTTTTAATACCATATACAATCTCTGGTCTTTTTCTATTTCATCTTATCCGAATACAGGTAAATGCGTTATGAGAAGGGAAAAATATTTAAGTGCGCAGCGGATTCTAAAAACCCCTATATGTGCCGCACAGGGAGAGCGCGTCGCTCTTTTCTTTTCAACCTAGAACAGCCAAATGAAGAAAACATTATTTTTGATTTCTTGTGTAGTAGCTTCTTCCCTCATGGTTCAGGGTGCAACCGTCCTTACTTTGGATTCCAGTGCATTGCAGGCAGCGGGCGGGTCATATACCCTGACGGAAGGTATAAACTCCGGTTACGGCAATTTCTCCGTGACCATGGCCCTGGACGCTCAGGCTTTCCAAGACGCCATCCTGGCAGGTAACGTCAAGGCGAATATTTTTTCCGCCAATAATAATATGATCGGCCTGGGCCTCAACTACGTTTCTTCAGGAACTCCCACGGCGGGCATTTATGGTTCCTGGCAAGGAGAGAACTACAACCGCACGGTTACTTCTGTCAACGGTTCTGAACTCAATTTGAATACGGGATTGAAGGAATTGTTCACCGAAAACAGCTATGAATCCGCCGCCATCACTTATCAGATTACCAGCACCGGAACCTGGACTTACCTGACTCTGGTTGATTCCGAAGGAACCGTCACCACTTATGGTGGTCAGGATTCAGGGTTGAAAGCGAGCGGGTTCGGAGCCCTGACTTCATTTACCTATGGCACGGATTACGTCAAATACCTTGTCGTGGATAATACCACGTTGCAGGCTGGTGCTTCCCAGGAAGCCAATCTTAATGCCATTGCGGCGGCTGCCGTTCCCGAACCGGCTACGGCATCCCTCAGCCTGATTGGTCTGGCTGCCCTCATGATGCGCCGCAGACGTGCCTGAGCCGGGAGTCCAATTGCTGTTTTACAGGAGGCGGGAAAGATCCCGCCTCCTCTTTTATTATCATCAGGAGGGAAGTATCCGTCAAATCATTCCGGGAACTCCCAGGCATGGGCTTTCCAACGGCAGCTTCACCAGTTTTCCGCCGGGCCGTTTTGGATGATATTATTTGCTTTTTCCTGACCTGGAAGCGGCAAAATTGCCGTTTTCAGGTGTTTTAGAGGATGCATTTCCGCGCTTCATGCAAAGATGCAGGGTGAAAATAAGTTTTTCCCATGCCGCTGCCGTGGAGAAACGGTGGCGGAGAAAGCGTTGAAACGTGTGTTCGGCCTTTATTAGCTGACAATAAAAAAGCAGTTCCGCCATGCATGCGGAACTGCTTTGAAGGAAATAATAACGAGAGCTGCCGAGGCTTATTGCACGGCAATCGTCTGTTCGCGGTCAGGGCCTACGCCCACGGTTGTGACGGGGCAGCCGATGAGCTCGCTCATGCGTTTGACGAATTTCTTGGCCTGTTCCGGAATCTCTTCCCAGGAACGGCAGGAGGAAATGTCCTGCATCCAGCCGGGCACCGTTTCATACACGGGCTTGCAGCGTTCCCATTCATCCACTGTGGCGGGCGGATAAGACAGGATTTCCCCGTCCAGATCGTAACCCGTGCAGATTTTAATTTCCGGACACTTGTCGTAGCCGTCCAGGTTGGTCATGGCCATTTCATCAAAACCGTTGAACATGGCGGAGAAGCGCAGCAGCACGCCGTCAGCCCAGCCGCAACGGCGGGGGCGGCCCGTGGTGGCGCCGAATTCGCGGCCCATGCTGTGCAGATGGTTGGAGATGTCTTCATCCTCCGTGACGAAGGGGCCTGCACCCACGCGGGTGGTGTAGGCCTTGCAGACGCCGATGATGCGGTCAATTTTGTGCGGAGGAACGCCCGTGCCGGTGCAGGCGCCGGCGGAAGAGGTGTTGGAGGAGGTGACGAACGGATAGGTGCCGAAGTCCACATCCAGGTAAGCTCCCTGGGCCCCTTCAAAGAGAATGCTTTTTCCGGAGGCCACGGCTTCGTGCATAACCGGAATGGTGTTGGTGATGTGGGGGCGCAGCACATCCGCGGCGGCGCTTACTTCCGCCACCATTTTTTCTTCATCCATAGCGGGAAGGCCCATGCGTTCCATTTCCGCATTCGCCATATTGATGCGGCGGCGCAGCACTTCGTCAAAAATCGCGGGATCCCTCATATCCGCCATGCGCACGCCGATGCGGCGCGCCTTGTCCGCGTAAGTGGGGCCGATGCCGCGCTTGGTGGTGCCGATGGCTTTTTTGCCGAGGGCGGATTCCTGGGCGGCGTCCATTTCCTTGTGGAAGGGAAGGACCACGTGGGCGCGGTCGGAGATGAGAAGGTTGTCTTTTGTAATGGTCACGCCCTGGCCGCGGAGTTCATTGATTTCCTCCACCAGGCCGATGGGGTCCAGCACCACACCATTACCGATGACGCAAAGCTTGTCCGGCCACAGGATGCCGGAGGGAACCAGGTGGAGAATATATTTCTTTCCATTGGCAATTACAGTATGGCCAGCGTTGTTGCCGCCCTGGCCGCGTGCCACCACGTCGGCGGATTCCGTCAGGAAATCGATCATTTTGCCCTTGCCTTCGTCGCCCCATTGGGAGCCGATAATAATGGTATTCATGATAAAAATGGAACTCGGAGACCTTAATGAGATTCCTGCCTTATGGCAAGACAATCTTACGGAATTGTTAAGTTTTCCTGACCAGTGGCGGGAAGCCCGGCAGGGCAGGCGGGAGGGGCCGTGCCGGATTATCCGGTTTCAGGAACGGAGAGACCGCAGCATTGGGAGGGCCGTGCCGCGGGGAGGAAGGGGCGGCCTGCTGAAAAGGAACTCAGCGGAAGTGGAGGGCGGAACGGTGCGCTTCCTCCGGAACCAGCGTTTTCCAGATGTCTTCATCCGCAGCGATCATGCGCTGGATGTCCCGCGGCGTGTGGCGCAGCAGGAATTCATTGAAAAAGGGCACGTCCACCACCAGGCCGTTCGCCAGGAAGTGCTGGTACAGGTGCACGTATTGTTCCGGCGCGCGGAAAGTGCGTGCCGTGACGAATTCCCCGGATTTGCGGTTGAGCCACGGGGAGACGTACAGGCGCGTTTTGTTCTGGAAGGTGCGTCCGAAGGATTCCAGAATGCCTCCGGGAATGTCCTCCGTCCATTTTTCCTTGAACAGCTCATTCAGCAGGCCGATGGAGAGGGCGATGGCTATGGGTTCTCTCGTGTAGCGCGCCAGCAGCCCGGACAGGTTGTCGAAACGGGCCATTTTGGTAATCAGAACGTTTTTGCCGAGAGCCTTGAGGCTGTCCGCCCTGTCCAGGAATTCCAGATGGTCCACATCATCGCCGCGGAGCAGGTTATTCATGGATATTTCACAAATTTCCATGCAGCGGTCCGCCTGCGTCTCATTGATGTGGGAGAGGAAGGTTTTTTTCACCTGGGCCATGACTTCCAGATGCAGATTGCAGACGGGGTTGAAACTGCCCCTCATCAACACGATGGGGCGCTTGTACAGCACATCCGCCGCCTGGGCCACCTGGCCGTTCGCCAGGAACAGGGTGGCCGGCGTCAGGCCGGACTGGACGAGCTGGAGCGCGAAAAGACGGTTGTCCACCATGGAAAAACCGTGGCCTTCAAAACGGACGACATCTATTTCCACCAGCCGGGGATCCAGATTGTCCACCAGGGATTCAATGAATTCCTCCAGACGGTCCCTTTTGAAAAAGACGGCGTGCAGGATGTTGACGCCCAGGATGCCCAGGTCCTTCATCTGGCGGTCGTGGTCCGGGTCGTTCAGGCGAACGTGAATAATCAGGTCGGACGGTTTTGCCTCCGGTTTCAGCTGGAAGCGCACCCCTATCCAGCCGTGCCAGGGGCCGTTGTCCCGGTAGCCTTTGACTTTTACCGTATTGCAGAAGGCAAAGAAGCGGGTGTCTTTGCCGCGCTGGGGGCCCAGGCGGTTGATGAGCTGGGTAAATTCGTAGTCCAGCATGCCTTTCAGGCGTTCTTCAGAAACGTAGCGCTTGACCGGCCCGTACAGGGTGTCGCTGACGGTCATGTCATAGGCGGAAATGGTTTTGGCCACTGTTCCGGCGGCTCCGGATGCCCGGAAAAACCAGTTGGCCGTTTCCTGTCCGGCTCCGATTTCCGCAAAGGTGCCGTAAATGGTGGAAGCCAGGTTGAGTTGGAGGGCTTTGTCCTGTGTTTGCGCTAGTGCTTTGGAACTCATGGAAAGCGGGAACCGATTCTTGATTTTCAATTATTGGGGGGAAAGAAGCCTGCGGGTGGCGTCGCTCATCCAGCCGGAGTGCAGAAGCTGGTCAATAATAACGGCCCGGTTGCCGGGCAGGCCTTCCGGATAGCGGATGAGCACGCAGGTGCGCACGGGGCCGTTGTAAAGCAGCCTGGTTAGTTCCAGGGCCAGCGGGGAATACCTGTCCACGTACGCATTCAGGCGTTCCCCGTTGGGGAACTCAAGGGTGAAGTTGAGATATGACGTGTTGCGGTAGCTTTCCGCGGAGGATTCCTCCAGGAAAGGGGGCTGATAAATGCCGGACATGCTTAGGATGATTCTGACGGGAACGGGGGTGGAGGGCTTTTTGGCTTCCAGCTCCGCCGGAAGCATGGGGGAATAGCCCTCCCAGGCTTCCCAGTCCAGCTTCCATTTTCCTGAATTCCGGTCATACAGGAAAACCGCAGGGCGGATAGTGTTGTCGTCCATCAGCACGGAGATCTGAAGCAGGTCCCCGTTTTTGGAGCTTCTGCCCGCTTCCTGGGGCAGGTAGTCCTTGTATTGGCCGTAGGAGGCCCAATAGGCCATTTTGGGAGCTACGGCTGCGGGATTCATTACGTAGTTGAGCCTCTCTTCATCCGATTCCGCCATGCAGTAGAGGGCCAGTTCATTCATGGCCGCCGTAATATGGGGGGAAATGGATTCCGCCTTCCGGTCTTCCTCCCTGCGGCTGTGGGCTATGAGCCGGTGGTATTGCCGCTCCCTCTGCTGCAATTGCTCCAGCAGGTCTTTATTCACTTCCTGTGAAAAGAGCGCTTCATGATCCACGAACCGGTCTGAGATATTCAGAAGTTTGGAGTTTTCCGCTTCCATATCCCTCCCGCGCAGGAACATGAACACGCCCAGAAGGGAAAGAACCAGTCCCGCGACAAAAAGCCATATATGCCAGGTGGGCCGGCGTTCGCTGCGCATGGTGTCCGCGGCGGCAGCGCGGTATTCCGGTTCTTCCGGGGCCAGGGCGGCGCAGCGTGGCGCGGCAATGGCCGGAGCGGCGTTTCCTTCTTTCCTCTTACGGATTTTTGTCGTGGATTTGTCGGAGCCGGAAGTGGTAGGCCCGTGAACGGAAATGGTCCGTTTGTCCGTCTTTTTCTTTGGTGCGAGCGGTGTATGCGGAGCGGAGTACGCGGAAGTGTGCGGAACACCGGCGGCAGATGGCGGAATAGCCGGTTGTTTCGGATTTCCGGGCGCTTTCTCTGCAGCTTCAGGCGTCCGGCCCGGGAATGTTGAAAGCGCTTCTTCCCGTTTGACGGCCGTGACGGCGGAGTGGCAGACGGGGCATTCCACACGGCTGCCTACGCAGGCGGCCCTGACGGCAAAGGGATTGCCGCAAATATGGCAGAGGCAGGGGACGGCGTCCTGTTCTTCCGTTTCCGGCCTGGGCTTTTCTTCCTGCCTGGCTGTGACTGAAGCGGTGCAGATGGGGCATTTTACCTGGCGTCCCAGAAAAGACGCCTTCACGGCGAAGAGGTTGCCGCATGACGGGCATGTGCAGGCTACCGTGTCCTGGGATGGGGAAGGCATGAGGGGAAAAAGTTACAGGTGGATGAATTCCGGCACGGGAATGGTGATGGGCCTGGGCGCCGGCAGCGTAATGCTTGTATCCGTATGGTCTGAAGAAACGGGATCTGCGGAAATGGCTTGCGCTTCCGGCACGTTTTCGCCAGCCCCCAGCAGTTCAAAGTTGCGGTTGGCCGGGACCTGGTTCAGCTCCGTATGGTAGGGATCGTCCCCCTGGAGGATGGGCCTGGTGGGCAGGATGGGCGGCAGGGGAAGAATGCGGTTCTGGGCCGTGAAGGTGGAGACGGGTGCGGAGACGTCCTCCCCGTGGAGGTCGCAGAAAGGCAGGCTGGAATCCCCCTTGCGGAGGTATTCGAATATGGTGTGTCGGCGGTATTTTTTATCCGACGGGTCAATGTCATAACAGCTGTGCGTGGCCCTCTTCCCGGTGGTCAGGCAGATTTCCACCCGCTCTACGCTGGGGGGAGGGGCCAGTTCTCCGGCAGGGAACTGCCGTTCCGCTTCCGTGATGGCGGCGCCCAGCACGGAAGCGCAGGTGTCTGACGAGAAGGCTCCGTGATAAATGGGCTTTTTGCCTTCCAGGAACCCTACCCAGATGCCGCAGGTAATGCGGCTGTCATACCCAAACAGCCAGTTGTCCGCGAAGTCGTACGTGGTGCCTGTTTTCACGCCGCCCTTGAAGTTTTTCGGCAGATGCGGGGCAACGCGCTGGGCTGAACCGTTTTTCAGGGAAGAATTCAGGATGTTGTGAAGCTGGAAAGCCGTGGCTGTGGATGTGGCCCCCTTCCGTATCTGGGCATTGTTCCGGGTTTCAATCGCCTGTGTGGATTCCCAGATCAGCTGGCCGTCTTCATCTTCTATCCTGTCCAGATAGTAAATATCCTGAGGGCGGGAACCCCCGTTCGGGATGGCGGTGTAGGCCAGCGTCATTTCCTTCAGGGAGGCAGGTTCCGTGCCCACGAAAATTTTGGGGCGGTAAACGGGATTTACTTCCGTGCTGCCCGCTTCCCTCACGGGCTTGCGGATGCCGAAATCCGTCAGCTTCTTGACGAACGGGGCCGTGCCCATCTCCATCCCCATGCGCAGGGATGCGGCGATTTTGGAGGCGGACAGGCCGCGGTGGGCGGTAATCATGCCTTCATAACGGTTTTTGGAGTTTTCCGCCCCCCATTCCCCCAGGATTCCTTCCGAACCGCCGATGCCCGTCAGGCGGTTGTCGATGGCATCGTCCAGAATGCGGGTGACAGGGCTTTTTCCCGTGTCAAAGGCTGTAGCGTACAGGAAAGGGAGGATGGCGGTGCCGGTGGGGCGGGCTCCGTCCCTGATGGCGTCATACTGGCGCTTGGTGTAATCCCTGCCTCCGTGGTAGGCCAGGACGGCGCCTGATTTGTTGTCCACCACCAGCAGCGCTCCTTCCAGATAGCGCGGCTTGTTCGCGGAACCGCTGTGGTAGTCTGCGGCCTTCTGATGACGGTAACCGGGGTGTTTTTCAATGTTTTCCAGAGCCTGTTCCAGGGCTTTTCCGGTAACTTCCTGGAGCTGCCTGTCAATGGTGGTGTAAATTTTAAGCCCGGCGGCATTGACGCGCTCCTCTCCCAGGTATGCGGTGATTTCTGAGGAAATGCGGTCGTAAATGTGGGAGACGCCGCGTTTCAGCGGCTTGGGATTCAGCCCCAGCTCCATGGCGGAGAGGCGTTCCGCTTCATCCGGCGTAATGTATTTCTCCTTGGCCATGCGGTTGAGAACGTGGTTGCGCCATTTCAGATTGCTAGCCGGATTATTCAGAGGGGAAAGTCCGTTCGGGTTTTTGATCAGGGCGGCGATGGAGGCGGCCTCCCGGGTGGTCAGATCCGCCGGCTCTTTGCCGAAGTAGCCCAGGGAAGCGGCCCGGATGCCGTAAAACCCGCTGCCGAAGTAAACGCGGTTCAGGTAAAATTCCAGAACCTGGTCCTTGCTGTACCGTTCCGTAATGCGGCGCGCCAGCGCTATTTCCACGAATTTGCGGCCAAAGCTGCCCTCATTCCTGGCTTTGGCACGGTTTTTCAGGTCATACGCATTTCTGGCAAGCTGCTGGGTGATGGAGGAGGCGCCCTGGTTGGCGTCCCCGCTGTTGTGGATATACTCCCGGCCTGCCCGCAGAATCCCCAGGAAGTCATAGCCCGGATGTTCCCGGAAGCGGGAATCTTCCTGGGCAATCAGCGCGTTAATCATGGCGGGGGAGATTTTGTCCAGCGTGACGTAGCTGCGGTTCTCCACATAAATACGGCCTATTTCCTCCCCGTTCCGGTCATAAATAATGCTGGGTTTTTCCAGGTCATTGATGCGTTCCAGATCAAATTCCGCCGCCCAGTTGTCATAACGTTTCCAGGCCATCATGAATCCGAAGTATCCCACGGCCGCGCCGATAGCCGCCATCACCAGGCACCACAGGACAAGCTTTCGGATAAAGCTCCAGAATCGTTTCCTGGGCTTTGCCTTGGGATGCCGCCTTTTGTTGGCCTGCATGTGCCTGCGGGGAGCTTGTGAACTTAATTCAGCCATGAAGATGAAGCAGGATTGGTCCTGAGGAGTGGGGAAAACGTGCAAAAATCCTAACGGATTCCCGTTTGTTTAGCAATACCGTACATGGCGGACGGGCGAAAAAAGAAGGCATGCGCGCCCCCTGAGTATTCCTGGACGCCGCCAGGCGCCTGAGGCAGCCGTATCATCCTGCGGCCCGGGCTGCTCCGGCTTCAGGAAAAAACGCTCTCCGGCCCGTCCAGGGATACGTCATGGCGCAAATGGGGCGGCCTTTCATGCGGCTGTCAGCCTGGAACAGCGTTGAAAATATTGCCTGCCCTGGTAATGCCGTGTTCCATGGTGTACAGCACGGCGTCCTCCGCCTTGCCAAGCGTCACGTCCAGAAGCTCGCGTTCCTCCGGGCGGAATTTGCCCAGCACGTGCCCTATCATTTCCCCTTTGCCACGGGGCTGGCCGATGCCGAAACGGAGGCGCGGGAATTCCTGGGTGCCCATGTGGGCGATGAGGGATTTAATGCCGTTGTGGCCGCCTGCGGAGCCTTTTTCCCGCAGCTTGATCACGCCCAGGGGGAAATCCACTTCATCATGAATGACGAACACGCTGCGGGGATCCAGTTTGAAAAACCGCATCATGGGGCCCACGCACAGACCGGATTCATTCATGAACGTGGAGGGTTTCACCAGCAGGACGCCGGGGCCGGCGGCCACCTCGCACTTGCGCTGCCTGTCCGCCTTGAATACGGCCCCCCACCGGGCGGCCAGGCGGTCAAGCACCATGAACCCCGCGTTATGGCGGGTGTCTTCATAGGTTCTGCCCGGGTTGCCCAGGCCCACGATCATTTTAACGGGTGCATCCACAATGGAAAAAAGGGAAAGAGATGAAAAACAGACGCTTCCTGCAATCCGGGGAGCGTCTGGGTGCATCCTGCATCCGTTCCGCGGAGCAATCAACCGTTCCGTGAGACAGCCGGGCATTTATCCGGCCGCCTTCTTTTTCTGACGTCCCATCAGGAAGCCGGTCAGCACGTCTTCCAGGGAATCTCCGGTTCCGACCAGGCGGTAGTCCGCATTGATATCCGTGCAGATCCGGCGCGTTTCTTCCAGATAGCTGGCCACGATAGCCCGGTACTCGTCCGCGATAAGGTCCGGCTCCGTAATCAGGGAGCCGCCGCCTTCCATGTCCACGAAGCGGATGGGGCGGTCAAAGTCAAAATCTATTTCCAGCTGGTCCACCAGATGGAATACGGCTACGTCATGCTTGCGGAAATGGAGGTGGCGGAGGGCGTTTTTAAGCTCCGCCGTATCTGTGAACAGGTCTGAGAAAATCAACACCAGGGCGCGGCGGCCGACGCGTTCCGCCAGTTCATGCAGGGTATCGGGAAGGACGGTCTCCCCCTGCGGGGAATGCGTGTCCATCTGGCTGATGAGCACGTTCAGGTGGGCGGGGCGGCGGGAGGCGGGGATGTGCAGCGCGGCGCCGTCCTTCGTCTGCCGGGCAAAACTCAGTCCCACCGCGTCTCCCTGCCGGATGGCAATGTAAGCCAGGTTGGCCGCCAGCCTGCACGCGCGCATATACTTGGTCTCCACCTGTTCCGGATGATAATTCATGGAGCCGGAAAGATCCATGACGATGTAGGCGCGCAGGTTGGTATCCGCTTCAAACTCCTTGATGTAATACCTGTCCGACCGTGCATACGCTTTCCAGTCCAGACGGCGTGTATCGTCTCCGGCCACGTATTTGCGGTATTCCGCAAACTCCACGGAGGAGCCGCGGCTGGCGCTTCTATGGCGGCCGGATACGTTCCCCGTCATGCTGTGGCGCGCTTCCAGGGGAAGGTTCCCCAGGCGGCTGAGCAGGTTGTGATTCAGGTATTTCATGGGGCAGGGAAAGGGGATTGATGATGCCGGGACGGCGGTCAGATTTCCGCCGCCAGGCGCGCCACGGCCTTACGGGGCGTGATGCCCTGGGATTCCGCGGCGAAGTTGGTGACCACGCGGTGCATCAGCACAGGTTCCACAATGGCGTCTATGTCTTCCCTGCGGACGATGTAGCTGCCCTGGAGAGCGGCGCGGGTCTTGGCCCCAAGAATCAGGAACTGGACGGCGCGGGGGCCTGCGCCCCAGGCTACATACTGCTTTACCCATTCCGGGGAAGTTTCCAGGGTGGGGCGGGTGGCGCGCACCAGTTTCACGGCATACTCGTAAATATGTTCCGGAACGGGAACGCGGCGCACCAGATCCTGGTAAAAGATGATTTCCTCCCCGGAGAGGATGTGCTTGAGTTCCTCGCTCCGGGTTCCGGTGGTTTCCCGGGCGATGCGCATTTCCTCCTCCTCCGTGGGGTAGTCCACTTCAATCAGGAACATGAAGCGGTCCAGCTGGGCTTCCGGCAGGGGGTAGGTGCCTTCCTGTTCAATGGGGTTTTGGGTGGCAAGCACGAAAAAGGGGGGGAGCAGGGTGAAGGTGCGGCCCATGACGGTGACGCGGCGCTCCTGCATGGCCTCCAGCAGGGCGGACTGGGTTTTGGCGGGGGCGCGGTTGATTTCGTCCGCCAGCACGATGTTGGCGAATACGGGCCCCCTGATGAACTCGAACTGGCGCTTGCCGCCGGCGGAATCATCCTGGATGATGTCCGTGCCGGTAATGTCCGCGGGCATCAGGTCCGGCGTGAACTGGATGCGGTTGAAACTAAGGTCCAGCGTTTTTGCCACGGAACTGACCAGCAGCGTCTTCGCCAGGCCCGGAACTCCCATCAGGAGGGCATGCCCGCGGGAAAACAGGGCGATGCTCAGCAGCTCCACGACGCGCTGCTGGCCAATGATCATTTTGCTCAATTCCGAGGAAAGCTCCTTGTAAATGGCGCCGAGCCGGTCAATGGCGGCTACGTCGTCGTCGGGCAGAGTGGGGGTGACGGGTTCCATATTGCAATTTCATAGCACTTTCCGGGCCGTTTTCCACCAAATAATCGCGCCGCGTTCATTTTCCCTGCTTGGAATGGGAAGGGAAACGGGGTAAGGAAGGGGCATGCCGAAAATTGCACTCATTCAACTGTCCGCAGATGCCCGGCCTTCCGTGAACAAGGAAAAGACGGAATCCGCCATCCGTGAAGCCGCCGCCAACGGCGCGCAGATTGTCTGCACCCAGGAACTTTTTACCACGGAATACTTTTGCAGGACGGAGGAATGCGATTTATTCAATCTGGCGGAACCTGTTCCCGGGGAATTGACGGAAGCCCACAGGAAACTGGCGGCGGAACTGGGCGTGGTGATTGTTGCCTCCGGCTTTGAAAAGCGCGCCACCGGGCTTTACCACAATACCGCCTGGGTGGTGGATGCGGACGGTTCGTTCCTGGGCATGTACCGCAAGATGCATATTCCGCAGGATCCCGGGTTTGAAGAAAAATTCTACTTCACCCCCGGCGACCTGGGCTATAAGGCGTTCGACACCAAATTCGGCCGCATCGGCGTGCTCATCTGCTGGGACCAGTGGTACCCGGAAGCCGCGCGCCTGACGGCCATGCAGGGGGCGGAAATCATTTTTTACCCCACGGCCATCGGCTGGCTGCCGGAGGAAAAGCCCCTGCTGGGGGAACAGCAGCACTGCGCGTGGGAAACCGTGCAGCGCGGCCATGCCGTGGCCAACGGCTGCTATGTCTGCGCCGTCAACCGGGTGGGGACGGAAGGGGAAAGCGAATTCTGGGGGCAGTCCTTTGTGGCGGACTACTATGGCCAGATTGTGGCGAAGGCTCCCGTCAGCGATGAAGCCATCCTGTACGCGGACCTTGACCTGGACGCATTGGAAGACCACCGCCGCATCTGGCCCTTTTTCCGTGACCGCCGCATTGACTCCTACGGCGGCATTACGGAACGCTGGGGCAGGTGAACCTTCCCCCTTTGCCCGGTTTATGTATTCCGAGGAACCATTGGAGCGGCAGTGGGCGCAGGTCCGGGAAGTTCTCCTTGCCATGGAAGAACAGTGTGATGATTTGGTCATCGACTGCCTTCAGGGCATGGTTGGGGAGCTGGGATGCCAGGTAACCGTGCGGAGGCGTGAGCATATTCTGACCCTGTTGAGGGAACTCAATCATCTGTATGATTGCGGAATTCCTGCCAGGGAAATGATTTGCGAAGAGGACGAAGAATACTGTTTTTCCTGGATTTATGAGTTTGATTTCTACCTTGGAGATGCTGATTATCTGCTGCATTTCGTCGTTGACGCCGCCCTGAATTCCAATGGCATCGTCAATAAATATCTGACGTTGGAAAGGCAGGTGTACCGGAAAGGTTTGTGCCTTAAAGCGAGCGAACCCATGGTTCTTGACCCTGATGCACTGGAGCGGTTGAAGGAAAAAATCGTTTCCGCTATGGCTTGTCCTCCCAATACGGGCCGTTTTCTGGATTGGGATGATGATTAATCTTTGGGAGGCTGAGTGTTTTTTTACGGGGAAAGATGGCGTAAAAAAGCCGCCGTTTTTGAAAAACGGCGGCATGGGAAGAAATGAAGAGTTTTCCGGCTAGCCGCAGATGACGGCAATCTTGATGCCTTTCATCTGGACGTTGGTTTCCAGGGCTTCCGCGATTTCATCCAGCTTGAAGCGGTGGGAGATCAGCTTGGTCAGCGGCAGGCCGATGCCGTAGGCTCGCTTCAGAAAGTCGAATGTGGTCGGGTAGTCCTGCGGGGAGTACACCCAGGAGCCTACAGCGGTCACCTCCTTGTTGCAGAGGTCGTAATGGTGGTTGATAACGCTTTCCCCTCCATCCATGAAAAAGCCCACTTCGCACAGGCCGCCGCCGCGCTTCACGAACTTCCAGGCGTTGGCCCCGGCCTTGCCTACGCCCGTGCACTGAAAGACGAAGTCCGCCAGGCGGCCGCCGTTGTCCTTTTTCACGGCATCCAGCAGTTCGTTCAGATCCGCGTACCGGGTGAAGTTATACGTGCGGGAGGCTCCCATTTCCCTGGCCAGTTCCAGGCGGGAGTCATTGCCGTCCACAGCGATGATGGTTTCAATGCCCAGCGTGCGCAGCGTGGCGATTTGAAGAAGGCCGATGGGGCCACAGCCCTGCACGAGCACCACGGAATTGAACTTGAGGAGCCCGGTGGACTTGGCGCGTTCCAGGGAATGGACCACCACTGCGGCGGGTTCCACCAGAATGCGCTGGTCCAGCGTCATGCCGGAAACATTGAAAAATGTGGAGCCCTTGCGGATGACGAGGTACTCCCCGAAGTAGCCGTTCAGATGCACGTCGTCGTCAGGCATCAGGCCATACACGCCCACATTTTCGCACAGGTTGGTGCGGGCCGGAGTATTCAGGCAGGCGTCACAGGTGCCGCAGGGAATGATGCAGGTGACGATTTTGTCCCCCAGCGCTACGGGATTTCCGGCGGTGTCTTTAGTGATATTCCTGCCCATGGCGACGATTTCCCCGGTGCCTTCATGGCCCAGGACCACGGGGCAGAGGCCGAAGGGGTCCCGGTTGTATTCGTGGCCGTCCGTTCCGCAAACGCCGCAGGCTTCCACCTTGATCAGCATTTCATCGTCTCCGATGGCGGGAATGGGATATTCACGGATTTCAAATGTCTTTGGTGCTGTCAGGACAGCGGCGCGTGCGGTTTGTTGCATGATGCCCTTACACTATCCTTTGCCGCCCGGATTCTTCAAGAACAAATAGTGATGAAAGGAACTCCGCCTGTTGGAACCGGGAGGAAGTTCCTTCCCGGTCCTTCCTGCAATGCACCCTAGCGCCGGATGTTCATGATTCCCGGAAACATGGAGAGTCCGGTCCCCTGCTGTACGGTTTTCCTGAGAAGGAAAAAAATCATTGTCTGACACGGGAAAAACGGCAGTTTCCGGAAAGGGGCGGCATTCGGGAAAGCATGCCTCTGCGCGCAGCGTTTTTCCGTGAAAGGGTAACGTTTTTCCATGGAAGGCCGTTCATTTGGCTTGCGTGGCGGGGGGATGGAGTGCAAGCTGTGCGCGTTATGCTCGACATCCGTGTAATACGAGAAAATCCGGAAGAAGTGAAAGCGCGGCTGAAGCCCCGCAGCGGCGACGCGTGGAAGCTTGTTGATGACGTTCTGGCCTGCGATGAAGCGCGCCGCAATGCCGAGACGGAAAAGCAGGCCCTGCAGTCCGAGCGCAATGCCACCTCCAAGCAGATCGGCATGCTCAAGAAGAAAGGGGAAGACACTTCCTCCATTGAAGCGCGCGTGCGCGAAATCGGGGACCGCATCCGGGAACTGGACCGTGTCGCGGAGGAAAATGCAGCCCAGCTCACCTCCCTGCTGATGAACATTCCCAACCTGCCGCACCTGGAATGCCCCGTGGGTGCGGATGAAACGGCCAACCCGGAAATCAAGCTTTGGGGAGAAAAGCCCGCCATTGAAAACCCGAAGGACCATGTGGAACTGGCCGCGAATCTGGGCATGATTTCCTTTGAAGACGGAGCGCGGATTACGGGCTCCGGTTTTGTGGTGTACCGTGGGGCGGGCGCCCGTCTGGAACGTGCCCTGATCAACTTCCTGCTGAATACGCAGACCGTGGAAAACGGTTATCAGGAAGTGGGCGTTCCTTTTGTGGTGAAAAGGGAGTGCATGGAAGGCACCGGCCAGCTTCCTAAATTTGAGGAAGACATGTACGGCACGGAAGACCAGCAGATGTTCCTGATTCCCACGGCGGAAGTGCCGGTTACCAACCTGTACCGGGATACTATTTTACAGGAAAGCGACCTGCCCATCAAGATGGCCGCGTACACGCCCTGCTTCCGCCGGGAAGCCGGAAGCGCCGGCCGCATCAACCGCGGTATGATCCGCGTCCACCAGTTTGACAAGGTGGAACTGGTGCAGATTTTAAAGCCGGAAGACTCCTTCCGGGAGCTGGAAGTGCTCCGCAGCCATGCGGAATCCATCCTTCAAAAACTGGGGCTGCACTACCGGGTGATTGAGCTCTGCACGGGAGACCTCGGTTTTTCCTCCGCCAAGACGTATGATATTGAAGTATGGGCTCCGGGACAGGGGCAGTATCTGGAAGTTTCTTCCTGTTCCTGCTTTACGGACTACCAGGCGCGCCGCATGCGCCTGCGTTACAAGGATGCCGACGGCAAGAACCAGTTCTGCCACACCCTGAACGGTTCCGGCACGGCTCTGCCGCGGCTGTATGTGGCCCTTCTGGAAACTTACCAGCAGCCGGACGGCTCCATCCGGATTCCGGAGGCGCTTGTGCCGTATTTCGGCGCGGACTGCATCCGTCCTGAACAGGCTTGAACCTGCGTTTTTCCCGTCCCAACCCTGAATCAGCCCATGCCTGACGAGGGCCCTCTGGAACATTACCTGACTGTTTCCCATGAGCCGGAACCGGACATTCCGGAACCGGCTCCGGAACGCAGTCCTGGACCGTGGCGAGAAAGGGGCATCATGCTGGGCCTGGGCTTTCTGCTGGGGTGTATCGGGGCTTATGCGCTGGTTTACTCGGAAATGTCCGGCGGCATGCGGTCGCTGAAGCAGTCGCTTTCAGAAGAACGCGACTTGAACGCGTCCCTGCAGAAAGAACGTGCCCATCTGCGGGAAACGTTGGAACAGGCACGCATGGACGCTCTGTTGGAGGAACGCTCCCCCCTTTCCGTGACGGTCGGCGGTGTTTCCAGGACAAGCCGCAGGCCCGTTCCCCAGCCTCCGCCGCTTACGCCATTATCCTCCGGAGGGCTGGCATCCCCGTCTTCCGCGCCGGTTCCCGGTTCTCTGGATGACCGTCTGGTCAATCCGGGGCCGGAGGACTGGAAGGAGCGTTACCAGTACGCCGCTTTGAAATATAATCAGGTGGTGGAGGATTACAACAGGCTGAAGAAACTTTACATGAACCTGGTGGGCCGGAGCGGTGCAGCCGGCGCACTGGTGACGGGGGCCCAGTTTTACAAAGCTCTGCGGAAAGATACCCGTGCGGAGGCGCGCAAGCTGGATGAACGCTACATGAAGGGAGGGATGCGGGGCAGCGAGCTTCGGGAACTGGAACGCAGCCGGGACGAGATGAGGCACCGGGACTGGTGGTTGAAAAAAATGGCACGCCAGTTCCAGATTGATTAGATACGTGGGTGTTGCCGGCGTGAAGGATTGTTTTTGTGAAGCGCCCCTTGCTGAAATTCCCGTTGCATGGAATCTTTTTGCAGAGAGCCGCACGGTCACAAAAAGAAATCCCTTTTTCAAAGAGCCGGGATGAAAAAACAACATCCGAATACGCAGATACCGGTATCTTTTTTTACTGGATGCTCCTTGGATATTAAAATCAAGGGATAAAGTAGCCCATGCCCGTTTATTCCAGTATCCGGTTCGCACCGGATTCCGCAGACTGCTGATCTCTGAGGCGGAAAAACTATCCGTCAGCACAGTTCCGCTGCGATGGCGTCCACGAGCAGGCGTCCGCGGCCTTTCAGGATGAGCCTTTGTTCCGGGGAAATGTCCGCCAGACCCAGTTGCCGGTATTGTTCCAGCAGAGGACGGGATTCCGGAAAGATGCTTTTCACATCCTGCGCCAAATAAAGGTTAAAATAGTTGCACTATTAATAATTTATTCGGCAGATGTGGACCAGGGCTCTTTAAATGAAGCTTCTATATGCTCTTGGGATTCATTCCGGGAATCAATGAATTTGGCAACGTCCTGGGCTGATTGAGCTGTAGGTTCCAGAATAGTATCGAAAAGAAGATCACTGCCTCGGTAACAGGTGTTGTCGTCCATTTCCCTTTCACTCTGCATAGGGAGGAAAATGACCAGTAGACGGCTTTGAAGCTGAAGAATGCGCAAAAGAATAAATTTTTGCATCTCGGATGAAGCAGGAATAGATAAAACCTGCTTTTTCATATCGGCAGCGGGTCCTGTAAGTTTTTTAAGGATAGGTGAAACTTCCGTAGAAAAAGATTTTGCCGCTGCGTCTGCGGAATTTTTATCCACGATGGAATTATACCAATCTTGAACCTTACGGATAGGGATTTCATAGTTTTCAATGAAAGTCTGCCATGCTTTTTGATTTTGTCCGGTGGCGAGCAATTCCTTGTTGGGCGGTTCGTAAGAAAGGCTTTTCAGTACTTCCGGCTCCAGTCCATTGATTTGGCAGGTGTCCCCATAGCATGCTGAATCATAAATAAAAATGGAAGATGCAACGGTGAGGAAGATTGAGTATTTCAAGATCATCAGATTATGGAAGCATGACAGGGTTCCTGAATGAAGGGGAATAAAAGAAGGATGGAAATTCAATAGAGATCAACGCAATTTCTATGTAACCTGCTTTTTAAGAAGATGATGTCTCTGTCCATGGTTCTTTGAAAGCTGCTTCAATGCTTTCCTGGTCTTCATTTTGAGTTTCAATAAATTTTGAAATATCCATGGCTGTTGTTGACGTTAGACCTAGAAATATGTCAAAGAGTTTTTCACTGCCATGATAACAAGCATCGGAACTTGACTTTTTACTGTTTTGCATAGGAAGAAAAATTATTAGCAAGCGGCTCTGCAATGTGAGGATACGTGAAAGAATCAGTTTTTGCATTTCAGAAGAAGCTGGAATAGCAAGGACTTGTTTCTTTATATCAGCAGAACGTCCCGTCAGCTTTTTAAGAATGGGCAGGACATCTCTCTTGAACGCATCGGCTGCAGCATCAGCGGAATCTTTATCCCTGATGGAATTATACCAATCCTGTACTTTACCTACAGGCGCTTCATAGGTTTCAACGAATGTCTGCCATGCCTTTTTATCTTGTGCCTCAGAAAGCAATTCATTCCTTGGAGGGTCATAAGAGAGATTTTTCAAATCTTCTGGACTCAGACCATTGATTTGACAAATATCTCCTTGGCAAACTGAGAAATATATAAAAGCCGACGATAAGAATGCTATGGTGGTTGATTGTATCATGAAAATTAGGGATTGAAACGTTTAATAGGGATAAGATGGCGTTCTCCAACATCAATGCCGTTTGTGTCAGCTGATTCAAGTATCTGTTCCCAAGTGGCTCCGCTATACTGTAAAATAGAAGAAACTAAGGAAGCACAATTTGATCCATTTTCTGTACTTTCTGGATTTCGGTTAGTTGATGGATTGGTTAGATATCGTTCCTGCTCATTATAACTTTGTGAAAAATGAAGAACTTTTTGAAATAGTTTCTTGTTTTGAATGGCTATGATATTTGTAAAATTTGTAAATTTTTTATCATGGTTGTTTTTGAACCAGTTTTCAACAGCTACTATATCAGGATTGTCATTTTTATGGTAAACCATGTTAGTTAAGCAATCAATATATTTGCTGGCTACACCTGCTTGAGCAAATGGAGGAGATAGGGATTCATAAATCCACTTATAATAAACGGTTCCGGCAGCTGGGATGATTTTGAGTTTTTTTCGGTATTTGATTTCTGGCCCTGCATCCCCTCCGATAGTGATGATTTTCATTCCGGGGATAGCGGTGCAGTTAGCAAGCCCAGGGTTCGGAAGATTTAATTTTACCGGGTCGTCAGGGACAAAGAGCAGAAAGTGATGGTTTGCTATGGGCAGTCCCTGGCAGGGGCGGATGGCCCAGTAAATTTCTCCTAAACGATTGGGAATGCCTTCGTAATAAAAACTTTTATCACCGATGGTCACACGAATTAGTTCTGCTTCCGTTGGAGTATAGGTGATGCATGGGCCTTTGCCGATGGGTTTCCAGGCGCCGTTGTTTGGTTGGAACGTATGGTTGCACGCCAGAATAACTCCATTAAATCGTTGCGGGCATTTGGAATAAGTTTGAGCTTCCCATGTGATGGATATGTCTTCGGAGTTTTCGGAAGGCCCTTTTGCCAGGTAAATTTTGTTGATAGCGAGCCGGAGTTCTGTTTTTTTCTCCAAGAAAAGGTGGCTTTTACTATATGGGATCGATTTTTCTCCAATGCAAATGTCCACGACAATGGGAGCGACTACAAGGCTGATGCCGTCCAAATCACTTGTGCCCGGCTTGGGATTGTAATAGGTTTGCGAATATTTGATTTGGAAATTGTAAGAACCTGCTTTCAAGACATGCGGGCAATCCCGGCGCCCTTTGGAAATGTCATGTCCTTTTCCGTGTTCTTTTAACCAGTCTGTTTTTTCTCCGTCCCCTGTAGTATAGGCAATGTCGCATCCATCGTCGGAAATCAATGAAAGCCACGCAACAGTAGTAGGTTGGCTAATACGTTCATCCTTAAAATCCTTGAGGGAAATTTTTCCGTTATAAGGAATAGTAGAGGGAGATTTTGGGTCAGTGACCTTTGTTGTATTTGGGATTTTCAGTTCCCCGGCACAGCATTGTTTTAATTTAGCCGCAAGCTGAGAGAGATCGTTAACTATTTCCACAGGTGCCAGAGTTTGTTCCAGTGTTGTTTTTCCTTCATAAACCTGCTGGCCTTTTGCGTGAAGGGTGGTGAATGCCGTGATGCTGGAAAATAAAAGCAAAAGCGGCATTTGAGAGAAACATCGGGAAATAAATGCTTGATTCATGAATGGTTAGATGGGGTTGACGGAGTTATTTCCTACGCTTTTTTTTCTTGGAAGAGGAAGCAGTCCATTGTTGAATTAAAGAACGAGAGTCTTCCATGCCACGGATAGGCGGGATGAATGATGCCGCCCACTGGGCCTTTTGAGGTTCCTTCATGCGTATGTAAAGATTGGCAAGCCGGTATCCGCAACGGGCCATCAGGTAGGGGTCTTTTTTCCCATACCGGAGAGTCCTTATAAACAATAATGAGGCCAGTTTTCTTTGCGGGACGTTCCCTTTTTCCATGGAGATAGCCGCGGTTTCCCAAATTTTTAAAATGCGTGTTCGAAGGCTTAAAGAGCACCCGTCTTCCATTTCCAGTTCTATCAGAGCGCAAAGCGATAGAGCTTCAAGATCAATGGGAGCATAGCGGAAAGAATAGGCCCGAAGAAAGGCATTTTCCAGAAATCCCGTAAGACAGGAATTCCGTTGCCGTGATTTCATGTTCCTGTGCTGCATCAAAGCTGTCAATTCATGAAGTCTGGCGCACACATCTCCGGGAATTTGTCCCAAAGCAGTTCGCTGAACGAAAAGAGAGACTCCTTCGTCAAAAGTCAGCCCCGGATATTCCCGGACGAAGCGATGTATTCTGGGATTTTTTTCAGAAAAGGGAAAAAAAGAGAGTGCTTTCCGGAAAACCAGCTTTTTTTCAGAAAGAGGTTTGGATTTCAGGTAAAAGGGCAGGATGAACGTTTGGGTGACCTGTACCGATGCTGAAGGTTTAGGTTTAGCTCCTGACGCCTGATTAAAAGAAATCTGTAGCAGGAAAACAAATCCTGTTAAAAAAGTAGAGAGAATATGTGAATATACGAACATATTTGTACCACTTATGGTCACATAATAAAATAATGTACAAAAATTGAAAATGTCAAGAAACCAAATTCATGTATTTTTCAATTTAGGATATTAAGTTAATAAGGGAATGGCGATCAGCACAGTTCCGCTGCGATGGCGTCCACGAGCAGGCGTCCGCGGCCTTTCAGGATGAGCCTTTGTTCCGGGGAAATGTCCGCCAGGCCCAGTTCCCGGTATTGTTCCAGCAGAGGACGGGATTCCGGCAGAATGTATTTCAGCGGCAATCCTTCATCCGTCCGGAGCATCAGGGCAATGCGTTCCAGGCGGTAGTCTTCCTCGGTGACGGGTTCCTGTTCGGAAAGGGGGAGGCCGTTTTCCAGCGTGCTGCGTATGTAGGCGTCCGTATCCCGCGTGTTGGAGTACCGTATGCCGTTGATGGTGCTGACCGCGCCAGGCCCTATGCCCACATAGTCCTCTCCCTTCCAGTAGGCCATGTTGTGGGGGGAGATGCAGCCCTCCCGGGCGTAGTTGGAGGTTTCATAGTGGCGCAAGCCTGCCGCCTCCAGCATGTGTTCCGCTAGTTCAAAAAAGGCGGCGTCTTCGTCCGGATCCTGCCTTTTCTCCCCCCGCAGCAGGCTCCGGAAGAATTCCGTGTCTTCTTCATAGGTGAGGTTGTAGGCGGAGATATGGTCCGTTCCGGCGCGGACAGCTTCCTTCAGGGTGGCTTCCCATATGGAGAGGGTTTGCCCCGGAATGGCGAACATGAGATCCATGTTGATATGGGGCATTCCCGCATTTTTCAGCATTTCCACGGAGTGCAGAGCCTGGGCCGGGGTATGTTCGCGCCCCAGCAGATGCAGGATGCCGGAATCCAGGGACTGCACGCCCAGGGAGACGCGTGTCATGCCCAGGCTGCGCCAGAAGCGCACTTTTTTTTCCGTAAAGGTGGCGGGGTTGGCCTCAAAGGAGAATTCGTCCAGTTTGTCCACGGGCACGAGACGGTCCAAGGTTTCCATGAGACGCCCCAGATGCGTGTCCGAGAGCATGGAGGGCGTTCCCCCGCCAAAGTAAAGCGTGGCCGTTTCCCCTCCGCGGTTCGCGGCCAGAGCGGCTGCGCGGGATTCCGCCTCCCTGCCCAGAGCACGGATGAATGATTTCATGTCCGTGGAGGCCGGCGTGTGCTTGAAGAAAGCGCAGTACGGGCAAATACGGTGGCAGAAGGGAATGTGGACGTAGAGGTGCACGGAAGCGGGGAATCAGCGTCTCCGGCGGCGTCCGGAGGATCCATTTCCATCGCCTTTCTTGTCCTGGGAAAGCTCCAGAATTCTGTCGGAAGCCTCTTTCATTTCCGACTTGACGCGGGATTTTTCCGAATCGTCAGCCAGAGAGATGTAGTTTTTCGTCAGGGCGTCGTAGAAGGGGTGGATTTTCGTTTCCTTCTTGTTTTTGGGCTTGTATTTGAACCCGTCCGGACAGGTGTCCAGCATGTTTTTCATCCAGGGGACCAGTTCTTCCTTGGGCAGGGCCTGGCACAGGGCGGCCAGGGAAAAGGACATTTCCTCCTGATCCACATCCTTGGGCTCCTTCAGGGCGTTGCTGTCGTCCCGGTAGAAATTGAGAGCTTTCTTGAATCCCCTGTCTACGGTTCTTTTGAGCCTGTCCGTGCCCTGGGCCTTGGCATACGCTATCTGATAGGCGGCCTGAGGCTCCGGGTAGGAGTTGCGCTTGGATTCAGACTTGAGCCAGGACATGAGTTCGGCCCACTGGAAGGTCTTATAGTCATATTCCTGTTTCAGGGCATTTTCCAGAATCACGGAGCAGAGCACATTGACGTATTCCCTGGCATGGTTGGCAAGCATTTCCTTGCCGTTCTTGTCGCCGCGGCCTACGGAGGAAACGTATTTGCGCGTTTTCCAAAGCTTTCTGATGCCCATGCCGTCCGGCAGGGCCTCCCTCACTTCATCCACCATCTTGGTGGCTCCCATGAGGTCCTGGGGTTCCTGCTTGAAGAGCGTGTACCAGGCTTCCGTGTAGAACGGGTTGGCCTTGAGCACGGTCCTCATGGCGGTCTGCGTGAATTCCTTGGGGAGCGTGGTGGAAGGGGCGGCCGTCTCTTCCGTGGAGGAGCCGGTGGCCGCCAGTTTGTAAATGTTCATGGCGAATCGGCTGTCGATGAACTTTTCATAGTCGATGTTCATGGACAGGGCCAGTCCGGACTGGTATTCCGCATTGCCGGTGCGCGGTGCGTCGGAATCCCGGAAGTACCAGAACCCCGTGGTGGCTTTCAGGGTGTCCACGCTTTGCCCCACACTCAGCCAGCAGCCGTTGCCGGTGAAATGGGTGGTCATCAGATTGCCGTGGCCGGGCTGCCCGGCGGGGGCGGCGGGAATGCCGCGCGCAATCTGGGAATTGCGGGAGATAAGGGACATGGTGCCGCACACGCCGCCTTCATGGAGCTTGCGTTCATTGGATTCCCTGGACCATTCCGGATCCGGGTCAAAGCTGAACAGGATGGGCGGTTCCTTATCGTCATCCGCCCGGTAGGGGCCGTACAGCCACAGGCGGGTCGGGCCCCGCTGGCCCATGTAGCGTTCCCACACGCTGTCGCACTCACGCAGAGGGCGTGTTTCCGAAAGGGCCATCATGGCCGGCCAGGGCGTTCCTTCCAGGGAGACGCCGGTCCATTCCACACGCTTGCGGTCCACGTCGCGCAAATCACCGCAATGTTCATATTTATCCACCAGGTAGGAAAAGAATTCCACCGGAGTGGGGAAGGGATCCCTCTTGCGCCTCAGCTGGCCGTGGCGGTACATGTATTCGTGCAGAAAGCCGGCCAGGTTGTCTTCCGTAATGGCGGAGTCCCCAATTTCCGAGACGGTGGGGTATTTCCTGAGCCAGGCCTGCTTGGGGGTAATTTTTTTGCGGTCCAGATAGGCTTCCACCTTTTTGTAGCATTCCTCATCCACGGTGCGGGGGGCGTTCCCATACCAGTTGACGGGCGGTTTCCCGGCGCAGTACAGGTCCGCTGGCGGAGGCATGACTCCGGAGGATCTCAGGTCATTCAGCTTGCCCAGGGCATCAACGTAACGGCCCTGATGGGTAAGGTCGAAGGCTCCCATGCCGAATTCGCGGCGTCCTACTGCGAACGCCAGAACGAGCTGGTCATATTTTTCCGTCGTTTCCAGCCCCAGTTCATCAATCATGAAAGCCACATTGGTGGCGACGCTGGGGTCCGGCGGGAAGAACATGGCGAAGACTTCACGATTGTTTTTCGTGTTTTTCAGCCATTTTTCAAAATCCGGAGAAAAACTGCCTCCGCGTTTTTTCACGTAATCCCGTACGTAGGCTTCCGCGTAATGGGGATATTTATTCAACAGTTTTTCAGAAAATTTCCCCTTGGACGCGATAGCTTCCTCCCGTAAAGCCTTTTCCATGGCAATGACTTCCGGGGAGGGGGAAAGGTCGGGAGCAGGCGGCTCCGGTTCAGGCTCCGGTTCAGGTTCGGGAGCGACCACCACGGGTTCCGGTTCAGGAGTGACCACCACGGGCTCCGGTTTTGGCGGAGAGGGCTTGGGTTTGGGCTTGGGCGGAGCCGGTACGGGCACGGTAACAGCTTTAGCGACGGGTTCTTCTTTATCCTTGAGTATCTGGTAGCCCAGAAATCCGAAGAGGGCGAGCATCCCGGTCACAATGACCGTGATGACCGGAAACCCTCCGGAGTGCTTTACCCGCGGCAGCGGCGTTCCGGGGATGGCGGCGCCGACTACGGGTTTCCGCAGTTGCGGTTGCTGCGGTTTTTTTGCGGGGCGGAGAGCCTGGGCATGCGCTGCAGCCGGCTGGGGTTGCGCCGGAGAAAGCGGGTAAAGGAAGAGCACGGTGCCGAATCCCCTCAGCTTGCCTTCTGCATTGGCTGCGTATTGGGTTTCAAAAGCTTCCCGGGCCTGGGCGAATTGGGATTCATTTTCCGGAGAGACAGCCAGTTCTCCGCTGGCCAGGTCGCGCGTAACGAGGCCCCGGGGGCAGAATTCGCGTATCAGGACGGCATGGCCTTCCGGGGAAAGAGCCTGGTACAGATGATAGTCCGGACCGCTTTCTACAAGTGCCGTGATTTTGTAGCCGCCTATGTTGAAATGGGGCGGCAGGGCAGGGGGAGGAGGGATTGTCATGACGAATCAAGAGGTCAAAGATCCCGTATATTCAAAAAGGTTCGGAGCCGTTTGTCAATGCCGGAGTGAGGAAGCTGCGCCATGAAACGGGAGCAGTTATCAGCACGGAACGCTTCCGGACGGCGGGAATAAGAAACACGCCGGTTTCCGGAAAGTGTGGCATTTCTGCGGCGCGAGACCGCGCAGGAAGCGGCTAACGGATGGTGACCTTGGTGCCGATGGGGGTGTGTTCAAAGAATATCTTGGCCATGTCCTCCGGCAGGCGTACGCAGCCGTGGCTGACCGGATATCCGGTGACAAAACCCACATGCATGCCGTAGCCTCCCGTAATCCGCATCCAGTAGGGCATGGGGGCGGGGTCAAAGTAGGTTCCTGCCGGCGCTCCGCCAGCCCTGGCGTTGTAATCCCCGTTGACGACGGCTCCGGTGGATTTGCTGCGCAGAACGCCGTATGTGCCGGATTTGTAGTTGGCGTCTTTCTGGATGATTTTGTATGTTCCCCTGGGAGTGCCGTAGCCTTCCTTGCCGGAAGACATGGGGGAAACGCCCACGAGCGTGGTTCCCACGTAGTAGAAGACTTTCTGCTGCTTGAGGTCAATGATGATGTGCTTTTCCCCCTGGGTGCCCGCCGGCAGGTCCCAATATCCCTGGCCCAGACGGGCTTCCGGAGGCAGGTCCGTGTTGACGCCTGAGGTGGCGCCCACCCCGGACAGATAATCGTCCCGTCCGGACATTCCCTGAATTTTTCCGGTGATTTGGTCAAACAGCGGGGGCCTCTCGTACGATGTGCAGGAAACAAGAGCGGAACTGATAGAAACTAACGCCAGTATGCCGGATTTCATGGGAACGGGAAAATGACAGGCAGGTTATGGGGCCTGTCCTCCTTTTTGTCAAGATTTGCATGCTGTTATCCGTTGCTTATTCCGGGGGTATCTGTTATACACGGCGAACCATTTCATTCATCCCTATTTTCATGAGCGAACAATACGATCTTCTTAAAAGCATTCTTTTGGAAAAATCCGTGCGTACGGGAACTTTTACACTGGCTTCCGGCAAGGTGTCCGATTTGTATGTGGACTGCCGCATGACAGCCCTGGACCCCGTAGGAGCCACCCTGGTGGGCGCTCTGGGCTGGAAGCTGGTGAAGGAGGATATTTTGCCCCGTTTCCCGGAGGTGGCGGCCATCGGCGGCATGACCATGGGGGCGGATCCTATTTCCTTGGCCGTCGGCATGACCAGCGCTCTGGAAGGGGCGGAAAAGACGCTTCAGGTGTTCACCGTGCGCAAAGAACCGAAGGACCATGGACGCGGCCGCCGCATTGAAGGCAATTTCCAGGCCGGGGATACCGTGGTCGTGGTGGATGACGTTATCACGACGGGAGGCTCCACGCTGAAGGCTATTGATGCCATTGAGGCGGAAGGGGGCAGGGTTGCCGCCGCCCTGGTGCTGCTGGACCGAGAGGAAGGAGGACGCCAGGCGATTGAGGAACGCGGCATTCCCGTTTACCCGCTGTACACCAGGACTTCCTTGTTGGGCCATTAATCTTTTTCCGTCCATGCTCCCTGCCCTGATCGGCATAAGCGGCCATGAAGTGGGCGCGGAGGAAGAGGCTGCCATCCGGCGTTTGCAGCCGGCCGGGTTCATTCTGTTTTCCAGGAATATTGATTCCGTGGAGCAGGTGCGCGGTCTGACGGAGTCGCTGCGGAAACTTTGCCTCCACCATCCTGTCATTGCCGTGGATCAGGAGGGGGGGCGGGTGGTTCGCACCGCTTCCCTGGGCTTGAATTTGCCCTCCCCGGCTTCGCTGGCCCGGCTCGGTTCGGTTGGCGGCATCGTGGAACTGGGCGCGGTGACGGCTCTGGCTCTCCGCTACCTGGGGGTGAACCTGAATTTTGCCCCGGTGCTCGATATTTGCCATGATCCGTCCGCAGCCAACGCGCTGCCCGGCCGCTGCTGGGGAGACAATGCGCAGGACGTTATTTCACGCGGCGGCGTTTATGCCTCCAACCTGCGCCGGGGAGGCGTGCAGAGCTGCGGCAAACATTTTCCCGGCATGGGGCGTGCCCTGGCGGATCCCCATTTCAGCCTTCCCGTGATCGGCCTGGATGAACGGGAGCTGTTCAAGACGGATCTGCTGCCTTTTCTGGCTCTGTGTCCGGCATTGTCCTCCATCATGTCCGCCCATATCATGCTGCCCCAGATTGATCCCGATTATCCCGCCACCTTGTCTGAACGGGTGATCAGGGGGCTTCTGCGTGACCGTCTCGGTTTCCGGGGTGTGGTGTTTACGGATGATTTGTGCATGGGGGCGATTACGACGCAGTATTCACCGGATGACGCCGCCTTCCTGTCCCTGAAGGCCGGATGCGATCTTCCTCTGATTTGCCATGACCCTCTTCCCTGGCTGGATGGGTTGGCTTCCCGCCTGGAAAGTTTGAACGCCTATGACCGGGAGGATTCTTTCAAACGGGTGGAAAAGCTGAGTGACTCCCTGTGTTTCCCGTTTCCGGAAAAGGCTTCCCTGTGGGATTCCTGCCTCCGCCGTGCGGAGGCTCTATGCCGCCTGGAAGAGGACGGAGGAGAAAAACTGCCTTCATCCCCAGTCCAGAAATATTGAGGCAGGTGCCAATGACGGTTTTTGCCTGAGAATATGCCGGGAATGTCCCGGAAGATTTATTCCCGCGGCAGGGAGGAACAAAAGGAAAAGGTGTGTGGGCAATCAGTTTCTTTTGCGGCGAGCCGCCAGCAACGCCATTCCCAACAGGCCCAGCGAAGCCACAGCGGGTTCCGGAACGAGGTGGTTGTAGATACTTGAGGAATAGACTTTGACATAATCGATGTCGAATGCGGCTCCGGAATTGGCCAGCGTATTTTGGTCGATTCCTTTATTGACTCCTGCGTTTTCCACCCAGTTGCCTCCAATCTGCTGGTCGATGATCAGGTAGAATTCGTTTCCGTCCTTGTCAAAGGGCCAGTTTGCGTTATTGGGCTTTTTGAATGAACCGGTTGCTTTTCCATCCACATAAAAGGTGATGCCTTCTTCCGTCCATTCCATCCCGTAGGTATGCCAGTTTGCTTTTTCGGCACCATCGTTCCAACCGGGGGTGACCCCCTGGGAGTTATCCTGGTTGGGAACGCCGTTTTGCGACCAGTGGATTGTCTGGTAAACACGGCCTTCGTAATTCAGGTGTTCCATGATGTCAATTTCCCCTCCGACAGGCCAGCCGATGCTGTCGGATTTGGGCATCATCCAGATGGCCGGCCAGACGCCCTGCACGCAGTCGAATCTGGCGCGGACTTCTACGTATCCATATTGGAAGGAGAAGGTTTTCAGGGAATATACCCCTCCGCAGGCGTATGTCCTGGCTGGGGCGGTCTGGTTGGTTTGGGTGGTGTAGTCCCCGTATTTTCCCCACAGGGTCATGGCGGAGTTGCCGTCCTTTTCCCGGAATTCCACAAGGCTTTCGTCCCGGGATTGGTACTTGCGCCAGTCTGGGGCATTATATCCTACGTAATCAATGCGGCTCCAGTTGTGTGCGTTCAGCGATGAGCCGTCAAAATTGTCTTCAAAAACGAGCTCCCAGTTCCTGTCAGAAGCCCAAGGGGTTGCCGCCATGACGGAAGATCCTGAAAGTGAGAGAAAAAGGATAGGAAAAAGGAGCGTTGTCCTGATGAACATAATAAGGAAATATAGGGGAGGCGCGGCTTGGTGTCAATAGACAAGAAATTGGCTGGCCGCCCCGGCATGGAGCAGGGAATTTCCTCCCTCCTTAAAATGGTATATCCGGTTTTTCCAGCAGGGACGCAGAGATTGGCGCCCCTGCCGGGATTTCCTCATCACAAGTTTTTTTATTATTCCTGGCCGCAGGTGAAAGCCGTTTAAGACTGGAGAGCCATATTTCTGACGGCGTTTGCCTTGTACACGTGCAGTTCCGCAAGGCGGACTTTTCCGCCCTTCTGGAAGAGCTTGATGCGCAGCCTGTTGGTGGTGACAGGGTCAAACGTCCGCATGCATTTGATAAATCCATTGCCCGGAAGCTGGAGCATGCGCAGTACTTCCGGTTCATTCGCGTACATGGCTTTCTGAGCATCGCTGACGCCGGCAGTAGAGGCCCCCAGGGAGCCCCAGTGAATAGGAATCCACTTGCCGCCTTTGTTGGCTTCAATGACTAAACGGTTGTTGCCCTTTTCAATCTTGATGTCCACGGCGCGCAGGGCGGCAGGGGATTTCAGGGTGAGTTCCAGCACCAGGGGTTCGTCTTCCGAGGGGGACGCGTCCAGTTCTTCAACGGTGGTAGCGTCCCTGTCCAGTAGTTTGGCCGTATCCACACGGCCTCCGGTAGAGGCTTTCAGCTTATAGTCCGCGACTTCCTCCGTGGAACTGCCCAGCAGTTTCAGTTCACGCACGCGGCATTCCAGGCCGTGCCAGTCCGTGGAAACGCGGAACAGGCAGCGGGAACCTTGAGTCAGGCAGGAGTCATTCGGGGAAACCCAGGTTGTTTTCTTTTTTTTGTCCGTTTTGTCGTACACCTCTATCTGGTTGCCTTGGGAGGCCGCGGAAATGTAGGTTCCGTCCGGCAGATGGAAGGAGCATCCCCAGTTGCCGTGGTCCCGGATCAGGATGCCCGGCACCCACAGATGGTTGCAGTTGGTGACTGAGAGGGCTTTTTCCGGGCATCCCACTTCAAAGCCGCCCACGGCGATGGGGCGGTCGTATTCCACATCCAGGTCATTGACGCGCCATTTGATTTTGGCGTTCATTTTCTGCACGCCCGGCTGGGTGGGACCGCTGAGTTCCTTTTTGTAGGAATAAACGTTCCACTGTCCGCCGAATTTGGAATTGGGCGTCCAGGAAATGGTTTCCATGGGGGAGAAGGTGGTCGTGTCGCTGAATTGCACCGTGCCGGCAAAGTCATATTTGTAGGCGGAATTGGCTTTTCCTTCCAGTTCCTTGTCGCGGTGAAGCCCCAGGGCACGACCGCCCAGCGGCTGCTGGACATCCACGGTTAAAGAATATTCCCCGGGTTGGGGATTATCGTCCTTGCGCTTGGGTTCAAAGAAAATGCGCACATCCATGCCCAGAACCATTTCCGCGCAGGTGGCCCTGGTGAGCTGATCCACCCTGGGAATTTCCATGATAGCCCTGGCGATGGGGAGGGCGCGGTTGTTGACGACATTGATAAGCTTAAAGCGGCAGCCCTGTTCCACAGGAATGTTTTTCAGTTCCCGGATGGCGGATTTCAGGGAGGCGGGCGCCTTGGCCCCAAGCGCCGCATTTACCATGGACCAGTTGCGCACGTAGGTATTCAGGAAGCGGGATTCCGTATCGATGACAGGGGGCACCTTCCGGAATGTCTTTGCCTGAAATTCCGGCTTGCCCGTGATTGCCAGGTTCCGGCGTTCCGCGCAAAGGGCCGTGATCCAGATGCTGGTGCGGATGTAGGTGCCGATGACGGGATCCGCCGTCATCAGTTCCAGGCGGTTGGGGTTCTGCATCATGCCGCCGTCAAAGGGGCGCAACAGCGTCAGTTTCCATCGGAAAGCCTCCATGTTTTTGTAATATACTTCCGGATTGGTTCGCCAGTAGGCGGGAAGGGCCCACATGATGGAGAGCGTCTCGGAGGAGTGGCCCTGGTCACAGCCGCCGATGGGGCCTTCACCGTACATGATGCGGCTGTTTTTGGTGTACAGTTCCGGGCCGCCGCAGATGAGGGAAGCAATGTAGTACGGGCCATGGCGGCCGGAGTAGGTTCCCCCGCATTCGCGGTTGGGTTCAAAGGTGAAGGTTTCCGTCATGCGGCCGTAGGGCCCCATGCCGGTGGGGCAGATGGACTGGGCATGATCCATCATTTTGTCCAGCACATCGTCTTCCGTGCGCGCCGGAGTTTTGCTGGCCAGCGCCAGGAACAGGCACATGTGGGAGCCGCCAATGCTGACGCCTGTTCCCCGGTAGCCCGGGTGAATGCCGTGGCCGGTGACGAAGTCCCCGTAAAGGACTTCGTTTTTCATGCGCTGCACGCCGTTGCGGATGGCTGGGAGAACGGAGTTGTCCCGGTAGCGCAGCCAGTATTCACACAGAAAAATACCTGCGGATGCCTGGGGGACGGCCCACCAGCACTGGGAGCCGGAGAAGGCGATGTAGTGCGCCGCCTTTTTAATGACGGGGTCATATTTAGGGTTGCCCGTGGCCATCAGGGCCAGCCCGGCCCAGCCCGTATCATAATGGTTGCCGCAGTAGCCGCCCGGACGTTCCCAGGAACCGTCCTCGCGCTGCTGGGCCGCCAGCCATTCACTCATCATGTGGACAACCGCCTTGCTCTTGGCGCAGTTTTTGGGGAAGCCGAGGGCATAGGAGCCCAACTGGGGTATTTTAAAGGTGACGTTTTTTACGTATTTCTTCACGGCGTCCGGCAGAGTGGAAGAGCCTCCCACCTGTACGGTCACGCCAACGGAGGCGGACCACCTGGGGGTTCCTGTCCCTTTGAGTTCCCAGTCTCCCCTGGGGATGTCAAAAACCAGGGAAGAGACGGCATGAGCCTGCCATACGCTGCTTTTGGGGTCATACTTGGCCTCCCCGTAACCTACGGTGTATTGCAGGGCCCGGGTCAGCGGAACGGTTCCGCCGGGGCCTTCCAGCCTCAGGCCAGACCATTCAAAACCGTCGCTGCCAATGCCGTTGCCGCCGTCATCCACGCGCAGGCGCACCTGCTGGCCGCCCTTTACCGGAATGGAAAGGGAGACGGGCTTTTGGGCCCGTTCCTCCCGTAAGACTTCTTTCCAGAGAGGCTGGATGCCCTGGATTTTTTCCACGCTTTCCGCGGGAATAATATTCAGGGTTATTTTTCCGGCTCCTTCCGCCTTGTCCACCAGTAGGCCCGCGTGCATGTCCAGGCCGCGCCTGTTTTGGTGCTGATAAGGGCCGTAAAGCACGTCCAGGCTTTGAGACGTTTTGAAGGGGTGTCCGTCAATGCCCAGGATCAGATCTCCTTCCTTGATGTATTTTTCAGCGGGGGAACCCTCAATCACCTGGGTGACCGTGTAGAGGTTCGCCACGGGTTCCCCGTTGGGATCCAGCATGGTCTTGGGGAAGAAGCCGCGGAAGTTCGTGTCCGGCCAGGAGGCGTCCAAACCGCGGGCTCGGAATCCCAGGGGGCCGAAGGTGGTGATCCAGCCTTTGGCTACTTCCTCGGAATTGCCGAACCAGCTTGTGTACAGGTTGGCGTATTGCTTTTTCCACTGGTTCAGCGTCATGGGCTTGGCGAATTTCCTCACATAGGAGTTGACGTCTCCCATATTGGTGGTTTGCCTGGAGGCTTTTCCCCGTAGACGCGTTTCAAGAACAGGGGTGACGGCAGATTGTGCCGCCTGTGCTTCCTTCCGGTTGGCGGAATTTTCCGGTTCCGGCTGTTTTCCGTCTGCAGCGTCATGGGCCGGGACATCGGATTCTCCGGCAGTCTGAGCAGGGGAGGCGGCGGATTCATTCTTTAAAATGTCCGGGGCGTTTCCGTTCCTTTCTCCGGAGGAAATAGGCGGCGGTGTTTTTTTCGGCTGTTCCACGTCTCCGGACGGGGAGGCGGGCACGGCGTTTTTCTGTTCCGGAGGGGGTTCCGCCTTTACGGCGGGCAGTACGGCTTTCTTTTCCGGTTTGGCAGCTTTCTTCTTTTCCCTGCCGGATTGGGGGACGGCCGGTTCCTGCAGAGAGACGGATTTTTCCGAAGTTGTCTGGGTGTAATAATAAGTTCCGCATGCGCCTCCCAGCAGGAGCAGGGTAAGGAGCCATAGGCCAACGGAGTTTTTCTTTTTCCGAGGCTGGGGAAGGGAACCCGCATGGACGGGCGCCGCCCCGGTTCCGGGAGTGGACAGCGGCCGTTGATCGCTCCGGAGGGGCTCCGCCGGGGGGATGACCGGACCGGGAGGAGGCTCCGCTGCGGCATGGCTGCCGGGAATGGCATAAGCCAGGTACAGGGTGCCCAGGGCGGAAATTTCCCACAGGGAACCGGTTCGGAACTGGGCTTCGAAGTCATTTTTCAGCGGAAGAACTTCCCGTTCAATATCCGTGTTTTCCGGATAACGCAGTTTTCCGCTTTCCGGGTCGCGCACAGCGAGCCCCTGGGGGCAGAATTCGCGGAGCAGGTATGGAACATGGTTGGCATCCGAAACGTAATAAACATGGCAGAGAGGGGCCGTCTGTTTCAGGGATTGAATAAGATAGCCGTTGATATTAAATCCGGAAGGCAGGGGTGGAGTATGTTCCATGGTCACAGGCGGTTAATTATCGGCTACCTACTAGCATACCCGGGGGACTCTATCAATGTAAAAAGAGGTTTTCCTTTTCCGGAGCGTGTGACGCAATTAATTGATTATTTACTTGAATGCATGTCTGTTCTGTGGTGCAAGCAAGGCTCGATTTTCTGTTTTTCCATTACAATCATGAGTTCCGATATTAGATTAGATGCCTTGCAGTACCATTCCCAGCCCCGCCCCGGCAAGGTGGAAACGCTGCCCTGCAAGCCCTGCTTTTCACAACGGGATCTGACTCTTGCCTATTCCCCGGGCGTGGCCGAGCCCTGCCTCCGCATTAAAGAGGATCCTTCTCAAAGCGCCCTGTACACTGGTCGCTCCAATCTGGTGGGCGTAATCACCAACGGCACCGCCGTTCTGGGACTGGGCAATATCGGTCCGGATGCCTCCAAGCCGGTGATGGAGGGCAAGGGCGTTCTGTTCAAGGTGTTCGCGGATATTGACGTTTTTGACATTGAGCTGAACGTGAAGGAACCGGAAAAGCTGATTGAGACGATCAAGACCATGGAACCCACTTTCGGCGCCATCAATCTGGAGGACATCAAGGCTCCGGAATGCTTCATGGTGGAAGAACGCCTGCGGGAGGAGATGAATATTCCCGTGTTTCATGACGACCAGCATGGCACGGCCGTGATTTCCGGCGCCGCCCTGCTGAACGCCGCGGAGTTGACGGGCCGCAAGCTGGAGGATATGAAGGTTGTCGTCGTGGGAGCCGGCGCTGCCGGCATTTCCTGCGCCAAGTTCTACATGACGCTAGGGGTGCGCCGCGAACATATCTACATGTTTGATTCCAAGGGGCTGATTCATACCGGACGCATTGATCTTCATGCTACGAAAGCGCAGTTCTCCCAGTCGGAAGACTGCTCCTTGGAGGAGGCCCTTACCGGAGCGGACGTGTTCCTGGGGCTGTCTACCAAGGGACTGCTCACGCAGGACATGGTGAAGCTCATGGCTCCTTCCCCCATCATTTTCGCCTGTGCGAATCCGGACCCGGAAATTACGTATCAGGATGCTAAAAAAGCGCGGCCTGACTGCATTATGGGGTCCGGCCGTTCCGACTGGCCCAACCAGGTGAACAATGTTTCCTGTTTCCCCTTTATTTTCCGTGCCGCCCTGGATGTGCGCGCTTCCGTCATCAATGAACAGATGAAGATTGCCGCCGCCCGCGCCCTGGCCGATCTGGCGAAGGAGCCCGTCCCCCAGGAAGTGATTGACCTTTACGGGGGAGCCCCGCTCAGCTTCGGCATCGACTACGTGATTCCCAAGCCCATTGATCCCCGCATTATTGAATGGGAGTGCCCGGCGGTAGCCCAGGCGGCCATGATTTCCGGGGTGGCCCAGTCCCCCATCCGGGATATGGAAGCCTACACGCTGGAATTGCGCAAGCGCATTGCCGCGGCTCGTGAACGCGTCTCCTGCGTGGTGCGCAGCTATCTTTAACTGGTTTCCGGCGGAAGGCCGGCAACCTCATGCCTCCGGCGTTTGTGCCGGACGGCTGTAAAAACCGGGCGGAAGTGATGTTCTGCCCGGTTTTTTTCATGCCGTGCAGGAACGTATTTAATGGCAAGGGGGGAGACTGCGTCAAATGCCTCTGGAGGCGAAAAAAAGGGGAGGGCGGCCCGGTGCTTTCTGCCGTATGAATATTAAGGCGGACATGCTGTTTCATGGCACTGCCCTGTTGCATGCGGCTTTGGCTGTTTGTGCATCATTTCATTTGCCTGGGCGGTTTCCGCAGTCCCGGCGGACTTTCTGCCGATGGGAAAAATGCCGGGAGAACGGCGGAAGGAGGATGTTTCCCGGACGTCGGAGGATTGCGACCGTGATCCGGTGGAGAACATCCTTTTCTGCAAATTAATGAGGATGTGGAGAAGGAGGAATTCTGATACCTGTTTTACGATAAGTCCGGCCACGGTTCTTCCCTGCTGGTATGCCGGGTTGGAGTTCTGGACAGAAAGAAATCCTGTTTTTCAACCGCGCTTGAATGTTGCGAGAGTGAATGAAAACGTTGCTGTGCCCACCTGATAAGGAACACCGGGGGCTGAAGTTCCGTACCGGTTTGCAGCCCTATGAAGGGAGGTCGAGGTACGGAAGACGGCTGGGGCAGCCAGCTCTGCCAGGTGAAGGCCCTGAGCCTGCGTTGGGGGATGGGCGGAATGCCCAATGACCCGGTACGGCTTTTCCCTCCGCGCGAAAGGCAGTTGGGAAAATCGCAGAAGGCCGTAGCCGTACCGGATATTCCAGTAGTTTGGCGGTTCGAGGTTATCTTCTTCTGCGTGAGACGAGCAGGCCCGCGCACGACAGCGTGACAAGCAGGCATGAAGCCGGTTCGGGGACGCTTTCGGGGTCGGTGACGGTGACTATCATGTTCGGGAAGTACATGCTCGTTTCGTTGCCCGTATTGTAGTAGAGTATGACGGGAGCCCCGCTGTAAAAGGCTGTTGACTGCATGGAGGCGTAGGCAAATCCGTTGTCTACGCTGAATGGGGAGTCAGCTCCCTCTTCTGCCTGAAGGCTCGTGCCTATTGTCAGCCTGCCCAGCATGGCGGCGTCAGAAACGAAGGCGAAGACGTATTCCTGCGATGTGTTCAGAAGGAGGTTGCTGAAGGTGAATTCAACGTCGGTGTAGGAGCCGATATTCACGGAGAGGTTTTCTTCCGTGTGGGATTGCCCGACGACCGTCCAGTCCGCGCTGTCCGACGTCGGTTTGGTGAATACCACCATGGTAAGGCTGCCGGATGTGAAGTCCACGGTAAACCGGTTGTCTGTCAGCTTGAGCTGTATGGAGTCGAGGTTCACGGCTCCAGGCAGGGCAGTATCAGAAGTAAAGACTTGGTTCAGTTGCATGGAGATGCCCGTACCGCTGGCATTTGCAGCTCCGGTTCCTCCTCCCGTGAGGATGTGGGCCGCGTTTGCAGGAAGGGTTGAAATGGCCACAAACAGGGCCGGCAGCAGTAATAGCAGTTGTTTTTTACTCATCATGTTTCGTATGGACTTTGTGTTGACGCACAGCCCATGCACCGGTTTCCAGAAAAAAGGCTTGCCATTGGCGGTTGCGAAACCGCCGGATGGGAAGGTTCCGTTCATTCAGGGATACCGGAAACAGGAAAGTCCGGTTGAGACATGGAACCGGAAATAACAGAGGACGCCGTGAATGGGGCGCTCCTTATCCAAAGCGGATATGATTCTGGTGAACATGGTCTATCAAATGGTTTCCCGCCATATGCATAGGCATCCATCAGGCTGGTATTCTGGCTTATCTTCCTGTAGAAGAATTACAGTAGCGGAACTGCTCCGGATTCTAACCGGATTCCCCATCTATTTCCTGACGGCTCCCGCCGTCGTCCCAATGGAGATTCATTTTTCATGAATCGCCGTTAATGTAGTCTCTTCCCTTCGTCTGGCAAGAAAGAAATTTCCCTATGGTTAGATGCAGGAAATGTTATTTTTATCTGGCATTTTCAATCCATTTGGAAAGAATCGCAGGATATGGCCGGGCAAAAGGCCGGCTTCCTTTCGTTTTTGGTGAAGGCATGTCTACACCTGGGCGTTGGCCAGCCGGAGGCGGATCTGTTCCGTCTGCTCCCTGTCCGGGATGAGCTCTACAAGCGTCTGGCTGTTTTCCTCCAGGGAATCAAGCTGGTCGAAGTCCTCCGCCGTGCGGATGGTCAGGTAGCGCATTCCCCATTGTTCCGCAATGGCCTTGAAGGAATGGGCGTGGGGTTGTACAAGCAGCTTCCTCATGGTTTCCGGCTGGCCGTCTGCTCCCGGGAGGGCGCGGAAGATGCCCCCTCCGCCGTTGTTGATGACGCCGAGGACGCGGGTCCCCCTGTCCAGTTGGGGAAGGAGTGCCAGGGCATTGGAATCATACATGGCGGTCAGGTCGCCCACGAGAGCCCAGGAGCGGGAACACCGGGCGGAGACCCCCAAAAAACCGGAGATTTGCCCGTCAATGCCGTTGGCTCCCCGGTTGGCGCGGACGTTTTCCGTGGGGATGGACGTCTGGGCGAAGCTGTTCCAGTACCGCACGGGCATGGAGTTGCCCAGGTAAATGCAGTCTCCGTCCGCGGCAAAGCAGGAGAAGGAGCGCACCATGGCCTGTTCGCTTTCCGGGCAGGTGATGAGCAGTTCCTCCATCAGGGCTTTCCTGCGTTTGTTCATGGCGCGCAGGCCGTTGACGTCGCCCACGGTATCTATATCCCCCAGCGCATGCAGAATGGCTTCCAGGTCTCCGGTTACGACGGAGGAGGGGCGGGCCAGCCCGGAGAAGCCGGTGCGGGTGACGGAGAAGACTTCCGTGGCTGGAATGTCCTCCAGGTCGCGCCAGAAGCGGCCCACGGGCACGTCCCCTAATCTGAGCAGGACGGCGGGCGGGTGTTCCCTCAGCAGGGCGTCTGCGTCCGTCAGAGCCAGATGGGCCAGCTCTTCCCGGAGTCCGGAGGTGGCGTCCGCCACCACGGGGGCTTTCAGTTCGTTGGCCAGCCACCGGGCCGGGGCTTGTTCCGTGGGGTCCAGGCCGCCGATCATGACCACCAGCCCGTCGCGCGATTTGAAGCGCAGGGCCCGGGCCAGTTCTGCCAGGGAGCCCCGGAATCCGTTTTCCTCCGGAGGTTCCGCCGGGTAAAGGTCGCAGCTGCCGGGGTTCCAGGCAGGGTCCGGATCCGGCAGGCACACGTTGATATGGAGGGGGGAGGCGTAATCCCAGTCTTGCAGAATGTCTTCCGGCAGGCTTTCCGGCGTTTCCAGGTCAATTGTGGGTGCGTAAATGCCGAACAGATCCGCCTGTTCGATGGCCTGGGGTGCGGCGGAACCCCGGCAGGCCGCCGGGCGGTCCGCCGTGAGCAGGAGCAGGGGGCGGCGCTGGTAGTAGGCCTCCACCACGGCGGGGAGCAGTTCCGCCGCTGCCGTTCCGGAGGTAGTGACCACGGCCACGGGCAGCCCCATATCCTGAATGCGGCCCAGCGCAAAGAAGGCGGCGGACCGTTCGTCAAAGTGAGTCCATTTCACCAGATCCTCCGCGGCAGCCAGCACCTGAAGCAGCGCCATGTTGCGCGCGCCGGGGCAGACCACCCACTCGCAAATGCCGCCCAGGCAGCATTGGGCCAGCAGGGATTTGACGAAGGATGCGGAGGAATTCACGGGAATCAGCCTTGTTTTTTTGCCGCCCTGGCCGCTTTTTCAGCCAGTTTGGCCTTTTCCTCTTCCGAAAGAATGCGGGGAAAAACGGGGGCGGGGTCATTGATGCGGTGCCCTGCGGGGAGGATTCCCCACTCCAGCGCGGCCGGCGTAAGGCCCCGGAACAGGTCCCCGGCGTTGAGCTGGCCCAGAATGCGGGCGGAGGCGTCAGGGAGGACGCAGCCGATGAGATAACCCGTTTGGGCGCAGCATTCCAGCAAATGGCGCAGCACGCAGCGGAGACGCGGGGCGGAGGCTTCATCCTTGGCCAGCTGCCAGGGCTGCTGCTGCTCAATGTACGCGTTACAGGCGGAAACCTGGGCGTTCAGGGCCGCCAGGGCATCGGAGGGCATGTTGTCGTCCATGTATTTGGAAAACAGGGTGACGGCCTGGTCCATGGTGGCGCGCAGGGCTTTGGAGGCTTCGTCATCATATGCCTCCGAGCCGGAGATAACGGAGTCGCAATAGCGGCGCGTCATGTTGATGGAGCGGTTGCACAGGTTACCGAGGTCGTTGGCCAGCTCCGTATTGTACAGCATGACCAGGCGGTCCGCGTCAAAGTTGGCGTCCTTCCCGGTGGTGATGTCCCGCACCAGGTAATAGCGCACAGGTTCCGGGCCGAATTGTTCCGCCAGCAGGTTGGGGTCCACCACGTTGCCGATGGACTTGGACATTTTTTCCCCGTTGATGTTCCACCAGCCGTGCACGAGCAGGGTGGGCATTTCCTCGTCGGAGAAGCCCATGGCATGCAGCATGGCGGGCCAGTACACGCCGTGGGCGGGCACCAGGATGTCTTTGCCGATGACTTCGCAGTCCGCAGGCCAGAGTTTGGAGAATTCCGGCAGGCCGCTGTCCGGCTCCGCCAGGTAGCCGGCGAAGGAAATGTAGTTGATCAGGGCGTCAAACCAGACGTAGGTGACGAATTCGGGGTCGAACGGGAATTCGATTCCCCAGGAAAGGCGGCTCTTGGGGCGGGAAATGCAGAGGTCCGAGTCAAAGTCAATGGCGTTGAGCACTTCCGCTTTGCGGAAGGACGGAAGGACAAAATCACTGCTCTTTTCCACGAACTGCTTCATCCATTCCACATGGTCGGTCAGGCGGAAATACCAGTTTTCTTCCTCCAGTTCCACCACTTCCCCCCATTCCGGGCCGAAGTTGCCTTCCGCGTCCCGTTCCTTATCCGTCAGGAACTGTTCCTGGCGCACGGAGTAGAATCCCTTGTAGGATTTTTTGTAAAGCTGCCCCTTGTCTTTCAGGTCCGTCAGGATTTTCTGCACGCAGGCCTTATGGCGCGGATCCGTCGTGGAAGCCCATCCGTCATTGCTGATGCCCAGGCGGTTCCATAACGCCAGGAATTGCTCCGTGATATTGTTGACATGCTCCTGCGGCGTAATGCCCAGCTTTTCCGCCGTCTGCTGCACTTTCTGCCCATGCTGGTCCACCCCGGTCAGGAAATAGACTTCCTCCCCCTTCATCCGGTGCCAGCGCGCGAGGACGTCCGCCAGGACTTTTTCATAAGCGTGCCCGATGTGGGGCGGTCCGTTGGTGTAGTCAATGGCCGTGGTGATATAGTACATGCGGGGGACGATACTCCTTTCCTGCCGTTTTGCAAGCAAAGTCATGGCGGCATCTCGGGCGTGTTTTTCAGCATGGGATGGGAGAGTAAGGGGGGGCCGCGGGCGAAACGGCGGAAGGGGTTGTTCAGATATTCCCTTTCCACCGCGCCGCAGCGTTCTCCGCAAGGGACTCAACAGGAGAAAATACGGCGAGGCTGGATGTCTCCGGGAAAATTTCCCCAATACATGGTTCCGGAAATGAATTCCATTGCCGGGGAGCGTGATGCGTGTCTTTAATTTTGTGATTGTTGTTGCCGGAAGCCGCGGTTTTCATAGGCTTCCTCCAGCTGGCTGAGCGCCCGTTCCAGGATGGAGCGGGGACAGCCCGCGTTCAGGCGCATGAAGCCTTCCCCTTCCTTGCCGAAGATGGAACCGTCGTTGAGAGCCAGGCGCGCTCCGTCCACAAAAAATTCCACCAGTTCCTTCTGGGAAAGGTTCATTTCCCGGCAGTCCAGAAATACCAGGTAGGAGGCATCCGGCATGATGGCCTTGATTTTTGGCATGCGGCGACGCAGTTCCGCGTCAATGAAGCGGATGTTTTCCTGAATGTAGTCCAGCGCCTGGGCCAGCCATTCCTCCCCTTCCGGGCCTGAATAGGCGCTGATGAGCCCGTCGTACGCGAAAACGTGCCCTTCCGCAAGCTCCCTGCCGCTGACAAAGTCCTGGTATTTCGCTAACAGGTCCGGATTCTGGCAAATCACGTAGGAACTGCCCAGGCCGGGCACGTTGAAGGTCTTGCTGGGCGCCATGTAGGTGACGGAGTTCATGCGGGCGTGTTCGGAAACAGTGGCGAATACGGTGTGCCTGTGGCCGGGAAGGGTCAGATCCGCATGGATTTCATCAGAAACGACCAGCGTGCCGTTTGCCGTACAGATTTCAGCCACGCAGCGCAATTCCTCCGGACTCCATACGCGGCCTCCGGGGTTGTGGGGATTGCACAGGATGAACATGCGGCAACCACGCACGGCTTCCTTCATGTGGTTGAAGTCCATGCGGTAGCGGCCGTTTTCCAGAATGAGGGGATTGTTGACGATTTCCCGGCCGTTTTCCCGGATGATCATGGCAAAGGGGTGGTACACCGGAGGCTGGATCATGATTTTGTCCCCCGGTTCCGTAAAGCATTGGATGGCGCTGGAAATGCCGGGAACAATGCCCGGAGCGAAGCCTATTTCCGAGGCGTTCACCTTCCACCCGTGGCGTCGGTCCACCCAGTCCCTGATGGCTTCAAAGAAAGCGCGGGGCTTGACGGTATATCCCAGGATTTCGTGCTCGCAGCGGCGGCGGATAGCTTCCATGATGAAGGGAGGCGTCCTGAAGTCCATGTCTGCCACCCACAGGGGAATCAGGTCGTCCCGGCCCCAGCGGGGAAGCAGCGCTTCATATTTCAGGGCTCCGGTACCGCGGCGCTCAATTACTTCGTCAAAATCGTACTGCATGGAAGGTTTGTCTGGCGGCCAATGGTCAGGAAAGAGGGGTAACGCCTTTTTTCAGGATGATGTTGCCGTATTTGGCCGTTTCCCCGGTAATGACGACGGCATAGGCCTTTTTGGCCCGTTCATAAAAAGCGTAGCGCTCCATTTGCTCAATCTCCCCGTCATAGTTCAGCGCCTTGCGGTATTTGGCTTCCACCGCAGGGTCCAGAGAGTCCCCCGGAACCGGGGCCATCATGATGACGGGCGTTGCGTAGGCATCCAGTTCGAAGAGGGGAATGACGGCTGCCAGCAGGGCATCTGCTCCCAAGCCGTCCGCCCTCAGCACCGTAGGGTTGAAGGTATGGCCGGGGAAGTGGGCGTCTGAAAAGACGATTTCGTCGCCATGCCCCATTTCCGCAAGAATTTTCAGCAGGGAAGGGCTGATAAGGGGAGAAATATTTTTTAACATGCCCCGCAGTATAGCACCAGCCCGCGTTCCGGTACTATCATAAAATTGGGGTAATGCCGTTCATGCCCTCTCAGCCGTTAACAGTCTGGAAGCATTTCCGGACGCATTCTTCCATTTCAGGCATTTGCTCTTCCATGCTTTCCACCAGCCTGAGCTGGGTGCGGGCCCGGTGCAGGTTGTGCCGTTCTTTTTTCGTTTTGAAATAAACGTCTCCTTCCAGGTAGTCCGTCAGGAAGCGGATTCCCGTTTCCATCGTGATGAGCAGACCGGAAAAAGCGAGTTTGGAGACTTCCTGCGGCGTGATGAATTCTCTGGAGGCCTCCAGGTATCCCTTGACGACGGCCTCGAACATGGGCATGCGCAGGAAGGTTTTATCCAGATTTTCTTCATCTTCCGCCACAGGGGAGGTCATGGTGCGCACCATGTCTCCGAAGTCGTACAGGACGCTCCCGGGCATGACGGTGTCTAGGTCAATGACGCAGACAGCCTTGTCCGTCTCCCTGTCCAGCATCACGTTGTTGATTTTCGTGTCGTTGTGGACGATTCTGACGGGGAGCTCCCCCCGTTCCTGGAGATCCAGCAGCACGTCCACATAACGTTCACGGCGGCGGATGAAGTCCAGCTCCTTGCGGCAGGTATTCAGACGTCCGTGGGAGTCTGCTGCCGCGGCTTTTTCCAAATGGTCAAAGCGCCTGCGGGTATGGTGGAAGAACGGAATGGTTTCATGGATGTCCTCCGGATTCATGTCACACAGGAGCTGTTGGAAAGCGCCGAAAGCGCGGGCTGCTTCGTAAGCCTGGCGGGGATGGTCCGCTACGTCGAACGTGTGGGTGTTTTCTATGCAGTTGTAGCAGCGCCAGAAGCCGGAACCGGGAATTTCCAGGTATTTGCGGCCGCCCCGCGCGGAGTACAGGTTCAGCGTCTGGCGGAAGGGCGTTTTCAGCACCCGGAACATTTTCCAGCGGATATGGTTGGTCACCTTTTCCACGTTGTGCATGACATCCCTGGGGCATGGGAACACGGCATCGTTCACGCGCTGGAAGATGTAGCGGCGGGTGGTGCCGTCCGGCTTCCTGTAGGTGGCCCGGAAGGTCATGTTGATATGGCCGCTGTTAATGACGTCGCAATGGAGGAATTCTCCTGCGATGGCGAATGCGTCGCTCAGGGCGGCCACTTGCTTCTGAAGGGAGGAAGTGTGGAAAACGGCGGACAGGGGCATGGGGAGTTAAGAAAAGCTCCGGCATGATTGATGGCACATGCCGGAGCTTGCGTTGGTTGAGTGAATGACAGTCAGATTGTTAGAAGGTGTAGGCAACTCCTACCCCGGCGACGAAGGTGAAATTGCGGTAAACCTTGGAGGGCTCCCTGTAGGGGAAACGGGCGGAAGCGCCGCGGTGGTTGGCCGCCAGGCCGCCGTTGCCGAGCCAGACCGTACCCACGAACGGAGTCACGGTCAGGTCTTTCGTGGCCTTGACAGGGGCGGAAACCGTCAGGGAAATGCCCTGGGTTCCATTGGCGTTCAGGGAATTGCTGTCAAAATAGCCGGCAGTGGCGTTCCAGGTGCCCGCCACGATGACGGAGGTGGATTTGTTGACGTCATACTTGTACCCCAGAGTATTGGTGAACCACCAGCCAGTCATCCAGCGGAACGTATATTGTACGCGGCAGTCCCAGAAGAAGTTTTCCAGCCCTTTGCCGAAGTCATGGTGAATGTCCAGAACGAAGCTGTGTTCTTCCGGATGTGTATGGTTGAAAGCTGGGAAATTGGGGGTGCCCGCACGGTGTATGTTAAATGTTCCGGGGACACCGCCGTGCACGAATTGATAGCTGAACGCTGCTGTTGTGGATTTTCCGAACTTGCGACTGACACCCAGAATGCCGGTTCCCTCATCGCAAATCCCGGATTTGTCATGATCTAGGCCGTTATCGGTTAGCCACTGATATTTTAAGCCTGCGAACAGAGAGTATTTGCTGTTCATTTTATAGGAGCTGACAATTTCTAGGGGAATGGTATTGTCGCTACCGGAATTTTGGAACGCTAGGCCGCGGCTGATGTATTTAGTGGCATAACCCGTACCCAGTTGTGTCGATAATGCCTTCACATTATTATTAATGTCCAAAACACTCAGTGGGAGCTGAATATCGGCAAAAGCCTGACCGGAGAAAGCGGCCATGGCCGCACATAGAGCAATAATATTTTTTTGTTGCATAATTAAAATGTGAAGGCATCATGCCCTATTTTTTATTTTTAGCAAGTGTAACTTCAATATGAGAAAGAAATTTCGTCAGAATGTTCAACTTATGACAAAAAATGATGTATTTTCTATTTACTGTTCAAGAGGTGAATGTTGTTCCTGAACGATGTCATTTGGCAGGAAAGTTTTTCAATTTTAAGGGGTCTATATAAGTCAGTTTACTGAGGATGAATGCGATATAATGAAAAGAGCCGTCTTCGGAATCAAGGATGTTCACGTTGATATTAGAATGCAGATAAGTCTTTATCCCGAATCTTTCCTTATAGTCAAATTTCTTATTCTGTGTACCCTGCCAGACGATAAATGATCTTGCCCATCCATTCGTTAAATAATTCCTGCCATTTTATGGCAATTTCCCATGAGGGATAAAAAGAGCGGCAGTTCAGGGAGGCCGAAGGTGTCGTGAGGCCTACGGGAAACCAGTCCGGGTGCCAGCCCAGAGCGGAAAAACAGCCCCGTGCACGCTCCATATGTGTTGCGGACGTGATAAGCAGGCAATCCCTGTCCGGAATGCCTAGGGAAGATAGCATAGCGACGGAATAAGCGGCGTTTTCTTTGGAGTTGCGCGCCTGCTGTTCCAGCAGAAAGATATCCGGGGGTATGCCATGCTCCTGCATGTAGCGCAAAAACTCAGTGTCCATGCTACTCCCGTCAGGTTTCAGGCTTGAAGAGGGATCTCCGGTAATTAGAATGCGGTTCACTTTTCCTGTTCGGAACAATCGTACGGCTTCCCAAAGGCGATCTGCCCGGTTTTGTTCGTACTGAAGGATGCCTCGTTCCTTGTTCATTCCGGCAAAACCTCCCATGACGATGGCAACGCGGTAGATTTTGCCTTCTTCCCAGTGGGGAAAGCGGTATTCCTCAATCATGGAAGATTTAGCCAGATCGAACAGAGGGCCGTTGGTAAACACCAGAAACAACACGGCGCTGCCCCACAGGCATAGCTTCCGCACCCATGGATACTTGCGCAATGCCATGCTTCCAATCAAGAGCGCTACAATCCACGTTACCGGAAAAAGAAAGAAATTCAGAAGTTTGGAAAGTTCGAAAAACATGGAGTCAAAATTTCAGGATTTTTTCTTTCAGCCATGCCGTCGTAAAGGAACACAGGAAGAGCGTCGGAACAATGACGGGGAAATACCATCCGGCTTGAGCCGGGCCGTTCCATTTCCATAAATCCCTGAAGGTCGGGTAAAGAAGCGCATCGAAAATATAGCAGCATAAGTACATGTCAAGAGAGGCTTTTGAGATGCCTGCCAGCATTTTTTTTGCAGGCAGGCAATTCGTATTCCATGTGTAGTATATAAGAAAGAAGAGAATGGATATGACGCTTCCGAAAATTCCGGACGGATCTCCGGCAATTTGTATCATGGAGTGGTTTTTGACAAAGAACGTGTTGAAAAGAGGGGCGAGAAGGCAAAAACCAAAAATGGCCACCCCCCCCCCATATTTTTGATATTGAAGGCTGGTATTCTCGGATATAAGCTCCCGCAAAGTAAAAGAACAGAGGAAAACAGTTTACCCAGAATTCGGGAACCAGATGCAACCCGTAACGGTTCGTCCAATCGGGCAGGGCGGTTATCAGGAACAGAGTTCCCAACAATACAAGTTTCTGCTTTTGATTGGGAATATGACGATAAAGAATATTGAGAAAGGGTGTCAATAAAAAGAGGCCGATCCACATCTCAATGTACCATCCGTACGGAATGGCGGAAAAGGAGAGGATTTTGTGCCCCCATTCCAGCCAGGAGTATTCTGTCCCCAATGCATATTTGCGAAATAAAACCGTAATGATGGAAAATAGCAGATAAGATGCTGCAACCCGGAGTCCTCCCCTGTAATACCGGGAAGAAAGCTCCTTTTTAGAATTCAGATATCCCGTCAGAAGAAGAAAGAGAGGAACTCCCATACCAAAGAAAAATTTCATGGTTCCCTGGATGAACATGGAAGGGCCTTCAAAAATGGCTTGCTGAAACCCTGTATTAAGGGAAAAGTGGCCGGCAATGACGAATAAAATAGCGCAGGAGCGGATAAGATCCAGTCCTGTGAGGCGTATTTCAGGAGTTTTATTCATGGTTAATAATAAGATCTAGAACGAGTTAAGATGAAATAGATTTTTTCCCGACAAGCCGGGGTATTGTTGAATTGCAAAATTTGATAAAAACAATCGCGGCAATCATAGTGAAAAAAGTAGCGGTTATTCCTGTCGCTATATTCGCTTGCCCGAATATTTTATATAAAATTCGCCCGATCGGGATTAAAACCCAGACATGGAATCCCAGGATGATTAAAGAATTGATTCCATATAGATTCAGAATATTGAAGATACAACTCCCCCCCCTTTTTTGTCTGTATTGAACCAGCAGGGACGATATGGAAAACAGAATAAGAATCAAAAGAAGCATATTGAGGTGAATAAATATGTCTGCCAATATGACTTCTGTGTAAATTAATTTTGTTGAAGACAATATAATATATATTAAGGAAGAGATCAATATGAAAATATATTTATTAAATGATTTTTTATTCAAGAGTTTAATGAAACGCTGTCCTAAAATATTCCCAAGAGCAAACATTCCCAGCCAGTAAAGGGACACATTGATCGTAAAGAAAGAAGGGATACTGTAGAAAAAGGATTTCAGGAAGAGACATGCGGCGGCAATCAACACAATGATGATGTCGGGAAATTTTCTTATCGCAAAGTAGAATATGTTGATGAAAAACAGAGAAAGCAAAAACCACAGGGGAACATTGACGAAGAGGTAGTCAGGCTTTGCGTTGAAATGAAAAACATCGAAAACGCAAAGCCAGTCGAAATTCGATAGTGTCCTGTAATCCCAGAAGTGAACGATTATTCGAAAGGGATAGGAAAGGACATAAAAGAACAGGAATGGAATCAGAATTCGTTTTGTGTTCTTGATAATCAAATTATAAAAACTGTCCTGCCGCCTGTTGAAAAAACAGCCTGAGATAAAAAAGAATATGGAATTTACAAGAAAAGGGGTGAGCCAGGAAGGAGGAATATGTGAATGAACCCAGACTACGCCGATAATGGCAATGCCTTTGAACAGGTCAATATAGGCTATGCGGTTTGATGTATTTTGTATGGCGTCCATATGTTTTCGGTAAAAATTATTCATTCTGCTGCAAGATAGTCAGATATTTTCTATGGGAGTTTTCGATGGCGGCTTGACTCCAAATAGCCACGAAGCAAGAAAATTACTGGAGCGTAGAACATTGCTTATCAAAAGACAAAGAGATATGATAACCATACTGATAGCAATTCCGAAAAAAGTTTGGACGACGACTGTATTGCCTGTGATCAGATAGGGTTTTAAGAACTCCAAGTCGGGAAGCAAAAAATAATGAAGCATGTAAATATCCAGTGTACGTTGACCAATGTATTTCAGTAGACGGCTTGTCATGTTGTTTTCATTGAAGAACTCTTTCTTATAAAAAAAGAAAGAAACGACGACCATTAAACCGGCATATCGCACAAGAATACCGATTGTTTTATGAAAAATTGGGGAGGGTGGTGTTTTTTTGTATATAGAAAGATTATGGATATTACAAAAATAATGATAGTGCCAGTCCTAAGCCAATCCATTGCTAGGATACGTGTGAAGTGAGTCCAATATTTTCTGAAAAAAATTCCTAATGCAAAAAACTGGAAGTGATAATAAACATTTTTTTGGCATAAAACCGTTCCTAGTTCGGAATCTCGAAAATATTTTAGCCATGATAACCCCAATTCAGGGAGAATCCATATCAGGGAACAGAATAAAAGTCCAAAACCAAGGATGTATTCTTTCTTAAACAGTCTGGATATGAATGATAGCATGAGAAATACTATAAACATTTGGAATAATGCTATCGTAAACCAGAATCCTTTGAAACCATCGTGTGCCCAGGCGAAGATACTTTGCCCTTGGCACAATTGGTATATAGAAAAGAAAACGATTGTACAGATGACTTGCGCCTGGATTTTTCTTTTGAGAATATTGCCGACGAGAGATGCCGTCAGCTTTGTGCTGGCTCTGTAGGCGAAAAATCCGCTGACAAAAAAGAACAGAGGCATTCTAAACGTTACAGCAATCTGATTAACGACACTCTGTTCTGTTCCAATGTTCAATGAAAAAAGCATGACATGCCAGAATACAACGAAAATCATGGAAAAACCTCGAAGTGCATCAAAGTATGATAATCTCTTTTGTTCTTTATACATATTAGATTAAATATTTTTTAATAGATTCAACAGGTTGGTTTCAAATTGGCGGGCCGTATAATTTTTCATGAAGCGCTCATGTCCTCTCATTCCCATGTCGCGGGCCAGTTTTGGATTTAGAATCAGTTTTTCCATGGCTTCCGCCAAGGCCTCAGGATTATTTTCAGGAACAAGAAAGCCATTGTCCCCGTCGGTGACCATATCCGGAATGGCCCCGACCGGAGTGGAAATAACGGGTAGGGAATGCTGCATGGCTTCCAATAAAACCAGAGGGAAACAATCGTTCAGCGTAGGGTGCACCAGAGCTTCCGCTTCGGAAAACCTGTTTTCCTTGTCCTGATTATATTGCCGTCCATGGTAGGTCACATGGTGCTGCAACTCTCGCCGGGAAAGTTCCTGGGAAAACCGCCCGACGGAAATTTCCGCCGTTTCTGCGCCTATTACATGAAGCTGAAAAGATAGTCCTTTGTTTTTCAGCAGAACGCAGGCATCCAGAAGAGTGAAAATTCCTTTGGATATATTCAGGTTGCTGATCGTTAGAAAGTGAAACATAGCTCTATGAAATGCCGTTGGGGCATATTTTGATCTGTTCGCGTTTTACGACTGCCGCTATGTCGTCGTATAGCAGCCACGAAAGGAGAATGATGTTTGTCTTCCTGTAGACAATGGGCAGAAGCCACCGGTAAACAGGTTTGTCGACATAAGTGGCCATGCCCTTGTTATGCTGGTGCAGGATGATTTTGCATCTGAAAAGCTTGCAGAGGAGAACAAAGGGAGCATCTTTCAGAAAGCCGATTCCATGGCAGGTGATCGCCATATAGGCTATATCGGGACGATGAACCAGCAGTTGCCAAAAGATGCTCAGAAAGGAGGAAATAAACCGCATTCCTTTTCTGAACAGCAGGGCAGAGGAGAATCTGTTTACCTCATCATTTCTTCTGGAGGTGGACAGATTGACGTAGGAGCATTCAAAAGAAGAGTTGATGAGACTGCTCTGTTGAATTTGCCGACACATCAGACTGGAGCCGTGTACAGGCGGAGGAAGAGGTATGATGAACAGGATGCGTTTCAAAGCTGGGTTGAATTATCAGGTATATTATAAATGAGCGAATTCTATTTCTTATTCTGCTCGTTCAAAATTTGAAGTATCCCTTGATAGGCTCTCTCGGCGCACTTCAAAGGAGAAAAATGATTTTCAATTAATTTGGATTTCATTCCAAACTCTTTCAAATTTACATTGTGAAAATATTTCAATGTTTGGATAATGTCTTTCTCATTTAGTGGATCGAAAACATAGCCGTTTTCTCCATTTTTAACTAATTCAGGGTAACATCCGTTATAGCATGAACAGGCAATGGGTAAAGAACAGGACATGGCTTCGGGGACAACCAGACTCCAATTATCTTCAAGGGTTGGGATGATGAATACATCCGCTTTGGCATAATATTCATGAATATATTCATAATCAATATTGCCCGTGAATTTTACAGATTTTCCGGCGATATTCTTCAAAAATTCACGTTCTGGTCCGTCTCCTACGATTAATAAAATATCCTGTGGAAAATATAAAGAATGCTTTTTCCAAGCTTTTAACAGATATTCAAGCCCTTTTCGCTTGATTAGGTGTCCTATATACAGATAGGTAATCCCATTTTTTAATGTTTTTTCATCTGTTGTTTTTCTAAATGTTTTACATTTAGATGATAAATGTTCACTGTCGGCAGCCATAACACCTTCAATAATGGCTTTATTGTGAACATGGATTTGAGTTTGAAGATATTGACGGCAAAGTAATCCATTTACCAAATATCCGGAAACAAACCTGTTAATTAATTTTCTATATATTGTTCTCCATGTCGGACAGTTCCTTTCTGTATGCTCTGTTCTTTCATATGCTATAAGCAAAGGGATTTTTTTTGACAGGGAATATTTTAATGCCCACGGAGTCCATTGAAAAAAACCTTCGCCTATGACAATATCGACATCAACAGAAGCCAGAAGCTGTCCTAATCCCGCAGGGTAGGGAATTGACAGGCTTGTGCATGAAAAATCGGATGTGGTATTGCCAAATGAAATATGTTTCTCCTTTTCCAGACATAGTGCGTTTTTTCCTAAACTATTCATGATTTTATCAGCACAACGATCAGGGATGCGTGACTTTGAATAAGCCAAATAGAAATTTCCTCCACAAAGTTCATTTAGAGACTTGTAAAATGGTATCCTATAATCCAGGAAAGATGGATTAACCCAAAGTATTCGAACGGTATTCATGATAACTTTCAATTGCGTTGTTATAGTAATTTAATATTTCAGGTATTATAACTTCTGTTGAAAATGTATTGAGAATTCTTTTTCTTGCTTCAATCCTTATTTGATTCTTAGTGTGTTCATCAAGGTTCAAAACCGTATGAAGAGTTTTGGCAAGGATTTCTGGATTCATGGGAGGAAATAGGAAACCGTTTTTCCCATCTTCTATAATTTCAGACATTCCTCCTCGTGAACTCGCCAGAACAAGACTTCCTGCGCACATGGATTCCAGACAAACCATTGGAAGATTTTCCCAGAATGCCGGAAAGCAAGATATTTCATGCGAATTATAAAACGACAATAAGGAGATTCTTTGCACATTTCCTGTGAAACGGCACCATTCTTTAGTTTCGGAATTTATATTTTTTTTAATATTTTCTCCATATATTCCGAGTTTTCCAACAATAGTCAATGTAACTGGAATGCCAGACTTTCTAAGCAGCAGGCATGCACTTATAAGAGTCTCTATCCCTTTTTCTTTCGCAACTGTTCCTGCATAAAGAATGGAGAGAGGCTTGCGTTCTTCGCAGTCATTTATTGTCCAATTTTCTGTTTTCACAGGATTATAGATACATGGAATGTTTTTTTTGTCTAAACCAAGATGTTTTTCCATCCATCTGGATAAACTGTTTGAACAGGATGTTATATATCGAGCACGCTGCAAAATTTTCATTTCTTTTGCAGCAAGATAAGCTTCGTATTTCCTTAAAAAAGAATATGATTTTAACGAGCAAGTTTCCCGATCAAGAAAAGAAGGTGTATGGAGGCGAATTATTACTGGAAATGGTAGATTTTCCAAGTATAATGATTCTGCTCCATATTCGGGAATTTCAACAATATCCACGTTGTCAAGTTTTAAGATAGTTTTGAGTATTTTTTTTCGGTAACTTTTGAATCGAGTAATGCATCTTGCCTTCTTCAAAAAACAATTTCCTTCAATAGATGGTATTACAAAATCGCCTTTTGATAATCTAATAATGCAAAATTTATTTCCCTTTTGCGTCTTGCAGGATGTCCGAGTATCATCTGATGCGCAGATTACAGTGATTTGATGTCCTATGGAAGTGAGATATTCTGCCATGTCCCGGACATAGCTGGCAATTCCCCCACCCCGAAGCGTAGGCGGATATTCTCGAGTTACATAGACAATATGCATAGTATTATTTTAATTTCAGGATGAAATTTATCATAAACTCAGGCATGCAAGCAATAAGAAATATAATTGAAAAAATGAATATATTTCCTTTGTTTTTTATGGCTATGATAGCGTATTTTCTAGCTTTGCTCCTGTTTTTTGTTTCTAAAAATATAATAGATTGAATTTTGTACCATCTTATAATGTAGTCATCTATATGTTTGATATTGTTTCCATGTTTTGATTTTAGATGTAAAAGTTGTTTTAAAACAGGATCTTGATTGTCCAGGCGGAGAAATGCCTTGGATTCCGGTTGATTGGAAGAAGTTGAAATGAAAGAGGCTACGTTTTTTTTTGAGTATGCTATTTTGCAGGAACAAGCCAGTCTGGCCCAGGTAAGCAGGTCTTCTCCGGAACGGATGCCGACAGGAAAGCCGCCGATGCGAAGCAGAGCTTCTTTCCGAACCATAATCGAGATGGAACAAATAGGCGGATGAGAACAGGAAGCCACTTCGAAATAATTGTCCAGAATACCGTCCTGCCCTTCAAACGGCAATTTCCGTATGACTGTGGGATGGGTGGATTCGTCGGCATATACGAATTCGTAATTGCAGGCAAAGACGTCGCACTGGGGATATTTACGGGAGAGATCGTATTGGGTTTGCAGGTATTCCGGTTTCCAGAGGTCGTCTGCATCCAGAAAGGCGACCAGGTCGAACCGGGCTTCTTCTACGCCCCGGTTGCGGGCGGCGGATACTCCGGCATTTTCCTGGCGAACGAGCCGGATGCGGGGATCCCGGATTTTAAGCGCTTCCTCTGCGCTTTTGTCGGTGGAACCGTCGTCTACGATGACCACTTCAAAATCCTGGAATGTCTGCTCCAGCACAGAGCGCAGAGTTTCCGAGATTTGATGTTCCTTGTTGTACAGGGGAATGACGACGCTGATCATGGTTTTGATTTCTTTTCTCCTTTCAACAGTCCCAGCATCATCCCATAAAAACCGAAGGGATAGGCCAGGGTGCACATGGAATAATTGACGACATTGTCGGAATACATGGTGACGGCTACTCCGGCCAGGGACGCTCCGGCCGTGATGGCGCATACTTTGATGCAGGCTCCATGTTTCCTTTGAAGGAAGATGCAGAAGGAGTGCAGAATCATCATCAGAACGGCCGTGTAGTACAGGATGACGGCGATCAGTCCGTTGTCGCATTTCATCTGGACAATGTCGCTATGCATGACCTTCAGACCTCCAAAAAGGAAGTTGTTGTAAAAATGGCTTTGGCAAGAGCCTGTGCCGGAACCTTGCAGTTCCCTGCCGTGGAAAAAGCGTCTTTCAAAATACTCCCACATGGCAAAACGGGCATTGCTGTTGATGTCGTCCTTATCCACCCGGCCATCGATGAAATCGGCGAGGGTGATTTCATCGCTCTTGAACATCTTTTCCTTTACGGAAGGAATGAAAAACATGGAACAAATCCCCAGAGCTCCAATCAGAGCGATGACCGGAATAGCCCGCAGCTTGTACCGGAACAGGGAAAAAGCCATAAGCGCAATAACCGTTCCCATAATGCTGGTGCGGAGAACCCAAAGAAGACAGGGCAGAATGAACAGGAAAGCTAGCAGGAGATTCTTGCGCCTGCGGCCCATGTAGAAAAACAGGGCCAGGCAGAATACTGTCATGGAAATGAAATGAATTGCTCGGGCAGTTTCATACCAAAATACGCCGGGGAGGAGGAGCCAGGCGTATGGAATGAAGCTGACGACCAGACAAACCAAGGCGACCGCCCTTGCCCCAAGGGAGGATTTCAGGAAAACCTCTCCGTCGCGTACGACGGCAGAAGCGGTCAGGGCGATCAACAAGGGATACAGGTATTTCAGAATGACTCGAATACCGTAGTCTGTGGAGGGTGCATAAAAAAGCCCGACAACCAGCCATATGAGAAAGATGGAATAAAGAATCAAAGAAGGGCTCCAGATAGCGTGCGTTTTGGGCAAATTCAGGCAGACCAGGCAGAGCAGTTCCAGGGAAAAAAGCCTCAATGCCATCAAATCCATCCCGGCGGGGGCGGAGAAGGCCAGAAGCCCGGTGGAAAACAGGAGCGTCCAGAACAGCTCCGGGCCGTTGAAATCCAGAAGTTGCCGCCGGTGAAGAGGATCCCTGATCAGCTTGCTCTTCGTTTGCAAATAACGAAACAGCAGAAACGTCAGGATCAGGAAATAAAAGTAATTCAGGACAAACATCCGAGTATTTTACCGTAAAGATTGTTGATCAGCCGGGAAAACCGTTTCATGGAAAATTCTGCGGCACGTATCTGCGCCGCCCGGCTCATCTGCTCCCATTGTTCAGGAGAAGACAGCAGCTGCAGGGACTGTTCCGCCAAAGAGTCGATATCCTCTGCAGGAACCAGAATGCCGCAGACTCCTTCTTGCAGCAATTCCGGCAGGCCTCCCACATTGGAGGCAATAGCCGGGCATCCTCGCACCATCGCTTCCAGAGCGCTGAGTCCGAATCCCTCGCTTCTGGAAGGCATCCAGAACAAATCCATCCGGTCGTAAAAAGCAGGCAGTTGTTCTTGGGGTTGACGCCCCGCCCATTCAATGGCCTCCTGTATCCGGAGTTCTTCCGCCTGGCGCTGCATGCTTTCCCTGAGAGAGCCGTCTCCAACCACAAGAAGCCGGGCGTTCGGGATACGGACTCGCAGACGGGCGAACGCAGGAATCACCAGATCCATACCCTTGATTTTCTCCAGACGGCTCGCTATCCCTATCGTCGGAGAGGTTGACAGAACGCGTTCCGTCTCCCGCGGCTCCACATGTTCCGGCAAGGCATTATGGATGGTCAGATGGGCGTGGGGGGGCAGGGGGGTGTCCTCAGTGTACAGAAGGGAGGAACCGAAGAACTCTTCCTCCGCGCGTTGGGTAATGCAGGTGAATGCGTCCAGCACGTGCCGCTGCAGAAAACGCAGCAATTTCAAACTGCGGTAGATTCGGGCGTCCGTATGGGCTGTAGCGATGATTTTTCGAACTCCGAGCAGTTTCAGTAAAATGACGGGTTGTGCACCCGGCGCCATGTACTGCACATGGGCTATATCCGGTTTGTATCGTTTCACGCATTGTTTCAAATGCCGGTAGAGGAAAAGCACACCTCTCCAGCCGCCGATGCGTTTCCCTTCAGGTTCAAATAAAACGATTTCACTCCCCGCCTCCTTGTACCGAGCAACCATCTCCGGCGTATATTCGAAATAACAGGCGGTGACGACCCGGTGTCCGGCAGACACCAGAGCTTTGACAAGATTCAAGGTTTGAATTTCCGTGCCTCCCGTCATCAGGCAGGGAATGCAGATGAGAATGGTCATGACAGTTTCAAGAGGCTTTCTTCAATGGTGCAGATATATGCCTCTGGATCCCAGAGTTCCCGGTAGCAATGCAAGGCGTTTTGTCGATACTCAAGATAATTTTTATCAATGCATTGTAGAGCTGTCTGGATTTCGCTCTCGTGATCAATTAAAATACCGCAGTAGAAATCCTCAAGGTATTGCAGTGAGGGAAGTCTCGTGGCGATGACGGGGAGTCCGCATTTAAGATAATTGCCAATTTTTCCTGCAGCAACCCCCATATATGTAGCCCGATATCCCAGGTCTTTTTCCGAATAGAGAGCTACACCGACATGGGCAGATGACACGAGTTTATCCAGTTCGTCAGTACCGACAGGTTCTTGAGAGAAGGCCATGTTTGAGTGCTTATTTTGATAGACTTCATCGAAGTAGGGGTCTCCTTCCATTTGGTGGCTCAAATGGAAAACCAGCAAGTAGTCTGAATTCCATTGTTTTGAAGATTGAGCCAGTTCCCGGCAACGGAACCAGCGACCAAAACCGCCCGAGTGAAGGATGATTTTTCTTTGGTATTCTCCCACCCTGTCTTGAAGCATATGGCTTCCCTGAATGCCTGACTGTGAATATGTTGCATTTGGAAGGTAGCAGACCTGTGTGTTGGTGAGATCCATCTGTGATTTGAGGAAGTCATGATGCCATCGGTCATGAGTGATTAAAATTCGAGCTGTTTCAATTGATTTGATCTCTTGTTTCTCTGCAAGGCTTTGGGGAGGGAAATTGGGGTATTCCAGTTGAAAGCAAACATGTGGGAGACGGAAGACGGTCGAGAGCCGGGACGCAAGAATATTGGCGTAGCAGTCAGCTCCCAGAATTATATGATAATGATGAAAGGTCAGTTCTTTGACAGCGAGAAGGCTCAGTTTGAAGCTCGTAGGCAACTCCCTCTTCTTTTCTCTTTCCGCGAAAAGCTTGATTCGAAGCCTGGGATGACTCATGGAAGGAATGGGAAATCGGAGTGAACGCGTTGTCAGAAGTGTGATATTGTGCCCCTTTTCAGCAAGACCCCAAACGAGCGTCTTCAGGCTGGGAATGCGGTCAAAAATGGGTTCTCGAAGCAAAATAAGGATATTCATAACAAGTTATGATAAACTTTTAATAAAGGAGGAAGGAGAGATGGAAGGCGCTTCACTGCATGGCCCATTTACAGGAATTGCAACAGAAGTATCTTCAAGATGATGAATAAATTGAGACAGTGCACGCGCCGCTGCAAGCGGCGACCATGTATCTTTCATTGTCTGGTATGCATTTCGTGCCAGACGGTCAATTTCCTCAGGATGTTGAATTAATTCTTTAAGGTTGTCATAGAGTGAATCCAGACTTTTTGATTTGAAAATAATTCCATTTTCTTTGTGTTTGAGCAGGAAGGGGACAGAGCCTATTTCATGTGATGCTACGACAGCGCAACCACTGGCCATCGCTTCATTCAATACGCAGCCCCATCCTTCCTGCCAGTTGCTTGTAAATAGAAAAATGTGACTATTTTGAAATATTTTTTTTACCTCATCGTTCGGAATATCCTGAATGAAACTGATATGATCACGGACATGACAATCTTCAGCAAGTTGTTTATTTTTTTCGAGAAGCTCACCATTGCCGATCATAGTTAGATGTGCTTCGATCCCATCTTGCCGTAGCCGGGCCATGAGCTGGATGGGGAGTTCTGGATGTTTGAGTGAGTTCATTGTACCACACCATGCCATCTTCAAAGTGGAACCAGATTTGCTATTCATAACTTCATCGATATCCAGTTCATCAATAGCAGGGAAGTATCCCCAGCGGTACACTTTGCGGGGATAGGAAAAGATTTTATGACAATCGCTCCTCATATATGCGCTTGCAGCGAGCATATAAGAAGGCCGCCAGCGAGAAGGAACATGAGTAATCAGTAAATTTTTCCAAAAGCTCCAACGGAGGCGTCCTCTCCAGTTTGTTTTAAACCATCTTTCATTGTAAAAAAGAACCGGTTTGTTTGCCTTGATACGGGGCTGAATCCATTCCAATGGAGCATCTCCAAAAAGAACGAATTCTGCTTCCATTAGAATTTTCTTGGCAAGGCAAGTATTTTTCTCAGATGTTTCCATGCGAAGAATATATGGCCTGTCGTAATGATGGTAACCCTTTCGCAGAAATCCCTTAGGAATGTTTTCCCTTGTTATAAATATATAGGAATTCCCATAAATCCGATATAATTCATCGGCAAGAGGAATTTGGTGGTGGTTGTCAAAATTGGTGTAAAAGGCTAGTTTGATTCGTTGCTTTTCAATCATCATTCGTTTCTTTCTTGATAAGTTTTTCCCACTGATCCAGAATCCGGCTGATATTGAAGCGGGTGACTTGCTTTTGGGCTTCTCGCCCCATTCTCTCTCGAAGATGCACATCTTTCATGAGCTGTTCCAGTTTGTTTGCATATTCGCGGATAGAGAAGGGTTTAATCAAAAATCCTGTCTTCCCGTCACTGATCAGTTCAGAAGCCGCTCCAAAAGAGTTGAATGCGATAGTAGCAAGACCAAATTGTTGGGCTTCTGTCAGAACCATGGGGAATCCTTCATAAATGCTGGTCATACACAGTATGGATGCCTGTTTGTAAAAAGGACGGGGATCTGTTGAACCTTTGAAGCGTATATTTTGCAATCCTAGCTGTTCGGCTCGTTTTATTAGATTTTCTTTATCTGCTCCGTCCCCGATAATAGTTAAAATCCAATCAGGATGGCGTTTATAGATTAGATTCCATACTTTCAGAAGAACAGGTAATTGCTTTGATTTATTGTCTATTCGTCCGACGAATAGAATTTCTTTAAATTTACGGAAATAGAGGCTGCTGTCTACGATAAAAGAGTTCGGATTTCCTATATAGCTGATGTTATCTGAAAAACAGATTCCTGTTTTTAATAAATTTTTGAGATATTTTTCCGATAGCAAGCAAATATCGCAGCCGCTTTTCTGAAGCATCCTATAATGTTTTTTGAGAGAATGAAATCTTCTGAATTTTGTTCGAGGATATAGCAGAATTCGTGCAATTCTCTTTAATTGTTCTATCCATGTATTTGTTTTGCACATAGTAGCTATATGCCAGAGATGCTCGTATTCATATAGCGGTGACGTGTGAATAACGCTAATTACACGTATTGAAGAATTTCCTGTATTTGTGAATAAGGAAGATGTTTCAAACATTCCATCCTCATTGATTACAAGTTCTATGTTGAAATCTTTAAGAAATTTATGGTAATCCTCACGAGACGATATTGAGGAAAAATTTTTGTCGGAAGATAGATATGAAGGTATGGTATCTTGGAGGAGGGGGCCCTCCAGATGGTAGAAATAGACGTGATAGCCTCTGGATTCCAACCCTTTTGCGAGGTTATATGCAGCTCTTTCCAACCCACCCCGATCAGTCCTGAATGGGGTGCGCCCTGTAATGGCGATATGCGTAGGATAAATTTTCATGAAAAATATTGAAAATTTGTGCAATATCAAATAAATCCCAATTTATTCATTCCTCGTATATACATGGCAAGTAAAATCTGGAGCTTGCTGTAGTATTGAAGAGAAGTTATACCGTGTGAGCCAAGAAGACCATTCATGACACGAAGAGCATTGTGCTGCATTTTGAGTTTTTGTCTGAGACTGAAATGCGCCGCACTCGAGGGGAGGTGAAAATTCCATTTTTGATAGAATTTCTTGGATTCGCTGATCCAGGATGCATTAAGGCCGGTTGGGTTTGATATGTGTTCAATTCCGAGTTGATAACTGGCTATGCTGCGGTAACCTTGAGTTCTGACCTGCATTGATATATCCAGATCATAAAAGTGAAAACCGCTATAAGTGTTTTCGTCAAATCGAATTTTGCGGAATAGGAACTTGGGAATAGCCAGCAAAATTCCGTCGCAAACGACAACATCTGTATAGCCTGAAAGGGGTTCTTGAACAGGAATTACAGATTGCCGGGAAATACTTCGATCTTTTCTGTTCGTATCACGAACACACTGAGCGATGCATTGAAAGTCAAAACTGGAGTTCGAAATACTCCACCATGGGGCCGGCAATGACGAGAGGTATAGCGCACCACTGATGCCGACAAGTCCTATTTGCGGATTTTCAAAATAACCGCAAAGTATTTGTCCCCAGTTTTGTTGATGACATAGTGTGTCGTCATGCATGAAGCAGAGGATTTCATATTGGCTTCTTTTCACACCCTCGTTATATGCAGAAAAGATGGTATGATGATTGCTGCTGTTGTCGATGACAATAATTTCGTGGGGAGTGCCGATGCTGGATTCAATACTTTGGCGTTGTTCTTCTGTAATGTCGTGCTGTCGACAGCATATGATGATCGATATCATGATATAAGCAAAAACGTAAGGGTTACCATTGAATGTCTCGTCTGATTAAACGAACCGGGATGCCGCAATATAGAGCGTAAGGTTCTTCCAGGGATTTGGTGACAACGCTGTTGGAACCAATGATGGAACCTTCCCGGATCTGACATCCTTTCTTGACCGAGCAGCTGTGAGCTAGCCATACATGATGACCGATGCAAATAGGCGCTTTGTCTGTTTTTGTTGTGTTGTCGATACCTGTTCTAATTTTATGGGCGTCGTGATCCATGAGTGTGATATCCCATGCCATAACGACGTTGTCTTTAAGCTCAATACTCTCTCGGCACAGGATTGTGCAACGTCCTGTACACCATACATTACAGCCGAGAGAAAGCGTCGCTCCATTGGAGATTGAAATTCGGCATCCCGCCCCAAATATTGCAGATCCGTGAAGTACCAATTTGCTATGATCAAGCGTGAAGGTGCTTTTATCGGTTTGTTCCAGAATGAAATCGCAGGTGGAGAAGCCGATTTTAAGCATGCCCGTACTGATAGAGCATTTAAAATCAACAGATGCCTTTTGGATTGTGATGCTTGTGGTATTGGAAAAAAAGATGGGGCAACGCAAGCCTTTTCTGATACCTAGAAGACGAATATTATAATAGAGGCTTCTGGGAATGCTCAACAGGTAATTTTTGTTTAATTGAATAAAGCGAATCAATAACATATATGCAGATTACGAGCTAATTTGAAAACAGCCGTGCGGAAGTGCGATGAGATAATAAAAAATGCAAAGGCCATGGTTGTGAGCAGAAGACAGCCATAAAGAGCCGCTTTGATAAGAAAATGCAGCCAAAGGGATTCAAAGACGAACGGTGCAAGAAAATAATCGGTAAGGTTATGTGTGGTTATACCGCATATTCCTATTACTCCCCAAAAGAAAAGCAATCGGAGGAAATACACAGAAACCGGTTGTTTTATTCCCCAATGATGGACAAGAATGCTTTTCCATATGACATACACCAAAGTGTAGCTGACCAGATTGCCCAACAGCACTCCTGTCAGCCCCAGCCGGATGCCTAAGGGTATGCTGACGGCAAAGAGAATCCCCAACTGGACAAAGGGAGCCCATATATCCCAGAATAGACCGTAGGCCATGCCAAAATCTGTAGATGTGCTGCTGCTCTGAGTGAATATCAGCCGTACGGCAAGGAGCAGGACGACACTGTTTCCCAGTTGATATTCTGTTCCCAGCCAGCATGTGATAAACTCATCCGAAAGAAAGTAGAACGAGCAGGAGGTCAGGCCCCCCAGAAAGAGTCGAAGAGAAAGGATTTCTTGAAAAACATATTGAATCTTCTGGATGTTCCCTTCGGCGACAAGATTGCCGATACTTGCTTGAGTAGACTGGTAAATTTGGTTAATGCAGCCAAGGGCTTTGTCAGTCAGCAAGACATAGTTTCCATACAGGGCGACTATGGAAAGAGAGGCTTCTACAGAGTAAATGAGAACGGGCATTACTTGCCATTCCGCAAAACATCCTATTCTATGGAAAAATACTTGCTTACAGGTTTTAGTAATATAGGAGTATCCGCGCAACATTTGTCGTCCTTGTTTAAGATGAGTGTTCAGCCACGGATAGTGTCTCTTGATTATTCGATGCAGAATGATAGATAACAAAATTCCTCCGGTCATTTCCAGAGCCGCCCAGAGGTAGTAATTTGCCCAGAGCAGAGCAGCGCTCATTTGGAGGAGGGATTTTAGAATGTTGACTCCTTGTAAACTGGAGACAACCAGGTAGTTCTTTTGATCGGCACAGAGAAGAACCTGTTTGTAATTGACAAAGTAACTCAGTAGGGAAGAGAAAAGGAAGACTGTATAAATGGTAAGAACAACACCAGGATTAAATTGCGATTCGGGTATAATGAATGGAAGAAAGAAAGCGAGGATAAGGCCGATAGCCAGAATGATAATTCCGATCCATCGGTAAAAATATCCAAGTACTGTAATAATCTCTGTAATTTCCTCTCTATTTTGCTCATAGAGTGGCTTGTAGAGGGAGAATCCGATAGCAACGCCAATACCCATCTCCGCCAGATTCAGGAACCCCAATATATTTTGCAGCGTCGTGGAAAGACCGACAAAGTTTGTTCCCAGACTGTCGAGAAAAATTTTCCGCGAGAAGAAGGCAACGCCCAAAGACAGTATGTAAAAAAGCATACTGAATTTGGCATTGGTGAGCATCTTTTTTGTTCTCGACTCTGTCATGGAAACAAAATCAAAGGTTGCCGTACATCTCTTCGTAGTATGCTCTGTAGGATCCGGACGTGATCCGATTTATCCATTCCTGATTAGTCAGATACCAATGGACTGTTTTATCGAGGCCTTCTACAAACTGAAGGGAGGGTTCCCAGCCGAGTTCCTGCTTGAGTTTTGTGGAGTCGATAGCGTAACGAAGGTCATGCCCGGAGCGGTCGGAAACGTGAGTGATCAAGTACTCGTGGGTTCCGGGCTTAAGACCAAGAATACGATCGACGGTAGAGACCAGCAGACGTACGAGATCGATGTTTCGCCATTCATTAAAGCCACCTATGTTATAAGTTTCGCCAACTCTGCCTTGGTGAAAAATGAGATCAATGGCGCGGACATGATCTTCGACATAAAGCCAGTCACGCACGTTTTCGCCTTTTCCATAGACGGGAAGTGGCTTCTCATGACGAATGTTATTGATAAAGAGAGGAATGAGTTTTTCTGGGAATTGATAGGGGCCGTAATTGTTGGAGCAGTTTGTTACCAGAGTAGGCATGCCGTAGGTATCATGATAGGCACGTACGAAGTGATCGGAAGAAGCTTTGGAGGCGGAATAGGGGCTGTGTGGGAGGTAGCGGGTGGTCTCAGTGAAGAGGCCGCCGTCAAGCTTAAGAGAACCATAGACTTCGTCCGTAGAGACGTGATAGAAAAGCTTATTTTCCCAGTCGCCTCGCCAGGTGTTTTTGGCCGCTTGCAGCAGGCTGAGTGTGCCGAGGACGTTGGTGCGAGCAAAGGTAAATGGGTCTTTGATGGATCGGTCGACGTGGCTTTCGGCTGCCAGATGTATGATGCCATCCACATTGTATTCCGTCATCAGTTCGTTCATAAGATTGAAGTCGCAAATATCGGCACGGACGAATATGTAGTTGGAAGCGTTTTCCAAATCTTTCAGGTTGGCAAGGTTGCCCGCATAGGTCAGTTTATCTACATTGATGATGCGGTACTCCGGATACTTGTTTACGAAGAGGCGGACGGCGTGGCTGCCGATGAACCCGGCGCCTCCTGTGACAATAATGTTACGCGTGAAGCAGGACATGAAAATTTAATTAAAAATGGAGTTGGGATAAATTACCGATTCATGTTTTTCAGACATTCGCGCAGAGCGTCAGTCCAGTAAGGAACTGCAATACCGAATGTGTTTTTAAACTTAGTTTTATCAAGCACGGAATAGGACGGGCGAGTTGCTTTTGAGGGGAATTCGTCGCTATGGCAGGGTTGAATATCGCAGGCAGAATGGCCTGCATATTCAGCGATCGTCTTCGAAAAATCAAACCATGAGCAGACTCCTTCATTGGAATAATGGTAGATGCCTTCCCTGCCTTGAGTCAGACGGTTCTCTACCATATGGAAGATAGCGCGCGCCAAATCCAGCGCATAAGTAGGCGTACCGCATTGGTCAAAGACGACTTTCAATTTCGATTTATTGGCTGTAAGGGAAAGCATGGTTTTCACAAAATTTTTACCAAATTCTGAATACAGCCAGGCGGTACGCAAAATAATGGCCTTACAGCCGCTTTCTGCAATAGCCTGTTCGCCATGTAGTTTAGTTTTTCCATAAATACTCGTGGGTGCTGCAGGCAGGTTTTCTGTACATGGAGTGTTGTTATTGGCTCCGCCAAATACGTAATCCGTAGAAATATGCACAAGCAGACCGTTCTCTTCTGTCATGGCTTTTGCCAAATAACGAACGGCTGTGGCATTAAGAAGTTCTGCAAAATGAGGTTCGTCTTCCGCCCTATCTACATCAGTATAGGCGGCACAGTTAATGATGACGCGTATGTTTTGCTTTTTTACAAAACAGCGGACAGAGGCGGCATCTGTGATATCCAGCTCGGCTGCATCGGTGAAAATGTAATTATCCGCGCTGTTACGGGAAACAATGCGCATTTCATTGCCGAGCTGGCCGTTGGCTCCGGTGACAAGGATATTCATGGCATGAGAGTTTTTTAATTCAATTATTCGCTTAGCTTAAAAAGGAGTCCCGGCTTCTGTCAGAGGCAAGTGTTTACGGTCTTTATCGGAAAGCAGAATGGAATCTGACGCTACCTTCCAATCGATATCCAGAGCAGGGTCATCCCAGGCTATGGCTCCTTCCGCATGTGGAGCGTAGTAGTTATCGCATTTATATTGGAAAATAGCTTCATCGGAGAGTACGACAAAACCATGTGCGAACCCTCGCGGGATAAACATCTGTCGATGGTTCTCTTCGGTCAGCTCTACGGCGACATGTTGACCGTAAGTGCGGGATCCTTTACGAATATCCACAGCCACGTCCAGAACGGCTCCCTTGATGACGCGTACCAGCTTGCTTTGGGCATAGGGTGGATTCTGGTAATGCAAACCACGCAGTACGCCGTATGAGGATTTGCTTTCATTATCCTGCACAAAACGGATCGGGCATACTTTTTCTTCAAATTCACGCAAAGAAAATGACTCAAAAAAGTAACCACGGGTATCGGCAAAGACAAGCGGTTCAAGAATGACGACACCTTCAAGAGCTGTAGGGATGATATCCATGAATGATCAATGAGAGTGTTTAATGTTTTTTTCTGCCAGATTTAATAGGTATTGTCCGTAAGCGTTTTTCAACATGGGTTGCGCCAGTTCTTTGAGGCGGGCGGCGTCAATCCAGCCGTTTTCGTATGCAATGCCTTCCAGACAGGAAATCTTAAGTCCCTGACGTTTTTCAATTACTTCTACGAAAGTGGAGGCTTCGCTAAGAGAGTCATGGGTACCCGTATCAAGCCAGGCAAATCCTCGGGAAAGGGGTTGCATGCACAAAGCTCCTTCTTTCAGAAATTGTTGGTTAACGGTGGTGATTTCAAGCTCTCCGCGGGCAGAGGGCTTAACGTTAGCTGCCACATCTACCACGTGGTTTGGATAAAAGTAGAGTCCTACAACAGCATAGTTGGACTTGGGATGCTGTGGTTTTTCTTCAATGGAAAGACAGATGCCATTGGAATCGAATTCTGCAACACCATAGCGTTCTGGATCAGCTACCCAGTAACCGAATACCGTAGCCTTGTTGTCCTGTTCTGCGGTGCGTACAGCTTCACGGAGCATATCGGTAAGGCCATTGCCGTAAAAAATGTTGTCGCCCAGCACCAGACAGACCGAGTCGTCCCCGATGAACTCTTTGCCGATGATAAAGGCCTGAGCCAGACCATCCGGGAATGGCTGTTCCGCATACCTGAATGATACTCCGAAATTAGAGCCGTCTCCCAACAGACGGCGAAAATTCGGAAGATCCTGAGGGGTAGAGATGATCAAAAGCTCTCTGATTCCTGCCAGCATCAGGATGGAAATGGGGTAATAAATCATTGGCTTATCAAAGATGGGCAGAAGTTGTTTGCTGACGCCTTTAGTGATGGGATACAGTCTGGTGCCAGCGCCTCCGGCGAGTACTATGCCTTTCATAATTGAAATATTTGTTTTAGTAGTCAGTGGATTTTCTCAATTTCTCTTCGCAGAATACGGCAGGTAAGGTGTTGCAGATATGCCAACAGCGGGAGAGTTGCTTGCGGGGTTCCTTGAGGATGCGGTAGAGGAATTCCAGGCGGAGGGTTCTCAGCCAGGCGGGGGCGCGACGGATATGGCCGCTGTAGAAGTTGAAGACGGCGCCTACGCCGATCATGACGCCGTGGGAGAGATGGGGGAGGAGGTGCTGCATGAATTGTTCCTGTTTGGGGGCGCCGAGGGCGACCCATATGATTTGAACCCCGGAGGCGTTGAGTTCCCCGGCAATGGCCCGGTAGTCGAATTGTTCTGCCGGGAGGAAGGGGAGTTCCATGAAGGGCATGTCCGCCACGGCGGGATTCCACGGGGCGATGGCGGCCCGCAGGCTGTGCAGGACTTGTGCATTGCCGCCCAGAAAGGCCATGCGGTAATGGCCGGCGCTTACCAGATCCCGGAAGATTTGCGCCCCGCAGTAATGGGGACGGCGGATGCCGTAAAGGCAGCGCAGGAAGACCGGAACCCAAGAGCTGTCGCAGATGGAGAACAGGGCTTCGTCAACCGTCCGGCGGTAGTCTGCATTCCGGTGCACGAGGGAGAGGATATTGGCGTCCGCCACGCAGATATAGCCGGTCTTGCCCTGAGAGACGGCTTGCCGGATTTCGCCGTGTACCGCCTGAGGGTCGAATTCATAGCGAATGTTGAAGAAGGTTTCCATCTGCGACAGGGTGAAGAGTGAGGGTCAGGAGGGAGTCTGCTGGGGGCGGTTGCCGCGGAGGCCCCTAGTTTGCGGGTCTTTGGGCGCGAGGGCATGGGGATGCTGCTCGATTCCTTCTCTCTTGATGACTTTGTAGAAGGTGTAGAACAGGATTTTGAGGTCTTCTTTCAGGGAAAGGCTGCGTTTGTAGCGCAGGTCGTAGCATACCCGCTGGCGGAAGGTGAGGTTGTTGCGCCCGTGGATCTGTGCCAGGCCCGTAATGCCCGGGCGCAGCGTCATCCGCTTGCGTCTGGTGGAGGGGGTGAAGGTGTCCATTTGTTCCGGAATCCAGGGGCGGGGGCCGATGAAGCTCATGTCTCCGACAAGGACGTTGACGAGTTCCGGCAGTTCGTCCAGGGAGGTGCAGCGCAGCAGGGAACCGAAGGAGGTGGTGCGTTCACTATCCGGAAGCAGTTGGCCGTCCGCCCCCGTCCGGTCGTTCATTGTTTTGAATTTGATGATGCGGAAGGGGACGCATCCGCGCCCGATGCGCCATTGGGTGAAGATGGGGCAGCCCCGGGAGTTGACGGCGATGATGAGGGCCAGCAGCAGGAGAAACGGCGCCAGCAGAGAAAGCAGGACAAGCGCCCCGGCAATGTCGAGCAGGCGTTTGAAGAAACGCGGGTACAGGGTTTGATGGCGGGGCAGGGGAGGCATGGCGTTGAGGTGTAGTATTGTTGGTTCGGATGATACGAGAGTTGTCGGGGCGGTCAGGGTTTGAGCGGCATATGGCGGGCCATGGCGGCGTTATGGGTGTCGGTTCCCCACCAGAGGTAGAGGCCGTTGGCGTGGAGTTCCCGAGCCGTGGAGGCGGCGGCTTTGCCGTAAAAACCGCCCAGGGAGCCGACGTTCCCCTGAAAGCGGACTCCTTCTCGTTCGGCCAGTTCCAAGAGTTCTGCCTGTTCGAGGATGCGGCCATAGCGTTCCGGGTGGGCCAGTACGGGGGTGTAGCCCTGATCCCGGACGGCAGAGATCATGTCTTTCCATGTTCCGGGGAGGCAACTCTGGGGGAGTTCCACCAGCAGGTGGGTTCCGTCGTGGGCGAGCATGGCTCCGCGCCGGAGTTGTTCTTCGAAGAGGTCGTCCAGCATGTATTCGGCAGCCAGCTCCAGTTTGAATGCTTCCCCGGCGGCGGCAGAGAGCAGTTCGTTGAAGCGGCGGCGGAGTTTGTCCGGGGTGTTTCCGGGGCAGGAGGCCTTGATATGGGGGGTGCAATATGCACCTGAAAAGCCCAGGGATTTCAGGGTGCGGATGATTGCCAGGCTCTCTTGAGGGGTGGAAGCTCCGTCGTCCACACCCCACAGGATGTGGGTGTGTCTGTCCATGCCGTCCGGGAAGAGGGCGGCGGTGCGATGCCGGGGAGTGAACAGGCTGCCGAACATGGCGTGTTGACGGTAATGGGAGTGGAGCGGGGGTTATTGTTTGTCTGAGTCTTCGGGTGCGGTCTCCGGTTCGTTCCGCCGGGATCGGGAGCCGGTTCCGTATCCGTAGCCATAACCGTACCCATAGTAGTTGTAACTGGCGGATTTGAAATTTACGCCATTGATGATAAGGGCCAGATTAGGCAGCTTGCCGGTGTCCGCCAGTTTTTGAACCTGGGGGAAGTAGCGTTTGTCGATCATGCCGCTGCGGGTGAGGTACAGGGAGATGTCGCTCCAGGAGGCCAAGATAGCCGTATCCGCCAGGATGCCGTAGGGGGGAGCATCGATGATGACGGTGTCGTATTGTTTTTTCAGGTGTTCCAGCATTTGGCCAAGAATGGGCTGGCTGAGCAGGGAAACCGGGTTGGGGACGGCCGGTCCGGCGCCGAGGAAGTCAAAGGAGATGCCGGTTTCTTCTATCCGGCGGATGGGGAGGGCGGCAGTCTGGAGACGGTTGAGCAGGATGGAGGTGAGGCCGCGGCGGCCATAACCGCCCAGCTGGCGGGACAGGCTGCGTTTTCTCAAATCCCCGTCGATCAGCAGAACTTTTCTGCCGGCTTTGGCGAAGGCCGCAGCCAGGTTGGCGGTGGCGAAGGTCTTGCCCTCTGCCGGGCAGGTGGAGGTGAGCAGGATGACATAGCCGCCTGCGTCGGGTCTGGGGAGCAGGGAATCTACATTGTTACGCAGGATATGGAAGCATTCGGCGATGACGGAATGATCGTTCCGAATGAGGGGCGTGTTGTTTTTGCGCTCCTTTTTGCTCATTTTTGGCAGTTCCGCAATGACCGGCTGCCTGACCTGGGCAGGCAGGTCGTATTTGTTTTTGACCTTGTTATTCAGCATGGCGATGCCCAGCAGGGCGAAGAAGCACAGGGCGCCGCCCCCCAGGATGCCTGCCGCAAGGTATTGCACGGTTTGAGGTGCAATGGGGGTATCCGGGCCGTGGGCGCTTTCCAGAACTCTGGCGCTGGCTTCGGTGGCGGCCAGCGCCATGGCGTTTTCCTGCTCCTTGCTCAACAGGATCAGATAGAGTTCCTCCTTGACCTTGTGTTCCCGAACCAGGGGTGTGAGCTCCTGTTCCCTGGTTGCGGTGCGCGCCATCCGTTCCGCCAGGGAATCGCGTTTGGCATTCAATTCCTTCAACTTGATATCGAGATTGTTGCGGTAATTGGCCAGGGCCTTGTTGGCGGCGGCGCGCGTAGATTCCATCCTGTCCCTGAGGCCTGCGGCGATGGGGTTTCTGGAGCCGGCGCTTCCGGCGATTTTCCTGTATTCCAGCCAGGCTTCATTATAGTTTTCGATCTGGCGGGAGAGGCCGTTGTCCGTAAGTCCGGTATCGACGGAGATCAGGCCGCCGTTGCGACCGGCTTCTTTCAGGTTGTCGGCCAGGACGGAGGACAGCTTGATTTGGGTTTCGAGTTCAAAGATTTCCTTTTCCAGAACCTGAGAGGAACTGAAGTCTGCCGACATGGTCGTCTCCGTATCTTTGACGATGTCGCTTTTCGCCTTGAAGTCGGTCAGTTCCTTATCGGCCTTGTTGAGGCTTTTTTCGAGTTCCGCCAGCCGTCCTTCAATGAATTTTCTGGTTTTCAGGGCCGATTGTTTTTTTTCGTCGATGGAAATCTGGTTGTAAACTTCAATCAGGTGGTTGAGGACGTCCTCCGCTTTTTGCGGGTTGGAGGCGGTGAGCGTCATTTCCAGCAGGCTGGAGTCTTTGGCATCCGGGCGGGCGACGGAGAAATTCGCCAGCAGGGCGCGCGCCGTGTCCTGCGAAGGGACGTGTCGGATGATGACGGTCTGGCCGTTCCAGTCCGCATTCATTACGGAAGTCGGATGGATGGAGACCGTAGCGAAGGGTAGGGAAATGGGTTGCCCGTATTCTCCTTTTAGAAAGGCAGGTTCCTCCCGGCTGTTGGAGTAGGCCAGAATGAAGCTTTGTTCCCCCACGGGGGTGACGGAGATCCGGCAGGAGCGATTGGAGCCGATTTCTTCAAAAACGGCCAGGATGGGGCTGTTCCGGTACAGGTCTATTTCACGAAAGTCCTGGGCCTGCCAGTAGGAGGTGTTGAGTTTGAGGTCTTCCACCACCTTTTGCATGATGGCCGTCGATTTTAGTACAAAGCTTTCATTAGCTAGGTTGGCGGCGCCAGAATCTATGCCGAGTTCCGACATGATGCGTTCGGAGGAAGCGTCTGTGCCGGATTTTGCGTCCCGCATCATGACGCTGGCAGTTTTCTGATAGACATAGTTCTGTCTGCCGGCCAGATAGAAGGCCAGCGATCCGCCGGCGAGGGCAGCCAAAATGATCAGGAACCAGAACCTGCGGAGGATGACCAGGACGGTATCCAGAGAGAAGGAGGATTCTTCTTCCTCCATCGGGGAAGTCGTGTTTGGGGCGGCGTTCATCGTATGGGGAAAGGCAAGGGAAGCGGGGCGGAAGCGAGGGGGGGAGAGGCGGAGCCGTCCCGGCAGCGATGATGGGCGGTTCCGCCGTTTTCCCTCGGTTTGTGTTTCACAGGGGAGTTACAGGCACAGGGCGATGACGGCCAGGGTGACGCCCAGACCGGAAAGGCCCCAGCCATACCATTGAGCGGCATCGCTGCGCGTGTTGATCTTGCGGTCTGAGGGGGTCACGTAAATGATGTCGTTTTGCTGGATGTAATAGTAAGGGGAAGTGAACAGATCCTTGCTGCGCAGGTCGATACTGGCGATTTGGCGGGTTCCGTTGGTTTCCCGTATCAGCGTGACGTCCCGGTTGCCGTCAATATTAAGGTCTCCGGCCCGGCTGATGGCCTCAAGAATGGTTACGCGCTGGCCTTCAATAGTGTAGGTTCCGGGAGCATTGACTTCGCCCAGAACGGAAAATTTGAAGTTCATGATCTGAACATTGACGGAGGCATCCCGGATGTAGTCATTGTTCTTGAGAGTAGCGGCAATGTCGGAGGCCAGCTGGGAGCAGGTTTTGCCCGCAGCCTTCATTTTGCCGATGACGGGCAGGACGATGCAGCCCTGGGCATCCACCAGGTATCCTTTAGGTTTATTGTTGGTATTACCGGAGGTAGAGCCGATTTCTGACATGGCAAAGGGTGTAGTGAGCTCCGGCTGCTTGCTGCTGACTGCGATATAGAGCTGGTCATCCTTCTGGATGGTTGTCTGGTAGTTTGCCTTGATGGTTTCCCTGGAGTTTCCGGAAACATCCTGGATATAGAGGACTTCCTTGGGGCTGACGCAGGAAGGCAGGAGAGCGGCTCCGGCCATGGCCAGGGAGCACAGAATGGCTTTATTGATGAGGTTGTTTGTATTCATTTGGTGAGGGAGGAGGAAACGTTGCTTTTGGGAGTAAAGATGGTGATAAAAACAGGGGAAGAGACCATTCCGGCTCAAAGGATTTTCTTCCTTGCCCCGGAAGCACCACGGGAATGGCGTGATGCCCTCCATGCTTTCAATCTTCCGGAAGTTTGAAAGAAAAAGGCCGCTATATGTTCAGTCATCATTTTAAATTTGATGATTTTGATTTTTTTTGTTTGAAACAAGCAAGGGTTTGAAAAAGGGGGTATATTTCCCCTCATATGGAAAAAGCGGGAAAATAATCATCAATAATGAAAAGATACTGGCAGAAGCAGTACCGCTGGGCAAAATGCCGGGGAGTGGCTGCTGACGTGCCTGCACATGAAAGTCGTGCCTGGTTAACGGATTGTAATTTCAATGCCATGAGGAAGTGCATTCTCAATTAGCGGATTTCAAATCCTATTAAAAAAATAGGGACATTATGATTGAGTATAACTAGATAATGATTAGCGTTTAAAAAATTTTTAATCATATAGTTTTTACAACTTTTTTATCTTTTCCGCACTCGGGAATAATGAATAAGCATTTTTTTTTAAATGATTGCTATTGACACCGGATTTGAAATCCGCTGGATGTTTCATAACTCATGAAAAAATGCCGAACGGTATATTTTTTGTAATAGATATTTAGGCTAATAATAAATAATCAAATGGATATGAAAAATAGTCATTGAAATTGATTCGGTTTTATTGATTTGCGGTGCAGGGACGGTCTTTTCTCAGGTAAAAAAAGGAATTCCTAGCGATACTCTTCCAGAGTGGCAAAAGTGTTTAAAAAACCGTATTTCCGGTCCGTAAGCCGGCACTTCCTGTCTTGAGGGAAGCGGATTCGGGCGATTCTTTTTCTTCCCTGTTTAGCCTTGAGTTTGGGGCGAAGAATTGCTAGGATAGAAACAGGTATGGCATTGGATATGCAGGAGCGTCATGCATTTGAGCATGAAGAGGGGCGTTCCCCTGTTTGGATTGGAATGGCATGGGGTGCCGTGTCTTTGTTGGGGGGGGCGGCTCTTCTGGCTGCTATGCTGACATTTGATGTGCGGGAAATAGGCTGGAATTATTTAAATGGCTCCGGGCTGGTTATACCGGGTACCTCCAATGTGCTGGGAACGGCGGGATTATATGGTGCGGGAATTTTTTATTGGATGCTGGGAGCCATGGCCTGGATGCTGGTTATCCTGTTGGAGTGGTGGGGGCTTTACCGTCTGCTCCACCATGGAAGGCTGCCCCGAAGCGTGGTTTACGGCGGTTTGTGCCTGCTGTTGTTCGGATGCCTGTTTCTGACGGCCGGGCATGTGCCGGGTAATGAATGGGTGGCGCGCCACCAGATTCAGGGCGCCGGGGGGCTGGCGGGCCATTTGCTGGGAACTGGTCTGTTTCTTCCGTTGGCCGGGAGATCCGCTGTGCTGGCTTTTTCCGGGTTGGGCTATTTGCTGGCCCTGGTTTATGCAGTCGGGATGCGTCCCCGGCCATTTTGCCGGGCCATGCTGCGGGAATGGCGTGCCTGGCGTATGGACAGGAAGGAAAAAAGGCTGGCGCGACAGACCGCTCTGCTTGCCAGGGAAGCTGCCCGCGTGAGGGCCAGCATGGAAGACGCCGCTTTGTCCGCTCCCAGACCGGTCAGAAAGGGCCGGGCTTCCGTTCCCCGTCTGCAGCGCACCGGGGACGATCTGGAAAGTTTGTATCATGAAGCGGCGGCGGTTGCTCCGTCCAAGCCGGAGGATTCTGTTCCGCCTCCCAGCGCCCCGCGTACCCAGGGCCGCCTTCCCCTGGCTCCGCGCCCCAGGATTACCGTTGCGGAACCGGCGGAAATGAAGCCTGCGCCTAAAGAGCAGCCTTTTTCCAAATTGTCCACTCCGCCCACGGAGGAATTCCGCGAGTATGAGCTGCCTCCCTTTGAGCTGCTGCATTATGAAGAAAAGCCGGAAGGCCCTACGGCAGAGGATAAGGAAGAAATGCTGGAAATACAGCAGAAGATTATTGATACCCTGACGACATTCCGCGTGGACGTGACGCCTGGGGATATTACCCGAGGCCCGACCATCACCCGTTATGAAGTGTATCCCGCGCGCGGCGTGCGCGTAAATACTTTTGACCAGTATGCGAAAGATATTGCGCTGGCGACCAAGGCGGAAAGCGTGAACATCGTGGCCCCCATTCCGGGCAAGGATACGGTAGGTATTGAAATCGTCAACCGGAAGAAGGTGGCCGTTCCCCTGCGGGAACTTTTGCAGGATCCTGCTTTTTGTTCCCCCAAGAAAAAGATTCCGCTGGCGCTGGGGAAAGACGTGTATGGACGCACCGTGATCGGGGACTTGGCATCCATGCCGCACCTGTTGGTGGCCGGTGCCACCGGATCCGGGAAATCCGTGTGCATCAACAGCATCATTTCCTCCATGCTCCTGAAATTCCGTCCGGATGAACTGAGGCTTATTCTGGTGGATCCGAAAGTGGTGGAAATGCAGCCTTATTCCAAGCTGCCGCATCTGATTGTTCCGGTGGTGACGGATCCCAAGAAGGTTCCCAATGCCCTGCGTTGGTGCGTAAATGAAATGGAGCACCGCTACCATTGCTTTGCCAAGGTGGGTGTGCGAAACTTTGAAGCTTTCAACAAGCGCCCGCCGGATGTTCCTGCGCAAGAGACGGAAGAACCGGAAGACGGGCAGGTGGATGAAGCTTTGGCGGAATCCATTGCCAGAGACCTGGAATCCCAGGGGGAATGGCCTGTGGAAGAAGATGATGAGCTGGAGCTGGAGGACGACGGAGTTATCCCTGAACGCTTCCCCTACATCGTCATTATTATTGACGAACTTGCGGACCTGATGCAGACAGTAGGAGCGGACATAGAAACGAATATCGGACGTCTTACCCAAAAGGCCCGTGCCGCAGGCATCCACCTTATTGTGGCGACGCAGACGCCCAGAAGGCAGGTGGTGACGGGGACGATCAAGGCCAATATCCCGACGCGCATCGCTTTCCAGGTGGCGAGCGGTACGGATAGCCGTGTGATTTTGGACAGGCAGGGGGCGGAGAAACTGGTGGGTAAGGGAGACCTTCTGTATTTGCCGCCGGGTTCCGCCCAGGTGGAGCGGGCGCAGGGAGCCTTTATCTCTGACGATGAAGTGGAAGCCCTGGTGGCCCACTGTGCTTCCCAGGCCAAGCAGAAATTCCATGAAGAGGTTCAGAAGTCCTTGGACGAGCCTTCCCGCGGAGGTGCGGACAGTCCGCTGGATGACGCGGAGGAGGAGTGCTATGCCAAGTGCCTGGAAGTGGCTGTTGTAGAACGTAAGGTAAGCACCTCCCTGCTGCAGCGGCGTTTGAGCATCGGATACGGCCGTGCAGCGCGCATGATGGATTTGCTGGAATCCCGCGGCATTATTGCCCCGGCGGATAATACCAACCGTCCACGCAAGGTGCTGGTGGAATGAAACGACGAAAAAACTCACCATGAGACGAATTGTTTCCCTGCCTGTTCTGGCGGCGTTTGTAGTGCTGGGCGCTTCTTGTTCCCAGCAGGTGCAGCAGCCCGTTAAAAAAGCAGCCCCTCCCCCCGTATATGTGGGCAAGGTGGAGCAGGTGTATCCCAATCATCATTATGTGCTGATTGCTCTGGCCGGGAATGTTTATGAACCGGGGACCGTGCTTATCTCCCAATCTCCGGGCCGGGAGGAAAAATGCAGAGTCGCCAACCTGATTGTGACGGAGGAGCGGATGGGGCGTGCGCGCATTCCTGCGGATATCCGCAGCGGCGCTGTGGAGGCGGGGGACCTGGTGTTCCTGTATCGGAACCTGGCTGTTCCGGAAAGTTCCGGAAAGATGGAAGAGCAGAAGCCGGGCAGTCCTGAACCGGAAACGGATGAAGACAACAAGGGTGTTGCTCCGCCGGTTGCCCCGGACGGTGGCAAGATGGCGGACGGACTGATGCCTCTGCCCGGGGAGCAGCCTGTTCCGGCCTCTGCGGACCAGGAGCGGATTTCCCGGGAGCGGGAGAAAATACTCCGGGAGTTGGAAAGCGTTCCGGACAGGCTGGAAGAACCGTGGAGCAGGACTTTCTCCGGAAAACCGGTGGAAAGGTGACCGGATGCGGAGGTATCCGCAATGTTTCCCAGGGCGGGAAGGAACTCTAGAAGATGAGGCCGGGTATTGGGAATTCAAATACCAGTTTCTTTGAAACGGACGGATGACCTGTTCCAGTATTCCTGATAAACCCGATCCTCCTGTCCATCCAGATTCAACTGGTACATGCGGAAAGTGACCGGAATATTTTTAGGTTGCCACAGCTCTTCATAAGAATATTGGTAGCGCATGCCCAGCTGTTTCATGACGCCTCCGCTGCGGGGATTCCTGATATCGTGTGTGGCCGTGATGTAGGGCATGCCGTCTTTCTTCAACCGGGCGACAACAGCCCTGGCCGCCTCCGTGGCAAAGCCTCTGTGCCAGAACTCCTGAAGCAATCCGTAGCCGAGGTCATGGCTGTCGTCCGTGCCTGCGTGGATATACCCTGCCGGAAGGTTGCTGTTTTTCGGGCAGATGGCGTAATGATACCCGTAAGGCCGTTTGTACACTTCCTGGTACTTTTCTTTGAACAGGGACGCCGCTTCTTCCAGGGAGGTTAATGGAAACCACGGCAAATACGTGTTTACCTCTTCATTGCTGTAAATGTTGAACAGGGCCTCCAGATCATTTTCCGTGAATTTTCTCAGTATTAATCTCTCGGTTTCCAATAAGGGGGTATTGGCGGAATTCATGGATGGAGCTTAAGGGTTTTTTTCCGTTTAATTTTACTATTTGCACAAGGGGTGTCAAATGATCCGGTTCATGCTTAGGCCTGATGTTGCGGTACGGGTTCCTGCCTGTTTCCCGGGATGCCGTTTTGCTGCCGGCGCGTATGGGGGGGACAGCAGAAGCGTGCATGGCAACAGTTTTCCCAAATGGGGAAACTGCCGTATGTTTTTCCGGATATGTCTATTTTTTAGATTCATTCAATATTTGCTTGTTTTTTCACGGCGTCTTATTAGGATGCTTTCGCTTACGCAACCAGATGACTAATTTATGAAATCCATCAAAGGAACAGAAACAGAAAAGAATCTTCTCAAGGCTTTTGCCGGGGAGTCAGAAGCGCGCAACCGCTACACCTACTTTGCCGGCGTAGCCAAGAAGGCCGGTTACGAACAGATTGCCGCTATCTTTCTGGAAACGGCCGACAATGAGAAGGAACATGCCAAGGTATTTTTCAAACTGCTGAAAGACGCTTGCGTTGAAGTAACGCACGCCGTCTGCACGGCTCCCCTGGAATCTACGGAGGATTGTCTGCTGGCCGCAGCCGCCGGCGAGCATGACGAATGGTCCGACATGTATCCTGCGTTTGCCGAAGTAGCGGACAGGGAAGGCTTCCCTGCCATTGCGGAAACTTTCCGCAAGATTGCCTCCGTGGAGCAGCACCATGAAGCCCGCTACCTCAAGCTGGCTGAAAATGTGCGCGAAGGCAGGGTTTTTGCCAAGGAGAAGGAAATCCAGTGGAAGTGCCGCAACTGCGGTTATGTACATACCGGTTCCACTGCCCCCAAGGTATGTCCGGCTTGTGCACATCCCCAGGCATTCTTTGAAGAACTGGCGGACAACTTTTAATAACCTTTTCTCCAGGAATATGATTGGGGCCGGTTTCACGAGCTGATCGTGCAATCGGCCCTCTTTTTAGACTACGGACGCCTTACGCTGATGGACAGGGAACGAACGGATGCGGTATGGAAAAAATATGGACGCAGCCTCTGGAATTTTGCCGGAAGCTACGGCTTGGGCATTGCCCTGATGCTGATCCTTCTGGTGCTGACCTTTGCCGGGACGCTGCACCAGGTGCGGCTGTCTTCTGCCATGGGGTCGGAGGCTGCCATAGAGTCTTTTTTCGGGGCGGCTTATGTGCTGATACCGCTGGGCGGGGAGAACTCCCTGATTTCCCTGCCTTTGCCCGGCATGGGCATTACCTGTGTCCTGCTGTTCGCCAACCTGCTCATAGGCGGGGTATTCCGCATCCGGTGGACCTGGAGGCACGCGGGCGTGCTGGTGGCTCATGGGGGAATTTTGCTGCTGCTGGCCGGTATCATGCTGGGCAACAAAATGACGGTGGCCGTGGAACAGGTGGAACTGCCCCAGGGGGACCGGGTGCATGAATATTCCCTCCCGTTTGATTTGCGCCTGAACCGTTTTGTGCCGGAGTTTTATCCGGGGACTTCCAAGCCTAAATCCTATGAATCCCAGATAACCGTTTTCCCGGAATCCGGCGGTCAATATGACGCCGTTATCCGCATGAACGAGCCTCTGCGCCTTTCCGGCTGGACGCTGTACCAGATGAGCTGGGGCCAGGATTCCCTGCATCCGGGCAGGCTCATCTCCATTCTCCGCGCTTCCCATAATCCCCTGGAGCAAATGCCCAAATGGTCCTCCTACATCATCGCTATAGGATTGCTGTGGCATTTTGCCTGTGTTTTTGGCAGATACCTGCGCCGCAAACCCGGTCTGGCATCTGCCGGAACGGCGGCGACGGCTGAACCGCAGGCCGCTTCCGCCCCCGGCGGGAAAAAACATTTGCGTCTGGCAGGCATTTGTCTGCTGGTAGCGGCAATCTTCGGCGTCGGCATGCTGGCAGCGCGTCCTGCCGCCCATCCTGTTCTGGTGAAAAATTATGTGCCCTGGTCTCCCGCTTTGGTGGAACGGGCCGGGGCCATGGCCGTCCAGGACGGCGGCCGCCTGAAGCCGGTTTCTACTTATGCGGGGTTCCATCTGCTCCGGACGCTGGGCAAAAGAAGCTTTGTTGTTGATACGCCGGAAGGGAAAAGGAAGCTCTCCCCGGTGGAATGGATGCTGGACTGCATGTTCCGTCCGGAACTGGCGGAACAATACCCTGTTTTCCTGGTTAATCGGGAAGAGGTGGTCAGGCGCCTGCATCTTCCGGATCAGAAAGACAAGCGTAAAAAATACTCCTACGCGCAGCTTGCGGAACGCTGGGAGGAAATGACCCGTGCCGTCCGGGAAATCCGTTTGTTGGGAGAAACGAATCTGACGGAAGCCCAGAAGGAAATTTTGTCCCTTGCCCGCAACTTTGACGTAATGCGGGGATGGATGCTTGTCTCCCGGATCATGCTGGAAAACCCTTCCGCCATGGAACGGATGGAATTCCCACGCTGGTTTCCTTCTGCCGGCCGCGATGGAGAACGCCTGTGGACGGCTGCCCCGGATAAAGCTGCCGGAGCCTTTTTGGCAATGGCGTCCCTGCTGGAACGCAAAGCTATCGGCATGGAAGGGGCGGAGGCTTCCGCACTGCGGATGAAAGCGGAAGGCGTGCTGCTGGAAAAGCTGGCGCAACCCAATGAAGCCGCCTCCGCCGGAGAGCGGCACAGCCTGGAAAGAGAAATTTTCTACTACCGTCTGGATCCGCTTTATATTTCCCTGGCCGTTTTTGTGGCGGCGTTCGTGTGCCTGCTGCTCTGTGCGCTTTTCCGCCCTGCCGCCAACGCTCCCCTCTGGCGGCGTTTTCTTCGGCCTGGAGGTTTCAGCCTGGCGTGGCTGACAGGCGCGGGCGGAACCGGAGTATTGGCCGTAGCGCTGGTTATCCGCATGCTCATCACCATGAGGTCCCCGGTGGGCAACACGTATGAAACCATTGCCTTCATCGCCTGCATGGGAGTGCTCTGCGCTCTTGTGGTGGAACTTTTCAGTAAAAAGGGAATCGTACTGGCGGCGGGGCTTTTGCTTGGGGCTTTCTCCTGTCAGATGGGTATTCTGTATGAAGCCTCCCAGGCTGTGGACCATATGGATCCCCTGGTGGCCATCCTGCGCTCCAACTTCCTGCTTTCCACCCATGTCATTACCATTGTGCTGGGGTACGCGGCCGGGCTGCTGGCGGCGGTGCTCTCCCATATATACCTGCTGGCTTCCCCCCTGCGCCTGATCAGTGGAAAAACGGAACAATCCCTGGACCGCATGGCTTACGGCATCTTGTGTTTTTCCCTGGTGTTTACGCTGGTGGGGACGGTTTTTGGGGGGATTTGGGGCAATGAATCCTGGGGGCGTTTCTGGGGCTGGGATCCCAAGGAAAACGGAGCGTTGATGATTGTACTGTGGCAATTGACCGTATTGCATGTCCGGAAAGCCGGATGGCTGTCTTCCTGGCTGCTCCACTTCAGCAATGTAGTGGGCGGCGTTATCATTGCCTTTGCCTGGTGGGGCGTCAACATGCTGGGAGTAGGGCTGCATTCCTACGGTTTCACTTCCGGTCGGGATGCGTTGGACATGTTCTATTGGTCCGAAGCCGTATTGTGCGTCCTCTTCATTATCCTGCATTACCGCACGCTCCGGCGCGTAGATGTCAGGTAGGGGAACAGGTTCCGGAAATAATACGGAAACATATTCCCGGAAAGGGACAGGAAATCCTTGTCTGCCTTCTTTCCATTTTCTGGAATTTGCGGTGTCCGGATTTTACAGTCATGGAGAACAGGGAAATGAGGACGCATTTTTTTCATTTTCTCCTTGCCGGGCCTGCTTTCCCGGTATATATTCCTTCCACCTCACGCACGGATAGCTCAGTGGTAGAGCGGCTGTCTTACACACAGTTGGTCGGGGGTTCGAATCCCTCTCCGTGTACCATTAATAAACCCTGCAAGTTTAAAGGCTTGCGGGGTTTTCTTTTAAGAAGGCATTATCATCATGCTGTATTCCGGTTTCCGTTCCCGTTTTGAGTGTATCTCCCTCCCTTTTTCAATTTGCCCGAAGTGTTGTTTAACTCCCCCGGATTTTTTAGTGAAAAACGGCTGCCGCACCTTTCGGCGGGGCAGCCCGTAAATGGAAGCGGTTCCTGTATAAGAAACGAATCTAGGCTCCGAAATCAAGGGTTTTAGGTTCTCGGCTCCAGACGCGGTGCTGTTTCATGGCCGTGATGAAGGGGGGCATCAGGGACTTGGTGTCCTTCGGCATGAGCAGCCCGGCGTCATCCATATCCTGGGGCAGGGAGGCTGCCTCAAGCATGGCTTTGGCGTTGCCGGGCAGTCCGATGGCCTTCAAGTGCCTGTAGGCCTGGCGCAAATGGTACTTGGCATCTCCGTCTTTCAGGAGCGTTGTGAGGCTTTGTTCCCCTTCCGGGACGATGACGGAGTCAAACAGGACGGAAGGAGTGCCGGACAGGGTTCCGTCAACAAACAGCTCTTCCCCTTCTTCCGTTGTTATGCTTCCCATGTGTGGGGCAATGATTTGGGGGTGGATGCCTTCTTCATGCAGGGCATCGCAGATTTCTTTCACGGATTTCAGGCTGACGCCGTCCGCTGCCAGTAAAGAGACGCGAAGGCCTTTGAGGTTGCCGTCCGTATGGGCATACAGGCTCAATGACGGATCTTGTTCCAGGCCGCAGACGGGCCTGGGAAGTTCCCTGCTGAGTTGCTCCCTGGTGAGTTGAATTCCCAGGTTGCGGGCCACTCCGCTTGCCAGGTCCGGATCAATGCGTGTCAGAAGGTCCACCACGCGTTCCCGGATATAGGGGCGCGTCACCTTACCCAGCTCAAAGCTGAAAGCGTTGATTATGTGCTCCTGTTCCACCGGAGTTTGACTCATCCAGAACAGCCGGGGGTGGGAATAGTATTCCGCGAAGGAGGGGCTCCGCAAACGTTCCTTGACGCCGCTTACCGTCTGGGGGCTGGTAGTGAAGCCGCCTTTCTCCGGAGGCGTTTCTCTCGGCCAGTTGTTCCCGATGGAATTGGGATCATAGTTGGCCGGTGAGGCGTCTATCTGCATGCGGTGGAAGCCGTCCCTCTGATTGTTGTGGAAGGGGCAAATGGGGCGGTTGATGGGAATTTCCGTGAAGTTGGCTCCTCCCAGCCGGTGCCGCTGGGTATCGCTGTAAGAGAAAATGCGGCCCTGGAGCAGCGGATCATCGGAAAAATCAATGCCCGGCACGATATTGGCGGGGCAGAAGGCTGCCTGTTCCGTTTCCGCAAAAAAGTTGTCCGGGTTGCGGTTCAGCACCATTTTCCCGACGATTTCCACGGGAACCAGTGCTTCCGGAATGAGCTTGGTAGCGTCCAGAATATCGAAGTCGAATTGGTCTGCGTCCTCTTCCGGGATGAGTTGCAGCCCCAGCTCGTATTCCGGATAATCTCCGGCTTCAATGGATTGCCAGAGATCCTTGCGGTGGAAGTCAGGATCGCGTCCTGTCAATACCTGGGCTTCATCCCACACCAGGGATTTTTTCCCGTACAGCGGTTTCCAGTGGAAACGGACGAAAGTGCTTTTTCCATCTTCATTGACCAGTTTGTACGTATGAATGCCGAACCCTTCCATCGTACGGAAGCTTCTGGGGATGCCGCGGTCCGACATGGCCCACATGACGTTGTGCAGAGTTTCCGGCTGCAGGGAGACGAAGTCCCAGAAGGAGTCATGGGCCGTCTGCCCTTGAGGCATTTCATTGTGGGGTTCCGGTTTGACGGCATGGACGAAATCCGGAAATTTGATGGCATCCTGAATGAAAAAGACGGGCGTGTTATTGCCTACCAGATCATAGTTGCCTTCCTTGGTATAGAATTTGGTAGCCCAACCGCGGATATCCCTTACTGTATCCGGAGATCCTCTGAAGCCCTGCACGGTGGAAAAACGCACAAAGACCGGGGTTTTTTCTCCCGGATCCTGCAAAAAAGCCGCTTTGGTGTACTTGGAAAGGGATTTGTACACCTGAAAATAACCATGTGCCCCGGAACCTCTTGCGTGAACCACGCGTTCCGGTATCCGCTCCTGGTCAAAATGAGCCATTTTCTCCAGAAAGTGGAAGTCTTCAAGCAGAGAGGGGCCTCTGCTTCCTGCTTTAAGTGTGTTTTGATCATCGGATATTTTAACTCCCAGGTTGCTTGTGAGGGCCTGTCCCATGCCGTTGGAGCGCATGGCATCCAGCTCCCTGATTTTTTCCGTAGCGTTATCCGGCATCTTCATGGAACCGGGCGCGGAAGGTTCCGCATTGGGCGGCGTAGGTTTTGGAGTGGGTTTGATCAATTCCGGATCAATTGTATCCGTATAATGGGGAGCAGCTTCTTTTCCGTTGGGAAAAGGGGCGGCGCTGTCTTCCATGGGCGGTTTCTTTTTTTTCATTGGCTTATTCATGAGGGACCGGATTTTTCTATGTGGGTAATAGTTCGACTTCCCTTTTCCCGGGGATGTTCCGTCCTGTTTTGTCATCAGTGTTTCTCCGGAGCGGATGAAAAATTTTTATAAAAACTGGTGATTAATATTTTATGTAATAAAGAACGGGCTGTGAGGAAATGCCTGTTTGATTGGCATGGCTGCGATGCCTGCAGCCTGTGTTTCATTTGCGGCAGGAAGAAGCGGAGATAACCGGGGTACAGCCGCGGGCAGGCGGAAAACAGTGGCCTCCTTGTTAAGCGGTGTTTCCTGCATCTGGTTCCGAAGGAGGAACGGAACCGTGTTGCCGGAACGGCAGGGCAGGGACGGCATTGCGTACATGATATGGAACGGAGCTTCCACAAATTTTCATAGACGAGGGGAATAAATAGGTTATGATTTTTATGTCAATCGGGTATTGGAGAAAAGGCTCGCACCGTCCGGCGCGAGGCGGTTTTTCCGGTATGGAACCCTTTTCCTATTAATTTAAAGTAATGACGGTGCAAGAAATAGCTGAACAGAGTTTGAAGAGCCTTCTGGCTTCGCTGGGGTTTTCCGCGGATATCGAAGTAACGGAAACGGACGGCATCGTGTGCCTGAATATTTCCTCCCCGGATTCACAGTACATCATTGGGGGGGACGGGGACAGGCTGGATGACCTTCAGTATCTGGTCAACCGCATGATCCAGCGCAAGATGGAGGATGCTCCCCGCGTGAAGGTGGATTGCGACCATTACCGGGAGCGCAACGAAGCCCGTCTGCTGGAAAAGGCCCGTTCCCTGGCCGAACGCGTCCAGGAGAGCGGAAAACCGATGAAGATGCCTCCGTTGAATGCCTACCACCGCCGCCTGGTGCATAATGCCCTTCAGTCCATGGAAGGAATTGTGACGGAGTCCGAAGAAGGGGACAGCCGTTACAAGCGCATTACCATCAGAAAGGGCTGATGGATGGCAGTTTATTCATGAGGACTTTAGCGGTCATTGCATTTTTGGCTCTGGCGTTTCCGGGACGTGCGGAAATGGATGCCCTTTCCGTCTCCTGTTCTGCGGCTCCCTCCCTTCCATCCCCTGTTCTGGTTGTGTACGGTTCAGAGGAACCCGGTTCAGCGGAAGCCCGTTGGTTGAAAGTGCTCCAGCCGGGCACGGAAGAACGCCGCGCGCTGGATGAATATGTGCGTGACGTGCAGTTTGTCACGGTTCCCAGACATCCCTCCGTGAAGGATTGGGAAGAAAACGGCAGCCTGTCCCGTGCGGCGATGCATGGTGTGCGCATGCTGCCTTCCGTGGTTTTTCTTGACTCCAAAGGACGTGTGTTCGACCTGGTGGAAGGAGGGGCCTCTGCAGCTTCTCTGCGGGAAAAAGTGTCCCTGCTTGCGGAAAAAGCGCAGCGCGTGCGGCCGGTGACGCGGGTGAATGATATTCCGAAGGGCGGGGACCCTGCGGCAGAAGCCTCCGCCATCTGCCGGGAACTGGAACAGGTGCCTCCGGAGGCCTGGTTTCGGGATTATCCTGGCACCATGAAGCGTCTGGAAAAATTGAACTGTACGGTTCCGGCTTTTCTTAACGCCCGGGAGGCGGCCTTTCGTCTGGAGAAAAACAGGAAAACGGCCGAATTGCTTGGCGAGTCTTTCCGGGCTTGCAAAGCTTCTTCCATACGAACATGTCTGGAAGCGTGGCGTGCCTGCGCGGATGATCCCTCGTTATCCGTGGAGGAGCGCCAGTTAATTCTGCTCTCCATGGTGCATCCCCTCTGGGTGCGGCTGGAAGAGGTTCTGTACCGGGAAGCCCACACTCCGGAAAGCGAGGATGCCTTCAACCAGGCGGTTGCGGTTTTGGAAGAGGTCCGGGACATGAACCGTTCCAGCGTTTGCGGCAGACGGGCGCACCAGCTCAGGGAAGAGCTGAGAAGAGCCCGTCTGGCGGCTGCGCGGTATGATTAATGTGTCTTTCCTGAGTTGCCGGAAATGGACAGGAAGGCTCCCCTGCTTCCGTCACGGAATCAAGGGATGCGTTTTCCTCCGTGATTCTTCTTTCCACAGGAAGGACCGGGCAAATTGGCTTGATTTTGCCCCTGCCCGGGGCTAGTCTTCGAACCGTTATGACAGATTCATCCATCCCGGACATGATGGCGGAGGCTCGCCGAGGCCAATGGACTGACCAGCAACTGGCCGCCAAGGCTGTGGAACTGGCGGAGTCCATTTTAAAGCAGTCGAATGCCGGGATGAGAGGGAAAGAGAAGAGGCAGGCGCAGCAAATGGAGCGCATGATGAATGATCCGGCGGGCAAGGCGTTTACGCTGGCACTGGCGGATCGTGTGTTCCGTCCTTCTTCTCCGGTGCGGGGTGCTGAGTTGTTCCGCTATCTTTTGGACGGATATGGCGTTCCCCGTTATTTGTCTGCGGCGGACCGTTTCGCCATGAAAATGGGGGGGAGATTTTCCGCTCAATTTCCGGGTGTAGTCATGCCCATGATTACCAGCCAGTTGAGAAAGGAGAGCTCCAATGTAATTCTTCCTGCCGAGGATGGAAAACTGCGCCCCCACCTGCGCCGCAGGCGCAAGGGCGGCATCCGGATGAATATCAACCAGCTGGGAGAGGCCATTCTGGGTGAAAGCGAGGCGCACCACCGTCTTCAGCAGGTCGTGGACCGGCTGACAGACAAGGACTGTGACTATATTTCCGTCAAGATTTCAGCCATTTTCAGCCAGATTCATCTGGTAGCCTTTGAAGAAACCGTCAAATTGATTCAGGAGCGCCTGCGCATCCTGTACCGGGCGGCCATTACCAATGCGGTAACGTTGCCGGACGGTTCCAGAAAGCCCAAGTTCGTGAATCTGGATATGGAGGAATACCGTGATCTTCATCTGACGGCGGAAGCGTTCAAACGTACGTTGATGGAGGATGAATTCATGCAGCTGGAGGCGGGGATTGTGCTCCAGGCCTATTTGCCGGATTCCTGGGAGGAGCAGATGAAGCTGTGCGCCTGGGCGAAGGAACGCGTGGAGCAGGGGGGGGCGCGCATCAAAATACGCCTGGTGAAAGGCGCCAACCTGGCGATGGAGAAGGTGGAGGCCTCCATGCATGGCTGGGCGCAGGCCCCGTATGGCACGAAAGCCCAGGTGGATGCCAATTACAAGAGAATGCTCCATTACGGCTGCATGCCGGATAATGCCAGATATGTGCAGTTCGGCGTAGCTTCCCACAACCTGTTTGATTTGTGTTATGCCATGCTGCTGCGTGAGCGGGAAGGCGTGCGTGACCAGGTGGAATTCGAAATGCTGGAAGGGATGGCGAACCATCAGGCGCGGGTCATCCGCCAGGCGGCGGACGGTCTGCTCCTTTATGCCCCTGTGGTTTTGAAGGAAGATTTTCACAGCGCTATTGCCTACCTGGTCCGGAGACTGGATGAAAATACCAGTGAGGAGAACTTCCTGCATGATCTCTTCGGTATGACACCGGGGTCCCGGAGCTGGGAGGTCCAGAAAAAGAGGTTTTTGAAGGCTTGTCAGGAAAAGGATGAGGTGAAGTACGGCCCCAACCGCACGCAGAACCGCGCTGCGGATCCCATCCAGCCCTCACATTACCGGGACGCCTTTGCCAACGAGCGGGATACGGACTGGTCCCTGCGGCAGAATGCGGAATGGATCAACGGGCTGATTGCCGCGGAGAAGGAAAAATCCGGCGAGGAAATCCCTCTGGTTATAGATGGTGAGGAAATTACGACTAATCTATGGGGCGTGGGGCGCGATCCGTCCCGCCATAATGAAGTTTCCTATAAATTCGCTTATGCGGATTTTGACCAGGTTGAACATGCCTTGGTCACGGCAGACAGGGTCCGCTCCTCCTGGGCGTCCAAAAGCATTGGCGAACGCGCTGAAATCCTGCACCGGGCGGCGCAGGAGCTGTCCAGAATCAGGGGGGAAGCCATTGCTGCCATGGTGAGGGATGCCGGGAAAGCTCCCACGGAGGCTGATGTGGAGGTGAGCGAGGCCATAGACTTCTGCCGCTATTACGCGGAAGGCTTGGACCGCGACGGAATGAACGACGGCGTGGAAATGTCCCCGCTGGGTATCATTTGCGTGATGTCTCCCTGGAATTTCCCCTTCGCCATTCCGACGGGCGGTGTAGCTGCCGCCCTGATGGCGGGAAATGCCGTGGTGTTCAAACCGTCCGAACTGGCCGTTTATACGGCTTGGCAGATTGTCCAGGCGTTCTGGCGTGCCGGTGTGCCTAAAAACGTCCTTCAATTCGTGCCGATGCCGCGCAATGAAATTTCCTGCAAGTTTCTGATGGATCCCCGTTTGAACGGTGTGATCATGACGGGATCCTACCGCACCGGAAAAATGCTGCGCGAACTGCGGCCTGACCTGCATGTTCTGGCTGAAACCAGCGGAAAGGATGCCATGATCATCACTGCTACGGCTGATCCGGACCAGGCTGTAAAGGATTTGGTGAAAAGCGCTTTCGGTCATTCCGGACAGAAGTGTTCCGCCGCCAGCGTGGCTATTGTGGAGGCTTCCGTTTATGACAATCCCGCCTTTTTGCGTCAGTTGAAGGATGCCGCCGCCAGCCTGAAGGTAGGCGGATCCTGGGAAGTCAACTCCGTGGTGACGCCGCTCATCAGGGAGCCGGAAGGGAATCTGCTCCGTGCGCTGACGCAGCTGGAACCCGGGGAGGAATGGCTGCTCAAGCCGGAACCTTCGGAAGACAACCCGTGCCTCTGGTCTCCCGGCATCCGGCTGGGGGTGAAACCGGGAAGCTGGTTCCATCAGACGGAATGCTTCGGTCCGGTATTGGGAATCATCCGTGCGGAAAACCTGGAGGAAGCCATTGACATCCAAAACGACTCCGAATTTGGCCTTACCGGCGGCCTTCAGTCCCTGGATGAACGGGAAATTGCCTTGTGGAAAACTAAAGTGCAGGTGGGCAACGCGTACATCAACCGTGTCATCACCGGCGCCATTGTCCGCCGCCAGCCGTTCGGCGGGTGGAACCATTCCTCCATGGGGCCTGGAGCCAAGGCTGGAGGTCCCAACTACCTTACCATGCTGGGAAGTTGGGAGGAAAAGGCGCTGCCCCAGAAGCTGCGCACGCCGGGTGAACGTATCTCCGGACTGGTGGAAAAACTGTGTTCCGAGCTGCCGGACTGCGCCAAGCGCATCCGTTCCGCAGCTGGTTCCCAGGCCAAGTGGTGGATGGAGGAATTCGGCGTGGATCATGATCCCTCCCGTGTTTACGGAGAAAATAATACCTTCCGCTATATCCCGGTGAAGGGAATTCTGGCCCGTGTGGAAAACATGTCCGACGATGACGTCGCCATTCTGCTGCTGGGGGCGAAACTGTGCGGGGTACTCCTGCACCTGAGCATAGGGACGAGCCGCCCCTGGATTCAGAAAATGCATGGTTATTATGCTTCCCTGACGGTGGAAACGGAAGCGGAATTGATCGGACGGATGCCGGAAGCCCTTCCAGGCATATGGTTCCTGCGTGGAACAGATATTTCCGAGACTCTGGCCAATGCCGCCCGTGCCCGGGATGTGGAAGTACTGGACCGTCCCGTGCTTGCCAATGGACGGTTGGAACTGCTGGGGTATTTCCGGGAACAGTCTGTTTCCGAAACCGTTCACCGCTATGGCAATCTCATCCCGCCACCAGGCAGTTTTAAAACAGACAGCGTGTGAAGGGTAGGGAAGGCCTGAATCCCGGCTTCCGGGTATCTTAGCCATAAAAATGAAGGGAAATCCTCCTGCCGGTCCAAAAGGAAAACATGGGTGTTGAGTGTGTTCCCCTTCCGTTTCGGAATAGCTCTTCACTGAAAGGAGGGGAAAAAGTTTTTTTTGCAAGGGGGGAAGAGGAGTATCCTGTTAAATGAAATATGAACTTCGCCGAATGAGAAAACTTTCACCAGGCCTCACGGTGAACAATTCCGGTGGTGTAGGAAAAGGTTCCGTGATTCTTATGGGGGAAGAGGCGTGGAAGCCTGCAGGAAGCGCAGGCTTTCCCGAAGAGTTTTCCCCTGTTGCCGGGAGGGAGGGATTGGGGGCTTTTTGTTTCTTTTCTCCATTTGATGATAGAACGTTTCCGGGAAACGGGTATATTATCAGGAACGTTTGCGATGACGCGGCGCTTTTTTTCCCACGTAACCATGAACACCAACCAATCATTGAACTCCCGCGGCGGCCACATCGCCTGGGTGGACTTTCTGCGTATTCTGGCCTGCTTCCTCGTTGTCCTAGCCCATTGCTGTGATCCGTTCGTTGGAAGTTTTGACGGTTCCTTCAACTTTAAATCCGCTGTCTTCTGGGGAAGTCTGGTACGGCCGTGCGTGCCTTTGTTTGTCATGATCTCCGGAGTGTTGCTTTTTCCCGTCACCTTGGAAATGGGCGCTTTTTACTCCAGGCGCCTCAAGAGGGTGCTGGTTCCGCTCATTGTCTGGTCACTGGCGCTTCCCTTGCTCTACTTCGGATACTTTGCCGCAGGCGTTCAAACGGCCAGCCCCAACATCGTGATGGACACTTATACTTGGAGTGCCACCGTCGGCAAGCTGTATACCTTCTTCTTCAACTTCAACTATGATACCACGCCCCTGTGGTATGTATACATGCTGGTAGGCCTGTACCTCTTCATGCCCATCATGAGCGCGTGGCTGACGCAAGCCAGAAGGAAAGATGTGAAAATCTTCCTGGGCATCTGGATATTCAGCATGACTCTCCCCTACATCCAGATGCTTGCTCCGGCACTGGGTTATGAGGGCAATTACGGCAACATGGGTATTCTGGGTGTTTGCGATTGGAATCCGTACGGTATGTTTTATAACTTTTCCGGATTCCTGGGATACATGGTGCTGGCGCATTACCTGACCAAATACCCACTGGCCTGGAGCTGGAAAAAAACGCTGTCCATTACTATTCCCCTCTTTTTGATTGGTTTTGCCGTTACGTTCTTCGGCTTTCTGGAAACACAGAAGCACTTCCCCGGCCAGTATTCCAAGCTGGAAGTGCTCTGGTATTTCTCCGGAATCAATGTATTCCTGATGACCTTTGCCATCTTTGCCGTCGTCAGCCGGCTCAGAATCAAGGCTGGTCCAGTGCTGAGCAAGGTGGCGGCGCTTACTTTCGGCGTGTATCTGTGCCACTTCTTCTTTGTCCAGTGCTCCTATGACTTCGTGAACTTCATCGGGCTGGGAGGGCTGCCCTCCGCCGTGAAAATTCCGTTGATGGCCTGTCTGGCCTCCGCTGTCTCCGCGGCGTTGGTATGGCTGTTGAGCCTGAACAGGTGGACGCGCAAAAGCATCATGTAAACCGCGGATATTTTCCGCAGGGCGCTTCGGGACCACGGCTATCCCGGGGTGCCTCTTCTTTTGTGGAAAACAGAATAAAACGGTTTCCGGGGAGAGTCCTACAAAATTCTGGACGGGAAAGAGGGAACAGGCTAGGATGTTTCCGCATCGTGCACAGGCCTTGGTTGCCGGAGATGCGGGCTTTTTAACGTATGAAAAGCTCCTCTCCCGGTCTTCCTTCCGCCGACCCCAAGCTCACAGGAAATTTCCGGAATACCGGCGATTTTCGTAATCCGTTGGGGTTCTGATCTTGACAACTATCATCTCTTTTTACGACCTGGAATCTTTGTACCTCCCATGGGAGGTTGGCGCAAAACGCCCGTTGCACTGTTGATAATCAGTGCCATAGACGCCCAGGAGTCGCACTCTCATGAGTGCGTGGATTGAAACCCCCATATATTATCAGCTACAATGGTCATATTATGTCGCACTCCGCAAGGAGTGCGTGGATTGAAACCTGTACCCCGGATTCCGGAGGATAAAAACAATAGAAAGTCGCACTCCGCAAGGAGTGCGTGGATTGAAAAAGAAAAAGCTCTTCGAGCTTGTTTGGTCTAGAGAGCTTTTTTTGTTCCATCATCTTGTTAAGTTGTCAGGAAGAGGGGTGATTATTGAGATTGAGTTCTGCCGGGGGGAGGGACTGGAGCAGATCCAGGATGGGGTCCTGTGGTGCAGCGCCCATTTCCCGCTGGCGTTTGAATTCCTCCTCTTCCTGCTGAAGGGCTGCCAGTTTGGTGTCTTCCACCAGCGCCTTGAATTTGTCCGCCTGAGAGTATTCCCCGTCCTCGTCCCGGAAAACACGGGCCAACCAGCGGCGTTTTTCTTCCGTACTGAGCAGAGGATTTTTCATGTGCCGGGGAATGTATTTTTATCCAGCAGGTTTCCGGCAAGCTGTTCTCCATCCGCAGTGGGCCGGTAAACATAAGGGCGACCGTCTCCAATACGGTTGACATATCCCTGCGCAATAAGATCCTGCAGGATATTGGTGACGGTATTAGGGTGCAGGCGTGTGGCTTCCGTAATGGTGCTGTGGCGCCTGTATCCGGCAATGACGGCCAGGATGACCTGGGCACTGCTGAGGCGGAAGTCCAGCCTGCGGACGTTGGAGGCAAATATCTGTATGAAATCCAGTGCTTTCATGAGCATGTATTCACAACTTATTATTATGTTATTTGCTTATTATTCTCATGTTATTCACATTCTTCCGTGCAAGAGGGCGATTTGGTTTTTCTCAGCAAATCCAGCAGCGGGTGGGAATCATTGGAAAAGCACTGCACCGCATTGACGGTAGCCGCCTGCGGAAGAATGATTTTATGGAATTCCTGGTTAAGATTCTGGCGCAGGCTTTGGTTGCCCGTCAGGGGCATGGCCAGTTTTTCTGCCAGCCGGGTGGCCAGTGCGTCCATGAAGAGGGGATCGAATTGGTCGGCGTTTTCAATATCGGCAATGTAGCTTAGGGGCAGCGGGGCGCAGGAAGCATGAATGCGGCGTCCCTGCATTTTCCATTCCGAGCATTCCACATCCAGCACGCGCAGGCAGTCTGCGGGCAGCGTGAATTGATAGGGGGTCAGGGAATTGGGCGCCTGTGCGGAAACGGAGTCCAGAGTGGTTTGCGTGGCGGCGAATGTCCAGCGCGCCATGCAAAGGGTTTCCCTGCGGGCCGGATGGTAATGAAGAACGCAAAGGCGGGATGCCGTGGATTCATTGGCAATCAGCGCGTCCAGAGGTGCCTCCCCTATTTTGGAGAGGGCCGCGTTGCAGATGTCCAGCGCGGATGGCGTATCCGGCTGAAGTAAGGATTCATTGATCATAGCGCCCTATGTTTTGGAGGAAACGGATGCGGAATGCATCACGTTTGGAGGCGACCTCTTTGATGCCACCAATGGCATGTATGCGTCCGGTTTTTCCTCAGGTGCATTTTTTGCCGATTTGTTTATTTGATAAATGCAAGCACTTGCCCGGATTGTTCGGGCAGGTGGAGAGAGCTCCCTTTCCTTCCATGGGAAAAGAACGCTCCCGCCGCATGGATTGTCTGTGAGGCGGGCGTCCGGCATCCTCTGGAGCCTTATATCCGGCAGAAGGGAAGGGGAATCAGTATCAACCATGAATAGAAAGCAAAAGAAATTATGGGATTTATGAAACCGTCCACACCTTCCGCTTCTGCTCCAGAGCAGACCATCCCGGTCAAGGCGGAGAGCGTGGAACAAGAAGTAGGGGAAGATTATCAGGCCCGGGAACGGCAGAGGCAGGGAATGATTTCCACCATTCTGGCGCGCCGTCATTCTTCCTCCGGGCAGGGGGAGGTTAATCCGCGGACTCTGCTTAGGAAAACTCTGGGATAGGCGCTGCCATGGAAGAAAGAACTGCGGAATTGAATTCCGTGTACAAGTCCCTGGCCGCCCAGCGCGCGCCATGGGAAACGTGGTGGGACCGTCTGAGGGATTACGTGCTGCCTCGCCGCCTGAATCGGGAAGGGGAGGTTTCCCTACCCAACAGGGACGCCATGGACCGCATGACGGATACTACTGCCGTGGAGGCATGCCAGAAGCTGGCCAGCGGCCATATGTCCTATATTACGCCCAGCCATGACGTATGGTTCAAGTGGTCGGCTCCGGATGACCGGGGAGGCGACGAGGCGGAGGCCTGGTATAACCAGTGTTCGGAAATTGCCCTGAAAGAATTGTCCGTTTCCAATTTTTATACGGAGATTCATGAGTGTTTTCTGGACCGGGTGGCTTTGGGGACCGGAAGCCTGTTTACGGGCACATCCTCGGACGGAAGGCTGTTGTTTACCAATATTCCGTGCGGACAGTTCGCCTGTGCGGAGAATGCGGAAGGCCGGGTGGATACCTACGTCAGGGAGTTTACCTACACGGCTCATCAGGCACGCTCCATGTTCGGGGTGAAAGCTCTGGGGCCCAAGGCTCGGGAAGTTCTGGAGCGCGGAGGCAATCCGTATGCCACAACTCTGAGGTTTCTGCATGTGGTGCGCCCGCGCACCCGGCGCAGCCGCCGCAGGGAGCAGGCCTCCCACATGCCGTTTGAAAGCGTTTACCTGTCTCTGGACGACCAGGTGATCGTGGAGGAAGGGGGATACATGGAGTTCCCTTATCTGGTAACCCGCTTTTTGAAGTGGGGCAGCGGCCCGTACGGTCTGGCTCCCGGCAGGCTGGTGTTTCCCGCCATCCAGCAGGTGCAGTTCCTGAACCGTATTCTGGACACTCTTGGCGAGGTGGCCGCCTTTCCCCGTATTCTGGAGCTCGCCAACCAGATTGGGGAAGTGGATTTGCGGGCCGGCGGCAGGACCGTCATTACCCCGGAGGCCGCTTCCCTTCACCTTCCCCGGGAATGGGCTACGCAGGGCAAGTATGATGTTGGGATGGACCGTCTGGCACAGAAGCAGGATGCGATACGCCGTGCCTATTATCTGCCCATGCTGGAGCTTTGGAGCGGGCACCGCGGCAATATGACTGCCACGGAGGTCATGGCGCGGGAGAATGAGCGCGTCTTGATGTTTTCTCCTTCCTTCACGCTGTTTGTGAGTGATCTGTATTCCACAATGACACGCATTTTTTCCCTGCTGTTCCGGATGGGCAAGTTTCCCAGGCCACCCCGTGCGGTATTGAGGGTAGGGAGGGACGGCTCCGTTGCCGTGGGAGAACCCAGGGTTGTCTATCAGTCAAAGATTGCCCTGGTGCTCAGGCGCTTGCAGAGTGAAGGGATGGACCGCAGCCTTCAGCGGCTGAATATGATGATGCAGGCTGCCCCGGATTTGGCGGATCATGTGGACTGGGACCACTGTTTCCGCCTGTCCGCCCGTGTGGACGGCGCCCCGGAGAGCATGCTGAGGCCCTGGGCCGATGTCCGTGCCATGCGGAAGGAACGGGAGGACCTCCAGCAGGGAGCCTCCCTGGCTCCGGCGGAAGAGGATCCTTATGCTTCCCTCAATCCCTTGCTTGACCAGTTAACCGCGATTCAGAAATGAACCAGGATACGACATTGCAGCAGGAGGCCTCCGTCCGGGAGGCCCGTTTCAAAAGGCGCCAGCTTCTCCGGGTGTTTGACACCCCGGACGGGCGTGAGACTCTTTCCTTTCTGGAAGCCCGTTTCCAGACTGATTTGCCCGTTTTTCAAGGAAGTCCGGGGAATTACGATCCTCTGGACGCCATGAGAAGGGATGCCTACAGGGAGATCTTTCTGTACATCCGCCGCCAGCTCCAATTAGCCATTAAAGAAACCACAGAAGAAGAGAAAAATGATTGATTCCATTGATAACAGCATGGCCGCTCCTTTCAGGGATGCGGTGGGTTCCGGGGCCGTTTCCCCGGAGACGGACGCGCTGTCCGAAACCGCAGTTCAAACTGAACCTTTTCCTCCCCTTCTGGGTGAAGACGGAGGTTTTGCTCCGGATTGGTACGCCCGGTTTGATGAGTTGAAAGGGATGGAGAAATCTCTTTCCAAGTTTAAGACGCCGGAGGCTCTGGCGAAGAGTTACGCGGAGCTGGAACGCCTGCGACGTTATCCCGGTGTGGAGAATGAAGAACAGATGGCGCGGTTCCGCCGGCTGGCCGGATTGCCGGAGTCGGAGGAAGAATACCGTCTAGAACGTCCTGAATCCACGCCGGAAAGCGAATGGAATGCCGGGCTGGCAGAGCGTATGGCCCGCACGGCCTATCGTTACGGAGTACCGCCGGAGGCAATGAATGCTCTTCAGGAGACAATGGCCCAGGCATATGACGAGGCCCGTGAGCACATGGAAGATGCCCGGATGGAGATGGAAATGCAGGCGGAACAATCCCTTCAGCAGGAATGGGGCGCCAATTATGAACGCAACATGGGCAGGGCTGCCGCCGTTCTTCGGCGGCTTGCCTCTGAAACAGGGGTGGATGCGGACGCTTTACTGGATAATCCGGGACTCGGTTCCAATCCGGATGCAATCCGCCTGTTGTACCAGGCATCACGCCTGCTTGATGAAGCTCCTCTCCATCATACAGGAAATGCGGCGCCTTCCCCTGCGGAGGAAGCCATGCGGATGGAATCGGATCCATCCCATCCTCTTTATGAGGCGTATATGAATGTGAACCATCCCAATCATAAATATGCCAATGAGTTATATGATCGTTTGACTACCCGTTAATTTCCCGGACGTTTTAACCGGCGGAGTCTCATAAAAAGCAAGCCCGGCGGAATGCTTTCCGCCGGGCTTTTAATAGTCATTGTTTCATCAGGGAAGGAGGGGGTAAGGGCTGGGGCCTTAAGCTGCCCTCCTACCATTAGCGTCCCGGGAAGGGGCTTGTGTTCAAAAAAAGTTGGAAAAACATTTTTCCCTGTATGGGAGACTAATGAGGTTAAATGCTCATCATATCTTTCACTGTAAGTGAGTAAAGAGGGAGATATCCGGTATTTTTTCTTATCAGCGCAAACTTCTGCATTAACCGTCTCTTTATGCCGGCATTTTTCAATTGAGCCTGTTACGGGGGAAGGCTGATGCTATGTCTATTGACTGGAGGGAGGCAATGAAAAACCCCGTCCGGAAAGGAACGGGGTTTTAAGAAAAATGGTACGCGGTATAGGATTTGAACCTACGACCTCCACCATGTCAAGGTGTTGCTCTACCACTGAGCTAACCGCGCATTTGTAAGTGCGGGCGGATTATTACCCGATTAAGGAGGAAAGAGCAATACTTTTTTTGAGAACGCTTCATTTTGGGGACGGGGGACGGAAGAGTTCCTTCGAGGAAAAAGACACTGATTTCTCTTCCTATACAAAGTATTTCTGCTAGTCTAAGAGGAACGTTTCACAGAGTATGATGAACAGACATTTTATTTTTGCATTGTGTACTGTGCTGGGGTTCAGCGTTTCCGGCATTTCCATGGCTCAAAGCGTTCCCACGGACAAGGAAGCCGCAGCCAAGGCTGCCAAGGCGGCGAAAGTGAAATTCCGCTGGGGCAAGAGCCTGAAAAGCGCTCAAAAGCAGGCGGAGGAAACCGGCCTTCCCATTGTTCTTCTTTTCACGGGAACGTCCTGGTGCGGCTTTTGTGTTAAGCTGGAGAAAGAAATCCTTTCCAAAAAGGACTTCAAACAAGGCATGGACGGCGTGGCCATTGGCGTCAAATTTGAGTTCGGCAGTTCGGATTTCAGCAAGTCCAAGGAAGCCAAGACGTATAACATTACCGGCGTGCCGGCCATGGTGGTGGTGGATGCGGATGGCAAGGAGCTGGGCCGCACGGGTTATGTTCCCGGCCGTACTCCCGCCCAGTACGTTGAATTTTTCAAGAAATACGCACCCAAGACTGCGGAAGGCAAGTAAGGCAGGTGTTCCGAAGAGGAGCTTGATTAACAGGAGCGGCGGACGAGAATCCGGCGCTCTTTTTTTGTTCCGGCAAGAGAGGCTGGAAATTTGTTCGCTGGACTGCTTTAAGGCCACCATCGTATAAAAGTTATGACAAAGCATATTGAATGAATGGGTTACGTATCAGGTCCCATCTGCATGCCTGAATTTACGAATGCATTTAGCGGCCTAAAGGAGGATCGGAAACTCACCCATGACGAATTGGTGAGAGCCATCCGGTTTATGATCGCAGCGGAATATGAATCCATCCAGCTTTATACCCAGCTTGCCGCCTCCATTGATGACAAGCTGGCTCAAGAGGTGCTTTGGGATATTTCCAATGAGGAAAAGGAACACGCGGGCGAATTTCTCCGCCTCCTCCAGGTGCTGGCCCCTGACGAGCAGGGCTTTTATGACGAGGGGATGGGGGAAACCAATGAAAAGATTGACAAGCTGAAGGCGTCCTGCCCGGACGGCGCATGCAGCAGTTCCGCCGCCCATTGACGGTGCTTTTCATCCTTTGCTGTAAAACGTCCGGTTTTCTTCAGGTGAAGCCGGGCGTTTTTCTGTTCCGGTCTTGCGGTATCTCTTTTCCTTATTACGTGCCAGTGGCGGGAATGTATTGTAAAAGCGAGCAGTATAAGTGAAACCCCGTGCTTCATCCGTATTCGGGATGATACTGGCCTTCTTAGACCATTGGTTATGAATAAAAATTCAAAGAATGTCGCTGAAAATATATGACAGGAACATTTTGAATGTATTCATTGCAGTCTGGGTCATATCTGCATGCCTGAATTTACAAATGCATTTAGCGGATTAAAGGAAAACCGGAAACTCACCCATGGCGAATTGGTGAGAGCCATCCGGTTCATGATTGCAGCGGAATATGAAGCTATCCAGCTTTATACCCAGCTTGCAGAATCCATAGACCATAAGCTGGCCCAGGAAGTTCTGCTGGATATTTCCAATGAGGAAAAGGAACACGCGGGCGAATTTCTCCGCCTCCTCCAGGTGCTGGCCCCTGACGAGCAGGGCTTTTATGACGAGGGGATGGGGGAAACCAATGAAAAGATTGACAAGCTGAAGGCGTCCTGCCCGGACGGCGCATGCAGCAGTTCCGCCTCTCATTGACGGCGCCTTGCGTATGGTTAAAGCGCCCGGTTCCCCTGCAAAGGGGGCCGGGTATTTTCATGATGCCGGGCTTTTGCTTCCAGCTCGGCCGCGCAGCGGGCGCAGAAGGCAATGCAGCGTTCACAGGGGCGGGAGGCGTAATAGGCGGCAGTCCTTTCTCCGGGGCGCGCCGTTTCCGCTGCCAAGCTCTCCGGAGACAGCCCCAGCAGTTCCCGGCAGTAAAGAGTGCCGAATTCCTGCTTGAAGGAGGCGGCCAGGGATTGGACCAGGGAAAAGATTTTTTCCTTTTCCCCGGTTTCCGGGGAACTGTTTCCGTACAGGCTTCCCGCCAGCATGCTCATTCCGCAAAAAGCGCCGCATACCTCCCGCATGCGTCCAATGCCTGCCCCCAGGGGAGAGGACAGTTTCAGGGCCGTTTCTTCCGTCAGGCCACAGACATCTGCAAAAGCAGCAAAAACGGATTGGGAACAATTATATCCCTGGTGGAAATAATCCAGCGCCCGGGCTGCCCGGTCTTCCTTGGAAGGGATCATGGGAAAAAGGGGGGTTACTGCTCTTTTTCTGCGGACGTGTCCGCTGCGGCTTTTTCCGGCTTGTTGCGGTCCGTCAGACGAAGCATGAGTATGTAACAGACGGCCAGAACCAGCACGGCCAGAATAAGGGGGAGACTTTCGCTTTTGACGGTGCGGATCAGCTCCTCCGGAGATTTGAGCAATTCCGGATGCCGTTCCCCGATGCGGTGCCCGTACCAGGCGAGCACCGTGCACCAGGCAAACGAGCCGAGCACGGTGACCAGGGAGAAAATGCCGAATCCCATGCGGACAATGCCGGCGGGAATGGAAATGAGGTGGCGGATGACGGGCAGAAGGCGGGCGAAGAAGACACCGGAAACTTCGTACCGCTGAAGGAAGATTTCCGCTTTTTCCACCTTGTGGGGCGGCATGAAAAAGAATTTGCCCCAGCGCATGATGACCGGGCGGCCCACGATTCGGGCCACGGCGTAGGTAATGGCAGAACCCAGCCAGGAGCCGAACGTTCCGGCAGCCACCACTCCCCAGAAGCTCATGGATGCTCCTTCCTGGGCGGACAGGATGGCCGCGGGCGGGATGACCACTTCGCTGGGAACGGGAAAGATGGAGCTTTCCATGGCCATCAGGACAATGACACCCGCATATCCCCAGTCCTGCACCCAGGACATCCAAAGTGAGATCAACTCATGCATAACGGCGCGTATCTTGCATTAAAATCCTTGAAAGGAAAGTCTTTTATTGCGTCCCGGGAACGGGGCTGGTAAGGTAGGGAGGCGTCCGGCGTGCGCCGATGCAGATAGAGATGAAGCTTTATATTATAGCAGGCGAAAAGAGCGGGGACATTCATGGCGCCCTGCTGTTGAAGAATCTGCTGCGCCTGATGCCCGGCATGGAGGTTGCAGGGTTGGGCGGCCAAGGCATGCACGCGTTATGTCCCGGCGTGGAAGACTGGGCGGATGAAGCCGCCGTTATCGGCGTGGTGGAGGTGCTCAAAAAATACGGATGGTTCAGAAGGCGTTTTCTCTCCATTCTGGAAAGGATACGGCAGGACCAGCCGGATTGCCTTGTTTTGATTGATTATCCGGGGTTCAATCTGCGGCTGGCGGAGAGGGTCCGCAAGTGCTGCCCCCGCACCAAAATCGTTTATTTTATCTCCCCGCAGGTGTGGGCATGGCATCGCGGGCGCATTCCCAAGATGGTGCGCATGCTGGATTTGATGATGTGCATCTTCCCTTTTGAGGCTCCCTTGTTCCAGGAAGCCGGACTGAGAACGGAGTTTGTGGGGCATCCCCTGGTAGATGAAATTGCTTCCATCCGTAAGGAGGGCGTCCGGGATCCGTCACTGGTCGGTCTTTTTCCCGGCAGCCGGAACCGTGAAATTGACAGGCATTTCCCGGTATTTATAGAGGTAGTGAACCGCCTTTCCCGGGAACGGCCGGAACTGTCTTTTGAAACCGCCGCTTCCACGGAGGCTCTGGCGGAAAGAATGCGCGGCATGGTGCGGAAAGCCGGCATGCCTCCGGAACTGTTCCACATTGCGGTGGGAAAATATCATGAGCTGATGGACCGCGCCGCCGTGGGAGTTGTGGCTTCCGGCACCGCCACGATGGAGGCCGCCTTGCACCGTCTGCCGTACATGCTGGTGTACAAGGTTCCCCTGCTGACGTACTGGATGGCCCGCATGCTCATCAAGATACGCTTCATCGGCATGGTGAATATCCTGGCGCAGAACCCCGTGGTGAAGGAGCTGGTTCAGTTTGATTTTACACCGGACAAGGTGATTGATGAAATAGAACGCCTGCTTGTTCCGGAAAACAGGGATGCCCTGCTGGAGGAAATGAAACAGGCCTCCGACAAGTTGGGGCAGGGAGGGGCGGCGGAACATGCGGCCCAGGCCGTCTGCCGCCTGTTAAATGAATAACAGTACCTTTTAAGCATCGGAGCCGGGTAAGCGTTTTTCCGGCTCTTGATGCGGGAAAATGGGGAAGGGGAAGAGAATGGCCCTTCAAATTCCGGAGACAGGTCATCTGGCTCGTTTTTGACCGCCCAGTCCAACTCGGAGAATGAATACCCGGAGACTGCCGTGGTGCAGCAGATAAAGTCCCTGCCGCCGGGAAAAAGTCCTGAGGGTGGTTGTCCCCAATGCCGGGAGGCTTTTGAAGTCCTTCCGCCGTCATGTCTGGCTCATACAGGAAAAAGGAACTTCCGGTATGGAGACGTTTCCGCAGAAAAGAGAAGCGCCGGGCGAACCCGGCGCTTCTGGTGTGTTTTACATTGGCAGCAAGTATGTCGGGCCGGGGTCAGACTACCCCCTGGTCGATCATGGAATCCGCCACTTTCACGAAGCCGGCGATGTTGGCGCCGGTGACGTAGTTGGTGAAGGATTTGTCGGAGGAGTATTCATGGGCGTGGGCCACGGCGTTTGCGTGGATGTTGGCCATGATGGTCTTCAGCTTGTGGTCCACTTCTTCACGCGTCCAGGAGAGGCGCTGGCTGTTCTGGGACATTTCCAGGCCGGAGGTGGCCACACCGCCGGCATTGGCGGCCTTGGCCGGGCCGTACAGGATTTTGGCGGCCAGGTAGGTTTCAATGCCTTCCAGATCCGTAGGCATGTTGGCGCCTTCCGCCACCAGGGTGCAGCCGTTCTTGATGAGGGTGCGGGCGTCTTCCCCGTTGATTTCATTCTGCGTGGCGGAGGGGAAAGCGCAGTCGCACGGAACGCTCCAGGGACGCTGGCCTTCAAAGTACTGGGCTTTCGGGAACTGCTTCACGTATTCCGCAATGCGTCCGCGGCGCTTGTTCTTGAGTTCCATGACCCAGGCCAGCTTTTCCGGGGAAATGCCGTCCGGATCGTAAATATAGCCGTTGGAGTCGGACATCGTGACCGCTTTCGCGCCCAGTTCGTTAAGTTTTTCCACGGTGTACTGGGCCACATTGCCGGAACCGGACACCAGGCAGACTTTGCCCTGCAAGTCGTCGTTGCGGGTGGCGAGCATGTTCTGGGCGAAGTATACGCAACCGTAGCCGGTGGCTTCCGGGCGGATGAGGGAGCCGCCCCAGTTCAGGCTCTTGCCGGTGAGAACGCCGGTGAATTCGTTGCGGATTCTCTTGTATTGTCCGAACAGGTAGCCGATTTCGCGGCCGCCCACGCCGATATCCCCCGCGGGAACGTCCGTATCCGCGCCGATGTGGCGCTGAAGCTCCGTCATGAAGCTCTGGCAGAAGCGCATCACTTCATTATCGCTCTTGCCCTTGGGATCGAAGTCGGAACCGCCCTTGCCGCCGCCCATGGGGAGGGTGGTGAGGGAGTTTTTGAAAACCTGTTCAAAACCCAAGAACTTCAGGATGCCGAGGTTGACGCTGGGATGGAAGCGGAGGCCGCCCTTGTACGGTCCGATGGCGCTGTTGAATTCCACACGGTACCCGCGGTTCACCTGAACCTTGCCCTGGTCATCGATCCACGGCACGCGGAACAGGATGGTTCTTTCCGGTTCCACGATCCGTTCCAGAATCGCGTGGTCTTCATACTTGGAATTCGCGGCCAAAACCGGTTCGATCGTGCTGAGCACTTCCTGAACGGCCTGGATGAATTCTTTTTCGTGGCTATGCTTGGCCTTCACCAAGTCGAGCACGCGCTGGGAATATGTCTGTGCCATCTTTTCTGTTGTTGTATTTGGGTTGACGCTTTACGCGCAGTTTTTCGCACGCGCCTTCCGTTTATCATTCCGCGAAGCGGACTGGCAATCATTTTTTTCCCTGGCGGCCTTCAGGGGTCAGTAAGAAAATAGAAAATATGTTTATATGTTGTGATTTGTAAACTGACCCTGTTCTTGCTGATTGACGCCTGCCAGAACTGCGTGTTCCGGATGCTGGGACATGTAGTTTGCATGCGGTTATTCGGGTTTCTGTTTCCGTAAGGCGAATTTTGAATCCGGTGTCCATGAAGAATGGATGACAAAGGAAAAAATTATCAGGAACAGATAAGGCGGCAGAGCTGGAATGTTACAAACAACGATGGGTGGGAGCCATCTTGATTTCCGCATTGGTGGCAGAAGGCCGGAATTGCCGCCATGGCTTTTTCAGTAGTTCCGGAACCGACTGCGGCATCCGTAGGATTGCTTGGGCTGGCCTGCATGATGATGCGCCGGAGAAGGGGCTGACCTTGAGTGCTTCCTGCCGCGGGAGGACGGTTTCATGCCCGGCGCATCCTTGTGGAGGGAGGAAATTTTTTCAAATTATTCCGTGGGAGGAACGGAGGTCAGGAGCTCAGGCGCTCGATCCACGCCCTCGTTTTCAAATCCGTTTCCGCCATTTTTTTTGCCCGGTGGAGCAAGGTTCCCATGGATTTGGGAATACCCATGTGCAGCCGGTTGCTGATCCATGCATACGGTACCAGCGTACTTTGCCGGACGGCCAGGGCGATGATGAGCTTGGACGGGTGGCTGTAAGGCGTGACAAGCAGCTCCTCCTCCGAGAGGCCAAAGGCCTTCAGACCGTTTTTTACGATAATTTCCGCTTGGTACTCCCCAATTTCCGACGCTCGCATGCCCGTCGTGACGGGCTTTCTGCGCGCCAGACGGGGAAGTTCCCCCACCAGCTTGGCGCGGAAGGCGCTGGAGCCGTAGCACCAGCCCCGCTGGACGGTGCCGGGGCCAACGTGGCCGGCGGGCAGCAGGGAGCGTTCATCCATGCGTTCCGCTTCAAAACGGCCCATCAGATGGTTGAGGTATTTTTGGCGGCCGTCTTCCGTGTCGTCGCAGCCGAAGCAGACGAGGCCGCGTTCCGGATGAATCCATTTGGGCCTTTTGGCGGGAGAGGCCAGCCATGCGGGCAGGCTCGTCCATTTGCAGCCGGAAAGGAACGTGTGGCGTCGCGCCAGGCCGGACCGGGCCGGATTCAGGTGGATGTAGTCAATGATGGTTGAAAAATAGTGGGCGTTATCCGCTTCCACCACCATGGCGTGGTATCTGCCCGCAAACAGATGACCCCGCATTCGGTGGCGTGCGTTAAAACGCTGGGTATAGGCAGTCTGGAGCCATTTCATGCCATCTACCAGATTGGCGCGCGCGGTTTGGAAAAGAATGTGGTAGTGATTGGCCATCAGGGCGTAGGCGTACACGGTCCAGCCGCTTCTGCGGGCTGCCTCCTGAAACGTTCGCAAAAAAGTTTCCCTGTCTTCGTCATCCAGGTAAATGGCATCTCCGCGGTTGCCCTCGCTCTGCACGTGATAGACTGCTCCGGGGTATTCTATTCTCAGGGTGCGGCTCATGCCGGAAGCGTACCGAAAAAGGTCTGAAATGCAAGTTTGTTGTTATTTTTGACCTGACCCCTCTTATGAAAAAAGAGGGTGAAAAAAATGCATTTCCAGGCTCGTCCGCGTTTCCTGGAAGGAGCAAATTTTTCCGGAGGGCTTGAGATAGTGCCGGAACACGCTGCCGTGCCTGGTGATCCGCAAAGCCTCCTGCATCCACATGACGGACCACATGAAATGGGTGCGCTGGTCCCTGGTATCGTTGTCGAAAGAAAGATACCTGGAAGAAGACAGGTATTTCCGGGCGGGGGAAGCCTTGCGTTCCGCCGTCGTCAGGCCGCCGGAAGCATACGGCGGGTCCGTAACAACGGCGTGATAACAATCGTTGTCCATGCGCTCCATCAGGGAAAGGGAGTCGCCGCACAGGAAAGGGGAAAGTGAAAACATGCGTGCATCATGGCACAAAAAAGGCCGCGGCTTTCACGCCGCGGCCAGAATAATCAATGCCAGATTACAACCGGAGGGAGGCATCCTGCGGAGAAGGACCGTTCAGATAAGCCTCCCGGCGGACGGAGGACCAGAACGCCGGGTCCGTCCGCGTCCGCTCAAGGAATGCGGCAATGTCCGCAAAGTAGTACATAGATTGAAAAGGAGACGGGCGCACCCGCTCAATGACGCCAATGTCCGCCAGGCGGGCCAGGACACGGCGGCCCACCCGGAATTCTTTTTCAATCTCCTTGACGGTTCCCAGTTGGACAGGTTCCCCCATCCTCAAGGCGTACGTCCGTTCGTCGATTTTGATTTTCCGGACGGGAGCATCCCAGCGTCCGCTGTCCGGGTAGGAAATGGGAAGGACGAGTTGCTTTGCTTTGTTCATGGTTAATAGATGCGGTCAGGGATGTTGGGAGCTACAGGCTCGAAATAAAATCCGGTAACAAAGAGATCTTCCCCCGTTTCCAGGTCCGGCCCGGTCAGGGGGATTGGCTCCATGATTTGACTGCTAATCCACCATTTCCGCCGCTCCTGTTCCGGCATGGCGAGATAGTCCTGCAGGGTCATTGTCGGAGCCAGGACTTCCAGGAAGGAAAATTCCAGGTCGTCCGGGAACGTGTCAGGCAATTCCTGCGCGTCAAAAAGTTCAGTCATTTTGGCAAGTTCGGAGCGGGTTAAAATCATGATAACTGGGATTTGATGAAATTGTAAAATTCGGGGTCCTGACGCTGGAAGTCAACGGGAGATTCCAGCATGCGCTGAATTCCCATGGAAAGAATTTCAGTTCCAGACGTTTTTTCCGTGAACAGGTCTTTGAGAGCTTGCCCGTATAGGCATCGCCGCCTTTTACCACGATTTATGGTTGATCACATTGCCCTTTGGGCGGCAAGGCAGATTTTATTGCAGTTTTTCCCTGCGCATGATTTCAGAGAGCACCAGGTAGAGGTCCGTCTTGTTGACTACGCCCAGCAGCAGATCGTTGTTCGGGTTCACAAGGGCCAGGGATTCCGCGCAGTGGGGGCGGGAGAAAATACCCAGGGCTTCCGGGAGGTGCATGTCCGCAGGAAGCGTAGGCATGTCGCTGCGCAGCACATCCATGGCCAGTACGGCCTGGGCCAGCTCCTTGTTGCGGGCAAAGGCCGCCACGTCTTCCGCCACCACGCTTCCCAGGTATTTGCCGGCCGGGGAAGTGACGAAGATGGGCTGGGCCGGGTTTTTAATGAGCATGGCGGCAATGGTGCCGAATTTGTCCAGGGGATGAACCACGGGCGGATCCTTGCGCGCTACATCCTGAAGCTGTACCTGGGCCAGGGGTTTGTCAAAGGTGCTTCTGGGGCCGAAGGCCAGGGAATCATGGTACATGGACTGGGCTTTGGTGAGCCTGGCCATTCCGTAGGAAACCAGCACGCCGATGATCAGGGGGAACATCATTTGCCCGGCCATGGTGAATTCCACCACCAGCACCAGGGAGGTGATCGGGGCGTTCGCAGCTGTAGTGAAAAAGGCGGCCATGCCCACCAGGGAATAGGCGATGGCATGGTCCCCGGGCACCCCCAGCTGGGTAAGAGCCGCGCTGAACAGGAAGCCGCAGACGCTCCCGATAGTCAGGCTGGGGGTCAGGGCGCCCCCCACGGTTCCCACGCCGAAGACGATGGCGACGGTGAATATTTTCAGGAACAGCAGGACGGCGGCTCTCGCGGCGTCAAATTCATAATGAATGAGGGAGGTGATGATATTTTTGCCGTTCCCTACGATTTCCGGGTAAAAGATGGCGATGGCTCCCACCAGCACGCCTGCCGCCGTCAGGCGCACGGGCAGCCATTGGCGCTTGCCGTTCAGGTACCGGCGCGATTTTTTGAGGATGAGGAGCCAGAAACTGGCGACCAGGGAGGCCAGGGCTCCCAACAGCACGCACCAGAGCACATGCTGGTTGCCCGCCAGAGAAACTTCCTGCTGGAGCTGGTAGATGGGGGCGGGTTCATGGAACAGGCCCATGGTAAAGTACCCCGCGCAGCTGGCAACCAGCAGGGGAGCCAGGAAATCAATAGTCAGCGCGCCCAGAACGATTTCACTTACGAACAGACCGCCCGCCAGGGGCGTATGGAAGGCGGAGGACATGCCGGAGGCGGCGGCGCAGGCCACTACCAGGCGCAGGCGAGGAGCTGAGAGGTGGAAGAAACGCCCCAGGGCGGAGCCCGCTACGGCGGCGGCCTGCACCAGCGGGCCTTCACGGCCGATGGATGCGCCGGAACCTACGGAGAAAACGGCGGACAGGGAACGCAGAAGGCTGGGCTTGGGAGGCACGTATCCATTGCCCAGCGCCACGGCTTCCATGTATTCCGTCGCCTTGGCCGGCACAAAGCGGTGGGTGAAGAGAAGCGTAAGCCCCGCCAAAAGGCCGCCCGCCGCCGGAACGAAGATGCACCAGGCCGGGTCCTGGCTGGCCATTTCCTGAAAGACCTGAATTTGCCTGTAGCTGGTCCGCCCCGTCAGGACGTCCTGCACCAGTTCCACGCCCATTTCAAAGACAAGGGCCATCAGGGCACCCAGCGCTCCGACGACGACCGCCCAGATGAAGATGACCTGCTTGTCCCCCAGCTTGATTTTTTCACGCAGGCTCAACGCCATGCGCAGCCATGACCAGGAAAGGCGCGTCTTTTCCGCAGGCTGGTTTTTCTTGTCCGTCATTGCAGGGCTTGTTGAAGGGACGCCAGGAGACTGGCTTCATCTCCCGTCCATTCCCCGTTGGGGCCCAGGGGGGCGTTTTTATGCCACCGCAGCAATTTCTGCATGGTGGTCAGGTAGCCGGTCACCATGGCGGCAGGCACGCCCAGCATCACAATGAGATGAGCGTTGCGGGAATCGTCCGGCCAGAGGACGCCCTCTGGGCTGATGCCTACGGTGACCTGCATGGAATCCAGCGCGCTGGTGCGTCCGTGGGGGACGGCCAGGCCGTGATCCAGATAGGTGGTCTGCGTTTCCTCACGCAGAAGAACCGCATTCTTGATGTGTCTTAGCTGCCGGTCGTCAAGGACTTCCGCCATGGAATCCGTCAGGGTTTCCAGAGCCTGTGCCTGAGTGGTTGAGGGCTGGAACGTGCGTACGTGAATTTGAAGATTGTCTGCCACCGGGTCTTCTGAAGGCTTTTGGTTTTTCATTCTATGAAGGGAGGCATGATTATCAAGGAAATTCTGGCCTGCATACGGGGGAAGGAGGCTTTCCCCCGTGAATGGGAGGCGGGAAAAAGGGGGAAGAGACCTTTCCGGAGGGGCTTTTTTGACACAATGGCGGCGGAAGAGCCTGCTTTTAGGCTTTTTCTTCAGCGGGAATGAAGATACCCTGCCGCCATGATGCAGGATTCAGAAGTCATCAAACTCGTCAAGCCCGTACCTTCCGACCGCCTGGCAACCCAGGTGCTGGTGGCATGGTACCATGCGGTGCGCCCCAGGTGGAAAAAGCCGCTGGACCTGGCCATTACGGCCTTTTTTGTATTGATGGCGCTGTATTCCTTTTCCCTGCGCCCACTGCCCTTATTCGCCTGGCTGTCCCTGGCCGGGGCGCTGATGGCGATTATCCTGTCCTGGTTTTACGTCCCCTTTCTGGCAAAGGCCGCTCTGGCTGCCAATAAAAAGGTGCCCATGTACCATCAGGAAAAGGATTACGTTTTTCATGAGGATTACCTGACGTTCTCCAGCAAGGGCGTTGACCCCATGAATATTCCCTACGACCGTTTTTCCACGTTGTGCAGGACGCGCCACGCGCTGCTGTTCCTGTTCGGCAAGAAGCTGGTGCTGTGGCTGCCGCTCCATCTCATGGATGCGGAACAGCTGGAAAGCATCATGCGCAGGTTCCGGAATCATGGCGTGGAAGTGAGGGATGTCTCCTGATGCGGAGGGGCAGCCCGCGCCTTCCTGAAGGAAGGGGCAAATTTGCCGTTTCAGCGCCTTTTTTGTTGAGCGCGGGATGAAAACGGGTAGGGTGTCTCTATGTCACGTTACCATGGAGAACAGGTTCTGGTGGTTCCCCGCGCTGCCTTTGAGGAAGCGGGCTATTTCCAGGGACACCGGGAAGGCGGGGATCATTATCTGAATGCGTTCATGAAGCCGGGCGTCGCCTCGTTCATGGACCGGGAGGCTGCGGAAAATGACCCTTCCCACAAACAGATCATCGCCTATGCCATTTTCTGCCACCAGGGCCGCATTCTGCATTACACGCGCGGAGGCTCCGGCGGCGAGGCCCGCCTGCATGACAAGGGCTCCATCGGCATCGGAGGCCATATCAATCCGGTGGACCGCCAATCCGGCCATGACGACGTTTCCACCTATCTGGCCGGAGTGGAGCGCGAAATCCGCGAGGAACTGGTTATTGACGGGAACTGCACCCAGCGGGTTCTCGGCGTGATTAATGACGATACCAATGACGTGGGGGCCGTGCATCTGGGCATTGTCCACCTGTTTGAGCTGGATACGGACCGTGTGCGCGCGAATGAAGCGGCTCTGGCCAATCTCCGTTTTGTTTCTCCGGAGGAATTGTCCGGGGAAATGTTTGAGAAACTGGAGACCTGGTCTCAGCTCGCACTGGAACTGTTTAAAAACAGAGGGGCCTGATCCCCCCCCCGTTCCATGAAAAACGCCCGGGGAGGGGTGGATGCTTTTCCTTTTCTTCTCCGCCGTTTTTCCGCATGGGAAGCCCCCGCCGGCGTTGCGCCGGCAGGGGCTTCTTTTGTCCATCAGGGCCTGAAGAAAACGAAGGGCCTCAATGGGACATTTTTCTGCGCCTCCTCCACAGGAGGGGGGCCAGTCCTGCCAGGGCCAGGGCGGCGCTTCCGGGTTCCGGCACCTGGGCGAAAAGCATGGCGGAATTGGCCTGAAGATCCATGGACATGGCCGCGTCGTACAGGACGCCGTCGTTCAGGAATTTGATGTTGTCCAGGCTGGCAGGTATCTCTGTCAGGGAGAGTGTGTAATTGGTTGTTCCCGTAATGTCCACGATGACCGCATCTGCGGTGAGCCCCTGAAGCGTCAGGGAGGCGTGTTCCCCCAGAATAAGCGTGGTCAGGTCAGAGGTTCCGTTCAGGATAAGGCTGCTTCCCGCCTCAATGGTTACGGTGAGCGCCCCGCCCAGGGAATCCAGCGAGGTGCGGGTCTGGTTGACGGCGGAAACATGGGTGAAGTCACTCAGGGAAGCCAGGAGGCTGTCCACGGTTACATGGTCCAGCACCAGGCTCCTGTCTCCGCTTACGTTGGTTCCTCCGCTGATGTTTCCGGCGTACTTGTCAAAGCCGTAGGCCGTCGTTCCTGAGGAAAGATTCTGGATGCGTACGGTGGAGTTTCCCTCCACCGTTCCGCCGGAACCGCCGCCGGAGATGCTACCCCAGGAGTTCCCGTTATAAAGCGTGGCCGTGTTTCCGGTGATGGTGACGGACGTGTCCCCCTGAATGGAACCCGCCTTGCCTCCGGCGTAAACGTCCCCTTTAACCAGGCCTCCTGTCAAGCAAACCGAACTTCCTGCCAGGATAGAGCCTCCCTGGCCCGCGCCGTAAACGGAACCGCTGATAACGCCGCCTGTGACGGTGACGTTGGCGCCGCCGGAAATGGAGCCTGTCAGGCCGCCGCCCATAACATTTCCGGTGACGGAGCCGCCATTGATGTAAACATGCGTGTTTCCCCCAATGGTGGTGGTTCCGGTTCTGGCATTTGCGAAGATGCCGCCCATGATTTGATGGTTGAAGGTGCCGGAGTTGACCACAATGTCCACATTCCCCTGGATATCCGTGGCATAGGAGCCGACCACAGAGGAGGAATTACTGCTGGTAAAGGTGCCGAAGGAGGCGTTTTCCGCAGAGAATTCCAGATAAACGTTTCCGGTGACGCCGGCGGCGTTCACGGCTCCGAAGACCGTGCTTCCGCCTGTGGCGGCATCCGTGAAACGGAGGAAGGCGTTCCCGTTGAGCGTGCCGGAAGCTCCGTGAGCTCCGTACCAGGCGGAGGCCTGTCCCTCCTTGGAGATGGTCAGCCAGACGTCTCCCGTGTAGTTGCCGCTGTTCGCATAAATATGAGTGGCGTTTCCGGAGGTAATGGAGACGTTTACGGAATTCCCCGTTCCCCCTGCGGAGGAATCCGCCTGGGAGCGGGCATTAAAGGTACCGGAGCTGGCCAGATTATCAGCGGTTTTGGTGAATCCCTCCGTTTTCCACTCAATATTGCCTTCCGGTGTTCCACCCTGGGTGAAGGAGCCGGAAGAAATAAAAGACTTTTCCGCGTTAAGCATTCCGGAAGTGGCAGGGGCATAGGAACCCGTGCCGTCCAGGGCCAGGTCGTGCAGAACAGCGGTTCCGCTGCCGTTGTATTGAATGGTGAGGCCGTTGCAGCCGGAGCCGGAGGTAACGGAAAGCGCTTCCCCAATCAGCATGTCTCCCAGCCAGACGTAATAACCGCCTTTCAGTCCTTCCATATCATTGCCGCAGATATATGCCATACGCAGGTTTTCCGCATTGGCGGACATGTCCAGGGAATACAGAATGGCATCGCCCCATTTGATGTAGGCCTCATTAATATTGAGCGTGCCGTAAAAGGAGCTGTTCCCCAGGCTGATGCTGAAATCGGAGGCAGTATCCCATCCGTCTGCTGCGCCGTTTCCCAGAACCAGGTTGCAATCAAAGGTGAAGCCGTTTTGCAGCTCCGTCCCTTCCGCCCAGGAATAGGAAATGGAGCTTTCCCCGGATTGCCCCAGGCTGATGCCGTTCTCGTCCACAGTGACATTGGCGAGGGAAAACCCTTTATTTTCCAACTGGCTGTTCGAGCTCCATGCGGGGGATTGCCCGCCCTGGTGAAAATTGATGGCCAGGCCGCCAGCGTCTTTTCTTTCCTGTCCGGCGGTGCGCCCCGCATAGCCCATGGCCCTGGCGATATTGCCGGCCATAAGCAGATCTCCCTGGGCATTGGGATGGAGGCCGTCGCTGCCGGGGTTGTTGAACATGGAGCTCACGCCGTAGAACGGCGTGGAGGATGTTACGTCAATGATGCCGGCATTGATGTCAATGACCGTGACGTTCTGCCTGCCATTCCCCCATGTTTTCAGACGATCATTGTAATCAGACACGGCCTGGTGGGTGGCGTCCGAATTGCCGTTGGAATGCCGGGTCCAGCAGGGAATGGTAAGGATGATGACATTCGCATGTTCATTGGCCTGGAACATGGCCTCCACGATGGTGTCCATATCGTTCAGGAGGTTTTGGGAAACAGAGTCAATGCGGTCCGCCAGCGTGGCGTTGTTTCCGTCGGAAAGGAGATCGTTGGTGCCGATCATCATGAAAAAGGTATCCGGCGTATTGTCCCCGGTGAATGTCTGGCCTGAATAGGCGTTTCCGTTTGCCTTGGTGCCGGAAAGCCCCAGCCAGTTGTAAATGTTGGAGCCGTCAAACCTGCTTCCGCTGTTCCTGCCGGATATTTCCCAGGCCCTGGCGCTTGCCTGGGAGGAATGTTCATTGTTGAATATCTGGCCCCCGTAGGAGGTCCCCGCAGTAACGCCCCCGGAATAATTGCCGGTTTTGACTCCTTCCGCCTGGTAGGAAATACCGTTGTCTGTAAATATTTTATGGAGGGCCCAGCGGTAGGAGGCGCTGTTGACCCCGTGGGTGATGGAGTCCCCCACGTACATGACGTTTCCCAGTTCCGTGCCCGCCGGGGCGGCGGTTGCTGCGGGAAATGCCGCCGCCAGGGCAGCCAGGAGGGGGAGAGGGAGCCGGATTTTCATCAGAGCGTCAAGGAAAAATGAAAAGGATATTTGAAAAAGAGTTAAGAAAACGTCCATCCCTGAACGGAGCAGGAATGGACGCGGTAAGGAAAAAGTCAGGCCCTGCGGCGGCGCATCAGAAAGATACCCAGCCCCAGCAGGCCGAGAGAGGCCGCAGCCGGTTCCGGAACGGCGTTCAGGGCATATTCCCTCATCTGGTCTTCTGTCAAAACGGCCGTGTACAGGTCAAAATTATTCAAGGTGTATTCTCCCGTGATTCCGTTTGGAGCGCTCCATGTGTTTCCGGAGGTGTCTTTGGCGGAAAAATTGATCTGGGTCATGTTTTGGTTGCTGAAGGAAGCGCCGCTGCTCAATGTGGTCAGCGTGGTCAGTGTGGATGTGTCGTTGCCCAGCATGGCGGAGATAGAGACATTCCCTGCATTGAATGTGTAAAACAGGGTCAGAGGCTTGCTGGTGGAATAATCGGAAAACGTTTGTGCTTTCCAGGGGGAGGAATTAGTGCCTCCGTTGTAAGCAAAACCTCCGGCGCACAGGGTGAGATCTCCTGACTCCGAAAGTTGAAACCCCAACCCTTCCAGATTTTTGTAAGAGCCGGTATTATAGGTAAACAGCAATCCTACATTTGACTCTGAAGTGCTTCCCAGACCGGAAATCGTGAAAGCCATTGTCCAGTGGGCGGTGTTGTTTACGCCAATAGTCGTGGGGGAGGATACAGTCAACGCATCGCCGGAGGTTCCGTCATAGACGGTGGAATCTTTTGAATAAGCCGCGTCCAGGCTGTCGATGGAAGCCCCGAAGGACAGGCTGCTTCCCATGGCGGCGATCAGGAGGGCAAGATATTTAGTCTTCATGTCAATTAGTAGAAAAGCCCTTGCATAAAGGGATTCCGCTTTTTATCGGATTCCTAATCCGCCAACAATTAAAAATATTGATGATAAGTGTGTTATTTGATGTAATGCATTAACTTTCATTAGTATTGCCGGGTGCTGGTCTTTTCCGGTCCATTTCTTTTGCCATGATTTTCCTGCCTTGACTCCTGTTGGAAGGGCAGGAGGCCGCAAACGGATTAGGAATCCGGCAGGAGGTTGAACATCAGGGATAAAAAAGCAGGAGATGCCTTGCCTTATTGGAAATGATGGAATATCGGGAGCAACGGTCATTCATTCCTGAAAAACGAAATGAAATTGTTCCGCGGCCTGTTGACCGTGAGTGGGCGGAAATTGAATCGATTCCGACATGGCCTCCGTTTCCGCGGGGAAAGAAGAGAGGGGGGCGGCTGGAGACCTTGCACTTTCCGGATGTGAGGAAGAACAGGAGAAAGGGCCTCTCCGTAGGGGATTCCGTTCCCGGCCCGCGGTTCCTGCGGCCGGGTGAAGGAGGCCCGCAGTCTCCGGACGGGACGGGGAAGCAGTTGGAGAACCGGCGTTTTCCCCAGGGCCGGAAAACAAATCCTCCGGCAAGCCGTACTTGCCGGAGGATGAAAAAACAGTCAGGAAAATTCCCTGTTTTAAGGGGCGCGTTTTACTGCCTGGCCGGGCCGTCCATGATAGCCTTGTGGCTCATATTCCAGCCGCCGCCCAGGGCCGTGTACAGGGAAACCAGCGTGCTGGCATGCTGGTAATAATACTGTGAAAGTTGAATCTGAGCGGGGTACAGGTTCTGCTGGGCGTACAATACTTCAATGTAATTGGAAAGGCCCGTGCGGTAGCGTTCAAAGGAGAGTTTCACCGCCGTGTGGTAGGCTTCCACGGCCTCGGACTGGGTGGCGGTGATGCTGCGCAGCTTGTCCCTCTGGATAAGCGTGCTGGAAACTTCCGCCAGGGCATTAAGAACCGTTTGTTCATAATCGTTTCTGGCCGCCAGGAATTCGGCCTTGGCCGCCTTTTCGGAAGCCGTCAGCTTGCCCGCCTGGAAGAGGGGACCGGTCAGATTGGCTCCCAGGCCCCAGCCGCCGCGGCGCCCCTGCACGTGGCGCAGATCCGCGGAGGCGAGGCCGCCCGCCGCTGTCAGGGAGATGGTCGGGAAGTAGTTGGCAATGGCCACGCCCACTTCGGCATTGGCGGCGCGCAGCTGGTATTCGCTCTGGCGGACGTCAGGCCTTCTGGAAAGGATGTAGGCCGGAATGCCGGCGGGAACCTTGACGTTATAGGCGATGTCCCGGGTGCTGCCGGAACGGCGGATATGGCCGGGAGCGCGTCCGGCCAGGACGGAGACTGCATTTTCCAGATTGGCAATTTGCACCTGAATGGCGGGAATCTGGGCCTGGGAGGAGGCCAGGGCCGCCTTGGCGGAAGCCACCTGGAGCCTGTCGCCTACCTGGCCTTCAAGCTGTTCGTCAAACAGGCGCAGGCTTTCGGAATAGGATTCCACGGATTTCTGCACGATGGCAAGCTGTTCGTCCAGCTGGAGGAGCTGGAGGTAGGAGTCCGCCACCTGGCGGAGCAGGGAAAGCATGAGCGCGCGCTGGCCTTCTTCGGAAGCCAGATAATCCGCGCGGGCCGCTTCCGTCATCCGGCGCGTTTTGCCCCAGATATCCAGTTCCCAGGAAATGCCGGCATCAATCGCTCCAGGCGTCAATGTGGTTCCGGTAGTCTGGGCGATGCTGCCGCCGGTATAGTTGGAGCCTTTGCTGACGGAGCCGGAATAATCCGCCCACGGGAAGAGCGGGGCCTCCGTGATGGTGATGTACTGGCGTGCCTTTTCCACGCGCGCCATGGTAGCTTTCAAATCGCGGTTGTTATTGTAAGTGTCCGTCAGGAGGTCCTGAAGGTCCTTGTTTTTGAAAACTTTCCACCAGGGAAGGTCCGCAATGGATTCCGTCGCTGCAGGGGCTCCCCTGAATGCCGCGGGCATGGGCATGTCCACCGGTTTGAAGTCGGGGCCCATCATGCAGGAGGAGGCGGCAAAAGCCGTTCCCAGCAGGATGGCGCGTGTGATGTATGGGTTTGTTCGCATATGCGTTTAGTCTGTTTTTAGATGGTTGCAGGGGCGGTTTTACCCTTTTAATGATTCATGGGCTTCGTGGAACAGGTGTTTGCGGGCGATGATTTCGTCCGGGTCTTCCGTTTCCACCGTCTTCCGGGCGATGCGTACGCGGAAGAGCTTCATGATGAAGTAGAAGGAGCACGGAATCAGGAAAATGCCCACGACCGTCGCCATCGTCATCCCGGCAATGACCACGATTCCGATGATATTGCGGGAATAAGCGCCGGAACCGGAGGCCAGCGCCAGCGGAACGCAGCCCAGAATGAAAGCGAAGGATGTCATCAGGATGGGGCGCAGGCGGATTCTTGCGGCGGAAAGCGTCGCTTCCATCAGCGTTTTGCCGCGTTCCATTTCAATGACGGCGAATTCCACAATCAGAATGGCATTCTTGGCCGCCAGGCCGATGAGCATCACCAGGCCGATTTGCGCGTACAGGTTCAATTCATAACCGAACCAGTACAGGCCCAGGAACGCGCCGAGGGCCGCGATGGGCACCGTCATGAAGATGCTGAGGGGCAGGGACCACCGTTCATACAGGGCCGCCAGAATCAGGAAGACAAAAACGGAGGAGAGCAGGAAAATCTGCACGATGCCGATACCGTTCTGGATTTTTTGTTCCTGGTAGCTCATGTCAGCATAGCTGTAGCCCATGTCGGAAGGCATGCTGGCTTCAAAGGTTTTTTCCAGCGCCTCCATGGCCTGGGAGTTGGAGTAGCCCCGGGCGGGCGTGACCATGAGCTTGGATGAGTTGTACAGGTTCTGGCGCAGCAGGAATTCCGGCCCCTTGATGTCCGTGATTTTTACGAGGGTGGAAAGGGGGACGGAGCTTCCCGTGTTGTTCTTCACGTAGAAGTTTTTGAGCATGTCCGTTCCGGTGCGGTCACTGCCCTGCGCCTGGATGTACACTTGCCACTGCTGGCCGTAAAGGGTGATGTAGTTGATGAACAGGGAACCCATATAGGCCTGGAGCAGGCTGTTGGCTTCACTGATGCTGACGCCCAGCGTGGCGCATTTTTCTTCATCCAGCCGCACATCTTTCTGTTCCACGGCGAAAGACATCACGCTGCGCACGCCGCCGTTGTTGTTCGGGTCGAATATCGGAAGCTTGTTCGCTTCCTTCACAAAGATGTCCGTTTGTTCCGCCAGGTATTCCGTGCCCTTGCCGTCGCGGTCTTCCAGCATGAAGGTGACGCCGTTAGCGGAACCTACCCCCGCAATGGCCGGAGGCTGGAAGCACATGGTGATGCCTTCGGAAACTTTCGTGGTCAGCAGGGCGTTCAGCTGGGCGGTGACCGCCTGGGCGCTCTGGTCCGGATTGGGGCGTTCCTCCCAGGGCTTGAGCATGACGAAGAAGAAGGCGTTGTTCGTGCTCTGCACGCCCGTCAGCAGGCTGAAGCCGGAGATGGCAATCACGTCTTTTACGTTCGGGTTCTGGCGGATGAGTTCGGAAACTTTGTCCGCGGCGGCCGTAGTCAGCTGGAGGGAACGGGCTTCCGGCATGATCAGGGCCGCGAACAGGTAGCCCTGGTCTTCGTCCGGCAGGAAGCCGTTGGGGATTTTCTTGGCTACGGGGACAATCGCGTAGGCGATCAGAGCCAGCAGCGGAATGGAGATGATGAGCTTGCGGGTCAGGAAGTGGCACACTTTGGTGTAGCCGTTGGCCGTGGCGTCATAACTGCGGTTGAAAACGCGGTAGAAGAATTTCAGCGGGCCGCCCTTGGTCGGGTCCTTAGGTTTGAGCAGAATGGCGGACAGCGCCGGGGAGAGCGTCAGCGCGTTGAACGCGGAAATGAGCATGGAAATGGCGATGGTCACGGCAAACTGCTGGAAGAGCGTGCCTGTAATGCCCGGCAGCAGCAGGGAGGGCAGGAACACCGCCGCCAGCACCAGGGCGATGGCGATGACGGGACCGGATACTTCCTCCATGGCGGCGAAAGCCGCCTGGCGGGGCGTGAGGCCGCGCTCCATGTGGGATTCCACGGCTTCCACCACCACAATGGCGTCATCCACCACCAGGCCGATGGCCAGCACCATGCCCATGAGGCAGATGGTATTCAACGTGAAGCCCAGGAGCGGAAACAGCGCGAAGGTGGCGATGATGGAAACCGGAACGGCGATGGCCGGAATCAGCGTGGCGCGCCAGCCTTGCAGGAAGACGAACACCACCAGAACCACCAGCAGGAGGGCTTCCACCAGCGTGTGCTCAATTTCCTCAATGGAGGCGCGCACGGCCAGCGTGGTGTCCAGCGTCAGGTTGTATTCCATTCCGGCGGGGAAGCTGCGGGAGCGGTCTTCAAAGAGCTTGACCAGGGCGTCCACCGTGTTGATGGCGTTGGAGCCGGGGGCGGCGTACACGGCGATGGCGCCGGAATCCCTGCCGTTGTATTTGCTGGATACGTTGTAAGTCTGGGAACCCAGCTCCACCTTGGCGATGTCTTTCAGGTAAAGAAGCTTGTTCCCGTCCGCACGGATGATGATGTTGCCGAATTCCTCAGCTGTCTGAAGGCGTCCCTTGGTCTGGATGCTGTATGTGAATTCCGTTCCGGGAGGGGCCGGCTCCGCGCCGATCTGGCCGCCGGGAATCACGGTGTTCTGCGCCTGGATGGCGGATTGGACTTCTCCCACGGAGATGTTCTGGGCGGCCATTTTGGTGGTGTCCAGCCAGATGCGCATGGCGTAGCGGCCTGCGCCGAACACCTGCACGTCGCCCACGCCGGGAACGCGTTTCACGGGGTCCACCAGGCTCACGTAGGCATAGTTGCTCAGGAAGATGGCGTTCAGGCTGTCATCCGGAGAATACAGGTTGATTACGGCCAGCGGGCTGCCTGTGGACTGCGTGATGGTGATGCCCATCTGGGAGACCTCCGCGGGAATCTGGGCGGTGGCCTGCCCGTAGCGCATGTAGGCCAGAGTCTGGTCCATGTTGGGGTCCGTGCCAACTTCAAAGACGATGCTCAGGGAGCAAATGCCGTTGTTGGCGTTGGTGGAAGTCATGTAATCCATCCCCACGACGCCGGAAATGGACTGCTCAATGGGGGAGGCTACGGAATTGGCCACCGTCTCCGCATTCGCGCCCGGGTAGGTCGCCTGCATCTTGATGGTGGGCGGGACGATGTTCGGATACTGCTCAATGGGCAGCCCCATCAGGGACAGGCCGCCGAGCAGGATCATCACGATCGAGATGACGATGGCAATGGTCGGGTGTTTGATGAAGAAGCTGGACATGGCGTTAAATCATGAAAATGCGCGGGAAAAGGGAAGATAGTGGGTCTCCGGATAAGGGAGGTTACTTGGCGGACGGCTGGGCTTCTCCATCCTTCATGCCTTCTGGCGTCCTGGCCTTTTCAAAGGACTGGGCCCCTATGGAGGGCATGACGGGCTGGGAAACTACGGGCTTGTAGGGAAGCGGCTTGACGGGGGCTTGTCCCTGCACCTTGGCCGCCTGCATGATTCCCTCCACCACGATGGGGCTGTCCTTCGTGAAGGTGGAGTGCGGCATGGGAATGATGTTGATTACCTGCATGCCGTCAACAACGGGGCCGAGGTTGACGACCTGCATGTGGGGAATGTTCTTGTCATCCAGGTAAATGATGAATTTGGCGCTCTGGGCGGACAGAATGGCGCGCGGAGGCACCAGCGCGGCGTTTTCCAGCGTTTTCACCGTGGCGCGGACGCGGACGAACATGCCGGGCCGCAGCGTCAGGTTCGGATTGGGAATATGCCCGACAATGTTGATGGTACCGGTCTGGGCATCCACATTCCTGTCAATGGCCACGGGTTCGCCCTGCATGGGATATTCCGTGCCGTTGGCAAGAATCACGTCAAATTTGAGGTGCTTCTGCCTGGTCAGATTATTGTCCATGGAGTTCAGGAAGTCCCGTTCGCTTACGGAGAAATCCACCCGAATGGGGTCAATGGAGGAAATGGTGGTCAGCGGTGTGGGGCTGGAGGGCGTCAGCAGGTTGCCGATGGAAGGGGTTGCCAGGCCGGCCAGGCCGGAAATGGGGGCTGTAATGGTGGTGAATTTAAGATTGATTTTTGCTTCATCCACCTGGGCCTTTGCCGTGGCGATGGCGGCTTCCGTTTCCTGGACCTGCTGCAGGGCGTCGTCCAGCTGCTTGCGGCTGACGGAGCCGGTTTTCACCAGCGGGGTATAGCGTTCCACGTCCAGCTTGTACTTTTTCAGCGTGGCTTCATATTGTTCCAATCTCCCCTGGGCCTGGTCCAGCGTTGCCTGGAACGGGCGGGGATCAATCTGGAAAAGCACCTGGCCCTTCTTGACATAAGCGCCGTCCCGGTAATCCTTGGAAAGAAGGTATCCCGTCACCTGGGAGCGGATTTCGGCATCTTCCGTGCCGCGCAGGGTGCCCACCCATTCCTGCCTGATGGGAACATCCTTCGTGACCAGTTTGGTCACCTGCACTTCGGGAACGAGCGCCGGCGCCTGGGCTGCGGAATCCTTTTCCCCTTCGCAGGAAGTTAATATCATCACCGGGGAGCAAAGGAGCAGGGTTGTTGCGGCAAACGTCAAAGGCTTATTATACATAAATGAATGCGGTTGGTTGCGGCTGGTGCCGGAAGATGCGGCAAAGCAGAAGAATTTTCTCTTCTTTTTCTTGCAAAGTCAACGCAAAGATGTGTTCTGAATTCTGCAAAATATCTGTAACCTTTGCATAATGAAGGGATAATTTAATTAAACAAATGTATAATATGTGGCTTGCCCCTGTGCCGCGCGGAAGAGGCTGCTGCGGTTTGGGGCTCCTTTATTTCAGGATGCCAGCCGCCTCTTGCGGAGCATGGCATCCATGCGCGGCTTTCTTCCCATGAAATCCATGAACTGCCGCATGGGCGGGACAGCATAGCCTTTTTCCAGAATGGTTTTCCGGAATTTTCCTGCCGTTTCCCTGTCCTGGCCTCCGGCCCGTTCAAAGGCTTCAAAAATATCTTTGTCCAAAACTTCCGCCCATTGGTAGGAGAAATAAAAGGAGGCATAGCCCGCAGGAGAGGAAAACAAGTGACGCGCCGTGCGCAGCTTGCCGGCTCTTTTGAAATCTTTGAAATAATCCATATCTCCCGCTACGGCGGAATCCACATCATCGAGAGAGCCGGCGGAGAAGCGTTCCGGTTCCGAATGCACGGCCAGGTCCATCTTTGCGTACAGGAGTTGCCCGGCCAGCGCGAGGGCAGGCGTATTGCCGCGGGAGGCGTCCAGAGAGTTCAGCATTTCCTCCGGAATGGGGAGTCCCGTTCGTTCATGGCGCGCAAAGCTTTTCAGCACGTCCGGCCGCCAGCACCAGTTTTCCATGAATTGGGAGGGGACTTCCACAAAATCCCGCGGCACGCTGGTCCCCGCCAGGGAAGGAATGGAAACCCTGGTAAACATCAGGTGCAGCAAGTGGCCGAACTCATGGAATAAAGTCCTGACTTCCCGGTGGGACAGTATCACCGTGTCTCCTGCCGCGGGGGGATGGATATTGAGGCAGACCATGCCCAGGCGCGGCTTGCCCGGGGTCTCCGGCGTGGACGGGCTGCCCGTATCCAGGGTGTTCATCCACGCTCCGGCCCGTTTATTGCTACGGGAGAAAAGATCTAGATAAAAGGAACCCAGCCGGTTGCCGTTGCCGTCGTCAATCGTGAAAAAGCGCACGTCCGGATGCCATACTTCCACGGCTCCGGCGGATTCGCCTGCCGGGATGCCGGAGAGGGACTGCCGCGCCGGAACTTCCTTCACGCGGATGCCGTACAGCCGCTCCGCCAGGGAAAACAGGCCGTCCAGCACGCGGGGAAGGGGAAAGTGGCGGCGCAGCTCCTCCTGGTCCAGCCGGAAATGTTCTTCTGCCCGGAGATTGGCGTAATATGCCACGTCCCAGGGATTCAGGCGGGCGTTTTCCTGCCCCGTAAGGCGGGCCTTCAGGCTGCGGAGCGTTTCCATTTCACGGAAAAAGGGGGCCTTGATCTTGTCCAGCAGCTCATTGACGAACTTCATGGCGTTTTCCCCGTTTTCCGCCATGCTCTCGCGCAGGGCGTAATCCGGGTATTCCTTATATCCGCATAAATGCGCCTTTTCACGGCGCAGGGAGAGGATTTCCCTGATGACGGGTTCCGTGTCGCATGCTCCCGTAGCCAGAGACTGGCGGTGTTCCCATAAATCTTTCCGGCATTCTTCCCTCCGGGCTTTTTCCATGACCCGGGCGGAAGCCGCGGAATCAAGCGTGAACGTCCAGCCCGGACCGGACTGGCCGGGATGGCGCTTCAGAAATTCTTCACGCGCCTGCTGCAGGGCGCTTCCGTCTATCCCTTCCAGAAGGGCGGCGTTCCGCACCGTCCAGGTCCAGGATTTCCTGGCATCCATATACAAATTGTTGAAACGCTGGGAGGCGAGCGTCAGTTCCCTGTCAATGGACTCAAGCCGTGCGCGCTTGTCCGGCGGCAGATCAGCGCCGTTATCCCGGAAGCTCTGCATGCTTAGTTCCATGTACCGTTCCTGTTCGGGGCTCAGGTGAGTTTGCCGCAGGCGTTCCTCCGCGGTTTTCAGGACTTTCCACAGGGCCTGGTCTTTCGTGACGGAGGAAAGGAAGGCGGACACGCGGGGAGCGACCGAATCCATGGCCTTGCGAAGTTCCCCGCTGTCGCACAGGCTTTTCAGGACATAAGCCTTGCACATGCCTTCCGTAAGGAGGTCATTGCTTTTCTCCAGCGCTCCGAACGTATTTTCATACGTCATTTCTTCCGGACGGAGGCGGCTGATTTCCTCTATGGCTGTCCGGGTGAGGCGCATGGCTTCCTGAATATCCGGTTCCAGCTTGTCCTGGGTCAGCCGGCTCCAGCGGATGGGACGCTCCCTGTCCAGGAAAGGGTGGGCGGAAGTGGCCGCCGGGGAGGGAAGGGCCACGGAGAAGAAGAGGAAAAAGAGATGAAGAGACTGCCTGAGTAAACTCATGGCGGCCATCCTACCGGAAGCAGGTTTCTCCTTCAAGCCTTGCGCTTTTCGTGTCTGCATCAGGGGAAAAGCCGGGGCCCGGTCTTGAACGGCTTCCCGTTTGCATGTATGAATCAAGGGGATGTCCACCAAAATCTTTCTCTATGATACTACGTTGCGGGACGGCGCGCAGAGTGAAGACGTCAATTTGAGCGCGACGGACAAGGTCCGCATCGCCCGCCAGCTGGATTATTTGGGCATGGATTACATTGAGGGCGGCTGGCCCGGCGCCAATCCGGTGGAAACGGAATTTTTCAACGCCATGAGAGGTGTCGGGCTAAGGAATGCAAAGCTGGCCGCCTTTGGAAGCACGCACCATCCTTCCCATACTCCGGAGACGGACCCCACGCTGACCGCCCTGATATCCAGCGGTGCGCGGGTGGCCGCGGTTTTTGGGAAATCCTGCCCCCGCCATGTGGAAGTGGCCCTGGGCATTTCCCGGGAACGTAATCTGGAAATCATCGGCAATTCCATTTCCTTCCTTAAGAAAAATATGGAAGAAGCCTTTTTTGACGCAGAACACTTTTTTGACGGCTTCAAGCGGGATCCGGAATACGCCCTGGCTGTGCTCCGGACAGCCTGGGAACATGGAGCGGACTGCCTGGTGCTGTGCGATACCAACGGAGGCACCATGCCGGAGGAAATCAGCTCCATTATCAGGACGGTCAGGGAACGCCTGCCGCATGCCCTTCTGGGCATCCACGCCCACAATGACTGTGAACTGGCCGTCGCCAACAGCCTGGCCGCGGTAAACAGCGGAGCCATCCAGGTGCAGGGGACCGTGAACGGCATCGGGGAGCGTTGCGGAAATGCCAATCTTTGTTCCGTCATCCCCAACCTCCAGGTGAAGATGAAAGGCTTTTCCTGCCTCAGCGGCGCCTCCCTGACGCGGCTCAAATCCACTGCCGCCTTTGTCTCGGAAGTATCCAATCTGGCGCCTTTCCGGCGGCAGCCCTTCGTGGGGAACGCCGCGTTCGCCCACAAGGGCGGAGTGCATGTCAGCGCGATCATGAAGGAAGCCGCTTTGTACGAGCACATCGACCCCTCCCTGGTGGGGAACGCCCAGCGCGTGCTGATGACGGAGCAGGGCGGCAGGAGCAACATCCTTTCCCTGTCCCGCACCCTGGGTTTTGAACTGGAAAAGGGAGACCCCCTTCTGGACGTGCTTTCCGCCGCCGTGAAGAAAAATGCCGCGCTGGGGTATGATTACGTGGCCGCCCCGGCCAGCGCGGAGCTGCTCTTCCTGCGGCACATGCCGGACAATGCCTTGAAACCGTATTTCAACATCCTGCGCACTGTGGTGCTGACCTCACGCCATGAAATGGACCCGGACATGATGGTGGAAGCCTCCCTCAAGCTGGATGTCCACGGCAATGTGGAGCACACCGCCGCCGGGGGCTTTGGCCCCGTGCATGCGCTGGACAGGGCTCTGCGCCGCGCCCTGACGCGCTGGTATCCGGAATTGGAGCAGATGCACCTCATCGACTACAAGGTGCGCGTGCTTTCCCCCACCCGGACGAACATTCCGGAGGCGGAGGATGAAAACGGCACCGGCTCCAATGTCCGCGTGCTTATTGAGTCCTCGGACGGTGTCGCCACCTGGACCACCGTGGGCGTTTCCTACAACATTATTGAGGCCAGCCTGGAAGCCCTGGCGGACGCCGTCACGTACAAGCTCTACAAGACGGAACAGGCCAGATGGCGTGCGGAATGCTGATGGGCGGCGCTCCTTTCCGGGGGACGTGGGCGGTCCTCATGGCTTTTCCATTTTCTTCCCGTTCCCTTGCGTGGGGCGGACCGGAAGCTGAAGGGCGAAAAAGCTCCTCCTGCCGGTTGGATGGCTCAAAATGAACAGGAAGAGGATCAATGAGCTTCGTGAACAGGCCCGGGCGACAGTGTTCTTTTTTGAGACGGCTCCTGTGTTCTTTCCTGTTCTCCATTCATGTTGGTCAATCACGTTGCCGCAGTTAACGCCGGGACGCCGGATTGCTGCCAAGTTTGCCCGGAGAACGGATGCCCTGCCGGAAAAATACCGTTATTTTTCCGGTTTTTGCTTCCCGGCCGCATCTGCCGGGGTAAATAAAACATTGACCCGCCAGCGGGGAAGCTTTATCCTGAAATCCTCATTCAACCAGAGGTAGATTACAGCCGTGGAGGACGATATTATTTGTACAGAAAAAATCATTGCGGAACGCAAGACGTTCTTTCTTGATCTCAAACAGAATGCGCGCGGCAAAGTGGTGCGTATTACGGAAAAGGTGAGCTCCAACCGGGACCGGATTATGGTGCCCGCGGAAATTTTGGATGATTTCATCGCCGCTCTCCAGGATATCCGGGAGACACTGAAGCAGCAGGGGGAATAAATTTTCCCCCTCCCTCCTGTTTTTTATTTCACCAATAGCGGGGCTGCGGCCGTCCCGCCATTTCTTAGTATCTGGGTCATTGCAAATCCGGCGGGCAAAAAGCCGTTTTGTCTGAATTAGGCGTTGTCAAAAATAAAAAAGGGAGTATTTTTACTTCCCGGTTTTGCCGTCCCCTTTTTTCATATTCCGGAGCATTCTGCATGCCGGAGGCACGGGGCCGGAATGTTGATGCAACCATGAATATTTCAGATATATGACGACACAACAGGAATTGACTCCGGAATTGATACGGGCTGCGCTGACCACGGTAAAATTTCCGGGGTTCAGCCGCGATATCGTATCTTTCGGGCTGGTGAAAAAGATTGACATTGACGCTGAAAACAACGTCACGATTGATTTGGTGATTGAGAGCAAGAATGCGGATATTCCCCGTTACATTTTTGAAGGCGTTCACGGCGTGATGAAACATTTGCCCGGCGTGAAGCATTGTGACGTCAATATTGAGCATAAGGCTCCGGAAGCCAGGAAGGGAATCAATGACGACCCCTCTACCTGGAAATCCTCCGTTCCCGGAGCCAAACATGTCATTGCCGTGGCTTCCGGCAAGGGCGGCGTGGGCAAATCCACCGTTTCCGCGAACCTGGCGGTGGCCCTGAGCAAGCTGGGGTATTCCGTCGGTCTGGTGGACCTGGATATTTACGGCCCTTCCATGTCCCTGATGTTCGGCACCAAGGAACGCCCCGGAGCCAATGAGAATGACGAATTTATCCCGGTAACGGCCCATGGCGTGAAACTTCTTTCCATGGGGTTGCTGATTAATGAATCCGATCCTGTAGCGGTGCGCGGTCCCCTGGCGACACGCTACGTCCAGCAGTTCCTGCGCAACGTGGCATGGGGGGATGTGGATTTTCTGATTCTGGACCTGCCTCCCGGCACCGGAGACATTCAGCTGACTATTGTCCAGACGGCCGAACTGGACGGCGTGGTGGTGGTGACCACCCCGCAGGAAGTGGCGCTGATTGATGCCCGCAAGGCGATCGGTCTCTTTGAACGGGTGGAAACCCCCATTCTGGGCATAATTGAAAACATGAGTTATTTCCAGTGCCCCTCTGACGGCAAGATTTACCATATCTTTGGCGAAGGAGGCGGCGAACGGGAAGCGGCCAGGCTGGGAGTGCCCCTGCTCGGCAAGATTCCGCTGGATATTTCCACCCGCTCCGGCGGGGACGAAGGCCGCCCCGTGGCCCTGGAAGAGCCCGGGCAGAATCCGGTTTCCGCCGCGTTCCGCCAGGTGGCTGAACAATGCGCCCGTGTGGTGCTTGACCGCTGAATGCCCGGACGGGGCGGGAGGCCCGGTACGGTTGGCAACCTTTAACTTTAAAGCCGGATTGGAGCCTGCCGCTCTGGTCCGGCTTGTTTGCCGGCATGTTCCGGCTTTTTGAGTGAGGATGCATGGAAGGGAATAAAAAAATGAATGAGACGTGGAATTTGAAGGAAATGAAAAAGTTGATACCGCTGGCCCTTCCGGTGCTGGTGGTCAACCTCTCCATTGTGGGCATGGGGGCGGTGGACGCTATTGTGGCCGGGCGCGCCGGCGTGACGGACATGGCCGCCGTGGCCCTGGGGTCTTCCGTGTACCTGCCCGTGGCTCTCTTCGCCTGCGGCGTGTTGATGATCATCGGCCCCGTAATTGCCAACATGCGGGGGAAAAGCCATGAAAGCCGCGTGGGCTACATGACCAACCACGGCCTGTGGCTGGCGTTCATGCTCAGTCTGGTTTCCATGCCGGTCATTTATGTGTTGAGAAATGTGTTCGGCTGGATTTCCGATGACGCCGCCATGTGCCAGATGGCCTCCGCCTACATGTTCGCCATTATGTGGGGCCTTCCCGCCAACTTGGGGTTCGTGGCCCTGAAGAGCCTGAACGAAGGCTCCAACATGACACGTCCCGCCATGTACGTGGGATTGTGCGGCCTGTTGCTCAACATTCCCCTGAACTACATGTTCGTCTTTGGCATGTACGGTTTTCCCCGCATGGGTGGAGCGGGGTGCGGTGCGGCCACGGCAGTCATTTTCTACATTGAATTCCTGCTGATGTTCCTGCTGGTTTACTTCAATCCCAAGCACAGGCCGTACCGCAGGCACATCATTTCCTGGCGGCGGCCTACGCCTTCCGTCATCACGCACCTGGTGCGGCTGGGCGTGCCTATAGGCGTTTCCCAGCTGTGCGAGGTGATGCTCTTCTGCGCGGCGGCTCTGGTGCTGGCTCCGCTGGGAGAGACGCAGGTGGCTAGCCACCAGATTGCCGGGAACGTGGGCGGCCTGGTGTTCATGCTCCCGCTCTCCGTAGGGCTGGCGGCTTCCATCCGCGTGGCGTACCATCACGGCAGGAATGACCTGGCAGGCACCAGATCCGCCATTCTGTCTTCCTACGTGCTGGTGCTCACCATCTGTCTGTGCACTTTTGGAGGCATCACCCTGTTCCGCGAGCAGATCGTGCACCTGTACAATGACTCGGAGCTGATTGTCAGCACGGCTTCCGTCCTGCTGGTTCTGGCGGCGGCCTACCAGCTTCCGGACTGTTTGCAGGTGCTTTCCGTCGGGGTTCTGAGAGGATTCCGGGACACGGCGTCCATTACCTTCATTACGTTTTTCTCTTATTGGATGGTAGGATTTCCGGCGTGCTACATCCTTGCCCGTACGGACTGGATTGTCCCGGCCATGGGAGCGCGGGGCATCTGGACGGGATTCATCATCGGCCTGGCAGTAGCGGCGGTGCTGCTGCTCTGGCGCGTTGTCCGTACCGTTAAACGGGAGTTTAAGATGATGCGGCGCCATGAACCGTAATGGGCTCACCTCCCGTTTTTATGGAGAGGTTAATCCCCCTCCTTTTTCGGGATTGCCTTCTCAGCAGGGATGAGTTTTCCTTGTTCCAGAATTCGCGGGTAGGGGAAGAGCTTTTTTTCTTTGCCAAATTTTACGGTCATTCGGCCGACAGCTTCGTCCACCTTTATTACAATGCCCGGGCCGTATTCCCGGTGGGTAAGGAGCATCCCTTTATGAATGCGCACGTTCGGAGCGGGTGGGGGGGCTCCGCCTTCTTCTTCCAGACGGCAGGCAACACTGTTGTCTATCGTTGGGGTGGGAAGGGCTTTTTCCTCTATAGAGCCAGCCATGGAATCCTGCTGGGCACCAGCCATCATTTCGTAGTCTTTCCGGTTCAGGACGGTAGCGTACAGCCCCACGTTTTCCTCCGCGTGGCGATTGATACCCGTATAAACAAGACTGGCATCTTCATACCGTTTGAATTTGTACACGGCATCATTCATCAGGGCCTCATTAAAGACGTTCAGGCTGACGAGCAGTTCAAAATCTTTTTCCGTAAGCCCGGTTACTTTCCGGAACAGATGCGGCTCCAGTTGGGTAATCACATCCTTCAGACAGTATTCCCGGAAGTCTGACAGGTACATGAAGATGGGGATTCTGGCGGCAAATTTGATCAGTTTCTGCTGTATCTGCCTGCGCAGGGATTTGATTTCCTTTTCTTCCTGTGAGAGATCTTTTTTTTCCTTAGGGGTCAGATCGTCTTTTTCTTTGCGCATTCCTTTGACGGCATCTGATTTGTTGATAATGGTCTCAAGATCACTGTTCAGGTTGCGGAAGCCTTCAATGCTCATCAGGGCATCCATGGCTTCCCGGCTGGCAAGCAGGCGTTGCAGGGTGACGTTATCCACATTGACCAGCAGGGCGCTTTCCCAGCGTCTGGCCAGCAGGGTGGCGCTGGTTCCCGCCATGGCCATATCCAGTATTTCAGAGGCTTCCACCTGTTTCATGGCGCTGCCGTCGTAGGCCAGCACGGGAAGGAAGCTGATGAACTCCTTCACCTTGGTTTCCGGATTGCCCGGGTTGGCGTTCAGGCGGCAGCTGTAGTCAGCTATTTGTTTAAGGGCGCGGTCCAGCGCAAAATCAAAGACGTAGCAATTGGGTTTGACGATTTCTTTTTTCCCCGGCTGATCACTGTCCACCGTCCACGGGCTTTGCACCCGGAAGGCTGCCTGGAAGTAGGTTTCCGGGCTGGAGAGGTTGCGCAGCATGAAGATTCCGGACCAGGGCTTGACGGTGATGCCCGTGGTCAGTTTGCCGCAAGAGAGCGTAATGGTTTTGCTTTCCAGCGGATTGCCGCCCATGGCCTTCAACACGGGCGGCAGGGCGTTCGCCCCCGTGCCGGCTTCCGGTCCGGCGCAGACGATGACTTGATAGTCATGGTAAAAGATATTCTGGCGTTGTTGCAGCAGGTTGTTCATGGCGTGGCAGGATGCCACATCCGGCAGGAACCACAGGGTATGGTTGAGCAAGCTCATCAGCCGGATATCTGAATAAGGCATGGGGGGCTTTTTTCCACCCAGCTTCAGCTCATCCGTCGCCGTGGCATGATGGGAGCCGCGGATCAGATCCAGCCATTTCTGGACGTACTCTTCATGGGTAAAGCGGGCTTCACTCCCTTTCCCTTTCGCCTGGAAGAAGATGTTCAAGTCAAATTCATTGAACTCTCCCCCCAGAGCGATTTGCCGGATGTCTTCCGGCATGCGGTAGGTGAGCAGCACCATGCGCGGCAGGGCGGCATACGGGTTATTTTCTCCCTGCCAGGCTGCCTTGGCGCGTTGTTCATCGGAATATGTCCAGCTGTAGATTTGTTCTTCAATAAATTCTCCGGAGTTCAAAGCGCGGAACGGCGTTCCGGAGAGGTACAGGTAGTGGTCCGCCGTGATGGGCAGATCCTGTTCATCGCAGACATTGCCGCTGTTGGTTTCCGGGAGCGCGGTGTTGTATTCTTCTTCCTCATCCTCCATCAGGAACAGGGCTTTGGCGTTTTCCTTCCACGCTCCAAAGTGGTATTCGTCAAAGATGACCAGATCCCAGTTGATTTCCCGCACCCATTCATGCTGGGGCTTGATGCCGCCCGTTTCTTTATTTACCCCCAAAAAGTCCTGAAAAGAACCGAAGCACACAATAGGCCGCCCGGCGTCCGCCTGCCGGTATTGTGCGTCAATGGGCAGGGCCTCCGGACCTTGTTCCCGGCAGATGAATTGCCAGCCTTCAAAGTCCAGATGTGTTTCCAGGTCTTCCTTCCACGCGGTTTGTACCGCCGGCTTGAAGGTCAGGATGAGTACCCGGCGCGCATTCAGCCTCCGGGCCAGCTGGTAAGCGGCAAAGGTTTTGCCAAAGCGCATTTTGGCATTCCACAGAAAACGCGGCGTCCGTCCATCCGCGCGTTCTGCCTTAAAGTAGTTCAGCGTCCGCTTCACGGCTTCCTTCTGTTCCGGACGCATGGCAAAATCCCTGGTACGGTTTTCCATGTTGGCCGTTCGGGTGCGTACCGCCAGCCATGCCGCCCTGATTTCTTTCTCCGTACAGCGGAACCATTCTCCGCCCACTCGCTCCATGCCTTTTTTCTCCAGCATCCGGTGTATGGCATGGTCCGTAAAGCTGCTCCCGTCTTCATGCAGCGCCGGTTCCGCGAAGATAACCCGGTAGGGTTTCTTCCCTTCCGGCCTCAAGGTAGGGTACTGTTGCGCTACGCGTTTTTCCACATCCACCGCTGTGTACCCCACTTTCAGACAACCGGGGTAGCTGGCATCCTCATAGGCATAAATCATTGGCCGCGCGCTCGTCTTCCCTTCAAAAAAACGCCCGTTCTTTTCCATGACTTTTGCTCCTTTTTTCTTGCTCCCATTAACTTTCCATCGGACGGATCATATTTTCTATGAATTCTATTTCTTCTTTCGTTAAAGCGTATTTTGCGTAAAGTTCTTCATCCGTCCACGCCTTACTGAAGTCTTGTAGTGGTACAAAGGAAAAACAATTTCTTGTTATATGTTGTGATACAGCTATTTGTGCTATGAGAAAGCGGGTAAATTTAGTTTTGAGATATTTTAGAATATTTTCAGCTTCTTCTTTAGAATCTGACCATCCTGCTAAAAGGTAAGTTTCTGTGCAGATATGAGTAGGAGGTAAAATTTCCATTGTTGACAATACTCTAAACATTCCAGATTTATCTGGTTGGCCTGCATGTTCAGAACTTAAATAAGAAATCATAACCTTCCATTTATTAATTAAATCTCTACCAACGATGATTTTATCAGCCGGATATTTTCCTGTTCCTTTATTGTAACGAAGAGTCAATTCTCCAGAACAAGACGGAACAACATTTGTCTCTAACCCAAAAGGTTTTCTTGTTGACACTATTGTGTTCATACAAGTTTCATTTAATGAAGTAATTTTTTTAATAATACCATCAGCAGCAGGGTATCGAATAAATATTTTATATTCGTTGAGTGATTTGATTAAATTATTTCTTTTTCCATTGCGATTATTAGTGTAGTTACATTGTCCAGAGTATTCTCTTTCCCAAAGGAAATAACAAATACCTCCGGCTATATCTACACCGGGGAAACAGTCTTCTGAACTCGTATAATCAATGAGTTTGCTGATGCGTTCATCGTTAAGCATGGAGAACCGGAAAGAAGCTAAACCTTTGCCTCCCGAATACCATCTTGCAGGGATGACCATAGACAAATATTTCGGTTTAAGTTTCATCGCCTGTTCAACAAATAAATGATATAATGGTTTGGCACTTGCTCCATTCCCTCCATCGTCAAGTTGGTAGGGAGGATTGCCGATGATGACATCAAAGTTCATAGGAAACAGGTTATTAGGATTGTTGGTGTGGATGAATTCGTAAGCGTGGCTTTCCAGTCCCTCTTGTCGTGCCTGTTCTCCATAGGCGGCTTGGGAGGCGCCGCAAAAGACGCATTTTCCACCCCTCCAGGAGTGCTGGATGTGTTTATAGCGGATGTTGCCGTCGGCATTGTCAAAACGAACGACGGAATAAGGCCCATTGGGGTATTTGGAGCAGTACACTCCGCGGCGGGCGAGGAGGGACGTCAGCTCCGTAATGGCGATGCCGAAGAGTTGATTTCTGAAAATGTGTTCCAGGCGCTCCTCCCGGTTTGGGATGTGAGCTTCCAGCCCCTTGTTGAGCCGTTTGGCAATTTCCCTCAGAAAAACGCCGCTCTTGCAGCAGGGGTCCAGGAAGGTGGCGGAGGGGTCGGAAAAAAGCTCCTGCGGCAGCAGATCCAGCATGGCATTGGCAATTTCCGGAGGCGTGAACACCTCATCACTGGAAAGATTGGCCAGGCAGCTCAACACGTCAGGGTTATGGATGCCGTTGCTCATGATTCTGCTTCCGGCAGTTTGCGGTAATCCATGGGAGGGAACTCTCGTACCGGGTATTTGGGTACGTATTCCAGAGGAAGTTCCCCTTTTGCCTGTTCCAGGGAAGTCCGGGCGCTTTGATCACGCAGGAGTTCATCTTGCCGGAAGTCCCGGCGTTTGATGAGGGCGCCGCCCACGGCGGACCATTCAGAAAAGATGATGGGGTCTTGCGTATCCTGTGCGGCGTCATCCACCTGATTCATGCTCAGGGCGTTGCCGTTAAGAATATTGCGTTCCAGAACAAAACGGACGGTTTTCTGGCATTCCGCGGAGGGCGGACATTTTAAACGTTGTTCATATTCCGCCAGCCACAGGATCAGCAGGCGTTCCCGGCAGGCGCGGACGTTATCCGCCAGCAGTTCCACACCGTAGATAGACATGAGAGCCAGCACGGCGCGGAACTCATAATCTGCCGGAGAACTGCCGTATTGCCGGCGGACGGATTCCAGCTTCCTCAACAGGATAGGGGCCAGAAAGGCTCCTTCTCCGCAGGCCGGTTCCAGAAAGCGGCTGTCAATGCGTTCCGCTTCATGCGCCACCAGGTTGAGCATGTCATTCACCAGCCAGTCAGGGGTGAATACTTCTCCGTGATCCGTTACCCGTTTACGGGATTTAATCTGAGAAGGAGTTTGAGGATTGGGCGACATGACGCCTCTCTTTTCGCACGGATAGGCTATCCGCAAGATTTGTATAGATTGATTTTCTTTGGGGAAAGAGCAACGGCGCAAGTATTTGTGTACTTAGTCAATGAATGAGTATTGCCGTTACGTTTTTGTTTCCTTATCTTTTTTTATTGCTCTGACCGTTTTATACTTGATGCGGATAGCCTATCCGTTTTCCTATCTTTTCTTCATGACTCAACAGGAATTGACGGAAGAAGAAGCCCTGCTCATTTGCTGGATGCGTAAAAAACGCGTGCAGGCTGCGGAAATAATGGTCATGGCGCGGTTGCTCCGGGGTGTTTCAACCGGGATATCCGGGCGGCTGCAATGCGTGGAGCTGGGGATTAAGGAATGGAAAGCGATGAAAAAGACGGTCAGTTTTTCCGTTTGCGTGGCGGAGTCCCTGAAAGCCCGGGCGCATCGGCGGCGACGCACGCTGGAAGAAATCCGGTACGTTACGGCGCGGATGGTGAAGGCGTGGCCGGACCTGAGACATAAGATGATGCGGAGCCTGAGGCGGGAAGATTGCCAGCGCATCCTGAATATATTCCCGACGGCCAGCGGACGGCGCAAGGCGCGCATCATCCTACACGGAATATGTGCTTTTGCCTGCCGCAGGGGATGGGCGGGGAAGAACCCGGCAGCGGAGACGCCGTGTCCGCATGTGAAGGAAAGAAGGGTGCCTGTGCTGACGCCGGAGGAGTGCCGGAGGCTGATGACGGCAGCACAGGAGGTGTGCGGTGGCGAGTGTCTGCCGGCAGCTGCGCTGATGCTGTATGCCGGAGTGCGTCCGCAGGAGGTCAGAAGGCTCCAATTCCGGCATATCAGGCTGGAAGAAAAAGCGGCGCTCATTCCGGCACGGCATTCCAAGACGGGAGGGGCGCGGCGGGTGACCCTTCGGCCGGCAGCGTTGCGGTATTTGCGGGCTTTCCGGCATCATTCTGGGGAAGAACCATTGTGCCCGGCAGGATGGGAACGCAAGTGGCGGCTGGTGCGTGCCCGCGCCGGCTGGAATAACTGCCGGCCATGGGTGCAGGATGTATTAAGGCACACGTTTGCCAGTTACCACGCGCTGGAATTCCGGGATTATGCCGGATTGCAATGGGAGATGGGGCACCAAAACGCCCATTTATTGAAAACCAGATATCTGAATATGGATGAAATCAGAAGGCAGGATGCCCGTGCCTTCTGGCTGGCGGCGTAAGCCCTCCTTCTCGGGAAAACAGAGAGGTTGAATAAGAAGCAGGGACGTTCATGCAAAGCGGGCGGTCCCCTCCATGAAGGGAACCGCCCGCAAACGGTTTGAGCAGATGCTTCGGAGATTTTAGCCGATGCGTTCCACTTTCACGGAGTGGGCCTGGCCGTTGATGATGATGGTCAGGTCACGGGAACCGGAAGGGCCGCTTACCCGGGCGGTGATTCCGTTGTCAATGACGGTCATGGACGGCGCGGCAGACGCAGGCGTTGCGGCAGGAGCGGTGTTTACCTGTACGGGGGCTTCTTCCTTAGGTTCCGGCTTTTTGTAGAAGTCTTCCACCTGCTGCGGGAACATGGCGTAGATGACGCAGTGTTCGTCGTCCGTGGGGAGCCCCTTTTCCGCAAGCTTCTTGCGCAGGTCTTCCATGCCGGGCTTGATCAGGTCCGCCGGACGGCAGGTGATCGGGTCCTTGCCCATCTTTTCCGCGCAGAGTTTCTGCACTTCCGGGTCCACGGGAGCCGAGGTGCGGCCGTAGTAACCCAGGGCAATGTCCGCCGCCTGGGGGGTGATGTTCTTCCAACGGCCGAACTTGACGTTCAGCATCGCCTGCACGCCTACGATCTGGGAGGTGGGGGTCACCAGCGGAATCCAGCCCAGAGCCTTGCGGACTACCGGGATTTCCGCGAATACTTCCTCAAATTTGTCTTCCATGCCCTGTTCCTTGAGCTGGGTGCGGAAGTTGGAAAGCATGCCGCCGGGGACCTGGTAGCGGAGCGTGTCGGAGTCCACCACTTCGTTGCGGTGGGAGGCGAATTTGCCCAGACCTTCATAGACGGGTTTGAGCATTTCGGAGACTTCAATGAGCTTGTCCGCGTCGTAATCCGGCTTGCGGGGATTGCCGTTCAGCAGGGCAAGCATGCGCAGGCAGTCCGGCTGGCCCGTGCCGTTGGCGAAGGGGGAGATGGAGACATCGCACGCGTCCACTCCGGCATCAATGGCGCTGAGGTAGGTGGAGGCGCCGAGGCCGGCAGTGTCATGCGTGTGGATCCAGACGGGGATGTTCAGGTCTTTCTTCAGGGCGCTGACCAGTTCCTGGGTGACATACGGAGGAATGAGGCCGGCCATATCCTTGATGACGATGGCGTCCGCTCCCATATCCGCGAGTTCCCGCCCCATGTCCACAAAAGTCTGCGTGGTGTGCACGGGAGAAGTCGTGTAGCAGATGGTGCCGTGGGCCTGAGCTCCGGCTTTCTTGGCGGCGCGGATGGAGGTTTCCATGTTGCGCGGGTCGTTCACGCAGTCGAAAATGCGGAAGATGTTCATGCCGTGCTTGGCGCTCATGGCGACAAAGGCTTCCACCACGTCGTCCGCATAGTTGGTGTAGCCCACGATATTCTGACCGCGCAGCAGCATCATGTGCGGCGTCTTGGGGGCCGCTTTTTTCAGGGCGTCCAGCCGGTCGAAAGGCCATTCTTTCAAGAAGCGCAGCCCGGCGTCGATGGTGGCGCCGCCCCAGGTTTCCAGGGCGCTGAAGCCCATGGAGTCCAGAATGGGGGCGATGGGCAGCATGTCTGCCGTCTTCATGCGGGTTGCCGCCAGGGATTGATGCCCGTCGCGCAGAACGGTGCAATTGAATGTAACAGGATTCATTATTTAGTTAACTGTTGTTAAAAATTGAAGAGGTGGCTTCTGGAGGGTGATTTTCTCACAGCCTCCCTTGCAGGTCAAGCATACAACAGCGGATTCGCCGGAAGAACTACTGGACGGGGGCCGTCAGTCGCGCCAGGTTGCAGAGCATTTTGAAGCCCAGGGATTTATTGTTGTAATCCGCCAGGGATTCCCTCTTGGAGGAGGAAAAATCCTGCTCCAGCATGGCTTTTACCTCCGCGCAGGCGGAGGGGGAATGGATAACGGCGGTGATTTCAAAGTTCAGGGCCAGGGAACGGTTGTCCAGATTGGCGGTTCCCACGGTGGCTATGTCATCGTCCATCAGAACTACTTTCTGATGCAGGAACCCCTTTTGATAGGCCCAGAGCTGGATGCCGTATGTGTCCAGGTCCCGAAGGAAAGTAAAGGAGGACAGTTTCACCAGAATATGGTCCGCCCGCTCCGGACGCAGGATGCGCACATCCACGTTCCGCAGGGCCGCCGCCTGCAGGGCGGCCATGACTCCCTCGTCCGGGACGAAGTAGGGGGTGGATATCCAGAGCCGCCGGGTGGCGCTGTTCGCCAGGGCGATGAGCGCGGTTTTCCAGGCGGGAATGACGTCTGCGGGGCCGGAGGGCAGGATGAGCAGGGTTTCATCCTCCGGCTGGGGCGTGATTTCCCAGCGGAGGCGGGGAAGGGAGGAGGGGCCGCATTTCAGCATGGCCCAGTTCCAGTCTTCCAGAAAGCTGATTTGCGTTTGCTGGACGGAGGGGCCTTCAAGCTGGACAAACGTGTCGCGCCAGTAGCCCAGAGCGCCCTTGCCCAGGTATTCCCTGCCTATATTCATGCCTCCGATGAAGGCGGTGGAACCGTCCACCACCACCAATTTCCGGTGGTTGCGGAAGTTCAGCCGCAGGATGTTGCTCAGGAAATGGCGCTTCCCGTTGAAAGGTTCAATGTTCACTCCTGCTTTCCGCAGGGCGGAAATGTAACCGGGGGGGAGCTTGTGGGAGCCGATTTCATCATACAGCATGTAAATGCGGATGCCGGCCCTGGCCCGTTCAATCAGCAGATCCTTCAGGTTCTGCCCCACGGAGTCGTTTTTGATGATGAAGAATTCAATCAGGATGTAATGCTCTGCGTTCTTGATGGCGTCGTAGATGCGCGGGAAAGCGTTGGCCGCGTCAATAAGCAGGCGGCAGGAATTGCCGCGGCAGACGGGCAGCCGCACGATATTGGAAAGCGTGTGCATGATTTTTCCCGCCGTGTCGGATGACTGTACGGCATACGGAACCATGCAGTTTGTAATTTTATCCGTCAGTTCCCCCCATGCGGATTCGGGGTCCGTCTGGCGGCGGCGCGTTTCCACATATCCGCTGAATCTCCGGCGTCCCAGGATCAGGTAAAAGGGGACGGCAATATATGGAAATGCCAGCAGGGAAATGAGCCACGCGATTGTTCCCTGAGGCGTACGCGTATGGAGCAGGGCCGGAATCAGGCAGAAGGCGCCTGCAATGTGGCAAAAGGCGGCAAATCCCAAATATGGCTCTTCAGGAATGATCATGGAACGGAAAACCGGAAAAGATGCGGGGGATGAAAACGGCGGGGAGAAGTGAAAAGGCTGGCTTTTGGAGCAGGAGATGATACTAAGGTGACGCATGCTCGTATTATCACGGGTCCAGGGATTAGAAAAGCGTAATTTAAGGGAATGAAGCAGTATTTGGCACTTTTGGAGGATGTCCTGAGCAATGGAGCGGGGCGGGAGGACCGTACCGGGACGGGCACTATCGGCGTGTTCGGGCGGCAGAGCAGGTATGATTTGCGTGACGGTTTTCCATGCCTTACCACCAAGAAGCTTCATTTACGCTCCATCATTTATGAGCTGCTCTGGTTCCTGAAAGGGGAGACCAATATCAAGTTTTTGAAAGACAACGGCGTCAGCATCTGGGATGAATGGGCCGACGAAAACGGGGATCTGGGGCCCGTGTACGGCGCGCAGTGGCGCTGCTGGCCGGGAAACGACGGCAAACCCATTGACCAGATTGCCAGACTGGTTGACGGCCTGAAACACAATCCATGGTCTCGGAGGCACATCGTCAGTGCGTGGAATGTGGCCCTGGTGGATGACATGGCCCTCCCTCCGTGCCATTCCCTGTTCCAGTTTTGCGTGATTCCCGCCCAGCCGGGAGAAGAAAAGCACGGCCTTTCCCTCCAGCTTTACCAGCGCAGCGCGGATCTTTTTCTGGGGGTTCCCTTCAACATTGCTTCCTATGCGCTGCTGTTGCTTATGACCGCCCAGGTATGCGGGTATGAAGCCCGGGAATTCATCCATACGTTCGGAGATCTGCACCTGTACCGGAACCATCTGGACCAGGCGAGGGAACAACTCTCCCGCACGCCCCGTCCTCTCCCGGTCATGAAGCTCAATCCGGAGGTAAAAACCATTGACGGATTCCATTATGAGGATTTTGAGCTCGTGGGGTATGATCCCCTGCCGCACATCAAGGCTCCCATCTCCGTTTAGAACATTCATCCCTTAATCCATCATGTCACAACCCGTTACTTATACAGGAGTGGTCGCCATGGCTCCCGACCGCGGCATTGGTTACCGGGGGGCGCTCCCTTGGCATTTGCCGGACGACCTCAAGACGTTCAAGCGCATTACGACGGGGCACCCCGTGCTGATGGGCCGGAAAACGTATGAGAGCATAGGCAGGCCCCTTCCCGGCAGGCAGAACATCGTGCTGACCCGTGACCCGGCGTGGACGGCGGAAGGCGTTCAGGTGGTTCATTCCGCAGGGGAGTTGGAATGTCTGGAATTGATGGACCCGGAAATCATGGTGATCGGAGGGGCGGAGATTTTTTCCCTGATGATGCCGGCCATGTCCCGCATGTGGGTTTCCAAAGTAAAGGGGGAATATCCGGCGGACACTTTTCTTCCTCCGTTTGAGAACCGGCTGGAGCGTGCCGTCCTGAAGGAACATTTTGAAGATTTTGACCTGTATTTGTACGAGCAGGTCAATTAGCCGCTCTTGTCCGTAACTCCGCGGGAGGCGCTGAAGCATAAAAAAGAAAAAGACGGGGCGGCCAGGGCCGCCCCGTCCTTCATGGAGCAGTTTTCCTTTACATTTATTCCGCCTTTCTGGCAAACAGGCCTTTCACCCATTCGCGGTAACGCTGGAACATGGCGTACAGGGCCGGAATGAACAGAATGCCCACCACTGTAGCGAGAATCATGCCGTAGAAGGTGGAGATGCCAATGGCTTTGCGGCTTGCCGCGCCCGCTCCGGAGGCGATGACCATGGGGAATACCCCGATGATGAAGGAAATGGCCGTCATCATCACGGCGCGGAAGCGCTGCCGGGCCCCTTCCAGGGCGGCTTCCTGGATGGGAACGCCGCGCTCCCGCTCCATCTTGGAGAACTCCACCATCAGAATAGCGTTTTTCCCGGCCAGGCCCACCAGCATCACCAGGCCGAGCTGAGCGTAAATGCTCAGGGGCGTGTTGCAGATAATCAGGCCGAGCAAAGCGCCCAACAGGGCGACGGAGACGGAGACAATGACGGAAATGGGAACCGTCCAGCTTTCATATTGCGCCACCAGGAACAGGTAGCCGAAGAGCAGGGCCATACCCATCAGCAGGACGATTTTCCCATCGTTCTGCCGTTCCTGATAGCTCATGTCCGTCCAGGTGATGGAGTAATTTTCCGGCAGCGGAATAGCCTCAATCTGGTTCATCAGCTCGCCGCTGCTGACGCCGGGTTTTGCCTGGGCGGTCACTTCTGCGGACATGAGCTGGTTGAAACGGGATATTTGCCGCGGCCCCACCATGTAAGACAGGGTGGCTACGGAGCTGAGAGGCACCATCTGGCCCTGATCGTTCTGAATGTAGGTGTTCATGATGTCATTGATGGTGGTGCGGTCCTCTGCCGCGGACTGCATCTTCACCTTGAACGTGTAGCCGATCAGGTTGAAATCATTGATGTACATGGAGGCCAGCTTGCTCTGAAGCGTCGTGAAGATGCGGCTGACGGGCACGTGCATGCTCTGCGCCTTTTCACGGTCGATGTTCAGGAAAAGCTGGGGGGTGTTCGCCTCATACGCGCTGCGGGCGTACATGGTTCCCGGCAGTTTGTTGATTTTGTCCAGCAGGTCGTTGGTCACTCGTTCTAGGTCTTTAGGAGTTTCCTCCCCGCTGGCCTGGAGCATGAAGGAGACGCCGCCCGTCAGGCCCAGCCCCATGATGGCGGGCGGGCTGAACACGGTGGCCTTGGCCGCCGGAATTTCATCACACAGGATGGAAGCTTTCTGCATGATGGAATCCAGGGAGAGCTCCGGCGTCTTGCGTTTGTCCCAGGGGTCAAGCTGGGCAATGCACATGCCCAGGTTTTCCCCGTTGCCGCCCATGAAGCTGAATCCGGAAGTGGAGGAAACCTGGCGCACGCCGGGGATGCTCATCAGCTTCTGTTCCGCACTGCGCATGGCCTGTTCCGTACGGCCCAGCGTGGCGCCAGGGGCCAGCTGGATATCACAGAAAACGGTGCCCTTGTCTTCCGGAGGAAGGAAGGATTTGGGTACGGTCTCAAACAGTTTCCAGTTGCCGACCAGGACAGCGGCCAGCAGAATCAGCGTAAGCCACGCGCGGCGCACCATGATGCCGGCGCATTTGATATAGCTTTTGCGCGCCCATTCCAGAGAGACATTGAAGGGGCGGAAGAGGCTGAACCTGCTCTGTTTCTTTTGCTTCCTTTTCAGCAGCAGAACGCACAGCGCGGGGCTGAGCGTCAGGGAATTGATGGCGGAAAGGCAGAGGGCCACGCACATGGTTACGGAGAATTGCATGTAAATGTTCCCTACCATGCCGCCGAAGAAGGCGATGGGCACGTAAATGGCGACCGTCACCAGCGTGGTGGCGATGATGGCGCCTGTAATCTGGTGCATGCTCTTCTTGGTGGCTTCTTCCGGCGAGAGATCCTCCGTCTCCAGAATGCGCATCGTATTTTCCACTACGATGATGCCGTCGTCCACCAGGGACCCGATTACCAGAATAAGGCCGAACATGGTCAGCACATTGATGGAAAAGCCCAGGGGCAGCAGAATGGCGAAGGTGCCTATCAGGGAGACGGGAATGGCGAGCGCCGGAATGAGCGTGGCACGCCAGTCCTGCAGGAACAGGTACGTGATGCCCACCACCAGAATCAGGGCGATGACAAGCGTTTCCACGATTTCCGCCATGGTGGCGGAAATGTATTGCGTGGGGTCGTAGCTCACGACGTAGCTCACACCTTCCGGAAAACGTTTTTCCAGCTTCTCCAGCGTGTCTTTCACGCCGTTCATGGCTTCCAGGGCATTGGCGTCATCCAGGCGGTACACAGCCATGTTCACGGAGTCTTCCCCGTTGTTGCGGCTGCTGCCCGTGTAGGTTTCCGCGCCCAGCTCAATGCGGGCAATGTCGTCCAGCCGGGTAACGTGGCCATCCTGGCCCGTGCGGACGATAATCTTGCTGAATTCCTCCACGGTCTGCAGTCGTCCGGTGACGTTCACCTTGTATTGGATGAAGTTGTTTTCCCCTTCCGAGCCGATGGAGCCGGCCGCGGCCTGAACGTTCTGCGCCTTGATGGCATTGGAAACGTCATCCGGCGTGATATTCAGGGCGGACATGCGCAGGGCGTCCAGCCAGATGCGCATGCTGTAATTTTTTTCCGGCATCAGGTTGACGGCGGAAATGCCCGGCACGCGGGCAACCTCATCCTTCACCCTGGTCTTGACGAAGTTGTTCAGCTCCAGGGAACTCATGCTGGTGGACCGGAAAGCGAAGAATCCCAGGATGTCAGAGGAGCGTTTCTTGATCTTGATGCCCTGGTCCGTCACCTCCTTGGGAAGTTTGTATTCCACCCGTTTCAAGGCGTTCTGAACGTTCACCATGTTGATGTCCGAATTCGTGCCGCTCTTGAACGTCAGGGACAGGGAATACCCGCCGGTGTTATCCGACTTGGAGGAAAAATAGAGCAGGTTTTCCAACCCGTTGAGTTCTTCCTCAATGGGGGAGGCCAGCGTTTCCATCACCACCTGGGCGCTGGCACCCGTATAGGTGGCCTGCACGTTGATGCTGGTGGGCGCGATTTCCGGATACTCCGCAATGGGGAGCTGGTTCAGGCAGATGCCGCCAGCCAGCATCATCAGGATGGCGATGACGATGGCGAATTTGGGGCGTTTGATAAACAGGTCCGCAATCATGGGTAGCTCAGTTTTGAACGGAATATACCGGATTCACCTTGGCGCCGGGACGCACCTTGTGCATGCCGTCGATGATGACGACTTCCCCTTCCTTAACGCCGGAACTGAAACACTGTTCATTATTGACCGTGTTGCCCAGCGTAACGTCCCGGCGTTCCACGACGCCCTGGTCGTTGACGATGTAAACGTAGCTCTTGTAGGCATCGTGCATCACGGAGGAAATGTTGGCAGCCGGGAAGCGGTCCACGTTTTTCTTGGAAAGATTAACCGTGACTACGCCGCCGGGCGTCAGCACGTCTTCCGGATTGGGGAATTTTGCCCAGACATTCAGGGTGTCCGTGGTCGTCTGGACGGTATTGTCCGTCATGAAAATCCTGCCCGGCTGGTCGTATGCCTTGCCGTTGGCGAGGTTGACGGACACAAGGGCGTCTTTCTTCATGTTTTCCTGGGTACCGAACAGGGAAAGGAAATCGCGTTCACTGATAGGGAACTTCACGTACACTTCATCGATGCCTGTAATGGTCACCAGGGAACCGGAGGTGGGGGTGATGTAATTGCCCGTGGAAAAGGTGACGCGGCCTGTGCGGCCCGTGATGGGAGCCGTGAGCCTGGTATAGTTAAGATCGTCCTTCGCTACCGTAATGGCGGCGTTTGCGGACTGGATTTCCGCTTCCAGGGCATGCATGGTGCTCTTGGCGTTTTCCACCGTGTCCATGGAGACGGATTTGGAGGCCAGCAGTCTGTTATAGCGTTCAAAACTATTTTTTGCGTAAAGCAGTTTGGCTTCAAGCTGGGCCTTTTTGGCTACCGCTTCCTCCACAGCCGCCCTGTAGCGCGTATCCTCAATTTCGAACAGGAGATCCCCCTTCTTCACGACCTTTCCTTCCCGGAAACGGGTGGCTACGATGTTGCCGGAGACGCGGGGTTGCACAGTCACCCGGTCAATGGCTTCCACCTGGCCGATGTACTTCTTGTTCACCGCGCTGTCAATAGCGGCGGCTTTCTGGACGAGTACGGTACTGGGTTTGGCTGCAGCCCCTCCCGGCGTTCCTTGGGAATAACCCGGAACAAACAGGGAAAAAAGCAGGCCGGAACCGGCCAGCAGGCGGAGGGGCGCCTTCCGATGATGCGTGTGTTTTTTCATATGGTATTATTTACTGTAAACGTGGTTGTAAAGGGTATCCACAATACGGCAGAAATTCTCCTTGTCCTCTTGCGACAGAGTGCTGAACAGGGTATCCAGTTTTTTCTTCATGCCGTTGAAAAGCATCTGGAACCTGGATTCGCCTTCCTCGGAAAGGCGGATGCACAGGGAACGCCTGTCGCGGGGATTCTCCTTGCGGTCGAACAGGCCTTTCTTCACCATGCTGTCCACCAGCAGGGAGGTGGAGGGAATGCTCATGCGGAGATAATGGGCAAGCTCTTTCAGGGGAATGCCTTCCTGGCGGTTGGTCATCAGGTGGTTCAGGGCACCCAGGGCGTTCATCTGCCGGACGGAAAGCCCCATGATTTTCTGGTAATGGCTCTGGTCCACCTCATTCAGGTTATCCCTTTTGAACTGGTGAAGGATCGTCTCGAATTTGTGAACGGAGGCTGTGATATCCGCGGCAGTCTGAAGCATGGGGGTGTTATGTCAAAACCGGTTAATTGTTGTCAAACTAAAACAAATAAAGTTGAGAAGTTATTGCTGTATTGAAATAAATCGGGTAACTGAAAAGTTACGGTTTCTTCACCGTACAAACCGCCGACGGTTGCAGAAGTTGCAAAAAAAGTCTTTTTTTCTTGTCACCGGGGTATAAAGGCGTGTATAAGCCTCCACGTCCCCGCCGCAAGGCAGGGACGGCATCCAAGGTTATGGAGCGGTAGCTCAGTTCGGTTAGAGCGCCAGCCTGTCACGCTGGAGGTCGCGGGTTCGAGCCCCGTCCGCTTCGCCACCTTGTTCAGGAAAAACAGCCGCCTCCGGGCGGCTTTTTTTCATTCGGACTTTTACTGTTCCTGCATTCCGTCTGCTGTTTCAAGAAAGCCGTTCGGGAGAACAGCGTTTTTCTGAGGCATTGGGACAGAATTTGCTTTTACGATTCGTTTCCCGGCGATTTTGCCTTGTCGCAACAGCAGCAAAGAGTACCGCATCCCTTCCGGTTTGCGGGAAAATGCCCGTTTTCCCTGCCCGTTGGAGAATTGCTTTCCTGTAGGGCGGGGGAGCGTGCTTGATTTAGGCGCAATCTTCCCTCATGATGTCGGCATGATTCTGGAACTGCACTCCCCGCTGGACATGCATCTTCACCTGAGGGACGGCGATATGATGAAGCTGGTCGCTCCGTTAAGTTCCGCCTCTTTTGCCGGGGCGGTCATCATGCCCAACCTGGTGCCTCCGGTGGCTGATGCGGGTGCGGTGCAGGCTTACCGGCAGCGGGTGCTGGACGCTTGCGGAGACGATGTATTCCAGCCGTACATGACGGCATTTTTTCGCTCCTATTCAGAAAAGGAATTGTCCCGGCTCAAGGAACTGGTGTTCGGCATCAAGCTGTACCCGGCAGGAGCCACCACGAACAGCGAGGGCGGCGTGAAGGCCATGAAGGATGCGGAAGCTACCCTGTCCATCATGCAGGAAATGGATATTCCTTTGCTGGTGCATGGCGAAAGCCACGGCTTCGTGATGGACCGGGAGGCCGAATTCCTGGATGTTTACCGTGATTTGGCTACGCGCTTCCCCCGGCTGACTATCTGCATGGAACATATTACCACGGCCGCCGCCGTGCAGCTGCTGGACGAATTTGAAAACCTGGCCGCCACGGTAACCCTCCAGCATCTTCTCATTACTTTGGACGATGTGGCCGGTGGCATGCTGAGGCCGCATCTGTTCTGCAAGCCGATCGCCAAAAGGCCGGAAGACCGGGAAGCCCTGTTGCAGGCTGCCCTTTCCGGGCATCCCCGCCTCATGTTCGGCAGTGACTCCGCCCCCCATCCCATCCATGCCAAGGAAGCGTGCGGATGCGCCGCCGGCGTATTTACCGCCCCCATCGCTCTTCCTCGTCTGGCGACCCTGTTTGACGAACACGGGGCCCTGGACCGGTTGCAGGGCTTTGTTTCCGGTCATGCCTGCGCTTTGTACGGGTTGAATCCGCCTGCCAGGACGGTCCGTCTACAGCGGCGTGAAATGCTGGTGCCGGACGCTTATGAAGGACATGGACAGAAAGTGGTGCCGATGGATGCCGGATGCACCATTCCCTGGAGACTGATATGAGGGGCTTTTCCAGGGGAAGATGACAGAAAGCTATTTAAGGGAACCGTCTTTATACTGGATATTCCGGGCAATCTCACTACAATCCCTGCCCATGGATCGGATTCGCGTTTATACGGGTGGAGTTGCTTCCTGTAATGGTTACCTCTTTAAGACGAGGGATAACGCTTACGTGGCGGTGGACGCTCCGTCCGGCTTTGCGGACTGGATCTATTCCAAAAAGCCCGATATCATTATCACGGATCTTCTCATCACCCACCAGCATTTTGACCATGTGGAGGATGCCTGCCGCATGCGCCAGATTTTCGACTGCCGCATTCATGCCGGGCAACCTTACAATGAAAGCCTGACGCTGGAAAAAATGGCCCGCGACGCCTGGGGGCTTCCCCTCAATGTTCAGCCGTTTGTGGTGGATGAAATACTTACTCCGGACATTCACACGGCGAATTGGGGCGGCCTGTTGTGGCATCTCCACCAGGTGCCCGGCCATTCTCCGGACAGCATTGTTTACGATTTGCCGGATGAAGGAATCATGTTCACAGGTGACGTCATTTTTGCCGGCTCCATCGGGCGGACGGATCTCCCGGGAGGAAACCTGCGCCTGCTGAAACAGGGCATTGAAAAGAAAGTGCTCAACCAGCCCGCCACGACCATGATTTTCCCGGGCCACGGTCCATATACCAACGTGAAAAACGAACTGCTGACCAATCCGTTCATCTCCTGACCGCGATTCCCGCGCCGCTGTACGGAATCGTGTTCTACTCTTTAGCAAGCATACAAGATCAATGTTATTTTCAGAATTAGGTTTATCGGAACCCGTCTTGAAGGCGGTGGAGAAATGCGGTTATGAACATCCCACCCCCATTCAGGAGCAGGCCATTCCCATCATTCTGGAAGGCAGGGACCTCATTGGGGCCTCCCAGACGGGGACGGGGAAAACCGCTGCTTTCGCCCTCCCGCTGCTGACAAGGATTCAGCCCATCGGCAAACCTCAGATACTGGTGCTGGAACCCACCAGGGAACTGGCCGACCAGGTGGCGGAATCCTTTGCCGAATACGGTAAATTCACCGGGTTGAAAGTAGCGTTGCTGTATGGCGGCGTGGGGTACGGAAAGCAGACGGAAGACCTGAAAAAAGGGGCGGACATCGTTGTGGCCACTCCCGGCCGGCTGGTGGACCACTTCTACCGCTGCACCATGCGCTTCGGAGAAGTCAAGGCCCTGGTTCTGGATGAAGTGGACCGAATGCTGGACATGGGGTTCCTGCCCATTGTCCGTAAAATCGTCAACCTCTGTCCGTGGGAAGGAAGGCAAACCCTCTTCTTCTCCGCCACCATGCCTCCGGTCATCGCGGGATTTGCCAAATGGTGCCTGACGGACCCTGCGGAAGTTACCATCGCCCGGCGTGAAGTGGCCGCCACCATCAGCCATGCCTTTTATCCGGTAGCTCTGGACCAGCGGGATGAACTGCTGTTGGCCCTGCTCAAGGGGACGGACTTCCGTTCCGTCATGATTTTCACCCGCACCCGCAAGGAGGCGGACGCGGTATGCGGCATGCTCAAGCATCATGGCTACCGCGGGGAGGTGGCCGTCATGCACTCCGACATTCCCCAGAAGGAACGCATGGAGGCGCTTAAGGGATTCAAGAGCGGAAAATATGATATTCTGGTGGCTACGGATGTGGCGGCGCGCGGCATTGACATCAGCGGTGTGACCCACGTCATCAACTACCGCGTTCCGGAAAACGCGGAAGACTATGTGCACCGCATCGGCCGTACCGGCCGCGCGGAAGCTTCCGGGGATGCGTTCACGATCATGACGGCGGATGAGCTGGACTTTGCTGCGGCTGTGGAAAATTTCATTGGGAAACCCATTGAACGCAAAAAACTGGACGGGTTCAACTACACGTACACCGCCCTGTTGGAAGACAAGCCCGTCAAATCCGTCCGCAAGCCCAAACCCGCAGGTCCCAAGCGCCGCAGGCGCTAAGGAGGGGGGGGAACATGATGTTTCTCTCTGATGGAATGAAGATCATCCCATGCGCATTCTTGCCATAGACCCGGCCATCCGCAACACGGGTTATGCCGTGGTGGAGGGGGATTACCGGCGCGCGCGCGCCCTGGACTATGGAACGCTATCCATTCCCCGGAGCGTGTCCCAGTCCGGCTGCCTGCTTGCCATCAAGCAGCATTTGGGCAATCTCATTGACAAATGGAACCCGGATGAAATGGCGGTGGAGCGCATCATCTATGTCCAGTCTCATCAGACGGCCATCACGATGGGTGCGGCCAAGGCGGCCGTGGTCATTGCCGCGGCGGAAGCCGGGCTGCGTATTATGGAATATTCCCCCAAAAGCGTGAAGCTCTCCGTCGTAGGGCGCGGGGCCGCTCAAAAAACGCAGGTCGCCTTCATGGTGCGGGCTCTTTTGGAACTCCGGGAAACGCCGGAATCCGATGCCGCCGACGCCCTGGCGATCGGCCTCACCCACCTCTTTTCTGCGGACCCTTTGAAGGCCCACATGATGGAGAGGAAATACATTTAGCAGTGATGAGAGATGAGTGTAAAAACCGTACTTGCAGCCCGCGGATTGAAATCTGACCGCCCGGCGCTGTTCTCTAATTACTGATTCAAGCCGTCAGGGCCTGAACGTCCTCCCTTTCCCGTCCTGCCACGCCTTGAGAAGGGAAGCATACATTTTGTTGAGCTGCTCCAGGGTAGCTACACGGAATTCCACGGTATTCGTATTCGGGTAAGCTTTTGCGACGGTTGTATCCGGGTCAATGCTGCCTCCCGTTGCCCGGTTGACGGCGCCGGCCCCAAGCTCCTTCGCACGGTCAGTCACATTCTTGATGGCGTTGATACCGGAATTTTGACCCAGCGTTTCCAGATAATAAAACTTGGTGGGCGTATTCCCCAGGGTAATCAGCGTTACTTCATACACTATGCAGGCATTGTCCAGAATATACCTGTGCTGCGCCACCGCTACAATCCGGCTGAGATGCACCACATACTGCCCCTCCGGAAAATTGCCTATCCAGAACTGGCTCTGGTTGTAGTCATCCGTGGACGGGACGGCGGCTCCTTTTTTGGACTGGGCGGAAAGTGGTGCGGCTGCACAAACAAATAGAGCTAAAACAGGAAGGAAGAATCGTTTCATGCTTTCTATTTAATATCAGCTCTTACTGTATGGGAAGGAAAAATCGTTGAATGTTTGCGGGGGAGAACATGTCTGTTCATGGATAAATGTCATCCCTTTTTCAGTTGCTCCCTTGCGCCGGAATACATGACTGTTTGAATAATATTTACTGGCACAGTTCATGATATTGATAGAAAATGCCAATACTCCTGTTTCCGGATGAAAAACCTGAAACGTACGTAAAAAGGTAATGGAATCAGGGTGTTATGGCATGGAAATTTCCATGGAACTTATCCATGCATCCGAGCAATTCCCTGAATTTATCCGTATTGCCTTCAATTTTAATCATGCCTTTGTCCAGAGCTGTCTTTAAGGGCATTGCCCGCATGGCGACCAGGGCGAAGTGGAGCCTGTCTCCGGTGATGACTGCGTCGGGATGTTTGACCAGTTTTCCTTCGCGGTACATCAGCACTTCGTTTTCAATCCAGAAGCCGTATGATCTTCCGTTTTGGGCAATCCAGTTGAAAGCCAGTTTTTTCCCTTTGGATTTCTCACTATTCAGGCTGACGCCCAAATAGTCGAACAGCAGTTCCGGAGTCAGGGCATATAAAGTGTCCGTCAACGTAAGTTCGCGGGAGTTTTTAAGCAGCCCGATTCCCGGTTCTCCGGCATTGACGAGAAGTTCATCGTTCCGGAATACGGGTTCCGTTTGATAACCGAACTGTTTCAACATATTTCTTACCAGATTCCTTATGTTTCCTCTTTTTAGATGGGCAGACATAACGTTCCTTAATGTCCCGGCGTCTTGACGATAGTCCTTTTGCCCGGTTATTTCCGGAGGGCTATTCCTGATTCTGCCGCTTTCCGGAATCGGATTGATTATTCCCTCAATTTCTGCGGGGGAATACCCTTTGCTAACCAGGTTCAATATCCGGTCATGCATGTATTTGCAGTTGCGGCATTCCCTGGCCAGGAACCGTTTGATATTTTCTTTTCCTATTCTGGGCCAATGGTGTTGTGAGAATAAAATCTCTATTTTGTCTTCATAACGCTGAATGGCTTGATCAAGGGCTTTCCACCTGTTTTTTGCATCCCTTATTTTGGATACTCCCAGAGTGCAGATATCATGTATGGCGCTTGCCGTGTCCTCTCCATAAAAAAGCGCCTTGAATTGGGGAAAATACATCAGTGCGGCAGAAGAGGCCCCCATTCCGGGAACCGCCATGAATTCCATTTCTATGCCGTCTATGTCCAGCCCGGATGCCGTTCTTTTGGTACTGGCAAAATAGTTGGTATGTGGATGTGCATCTACAACAGCCTTGACCGGCCGTTTTCCCGCCTTCCGGTAATAGAGGTCAAGACTCTCGGCCATGGTTTCTTTCGGGACGAAAGGGGCAATGATCATGATGCCTTCCCGTCCTTCAATAATAGTTATGTTCGGAAAACCTCCGCCGTGAATCTGGTAAATTCCTTTTGTGACTTCAGACAGCGCGTTTTTGGCATTGGGACGGGAAATGCTCCACGTAACCGGTTTGTCCCCGGGGCCTTGTTCCGCATCTTGAATGCCTTGACGGTCATTTTGATTCGCATCGTAAACTCCGGGAGATTTTTTGTTGTCTTCAACGGGATGCCTTAGCGCCTTTTTGGATTGTTTTGCCATACCGACGCCTGTACCGCCCCATGCAAATATTGCCAGAAGCGTGGCTGTCAAGTAGTTCATTTTTGTTTTCATGATCGGAGTTTTATTAACGGAACGCGTGAAAAGTAAAAGGCAGGCCGGTTCCCATATTTTACTTTGCAGGAACAATAGACTTGCCAATAAAGAACAATGTTCGAAAAATGGCAGTATGTTAATATCTGATTACTAAAGTTTTTAGCTGATTGGCCGGAATTCCTGCCGCAAACGGGAAGTTTTTCGTTTTTTTATACCGCTTATTCTTCTGGTGGAAGGCGGTTGATATTCGGTGTGCCTTGAAGTAGGGGGGAAAAATCTGTAAAAGGATTTTTTTGCCCGTTTTCAACGGGTTTATGGAAGGAACATGGCTGGAAATGCGGAAAAGGGTATGTTAATGAACAGGGCATGGAAAGATTGTATCGTCCGAATGTTGCGGGGATGATGGTCCGGCAGGACGGGAAATTGTTGATTTGCGAGCGTTCCGGGCAGAAAGGAGCCTGGCAGTTTCCCCAGGGCGGAATTGACCCGGGGGAAACGGCTTTGGAAGCCGTGCGGCGCGAGATTGGGGAGGAAGTGGGGTTTTTGCCGTCCCAGTATGATATTGTGGAATCCCGGCAGGGGTATCGTTACGATTATCCGCCGGAGGTGCTGGAGTATGTTCGTGAAAAGCGGCGGCAGCCTTTTGTTGGGCAGGCGCAGGAGTATTTCCTGTGTCGGCTGCATGCGGATGCTCCGGAACCCGTCCTGGATGACCGGGAGTTTTGCGACTACAAGTGGATAGCCCCAGCCGAATTTAAGCTGGAGTGGCTGCCGGAGTTTAAAAAGAAAGTTTACGCCAGGGTGCTGGAAGATTTCTTTAATGTCCGGGCGCGGGATAAGTGAAGTGGCTCAGCAGGTCATGTGCGGCGGAAACGGGGTCCATTTTGTCCCCCGCCACCATGTTTTCCAGAATGGGCATGCGGGACGCTACGGCGGGGTGCTGTTCAAAAGCGGTGAGCAGGGCTTCATGCACCAGGGACTGGACCCATGAAAGGGACTGGCTCCGGCGGCGGCTGTACCAGAATCCGGATTCCTTCATGCTGTCCCGGAAGTGGAAGAGCGTCTCTTCAATGGTGTCCAGGCCACGTCCCTCCAGGGAGGAACAGGTGAGGACGGAGGGCGTCCAGCCGGGAGTGGGGCTTTGCAGGTAGTGGAGTACCATTTTCAGTTCCTGGCAGTGGGCTGCGGCGCGCTGGCGGTTGTCGCCGTCATCCTTGGTAACTACTAGGATATCCGCCAGTTCCATGATGCCCCGCTTGATGCCCTGGAGATCGTCCCCGGCTCCGGTGATGAGCAGGAGCATGAAAATGTCCACCATGGAGCGCACCGTAGTTTCCGACTGGCCGACTCCCACGGTTTCAATGAGAATAATGTCAAAGCCCGCAGCTTCGCATGCAATCATGGTTTCACGCGTTTTCCGGGCTACGCCGCCCAAAGAGCCGCCGGAGGGGGAAGGGCGGATGAAGGCGTTTTCCTCTCCGGAGAGTTCCTCCATGCGTGTTTTGTCTCCCATAATGGAACCGCGGGAGACTGAAGAAGACGGGTCAATAGCCAGCACAGCCACCTTGAACCCTTTTTTGCACAGGTAAGTGCCGAAGGCTTCAATGAAAGAGGATTTCCCGGCGCCCGGAACGCCCGTAATGCCGATGCGGACGGCGTTGCCCGAATGGGGAAGGAGCCTAGAGATGAGGGCGCGGGAAGATTCCTGGTCCCGGACGGCATTGCTTTCTATCAGTGTAATGGCCCTTCCCAGCAGGGCGCGGTTTCCGGCCAGTACTCCCTGGGCCAGTTCTTCTACGGAAGGGCGGTGCGGACGTGCAAATTTGATGTTGCTCATGGGAAAGAGAGTGCGGATTATTTGAAAGGCGGTTCGTTTTCTTTGGTGCGCTCCATATCATAATTGAAGCGTTTGAGGATGAATTGACGGTGGTCGGCCAGCTTGCGCCGGAAGTTTTCCCAGGAGCGCACGCTCATCGGTGACCAGCCGGCTTCCGCAATGGCGCAGGCACGCGGATAGGCGCGGTAGAGAATGTGGTTCAGGGTAGGGAGATGTTCTCCCCACACGGTGCCCTGAACGCCGGTGATATGGTTTGTTTCCTTTTCTGGTCTGCCGTAGGCGGGGTCCAGCCTGTAGCTTTGCTCCAGCGTGGTGGTGGGCATCCATCCCCGGTTGCTTTGCCCTGGAAGTTGCGGATAGTCCAGGTAGCAGTGTTCCCCAGCAGCAATGATCAGGGAGAGCCCCTGCTTTTTCGTCTCCGTGATGGTGGACGGTGTCAGTCCCATGCGCCAGGTGAAGACGGTGTCTCCTTTGTTGTAGATGTTGGTCCTGGCCCACGGTTTTTCATACCATAGTTGGATGCGCTTGCCGTGACCAGCCAGCATGGAGGACATTTTTTTGATGAATTCCTTCAATTCCTCGTGGACGTCCTTCATGCCTTTTTGCTCCCGGTACTGGATGCTGAGGGGGCATTTGGCCCAGGTTTTTTCCAGGGGTGCTTCATCGCCGCCCAGATGGACGATGCCGGACGGGAAAATATCTTTGAGTTCCTTGAAAACAGCGGCATAAAATTTCCAGACTTCCGGTTTGTGCGGGCAAATGAGGTGGAGGGTGACGCCTTCATCGGTCTTCACTTTCGTATCCGGGTTCGGGAAGCAGAAGAATTCCGGGTAGGCTGCCGCCAGGGCTTGGTTGTGCCCCGGCACGTCTATTTCAGGGATGACCTCAATGCCGCGTGCTGCGCAGTACGCCACCAGCTCCTTCAGTTCCTGTTTGGTGTACATCCCTTCATGGGGAATTCCGTTGCGCATGCTTTCTTTCCGTTTGGAGGAGATGCTTTTGAGTTTGGGGTAGCCGGGCACCGGAAGACGCCACCCCTGGTCGTCCGTCAAGTGGATCTGGAGCTTGTTGAATTTGTAGTAAGCCATCATATCCACAAATTTTTTCAGATCGGCCGTGGGGATGAAAAAGCGTGCGGGATCTACCATGAGGCCTCGCCACGGATAGCGCGGCTTGTCCGTGATGACGCCGCAGGGGATGCCCCCCGGCTGTCCCGCCAGCTGGTCCCGGAGCTGGCGGAGGGTTGCCAGCCCGTAAATTCTGCCTTCCCTTCCTCCGGAAGCAAGGTGCGCCCCCTGCGGGGTGACTGTGAGCCGGTAGGCGTCCGTTCCCAGGGTCGGAACTTCCTGGTCGGAAAGAAGTTTCAAGGTTCTGGTACTGTTGTGCTGCAGCTCCGTTTTTTCCGGTTCAGGGATAACGCTGTATTTGTCCGCTGCGGCGGCACATGCCATGTGGGCGGAAAAAATGGCGCAGGCCAGGATGAGGGGCAGTTTAAACATCATGAAGAACTGTTTCGGAAAAGATTCTACCATGGTAAGGGATGCGTGATAAGGAAAAACGGTGAAATTACTTGTTGTTTTCCCAGCGGAAGGCCGGTTCATTCCCCTGAGTGCGCTCCATATCATAATTGAAGCGTTTGAGGATGAATTGACGGTGGTCGGCCAGCTTGCGCCGGAAGTTTTCCCAGGAGCGCACGCCCATCGGTGACCAGCCGGCTTCCGCAATGGCGCAGGCGCGGGGATAGGCGCGGTAAAGCAAGTGGTTCAAGTCCGGCAGGCGTTCCGCCCATACGGGGGCATGCACGCCCCGGATATGGCCTGCCTCTTTCTCCGGTTTTCCAAAAGCGGGATCCAGGTCATAACATTTTTGCAGGGTGGTGGTTTTCATCCATCCCCAGTTGCGCTGCCCCTGAATCTGGGGAAAATCCAGGTAACAGTATTCGCTGGAGGCCATAATCAGGTTCAATCCCGCCTTTTTCGTCTTCTCAATGGACTGGAGGGCCTGGCCTTGCCGCCATGCGTAAACCGTTTCCCCCGGATGGTAAATGCCGGCGTTCCCCTCGTACCAGAATTGCGGCGTTTGCCCGTTTTTGGCAAGCAGAGCTGCCGTTTTCGCAAAAAAGGCTTTCATCTGTTCCTGTTCGTCTTTCATGGCTGCCCTGGTCCGGGCTTCCCGGCACAGAGGGCATTTTTCCCAGAGTTCCGTGGGGGCCTCGTCCCCGCCCAGATGAACGATGCCGGACGGGAAGATATCCTTGAGTTCATTAAAGACGGAGGCATAAAATTTCCAGACTTCCGGCTTCTGGGGACAGACCAGTTCCTTGCTGTTTCCCGCTGTCGTCCGCACGTTCATGTCCGGTTTGGGGAAGCAGAAAAATTCCGGGTAGGCGGCATGAAGCGCCTGGTTGTGGCCCGGCATGTCTATTTCAGGGATGACCTCAATGCCGAGCGCTGCGCAGTACGCCACCAGCTCCTTCAGTTCCTGTTTGGTGTACATCCCTTCGTGGGGGATTCCGTCTCCGAAGCTTTCCTCCCGCCTGGATGCGACGCTTTTCAATTTGGGGTAGCCGGGCACGGGCAGCCTCCAGCCCTGGTTGTCCGTCAGATGCAGGTGCAGCCTGTTGAATTTGTAGTAGGCCATCATATCCACAAATTTTTTCAGATCGGCCGCGGGGATGAAATGCCGCGCGGGATCCACCATGAGGCCGCGCCACGGATAGCGCGGCTTGTCCGTGATGACGCCGCAGGGAATGCCCTCCGGCTGTCCCGCCAGCTGGTCCCGGAGCTGGCGGAGGGTTGCCAGCCCGTAAATTCTGCCTTCCCTTCCTCCGGAAGCAAGGTGCGCCCCCTGCGGGGTGACCGTGAGCCGGTAGGCGTCCGTTCCCAGGGTCGGAACTTCCTGGTCGGAAAGAAGCTGTAAAGTTTTAGCTGTTTCCTGCCTGAGTTCCGTTCTGGACGGCTCAGGGATAATGCTGTATTGGGCTGTTGCTTCTGCCGGAGGGGAGAAGGAGAGCAGAATGCCGCCGAGAATGGGTAAGGGCCGTGCCATATTTCCAATATAAACGGGGAGGAAACAGATTCTGTCAAAGAATCATCTTTTGCTTCCAGATTTTTTGCCGTCTCCTTGTTGTCCGGCGCGGAATCGGTAATAGAAAGAAAATAAAAAGACCGCCTCCGGAGAGACGACCTTTTTATTAGAAGTGGTAGCCCTATGAGGACTCGAACCCCAAAATACGGAACCAGAATCCGCTGTGTTACCGATTACACTATAGGGCTATGTAACGGGCGCTTTTGTGCGCGGGCGCATTAAAGCGGAAGAGGCCGTTTTTTGCAAGTTTTTTTTTACTCAAAGATATGTTTTGATTGGAAAAAGGCTGTACAGGTAAGCGGCAGGCTGTTTTTTCCGGAATTATCCGGCCAGGCTTTTAAAGTACGCCTGTACGTGTTCCTCCGTGATTTGCTGGCGGTGCGCCTGTTCATGCCTGCCCTGGGACTGCTTCCATGGGGAGGACGGGGCGGTGTTGATGCGTCCGAGCTGCTGGGCCGTATATTTGCCATAGACGTTCCAGATATGCTCCAGAAAGGGGATAATATCCGTTTCCTCCTCCAAAGGGGGCTGGCGGCGGCTGGGATGCTCTATGGAAGAGTAGGGCGGCTGATCCTTGTATTCATGATAAATGGAAGGGAGTACCGGACCGGAAGGCCAGGCTTCCACCCGTTCATTGATCAGGAAAGCGCCAGTCCGGTGCAGATGCCACCAGTCCGCCAGAATGACCAGATGGTTCAGTTTGACGGGCGTCAGGATGAGCCCCTTGGCGTTCGCCTGCTGAATGAACCAGTTGCAGAGTTTTTGCGTGGTAGTGGAGTTTGCCATGTTGAAATGGGTTGCCTCCATTATAAAAGGCCGCAGGTATTTCTCAACACTAAATCCGCTTGAGGTTCCGGCGCTCTTGCGGTCGGCATAGGCAAATGGCTGTGCCGGGATTCGTCAGGTCCCCGGCATGCCGCTTCCTGCTCCGCAGGCGGAATGCCTGAAAATATGGCGCAGGTTGTTCTAGCGGGGAGGGTGCCGGAGGTTCCCCTCTCCCGGGCAGCTCCTGGTGATGTGCTTCCCCTTCCGGAGATTTCCGGGTCAGGCCGTGTGCATGGCAGCGGAGTTGCTTTCCGGGGAAGAGAAGACTGTCAAAGGGAAAGAAAGCGCGCTCTGCAGACAACGTCTTCCGGAGAAAGGGCGTAAAGGCTGTCCAGCAATGATACGGCAAAGGAACCGGGGGAGGGGCTTTGTTCAAAGGCCATTTCTCCGGCAATGCCCATGAGTACGGCCGTGGAAACGGCCGCCTGCAGGGGGGTGGGGGAGACGGCGGCGCAGGCGGCGGACAGGGCTCCCATGGAACAGCCCACGCCCGTGACCCGGGACATCATGGCGTGGCCGTTTTCCGTGGCGGTTACCTGGCGGCCGTCCGTGGAATAATCCGTACGCCCCGTAACGAGCACGGCCGCCCCCGTGTGCAGGGCCAGTTCCCTGGCCGCATGCAGGGCGTCTGCGCTGGAGCTGGTGCTTTCCGGACCTTTCGTGACGGAGGAATAGCCGGCCAGGGCCATGATTTCAGAAGCGTTTCCGCGGATGATGCGGGGGGATTGTTCCTTCAATTGCTCCGCCAGCCGCGTGCGCAGGGAAAGAGCCCCTACGGCCACAGGATCCAGCACCCAGGGGATATTCAGCCGGTTGGCTTCCCGCACCGCCGTTTGCATGGCGGCTCCCTGTTCGCGCGTCACGGTGCCCAGGTTGACCAGCAGGGCGCCTGTTCCGCTGCGGAGCATGTCCACCGCTTCTTCCGCGTCGTTGAGCATGGCGGGGACGGCGCCTATGGCCAGCAGGAGATTGGCCGTCAGGGGCTGGACGACGGAATTGGTCAGGGAAAGAACCAGCGGGGCCGTTTCCCGGATTTTTTCCAAATCGGCGGTAACGGCTTGAACAAGGTCTGTCGATGAAAGCATGGCGTTAACAAGTGCTTGATTGTCCAGTGTTTCCTGCGGTCCGTCCGTCAGGCAAGAGCCCGTGCGGCGGCTTCCGGATTCTCCGCTCCGCAAATGGCGGAGACAACGGCAATTCCGGAGGCGGTTCCCGTGGCGCGCACTTGACGGGCCCGTTCCGCGTCCAGGCCGCCGATGGCGACAACGGGCAGGGGAGATTGGGAAGCCAGAGCGGCGAAGCCTTCCACGCCCAGCACGGGAGGGGCGTTCAGCTTGGAAATGGTGGGAAAGACGGGGCCCATGCCCAGGTAGTCCACCAGGGAGGCATCCACGGCGCGGAGCTGTTCCTTATTGGAGACGGACAGTCCCAGGATTTTATCCGGGCCGATCATGGCTCTGACGGATGGAACCGGAAGATCCCTCTGGCCGATGTGGACGCCGTCTGCTTCCAGCGCCAGAGCCAGGTCAATGCGGTTGTTGACGATGAAGGGAATACCGCGGGAAGCCAGGAAATCCCGTATGGGCAAAGCTTCCCGGTAACAGGTTCCCGCATCCGGATTGGTGGAGCGGTACTGCACGATGGTAACTCCTCCGTCCGCCGCTTTCCGTACGGTTTCCAGAAGGCTGAGGCAGCATTTGGATGCTTCATCCGTGACCAGGTAGAGATGGAGATTGAATTTTTTCATGGCAGGGAATGGAAGGAATCAGTCCGTAAACAGAGGGGTGGAAAGATAGCGGTCCCCCGTGTCCGGCAGCAGGACGACGATGGTCTTTCCTTCATTCTCCTGGCGCCGCGCCACCTGTGTAGCGGCCCAGAGAGCTGCTCCGGAGGAAATGCCCGTCAGCACGCCGTCCGTGCGCGCCAGTTCCTTCCCTGTGGAGAAAGCGTCTTCATTGGTGACGGCGATGACTTCATCGTACACGGAGGTGTCCAGCGTTTCCGGCACGAAGCCCGCGCCAATGCCCTGAATCTTGTGGGGGCCGGCTGTGCCCTGGGTCAGCACGGGGGAGGAGAACGGCTCCACAGCCACGATCCGGATGTCCGGATTACGGGATTTAAGGTACTTGCCCACGCCTGTGATGGTGCCTCCGGTACCCACTCCCGCCACAAAAATATCCGCTTTGCCTTCTGTATCATTCCAGATTTCCGGGCCCGTGGTGCGGAAATGCGCTTCCGGGTTGGACGGGTTGGCGAACTGGCCGGGGATAAAGCTGTTGGGCAGTCCCGCGGCCAGTTCCTCCGCCTTGGCGATGGCTCCCTTCATGCCCAGCGCGCCGTCCGTCAGCACCAGTTCCGCGCCGTAGGCTTTCAGGAGGTTGCGGCGTTCCACGCTCATCGTCTCCGGCATGGTCAATATAATCCGGTACCCGCGTGAAGCGGCCACCGCCGCCAGGCCGATGCCCGTGTTTCCGCTGGTGGGCTCAATGATGACGGAATCCGGCTTCAGCTTCCCGGCGGCTTCCGCCGCATCAATCATGGCTTGGGCAATGCGGTCTTTCACGCTGCCGGCAGGGTTCAGGTATTCCAGCTTGGCCAGGAGCGTGGCGTTCAGGCCATTCCTGCGTTCGTAATTGGTCAGTTCCAGCAACGGGGTGCCGCCGATCAGTTCCGTAATGTTTTTGTAAATTCTCATGGCTTGTAGGAAAAGAGCGTTGCTGCCGTTAAATCGTTAGAGAATGGCGCGGAAGCCTTGTTCCAGATCTTCCAGAATATCGTCGATATGTTCCGTCCCGATGGAAAGCCGCACGGTGGATGGCGTAATGCCTCCCGCCTTCAGTTCCTCCTCCGTCATCTGGGAATGGGTGGTGGAGGCCGGATGAATCACCAGGGACTTGACGTCCGCCACGTTCGCGAGCAGGGAGAATAGTTCCAGGCTTTCGCAGAACTTGCGAGCTTTTTCCGCGCCACCCTTGATTTCAAAGGTGAAGATGGAGCCGCCCCCGTTCGGGTAGTATCTCTTGTAAAGGTCGTGGTCCGGATGGTCCGGCAGGGAGGGATGGTTCACCCTCTCCACCTGGGGATGGGAGGCCAGATAGTCCGCTACGCGCAGGGCGTTCTGCACATGGCGTTCCACCCGCAGGGAGAGTGTTTCCAGCCCCTGGAGCAGCAGGAAGGAGTTGAACGGGCTGATGGTGGCTCCCGTATCCCGCAGCAGGGTGGCCCGGATTTTGACGATATAGGCCAGATTGCCGCATACCTCAGCGAACACGGCTCCGTGGTAATTGGGGTTGGGCTTGCTGATGCCGGGGAACTTGTCGTTCTGCGTCCAGTCGAATTTACCGCCGTCCACAATCACGCCGCCCATCACCGTGCCGTGGCCGCCGATGAATTTGGTAGCGGAATGCACCACGATGTCCGCTCCGTGTTCCAGGGGGCGGAACAGGAAGGGCGTGGCGAACGTGCTGTCCACAATGAGCGGGATACCGTGGGCGTGCGCCACTTCCGCCAGCGCTTCCATATCCACGATGTCGCAGTTCGGGTTGCCCAGGCTTTCCACGTACAGGGCCTTGGTATTGTTCCGGATGGCCCTGGAAAAATTCTGAACGTCCCTTGCATCCACAAAAGTGGTTTCTATGCCGGCGTCCGCCAGCGTATTGGCAAAGAGATTATACGTCCCGCCATATACGGTGGAAGAAGAAACGATGTGGTCCCCGGCCCGGGCGATGTTCTGGATGGCATACGTGACAGCAGCAGCCCCGGTGGAGACGGCCAGCGCGGCCGCCCCTCCTTCCAGGGAGGCGATGCGTTTTTCAAAAACATCTGCGGTAGGGTTCATCAGGCGGTTATAAATATTGCCCGGCTCCGCCAGGGCAAAACGGCCTGCCGCCTGTTCCGAGTCTTTGAAGACATACGAAGTGGTGGCGTAAATAGGCACGGCGCGCGCATCGGTGGCCGGATCCGGACTTTCCTGACCCACATGGATCTGGCGTGTTTCAAATCGATGGTTCTTACTCATGGTTTTTATATTCCTATCGGAAAACTAGGGAATAAATAATGAAAAGGAAAGCAGATGTCAAGCTCCGGGTAAAAAAAACGGGACATGGGCCGGAATGGGAAAGGAAGGGGAAATGTTCAGGCCCGCGGCCGCTGCTTAAATGCCTGCTCCGTAGTCGCAGCCGATTTCCTTCTGCTGCTCGGCCAGATCTTCCAGCGTTACGCGGCGCAAATAATTCTCAATGACTTGTTGCAGCCCGCGCCAGAAAGGCAGCGTGGCGCAGCCGGCCGCCCGCGGGCACGGATTCTCGTGGGAAGCCGTGCAGGAAAGGGGCAGGAGGGAGCCTTCCGTCAGTTTTAGGATATCTTCCGTAGTATATTCGCGCGGATGCCTGGAAAGGCGGTATCCGCCGGCCTTTCCCCGGAAGCTCTGGACGAATCCCGCTTTCAAAAGGATGGCGATAATCTGTTCCAGATAACGTATGGTAACGTCCTGCCTGGCGGAAATTTCCTTCAGGGAGATGTAACCCTCGTCGCGGTGCTGGGCGAGGTCAATCATCAGGCGCAGCGCGTAACGTCCTCTGGTGGAAACCTTCATCATACTGGCTAACTAAACGATATTTCTGTCTGTCCGTCAATCGGGAAAGAAGCCCCCAGAAATGGGCGGCCGGCGTGGCCCTTTTCCCTCCTGCCTGGTTTAGTGGGTATAGTGGCGGGGTACCCGGGGGCCTATTCCGGTAAAAATCTCCCAGGAAATGGTGCCGGCCTTTTCCGCCAGTTCCGTCACGGGGATATGCGGCCCCATGATCTCTGCAGTCATGCCCGGTTCCGCGTGCGGCACCCGGCTGACGTCCACCATGATCTGGTCCATCGTCACGCGCCCGAGAAGGGGGCAGGAAACGCCGTCCACCATGACGCGGGCGCCCTTGTGGGCCAGGGAACGCAGGTAGCCGTCCGCATAGCCTATGCCTACGGTCGCCACCCTGGTGGGGTGGTCTGTCACAAAGGTGCCCCCGTAGGAAATGCCGTGGCCTTCCGGCAGCGTGCGCACTACCGTCAGGCGGGAAAAAAGGGCCATGGCCGGCTTCAATTGCGCGGCCCATGGGGAGGGAATGGGGGAAAAACCGTACAGCACCAGGCCGGGGCGGCACATGTTGTTGGAGGGAATTTCATAATCCAGGGAGGCGGCGCTGTTGGCCAGGTGGCAGTACTTTAAAGGCAGTTTTTCCCGGATGCGGGCGGCCATCTGTTCAAAGCGGGAGATTTGCCTGAGCGTAATCTCCCGGTCCTCGTCCGCGCAGGGAAGGTGAGCGCCCAGGCCTTCCAGATGCAGGTTATCCAGTTCTCCCAGGCGGGAAAGCAGTTCTTCAAGCTGGTCCGGCAGGAATCCGCCGCGGCCCATTCCCGTATCCACGGAAAGGTGGATGGGCAGCGTCTTTCCGTACAGCCGCGCCAGGGAATTGTAATGCGCGGCTTCCTCCATGGTGGAAATGAAGGAGCGCCAGCCGTTCAGCACGATTTCCTCCCGTTCCTCCGGGAACGCGGGGCCCAGGATGTAAGGGCGGGTGCGGCAGCCCGCCTGGCTGATGCGCCGGGCTTCTCCCACATTGGCCACCCCGAAGAAAGCGATGCCTTCCGAATCCAGCGTGCGGCAAACCTGTTCCAGGCCGTGGCCATAGGCGCCGGCCTTCACGACGGGCATGTAATATTCCCCTTTGGCCGCCTGTTTGACGACATTCAGGTTATGGCGGATGGCCCCAAGGTCGATTTCGGCCCAGGCGCGGGGAGGGCTGGTTGCTGGCATGGTTGGAGAATGGCGGAAAGGTTGAAAAAAGAGGGGCGACGGACGCTCCCGGCGCAGGGGATTGTCCGCCTTTGACCGCGCAATTCCAGACGGATTTTTGTCAGTCTTTCGAACTTTCAGAAGGTGTAAAAACTGCCATGTGCTGAAACACATGGCAGTTTGATAAAAATGCTTTTGTTACCGGTGTGACTGGCTGGCAGTCAGGAAAATCGGTTTGCATTTCAAATTTTGTCTTGAATCCGTTGGGAATTAAAGTGATGTTCAGATGTTTTGTCAACTGTTTTTTTCTGAATGGAATAATTTTTAAAATACTTGATGGAATGCAATATTGGCATATAATATGAATTAAAGCAGTTTTTTTGTGATGTCGCGTTCTCTCACTTTTTCGTTTGATATTGGTTATGCATCCATTGGATGGGCTGTCATTGCTTCCGCATCCCATGATGATGCGGATCCCTCGGTTTGCGGTTGCGGTACGGTTCTGTTTCCGAAAGATGATTGTCAGGCATTTAAAAGGCGTGAATACAGACGTTTGAGACGCAATATCCGCTCCCGGCGCGTTCGCATCGAGCGTATCGGCAGATTGCTGGTTCAGGCGCAAATCATCACGCCGGAAATGAAAGAAACTTCCGGGCACCCCGCTCCCTTTTATTTGGCGTCAGAAGCGTTAAAAGGGCATCGAACTCTCGCCCCGATTGAGCTTTGGCATGTTCTCCGCTGGTATGCTCATAACAGAGGGTACGACAATAATGCCTCATGGTCTAACAGCCTTTCAGAAGATGGCGGGAACGGTGAGGATACCGAGAGAGTGAAGCATGCTCAAGATTTGATGGATAAACATGGGACGGCGACCATGGCGGAAACCATTTGCCGGGAGTTGAAACTGGAAGAAGGCAAAGCGGATGCTCCGATGGAGGTTTCAACGCCGGCTTACAAAAATCTCAATACCGCCTTTCCTCGCTTAATCGTGGAAAAGGAGGTACGGCGCATATTGGAGCTTTCCGCGCCTCTGATTCCTGGGCTGACTGCGGAGATCATAGAGTTGATTTCGCAGCATCATCCTCTGACAACGGAACAGCGCGGCGTGTTGCTTCAGTACGGGATAAAATTGGCTCGGCGTTATCGTGGAAGTCTTTTGTTCGGGCAGTTAATCCCCCGTTTTGATAACCGCATCATCAGCCGCTGCCCTGTCACGTGGGCGCAGGTGTATGAAGCTGAGTTGAAGAAAGGCAATTCTGAGCAAAGCGCCCGTGAACGGGCAGAAAAACTATCCAAGGTGCCCACGGCGAATTGCCCGGAATTTTATGAATACCGCATGGCCCGGATTTTATGCAATATCCGCGCAGACGGAGAACCTCTTTCTGCAGAGATACGCAGAGAATTGATGAATCAGGCCCGACAGGAAGGCAAGTTGACCAAAGCCTCTCTGGAGAAGGCTATTTCTTCCCGTCTGGGAAAGGAGACAGAGACTAATGTAAGCAACTATTTTACTTTGCATCCTGACAGCGAAGAGGCTCTTTACCTGAACCCTGCCGTGGAAGTTCTGCAAAGAAGCGGCATCGGGCAAATTCTTTCGCCGTCTGTGTATCGAATTGCCGCCAATCGCCTGCGTCGCGGGAAGTCCGTTACTCCAAACTATTTGTTGAATTTGCTTAAGTCTCGTGGGGAATCTGGCGAGGCGTTGGAAAAGAAAATAGAGAAAGAATCTAAAAAGAAAGAGGCGGATTATGCCGACACTCCGTTAAAACCCAAATATGCGACGGGGCGTGCGCCGTATGCCCGCACCGTCTTGAAAAAAGTGGTGGAAGAAATTCTTGATGGAGAAGATCCGACGCGTCCTGCCCGGGGGGAAGCGCATCCGGATGGGGAACTGAAAGCGCATGACGGTTGCCTGTATTGCCTCCTTGATACGGATTCTTCCGTGAATCAGCACCAGAAAGAGCGCCGTCTTGATACGATGACCAACAACCACCTTGTGCGTCACCGTATGTTGATTCTGGATCGCTTGCTGAAGGATCTGATTCAAGATTTCGCTGACGGGCAAAAAGACAGAATCTCCCGCGTTTGCGTGGAAGTTGGCAAGGAGCTGACGACGTTTTCCGCCATGGACAGCAAAAAGATTCAGAGAGAACTAACTCTGCGCCAGAAAAGCCATACGGATGCCGTCAATAGATTAAAACGGAAGTTGCCGGGGAAAGCGCTTTCTGCCAACCTGATACGCAAGTGCCGCATTGCCATGGACATGAACTGGACATGCCCGTTCACCGGCGCAACGTATGGCGATCATGAGCTGGAAAATCTGGAGCTGGAACATATCGTGCCCCATTCTTTCCGGCAGTCTAACGCGCTTTCTTCTCTGGTTCTTACCTGGCCGGGAGTCAACAGGATGAAAGGTCAGCGCACCGGGTACGACTTTGTGGAGCAGGAGCAGGAGAATCCTGTGCCGGATAAACCCAACCTGCATATTTGTTCCCTGAATAATTACAGGGAATTGGTTGAAAAGTTGGATGACAAGAAGGGGCATGAAGATGACCGCAGGCGCAAAAAGAAGCGCAAAGCCTTACTGATGGTGAGGGGATTGTCTCATAAACATCAATCACAAAATCACGAGGCCATGAAGGAAATAGGCATGACGGAAGGCATGATGACGCAGAGTTCCCACCTGATGAAACTGGCATGCAAGTCTATTAAAACCTCTCTGCCGGATGCGCACATCGACATGATTCCCGGCGCTGTTACTGCTGAAGTTCGCAAGGCGTGGGATGTTTTTGGGGTCTTCAAGGAATTGTGCCCGGAGGCTGCAGACCCGGTCAACGGCAGGATTATTAAGGAAGATCTGCGTTCTCTCACGCATCTGCATCATGCCCTGGATGCCTGTGTGCTGGGGCTTATCTCAGAAATTATTCCTGCGGACAGAAAAAACGTGTTGAGACGTGCCATTATCAAGCGCCGTCTGGATCAAAAGATGAAACAGGACTTCCTGGAACTCAGGAAGAAACGTTATTATAAGTTGCGTGAGAAGGATGGCCAGACGGGAGCATCATTGGTGGATTTGCCTAATGGGATAAAAGAAAATATCCGCGAGAAATTGATGGAGCAGAGGGTCATTCAGCATGTCCCTGCAGACATGGGCGGCGCTTTACTCAAGGAAACCATGCAGAGAGTGCTTTCTGTTGATGGAAGCGGGGAGGATGCCATGGTTTCTCTTTCCAAAAAGAAAGATGGGAAGAAGGAAAAAAATCAGGTAAAAGCAAGCAAATTGGTCGGAGTGTTTCCAGAAGGCCCGTCAAAATTGAAGGCTCTCAAGGCAGCCATAGAAATTGATGGCAATTATGGAGTGGCGTTAGATCCCAAGCCGGTGGTGATCAGACATATTAAGGTGTTTAAGCGAATCATGGCTTTGAAAGAACAGAACGGCGGCAAGCCGGTGCGCATTTTGAAAAAAGGCATGTTGATTCATTTAACCTCCTCCAAAGATCCCAAGCATGCAGGTGTATGGAGAATTGTATCCATCAAGGATGGAAAAGTTGGCGTAAAATTAGATCTTCAAAGAGCGCATTGCGCTGCACCTACTAACAAAAAGAATGAATGTAATTGGCGTGAAGTAGATCTCATTTCTTTATTAAGAAAATACCAGATGAAAAGATACCCCACTTCTTATACGGGAACTCCACGATAAGGCGTTTTACATGTCATACCATATTCTGAGCATAGATGCCTGCACATGCCATCTGAGCTGCGACAAGGGTCAGCTCAGATGCGTGGATGGAGAGAATCCTCCCCGGACGATTCCGCTGGAGGATGTGGGGGCTGTTGTGCTCAGTTCTTTTAAGGCGACGCTCACGAGCAATTTGCTGATAGAACTGGCCAGGAAGAGAATAGGGTTCGTGCTGTGTGAAAGCTACAGGCCTGCCGTGCTGCTTCTGCCGGCGGATCGAGCTACGGATACCGCTCTGTTAAGACATCTGGCGGATATGCCGGCCCGTTTGCGGAACCGCCTCTGGCAAAAGACTCTGGATGCCAAGTGTGGGAATCAGATGGCGCTGGCGCAGGCATGGAATCCGCATCATCCCGCCATTGTGGAGCTGAAGAGAATGGCCGTGACGGAAAAGACGGCGAGGGAAGCAGAGTGCGCCCGCCTGTTCTGGAGCGTATTTGCGGATACATGGGCAAACTCCGATTTTCGCAGGGGACGTCATGAGGAGGGGTTTAATAACCTCTTCAACTATGCGTACGCTGTTCTGTTGTCTTGCGTATTGCAATATCTCTTTGCGCTGGGGCTGGATCCCTGCTTCGGCATTTTTCATCAATCCCGGGAACATACGGCGCCTTTGGCTTATGATCTGATGGAACCCTTCAGGCCTGCCTTTGACGCCAATGTGGCCCGTTGGATTCATTTGTGCCTGCAGGAAGGAAAAACAGAAGAGAGAGCAGGAGAAATCACCCGTGAGTTCAGGCGACATATTACAGCTACCTTGCAGGCTTCTGTTATGCACCAGAACAAACAGATGCCGTTGAAAGCGGCGGTAGAGGCCGTTTGCCGCAGTTTCCGTAAAGCAGTTCTTGCCGGGCAATCCGGACCGTATGAACCATGGCATATGACAACTATAAAATGGGCTGGCTAGTTGTGTTCTTTGATCTTCCCACAACCACGCCGGAAGATAAAAAAAACTATCAGTATTTCCGTAAGGCTCTTTTAGAAGACGGCTATACGATGATTCAGTATAGCGTCTATGCCCGCGCGTGCGTTACTCAGGAAAGAATAGCTACCCACTCCCGCAGAATCCAGAAAATGATACCGCCTGATGGTTCTGTCCGCTGTCTTTTCGTTACGAATATCCAGTGGGATAAGATGTTCGTTTTTCATGGCAGGTCTTGTCCCCGACAGGAGGTTTCCCTGCCTCAGCAGATGCTCCTCTGGTAAAAATATCGGACGCCGTATTTTTTTATAAGTCGCTGAACATAAAAATAAGGCACAGTATGTATTGTACTGTGCCTTATTTTGGATTCAAGGCAAAACATCAGAGCCAAAGCGTGACCACGTTGCCCAATTGTACTGTGCCTTATTTTGGATTCAAGGCAAAACTGTTGTTGATTGCGGAATAGATCTCCCATAATTGTACTGTGCCTTATTTTGGATTCAAGGCAAAACCACGCCGAAAACATGGACATCAGTGAATGGATTGTACTGTGCCTTATTTTGGATTCAAGGCAAAACATACGTCAGAATATTCTTCATTGAGAATTTATTGTACTGTGCCTTATTTTGGATTCAAGGCAAAACACAAGTCCGAGCAGCTGCGTCTGCGTGGGAATTGTACTGTGCCTTATTTTGGATTCAAGGCAAAACCATCGCCGGAACGGGCTCCCTCGAGTCCTATTGTACTGTGCCTTATTTTGGATTCAAGGCAAAACTAAAATAATCGCCGCCCCGGACATGGACAATTGTACTGTGCCTTATTTTGGATTCAAGGCAAAACATCAGAGCCGAAGCGTGACCACGTTGCCCAATTGTACTGTGCCTTATTTTGGATTCAAGGCAAAACACGGCCTGCGCCTGGAACTTTTCCCGGCAAATTGTACTGTGCCTTATTTTGGATTCAAGGCAAAACCAAGTCCCAGCCGGAGCCTATGGCCGTCAATTGTACTGTGCCTTATTTTGGATTCAAGGCAAAACTCATCAAAAATAATGCTAACTTATATTCATATTGTACTGTGCCTTATTTTGGATTCAAGGCAAAACCATACAACATGCGAGCCGTAGCGGGTTCGGATTGTACTGTGCCTTATTTTGGATTCAAGGCAAAACTAAAGACGGTGGTTATTATACACCGGCTGTATTGTACTGTGCCTTATTTTGGATTCAAGGCAAAACTATGGACGGACGGGTCAGCTCTTGGAGACGATTGTACTGTGCCTTATTTTGGATTCAAGGCAAAACGACCGCATGAAAGCTATCGAGGATAAGCTTATTGTACTGTGCCTTATTTTGGATTCAAGGCAAAACTGGGGTCTGCCTTTATCATTACGGAATGCTATTGTACTGTGCCTTATTTTGGATTCAAGGCAAAACTGAAACTGGTGAGAACGTCACAGGAGAGGAATTGTACTGTGCCTTATTTTGGATTCAAGGCAAAACTATTCTCGAATAGCTGACATGTTGGCATCAATTGTACTGTGCCTTATTTTGGATTCAAGGCAAAACAATTTCTTTAAGTCCTTCTTTATATTATCCATTGTACTGTGCCTTATTTTGGATTCAAGGCAAAACTATTTCCGTTTAAGTCTATCCTCTGCGTTCATTGTACTGTGCCTTATTTTGGATTCAAGGCAAAACAAAACAATTTGCATGCCCTTACTCTCATCGATTGTACTGTGCCTTATTTTGGATTCAAGGCAAAACTGATGCGGGGGCGGTTGGTCAGGGCGAATCATTGTACTGTGCCTTATTTTGGATTCAAGGCAAAACCACCGGGACGGCTCAAACTACCGTTCTTTTATTGTACTGTGCCTTGTTGATTTCTGTCACATCAAGAAAAACACCTGCAAACGGCAGAATGTATCCAGTGCAACGAGATTTTTCATTCCCAGGGTTTCCCAGAGGTAATTGGAAAAATTAGAATAATGAATAACTACGAAAGGCATCAAACAATATGGAGAAAAGCATAGACGCAATTTTTCCAATAGCTCCCATGCTCAACATGTCAATCTTCTTGCTTTTCGCGTTTCTTGTTCTTCCACCCTAGCAAGCAAATTATGATGATCAAGGCCGCCATAAAAGCGCCGCATCCGAAGAAAAATGTTTCAGCGCAAATCCTAAGCCATTCAGGATGGCAGATGAGCATCCAAACTAATAAAAACCATGCGACAATGCCCAATACTAATGGCCGGACGTTTCTCCCCTCCTCTTTTTCGTCGTTTCGCCTGCATTGTTTTATTTCCTTCAGACATAAAACTATAAATAGAGTCAGCCACGTTAGAATATAAATGGCTACGCATTCTAAATCGGAGAACCCGAACATCCCCGCAAAAATAAAAAGCACCACGAAAGGCCCTGATAATAGCCATAGCGGAAAAAACGCCCCCCATAAATCATCATTATCATCGCAACTATTATTTATTTCCTTCATTATCAATTCCTTTTTGGAAGTATATTGTGATTTTTTTCCGGAATTATTCAAGAATAATCTTGCTATAAGATTTTCAGAATATTCTGTCTATTGACTGCCAGTAAATTACTCCTGCGCAAAACCAGAAAGATCAATGCAATAAGACTAAAGTAAATAATTCCGTTTTTTTAAACAATAGGAATTGTACTGAAGAGTTTTTCTGTTATGAGGCTGATGAGAAAAAAGCCGCCCCCGGCGGGGAGGGCAGGGAGCGGCTTTGGGGAAGGAAGCTGTTTCTTCCGGGCCCCTACTTCAGCAGGAGCTGTTCCATCAGGGCCTGGGAGGACTGGGCCAGCACGGCGGGATCGTCCAGCATGCCGGCGCGGAGCAGAGCGGTATTCGCGATCTGGTCCGCCACCATTTGCGCCAGTTCCGGGTTTTCCGTCCGCAGGGCGGAAAGCTTTTTCACCAGAGGGTTGGAGGGGTTCAGTTCCAGCTGCGGGTGGCTTTCCGGCACTTCCTGCCCCATGGCTTTCATGTACGCCCTCATTTCCGGCCCCATGTCATTGCCGCTTTGCAGGGCTACGGCGGCTCCGCTGACCAGGCGCTTGCCCAGGGTGACTTTGGAGAATTTGTCCGGGTACAGTCCTTTCAGCCATTCTTCCAGGGCCGCGGCTTCCTCCTGGGGCAGGGCGTCCTTCTGTTCCTCTTCCAGGGCGGGGAGTTCCACGTCGGCGCGGTCGATCATCGTGACGGGCTTGCCGTCCACGCTGGACAGGGAGTCCAGCACGAATTCGTCCCCGTGGTCCGTGAAGAAGGCCACTTCATAGCCGCGGGCCTTGAAGGCTTCCAGGTACGGGCTGTTTTCCAGATGGGAGCGGGAAGGGCCGGTAAGCGCGTAAATGGCCGTCTGCCCTTCCTTCATGCGGGTAAGGTATTCCTCAAATGAGGTCGTTTCCCCCGGTTCCGTGGACGTGGATTCAAAACGGAGCAGCTTGCCCAGGGATTCCTTGTTCGGCCAGGAGGTGACGACGCCTTCTTTCAGGTAGCGGGAGAATTGCGCGTAGAATTCCCTGTAGGTTTCCTTGTCGTCCTTCGCCAGTTTTTCCAGATGCCTGATGAAGCGCCTGGTGATGATGTCGCTGATTTTGCGCACCAGGGAATTGTCCTGAAGCATTTCGCGGGAAATGTTCAGGGGCAGGTCTTCGCTGTCCACCACGCCGTTCAGGAAGCGGAGCCATTCCGGCAGCAGGCCTTCCGGCTTGGCGTCAATCAGCACGCGCTTGCAGTACAGGGCCACGTTGGCGTCCACGCGGCCGAACCCGAACATTTCCGGATTGCGCCTGGGGATGAAAAGCAGGGCATTCAGGGCAATAGGGGCGTCCGCGCTGAAGTGCATGTAGGACAGGGGCTTTTCATCCGTATGGGAGATGAACTGGTAAAACTCGTCATATTCCTCCGGCTTCACGTCGGATTTGGACTTGGACCAGATGGCCTGGACGGTGTTGATGTGTTCTTCGTTGAAGTTGAGGGGGAACCCCACGAAGTTGGAGTAACGGCGCAGGAGTTCCTTGACGCGGTATTCCTGGGAGAATTCTTCATATTCGTCTTTCAGGCGGATGACGATGCGGGTGCCCCGGTCCAGCGGTTCCGCCAGCGTTTCGATGCTGTAGCCTTCCCGTCCGTCGGAAGACCAGCGCAGGGAGGCGGCTTCCGGTTCATAGGAGCGGGTGAACACTTCCACGCGGTCCGCCACCATGAAAGAGCTGTAGAAGCCCACGCCGAACTGGCCGATCAGGTCCGCTCCGCCTTCCTGCTTCTGCTTAAGGGCTTCCATGAATTTTTTGGTGCCGGAGTGGGCGATGGTTCCCAGGTTTTCCACCAGGTCCGCTTCCGTCATCCCGATGCCGGTATCCGCGATGGTGATGGTTTTGTTTTCCTTATCCGTGGCTACGGTGATTTCCAGGGGCTTGTCCGGCTGGTAAATATTGGAGTCCGTCAGCTGCTTCAGGCGCAGTTTTTCCAGGGCGTCGGAAGCGTTGGAGACAAGTTCGCGGACAAAGATTTCACGGTCGCTGTAAAGGGCGTTGATGACAATGTCCAGCAGCTGCCGGACTTCCGCCTGAAATTGATGTGTTTCTGTATTCATATGGAAAAATGTTTTGCGAGCGTCATTATACGGCCCCCGTCAAGGGGGATGGACAGTTTTTTTCCCTGGGCCTGAGCGTTCCATGTCACACAAAGGGGCTTTTTCCCGGGCATGGGAGGGGCCGGGCGTTTTTCCTTGAAACAATTCCGGAAACTGAACAGTATTATTTAACAAATATGATTTTCTCACCATTGTTGAAAAAGGGGGTTCTTTTACTGGCCCTCTGCGGCGTGCTGGGCGGCGGCGTGCTTTCCGCCCAGGAAGCAGGGGGTGCGCCGATTACGGAGGAGGGTTTGAAAGCATTGGATTCCAATGTGTTCGCCAATGAATACATGCTGGCGTTGAAGCCCAATGTCACGCGCGACCGCATCGCCAGAATCAAGGACCCCTTTGTGCGCGGGCTCGCCACGCGGATGGCGGAGAAGAAATTTGACCGCAAGGCCCGCGCCCTTACGGCGGAACCGTATGAACCGGTCAAGGAGCTGGCGGAACGCCTGCGTACCAGCCAGTACAGCAAATTTGAAAATCCCACCGGCATCTTTTTTGAGGAGGGGGAGGACGTGTTGCTGGTCATGGGGGATCCCAAAGGTGAAAAGCTGAATCTGGTTATCCACAACTTCGGGCGGGACGGAGGCCACAGCTCCTATCCGCTGAAGGAGGGGGTCAACATCATCAGGGCTAAGAACAAGGGGCTTGGCTACATTGAGTATTTCACCCCCAATTATAAGAAGGCTCCCAAGGTGCATTTATCCATTCTGTCCGGCAAGGTGAACGGAGTTTTCGTGGGAGGCGTCAGCAAAAACAGCGACTGGAAGAAGATGCTGGAAAACTCCCCCACGGAAGTTGTGGACATCGTGGGCAGCCGCGTGCATCTGGTGTATCCGGTGGAGGAACTTAAACAATTCTGTCCGGACAAGGGGGAGGAGCTTATTGCCCTGTACGACAGGATTATCGGCATGGAGCAGCAGATCATGGGCTTGTACAAGTACAGGATGCTGCCCAAAAACCGCATGTTCGGCCGTGTGATCTGGAACGGGTTCATGCATGCGGACGGCACGGGGGCCGCCTTTCATAACGGCACCATGAAGGAGGTCGGCAATCCGGACAGGATTCCCGGCAGCGCCTGGGGGATTGCCCATGAGTTCGGCCACGTCAACCAGGTGCGCCCCGCCATGAAATGGGTCTCCACCGGAGAAGTGACCAATAACATTTACTCCGCTTACGTGAATTACATGCTGAATCCCTCCAGCATGCGCCTGGAGCATGAACGCATCAACGGCGGGGACGGCAACATGATTGGCGGCCGCTTCAACGCCTATCTGAACAACGGCATTTTGAAGGGGGAAAACTGGCTTGTCCAGAGCGGGCCGGACAAGCGTTCCGGCGGGGATAACCGTCCGATGGTGCACGACCATTTTGTCAAGCTGGCCCCCCTGTGGCAGCTTGAGCTGTATTTCAAGGTAGCCGGGAAGGGTAATCCCGACTTTTATCCGGATATCTTTTATAAGGCCATCAAGATGGATACCAGGGGCAAGAAGGACGGCGAGCTCCAGCTTGCGTTCATGAAGAACGCCTGCGACGCCGCCAGACAGGACCTGACGGATTTTTTCCGGAAAACGGGCATGCTCAAACCCATTGACCAGGAATTGGACGACTACACCTGCGCCCGCATGACCATCACGGAGGCCGACTGCAAGAACCTGATTGCCTACGCCAGGAAGTACAAAAAGCCGGAAAGCCCCGTCATTTACTATATTTCCGTCAACAGCGCGGAAGCATATAAGAATCGCCTGCCTGTCCGCGGCGTTTACAACCAGGGCGTTACGGAGCAGGGCAACAGGCGCATTGTTTCCCATGAGGTGTGGAAAAACGCCGTCGTCTTTGAAACATACAAAGACAGGGAAATGGTCCGCATCACCATGGTGGGGACGGATTCCAGGGATAATTCCTCCACCACGGTTCCCTATCCGGAAGGTTCTACGCGGATTGAAGCCGTTTCCTGGGACGGCAGGCGGACGCTGGTGTACGGCAAACGCCCTGCCAAATGAAAGCTTAAGAGGTTAGCGTGTTCGGGCGCCGCCGTTCTCCGGGACGGCGGCGCTTTTTCATGGCAGGGGGGATGGAAAACCGCAGGGAGATTGTTTCCCCTGATGGTCTTTCCGCCATGCCGTGTTTTCGGATCGCTGACAGCCGGAAGGCTGTTACTTTTGAACAGGGGCGGGGGCAAGGATGTATAACATGGGATGGATAAGGCAGGGACTTCCGGAGGCATCAGGGGAAAGATGCTGCTGTTTGTCGCCTTTTTAATCGTGTGCTTCAATCTGCGTACCGGGTTTGATTCTCCCGATCCGCTGCTGGGAACGATTGAAAGGGATATGGGGCTTTCCCTGGAAAATTCAGGGCTGTTCGCCCTGTTGCCCGTCTTTGTGCTGGGGGTGGCGGCTCCCATTTCTCCACGCGTAGCACGCTGGATGACGCCGTGGAAAATCATTTTCTGGTTCCAGCTTCTGGCGGTGGCCGGAATTTTCTGGCGCAGCTGGGACGGCGTAGCGGGGTTATACGGCGGCATGGTTCTGATGGGGCTGGGCATGGGAATTGCCGGGGCGGCCATTCCCGGACTGATTAAGCACCAGTTTCCTGACCATGCTTCCGCCATGATGGGGGGGTACAGCGCCATGATCGGCGTGGGCAGCGCTGCGGCTTCAGGATTGTCCGTTCCCATTTCCAACATGCTGGGAGGCTGGCGTTTCGGCCTGGGGATCTGGATTATCCCCATTCTGCTGGGAATGCTGGTATGGGGCGCTTATTTTCTCAGGCACCCGGCCGGCGTGTTTCAAAGCGATCCGGCGGCTTCCGGTCACAACCTGCTGCGCAGCGGCAAAGCATGGCAGGTTACCGTTTTTTACTTGAGCCGCGTTGGGGCGGCCTATTTCTTTTATACTTGGATTCCCATCTTTCTGAGGCAGCGGGGCATGAGCTATGAGGATGCCGGGTTCATCCTTTCCGTGGCCATGTTCGCCCAGCTGCCCGCCACGCTTTCCGCGCACGTGCTGGAAAAGGCTACGGGCGGCCGGGGGCTCCTCATCGTGATGGCCATGGCATTGGCGGCCCTTTCCTGCTGGGGCATCCTGTATCTCCCGCCGGACTGGGCTCTCTGGATGGCTATTCTGTTCGGCCTGGCGACGGGAACCGTATTCAGCCGTGGAATGGCGCTGATGGTGGAACGGGCCCGGACCCCTTCCGAATCAATCAGGCTTTCCGGCATGTCCCAGGGAATCGGCTTTACCATGGGCGCCCTGTTGAGCCTGCTGTTTACCTCCTTCCTGCATCAGGGCGGCTCCTTTTTGCCGTTCTGCCTGGTTTATACCTTTTTCTGCGTGCTCGGCATGGTTTCCGGCCGCATGTCCGCCCGGCCGGGATACGTGTAATTTGCTGGGGAGATTTAATGGTTAAGGATTAGTGACTAGGAAGAGAGGTTCATTGTTCTTTTCCCCCCTTTCCGGGGTCCGCCATTTTCTTTTGAGTGACCTCCCCGCGGCCCGAAGGGCTTGACGCTGGCGGGGGGGACGGGTAAGCTCTTGCCCGTCAAATTTTATGAAGGAAGAGATTGTACGCATCCAACGGGACGCCCTGGCACGCATCGCCCAGGCGTCTGACAGGCGCGGCGTGGAAGACGCGCGCGTGGCCATCCTCGGCAAAAAAGGGGAACTGACCCTGGCCCAGACGGGCATGAAGGACGTTCCCAGAGAGGAAAAGCCCGCTGTCGGCCAGTTGCTTAACGAGGCCCGCAAGGCCATTACGGAAGCTCTGGACGCCAAGCTGGAGGAAGTGCAGGCCCAGGCGGACAAGGCCGCCGTGGCCGGTGTGGACCTGACGCTTCCGGCCCGCTCCCTGCCGCCTGGCGGTCTGCACCCCCTCACCATCGTTAGGGATGAAGCCGTCCGCATTCTGCGCCACATGGGCTTTGCCCTGGCGGACGGCCCGGAGATTGAGGACGAGTTCCACTGCTTTGACGCGCTGAACACGCCGGAAGATCACCCGGCCCGCAATGAGAAGGATACATTTTACTTTGATTCCGGCAAGCTTCTGCGTACGCACACGTCTTCCGTGCAGATCCGCTCCATGGAAAAGCAGCTGCCGCCCGTGCGTGTCATCGCTCCCGGTTCCGCCTACCGCCGCGACGAAATTGACGCCACGCACCTTTCCGCCTTCAATCAGCTTGAAGGCCTGTATGTGGATACGGACGTTTCCGTGGGCGACCTGAAAGGAACGCTGGAATATTTTCTGCGCGCCCTTTTCGGTTCCGGAACGGAGGTGCGCTTCCGCCCCCATTTCTTCCCGTTCACGGAACCCAGCTTTGAAATTGACGTCAAGCTGAAGGTGGACGGCCAGGCCCCCCGCTGGGTGGAGATTGCCGGCTGCGGCATGGTGGATCCCAATGTTTTTGAAGCCGTGGACCGCGAACTGGGCCTGGACCCCGGAGCGCAGGCCCGCTACACGGGGCTGACCGGCTTTGCCTTCGGCATCGGCCTGGACCGCCTGGCGATGATCCGCTGGGGCATCAGGGACATTCGCGCCCTGATTGAGAATGATGTGCGCTTCCTTGCCCAATTCCAATAATTTTTACCTGTTTTCCCGTTATGAAGATTTCCCTTAACTGGCTTTCCCAGTACATTGACCTGTCCGGCCTGAGCGTGGATGAAATGTCTGACATGCTGACTTTTGCCGGCATTGAGGTGGAAGACATCCGCCAGCAGGGCGTGGATTCCCCATACGTGGTGGTGGCCCGCGTGGCTGCCGCGGAACAGCATCCCCAGGCGGACCGGCTGAAAGTCTGCCAGGTGGACGTGGGCGACGGCACGCTGCACCAGATTGTGTGCGGCGCTCAGAACTACAAGGTGGGGGACAAGGTCCCCTGCGCCCTGCCGGGAGCGGTGCTGCCCGGCAACGTTGAAATCAAGGTGGGCAAGCTGCGCGGCGTGGAGTCCCGCGGCATGCTCTGTTCCGCCTCCGAGCTGGGGCTTCCCGACAAGGAGCACGGTCTCTGGATTCTCCCTCAGGAACTGGAACCCGGTACGCCGATTTCCCAGGTTGTCAAGGCGGATACCCTGGTGGAAGTGGAAGTAACGCCCAACCGGCCGGATTTGCTTTCCCACAACGGCATGGCGTATGAACTGGCCGCTATCTCCGGCCGGGGGTACAGGCCCGTTTCCATTGACGACGCCGGAGTGGTGCTGGAACCTGCCGGAGACTTCGTGCGGCTGGACCAGCCGGAGCTGAACCCGTACTACACCGCCGTAAAAATCAGCGGCATGAAAGTGCAGGAAAGCCCGGAATGGCTGAAGGAGCGCCTGGTAGCCGTCGGCCTGCGCCCCATCAACAACATCGTGGATATTACCAACTTCGTCCTGCATGAACTGGGAACGCCCCTCCATGCCTTTGACGCGGCGAAAGTGCAGGGCGGCATCGTCACCCGCACCGCTTATGAAGGGGAAACCATCAAGGCCCTGGACGGCCAGGAATACACGCTTAACTGCACGGATCTGGTTGTTGCGGACCAGTCCGGCAATGCGCTCGCCATCGGCGGCGTGATGGGTGGGGAGGAAAGCGGCGTGACGGACGCCACTACGGATATCATTCTGGAGTCCGCCTGGTTCAGGCCCTCCTCCGTCCGCGCCACGTCCCGCAGGCTGGCCCTGTCCTCCGACTCTTCCTACCGCTTTGAACGCGGCACTTCCGCCTGGAATGTCCTGCGCGGTTCCGTGCGCGCCGTGGAACTGATTCTTCAGCTGGCGGGCGGAACGGCCTCCCCAACGTATGTGGCCGGTTCTCCCGTTCCTAATCCGGCTCATGCTTCCATGCCTTCCTGCGGAGGGGCAGACGGCCCCGTTTCCGCGTTCGCTTCCCTGAAGCAGGGGAAGGGCGCCACGGTGACTAATGAACTGGGCTTTGTACAACTTCCCTGGAAAGCGCTGGATCAGATTTCCGGCGGTTCCATTTCTCATGAGGAAGGGGCTCGCATCCTGGCGGCGCTGGGCCTGAAGCAGGTTCCGGATTCACCGGAATGCTGGCTGATCCCCCCCCACCGCCTGGATCTCACGCGCCCGTGCGACCTTCTGGAGGAAATCGTGCGCGTTTTCGGCCTGGACGGCATACCGTCCCGCTTCTCCGGCCCCTTCGTGGCGGAATCCCCGGTAGATGCGGCCTATAACTTCCAGATGGAGCTGCGCCGCAAGCTTGCGGCCCTGGGATTTTATGAAACCCAGACCATCAAGCTCATCGCCTCCGAATCTGCGGACGGCACCATCGCCCAGGTGAAGGACGCTTTGCCTCTGCGCCCCCTTCAGGACGGTGACCTCATCCGCGTATCCCTGCCGCTCAGCGAGGATCACTCCGTGCTGCGCCCCGCCCATACGCCCGGCCTGATTGCCGCCGCCGTGCGCAACAGCAACCAGGGCGTTTCCGGCCTGCGCTTCTTTGAACTTGGACGCGTCTTCCGCAATACGGGCGGCGGCAAGGGCAGGGACATTGAAACGGATACCCTGGGCATCCTGGTTTCCGGGGACCGCACGGCGCGTTCCTGGGCGGATCCCAGGCCGGAGCAGGCCTCCTTTGAGGATCTGCTGGCCGTGATGGCGGCTCTGGCGCCGGGCCACCGTTTTACGCTCACGCCTGCCAGACCGCGCGAACAGGCCGCCCTGGGGGCGGACGTGCAGCTGGACGGGAAAGCCTGCGGCTATTTCGCCCGCCTGTCCCTGGCGCGTTGCCGGGAGCTGGGCCTGGGTCAGCCCGTGTACGTGGCGGAACTGGATCTCCGTAAAATGCAGGAAATCCTGACCGCGCCCGTGAAGGCTGCGGAATTGCCCCAGTTCCCCGGTTCTTCCCGCGATGCGGCCATGGAACTGCCCCTCTCCACGCCCAATGCGGACATTGTCAAGGCCGTGGAATCCGCACGGGAAAAACTGCTTGTCAGTTATTTCTGCTTTGACGTGTTCACGGACCCCTCCGGCGAAAAGCTGCCGGCGGACCGTAAATCCATTGCCTATACCTTCCTGTACAGGGATCCGGCCAAGACCCTCACGGCCGCGGAAGTGGATGCGGCGCACCAGCGCGTGCTGAAAGCCCTGACGGACAAAGTGAAGGGCCTTTCCTTCAGGTAATCCCCGTTAACGGGCCGCGCGTTTCATGGGCTGGAGCGTGCGGCCTGCTTTTCATTTTCCATGCATTTGACTTTCCTGCGCCGCGCGTGCCCGGCCGCCGCCCGCATCCTGATGACGGCGGCGTGGTTCTGTTTCTCCGTATGGGCGGCGGGCGTGGTTTTTTACAACGTATGGGGGGGAGCCGTGCTGGTGTGGCTGTACGTGGCGGCCATGGCATGCGCCTTCGCTCTCCGCGGAAAACGGCCCGTATTATGGCGCGCTTCCTGGGGAGTGCCGGCCCTGCTGCTGGCGTACTACCTGTGCATACCGGCGACGAACGATAAGGAATGGCAGCCGTCCTGGAGTCGCCTGTCCTCCGTGGAAATCAACGGAAATGAAATCGTGGTGAAGGACGTGCGCAGTTTTATCTACCGGACGGAGCGGGACTTCGACGCGCGCTATGTGACGCGCCGCTTTGACCTGGACAAGCTGGCTACGCTGGATTTTGCCGTGAGCCACTGGGATGGGATGGAATTCGTGGCCCATACCATGTTGTCCTTCGGTTTTGAGGATGGGAAGCATCTGGCCCTGTCCGTGGAAACGCGCCTGCCGGAGGGGGTGGAGCAGGGAAGTGTCCCTGGCCTTTACAAGCAATTCAACGTGATTTACATCCTGGCGGACGAAGAAGACCTGTTCGCCCTGCGCACCAATTACCGGAAAGAGGACATGTACCTGTACCGCATCAACATCGGCAGGGAAAACCTGAAAAAGGCCTTTCTGGGGTTTGCGGAAAAAATCAACAGCCTCCATGAACGCCCGCGCTATTATCATACCGTCACCGCCAACTGCACGACGGAACTGGTAGATACATTCAAAAGTTATCTGGGCGTGCGCCGCTGGCAGTGGACTCCCGTTTTTAACGGCATGTGTGATCAGAATGCCTATGACCGCGGGGAACTTCTCCACCTTCCCGGAGAAAGTTTCCGGGAGCTGAAAAAGCGCTCTTTTCTGGGGCATGGAGGGAACGGTGAGGACTGGCCAGCCCTCCGCCGCCGCTGGGAGGAGGGCTGGAGGACGTTCGCGTCCGCTCCGGTCAAAGAGTAGCGAACTGGAAGTGCATCCAGTCGTAGTCGCGGGAGCGTCCCAGGGATACGGCCCCCTCCGCTTCCACGAATTGCCAGAAGGCGGCGTACTCCGGTCCGGACAATACCGCTTTCGGCGCGGGGATGTTCAGGCCGTTTCTGTCCGGGTCTATGTCCACGGCGATTCCCCAGGCGTGCATGGATGTGGCCTTTCCGCCGATGATGGAGCGGTTGTTGAAGCAGCCGCCGTACAGGTCCAGCCCCAGTTCCCTGATTTTCTCCATGCCGTAATGGTCCAGAGTAGCCTGGAAGATGCGGACGAGCGGTTCCGCCACCAGCTTGTGGCAGCGCATGGTGGAAACGGTCGTGTTTGTTTCCCACGCCAGCCGCATGATATAAGGCAGCTTGATGCTGGTCATGTTGCTTTCATCACCCGCACGGCCGAAGACGGATTTCCCGGAGCGCACTTCCTCCTGGCTGGGCCAGGATTGTTCCGGTTGGCGGATGCCCAGCCTGTCCAGCAGGGCCAGCGCCGTCTTGGGGCCGGGGATGCCGTCCGCATCCACGCCCAGGTGCTGTTGAATCAATTTCCAGTATTTTTTCATAGGGAGCCACGCTAGAAACTCCCTCCGGAAAGTTCCACATTTTTCCTTCCAGCGTCATTCCTGCCTTTACGGCGGGAGGCAAAAAAAGGCCGTTTGTCCTTTTATGTTGCGGAAAAGATTCATTCTGCTACACTTTTGTTTACCTTTTATTTTATGAATTCAGAACCATCCAACGTTGTCAAATTTTACAATGGGGAACAAATTCCCTTGGAACTGCATAAAGTCCGCGTGGTGCAGAAGCTGCATCTTGTCCCCGTGGAACGCCGCCTGGAAGCCGCACGGGAAGCCGGGTTCAACACCTTCCAGCTCAGCACGAACGATGTCTATCTGGACATGCTGACGGATTCCGGCGTCAACGCCATGAGCGACAACCAGATCGCCGCCATGTTCCGGGCGGATGACGCCTATGCCGGTTCCCAGAGCTTTGACCGCCTGAAGCAGGCTGTCCGGGATGTCTTCGGCAAGGAATACCTTCTGCCCGCCCACCAGGGGCGCGCCTGTGAAAACATCATTGCCCGCACCTTCGTGAAGCCCGGGGACGTGGTTCCGATGAACTACCATTTCACCACCACGCACGCCCATATTGACCTGAACGGCGGCAAGATTGAGGAACTGGTGGCTGATGAAGCCGTCAATCCGGTCAGCACCAATCCCTTCAAGGGCAATCTGGACCCCGGCAAGCTGCGGGACTGCATCGCCCGTCACGGGGCGGGCAAAATCCCCTTCGTGCGCATGGAAGCCTCAACCAACCTGATTGGCGGTCAGCCCTTCTCCATTGCCAACATGCGGAAAATCCGCGGCATTTGCGATGAATTCGGCATCATGCTGGTGCTGGACGCCTCCCTGATCGGGGAAAACGCCTACTTCATCAAGATGCGTGAAGACGAGTTCAGGGATGCGTCCTGCGCGGACATCCTGAAGACCATGTGCGGACTGGCGGATCTGGTGTATTTTTCCGCCCGCAAGGTTTCCTCCTCCCGCGGCGGCGGCATCTGCACGAACGACCGGGCCATTGCCAAGAAAATGGAGCATCTCGTTCCCCTCTTTGAAGGCTTTTTGACTTATGGCGGCATCTCCGTGCGGGAAATTGAGGCCATGGCCGTAGGCCTGTATGAAACCACGGATTTGACCGTGATTTCCCAGAGCCCCTCCTTCATTGAATATTTCATCGGCCAGATGGTGGACATGGGCATTCCCTGCGTAACCCCCGCTGGCGGTCTGGGCGCCCATATTGACGCAGGGCGTTTCCTGCCCCATATCCCGCAGGAGGACTATCCCGCCGGGGCTTTGGCGGCGGCTTTCTTCATCGCCTCCGGCGTGCGCGGCATGGAACGCGGCACGCTTTCCAGCGTCCGCGACGAAAACGGCAAGGACATTCTGGCGGATGTGGAACTGCTCCGCCTGGCCTTCCCGCGCCGTGTCTTCACATTATCCCAGGTGAAATACGTGGCGGACCGCATGAAGTGGCTCTATGACAACCGCGATTTGATTGGCGGCCTGGAATTTGTGGAGGAACCGCCCGTCCTGCGCTTCTTCATGGGCAAGCTCCGCGCCAAGAGCGACTGGCCTGAAAAACTGGCGGCCAAATACCGCCGGGACTTCGGGGAAAGCCTGTAAAGGCTGTTTCTCCCGTTCAATTCCGGATTGGCAAGGGCTGGACCGTCAGGTTCAGCCCTTGTTGCGTTGGGGGAGGCGTGTCTTTGCGGACATCACCCTTCAATGTTTCCGCCGGAAAGCGGCCGGAATCAGAAGTTAAGCAGACCCTGTTTCCAGCATACCCAGCCGATTGCCGTTGCGATGAGCAGGATGATGAGGAAAGCCGTGCCTGCGGAAGATTTTTTCCTGGCCTGGGGAAGAGCCTTCCTCGATACTCCGCCGGCCTGCAGGGTGCCTGCTGCCGCCATGGCGTTGATATAGTCATTCCATGCCTTGGCGGAATGGAAGCGGTTGCGTTCGTCCGGCGACAGGGCTTTGTCAATTCCGGAAAGGAAGTTCATGGGATAAGTTTTCCGCAGGGCCGCGTAACTGGTCACTTTCGGGTTGCGGTCCACCACGGAACGCTGGTCCGCAGGATGGGGAACCTGGCCCGTGAGCAATTCGTAGAACGTGGCGCCCAGTTCGTACATATCGCACCAGGGACCTATTTCGCTCCGGCGTCCGGGGTAGAATTCCGGCGGGGTATAGCCGGGCGTGATCTGGACGAGCCCCTGATGCTGGAGGGTCTTGGTGCGCACGGCGCCGAAGTCGATGAGCTTGGGCGTTCCGTCCGGCTGGATGAAGATGTTGCTCGGTTTGATGTCGCAATGGTACACTCCCATGGAGTGAAGGTAGTGCAGGATGTCCAGCAGGCGGAACAGAAGATCCGTGGCTTGGGCCGGTTCCATGGTTTGCCCGGTGGCGTGCATGGTGGTCATCAGGTCGAACAGGGTCTGTCCCTGGATATTCTCCATGACGTAATAGCAGGTGCCGTTGGCGTCAAACATGTCAAACACCTGGACAATGCCGGGATGGTTGAGCTGGGACAGGACGGAAGCCTCCTGCCGGGAATTGGAAACGCTCTGGGAGAAATTGACGGCGGTCTGTTCGTTCCGGGGATGGACAACGCCGGTTTCCATATCCCGGCAGGCGTAGGCGTCCGGCATGCATTCCTTGATGACGACATACCGGGAACCGGGGTTGTCCAGAGCCAGGTACGTGATGCCGAAGCCGCCGGCGTTCAGCACGCTCAATATCGTATATTTGTCTTGCAGAACAGTATTGTCCGCAAGCGGGTAAACCAGTGTTTCTTGTTCCATGTCAGGGGGAAGGGCGGGTTGGAACCGGGAAAATCTTTAATTTAATACGCAAGTTCTGTCAAGAATCTCTCCGCCGCATTCAGTAACAGGAGACGCGGAATTCATATTCTTCCACGCTGCCGCGTTCCAGGCAGGCGGCCAGCCAGTCGAACAGGGCTCCGAATTCCCCGCCCAGGGTTTCCCCTGTATCTGCCTCCAGCGTCTTCAGCCTTCCGGCGGCCAGCCGTACGGGCGTGAGCTCCGCCAGCAGGGCGGCGCATTCTTCATCTCCGGCTTTGAAAATTTCCTCCGCGCCGGGGAGTTCTCCCAGGCGTTCGTCCGCAATTTCCAGGCAAAGCACCCCTACGCCGAACTCGGCGGCCAGCCCGCGGAGGGCGGCGCATTCGGAATCATCCGGCAGTTCCCCCACAATGACCAGTTCTCCGCACTGTGCCCAGCGGGACGTGGCCAGAGTCCTGAAAAATTCCCTTCTGCCGTCTTCTCCACCGGGCATGCGGGCTACGCAGACGCTGCGGATGCCCATCATGGGTGCCCCGATCATGCGGCGGCGCTGAAGTGCGCTTTTGTCAAAAACAAGCGCGTTTCCCTCCCATTCCCCCTCCGGCCATTCCACAACGGCCAGATCCGGCTTTACCCAGGAAGTTCCGGTTTCACTGGTACTGAACACGAAAACGCCGCGGCCCGTGGTATCGTACTGGCGCACGGCCAGGGCCAGCGCCTTGGCGCGGCAGTTCAGGGCGTCCGGTTCGTTTTCCCCGAGGAACAGGGGCAAAAGCCCTCTGGGAGCGCGCTGCCCGTCCCGTTCCCTCATGCGCCTGTAATAGCCCTGGCCGCGTTCCACCTTGGCGATTTCCGAATCCGGCTCGGAAGCCATGAAAGAAAAATGGTAGCGCAGGGATGCGTCCGAATATTCCTCCCCCAGCCTCAGACGCACCAGGCGGATGAGTTCTGTTCCCTTAATGGCCTGGGCCGGATCGGAAGGCAAAAGTTCCGGGAGCAGTTCTTCCAGCTGGGATCGTAAACTCATACGCGCTCCATGAGAACACGGGAGAAGCGCTTCTTCAAGGCGGAAGGAGTTCAGCACATGAAATAAAAAGCTCTTTTATTTGCTCCGGAATACGGCAAGATGATCCGCATGGCATGGATTACCTCCGGTTATATACCTTCGCCCGGGCGCATGGCCGTAATCGCCGGTACCACCTTTACGCAGCTGGTGCGCATGAAGGTGTTTCTCTTTCTTGGGCTCTTCGCTGTGGCGTTGCTGGCTCTGAGTTCCTTCCGCCTGAGCGCGGTGCTGGGGCCTGAAACCGGGGGGATCAATGAACTCGTGCTGCTGAAAAACTCCGCCTACGGCGCCATGCGGGTGTTCGGCCTCTTTTTCTGCGTGGCGGCCACGGCCCTGATTATTCCCAGGGATGCGGAGGACCGTATTCTATACACTATCCTTTGCAAACCGGTGCCGCGCATCGACTATCTGATGGGGAAGGTGCTGGGGGTGCTGGCCCTGACCCTGGTTGCCGTTCTGCTGATGGATGCCGTAATGACGCTGGTGCTGTGGATGCGGACGGATACGGTGGTGGCGGAGCAGATAGCCTCGCTGAAAGGCCGTTATACGTTGGAGGAAATGCAGCCGTACCTGGACAGGATCCGCCTCCAGGGAGCTACCTGGAACGTGCAGACGGGGCTGGGCGTGATGATGTGCGAGTTTGTCGTGCTTTCCTCCCTCACGCTGTTGATGTCCTGCGTGACGAACGGCACCATTATCAGCGCGCTGCTGACGTTCATGATCTATCTGGCGGGGCTGTTCCAGACTCAGGCTCTTTCCCTGTGGGTGGGATCCGGCACGGATGGACTTTCCTGGTGGGAGGTGGCGGGCAGCAGGCTCTTTTCCCTGGTTTTTCCGAATTTCCAGATTTATTCCGTGACGGATTCCGCCCTGAACGGACGTCTTATTCCCCTTTCCCTGTTCGGAACCCTGGCCCTGATTACGCTGGGGTACTTCGTCTTTCACATGACGCTGGCGGCGTGGCTGTTCAGGAAAAAGGAATTCTAAGGCGCAACCGTATGAAGGATATCATCAATGCGCGTTGCGGCTGGGCCGGAACCGATGAACTTTACATGAAATACCATGATGAAGAATGGGGCAGGCCCGTTTCCGATGACAAAACCCTGTTTGAATTTCTGGTGCTGGAGAGCGCCCAGGCGGGATTATCCTGGCTTACTATCCTCCGGAAGCGCGAAGGATACCGGAGAGCCTTCCATGGCTTTGATGTGGAGAAAGTGGCGCGGATGACGGCAGAAGATGTGGAACGTTTGATGCGATTTGATGGAATTGTCAAAAACCGTTTGAAAATCAACAGCGCTGTCAATAATGCGAAACTGTTTATGGCCGTTCAGGAAGAATTCGGCAGTTTTTACCGGTACGTCTTGTCGTTTTTCCCCAATCATCAGCCCGTTGTTAACCATTTCAGCGCTCTGGCTCAGATTCCCGCTGTTTCTCCGGAGTCGGAAGCCATGAGCAGGGACATGAAAAGGCGGGGATTCAGGTTTTTCGGTCCGACGATCTGTTATGCGTTTTTCCAGGCAACCGGGTTTGTCAACGACCATATTGAGGGCTGTTTCTGCAACGCGGCCCAGTACGCAAAATCCCAACCGCATGTCCAGCCAGAGACGTTGATAACAGGGCCGGAGGGAACAAACGCGGAAATGGGGCATTCTCGTCCATAGCCATGGGCCTTAATTGGCATTTCCATTTTCTATAAATCGCTTATATGTTGACTGTAAAAAATCATCAACCATGAAAACAGGTATCATCGGACTTGGAAAAATGGGAGGCGCCCTGTTGCGGGGCATGCTGAAAGCCGGAGCAGCGGTTCCGGAGGAAGTTTGGGTGTACGATCATCATCATGAAAACGTGCAGGCCCTGCAGGAGGAATACCCCGGAGTTCATGAAGCTGCCTCGGAGACGGATGCGGCGGACGCCGTGGAAGTCCTGATTCTGGCCGTGAAGCCGCACGGCGTCCTTTCGCTCATTTCCTCTCTTTCCGAACGGGGGGCGGAGCTTCCCCTTCTGATTTCTATCGCAGCCGCCGTTTCCCTGGATGATATGGAAGCCTGCGCCATCGACGGAACGCGCATTATACGCGCCATGCCCAATACCCCGTGCATGGTGCTGGCCGGCGTCATCGCCTACAGTACGGGAAACGGCGTAAAAGATGAAGATGAAGAGGCTGCCCGGATGCTGCTTTCCGGCTGCGGCTCCGTTTACAAGGTGGCGGAATCCGGGATGAATGCCGTTTCCGCCATTTCCGGTTGCGGCCCTGCCTACATGTTTACGGCTCTGGATGCGCTTGCAGACGCAGGGGTAGCCATGGGATTGTCCAGGAAAACCGCTTTGGGGCTGGCTGCGGAAACCATGCGGGGGGCTTCCCTGATGCTGGAACGGACCGGGAAGCATCCCATGGCGCTCCGGGATGAGGTCACTTCCCCCGGAGGGACCACGATTGCCGCCCTGAATGCGCTGGATGAATGCGGCTTCCGCAATGCCTGGATTCAGGCGGTGAAAAGTGCCGTACGGCGCGCGGAGGAAATGGAGGAGCGGTAACGGATGCTTCTTCTGGCTTTCCCGGCAACCGGCTTTCTCCGGAAAGGACGGCCTGGCGGAGAAGCCTTTATTTGCACCGGAACGGCGTTTCCCTCTGCTTCCTCAGCTCCGGGTTTTGCAGGTTGAACTGGACCTTTCTGACGGATTGGAGCGGAATCCGGACCTTGCCGACTGCGGATGAGCGCCCTTCCATGACCCCGTTCCGGATAGTTTCCAGGGCCAGGGAAAGGACGCTCTGGTCCGTCAGGAAAACGCGGGTGTCTGAGCTGTCTTCCGGAAGGTCCTTCTCTTCATGGCCTTTTTGGTCCAGTGCGCGTACCCTGGCGGTGGGAACGGTGACGTCATAATGGTCGGACTTGATGCGGATGGAGCCTTCCTCCTGAAGGGAAATGGCTCCCCTGAGCACGTCTCCGTTTACCAGCAGGGCCTTGTCTCTGGGGGCGGTCGGGTCGTAACGGGAAATGATGTCCAGCTCCTCCTCCAGATGGGGAATGGCTCCATTCCAGTCAAATACATTCAAATGGAATACGGCCATGTTCAAGCTGTCATAACCTCCCAGGGCAAGAGTGTTTCCCGGTTTGAATTCGTGTTTCCCGGCGCTTTCTCCATCTTCCCCTTCATCGTCTCCGCTCTCGTTTTCAAAGATAGTGTCCATCTCTTTGACTTCCTCCCACCGGGCTACCTGTTCATCGTTGACGTACAGGTAATAATTGCCCTTTTCCGGATCGGCGTAAAAATGAACGTCGGAACGCTTGACGCTCTTGTCGGCATACCAGTTCCGCTCCGTGTTCCTTTTCACCCTGCCAAGCGTTCGGTACTGGCCGGAACTGTTCTTGGAAAGTTCCGCTTTTTCCAGGGAGAGATCCAGGTTGATGCTGTTTCCGGATTCGGAATCCTTCCAGAGGGCAAGATTAATCCGGAACGTATTGGTATGGTAAAGGGAGAACTGCACATGGAGGCGGGGTGGCATGGGGAAGGAAGTTTGCAGTTCCGTATTATTGGAGCCGCGCATGAGCCAGTATCCGTTGCGGCATTCGGGCAGCGTGCTTTTGGCTGAAGACTCCCAGCCCTGCAGGGATTCCGTAGCGTTGCGCAGGTAGGCTTTTTGTGAGTCGAACCCGATGTGGCGCACATATTTGCGGTCCACCTGAAGCAGGCCGCCCCAAGCGGTTTGGAGTTGAAGATTTTCCGCATCCAGCGCCTTCAGGGTGCCGTAAACCTCGTCCCCATTGGCCAGCCTGATGATGGAAAACTGTTCCGGTATTTCCAGCGGACGGGAAGAGGCCAGCTCATCAAGCTCTCCCATATGGACATCCACGGGTTTGGAAAGAATGCTGGAACGGACCTTTAGGTAAGGGCGGTTCATCGTATCCATGCTGCCCGGCAGTTTTTCCCCGGATTTAAACGTAATGACCCCTTCCGAACGAGCATGGGGCAGAAGGAGGGCGGTCGGCAGGGCGCAGGCGCACAGGAAAAGCGTAATTGCCTGTTTCATGGCGGGATCAATCAGGGAGTGGAACGGGATGGCTGGGCGGGATTCAGGAATTCCACGCGGGTGATGTTTTTCAGCGGCAGGGAAATCTGTCCGAGCTGCGGATGCCGCAGGATGATATTCAGGGAATCCATGCTCAGAATATCTCCGTGCAGGCGGGAACCGTCCTTCATCTGGAGGCTGTGGCGGGCTGGGGGGCGGGAGTCGTCTTTCCTGTTCTGTTCCGCAAAAAAGACGGTATCCAGATACTTGGCCGGGATGGAAAAATCACGGGGAATGCCCGGATAATCCTTGTCCGTGGAAAGCGTCAGCGTTCCGGTTTTGCTGTCGTAACCGCTGACGGAACCCGGAATGGCGTCTTCTTCCTTTGTCAGGACAAGGTCTGTCTCTGCATTCCCGTTTTTGGCCACGGATTTAGCGCTCAGGGTGATGGAGGAAAGGGCCAGTTTGCTGATGGTCAGGGACACGTGCCCTTCCATCTGGAGGCCGAAGGCGTCTCCCTGTAATGGCTGTTCCGGCGGGCTGGGGTCTGTTATCAGTCTGGGCGGCAGATCGCCTATCAACAGCTCGTAAACCTGCTTGTTTCCACCCTGGCGGGAGGCTGTCAATTGAATATCCACGCCCTCCGTCAGAATGGGGGCCGGAATGGCCGCTTCCCCCAGCACGAGGATGCCGGATTTCTGTTCCCGGAGCAGGGTGCATTTTCCGGGCGAGATGCTGAGCATGAGCCTGTTCAGGTTGCTGCCGGAATTGGACCGGAAAGGAATATTTTCATTCCCCCCGAAACAGAAGACAATGCCGGAGCGGTCATTATTGCCGTCCATGGTGATGGTGGTGCGGAAGGTGAAGGAGGAAGGATCCAGGCCGATATTCTTGTACAGGGGTATCCAGGTGGGGTAATCATTGTTGCCCAGCCGGTACTGGTACTTGTCTCCCTGGACTTTCGGCTTCAGGGCATTCATCAGTTTTCTCCCCGCCTGGGTGCGGTAGTCTTCCTCCCGGTTGCCGGAATAAACCCAGCTGTTGTCAAAAATCAGCGGTTCCTGCCAGAAGCCCTTTTCCTGCAGCGTATTCAGCCGGAACCCGGCCACCTGGCTGCGGGGAACGGAACGTTCATGGCCCAGCATGTCCCGGTACTGCACTTTGTCCTGTGTGATGGAAATGATATTGCACGGGATAATGTCCCTGTGCCCCGCAGCCATGAAAATTTTGTCCCGGGCGCGAAGATCCGGAGAGGCGGTTCCCGTAAAGTAAAGAGCGCGGATTCCCGACGGGAGAATGACGGCGTTCTGGCGCATGGCCGGGTGCTTGATGACGATGCCCTGTTTCCCGTAAGAAATGATTTCCCCGCGGAGGCGGTAATTGTTATCCGTAACCACGTCGATGACGGAATTGGCCCAGGCGGTCAGCAGGCAGGCCGGGGCCAGCAGCAGGGAAAGACGGATTCTATTGTTCATAGATGGGTAGAAATCTGTAATTAAGCGCGAGGGAAAGCAGGGCGGCGGAAGTGGAATATGCCGCGGAATGATCGGAAAGCCAGGACCCGTTGGGCGCCTGGGAGGCTCCCAGATAGCGCATATTTTTGTAATTCCATTCCTTCCACACTTCCTGGTCCGCATGGAACAGGGCCTGTGACATGTAATATTCAAAATAAAACGGATAAGTGGAATCCCGGTAATTCAGGTGCTTTTTCAGGTAGGCCAGGGAATCCTTGAAGGACGGATCCGTTTTAAGGCGCGCCAGGGACAGCGTCAGGGAACCGATGGCCGTGAGGGTGACGCGGGGGCCCGCCGGCCCGGTGTAGCCGTAGGCACCTTTCTTGTCGCGGCAGGAAGCCATGTACTTGAGGCCGCGTTCAAAAGCCTCGTCCGGCACGGGAATGCCCGCGTTGCGCGCCGCGAACAGGGAGACAAGCTGGCAGCCGGTCACCGTGCTGTCTGCGTCCGTGGATTCCGGGGAATAGCGCCAGCCTCCCGTTTTGTTTTTTTTCTGGGCGGTCAGTGTCAGAGCTACGGCCTTGCGGAGGGCGGGGCCTATGCGGTCGTCCCGCACCATGCCGTAGGCTTCCGCCAGGGCGAGAGTGGCGAAGCCGTGGTTGTACATGGAATCCCCAATGTAGCCGGATACCTTGTTCTGCTTGGACAGGATGTAATCTACGCAGCGGCGCACCATGGTGGCGTACGGCCCCGCGTTCGGATCGTCTCCGTGAGCCAGCACGGACATAAGGCAAAAGCCGATGATGCCGGGCTCCCTCCCGTAAGTTCCATCATAGGTTCCATCCGTTTTCTGGGCATTCTGAAGATAGCGTAGTCCCTTCACATACATCAGTTCCACCTGGGGAGGCACGGAAGAAGACGTTCTCATGGGGGATTGGGCCGCTGCGTTTTGCGGTGCGGCCGTCATGCAGCAGGTCAAGAAAGCGGTAAGCAGGAGGCGGGGATTTTTCATGGAAACGGGAAGTTGCTGTTCATGCGTGAAAGGGCTGTGTCCGGAGAGGGGCGTTTTACCTCTGTAAAGTCTTGTTGTAGGCGTCCAGCGCCTTGCGGAATTCGGAAGGCATGTCGTCTGCGGACATGCCGGTGGATTTGGGAACGGAACGCGTTTCCACAGCCGTGTCCGGATTGGAAACGCCTTTATCCTGGGAGGAGGCCATATTGGATTTTCCATTCGTTCCGCGTCCGGAATTGTTGCCGCTGCCTTTCTGGGAACCTTCCTGCCCTTTTTCATCCCCTTCCTGCTGTTCTGCGGACTGGGCGTCATGATCCATGCCGAGCAGTTGGCGCAGCATGTCCATAAGAGCTCTTCCTCCCGGCTTGGGCTGGCCGTCGGCCCCGGTCATCTTGGCCTTGGCTGCCTGGTAAATCAATTCAATCACATCCGACTGCGCGGCCAGCGTCTGGCCTCCGGTATTGTAAACTTCCAGCAGGTCCACGGCGTCATTCATGGCATGGCGGCATTTTTTCAGCAGTTCCACTACTTCCTCATTGGTTTCTCCCAGGATAAGGTCGGAAGTGTCCGCCTGGAGCTCGTCCTGTTGTACTGCCAGTTTGGATGCCGTTTCCTTGTGCTTGGCGGAATATTCCGGAGCAGGGGCCGGAGCGGCGGCGCAGGGCAGGGAAAGTGCCAGAATCATGGCTGGGAAATTGGCGGTATTCATGGGGCAGGTGGGGTAAATTTTTTGCGGTGTTCCTGTTCGGCGGCGCGGGTGCGCATGCGGATATCCTGTTCCTGTTGGATCATGCGGATGAGTTTCAGCATGAATTCAAACTCGGCGTCGGAAATGGAGGACTGGCTGCCTCCCCCGCCGCCGCCTCCTCCCCCGCCGCCGCGGCGGCTCTTCTTATAGTCGTCTATCAATTTGGCCCAATGGCGCAGGGTGGAGGCATACAGGCGGGACTCGTCAATGGAGCGGGCCGTGATTGCGTTCAGGATATTGCCGTGCACCAGGTCCAGCTTATCCCGGAGGGAGAAAGCGTTCATCTGGTTGTACAGGTCGCTGTAAATGCGCTCCCCGGTGCGTGACTTGTAATAGCTGAGGTCTTCCAGAATCCAGCCTATGTCCTGCGTGGAGGCGTTTTGAAGGGTGGCGATGGTTTCCATTTCACGCCTGGTGGAAGGGTCAAGCTCCTCCATGGTCATGCCCGCAATGGTGTTGATCTGGCCGGCCAGTGCATGGGCGATGGAATCCTCCTTGGATGCGGCCTGCCTGAGCCGTGCCACGAATGTGCTGGCCTCCATGTCCTGCGCGGACTTGGAGAGCTGGTTCATGGTGTCTTTCAGCGCCTGTGTGGCTTCGGAATGGGAATTCTCCCCGTCGTTCAGGTCCTTCCTGCTTTCCTGCTCGGAGCGGCTCTCGGAGGCGGAATCCCGGAACTGCTTCTGGGCCATCTTCATGGGCCCGTCGGGAATGGGTTTGAGCATGGAAATTCCTTTCATGAATTCCTTCATGCCGGCCGGGTCTATCTGGGAATTGCGGGAGGCTTCCTTAAACAGGCTTTCCGAGCGGTTGAGCAAGTCTCCCAACTCGCGCCTGTTGGCCTGCTCTTCATCGGCCAGGGCGTGCAGGCGTTCCTGGGACTCCGCATCTTTCAATTTGCCGCTTTCCATTCCTTTCAGCCGTTTTGCCTCGTCCGCCATGGCGTCCATGCGGCGGATCATGCCTTCCAGCTCGCTGGTGATGCGTTCCAGTTCATTGCGGATCATCTGGGCGTGCTCGGACTTGGAAAGGACGAAAATAATCATGGGTTCCGAATAAACGCGCCTGCCTCCCGGTTTGTAATCCTGCGTAAACCCGCGGATGACGACGCGCTGGGGAGATAACTTCAGCGCCCTGGCCTGGAACAGGAATGTTCCTTTCAGCCCGGTCTGCGTGGGCTGTCCGTCCGCCAGCACTTTCTCCCCGCGGAGGCCGGGCGCCGGTTTGTCCGCACCGGCCGGTTTTGGAGCTGAGGCCCCGTTTTCATCCTCATTGCCGTCGTAAAAGGATTTTTCACCCTGCCATTCCACCCCCATTTCCCGGAGGCCGAAATCGTCCGCCGCCTCTACCTCCAGTTCAATGCTGGTATCCTCCAGCACGTAGCGGTCGTTTTCGCCGCCTCTCAGGTAAATTGAAGGCTGTTTGTCTTCAATGGGTTCCAGTCGTATCTTCACGGGCCGGGAAGCAGCCAGCCCGTCGCTGTCCATCCAGTCAAGCTCTATTTCCCTGGGCTCTTTCTCCAAAAGGATGTTCGGAATGATGACGCTGCTTCCGTCCACCCGGAGCGGCTGGCCCTGCGCGTCCTCCGCAGACTGCAGGCGCTGGGAGGCGGACACCTTCAACGTCAGCGTAGAGCCTTCCGGGGCGGAAATAACTCCTGCTCTCATGGCTTCCCTGCCGTTGGCGCGCGCCATATAGGCAGGATAGGCCACGCCGGCTTCGGCTCCCAGCAGGGAAGGGCGCCCCTTCGGGATGATGTTCAGCCGTCGCACGGCATCCCCTGCAAAAAACTCCAGGTTGTCCGCCTGTTGCATGGGGGGGATGTGGATCTTGTATGTGCCGTCCGCAAGAGGCGCCTGCTGGCTCACCCTGTTGCGGAAAAAATACTCTGCCGTCTGCGGGCGGGTTTTGGTTCCCTCCGCCAGCCGGATCTCATACAGGCAGCTCTCTCCCAGGGGAATGACCAGGGAATCCGGGGTGGGGGCCAGCTGGGTGAACGTATAGCGTTCCGGAGGATTGAACGGGCGGACCCAGCGTTTCAGGGCATTCCCTGCCGCTTCCGGGCTTACTGCACATACGGCCGCCGTGCATGCGGCGAGAACCGTCAGCAGGACGAACAGCTTTCTGTGGCTGGGCCGGGGGATGTTCGCCGTCAGGTCCCGGGCGGACACTTCGCGGGCCACCTGCTCCATGGCCGCCTCTTTCAGCTTTTCGGAACCGTATTGGCGGCCGTGCTTTTCGGAATCCAGTTCGATGACGCCCAGGAGACGATCCCCCAGGGCCGCGTCCGTCCGGGAAATCAGCCGCGCCAGCTGGGATTCCGTGCGCCTCTGCCACACCCACCGGAAACTCCACCAGGGAATAAACACCGCCAGGCCGGACACGGCGATGAAAAACAGGAGCCAGCCGACGGCGGGGGGCGTCTCCCACAATCTGTCGGAAAGGTACAGGAGCGCGTAGGAAAGAATGACGGCAATGCCTGCAAGGCATACGGCTTCCAGCATCTTCACCGTTCTGAGGCGGCGCCGGAAAGTTCGGAGCTGCCGGACCAGCTGGGGAGGGAGTTTGACGGTAGTAGAAGGGGGCATGCTTATTCCCGTATTTACGCCATGGATATCGTTTTTGCAAGTTTGCCTCGCGTGATGAAGCAAATTCGCATTTGCGGGCGGACGGGAGTATTTTTCTCGCTGGACTTTACACTTTGATTTCCTAAAATAATGTTGCGCTTTAAACTTGGCCTGGTTTGCGCATAGTTAAAAACCAACATATTAGGCCTTACCCATTGACTTCGCCATGCAACAGGGAAATAAAACAACGGCTCCGGAAATTGATTTCGGAGAATTCGCACCAGCCACATACGCCGAATGGCGCGAGGCAGCAGTCGCTGCCCTGAAAGGGGCTGATTTTGACAAAAAGCTTTTTACCAAGCTTGTGGAGGGAATTACCCTGCATCCCATCTATAACAAATGGGATGAACATTCCCCGGTAATGCCTGCCGGGCAATTTCCGTACCGCCGCGGAACGCGCGCCTTGGGCTATATGGAAAAGCCCTGCGAAATCGCCCAGAGCATTCCCGCTTCCTCTCCGGAAGACTTCAACGCCAAGCTTTTGCATGACCTGGACCGCGGCCTGACCGCCGTAAACGTCCAGCTCAACTGCAAATGCGGCCTGAAGCTGCGCAAGCAGGCTGACTGGGATGCGGCCCTCAGGGGCGTCCGGCTGGACGGGCTTCCCGTATATGTCACTCCCGGTTCCTGCGGCCTGGGAACCCTCTCCATGTTCCTGAACACCTGCAAGGCCGCCGGCGTCAAGACGGCGGACCTCAAGGGCGGCGTTCTGTATGACCCGGTGGGGAAAGCTGTGATGAAGGGCTCCCTTTGCGGGGGGAAGGGCATCTGCGCCTACTATGACCAGATGGCCGTGATGACCAAATGGGCTGTTGCCAACGCTCCCGGCTTCCAGACCATCGGCGTCAGCGGGCTGCCTTACGCGGACTCCGGCGCTTCCGCCTTTGAGGAAGTGGGCGCCATGCTGTCCACTGCCGTGGCTTACCTGCGCGCCATGGAGGAACGCGGCCTCTCCGTGGATGAAACTGCGGCGCACATGCGCTTTACGGTTTCCATCGGCGCCAACCTGTTCCTGGAAATCGCCAAAATCCGCGCCTTGCGCGAACTTTGGGCTATCATCGTAAAAGAATGCGGCGGCAGCGAGGAAGCTGCAAAAATCAAGCTCCATGCCCGCACCTCCTTCTGGACCCTCTCCAAGGTGGATCCCTGGGTCAACCTGCTGCGCGGCTCCGCCCAGGCGTTCTCCGCCATCATGGGCGGCGTGGACAGTATTGACGTTCTTCCCTTTGACGCTGCCGTGCGCATGCCGGACGAATTCTCTCGCCGCATTGCCCGCAACTGCCCGCTGATTCTGCTGGGCGAATGCAATCTGGACAAGGTCGTTGACCCCGCCGGCGGTTCCTGGTACCTGGAAAACCTGACGGATGAAGCCTCCCGGAAGATATGGGAATTCTTCCAGGGCATCGAAAAGGAAGGCGGCATCGTCAAGGCCCTCAAAGCCGGCAGCATCCAGAAGAAGGTGAACGCCACCGCCGCCAGGCGTTACGAGCTGGCGGACCAGCGCCGGCAGTCCATCGTGGGCGTCAACCAGTATGTCAACCTGGCGGAGAAAAAGCTGGAAGCTCCGGAAGGCTCCTGCTGTTCCGCCCACAAGGGCCACGGCTGCTGCAAAAATGCGGATATTCAGCTCCCGGTCGTGGAAATGAGCGTGGACTCCGCCTGCAAGGCCGCCGAAGAAGGCTTTTCCACCTGCCTCATCAACAAGGCCCTGGTGGCCGGCGCTGACTGCAAGTGCGGCGAACCCCTGGAAATGGAAGCCCTGCCGAAGCGCCGCCTGGCGGAACGTTTTGAATCCCTGCTCGCCAAGGCTGACGCCTGGGTGGCAGAAAAGGGTTCCCGCCCGATGGTCTTCTTCGCCAACATGGGGCCGCTCCGCCAGCACAAGGCCCGCGCGGACTTCTCCCGTGACTTCCTGCGCGCCGGCGGTCTGGATGTGGTTTATCCGGCCGGCTTCCAAACTCCGGAAGACGCGGCCAGGGCGGCTGCGGAAAGCGGCTGCGCCGTGTGCGTCATCTGCTCCACGGATGACACTTATCCGGAAATCGTCCCCGCCTTCTGCAAGGCTCTCAGGGAGACCAGACCGGACATGATGGTGGCCCTTGCCGGTTATCCGGCCGACTATGTGGAAGCATTCAAGGAAGCCGGCGTGGACATCTTCATCCACGTCAAGGCCAACTGCTACAACACCGTTGAAGCCATTCAAAACAAAATCGGCCTCTAACAACCACCAACCTATTCCACCCAATGAGCAATATTCCTGATTTTGCATCCGCCTCCTATCCTGAAATCAAGGCTGGTGCCCCGTCCCCGGCTTCCGAAACGGAAACCTGGATGACCAATGAACAAATTCCCGTGCCGCCCACCTACTCGGAAAGCGTGTACGACGACTGCCTGCACCTGGACTTTACGGCCGGTGTGGCTCCCAACCTCCGCGGACCGTATGCCACCATGTATGTGGCGCGCCCCTGGACGGTGCGCCAGTACGCCGGCTTTTCCACGGCTGAGGAATCCAATGCCTTCTACCGCCGCAACCTGGCGGCGGGCCAGAAGGGCCTTTCCATTGCCTTTGACCTGGCGACGCACCGTGGCTATGACTCCGACCACCCCCGCGTGGTGGGTGACGTGGGCAAGGCCGGCGTGGCCGTGGACTCCATCCTGGACATGGAAATCCTCTTCAAGGGCATTCCCTTGGACAAAATGTCCGTTTCCATGACCATGAACGGCGCCGTGCTGCCCGTGCTGGCCTTCTACATCGTCGCCGCCCAGGAACAGGGCTGCACGCTGGACCAGCTCTCCGGCACGATCCAGAATGACATTCTCAAGGAATACATGGTGCGCAACACCTACATTTACCCGCCTGATCCCTCCATGAGGATTATTGCGGACATCTTTGAGTTCACCTCCAAGTACATGCCCAAGTTTAACTCCATTTCCATCTCCGGCTACCACATGCAGGAGGCCGGCGCTACGGCGGACCTGGAAATGGCCTACACCCTTGCGGACGGCCTGGAATATGTCCGCACCGGGATCAAGGCGGGCATTGACATTGACGCCTTCGCGCCGCGTCTTTCCTTCTTCTGGGCCCAGGGCAAGAATTACTTCATGGAAGTGGCTAAAATGCGCGCCGCCCGCGTGCTGTGGGCCAAAATCATCAAGCAGTTCAATCCCAAGAACCCGAAGTCCCTGGCCTTGCGCACGCACTCCCAGACTTCCGGCTGGTCCCTCACGGAACAGGACCCGTTCAACAACGTCACCCGCACCTGCATTGAAGCCCTGGCTGCCGCCTGCGGCCATACGCAGTCCCTGCACACGAACTCTCTGGACGAAGCGATTGCCCTGCCGACGGACTTCTCCGCCCGCATCGCCCGCAACACCCAGCTTCATCTTCAGGATGAAACCACCATCTGCAAGGTAATCGACCCGTGGGGCGGTTCCTACTATGTGGAATACCTGACCAATGAGCTCATTCGCAAGGGCTGGGCCCACCTTCAGGAAGTGGAAAAACTCGGAGGCATGGCCAAGGCCATTGAAACCGGGCTGCCCAAGATGCGCATTGAAGAAGCCGCAGCGCGCCGCCAGGCCGCCATTGACTCCGGAAAGGAACCCATCATCGGCGTTAACAAATACCGCCTGGAACAGGAAGCCCAGATCGATATTCTGGAAGTGGACAACACCACCGTCCGGGAAGCCCAGATCGCCCGCCTGCAGAAACTGCGCGCGGAACGGGACTCCGCCGCGTGCGAAGCCGCGCTGGAAGCCCTGTCCGAATGCGCCCGCACGGGGGAAGGCAATCTCCTTGACCTTGCCATCAAGGCGGCCAAGGCCCGCGCCTCCCTGGGTGAAATCTCCTCCGCCCTGGAAAAACACTTCGGGCGTCATAAAGCACCAATCAAACTCATTACCGGCGTGTACGCTCAATCCTATGGTCAAGATCCGCTGGTGGAGGAAGTCCGCAAGATGACGGATGACTTCGCCGAACGCACGGGGCGTCGTCCCCGCATCCTCGTCGCCAAAATGGGCCAGGACGGCCATGACCGCGGCGCCAAGGTGGTCTCCTCCGCCTATGCCGACCTCGGCTTTGACGTGGACGTGGGCCCGCTCTTCCAGACGCCGGAGGAAACTGCCAAAATGGCGATTGAAAACGACGTGCACATGATTGGCATGAGCTCTCTGGCCGCCGGCCATAAGGTTCTCCTTCCCGCCCTGGTGGAGGAACTTGCCAAGCAGGGCCGTCCGGATATCCTGGTCTTCTGCGGTGGCGTTATTCCCGCCCAGGACTATGACTTCCTGAAGGAACACGGAGCTGTGGCCATTTTCGGCCCGGGCACCAACATTCCGGAAGCTTCCAGGGAAATCATGGAAGCTCTTAACGAACAGTACGCTGACTAAACGGAATTTCCTGTTTATCAGGTAAATACCTGTTGCGAGAGGCCGGATGAAAAATCCGGCCTCTTTTTTGTGAGCGGATTGACTGCAATAAGTTGCTGTTTACCTGCTATTTATAAGAAAAATAGCCTCTATTTCCATGTTGGATGTGATATCCGCTCTTTCCGCGAGTGCTGCTGCTGTATTGTTTGATTTTAACAGTTCTCTGCTTCCGGAAGCTCCTGCCAAGACTGTTTCTGTACCGGAACCGGCTGCGGCATCCCTGAACCTGCTGGGGCTGGCGGCCCTGATGGTTCGCCGCCGAAGAGCTTGAGAACCTCTTTTCCGGCAGTTAAAAATGTTGTTGCCTGCAAAATTTATCTTGCAGACAATTTTTTGTAATCATCCGGTTTAAGAAAACTGGGCTGTCCGGATGACCGTTTTTCCCTGGCGGAACTCTTGCTCCGGAGGAAATGAGGCTCCTGCTTCTTTGACATTGCGGGAACGTTCTTCATCCGTTACTCTTTGTCCCGCCGTGGAGAGAAATTATCATTATTGCGTGGAACGCAACAGGGAATTGATTCCGCCGGATACGGATATGTTCCGGGTCATGGACGGGGCAGGGGATGGAATCCCCGGTGTCTTTGTGGATCAGATGGCGGATCGTATTCTCATCTCCACGCGCAGCTGTTCCATTCCTGAGGACCTGGAAAGCGAACTCCGGGATACGGGCATGCCCGTATTCCACAAAAAACTGGAACAAAACCAGAAAGAAGCGCCCGTCCAGATCGCCGGGCCGCTCCTTCCCCTGCAATTTACGGCCTTGGAGCAGGGAGTGCATTTTAAAATAGACATGTCCGCCGGTTATTCCCAGGGAATTTTTCTGGATCAGCGCGACCACCGCCGCCGGGTGAGGGAAAAAAGCGCTCCGGGCATGAGGGTGCTGAATACTTTTGCCTATACGGGAGCCTTTTCCGTTTATGCGGCCCTGGGCGGAGCGCAGACAACCACGCTGGATCTGGCGCAGCCGTGCCTGGACTGGGCCAGGGAAAATTTCATGCTGAACGGCATTGACCCCTCCGCCCAGTATTTCTGCAAGGGGGACGCGCGCCGCTGGCTGGAACGGTTCGCCAGGCAGGGCCGCACCTTTCACGGCATTATTCTGGATCCTCCCACGTTTTCCCGGGATGACCGCGGAAAGGTGTTCCGAGTGGAATCCCACTACGGGGAGCTGGTGGCCCTGGCTCGCGAATGCCTGGAACCGGGCGGCTGGATGCTGTGCACCAGCAACTGCCGCAAGCTGGGCCACGAGGACTTCCGCAGGATGGTGGCCCGTGCCGTTCCCGGTTTCCGCCTGACCCATGACCCCATGCCCCTGGATTTCTCCGGGGAGGATTATTTGAAAAGACTGTGGGTAGACTGGGAATGAATATTTTATGAAAAATTTCCCTCTCCATCGCTGACGCATTTTATCCTTTTGAAAACTCTTCCGGTCTGGTAGAAAACCGCCCAATTGCTTTTTCTATGAAAAAACTAGCCTATGTTGCTGGACTCTTCGCTCTCACATGTTCCCCTTTGCTTGCCGCCCTTTATGAGGGACTGGAGGTGGGAATGGACAAGGACCAGGTGCTGAAAACCCTGAGGCGGAGCAAGCAGCTTGAAGGGCCGCCCACGGACGCCCTCCTTTCACGCACCGGGCTCAACGGCGTGTTTAAAACCAGGCAGTCCATAGGCGGCCAGACTTTTTCCCTGAACTTTGACTATGACCCCTCCGGCGGCTTGAGGGCCGTTGTCCTCTACTCCCGGAGCAAATACCGCGGTTCCGAATATGAGACCAGGCTGAAATCCGCCTATAAGGCTCTTCTGGTGGGCCTGACGGAACAATTCGGGGAACCGGCGAACATGCCGGAGTGGGTGGCCAGGGAATCCCTTCAGGAAGGCCGCATCCAGTACATGCACATGTGGAAGGTCTCTCCCGGCGTTTTTCTGATGTCCGGCCTGGGCAACATGGGAGCCATGGAGGGCTACTTCCCCCTTTTCCGTTTTTCCGGTCCGTCCGGCATGCCTCCCAAGTCCAAAAGGGACAGGGAGGAACTGAAAAGGGAATGGGCGGCTATTCCGGAATTCCCAGGCTTGAAAGAGGCGGAACTCCATATTTCCGACGCCGTGCGCGCCATGGGTTCCAAAAAATATAAAGATGCCTTTGAATGCTTCCAGCAGGCGGCGGAGCTGGGTTGCCCCCGTGGCTACTGGGGCATGGCGTTTCTGTATGACCAGGGCAAATACGGCGTGAAGAGGGATAAGAAAAAAGCGGAGGAAATGCACCGCAAGGCCGGAGCCGCCGGCTATGCCCCTTCCGCTTCCAGATTCGGAGCCGCGTGGCCGGACGCGGCGCGGGTTCTGGGCCTTACCGCTGCGGAAGCCAGGGAACAGTCCCGCACGCGCCGCCGGGCGGCTGCGGAAGGCTATGCCTCGGAGCAATACAACCTGGGCGTGATGTATCAGACCGGTTTCGGCCTGCCCAAGGACATGGCCAAAGCCCGGGAATGGTTCCAGAAAGCGGCGGACCAGGGCGACGTGCAGGCCAAAAGCATCCTGAAAAAACTCCGGTAACCCTTTTTCCAATCCATGACCATCATGAGCTTATACGCACAACAACTCGTTCGCTACCCTGAACTGGGCATTTCCCTTGATTTTTCAAAACTTCCGCTGGACGACGCGTTCCTGACTTCCATGCAGGGACGGATAGACAGGGCGTTTGCCGGCATGAAGGCGCTGGAATCCGGTGCCATCGCCAATCCGGATGAAAAACGCATGGTGGGGCACTACTGGCTGCGCAACTCCTCCCTGGCTCCCACGCCGGAGTTGAAAGCCGCCATTGACGGCCCCCTGGCGGACGTCAAAGCCTTCGGACGGGATGTTCTGGACGGCAAAATAACGCCTCCCCGCGCGGAACAATATTCCGCCGCCCTCGTCATCGGCATCGGCGGTTCCGCTCTTGGCCCGGAGCTGGTGGCGGATGCCATTCCGGCGGCAGGGCTGGACATGTTCTTTCTGGACAACACGGATCCGGACGGCATGTACCGGGTGCTGGAATCCCTCCCTCTGGAAGAAACGCTTGTCATTGTCATTTCCAAATCCGGCGGCACGCCGGAAACCCGCAACGGCATGCTGGTGGCCCAGGACTTCTTCAGGAAGAACGGGCTGGAATTCGCACCCCAGGCGGTCGCCGTCACGGGAACGGGTTCCCGGCTGGACAAAACGGCTGAGGCGGAAGGCTGGCTCAGGCGTTTCCCGATGGAAGACTGGGTGGGCGGCCGTACCTCCGTCATGTCCGTGGTGGGGCTGGTTCCCGCCGTGCTTCAGGGCGTGAACGTGGATGACCTGCTGGAAGGCGCGCGCCTGATGGACGAAAAGACCCGCCGGGACTGCGTGAAATGCAACGCCTCCATGAAACTGGCGCTGGCCTGGTACAAGGCCACCGGCGGCAAGGGGGAAAAGGATATGGTGGTTCTCCCTTATAAAGATGCCCTGGTGCTCTTCTCCAAATACCTCCAGCAGCTCATTATGGAATCCCTAGGCAAGCGGCTGGACCTGGAGGGCAACGAAGTCTGCCAGGGCATTTCCGTGTACGGCAACAAGGGCTCCACGGACCAGCATGCCTATGTGCAGCAGCTCCGTGACGGCGTGAACAACTTCTTCGCCACCTTCATTGAAGTGCGCGAATGTTCCGCGGATGCGGTGGAAGTGGAGGCGGGCGCCACCTGCGGAGACTTCCTCCAGGGCTTCCTGCGCGGCACCCGCCAGGCGCTGGCGGAATCCGGCCGTTCCTCCATCACCATTTCCATTCCGGAGGTGAACGCCAAAACGCTCGGCATGCTGATTGCCCTGTTTGAGCGCGCCGTCTCCTTCTATGCTTCCCTGGTCAACATCAACGCCTACCACCAGCCAGGCGTGGAAGCCGGCAAAAAAGCGGCGGGTTCCTTCCTGGCCCTGCTGGGCAGGGTAAGGGGGGCTCTGGGAACCGCCCCGGAAACCGCCGCCCAGATGGCTGCCCGGCTGGATGCGGACCAGGAAGCCGTGTACCATTGCCTCGTGCATATAGCTTCCGGTGATTCCTCCGTCAAGTGGGTTCAGGCTGACTGTGCGGATGAAGATACCTTCTGCAAGGCATAAAAAACAGGGCATATTATTTCCGGCGGACGCTTATCCGGTTGATAAGCGTCCGTTTTTCTTTTCCGGGCAGCCATGAAAAGAAACTCGCTGCGCTTTTCTTTCCAGGTAATTCCGGGGCCGCCGGAAAACAGGAAGCGGCGTTGCCCGGAGGAAGAGCGGCTCCGGACGGGACAGGCTGGAAAAGCAGGGTTTTGGCATGCATTCTTTTCCCCAAAAACTCTGAAAAATATTTTTGTTTTCCGTACAATTTCGGATTGACAAAGCAAGGAGCCGAAGGCATCCTTATTCGACCCTAACTCGCTATTGGGTCTTTTGTTGGCTCCTTTGGTCGATGTTTGGGCAGAATCATTAATTCGACTACAATAATCGATATGTCCACCAATTCCTGCGCGTGCAGCGCATCTACTGACAAATTCGTCTATTCTTTCGGCGGAGGGTCCGCCGACGGCAATGGCAGCATGAAAAATCTTTTGGGCGGCAAGGGCGCCAACCTTGCGGAAATGGCCCGCATCGGCCTTCCTGTCCCTCCCGGATTCACCATCACTACGGAGGTTTGCACTTACTACTACGATCACGGCTGCACTTATCCCGCCCAGCTTGACGCGCAGGTCAAGGAAGGCATTGCCAAAATGGAACAGATCCTGGGACGCAAGTTCGGCGATACGGAAGCTATGCCCCTGCTGGTGGCCGTGCGTTCCGGCGCCCGTGAATCCATGCCCGGCATGATGGACACGATTTTGAACCTTGGCCTGAATGAAAAATCCGTGGAAGCCATGGTGAAGGCTACGAACAACCCCCGCTTCGCCTGGGACTGCTACCGCCGCTTCGTGCAGATGTACGGCGACGTGGTGCTGGGTGTGCAGAAAACCCCGGATGAAGACCACGAACCCTTTGAAACCGCCATCGCCGCCATCAAGAAAGAACGCTTCGGCAGCGAGGACGTGGAAGACACCAAGCTCTCCGCCGATGACCTGAAGGAACTTGTCTCCCGCTTCAAGGCCTTGGTGCTGGAACGCACCGGCCATGAATTCCCGGAATGCCCCTGGGAACAGCTTCAGGGAGCCATTGGCGCCGTGTTCGGTTCCTGGAACAATGACCGCGCCATCGTGTACCGCCAGAAATACGGCATTCCGTCCGAATGGGGCACCGCTGTCAACGTGCAGGCCATGGTCTTCGGCAACACGGGTGAGGAATCCGGTTCCGGCGTGGCGTTCACCCGCAACCCCGCCTCCGGCGAAAACGAATTCTATGGCGAATTCCTGATGAACGCCCAGGGTGAAGACGTCGTGGCCGGCGTGCGTACGCCCGCCCCCGTTGCTGCCCTTCATGAAGTGATGCCCGCCGCCTTCAATGAACTGGTGCGCATTCGCGAAGTGCTGGAAAACCACTTCCATGACATGCAGGACTTTGAATTCACCATTCAGGACCGCACCGTTTACATGCTCCAGACCCGCAACGGAAAGCGCACCGGCGTGGCCGCTTTCCGCATTGCCTGTGAAATGGTGGAACAGGGCCTGATTGACTGGAAAACCGCCGTGCGCCGCATTCCTGCGGACCAGGTGGACCAGCTGCTGACCCCCATCTTTGACCGTGAAGCCATCAAGAGTGCCAGGGTTCTGACCCGCGGTCTTCCCGCCGGGCCCGGCGCCGCCACCGGACGCATCTACCTGAACGCGGAACGCTGTGTGGAAGCTGCGGACAGAGGTGAAAAGGTTCTGCTGGTCCGTCTGGAAACCTCTCCGGAAGACCTGCGCGGCATGATTGCCGCTGAAGGCATCCTGACCGCCCGCGGCGGTGTTTCCTCCCATGCCGCCCTCGTTGCCCGCCAGATGGGCAAAGTCTGCGTTTGCGGCGCGGATGAAATCATTGTGGACTACAACAACCGCACCGTTTCCGTTGGCGACGTAACCATCAGCGAAGGTGACTACCTCTCCATTGACGGAACGAGCGGCCTGGTATACGCCGGCAAGGTGGAAACTTCCCCCTCTGAAATCATCCAGGTCCTGATTTCCAAGACCATGAAGCCGGAAGACAGCCGCACCTACCAGAACTTCGCCAAGCTCATGCAGTGGTGCGACGACTGCACCAAAATGAAAGTGCGCACCAATGCGGACTCTCCCAAGCAGACGGAAACCGCCATCGCCTTCGGCGCCACCGGCATCGGCCTTTGCCGCACGGAACACATGTTCTTTGAAGGGGACCGGATCGACTTCGTCCGTGAAATGATCCTCTCCACCAAGAAGAGCGACCGCGTAGCCGCCGTTTCCAAGCTCCTCCCCTACCAGAAGGGGGACTTCAAGGGCATCTTCAAGGCGCTCAAGGGCCTGCCGGGCACCATCCGCCTTCTGGACCCGCCCCTGCACGAATTCCTTCCCCAGACGAAGGAACAGCAGCTTGACCTGGCCCAGAAAATCGGCATGCCTGTGGAAGTCATCATGCGCCGCGTGTCCGAACTCCATGAGTTCAACCCGATGCTCGGCCACCGCGGTTGCCGTCTCGGCATCGCCTATCCGGAAATCACGGAAATGCAGGCCCGCGCCATCTTTGAAGCCGCTGTGGAAGTCTCCCAGGAAGAAGGCTTTGCCGTAGTGCCTGAAATCATGGTTCCCCTGGTGGCCTTCAAGAAGGAACTGGACATCCAGAAAGCCATCATTGACAAGGTGGCCCAGCAGGTATTTGAGGAAAAAGGCGTCAAAGTGGACTACCTCGTCGGCACCATGATTGAAATCCCGCGCGCTGCCGTCACGGCTGACGAAATCGCGGAAACCGCCCAGTTCTTCTCCTTCGGCACCAATGACCTGACCCAGACGGGCCTGGGCATGAGCCGCGATGACTCCGGCTCCTTCCTGCCGCAGTACCAGGAACTGGAAATCATCAAGAAGAACGTCTTCGCTTCCATTGACCAGAACGGCGTCGGCAAGCTGATGAAGATTGCCGTGGAACTCGGCCGCTCCACCCGCCCGGACATCAAACTGGGCATCTGCGGCGAACACGGTGGTGACCCCGCTTCCGTCAAGTTCTGCAACACGCTGGGCCTGACTTATGTGAGCTGCTCGCCCTACCGCGTCCCGACCGCCCGTCTGGCCGCAGCCCAGGCTGCTCTGGAACAGGAATAAACCTTTTTGTTAAGGGTTAATAAAAAGCCCGTGGTTCTTCGGAACCACGGGCTTTTTTAGCGGATGGATCGGTCTTGTCAGATATGGCTTGAACCTTGCGGGCCAAACTGCTCCATGCGTTTGGTTTGGGCATATTTGCAGGGCTTCCGCCTTGCTGCAAAAAATCATGTTAATGGCATCATGGGCCGAAGCTCTCCTGGCGGAAGAGGAAGTGCATCTTTCCCAAAATGCTCCGCAGTCTTTCCCGGAGTGCCGTTGATGTCGATTCCGGAGTTTTTTATGCCGGAGCCATGCTTCCTGAACGTTTGGTCGTAAGGGGTGGCATGGGGGGCAAGTATTGATGGCAAAGCCCGAAGAAAAATCATCAACAGGTTATGAAATCCGGTGCGCTGCCGGATCTACCATAATTGGGAATCAATCTCATGACCGTTTACACCGGACAGTAAAATATAGTTTATTGTTCCTCCAGCGCCCTCTTCAGAAGCTTCCGGTATTCCTTGGCCGGCACTTCATAGGTTCCGAATTTCAGCAGATGCGGCGTAGTCCACTGGGTATCCAGAAAAAGGAACCGATGCGCCCGCAGGTATTGCACCAGAGCCACCAGGGCGATCTTGCTGGCGTCCGTTTTCCGGTGGAACATGCTTTCCCCGAAAAAAGCCTTCCCCAGGGCTACTCCGTACAGTCCTCCCTGCAGCCCTTCCTCGTCCCAGCATTCCACACTGTGGGCGAAGCCCATCTCGTGAAGCTTGCCGTATGCTTCTTCAATCTGTCCGTCTATCCATTGTTCTTCCGGCTGGTCCGTCCGGGCGCAGGCATGGACCACCTCCGGAAAAGCGGTATCCATCCGGAGTTCAAAGGGTTTTTTATTCAAAGCCCGTTTGAGGCCGTGGGGGATGTGGAAGCGGTCGTCCAGCGGAATCAGGGCGCGCGGGTCCGGTTCGTAAAAGGAGATTTCTCCCGTTTCCGGGTCCGCCATGGGAAAACACCCCTGGCAATAGGCGGAGAGGACAAGTTCCGGCGTCAATCTGTCATTCATCTGATATGGTCCAGCAGTTTGCCGAGGGTGGGGGAGTTCAGTGCCTTGCGGTCCGGTGAGGCCATGGGCAGCCCGTGGATTTTGTCCAACGGCACGAATTCCTCTCCTTCCCTGAGGAGAGGCGTATCCGTCACATGGTGGATGTAGCGGGTCACCCTGTAGCGGGTAATGCTGTAGGTTTGTTTCAGGACATGGGGCAGGGAAAGGGTGTGCTCGTCCTCCCTCTGGGGGAAGCGGTACATGCCGGCATGGCGCTTGCCTTCCGGGCATTTGGCCAGCAGGACGGATTTGCCGCGGATGTAAAGAATATCGTGGTGTTCCACCCGGGTGACTTGAGGCTTGGGATTTTTGACGGGAAGCGTTTCCGGCCGTTCCGCAGAGCAGAAGGGGCGCACGGGGCACAGCAGGCAGTCCGGAGAACTGATGCTGCAGCAGGTTTGCCCAAGTTCCATGATGGCTGAATTGAATTCACGGGCATGTTCCGGATCCACCAGGCTTTCCGCGCGGCTCCACAGGTATTTCTGGCCTTCCGTGGAATCCACGGGAACGGAATAATTGTCAATGCGGGCCAGGACGCGCGCGACATTGGCGTCTACAATGGGAGCCGCCTTGTTGAAGGCGAAGGAGAGGAGCGCTCCCGACGTGTAGGGGCCGATGCCCGGCAGGCGTTTCAGCCCTTCCGCATTGTCCGGGAACCGCCCTCCGAATTCGTTGACGATTTCCCTGGCGATGGCCTGGAGGGAACGCACGCGGCGGTAATAGCCCAACCCTTCCCAGGAGCGCAGGGCCGTCTGTTCGTCCACGGCAGCCAGATGCGCCGGAGTGGGAAACTGGCGCATCCATCTGTCATATCTTCCCAAAACGGTGGGAATGGTAGTCTGCTGCAGCATCAGCTCGGAAACAAGGATGTGCCACGGATCCGTTGTCCGCCGCCACGGGTAATCCCTCCCTTCGCGCCTGAACCATTCTACCAGCGCGTTCCGGAAAGCATGGATGTTAAAATGGGGGGTGCCGTCAGTCATGCTTTTGTTCAAGAGCCTGGCGCATGGCGGAAATATCCGGCTTGATGCCGAACCAGCGTTCAAAGGAAAGGGCCCCCTGGTGAACCAGCATGGAAAGGCCGTTGGAAACTCTGGCGCCCTGAAAGCGGGCTTCCATCTGGAAGGCATCGTCATGCGTCTGTAAATCATAAACCAGATGGTGGGCGGAAAGCAGTGCAGGGGGGACGGGGGAAGGGTCCGTAGGCTTCAGGCCGAGGGAGGTGGCGTTGACGATCAGGTCCGCTTCCTCCACGGCGGCATTGAAACGGGGCGTATTGTTCTGGTGGGCCGCCAGGCGGTCGGAGGCCCCTTCCAGCCTGTGTTCGTCAATGAAAAAGGAACTCAGCCTGTTTTTAAGCTCTTGAAGCTTTTCTTCCGATCTTCCGGCCAGCGTCAGCCGTTCGCAACGCTGCATGGCGCAGGTGTAGGCCAGGGCAAGCCCGGCCCCGCCGCAGGAGCCCAGAAGGGCCACTTTCAAATCGCGCAAATCCACGGAAAATTCCTCCCGGATGGCGCGGGCGAACCCCGGGCCGTCCGTATTGAATCCGGAGACGGAACCGTCCTGTTGGAAAACAAGAGTATTGACGGAGCCGGTAGCGCGGGAAAGGGCGTCTGTGTCACTGCACAGGGAACAGGCCGCCTGCTTGTGGGGAACCGTAACGTTGGCCCCCGTGAATCCCCTTTTCCTGAGGAGCCGCACCACCTCCCCGAATTCTTCCGGAGCGGCCTGGATGCGGATATACCGGGCGCGAATGCCCGCCGCATCCAGCGCGGCCTGCTGCATGGCGGGGGATTTGGAATGGGCAATGGGAAAACCGATTACGGCCAGTCTGGCGGGAACGGTTTCCCCGGCATCAAACGGATGTTCTTCATCCAGAAGATCGGCCAGGGTATAGTAGGGTTTCATGGAAAATGTGGGAACGGCTTCAGGCGTACGCGCCGGACTATGAATGAAATGCTGCCGGATTTCAAGGCAAACGCCTATCATTCCTTTTCCCGCGCGGCGGTTTCCGTTCGCTTCTTTCCGGAAAGTTCATGCCGGGAGGGGGCCGGAAAACCGTCTTTCCCGGAAAGAATGCCTTCTCCGTAAATTCACCAGGCGGAACCCGGCGGCTGCCGGGTTCCGCCTGGAAAGAGCGGGTATGGAATGATCTGGTTACCGTTTATTCCCCGCAGCCGCCGTCCTTGTATCCGCAGGAGCGGCAGGATTTGCATTTGCCGTCCTGGACATAGGCCAGGGAGTGGCACTGCGGGCAGAGGGAGGCGCCGTTGAGCATCGTTCCTTCCGGAACCTTTCCGGCGGGAATTTCCGGCAGGGCCGGAGTAGCGGGATGCGCCGGAGCGGTGATGATGCGGGGGGGCAGCACGCTTACCGTCGTATCCGGAGCCTGGCCCGGAAGGCTGACGCTGGGGATGGAGAAGACGTCCCGCAGGCGGTAGCCGTTGCTTTCCGGGAAAAGCCACGCCAGAATCTTGGCAATCAGATCCACCACGGAAGCGCAGGAGCGGATTTCCGTGCAGGTGTCCGCCTCCGTGTCGTCCCCCACGCGGCAGAACCCGGAGGGCTCGAAGGAGTAATTGCGGAAACCCTTGACCACTTCCTTGAGAGGCACGCCGAACTGAAGGGCGGTGGAGAGGAGCTTGCAGTAAGCTTCAAACATGCCGGAGGCGAAGGAGCCGACTTGTCCCAGGCGTCCGAAAACTTCCCCGCAGGTGCCGTCCGCATAGACGCCTACCGTCAGGTAGCCCGTCAGCTGGCCGCCTACGGAGAATTTTACGGTCTGGCCCAGACGGCGGCCGGGCAGCTTGCGCTGGCGCGGCTTGGATGCCTCCGCGATGATTTCGTCAATGGCGTCCGATCCGGCATTCACCAGCTGTTCCCAGACGTGGTTGGCCTTGAACATGCGCGTTTCCGGGGTATCCACCACGTAAACGGCATTCGCCTTGGAGCCGGCGCGGAAGATGGCGATGCACTTCACACCCAGCTCGTGGGACATGATGAGGGAATCGTAAATATCCTGCACGCTGGCGGAGACGGGCATGTTGACCGTCTTGGAGCACGCGCCGGAGATGAAGGGCTGGAGGGCGCCCAGCATCAGCACATGGCCGGCGGGGGAAATGGCACGGATGCCGTTGCCGTTGGTGGCAGCGCAGTCAAAGACCGGCAGGTCCTTCTTATTCAGCCACGGTATGGATTCAATATGGGCGGCTCCGTTGACTACGGCGAGTTCATCCGCCGTCAGCACGGCCATGTTGGCCGGGTTGCTGATATAAGCCACTTTTTCCTGAATTTCACTGCGGGATTCCGTTCCGGAGAGCAGGCGGCGCCACGCGAGGCGCACGGGGCCGGCCTGGTCATTGCAGGGGTCCACAATGAGCTGGTTCACGACGTAATCCATATTCCCCTGGAACGCGGAAATCAGGCCGTCCAGGCCCGCCACTTCCAGAGCGGCTTCATTGACGAAGTCTTCCGGGTAACCCAGGGAGCGGAGGCCTTCCAGGGCCAGGCGGTTGAACATCTTCAGGGAGCCTCCGCCCGCCAGCTGCTTCCATTTCACCAGCGTGTAATCCGGCTCAATGGAAGTGGTGCCTTCATCATAGCAGCCCAGCGGGGCGGAAATGGTGCCCGTGGGTGCCATCACGGAAACAAACGCGTTGCGGTGTGCCGTGGCCTTGATCACCTTCGCCCACATGTCGGAAGCGGCTTCCGCCAGCTTGGCCGCAGGGGCGATGCGCTCCCTGTTCATCATGGTGGGGGCCTTGAAGCTCTTGAGGTAGGCATGCAGGGCATAGGAGGCGGTGAGCCCCTGCGCTTCCGGCAGGATCCCTCCGGCATTGGCGATGATGTTCTCAATCAGGTCGTCCAGCGTCTTGGAGTCCTTCTGGGAGGGCAGGGCGCTTGCCAGTTTCTGGGCTGCGTTGTGCAGGCGCAGCACGGCGAGCAGGTCTTTCTTGCTGGCGGGGTATTCCACGTAGGAACCCAGTTCCGCGCCCATTTCCGCGGAGGCCGTCCAGCAGGCCGCCGTCAGGGCGCTGCAAAGCTGGGAGGCAATCCAGCGGCCTTCGTCGGAATCGTAAGGCACGCCCAGGGCCATCAGGGAGCCGCCCACGTTGGCGAAGCCGATGCCCGTGGTGCGGTACTTGTAGGTGCCCTCCGCGATTTCTTCAATCGGGAAGCCGCCGCGTTCCACATTCAGATCCGCGCAGACCATGGCCAGGCGGGCGGCGTGGGTCAGGGCGTCCGCATCAAAAACGGGCTTGCCGTCCTCTCCCTTGATCAGGAAGCGATAGGCGTTGAAGGAGGAAAGGTTGCAGCTCGTATTGTTCAGGAAGACGTATTCCGAGCAGGGATTGGACGTAGTGATGGTGCCGATGGATTTGACGGGATTCCACAGGTTGATCACGTCGTTATTGTGCACGCCGGGTTCCCCGTTGTCCCAGATGGACTGGGCCATGGCTTCCAGAAGTTCCTGGGCGCGGAACGTCTGTTCGATGTGGGCCGGATTCGTGACCCAGCGCGTGTAGGTATTGCCGTTATTGGCGAGCGCCTGCCAGAAATCCCCCTTCAGGGAAACGGAATGGTTCGCGTTCTGGTGGGAAAGCGTTTCCCCGTACAGCAGGGCGTCCATGTGCGGGTCAAAACTGTTCCGGGTGGCCAGGGGAAGGGAAAGAATGACGCGGGCGGCGGCCTTTTCCGCCGGAGTGCCGGCAACCAGCTTGGTCTCCGCAATCTGCTTGAGCTCCACATGCACGTTGTGTTCGCGCAGGATAACCTTGGCGATGTCTTCCTGGCGGTTTTTCGTATTGATGAATTCGAAAATATCCGGGTGGTCGCTGAACATCAGGACCATGCGTGCGGCGCGGCGCGTCTTGCCTCCGGATTTGATGGCTCCGGCCATGCGGTCCCAGCCGCGGTCGAAAGAGATGGGGCCGGAGGAGCGGCCCTTGCCGCTGATGGGCTCCTTAGAGGACCGGAGGGTGGACAGGTTGATGCCTACTCCGGAACCGGACGCGAAAATACGGCCTTCCGTCGTCAGGTGGTCCAGAATATCCTCCATGCTGTCTCCCACTTCCGTCAGGAAGCAGGCGGAACACTGGGGGTATTCATACGTAGACTGGACCATGAAGGTTTTCAGATTGTTCTTGGTCCCTTTGGTATGGTAGGCCTTGTTGCCGTGGCCTGTATAGTTTTCCCTCAGGTCCGGGCGTCCCCAGCGCCACTGCTCCCAGTGGCCGATGTTGAACCAGACGGGGGAGTTGGGCGCCCATATCTGCTGCACCAGCATGGCCTTGATTTCCTCATTGAAAATTTCCGCGTCCTCCAGCGTGGCGAAGTAGCCTTCCTCCCATCCCCATACGGTATAGGTATTGGAAATGCGGTCGTAGATATTGCGGAAGCTGTCTTCATATTCTAGGGAGCCGGGTTCACTGCCGAAAAGGTACTTGTCCGCCGTGATTTTGACGGCGTTGTCATCCCAGTGGGCCGGAGCTTCCAGACCCAGGCGCTCGTAAATGGTCTTGCCGGTTTTCCAATCCATAATGCGGACGTCGCGGCGTGTCCAGTCCACTTCATCATAGGGGTGGACTTCATTGTGTGAAAATCTTCTGGTGAATTTCAAACCGCCCAGCAGGTCTTTCCTCTGGGGGAGGATGATTTCCTGGCCTGTACGCAGTTTGAGTATGGTTTGCGAGTTGTCTGTGATCATTGGATTGCGAAGTAGAAAGGTTTGGGAATAATCCCGTAGGCTTTTGCGCTTCGTCATGGGGCGGCGGCGCGTAGCGTGTGCATTATCTACTGAAAAATAATCCTGATGAAAAGGAAATATTGTACAGTATTTTTTTATATACACTATATATTGTATTATTTGTTCTGTTTTCTAGAAAAAATTCTCCTGTCTTGCGTGATTTTTTCTGTCTTCCGCATGCTTCTTTTTTGTTTGGCGAAGGGGGGGCGGCTGGGCGTTTTGGCTCTCCCCCGGAAACGGGCTTTTCATGAAAAACCCTGGTAATAAGAGTACGTTAAAGGCGCCTGGAAAGCGGAAGAACACGGTCTTTCTGCAAATATGCAACAATGGATGCCGATTGTTGTTAATGAGTTAATTATGCTGGTTTGTGGCGGAAAAGGCCCTCCGATGCCCCTCAGTTGGTTTTTACCTGTCATGTGCCATGGGCCATCTTTCCGCTTCTCCGGCAGAGAGACGTCCAGGCGGAACCCCGGAACCCGCTTCCAAGGGCATGAAGCGACCAATTCCGGAGTTTGGAACGAATGTTTTCCTGCTGCGGGCGTCGCTGGTTCAAAGGAGGGCCGCCCTTGTTTGTTCAGGGAAAAGGGCGGGTACGAAGGGACCTTTCCCCCTCCCCTAAATGGACTTGATGAACGGGCTGCCACGCGTTAATCTAACGGCCATGAGATTGGCTACCCTGATCTGGCTGGCCGGCATTGCATGCTGCGTGCCGGGCATGGCCGCCGAACCCCAGCAGAAGGAACAGACCGCCGCGGAAAAAGCGGACCGCCCCCGCCAGCAGGAGATATCCTTTCAATGCATCGCTCCGGTTCCCGGTTTGCCCGTTCCCATGGATTTGACGCAGGCGGACGGAATCCGGCTGAACGCGCTGGACGTTACTGTTTCCCTGAAGCAGCACCAGGCCTTCCTCATTTACACCTGCGCGCTGGATATCCCCAGGGGAATCAGGGGGAAAACCATTTCCGTAGGCGTGCCGTTCCAGTACGAACCGCCTGATGAACAGGCCAATGCCGCCAGGCAGGAACCCATACGCAGCCTCCCTTTTACGAAAGCGGTGCAGGACGTCGTCACATCCGTGGATGATCTGAAATGTGATTTTTCCCTGGTGGAGGGGCGGCATCTCCAGGCGGACGCTCCCTCCATGTTTCCCATTGCCGGCATAACTCACTGGCTGGTGGCCCAGGTTCCCAACAAGGCGGGAATCCATGTTCTTACCTTCCAGTTCTCCGTTCCTTATACGCAGGACGTTGCCATTACGCCGGAACCGAAGGTCCACATGGGGGAACCGCGCCTGACGCTGCTTACCTCTCCGGTAATGACCTGGACAGGGGGCACCCCCAGGGCGGTGGTCAATGTGTACAGCTCGGAGATGACCAACCAGTCCGTCAAGCTGGATCCCTATGCGGATGCCAAATCCATCGTGACGACGCCCAAAGGCGTTTATACCTGGTCTCTGTTGGGAGCGGACGGCAGGCCCTACGCTCCCTCCTTGGTGCTTACTCCGGGGCCCGGGTGGGTGCTGGACAAGGATGGGCGGATGACCGTCCGCGGAGAAAAGGGCGTCCTGACGGACCAGTATGACGTGACTGCCAGCTCCACCCTGGACAGGGACCCCTACGGGGTTCCATGTTCCCCGGACAATCTGAAAAAAAGTTCCGGTTATTGGGCGGAAAGCGTTTCCGGGGACGGCCAGGGGGAAACCCTGGAAATCAGGCTCAGGAAACCCGGCCGGCTGCTGGGAATCATGCTGGAGACCGGCATTTCCCCGGTGACCGACCCGGAAAAGGATTCGGAAGCCCGGAGGCACCCGAATATTGCCTACTCCATGTTCAGCCGCCCCAAAGGCATTCAGGTAACGCTGAACGGGACTTATACTTTTGACGCCACGCTGCGGGATGACTGGACTCCGCAGATCGTCGTGCCTCCGTATTACAGGCAGCCTGTGCATACCATCAAAATCAGGATTAATTCCATTTATCGCGGAACAGGGACATCGGACACCTACATCGGCATCCTCAAGCCGATTATACAATAAAGAACTTTCCGGGGCTCTTTTTTTCCGGAAGCGGGCGGGCCGTTTTGCGGGGATTCCGTCGGAAGCGGCGGGGCTGGGAAGAAAGATTCCCTTTCAATGGCGGAACAGGGAACTGCCCGTGCGGCCCCTGGGATAACGGCGGAAGGGGAGTGTGAGCAGATACATCAGCGCCAGCGCCGGAACCTGCATCCACAGCAGATACCAGGGCCATGGCCCGAGAAAGTCCAGCACGGACCCTCCGGCGGGAGTGGCCACGGTAAACCCGTAATTGGTTCCCAGGAACATGTTGACGGGATGAATGGCCACCAGGTACGCATTCGCCAGCAAAAAAGCCCACAGGAAGTCCCAGCGCGCCGGCTTCCATTCCAGAGCCAGAGGCAGGTAAAGCGCCGTGATGACTGTCACGCCGTGGGAAAGGAAAAAGGCAAAATACGTCCATGAGGGGAAATCATGGGCCACGGAAGGAGTCACCAGCCCCTGGAGGGTGGCGCACAGCACGCAGTAATAGGCCACGGAGCGCAGCCGCCGGGAGGGTATCCACAGGCTCAGGGCGCACACCACCTGCATGACGGAGCAGAAATGCAGGGGGAGCATCCATGTCCAGTTCTTTTCCGGTTCATCGGCCAGCATGGCGGCCAGGTCGGGAACCAGGCTGAACAGGCAGGCCGCTCCCAGCCAGAAGGTAGTGCGGTTTCTGACGGTTTTCTTGTAGGACTGCCCCAGCTCCAGGATGCAGGCTCCCGCCGCCAGGAGGACGGCCAGGGCCGCCCAGTGGGAAACCCCTGCGAATTCCAGTGGAGGGACGCCATTCATGCAACCTTCACCATAACAGAAAGAAGGGGGAGGGGCAACGCGAAAAGCGGGATGGGTTTCAGGCTTGCAAATTCGCCTTCTCCGGGCATACTTGCCTGCGGATGAAACAGGGCTTGTTCATATTGGTCTGCGGTTTGCTGGCGGCCGGCCTGACCGGGTGCGACGATTCCAGTGAACGGCGCGCCCGTTATGCGGAAAAAAAGCCCGCTCCGCGCCCTCTGGAAAGGACGTTTGACCCTCCCAAAAAAGTCCTCCCTCCTTCAAAACCTAAGAAAAAGGCCCCCGTATGGATGGATTACAAGGGTGAGGACATGCGGCAGCTTACGGAATTATCCGGCCGCAAGGTGCTCCTTGTTTTTTACGCTTCGTGGAGCCGCCCGGCCATGGATTACGTCCAGGCGGTAAAATCTTATGCCGAATCGCAGGACGGCAAGGCGTTTGCCGTGTTGATTGATGCGGATGCCTATCCGGACATAGCTCGCAAATATGGCCTGGAAGCCGTCCCTCTGACGGTTCTGTATCTGGAAGGGATGAAGCTGAAGGATATGGTCGGCGGCATTACTGCGCCGCGCCTGAACGAACTGATTGAGCAGACGATACGGGTGCAATAGAAGGGATGGGCTGCGGCAGCCTCTGCGCGGTGCGGGGGGCGGTTGATCCCCTGTAAATGAACCTTTTGTTTGTTGTGCCTTTTTTGCTCCGTACCTGTAAGGACTTCCCTTTCCTGCGTGGAGAACCGGAGAATTTCCGTTCCTGAAGGTATGGATTTTATGTGAACGCTGAAAAAACGCAGGCAGCAAGCCGGTAAAACCGGAACAGGGAAAGGGCGACATCATTCTCCTGTGTTCCTGTGACGGCCATTCCGCCTGCAACAGCATGCGGAGAGAGACGCTCTTCCTTCATTCGGGAATTGGCAGGAAACGGGGGGATGGCGTTCCTCTTCCTAGAAGGGGCTACTTTTTTTGCCGCATGAAAAAGCCGGTTCACGGGAACGTGAACCGGCGCGGAAAAACGAGTTGATAAATACTGAAAAAATCAGGCTCCCAGGTTGAACGCCTTATGTACTACCCGGGCCGCTTCCTCAATATCGGATTCGTCCACCATCACGGCAATCTTGATTTCCGAGGTGGAAATCATGCCGGTCTTGATGTTGGCATCCGCCAGGGCCTTGAAAGCGGTGGCTCCCACGCCTGAGTGGGAACGCATGCCGATGCCGACCAGGGAAAGCTTGGCCAGCCCCGCTTCCGTTTCCACCTTGACGGTGGAGCCGAGGGCGGCCATGACCGGTTTAAGGGCGGCCTGGGCGCGGCCCAGTTCGTTGGAGGGCATCGTAAAGGACTGGCGGACATAGCCGTCGTGGGCAGTATTGGCCAGAATCATATCCAGGTTGATTTCCGCTTCTGCCAGGGCACCCAGTATCTGGGCCGTGTAGCCGATTTGGTCCGGAATGCCGGTAATGGTGACGCGGGCCTGGTTGCGGTCAATGGAAATGCCTCGGATGACGACGGCTTCCATGGAGGGGGTTTCTTCTTGCACGATTGTACCGGGGTTGTTGTTCATGGAGTTGCGAACTTCAAAGACGACACCGAATTTTTTGGCGAATTCCACGGAACGCGACTGCATCACCTTGGACCCGTTGGAAGCCATTTCCAGCATCTCGTCATATGAAAGGGTTTGTATCTTCTTGGCGTCTTTGACCACGCGGGGGTCACAGGTATAGACGCCGTCCACATCTGTAAAAATCTGGCACACGTCCGCTTTCAGAGCGGCCGCGATGGCGATGGCGGAGAGGTCGGAACCTCCGCGGCCCAGCGTCTGGACCATTCCTTCTTCCGTAACCCCCTGAAAGCCGGCGCAGATAAGGATGTTGCCTTCCTGCAGGTACTTGTTCATCAGCGTCGGGTCAATGCTGTGGATGCGCCCCCGCGTGTGGCTGCCGAAGGTGGTGATTCCGGCCTGCGCCCCCGTAAAGGACATGGCTTTTTCACCCAGTTCATGCAGGGCCATGCAGAGCAGGGCGATGGACTGCTGTTCGCCGGTGGCCATCAGCACGTCAAGTTCACGTTCGCAAGGCGTTTCAGACAATTCTCTGGCAAGCCCGATCAGCTTGTCCGTCACGCCGCTCATGGCGGAAACGACGGCGACCACCTGGTTGCCTTCCCTGGCGGTTTCATGGATGCGGCGCGCTACATTGCGGATGCGGTCAATGGTGCCGACGGAGCTGCCCCCGAATTTTTGAACGATAAGAGCCATGTAACAGGATGATATGTAGGTTAGGATTGAGGAAGAAGATGTTCTATACGCAGGACGCGGGGCTCCGCCGCCACGCAGGAAATGCGGGTTATTTCCTCCAGAGCCTTCTGGAGCTGGCCCCACGGGCAGGAATGGAGGATGAAAACGAGGTCGTTCCAGGGGGCCCCGCCTTCATCAATATGGCTGGGAGCGGAAGAGGTGGCGGAAATGCCGATGCCGAAGGTGGCCAGAATGCGGGCTATTTCCGCAATGACTCCCGGCTGGTCCGCTACCTGGAAGCGGACGTAATACGGAGTGACCGTATCATTGATATGCATGATCCCGCAGGCCTTGGCATAGGGATTGAAGCCCGTATGGTATTCCGGATAGCGGCTTTCGCGCATGGCGGTGATGATGTCGCTGATGACGGCGGAAGCGGTGGGGTTCTTGCCCGCTCCGCGGCCGTAAAATAGCGTTTCCCCCACAATGTCCCCGTTGACGGAAATGGCGTTGAACACGCCGTTCACGGAAGCCAGGATATGCCAGTCATGGACAAAACAGGGCTGGACACGCAGTTCCAGAGCGTCTTCCTGCCCCTCATGGTAGCGGATGACGACAAGGAGCTTGATGGTATAGCCCAGTTTTTTGGCAAATTCGAAATCCCGGCTGGTGATATTTTCAATGCCTCTGACGTAAATTTTATCCGGGGAAATGGTTGTTCCGTAGGCCAGCATCGCCAGGATGAGCGCCTTATGGGCGGCGTCCCAGCCGTTGACGTCCAGGGAGGGGTCTTCTTCCGCGAAGCCCAGCTTCTGGGCCTGGGCCAGGGCGTCCGCGTAATCGGCCCCGTGTTCCCCCATGGCGGAGAGAATATAGTTGGACGTTCCGTTGATAATTCCCACAATGGAATTGATGTGGTTGCAAATCAGGGAATTCTGCAAGCTCTGGATAATGGGGATGCCGCCGCCGGCGGACGCTTCGAAATAAATAGGGGTGCCCATTTCCGCGGAAAGCTTGAAAATCTCCGCTCCGTACTCGGCCAGAAGAGCCTTGTTCCCCGTAACGACGGGCTTGCCGGCACGGAGGGCCAGCGTCACCAGGTCGTAAGCCTGGCGCGTTCCGCCAATCAGCTCAATAATGATGTCTATCTCCGGGTCGTTTACCAAATCCTGCCAATCATCCGTCAGCAGTTCCCGGGGAACGACGGTTTCCCTGGGCTTTTCCAGGTTGCGCACGGCGATGCGCTTGAGCCTGAAAGGAATCTTGCTCCGGGCTTCCAGAAGGGCGTGATTGCGGCACAGCGTTTCATAAACGCCGGAACCGACCGTTCCCAGCCCGGCAAGCCCAAGTTGTATAGGTTTTTCCGTCATTCCTGCCGGGGGATTATGCAAAAAAATCCCTGTAACGCAAGAGCTTTTACCGTTCCGGGATGCCGTGTGTGCGATGCTCATGGAATACCCTTCTTTCCGGCATTTCCCTCCACCCCCGCATGTTCCATGCGCGGCAGGACGATTGCTGGATTTTCAAGAATCTGTGCGGATGATGGGGGAATGGCGTTCAAGCTTGCTCCGGGAGAGGATGAATCCTGAAAAAAGGCAACAAAAAACCCTCCTTGAAGGAGGGTTGGATTGGCAGCCCCACCAGGACTCGAACCTAGAAATACTGAACCAAAATCAGGTGTGTTACCAATTACACTATGGGGCTGTCTGCTCAGGCGTTTCTGCCGTTGCGGGGCGTAGTAAACCACACGGGGCGCAGTCTGGCAAGAGAAAAATGCCCTGTCTCCCTTGTTTGAAGGTCAATGCCCCGGCTTGATGATGCGTGTATAGCTCAACCGTTTGAACATCAGCATGGGTATGGCTACTCCGATAACCAGGGAAAAGATGATGAAGAAGGCGGTGATGCCGTTTTTGCAGATGTCCACAATCAGACGGTTCATGACGGCCGCGTCCTGGTTCTCCTGCATGAACTGCATCAGGGCCAGGATGGTCTTATAGGCGTACACGCCGGGAATCATGGGCAGGAGGGAAGGGAAAGCGAATATTTCCGCCGGGCACTTCACCAGCTTGGCCGTCATGACGCCCAGCATGCCTATGGTGAAGGCGGCAATGAAGGTGGCGCTGGAAATGTCAATGGTCCAGGAGTGCAGCATGTAAAAGCGGAAAGCGTGGCCGACGGCCGCCAGAACGGCGGAAACGGCAATGGCGCGCCTGGGCGGATTGGAGATGACGGCAAATCCCGTGGCGGCAATGGCGGCCATCAGCCCGTCCAGAAGGATGGAGGAAATAAGATCCGGATTCATAAGCTGTTTACCCCTACGATGAGCATGGTTGCGGAGAGGCCGATGGCGATGCAGGCAATCATCATGATGGAATGGATGCCGCGGGAGATGCCCATCAGGATGTGGCCGTGCATCAGGTCCATGATGGAGTTGATCATCTGGACGCCGGGCACCAGGAACAGGACGCTGGCTGCCAGGGCGATCTGCGGCGTGGAGCCTATCTGGAAAAGGACGGCGCACGCGGCTGCCATGGAAGCGGTGAAGGCAGAAAGGATGATGACCCCCAGCGGGTTGTATTTCAACCGGGTAAGCTGCTGCTTGGCCAGAAAGCCCAGCATGGTGGCGGCGAACACGGTCAGCATGGCCCACAGGTCTCCGTTAAACAGGCGGCAGAAGGCGGCGTTGCCCACGCTGACCAGGAGCAGGTCCGTCCAGCGGGAAAATCTTTTGGTGCGCACCATGGAGCGGAATGCCTGTTCCATTTCCGCAATGCTGACGTTGTTGTCCACCGGGAGCCAGCTCAATTCACTGAGCTGCTGGATCAGGTTCAGGTTGAACGCCAGGGGTTTCAGTTTCCGGACGGAGGTGCGGCGCAGCGTCTCGTCATCCTTGCAGATCAGGCTCATGGTGATATTGCGCTGGAAAATGGTCATGTCCGTGCTGTATCCGTACGCGGCGGCAATGCGGGAAATGTTGCGCACGGCGCGGTTGGTGTGCACCCCCGCGCCCATGAGGGTGGTGGCGTATTCCAGCAGGAATTCCGAAAGGGCCTGTATCTGGTCGGTATGCTGCATAAAAGGGAAAGGGGAGGTCAGGGCCGGGATGCCCGTTTTCTGGAGGCGTAATCCTCCTGCTGGTCTTCCCCGGTGACGCCCACGGAGAAATAAGTGCTTTCCGGATGGGAGAAGACGAGGGCGCAGACGGAAGAAACGGGCTGCATCATCCATGTTTCCGTCAGGCTCATGCCCGCTTCCTCCCGGGCGTGGAGCAGGGTGAAGACGGTTTCCTTTTCCTGGTGGTCCGGCTGGCTGGGGTACCCGCAGGCGGGTCGCACGCCGGCCCCTTCCGGAATATTCCACAAAAGGCGCAGCTTGTCATGGGCGATGGCCGCGAAAGCCTCCACCAGGCGGTCCGCCAGAGAGCTGACCAGCAGGGCGCGGTAGGAGTCGTTTCTGGCTTCCCATTCCTTTGCCCAGCGGCGGGAGCCGTGGATGCTGACCGCCATGGCCCCCACGTAATCCCTGACGCCTTCGGGAGCGATGAAGTCCGACAGCGCCAGCCGGGGTTTCCCCTGTTTGTCCTGTTGCTGGCGCTGCGTCAGCAGCGTAGCCAGGGGAATGGTTCTGGATTCATCAGCCCAGACGGTGATGTCGTCATGGCTGGCTGTTGAATTGGCCGGGAAAATGCCTATGACGCCGCGCGCCTGGTAGCGGTTTTCCTTCACGGCCTGTTCCAGCAGGCGGAGGGCGTCCTGGTACAGCGCCGCGGCCGCCTCAGCCTTGGACGGGTCTTTGGTGCGGAACTCCCGGCGGGCGCGGTCCCATGTGCCGTGCAGCTCCCAGGCGTGGAAAAAAGGCGTCCAGTCCATGCGCTCGATAAGCTCCTGAACAGTTACGTAATAACGTGGGTCGTCACTGCAGCAGCCGCAGCTTACGGAGCTGTGCAGGCTGCCGATGGAAACCGGGCCAAGACGGGCGGGAACGGGGGGGAGATAGCCGCCTTCCGCTCCCTTCCAGCGCAATTCCCTGGCTTTCTCCAGGGGCAGGAGGTCCCGGGCGGGTTTGTTTTCATGATTGTTGCGCAATTCCTCCTGACGGGCCTTCACGGCGGCAATGTAGGAATCCTTTTTTTCTCCCACCAGGGAGGCGGCTGCGGGAACCACCTGGGAGGCATCCTCCGTATGCACCACGGCTCCTTGATAATGGGGGGCTATTTTCAGGGCCGTATGCAGGGCTGACGTCGTAGCTCCCCCCACCATCAGGGGAATGGTCATCCCCCGGCGTTCCATCTCCGCGGCTACATGGGACATCTCTTCCAGGGAAGGGGTGATCAGCCCGGAAAGCATCACCAGGTCCGCCTGTTCCGTTTCCGCCCGGTCCAGAATGGTATCGCAATGGACCATGACGCCCAGGTCAATCATTTCAAAACCATTGCAGCCCAACACCACGCCGACGATATTTTTGCCGATGTCATGCACGTCCCCCTTCACGGTGGCGATCACGGCTTTTCCTGCCTTGGCGGCTCCTTTGCTGTCCGCTTCTATATAGGGGGTGAGCCAGGCTACAGCCTGTTTCATGACGCGGGCGCTTTTCACCACCTGCGGCAGGAACATTTTGCCGTCCCCGAACAGTTGCCCGACAACTTTCATGCCGGCCATCAGAGGGCCTTCAATCACGTTCAGCGGAGACCCCAGCTCCTGAAAAGCCTCCTCCGTATCCGCGTCAACAAATTCGGTAATGCCCTTGATAAGAGAATATTCCAGACGTTTGGCAACGTCCTGCTCCCTCCATGCCTGTACGGTTTTTTTCTCCTTTCCGTCTCCGGTTTTTTCCGCAGCCAGTTTTTCCGCGTAATCCGTCAGGCGTTCCGTGGCGTCCGTCCTCCTGTTCAGCAGAACGTCTTCAATCAGCTCCAGCCTGTCCTTGGGAATATTGTCGTACACCTCCAGCATCCCGGCATTCACGATGCACATGTCCAGCCCCTGCTGCGTAGCGTGGTACAGGAAAGCGGAATGCATGGCTTCCCGCACCGGGTTGTTGCCGCGGAAAGCAAAGGAAACATTGGAAATGCCGCCGGAAATGTGGGCATGCGGCAGGTTCCGGGAGATCCAGCCTGCGGCCTTGAAGAAATCAAGAGCGTAATCGGCGTGTTCCGCAATTCCGGTGCCTACGGTCAGGACGTTCGGGTCAAAAATGATGTCTTCCGGAGGAAACTGCACCCGGTTTACCAGCAAGTCATAGGCCCGTCTGGAGATGCGGACGCGGTCCTCGTAATTGGCGGCCTGCCCCTGTTCGTCAAACGCCATGACCACGACCGCCGCGCCGTACTTTTTAATCAGCGCCGCTTTCTTCAGGAATTCTTCTTCCCCCTCCTTCAGAGAAATGGAATTCACGATTCCCTTGCCCTGCATGCATTGGAGCCCCGCTTCCAGCACCTCCCACTTGGAGGAATCCACCATGAAAGGAACGCGGGCGATATCCGGCTCTGCGGAAACAAGGTTCAGGAAGCGGACCATGGCCTGCGGCCCGTCGATCAGGCCGTCGTCAAAACAGAAATCCAATACCAGCGCGCCGTTTTCCACCTGCTGCCGGGCAATGGATACCGCTTCCTCGTAATTTCCTTCACGAATCAGGCGGGCGAATTTGGGGGAACCCGCCACATTGCAGCGTTCCCCGACAAAGAGGGTGTTTTTTTCCCGCGTATGGTTGTACGCTTCATATCCGGACAGGCGAAGCGCGGGCGTTTGGGGAGCCGAAACGCGCGGAGGCATTCCTTCCACGGCAGCCGCAATGGCGCCGATATGCTCCGGAGTGGTTCCGCAGCAGCCGCCCACGATGTTCAGCAGGCCCTGTTCCGCGTATTCCTTCATGAACCGGGCCATATCCGCCGGCAGAAGGTCGTAGCCGGTAGGGCTGAGCGGGTTGGGAAGCCCGGCATTCGCATAAATGGACATGTGGCAATCCGCCAGTCCGGACAGTTCTTCCGCAAACGGGCGCATCAGGTCCGGCCCCAGGGCGCAATTGATGCCTACGGAGAAGGGGCGAACGTGGCGGATGGAGTTCCAGAATGCTTCAATCGTCTGGCCGGACAGCGTGCGTCCGGCTTTGTCCGTCAGCGTTACGGATATCATGACCGGAACAGAGCTTTCCGGTTGTTCCTCAAAAATTTCTTCAATGGCGAACAGGGCTGCCTTGGCGTTCAGCGTGTCGAAAATCGTCTCCACCAGCAGCATGTCCACCCCCCCTTCCAGCAGGGCCAGCACCTGATCCCGGTACGCCTGCCTGAGCTGGCGGAAATTCACGGCACGGAAACCGGGATCATTCACGTCGGGGGACAGGGAACAGGTGACGGGCATGGGGCCGATGGATCCGGCCACCAGGCGGGGCTTGCCGTCTGCAGCTTCCGCTTCGTCGCATGCCTGCCGGGCCAGTGCGGCTGCCGCCAAATTCAATTCCCGGACAAGGGCCTTCAATTCGGGGGCGTCCACCACCTCCTGGAAATACTGCTGGTCCTTGTGGCTGCCTTCCTCCGGACGGTGCCAGAAATAATCATGCTGGCCGATGCTGGTAGCTCCGAAGGTGCAGGTTTCCAGAATATCCGTCCGTCCCGTGTCCAGAAAGCGGCGGTGAATATCAAGAATGATATCCGGCCTGGTCAGAACCAGAAGGTCGTTATTATTCTTTAAATCGTTGGGATAGCGTGCCGCATCCGCAAAACGTTCTCCGCGGTAATCTTCCTCTCCCAGCCTGAATTTTTGGATATTGGTTCCCATGGCGCCATCCAGGATGACAACCCTTTTACGTAACTGGTCTTTCAGGTAATCAAGGCGTTCTGTTCTGGATGCTCTGCTCATATGGCGCGGAAAATCTACCGTCCGTCCGTCATTGGAACAAGGACAATTGTCGTCACGTTTTTTCCGTATTGCTCCGGGGAAATGGAAGGAATCTGTTTTCAAGGGAATGGAAAAGGTATGGGAATGATTTACGGAAAGTAAAAACGCCTGTGAAAATTTTATGCTTCATTCCGGATTTTCTGGAAGGATGGGAAATTTCCATTTTTTTATTCCGTTTCCGTATGTCCCTTTCCTGTTTCACGCTGTTCCCGGGAAAAAGAATGCGGGGACTGGAGAAAAAGGAAGAAGAATTGTGAATAAAATGATAATAATATGTGTATAACCGGAATGACTATTTATGTTTCAATAGCGGAAAATTCATTCATGCCGAACATAGGGAAGGGACGAAAGCGTGCTTTTTCAGTAACATTATTTACTGGCAGGCATTCTGAATATTACCCGATAAAGAAACATTTTCTTTTCCAGAAATGAAGAGCGGATTTCTAATCCGAGGTCAAGTTCCCAGTTTGAAAGGAAAGGCTTTGAGAAAAAGTCCCGATGCTTCACGGGGCTATCCATCTTGGAGTAAAAAACCTCTCTCTTTTTCAAGTGAAGTATAAGAAGGAAAAAGGAATTTTTGCTATTCATGTCGTTTCAAAATCCGAGAATCATTTGTTTTCAAATATTTCTTTCTCTTTGAATTCATAATGACCAGCATTGCTTCTCAGAGGAGAAAAGCTTCTCTCCCTGAAAATTTTTTATCATGATGAAGGTTGCGGATTAGAAATCCGCTAGATTTGGATTCAGAAGGTGTTTTGGCATTTTTCTGTGTCAGGCCGCTTCAATTAACTACATGATATACGACGAGAAAAAACCGGGCTTCCCCGATGGAGGGAGGTCCGGTTTTTTTTCGTATTGGAAATGATTGATTGATGGAGTTTTATGGAAAATATCTATTTTCTCGTCGGCAAATTGATGATGTCTCCTCGGCGGGAAGGTAATCAAAAAACCTTTCAGTCCGCTTTGGCTGGGGATTGTTTTTTTTCTTCCGGCAAGATACCGGGCGGTATGAACAGCGCCGTGGCAGGAATGATGACAGGGGCGGGGATGCCCGGCCCGGACCAGGCGACGGACATATGGTCCGGGCCTCCATCCTCCTTGTGAATCACCTGAAGAAAATAAAACCGGTCAGCTTCCAGCTGGACAGGTTCGGAAGCCTGGTTGGGCTGGTTGCCCCAATTATGGATGTCGGAATATCCTTTGACGGTGGCGATGCAGGCCATGTCCTTCTGGGTGGCATCCTTGCCCAGCCATAACTCTGCGGAATCGTCGGAAGACAGGTAAAGGCGGTACTTCCCGCTTGCCGGGACTTTCAGCAGGGCGGAGTAACGGGCTCCGTACCTGTCTCCCAGGTTTGCCACATCCAGATGGCTGATCGTGCGGACATCCGGGGCCGCCGTTTCAAAAATCTTCCTGTGGGTCAGGTCCTTTACGGATGCCCCCGGAATGCCGAACCACAATTCCTGCACTACGCCGGGAGAAGGCTTTCCCTCCTCAGAAGAGCCGGAAGCTGTTTCCGTCAGCATGACACCGCACAGAAAGCTCAGGATGGGTAGAATAATGTTCATGGCCGGAGACTCCTTTCCTGCAACGACTACGGCAGGAACCAGGGCAACCTTTCAAAAACGGCGTCATTCCCGGGATGCCTCCTGGTCATGGCCTCCGTCCTTCTGGCGGCTGGAACTGCTCCTCCAAATCATCCAGCCGATCAGGAATGCCAGAACGCCCAGTCCGGCGACTCTGCGGGGAGTGGAAATGCCGCTGTCCTCCGTCTGGGCCGGCGGTCCTTCCGCAGCTGGAGTCTCCTGGGCGTGAACGAAACAGGACAGGGACAAAATTGCCAGAGCGCAGGCGAATATCATACGATGAGTAAAAAGAGGACGTTTCATCATTTATGGAAAGGTAAAACAGGAATGAGTCTCATTCAAACACATTTGTTCAGACTGTCCCTGTTTTCGTCTGCATGTGATTTGCAGCCCTTTCCGGATTCAGTATTTTCCGGAAAAATCATCCCGGGGCAATTTTTTTGTAGAAAAAGCTTGCATGCCCGCTTTGGAAATGATAATTTCTCCCTGTCCTCAACAGGACGCACCAAGACGAAAGTCAAAGGGGTATTAGCTCAGTTGGTAGAGCGCTTCAATGGCATTGAAGAGGTCAGCGGTTCGAACCCGCTATGCTCCACCAAATAAAGGCCTTAAAGCACAAACGCTTTAAGGCCTTTTCCATTTTGCCAGGCATGGATTAAAGAGCATGCTCATGAGGAATTGATCTATACCGGAAAGATTATCTTTATAGTCTTTACAAATTAGGTAAAACAGTTCCTGTTTTAAGAATATGGCAACTATCAGCAGACTTTTAAGAGAACTCGAAGCAGCGAGCAGAAGAGCGGCCCGTGAGGCCGCAAGGCAGGAAAAACTGGCCCTAAGGGAATTGGCTCTTCAGCAAAAACATGATGAATTAGTGAGAGCGCAAATGGAAGTCGAAAAATTTGAGGAGCGTATCAGCCAATTAACTACAATTCATCATGAAGTAGGCGATTCGTTTGACTGGGGGGAAATAGTTAATCAGCCCCCTCCGGCGTATCCGGTAAAAAACGATAAGGAAGAACGTCTTGCTATGCAAAAACTTAGGATGTACAGGCCTAAGTTTTTCCACCGCATGTGCGGAAAAGTTGAAAAAATCAGATCCGATCTTGAACAAAAAGTCGTTCATGCGAAGCAAATGGATGAGTATAATTATCAAAAATCCATTGAGTGTTATGAGCTTAAATTCAGTCAGTGGTCGGCGCTTCATGAACTGGCGTTATCTATTAATCGGGGAGATACTTTAGCCTATCAGCAGGCTATTTTGGAAATTAACCCTTTGAATGAAATTCAGGAAATAGGATGCGAGATTCATTTTGCAATTCCTGATTCTGATACTGCTGTTATTTATTTGACGATAGATGGAGAGGTTGTTGTTCCCAAACAGATTAAGACCCTTACTGCCAGGGGCAAGTTAAGCGTGAAAAATATGCCCCGGACCAGGTTTTGTGAGCTGTATCAAGACTACGTATGTGGATGTGCTTTAAGAATTGCCCGTGAATTATTTTCATTCTTGCCGCTTTCAAGGGTGGCGGTGCATGTTCAAACGGATGTATTGGATCAAGCCACTGGGCATATGGTGCAACAGACCATTTTGTCAGTGTGTATGCCTCGTGCTATTCTTTCTCAAATTAATTTTAAGGCTGCCGATCCTTCAGAGGCCATGAGCCTTTTCCCTCACCGCATGGGCTTTAAAAAAACAAAGGGCTTTATTGGAATAAAACCGTTGTCGGAGTGGGAAATGCGGTCGTTTTAATTATAAAAAAGCCTTTTCTCCCAGCAGCAAATATCTCCGGGTTCTACTTGGAAAATGGGGTGGGGAAGAATGGAGGCCGTTTGCTGCAGCAGGGAATATTGCCGGGGGGACCTTTCCTTGAGCTTGTCCAGAAGATGAAGGAATTCGTATTCGAGCTGTTTATCCGGCAGGAGAAGGGAAGGGGGACGGCTTTCGCAGGGAGAAATTTTGCTTAAATCAAAATTGTAGCCTCTGCGGATGGATTCGTCATGGACGGTTTTCAGGTAGAAATCCAGGACATGAATGGGGTTTTCCGTCTCCCGGAAGCGGAAGAGCTGAGGATGATGGATATATCCTTTTGTCTGCCCCTGCAAAACTTTGCGTGCCAGGAGGCCTTCCCTCCACAGGGCAACCAGGCCGACAGCATCCAGGTAAGAGGGGTGGAGTGACCAGAGTCTCATGTTTTTTGGACTCAGAAAGGCTGCCTTTTGTTGTTTTGAATTATGCAGCCGGCAAAAAAACGGGGAGTTGGGAGGGGCAGCCTTTTGTGTGAAAGGGGCCATTCGTTTTCCAGCCGGTTTTTCATCTGAAGGAGATACGGAATCTTTCCCTTTGCGGGGATTATGGAAAGGGGGAGAGAGTTTCCTATTTATTGGCCAGGCAGTTTTTTCAGACAACGGATTCTGTTACCGGTGAACAAGGTGCCGGGAGGGCAGTTGTTACATAAGTATTGGCTGTTGGAGACATTTGCCCCTGTCAGGCGAGGGATATTTCTCCGGGAATGCTGTCCTCTTCCGGTTCGGGAAAAGATGCGGAGCGGACGGGAACCGTTTCTACAGCGGAAGATTGTTCGGTTCTGGTATTGATGGCTTCCAGAATCAGTTCCACCGTGCGTTCCAGTCCGTAATCGGACGTGTTGACGCACAAGTCGTAGAGGCGTGCATTGCCCAGTTCCTGCCCGGTGTAGTGCAGGCAGTGGGTGCGGCGGCGGGAGTCCATGATGTCCATGGCCCGAGCTGCCCCGCCAGGTTCTACCCCATAGTTTTCAATAACGCGCTGCATGCGCGTGGCCCGGTCCGCATGAAGGAAAACACTGAACAGGTTGGGCCTCCCTTTCAGGATGAAGTTGGCGCAGCGGCCCACGATGACGCATGCCTGACTGGCCGTAATGTCCCGGATGACTTTGCTCTGTGCCAGGAAGGTGGCGTCTTCAGGGGGCTTTTCCTCCGCCGTGTAGGCGTAGTTCTGGGCGTAAAGTTCGTGCAGAAAGCGGCTGGAAAGCTGTTGTTCGTGCTTGCGGATGTAGTCCGGAGTGAGGCCGCTCCGGGAGGCCGTGAGGTACACCAGTTCCGAGTCGTAGAATCGGATGCCCAGCTTTTCCGCCAGCATTTTCCCGATGGCATGTCCGCCGGAACCGTATTCCCGGTCAATGGAAATGACCAGAGGGGCGTCCGGAGCATAAGCGGCCGTTTGCGTCAGCGGAGGAGGTTCGCTTGCTGCTCCGGGGCGCGCCAGCCGTTCCAGGAGCCTGTCCGGCCAGAAGACGTGCCTGTTGAAAAAACGGACGATCATTCCCACCAGGACGGCGGCCACCACGGTTCCTTCCCGTATGCCTGTCAGTCCGGGCAGGAAGATGAGGGAACAGGCCAGGCCGATGCAGACGAGCGTGCAGTCCATCCCGGTTTTTACGGCTCCGAATTCCCATTTGAAGAGTTTGACGAAGGCCAGGCTCATGCCTTCCCCTGCCAGAAGAACGGAATCCGCCTTAACCTGAAGAAAGACGCCGAATCCGATTACCACGCAGCTGAACAGGCAGAGAATAACGGACCACAGGTATCCGTCCGGTTCCAGAGGCGCCATGATCCACATGGAAAAGTCCGTCAGAAAGCCGAAGATAAAAGCTATGGGAATCTGGAGCAGATGCGCCGGACGAAATTGCCTTTTCAGCAGGGCCGCCTGCACGGCCACAAAGCTCAGGTGCATGAGGATGGTGACGGTCCCCATGGTTAGAGGGAATGCCAGGCTGAGCACATAGGGCGTGCAGGAGATGGGGGAGACTCCCAGGTCAGCCTTGGTGGACAAAGCGATGCCCAGAGACATGATGAAGAGTGCAGCAATCAGGACGGAGCAGCGCAGGACATGTTCTCCAAGGCTTCTCCGGACACGATAATCTTCCATGATACCGAATGTTATCTTTTCTGCCAGCGGCAAGTCAAGGGTTCTGAGGAAATGAGGCGTTTTTTCCTTTTTCTTTTTCGCCGTCCGCCGTTTCTGAAATTCTCCGCTGTGAACGGGCTGCACTGGGAGAACGGCGTTGCTGTCCTTACCGCTCTTTCAGAGAAATTCCCGTTTCCGTTCCACTTTTTCATAGGGGCCGTTGGGGGGCTCGGCCTTGTCAAAGGAAGGCTTTTTTTCTATGTTACCGGGACGTTCCCTTTTCAAGTTTATGTCCAAAAAGAAGGAGGCAAAGACAAATGCCATGCGCCTGCTGGATGCGCTGCATATCCCGTACAGGCATTATTCCTATGAATGCCGCGAGTTTGTGGATGCGCGGCATACGGCGGAAGCACTGAACCTGACGGAGGAGAAGATGTACAAGACGCTGGTAACGGAGGGAGCTCCTCGGCAGTATTACGTGTTCGTGATACCCATAGGCGCGGAGCTTTCCTTGAAAAAGGCTGCCCGCACCGTGGGAGAAAAGGCTCTTTCCATGCTTCCGGTGAAGGATATTACCGCCGTGACGGGGTACGTGCGCGGCGGCTGCACGGCTTTGGGGATGAAAAGGAAATACCCTACGGTGATTGATGCCAGCGCGGAAGCCCTGCCGGAGATGGTGGTGAGCGGCGGACGTCTGGGGTGCCAGATTGAATTGAATCCTGTGGATTTATGCCGTGCGGCGGAGGGCTTTTTTGCGGATGTGGCGGATATTTCCGTTTCATGATGGACATCCTGGTTCCGGAAATGCGGAGGGAAGAGGGCAAAAAGCTTTTCCCGGAGGATTTTTTTCTATATTCCTTGTTGAGGTTCATCCTCCGTCGCCATGAGTAGCCGTTCTGCATCCCGCACTTGCCTGGCCCTGCGCCATGTGGCTTTTGAAGATCTCGGTACGCTGGAACCCCTTTTCAGGGACAGGGGCTTCCGAATACGGTACATCCGGGCGGGCGCTCCCTGTCCTTCCGTCCGGGAATGGCTGGAGGCTGACCTGTGCGTGGTGCTGGGCGGTCCCGTAGGGGTGGGGGATACGGAATCGTATCCCTATTTGAAGACGGAACTGGATTTGGTCCGCATGCGTCTGGAAAGTCGGCAGCCTTTGCTGGGCGTATGCCTCGGAGCTCAAATGATGGCCCATGCCCTCGGCAGCCGCGTTTATCCCGGAAAGGCCAGGGAAATAGGGTGGGGAACCGTATCCCTGACGGGGGACGGGCGTTTGTCCCCTCTCCGTTATCTGGAGGGGGTGCCCGTTCTGCATTGGCATGGGGATACGTTTGATGTCCCTTCCGGAGCGCGCCTGCTGGCATCCACGGAGGTGACTCCCCATCAGGCTTTTTGCATAGGGAGGCATGCCCTGGCTCTCCAGTTCCATGTGGAGGCGGATGTTTCCCGGATGGAGGAGTGGCTGACCGGCCATGCCTGTGAATTGATGCAGTCGGGAACGGATATTTGCGGACTTCGGGCGGCTTCCGTACGGAATGGCTCCCTGCTCGCCGGACGTGCCGCCCTTTGCATGAATGAATGGATGGAGGGCGCCGGCTTATGAGAAGAAAAGACAGGGAAGTGACCCGGCACGGGGATTTGATGGAAATGGTCGCCCGGTTTAAGGTGTGCCGCCTGGGACTGTGGGACGGCAGGGAGGTGTATGTAGTTCCCCTCAACTTCGGATATGAAGAAAAAAATGGTTCCCTGAGCCTGTTTTTCCACTGTGCCAGAGAAGGGAGGAAGCTGGATATCCTGCAAAACCGTCCGGAGGTTTCTTTTGAAATGGATGGGGATCATGTGTTGCTGGAGGAGGATGTCCCGTGCCGGTACAGTTACGCCTACGGCTGCGTCATGGGGCGTGGCGTCGTCGAATTTCTCCGGGAGGATGAGGAAAAGATGCATGCCTTGCGCCGCATCATGCTGCACCAGACGGGCAGGGATGCGGATTTTACCCCCGGCATGGTCCGTTCCGTATGTGTTCTGCGTCTTAAGGTGGAGGCTGTCAGCGCCAAACTTCATGCGTGCCCGGAACCTCCTCCTTCCCGTTGATGGATTTTTTTATGACCGGAGAAATTGCGCCCCTGTTTGTCCGTTGGAGCCTGCCGCACTGGGCTGCCCTGGGCATCGTGGCTCTGGCAGCAGGGGGGCTCCTGTGGGGATGCCGGCGGCTCCGGATGGAGAGTCGTTTGCTTGTGGGAAAGGTTCTGGGAAGCTTTTTCCTGCTGACGTTTCTGATGGAAACATTCGGCCGCATTGTCAGAGAACATTGGGAGCCCTGGCAGGACAGGCTTCCGCTGCATTTTTGCAGTCTGATGGCTCTGGTCTGTTTTATCGCCCTGTGGTTCCGTACACCCTGGGCATGCGCCGTGGCGTATTTCGGCGTGCTGACGGCAAGCGTCCAGGGATTGATTACCCCCATGCTTCACGACGGTTTCCCCTCTGCCGCCTTTTTCGTCTTTTTCATCGGGCACGGGCTTTTATTGATTTCCGCTCTTTACCTTCCCGCCGTCCTGCAATGGCGTGCGCGGCCGTGGGACGACATGCGGGCGCTGGGTTTGTGCGACGCCTACCTGGTTTGTATTATTCCGGTGAATATCTGGCTGGATACGAATTACGGTTTTACCCGGTATGCCCCGGCAGGAACCGTACTGGAATATTTCGGGTCCGCTCCGTGGTATTTGCTGACGCTTCAGATTCCGGCATTGGCTCTTTTGCGGCTGTTGTACCTGACTGTCCGCGTCAGGAAGAAATAAAAGAATCTCCTTTTCGGGAATGATGATTGCTGAGGAAACGGGGAAAGAAGCCGGTCCCTCCGTTTTGGGGCGGCCTGGCGTTTTTCTCCCTCCCGGCTTTGCGGAGTGAGTTCCCCCATCATCCTTGCGGTCAGGCAAATCCGTTATTTCAGCGTTTTCAGGTCTTCCTTCGTAAACAGGTGGATATCTTTTTCCCGCGCATGGCGTATTTTTTCCGCCCATTCCGCATCCGCCAGCAGGGCGCGGCCTACGGCAATCAGGTCGAATTCCCCTGCTTTCAGCCGTTCCGCCAGAGGTTCCACACTGGCGGCCTCCGCTTCCGGCCCCCCGTCAAAGGCATTCGTAAAATCTCCCTTAAGCCCCACGGAGCCGACGGAGATCGTGGGCTTTCCGGTAAGCTTCCTGGTCCAGCCGGCCAGATTGAGGCGGGTACCTTCAAACTCCGGTTCCCAAAACCGGCGCGTGGAACAGTCAAAGATATCCACGCCCGCATCCGTCAGCGGAGCCAGAAAAGCTTCCAGTTCCATGGGGGTATACGCCAGCTTGGCGTTATAATGGCCTGTTTTCCATTGGGAGAAGCGGAAGATGATGGGGAACTGGCTGCCCACTGCCTTGCGGACGGCATGGATGATGCGGCTGGCAAAACGGGTCCGGCCTACCAGGTCGCCTCCGTATTCGTCCGTGCGCCTGTTGGTCTCCTTCCAGAAAAACTGGTCAATCAGGTAGCCGTGCGCTCCATGCAGTTCCACACCGTCAAAACCCAGCCGCTTGGCGTCCGCAGCCGCCCTCGCAAAAGCATTGATAACCTCCTCAATTTTAGCGATGCTCATCGGTTCCGCCGTCTGTTCCAGCGTGTTTACGTCAATTCCGGAAGGGCCGATGGGCGGCAACTCCGGATTGGGCAGGTTTTCTCCCTTGAAGGGCCGGGCCATACCCACATGCCAGAGTTGCGGGGCTATTTTACAATCCGTGGTGTGGACGGCTTCCAGCACCTTTTTCCATCCCCGCAGGGAAGCGCCCCCGAAGAAATTGGGATAGTTGGAGGAAGGCGAGGCGCTGGGCTCGTCAATGAAAGTGCCCTCCGTGATGATGAGCCCTACTTCATGTCTGGCCCGCCTTTTGTAATAAGCGGCTACCTGGTCCGTGGGAACCCCGTTGGGAGAAAATCCCCGGGTCATGGCCGGAAGGACGATGCGGGTGGGAGTGCTGAGCTTGCGTGAGTGGAAGGGCTGGAACAGGATTTCCATGTCCCTGATCTTGAGTTCGTCCTGTGCATTCATAAAGGTGAAAAACGTTATCTCTGAAGCGGCCGGGCATGGGAACCGGAACCGCACGGGAGTGAGACACTTTCCGGTCTTGTCCCGTTCATCCCTGATGCCAGGCGGCTGGAATTGAATCATTTGATGCGCCGTTTTTCCCTGCTGCCTGCCGGAAGGGACAGGAAGTTCCGGAGCAGCGCTTCTCCGTCCGGCGTCAGGATGGATTCCGGATGGAACTGAATGCCGTAAAGGGGGAGGTGCCTGTGGCGGATGGCCTGCACGTTTTTCCCGGAATCCCTCGCCGTGACAATCAGCTCCGCCGGCCAGGGAAAAGCGGCAAGGCGCCAGGAATGGTAAAGCGCGGCAGGAAATTGCTCCGGCAATCCTTCCAGGAGGGGACACTGTTCCGTCCTGCATATGACTTCCCGCGCTCCGTGAAGGGGCTGGGAAAGGTGTTCCAGACGGGCTCCGAAGCGCACGCCCAGGATCTGATGCCCCAGGCATACGCCCAGCACCGGGGTAAAGCGGGGCAGGCGGTCCAGAAGACGGAAGGTGGCCCGGTGGCAGGCATCCTCCACCGTTCCCGGACCGGGAGACAGGATAATCTTTTCCCCCGCCTGAACCGCCTGTTCCAGTTCCGGGGATTCATTGGAAACCACGCGCGGAACGGCCATTCCCGTCATTCTGACGAGTTCCGCAAGATTCCAGGTGAAGGAATCCCGGTGGTCGATGATCCAGACGTTCGGTTGACTCATGGCGCGCACATGATAGAGTAATTCCCGACAATGTACACACGGGAACAGACCATCAGCCGCATGAATGCCCTGGGCCGTGCGGAATGTCCGTTCTTTTTTGTCATCTCCCATGATATGGGCCATAACCTGCTGTTTGAACCTTCGGAAACGAAGGGGGAGCGCATGGCTGCTTTTTCCCTGCCGCTGGGCACGATGGGAAGTCAGGCCGGCGGCCCTCCGCTTCCGGAACGGCTGCGGTTCATTCCATCCCCCCATCCCGTGTCCCGGTATGCGGCATCCTTCGCTTCCGTCCGGAACCATCTGATAAGGGGGGATTCCTACCTGCTGAATTTATGCGTGTCCACCCCCGTGGAAACCAACCTGACGCTGCGCCATCTGTTCTGGTTTGCCCGCGCGCCTTACCGGATGCTGCTGGGGCCGGACGCGCGGATTTCCGGAGTGCACGGCCGCGGCTGCGTCTGCTTTTCTCCGGAACCGTTTGTCACGGTGCGCGGCCGCTCCATTTCCACGTTTCCCATGAAGGGAACGGTTCCGTCCGCTACGCAGGAAGCGCGCCGCTGGCTGGAAACGGATGAAAAGGAGAATAGGGAATCCGCCACCATTGTGGATCTGATGCGCAATGATCTTTCCATGGTGGCAACCGGCGTGAGGGTGAAGCGTTACCGCTATATCAGCCCTGTAGAAACGTCCAAAGGGACTATTCTTCAATGCAGTTCCGAGATTTCCGGGCTGTTGCCGGAAAACTGGCGTTCCCGCCTGGGGGAAATCCTTCTGAAGCTGCTTCCTGCCGGGAGCGTGACCGGAGCGCCCAAGGAGGCTACCTGCCGGGCCATCGCGGAAGCGGAGGATATGGAGAGGGGGTTTTATACCGGAATTTTCGGCTTTTTCAACGGGCGGGATTTGGATTCCGCCGTCTCCATCCGCTTCATGGAGGAGGATGAACGGGGAATGGTATACAAGAGCGGTGGAGGAATTACCGTGATGAGCCGAATGGAAGAGGAATACCGGGAAGCTGTTGCCAAAGTTTATGTGCCGTTTGATTTTTGAAACCGTTAAATGGGAGAATGGCGCTCCCTGTCTGCTTCCCTGGCACCAGCGGAGGGTGGAGGCCTCCATCGGCGTTCATGGTTCGGACGACGCTTCCGTCCCCGATCTGGCTTCCGTTCTTTCGGACTGTCCCGGCCCGGAGGGCCGTGGTGTTTACAAATGCCATATCACGTATGATACGCGGGGAAGGGTGCGCCGCACCTCCTTTGAGCCCTACCGTCCCCGGCAGGTGAAGACGCTGACGTGTATGGAAATGCCCGGGCTGGATTACTCATGCAAGTGGGAGGATCGGACAGGGCTTCTGGCGGCAGGGGCGGCGTTGGGCTGTGACGAAGAAGCGCTGATTCTCCGGAACGGGATGGTGACGGATACGCGGTACAGCAACGTGGTGTTCGGGGACGGGTCTTCCTGGGTTACTCCGGAAACTTTCCTGCTCCCGGGAACCAAGCGCGCCTTCCTGCTGTCCCGCGGAGACATTCAGGAATGTTCCGTAAGAGCGGAAGATATAGGCAAATTCCGCTTCTGTTCCCTGATTAATTCCATGCTGGATCCCGGCGATGTGGTGGTGCGGACGGAGGATATCATCTATACTTAATTGGTTTTATCAATTGGAGCATGGCTATAATTCCAAATAATACCGTTGCATCAATTTCGCCATTAGTTTGCGGCGTTCCTGAAGAAAAGATTCGTAATCAGTGATATCCATGCTAATAATATGGTGAGGGATGCTATTTTCCTCTAGATTGCAGTAAAGCGTTTCTTCATCGGAAATATTTCCCAGTGTGATAGCTTTTGTTCTGCATTGTTCTCGTACTTTGCTAAAATAGGCAAAGGGAGGATCGTCGCCAATGGCTTTATTTACCTGCGTATCAAGATAAATATAATTTGCTACCTGATTATATTTCGTCTTATTATCAATGCCGTTTTTTTTCAGATAATTACGCGGGAAGATGTGATGTACATCCCCTGAAATGGTAATAAGGTCGGAGATTTTGGTCCCTTTCATCAGCAGGGAATTGCAATTTAGGTTAATTTGAGCGGCAAGGAAAGTATTGAAGGCGGGACTGTTTACGGAAGACGTTTCCAAATTCTGGGGCAAAGTAACCGTCCAAAATGTTTCTGATAAGGTTGAAGCTTCCACTTCTGTTTTGAAATTCAGGAACCCCTTTTCTTCAATATTACGCATGTCACGGTCCATCTGGGTTTCTGGAGATCCGATATACCTTGAGGTCAGCGTGGAAAGGACAAACCATTTTTGAACATGCCGTTTAATTTGTTCATTCGGAATGGTTGGATCACTTCGCAGCATCAAATACAAAGTATACGCAAAGTCCAGCGTCATTTGTGAATTCAACTGTTTGCTGGATACGAAACCGGCACCCTTGATCGCCATTACAAATTGTGTAAAATTGTATTGATTGATGAATTGTACAATGCCGGCATCCAATTTTTGGTAGGATTCCGCCACGATATCATCCCGATATTCCTTGGTTTCGAAATCTCTTCCCGACAACAGGCTGACCAAATCAGCAAGTTTGCCTCTGCGGAACTGGTGCATAAATGATACCCGCAGCATATCTCCATAATCGGGATCGTAAATGTCATCATAATCATGGGCTAGCCATTTAATTTTATCAGCGTATTTGGAGGTCTTGAATTCCTTATCACGTACCAATGAAGAGTAAAAATCAGGTTTCACGGCTAGGTGGCAGAAGTAGTCTACTGTTTTGCGCATCATGCTGCCTCCGTGTTCTACATCTGCGGCCATTTTGGACATGACAAAGTCTGATTGACTGAGGGACGTCCCCTTGGAATTGATACGAATGAAAATTTCAGTTACTTCATCAATATCCAGTGCGGCATCCAGCTCAATCACACCAATTTGTCTGTTCGCGATTCCTCTTAAAGAAGCAATGGCCTTATTAATTATGTTTGGCTTTATTCCTTCATTGATAGTACAATATTCAACGGAGAATTCGAACGCATCAAAGTCGCTATCAAATACAATGGAAATATCCGGAATCCATCGTTTGTCTTTTAAATGGGAAGCATCCTGCACCGCAAAAATCTTGCTTGTATCCTCGGCAAGAGGATTAAAGGCTATTTTGATGCGGTCTTTATTAAAGTCTTCATCCAGAACTTCTTTGCCGGCAATAGCGGCCATGAGGGCAGTCACACGCTGCTGCCCATCAATAAGTACTTTTTTCCCGTTGGCTCTTCCTCCCTCCTTGGTTTTCACGTCAGGATTTTTCCAAGTAATAATATAGCCCGTAGGGTAGCCGTTATATAGGGAATCAATTAAATCCCGTACCTGGCTTCGTTTCCAGACAAAGGGGCGCTGGATTTCCGGTATAACGAACTCATCAGCTTCTATCAGCCCCAAGATGGCGCTAACGGAATATTGCCTCAATGTGAATTTTTCACCAGTCATGATATTTCCCTTTTGTTGCTTTAGTGTCTATCGCACCTGAATTTAATGATGCTTTTCATGGATGTGAAGAGTTGGATTCATTAGCTCCATGAAAAAATACGCAGATTTTTCTCATGGAATATGATAAAATACTGTAGAATAGGAGGCAATCTAAATAGGGAACTATTTTTGAAATATCTTTCCTACTGTCTTCAAAAGTAAAAGCCGTTTGCTGCATTTAGCAAACGGCTTTCAGAAGTAACGATGTATTTTATTTTCCCTTAAATGGCGCCGCAGTAGTGGGCGCAGCACCACATGGCGCGGGGATGGTGGAAGAAGGATTTCCAGAGGCTTCCCTTGAGGGTGTTGGCCCTGGAACCGTCCTTGTTCAGATAGCCGAACCAGTCGCCATGCTGAACGTCCTGGAAGTGGGAGAAAGCCCAGTTGCGCACCATGTCGTGACGGATGGCATAGCGTTCTTCCCCTGTGAGCTTGTAGGCGAGCGTCATGGCGATGAGCGCTTCATCATGCGGCCACCAGAACTTCATGTTGTGCCAGTATTCCTGAACGGGCTTGTTGTACACGTCCGTGTAGTACAGCATGCCGCCGTTTTCCTTGTCCCAGCCGCGGGCGAATGCCCAGTCGATCATGTCGCAGCCCACCTTGATGAGTTCGGGGTCATTGCCGCGATGGCGGGCTTCTTCCAGCACGAACCACCCACCCTCCGTAGTATGGCCGGGGTTCAGGGTGCGTTCGTCGAAGTGGTCGATGATGGAGCCGTCCGTTCCCACCACTTCCATGACTGCCTGGATGTCAGGTTTCATGAATAGGGTGCGGAGGTCGTTGATGCAGCGGTCTGTCCAGCCGGTATAGAAGCCGTCGTCATCTCCCAGGTACTTGCGCATTTCCTGAGCTGTGTTCAGGGTAATCATGCGGGTGCCCAGACCGGTCGTAGGACGTTCCCCGGTGAATTTGGGAACCATTTTGCCAGGAGTGAAGCAGTTGTCCGTGAAGATGTCGAACCAGTGGCGGGCTTCACGGGCAGAATCCCGGCTGCCGGTCGCCCTGGCGTGCGCTGCAAAGGCGATGGCGGCGAAAGATTCGCTGTAGGCGTAGCGGCGTTTGCGGATGGGGGTGCCGTCGGCAGCCACATGAAAGAACATGCGGCCGTCCGCCGGGTCAACGCACTTGGTTTTCAGGAATTCCAAGGCGCTTTCCGCCCATTTGAGCCAGTCCGTATTCTTTTCGATGCTGTTGTACATCGTCAGCAGCATCCATGCCATGCGGCCCTGGGCCCAGACGGATTTGTCGGAGTCCACCAGCGTGCCGTCTGCGTCAAAGCAGTGGTAAAGACCACCGTTTTTTTCGTCGTAGGCACGGGGGAACCAGAACGGCAGAACGTCTTCCAGAAGCTGGCGGCGGTAGAACTTGCCCAAAGAGGGCATATCAAGAGTTGCAGCCATGTCAGTCAGGTTCCGGGGTTCAGTTTAAAGCCCACTGGAAGAAGCCGATGCCTTCCAGTTCGGAACGGAGTTCCTTCAGCTGATCTGCGGTCGGGTTGCCCTGCGGAAGTCGGGCGGGGCCAAGATCGACGCCCAGCCAGCCCATCAGAGCCTTGGCGCAGCCCATATAGCCCTTGGAGGCCAGGATATTGATCATCTGAACGGATTTCCACTGGCAGTCGCGCGCCGTTTCCACATCGCCTTCCGCAAAGGCTTTCATGAGTTTCTGGTACAGGGCCGGAGCAAAGTTGAAGGAGCTCCCCACAGCGCCCTTGGCCCCCACGGAAAGGGCGCCCGTAAACCATTCGTCCACACCCCAGGGAATATCCACGGTCTCGTCGTAATTCAGCGTGGTCTGGTACAGGGCCAGATCCGGATTGGTGAATTTGATGCCTGCGAAATTTGGAATCTGTTCCTTGGCCAGCCTGATGAAATCCACCGGATTGAAGCGTACGCCCGTCAGCACGGGGATATCGTAGTAATAATAGGGCAGGTCGGGAGCGCCGGAGGCGGCGAAGGCGCAGCATTCCACCAGGCGCTGAACAGTGCCGGGCTTGTAGTAGGACGGGGCCAGGGAACTGGTGGCCACGAATCCGCATTCCTGGGCAAAAGAGGCCAGTTCCCGGGCGTCCCAGACGCTGTTGGAACCGGTATGGGCGATAACTTCCACGCCATGCTTGGCGGAGGCTTCCTTCCAGGCGGAATAGATTTCCTTGCGTTCTTCAAGCTGCATGGAGGAGGATTCCCCGGTGCTGCCGGTAATGAAAGCAAGCTTGATGCCCTGGGAGGCAAGCAGCTTGGCCTGGGCGTCAACGCTGGAAGGGTTCAGGGAACCGTCCGCCTTGAACGGAGTGTGTACGGCGGCCACCAGGCCGTGGAGTTTCAATGACGTGTCCATATTATGTAGTGATATGAAAATAATTCGGGGTGATGATTGCAAATCATCTTGGGAAAGACAATCCCTGAATCTTTCTGAATAAAAAAAGACCACATAAAAAAATGCGCGTTTCTGCGGCGGGGATGAGCGCTGATGCAGGGAATGATTCAAAACGCTGACGGACAGTCTATTGGTTCATGACGTGATGCATGGTTTCTGCCGGTGATTTGGCATGTTCCGGCAAGCAATTCTCTTCATAGCACCAGATTTCCGCACCATCCGGCTTCCGGGGAGAACTCATCGGCATTTTGTGATGCCGTGAAGATAGAACATTGCACGGCACGGGAAGCCGTTTTTTAGAAGTGCGGCGCTCTTGATAGGGACGGCAGGATGGCTCCGCCGCAGAACGCCTTTCCTTAATTCCTTAATCCTTCCCATGCAGGGAGGGCACGGGAGCCCTGGCCGGGAGGGTGTACAGTTTTTCAATGTCGTCCAAGTAGCGGGAAACAGGGGTATTGGCCGGCTGTTCCTGTTCCCGGAGGATTTTCACGGCTGCCGCGTAGGAAGCGAATGTCTTGCCGGTTCCGGACCGCGTGTTGATTTCATACCAGTCCATATAGTCCCGGACGCGGCGGGCGGTTTTCATGGAAAGGTTTCTTATTTCCCGAAGCTGGCTGATTTTGGGGACGGCTTCCCGGCTGTTGACTTTCCCTGTTTGCATCAGGGCCACCAGCTTGGCATATTCTACAATGACGGGCCGGTATGAAGGAAAGGAACGCCTGCTGAGGTTGAGCAGGCTGCCAGCCACGTTGGAAAGCTGCCTGTTCAGATCCGGCAGGGAACGGGCCTGTTCCAGGTCATCCAGGGGAAATGTGACGGTGGTGCGGGTATCCGGATCATACTTGACCAGGGTAAGGGCTTCCTGGAGATGACGTTCCGTTTCCGTAATCGTGAGAGTTTCCGTCAGGGGAGGCGTCGCCATGCGGGAAAGCTGAAGCGTCCACCATTTATGGAGGGAAGTGGGGGTCAGGCTGAGCTGCGGAAAATGGCGTTTGATGAGGTTTCTGGGATCGTCATTGCCCAGAATAGCCTGGTCCAGAAGCTGTTTCATCCCTTCCGGACCGTTTTCCTGGTTCAGCAGGCAAAGCACCAGGGCTCCACAGGAAGTTTGATAGGCCGCGTAAGAGGTCGCATCCAGTTCCTTTTCCGGTTCCCGGCAATTCAGGATTTCTTCCGGAGTCATAATTCCGGACTGCTGGAACAGGGTGGAATACATGGCACGGTCAGCTTCATTATTGTGCCACAGAACAGCCTGTTCCAACCCGGCAATCAGCCAGGGGGGCAGCGTGACGTTGTCCGGCAGGCCTTCCGGGTCCACTGTGCGCAGCATCATTTCATAAAGCAGGGTGGAGACGATGGCGCGGCGCAGGCTGTCCTGGTTGATGCCGTGGCCCAGATGAATGAAAATGCTATAGGAGAGGGTATTGCCTACAATGACGGTTTGCATGCGGACGGGGTTGGCCGGAACGGGGCTTCCCGGCTCTCCTACCAGGCGGATGTTGATGCCGTTTTTCCATTCGTCAGGCTGCTTGAGGACTTTTAGCAGCGCGGTGCGTATGGCATCCGCCCGGGTGGCGATGGCCCCGGCCAGCAGGGAGTCCATCCCGGTGACGTGGAATTGCTTGGAGGTGGAAACGCTGGTGAACGGCTGCCTTTTGGCGGGCTGTTCCTCCGCTCCGGCGGCGGTCCTTGCCGAAGGTGAAGGGGGAACGACGGGGTTTACATTGGAACTGCCCTGCAATACTGGACGGTCCGAGGCGTCATCAATAAAATCCGCATCCTGGACGGATGCTGATTCTTCTTCCGTCTGCCGCACTTCCGCGGAAGAATCATTGCCAGGCTCCTTTCGTTCCTGTCCCCGGCCGGCAGGGAGCAGAAGAAGAGCTGTCAACAGAAAGACGCATGTTCCCCTGAATTTCATCAACGGAAAAAGTTAGTCGAATTGTTCCGCCAGACAGCTGAAATCCTCTTCCGCGCGACCTTCCCGGCACAGCTTCCCCATGATGGAGGAAACCAGGGCGGCAACAGGCGGGTGGATTCCTTTTTCTGCGGCAAGTTCCTGAGCGTAAATACTGTCTTTCCTCATGTTGTCCAGGGAGAAATGGGTGGAAAAGTCACGCTTTGCCATCAGGGGCAGCTTAAATGCAGCCAGAGGGGAGGCGATGACGTTCCGGGAAATGGCCTGGCCCAGCATTTCTTGGGAAATGCCGTACGCCTGGGAGATAGCCAGGGCTTCGCTCAAACTCTGCACCATAGTGGCGGAGACCATGTTGGTGACCAGTTTGACGACGGTGCCGGCTCCGATGCCGCCCAGGTGCAGGATGTCCCGGGAACTGTGCTCCAGCACGGGGCGTATGCGGTCCAGTGTGGTGGAATCCGTGCCAACGTAGTAAACCAGTTCCCCTTTTTCCGCGGGCAAACGGGAGCCGGTGAACGGGCAATCCACATACGTGCAGCCGATGGCGGAACTCATCAGGGAGAGTTTGCCGACGGTCGCCAGGTCAATGGTTGAGTGGTTTAGAATGATATGCTCCGGTGTCAGAGCCCCTCTCATTTGTTCAAACACTTCCAGACAAGCATTCCTGTCTTTCAGATAGAGCTGGATAACTTTGGAAGCGCGTGCCGCATCCGCCGGGGTAGGAACCGCTTCCGGAAAATCTTCCCGCGGAGTTCTGTTCCAGACGGTGACCTTGTCGCCCATTCCGGCCATATGGCGTGCAATCCGTGAGCCAATGAGGCCCAGTCCTAAAATGGAAACGTGATACATGGCTTTATTTAGTGGGAAAGGGGAGAATTCCATCAGGAACCGATTCGGAAACGGCTTTTCCTGCGCGGAGGTTCCTGCTTTTCCGGCTTGGTCGTTTCCGTTGCGGCAGTTGCGGCTTCTGCCGGAGGTTGTGCGGATGCCGCCGCAGGGGCAGTTTCCCTCATTTGGGCTGCCAGAGAAACGGGTTCGGTTTCCGGACGGTGGCTGACGACAACCTGTTTGGGACCGGCGGACGGCTTTTCCTGCGCATTCGGATCCTCCGCCACATGAGCAGGCACTTCATTAGCGTCGTGGGGAATGGCAGACGGATCGCTTATTGCCGCGGCCAGCTGGGGGCCGTCCTCTTTTGCGGCGGATGCGGGATTCTGGTCCGCAGCCTGTTTTTTGCGGGGAAGGGTGGTGGTTCCGGTAATGGCAAGCTCCAGGTCGGAATCCGGCAAGCCTCCGCAGCGGATGGCTGCATCATAGCTTTTGCGTGCCTGCGCCGTGCGGCCCAGCCGGGAATAGGTCCAGGCCAGGTTGAAGTGCGCGTCCGGTGATTCCGGCTGGATTTTCAGGGCGTTTTCAAAGTGGGCCACCGCTTTTTCATAGTTCCCGGCGCTGGTTTCCAGGTTGCCCAGGTAAAGCAGGGCGGGAGCGTTGGCCGGATCCAGCCTGACCGTTTCCGTCAGGGAGGCGATGGCGTGGTGGTCTTCCCCGGCGCGGTATTGGGCCACCCCCATCATGAACCATGCGGGGGAGGAGGAGGCATCCAGTTCCGTGGCTTTTTTCAGAAATTTGATGGCTTCCTCCGCCTTGTTGCGCTGAAGCAGAATGGTCCCCAGATTGACCAGGGCCGGAACGTGAGCCGGCTGGAAGTCCAGCAAAGTCCGGTACAGCTGTTCTGCGGCGGCATAGCGTTTTTTGGCGAAGGCTTCTGCGGCGCCTTGCCCCAGGGCTTCTGCCTCCAGCTTCCGGCGTACCGTGGCTTCCATGCTCCGGTTCAGCGCTTTTTCCTGGTCCGGAGTAATGGTTCCGGCGGAGATGGCGGCCAGGCGGGCCTGTTCGGCGGAACGGCTTTTCAGTTCTTCCATCTGCCGGGTGAGTTCCTCCACCTGAATGTTTTTCTGTTCCAGGGCCTTCTGGGCCCGCGCCAAGGCTTCCGCCTGTTTCTTGTCGTTTCTGGCGGATTTGTCCGCTTTGGTCTTCATCTGGCTGCGCGCCAGTTCCAAATCCCGGGCAAGCTGGGCGGCCTTGCCTCGTTCCGCAGAGAGGGCCTGTGCCAGCTTGTTGATTTTTTCCTTCTGCTGATCCGTCAGGGGAACATTGATATTGTTATCCCTGGCAATGGCGTTGACAATTTGTTTTTCCGCAGGAGTGAGCTTGATGGCTTCTTCATTGTCCATCAGGGAGGCTATTTCCGCCGTGTCCGGATTTTCCTGATGCAGCCGCTTATAAGTGCTGATGAGCAGGGAGCGGCTCTGGTCCTGCACGGAAAGTATGCGGAGCTGCTTGGCGATGGTGGAGCGTAGCAGCTGGTTTTCTTCCAGAAGAAGCGGGCTTTTTTCCGGATTGGCCTCCAGCTTGGACAGTTCCACATCCGCATTGATGAGCTTGGTATTCAACTCTGTGATGCGTTTGCGGTAGCCGATGTTTTCATCCCGGATGGCAATCAGTTTCTGTTTCAGGTCTGCGGATTCCTCACGCGCCTCTTCCAACGCTTTCAGGTTGGCTTTCCGCTGTTCTTCGGAATCGGATTTGGCTGTTTCCAGAGCGGCGATTTTGTCCTGGGCATCCTTGAGCTGGGCCGCCAGCGTCAGGTTGCGGTCCAACAGGTTTTTTGTTTTGTCCGGGCTGTTGAGCTCCACCAGGGCCGCCAATTGGTCCCGGTCTTTCTGAAGGGCGTTTTTCTCATCCGTCACTTTGTCCAGCTTGTCCTGGTACTCCTTGAGCTGCAGCTGAAGATCGGCGATCTGCGCCAGATAACGGGCTTTGTCCTGGCTGAGGGAGGTGACATTTTGTTCCAGTTCCTCCACTCTCCTGGTGAGAGTCTGAATAAGCTTGTTGCTGGTCTTTCTTTCATCCTCCATCTGCTTTTTGACCTTGAGCAATTCATCCCGGTAAACGGATTCTCCGGCGGATGCCACGGCCAGTTTTGCCAGAATCTCCTCCTGCTCCCGGCGGGTGCGCTTGAGAGCCTGGATCAGAGCCTTGTTCTCCATGGTGGTTTTATCCAGCAGTCTGCGGATGCGTTCGTAATTGCTCTCCACCACTTCCGGAGCCGCCCCGGGAGAAACGGAAGGGGACGGGATGGTATTGATCAGGGATTCTCCGGGACGGGTAGGGAATTCCACGCCCTTGTAGCCGGGAGGGAGGGCTATGTTGGGTTTTGGCCTGGGGCGCTTCGGCACGGAGGCCGGGCGTTCCATCTCCAGGCCTGGGCCGGATGAAGAAGAGGCGGCGGCCTGCTGCTGGGCCAGCTTCTGCCACTGGTCCAGATTTTCCCTGTTGAGCTGGCGGCGCGTTTGCAGCAGGTTGGGACGCCATTGGGGATAAGACTTAGCCAGGCGTCCGAACTTGTCTTCCGCCTGCTGCGTCAGGCGGATGGCTCCTATATAATCCCGTTTTTCCACCAGTCCTGCGGCTTGGGTCACCAGCCTCAACGCCTCCAGGTACATGTCCGTTGGATCCTGCTTTGTCCCGGCGGTGGCGGGCATGGGGCCGGGCATATACGTCCCCTGGGCCAGAAGGGGCATGGAGCCGCAGGTCAGGGACAAAGCAAGGGTAATGCCAAGGGGGAGAGGAGTCATCATGGGGAGAAGCTTTGTTTACATACGGCACACCGTCCTGAATCGCAAGAATAAACCGTGTCTTGTGCTTGTGTTCGCGGGGGCGGGTGGTAGACTCTTGCCAATCCTTGATTTTTCCCATGAACATCTCCGTTTTAGACCGTTTTTTGAAGTATGTCTCCGTGGGCTCTCAGTCGGACACGGATTCCGCCACCGTGCCGTCCACCCCCGGCCAGACGGAGCTGGCCCGGCTGTTGGTCGGGGAATTGAAGGACATGGGAGCGCAGGCGGAACTGGATGATGATTCCGGAATTGTTTACGCCTCCATCCCTTCCAACGTGGAGGGGAATGTTCCCGTCATCGGCTGGGTGGCCCATGTGGATACGGCTCCGGGAGTCTCCGGCAGCGGAGTGAAGCCCCGCATCGTGCGCTCGTACGACGGCGGAGACATCCTGCTCAATCCGGAACAGGGAATGGTGCTTTCCCCCGCCGTTTTTCCCGAACTGACGGATTATTTGGGCCAGGACCTGGTCGTGACGGATGGAACTACCCTGCTTGGCGCGGACGACAAGGCCGGTGTGGCGGAAATCATGGATATGGCAGCCTCCTTCCTGCTGAACCCCGAACGGCCTCACGGCGAGATACGGATCGCCTTCACCCCGGATGAGGAAATAGGACGCGGAACGGATGCCTTTGACGTGGCGCGATTTGGTGCGGATTTCGCCTATACCGTGGACGGAGGCGCCCTGGGGGAAATTGAATACGAAAATTTCAATGCGGCTTCCGCAGTAGTGACGGTGCGGGGCTCTTCCATTCATCCCGGAAGCGCCAAGGGCAGGATGTTGAATGCCTGCCTGGTTCTCATGGAATTCCAGGGAATGCTGCCCGCGTTCCAGAATCCCGCTTTTACGGAAGGGTACGAGGGCTTTTATCATCTGGATTCACTCCGGGGAGATGTGGAACGGGCGGCTGCGGAATACCTCATCAGGGATCATGACAGGGCGGCCTTTGAGCGCAAGAAGGAATTCATGCAGGAATGCGCGGCCCTGCTGAACCGTAAATACGGGGAGGGGAAGGTAAAGGCGGAAATTACGGATTCCTATTACAACATGAAGGAAAAGATACTTCCGCACATGCACCTGGTGGAACATGCCCGCAGGGCCATGGAAGCCGTGGGAGTGAGGCCGGAAATCGTCCCTGTGCGCGGAGGCACGGACGGAGCCCGCCTCTCCTTCATGGGGCTGCCGTGCCCCAACCTGTGCGCCGGAGGCCACAACTTCCATGGAAAGTATGAATACGTCCCCGTCCGTTCCCTGGAAAAAATTTCCGCCATCCTTCAGGAAATCGTTTCCGGTTATGCCCGGTACGGCCTGGAGCCGCCGCCAAGGGAATGAAGGAACATGGCGGTAAGCGGAGGTGTTGCGATTCCGTTATTCGGGAATAAAAATTTTTGCCTGTTCTTGAAATTTTTATTGGCGGGGAGGCGCAATGCCGGACCAGGGGCATGGAAGGGAGGCTTTGCCGGCCGGCGGAATTCCCCGGCGTCCCTAATCCGTGAAGCTGCGGGAAAGTGCTTGCTTTTTTCCCTTCCGTCATGATCATGGCGGCTCACCGTTTTTGATAACCCCCGCATATACACATTTTGATATGAGCGTGATTCCCAATGTCCTGGCTGAAAGGTACGCCTCCGCCGCCATGAAATCCATCTGGTCCGCAGAGGGCCGCATCATTCTGGAACGTGAATTCTGGATTGCCGTGATGAAAGCTCAGAGGGATCTGGGGCTGGATATTCCGGACGGGGTGATTGAGGCCTATGAACGGGTGAAAGATCAGGTGAACCTTCCCTCCATTGACGCACGCGAACGCGTGACACGCCACGATGTGAAGGCGCGCATAGAAGAATTTTGCGAGCTGGCCGGATGCGAGCATATCCACAAGGGCATGACCTCCCGGGACCTGACGGAAAATGTGGAACAGCTCCAGATTTGGAAGTCCATGCAAATCATCCGGGACAAGGCCGTGGCCGTGTTGAACCGCATGAGCGCCCTGGCTGAACAATGGAAGCACGTGACCATTGCCGGACGCACGCACAATGTAGCCGCGCAGACCACAACCATGGGCAAGCGTGTCGCCATGTTCGGGGAAGACATCGTGCACGGCCTGGGGGCCTGGATTTCCCTCATGGACCGTTACAGCGTGCGTGGACTGAAGGGCGCCGTTGGAACCCAGCTTGACCAGCTTTCCCTCTTCGGGCAGGATGCCGTCCGCGTGCTGGAACTGGAAGACCGCGTGTGCGCCCACCTGGGCATCCCTGCCAAGTGGATGAATGTGGGGCAGGTATATCCGCGTTCTCTGGACTTTTCCGTGGTTTCCGGGCTGGTGGAACTCACCTCCGGCTGCTCCTCCTTCGCCAAGACCCTGCGCCTGATGGCCGGCCATGAACTGGCCACGGAGGGGTTTGCCAAGGGGCAGACTGGCTCCAGCGCCATGCCGCACAAGATGAACGCCCGCTCCTGCGAGCGCGTCAACGGCTTCCACGTCATTTTGAAAGGCTTCCTGATGATGATTTCCGGGCTGGCCGGGGATCAGTGGAATGAAGGGGACGTTTCCTGCTCCGTGGTGCGCCGCGTAGTCATGCCTGATTCCTTTTACGCTGCGGACGGCCTGTTTGAAACCTTCCTGACCGTGTTGAACCAGATGGGCGTGTATGAGGCCGTGGTGGCTGCGGAATTGCGCCGCTACCTGCCTTTCCTGATGACAACCACCATCCTGATGGAGGCCGTCAAGCGCGGCATTGGCCGGGAGACCGCCCATGAGGTGATCAAGGAACATGCCGTGGCTGTCTCCAATGACCTGCGCGCCGGGAAAATCATGGAAAACAATTTGCTGGACCGCCTGGCGGAAGACGGGCGCCTGGGAATAGACCGGGCGGACCTTCAGCGCATTTTTGATTCCAATTCCTCCGCTACGGGCATGGCTGACGCCCAGGTGGAAGCATTCCGCTCCATGGTGAAGGAAGTGACGGACAGGTTTCCGGACGGGGCGGGCTACCAGCCCGGGGATATCCTGTAAAAAGAACCTCGGAAAGAAGCCGGAACTCCCGGCGCACGCGTTTTTTCCAGACGCCGCCCTTTCGGACGGCGTCTGTATTTTTTATGCCGTCCGCATACGTGTTTTTTCAATTTCTTTACGTCAGGAGAGCTTGACGAATCAGAAGGATGCCAGTAAGCTTGAATTCAGTAAACGGGCGCGTACGTTGCATGCGCCTTTGCAAGCAACCCCCCTGTTAAACAATTTTCAATATGGAAAACCAGCATCTCAGCCTTTTGGACCGTGTGTACACCGTTCTCAGAAAGAGAGGGGAAGAAACGGAATGGATTACTTCCGCTGATGACCACAACATTAAGACAGGCATCGCATTCGTCCCCTGTGATACGTTCACCCCGGTGAGCCTCCTGTACACCATGATTGAACGTCCGGAGACGCTGGTCATTGACGTGCTTTTTGCCGCCAAGGTTCCTGAAAACCGCCGTGTGGAAGTCAGCATTATCCTCAGCGAACTGAACGCGGACCAGACGGCCGGCGCCTTTCAGCTGGACCCCAACAGCGGGTATGTTTATTACCGCCAGTCCTTCGTTCTGGAAGGCATGGACCTCACGGAAGCCCAGTTTGCCCAGTTGATGAAGAATATTGAAACCGTGGCTGTGGAAACGGCGGAGGCCTATTCTCACATCATGGAGACGGAATATCCCAAATAACGGGACGCGTTTCCCCCGGAACTGTTGATGAGCGAGGCCCCTCAAAAAAAGGGAACGTCCTGGTCCATAGGCATCGGCCTGGGGATTGTGGCGCTTCTGATAGGCACGGCTATTGTAACGGAGCCGTCCGTCTCTTTTTCCTCTTCCGGAAACAGGGGCTGCGCGCCCGCAGGAACGGAGACACCCCTCCGGCTGCAGACGAACACTCTTTCCATTTCCGCGCCCGGCATCGTAAAGGCCTCCTACCTGACGATGCTTTCTCCCAGCGTTTCCGGAAAGGTGGACAAAGTGCATCCCCTGTTTAATGTGGGGGAAATTGTCCTGAAGGGAACCCCCCTGATGGAATTGGAAAAATTTGAATACCGCGCCCGACTGGCGAACGCTCAGGCGGAACTGGAACAGGCCCGCCTGGATGTTTCTACGGAGCAGGCGGAAGCCCTGAAAGCCATCAAAAAGACATACAGCTCCGTCTCCAAAAGCGGAAAGGAATCCGAACTGGTGCTCCGGGTTCCGCAGCGCAGAGCCGTAAACGCCAGGCTGAACGCCGCGGAGGCGTATGTGGCGGAAGCAGAACAGGCCCTCCGGGATACGGTGCTGGAAGCTCCCTATACCTGCCAGGTGGTGGAATGCTCTGTGGGAGCCGGTGCCCGCGTGGTCGCCGGGCAGCCGGTGGGGAAAGTAATTCCTCTTCAGGAGCGGATGATACGGATTCCCGTTCCGCTGGAAGAATTTTCCGCATTGCCCAGGGATGAGCAGGGCAAGGTGAATACGGCTCTGACCGCCTCTTGCGTGCTGAATAATGGAAAACGGCTGCAGTGGTTGGGCCGCGTTACGGCGGTGGATGCGGCGCTGGATTCCAAAAGCAATTCCGCCGTGTTGATTGCCTCCCTGGAGCCGAATGCCTCCCATGTTTCCGAGTGGCAAGTGGCTCCCGTCAACATGGCTCTTCAAGTAGCCATCAATGTTCAAGTTCCCGTTTCCGCGTGGATTCCCGCTTCCGCCGTCAGGGACGGCAGCTCCATCCAGGTAAAAACGCCGTCAGGAATGCAGGAACGCAAGGTGCAGGTAGTGGCGTTAAAAGACGGCAGAGCCCTGGTGACCGTTCCGGAATTCCAGGCAGGGGACGCTCTGATTCTTTAATTCATTTTTTCAAAGGGGTATCCTTTCCCACCCATTTTTCTGCCGCGGGGGGAATCATTCTTTTCAAAAATTTCCCGCTGGAGGGATAACTCGTCCACAAACTGGAACCCGATACGGCCGGAAGGGAAAATACGGCATCGGGAAGGCGCGGGAATTCTGGAATGCGGAACGCGTGGGAGTCTTTTGAAAAAATATTTTTTAATGGGCTTCCAGCCAGTTGCCTCCCGTCCTGGCTTCCACCAGAATGGGAACGCCGTTGGGCAGGGGCAGCGCGCTGACCATGGCTTCCTCTATCTTGGGAATGAGAGCCAACTCATCCCTGTGCAGGTCCACCAGCAATTCATCATGAATTTGGAGGATAAGCCGGGATCTGGTGCCTTTCAGCAATTTGTCCACATGGATCATGGCTATTTTAATCATATCCGCCGCCGTGCCCTGGATGGGGGTGTTGATGGCAGTACGTTCCGCGGCGGACTTAATGGTCTTGTTGGCGGAATTGATTTCCGGAATCATCCTCCGTCGCCCCAATAGCGTTTCCGCGTAACCGGCTTGTTCCGCTTTGTGAACCAGGTCTTCCATGAAGGATTTAACTATGGGGAACTGGGTAAAATAGTTTTCAATCAAAGTGGCGGCTTCTCCGCGGGGGCAGCCCAGCCTCTGGGAGAGACCGAAGGCGGAAATGCCGTAAATAATGCCGAAATTCACCGTTTTGGCCGCACGGCGCATAACGGCGTCCACCTGGTCGCGGGGAATGCCGTACACACGGGCGGCCGTTTCCGTATGGATGTCCCGTCCTTCCCTGAATGCTCCGCACATGGCGGGGTCTCCTGAAAGAGCCGCCATGATGCGCAGTTCAATCTGGGAATAATCCGCAGACAGCATGGTGTATTCCTCTGAGGCGGGGACAAAGGCAGTGCGGATCAGGCGCCCCTGTTCCGTCCTTACCGGAATATTCTGAAGATTGGGATCCTGGGAGGCAAGCCTCCCGGTTGCGGTCAGCATCTGGTGGAATTGGGTATGGATGCGTCCATCCCGCGGGCAGATATACCTGGGCAGTGCATCCAGATATGTGCTCTTCAGCTTCATATTCTCCCGGTAAGCCAGGATATCCGCTACAATGGGATGCTGGGGGGCCAGAGCGGAAAGGGTGTCTTCATCCGTCACGAACTGGCCCGTCTTCGTCTTCTTGGGCTTCTTCACCAGCTCCAGTTCTCCGAACAGGAAATCTCCGAGCTGCTTGGGGGAATTCAGATTCAGGGGATGGCCTGCGGCTTCTTCAATTCTTTCCCGTAGGCCGTCAATGATGGCTCCTACCTTGACGGAAGCCTTCTCCAGGGATTCCGGAAGCACGCGGATGCCGGAAAACTCCATGTCCGCCAGCACGGGAAGCAGGGGCAGTTCCACGGTACGGAACAGTTTTTCCATGCCGCTTTCCTTGACCTGCCTTTTCAGGACGGCGGAAAGCTGGAGGGTGATATCCGCATCCTCCGCCGAATATTTGCCCATTACTTCCACGGGGACGCCGCTGGTGTCCAGTTCCCGTTTTTTTGCTCCCGGAGCGGCAATGTCCTTCAGTTTAATCGTGGAATATTGCAGCAAATTTTCCGCCAGAACGTCCATTCCGTGCTTCATGCCTGGAGCGATCAGGGCATGAGCCAGCAATGTATCGAAAAAGGGGCCTTTGACATGGATGCCGTTGGCTCGCAAAACCTCCAGGTCAAATTTCAGATGATGCCCTATCTTCTCTGCGGGGCCTTCCAGGAGCGGCCTGACTGCTTCCAGATCCGCCGGACCGGAGACAGGCATGTACCATGCCTTGTGCGGTTCAGCGCAAAAGGCGACGCCCAGCAGGTTGTCCATGAGGGGATTCAGGCCCGTCGTTTCCGTGTCGAAGCACCAGGAATCATACTTTTCCAGCTCGGCTGCCATGGCGGAACGGGCTTCCGGCGTATCTGCAATAATATATTCGTGCCTGAAATCATCTACCGTTTTCAAATGGCGTTCCTCAAATAAATCCATTTGTCCCGAACCGTTCTGCCGTACTCCCGACACAGGGGCGGAGGGTTTCGCCGACGAAGGCTGTTCCGTCCGGGGGGCGGGAGCAAACAAATCGTCTGCCGGGAGGGGGGCTTTTCTGGGCTCCGGCGCTTTTTTCCCGAACAGCTTGGCCTGCATGGACCGGAATTCCAACTCCTGGAGAAGGGCCTGCAGTTCTTCCGGACTGGGTTCTCTTTTAACCAATTCAGGCAGGGTCACCGTCAGGGGAACGTTCCGGTCAATGGTGGCCAGTTGCTTGGAAAGGGTTGCCATGTCCCCGTTTTCCTCCACAATCTGTTTGCGCTTCCCTTTCAGTTTATCCGTATTAGACAGCAGGTTTTCCACGGAGCCGAACTCTCCGATCAGCAGCTTGGCCGTCTTTTCCCCCACGCCGGGAAGCCCTGGAATATTGTCGGAGCTGTCGCCCATCAGGGCCAGAATATCAACTACCTGGTCCGCACGTTCAATGCCCCATTGCTCCTTGAGCTTTGCCAGGTCAATCACTTCGTGGTCATTGCCCCTTTTGCCGGGTTTCCACAGAAAGCAGGTGGAGGAAATAAGCTGGCCCAGGTCCTTGTCCTGGGAAACCATGTAGGTCTGGAATCCCTCCGTACCGTCCGCGATGCGTGCCAGCGTGCCTATCGTATCGTCCGCCTCATAGCCCTCATAGCGCAGAATGGGAATATTCATGGCCTCCAGCAATCTGAAAATCAGGGGCATTTGGTCGCTCAACTCTTCCGGCATGGATTCCCGGTTGGCTTTATAGGCAGGGTAAAGCTTATGGCGCGCCGTGGGAGCGGAAGTGTCGAAACAGGCCGCGATGTGCGTGGGGCGTTCGTGCTCCAGAATGCCCAGCAGCGTATTGGCGAAGCCGTACACGGCGGAAGTATTGACTCCCTTGGAATTGCGGATAGGATTGGAGAAAAAGGCGAAGTGGGCTCTGTAAGCCAGGGCCATTCCATCCAGAATAAAAAGGCGCTTGGAAGGGGAATCAGTCATTTCTGCCTTACTTTACCATGCGGTCCGGCGGGAAGCCACCGTTAAATGCGCCTCCGCATTCTCTGCCGACCGGGGCGGAGAAACAATCTTGAGAGCGCTTTTTTGATGCCTCCTGACTATGAAGACCAGTCCTGCTTCTTGTAAAATTTGCTGGAGCCCGGCCGGGAATGTTTTGTCTCCGTTCATTCTCCTTTAAGGATTGATTTTCTTACAGGAAACATTATCATGCCCCGTTTCCATGACTTACACCATCACTCCTTTGATTGCAGAGGATGCCATCTGCGCGCGCGTCAGGGAACTGGCCGCATCCATTGACAGGGCCATGGCAGGAAAACCCTATATTTTATTGCTGCTGCTGAACGGTGCTCTTCCTTTCGCTGCGATGTTGGAGAAGCATTTGAAATCCCGGCCTGCGGTGAAAGCCGTCAAGATTTCCAGTTATGCCGGAATGAGAAATTCCGGTTCCGTGGCGTGGGAGGGGGATTGCGGGGATTTCCAGCCCGATGTGCCTGTTCTGGTGGTGGATGACGTTCTGGATACGGGCGCTACGCTGGATGAAGTTTGCCGGGAATTGAAAAGAAGAGGGGTGAAGGAAGTCCTCACTGCTGTAGCCGTGGACAAGCACTGTTGCCGGAAAGTGCCTTTTGAGGCTGATTACGTGGCTTTTACGCAGGGAAACGATTTCCTGGTGGGGTTTGGAATGGACCTGGATGGGAATTACCGGGAACTCCCGTACATTGGGAAAGTGGTCATGGCTGACACAGTTGAGAATTCAGATTGAACAACCTGTTGAAAAAAAGTGTCCAAAACAATTGGAGCGGCAGAACTATCCGCCGTCCTGCTTAACAAGGGAAACCGGAAAGGAGAACCAAGACATGAAAATCAACAGGGCAAGACAACAGGAAAGCGTGGCCGTTTTCGGCCGCGAAACATCTCTTATACGGGATGTTCTGGACAATCTGGAACTGGAACATGCGCTGACGTGGCTGTTGGAGGCCATCAGCCAACACCAGTCCGGAAAAATGGGCGGGGAACCGTGGCACCTGTACCAGACCACGCTGTTCGCCATGTATGTGGACTATGACAACGGCAAAGTGCGCCTGTCCGCCGCGCTGGCATGCCACGATGCAGATCTGGAAATGTCCTTGAAGGATTTTGTGGAGATATTGAGCCGTGAAGCCATCAAGGAGGCGGCCCCTCTTCATTATACCCCTGGGAGTTCCGGCAAATGCATCCACCGCTACCGCAATCCGTATTTTAAACGCAGGCGGCGGGATCGGGAACCGGACATTGGTTTTTACTCCTGAGACGGATTTCTCCGCGAAGTGGCATCCTATCCTTTCCAAAAGGCCGGGTTCTCTATGGACTCCGGCCTTTTTTCACTTTTTCGGGAGGGCTTTCCATAAATGGACACGGGGAACCGGACAAGGTAAAAAATGCGGTTTTTACTCTGCTTTTGAAATGAATATTGACCCCGTTTCTTCCCGTTCATGAACGGGAACGGCGGAAAACATGCGGCGGATGATATTTCCCGGAAATGGCGGGTACTTGGGCGGCCTCAAATTGACAATCGCTTGTGAAATATTAGAATGATCGGCAGCGCTTCCGGCTCAGGGGCCCAGCACGGTCAACCGAAATGAAAAGCAGCAGAATCAGAATTGCAACGAGGCGGGATGCGGCCAAGCTGCTGGAAATTTACGCTCCGTATGTGGAAAAGACAGCTGTCACGTTTGAATATGAAGTGCCTGCAGTGACGGAGTTTGAAAAAAGAATAGATCACGTACTGGGAAAATACCCCTATTTGGTTGCGGAAAGGGCAGGGGATATTTCCGGTTATGCCTATGCAGGAGTGTTCAAGGACCGCGCAGCGTATCGCTGGGCTGTGGAAACGACGGTATACGTGCGGGAAGACATGAAAAAAATGGGAACGGGAAGGGAACTGTATGCAGCTCTGGAAAAGATTCTCTCCATGCAGAATATTTTGAATTTAAACGCGTGCATTGCTTATCCCTGTGAAGCTGAGGACCCCTATCTTACACGGGACAGCGTCCAGTTCCATAAACGTTTGGGGTATCAATTTGCAGGGAAATTTCATCGGTGCGGATACAAATTCGGCCGTTGGTACCATATGATCTGGATGGAGAAGTTTCTTGGAGGCCATACGGAAAATCCGCCCGCAGTGAAATCTTTTGGCGAGGTAAGGAGCCTTGTCGCGGAGAAACTCGGAATTTGGTGAAAGGCGGCTCCTGGGCGCATTCGGAAACAGAAAATATTTCCGAATCAATAACATGCCGATGTTCCGGCATGCGGCCACAAGAGGGTTTTTTTTTCGCAAAGTTAGTTTAAACTAATTTTTAATTGACATCGTTTGGCCGGATTATTATTTTCCGCTCCGGCGGGAAAAAATGGCGGATACGCCATGAAATCCTGCCGGATTGGAGGATGCCTCCCTGAGGAGGATACGGATGTTTTCATTATCAATAAAAAACCATGAACGCATACAAACGCATGTTGCTGGCCGGCTTTTGCGCCGGAAGTACAATCCTGGCTTTTGGTAGCCAGGCTCAGGCGGCCAAGGCCGCTTCCCCCAAGGTGGACAAAACGAGCGCGGCGATTGCCGCCTACGCGGATGAGCTTGTCATTCCCACCTACAAGACGATGAGTGATAACGCTCTCAAATTCGCCAAGACCGCTAAAGAGCTGAAGGCTGCTCCTACCGATGCCAAGGTTGCTGAAGCAGGGAAGCTTCTTCTTGAAACGCGCGTGCCGTGGGAACTTTCGGAATCCTTCCTCTTTGGTCCGGCTGCTTTCGCCAACCTTGACCCGAAGCTGGACTCCTGGCCCCTGGATACCACGAACCTTGACGCCGTCGCCAAAAACGCAGACAGCAAGAGCGTAACGATTGACGCCGCCTACGTCCGCAATTCCCTCGGCGCGGAAACGCGCGGTTTCCATGCTGCCGAATACCTGCTGTTCCGAGATGGGCAACCCCGCAAGGCCGCCGATCTGACGCCCGGACAGCTTTCCTACCTTGCCGCTGTGGCCGAGGTGATTGCTGAGGATGCCATCACGCTTGAAGCCTGGTGGGCGGGTTCTGACAAGATCAGCGAAGAGAAGGCCAAGATTCTTGAAGAAGCTGAAATAGAACCCGGCAAGTCCTATGCGGGGGAATTCAAAAAAGCTGGCCAGGCAGGCAGCCGCTATGAGTCAAACTCTGAAGTGCTTGATGAAATCATCGGCGGCAGCAAGGACATTATTGACGAAATAGCCGATTCAAAGGTGGGCAAGCCCTACGAAACGGCTGACGCTGCCGACTGTGAATCCCTTTACAGCTACACTTCTCTGGTGGACTCCCGCCACAACGTACAGAGCGTAGAAAAATCCTACAATGTGATTTCCCCTCTCGTAGCCGCCAAGTCCGCGAAGGTTGACCAGGCTGTGAAAGGTTCTATCGCCAAGGTATTCAAGAGCCTCGACGCCATACAGGGCCCCCTGGTGAAAAACCTCGACAAAAAGGAGCAGCTCAAGGCAATCATCGACAGTTGCAAGGAACTTTCCGAAAACTTCGACAAGGTTCAGGAACTTCTTGTGAAGTAATTTAACACGCATTGCCCAGGGTCGGAAAGACCCTGGGCTGCAATATCATATTGTCGGCCGGCTGACGGAGACGTGTACCACGGGCCGTATTTCTGGAAAGCCTGCCAATCATCAATGCACATGGAGTATCGACAATTTGCAAAACCTGCGGCTGTCCTAGTGCTCGGAGCGGGAGCGGCCGCCTGGGCAATAGTGAATTCCGGAGGTTCTGGGGATGCGGCTCCTGAACAATCTTTTATCCCGGACACGGCAAGGAATGCCGGCGTTTTGGGACATCCCCGCATTTCCGGACGCGCACTGATTAATCCGGTCCAGGGGAGTGCATCAAAATTTGACAATATCAAAGCCGAATACATGACAGCTTCATGCGTGAGCTGCCATGTAAACCGCGGCCGTGATTTCACGCCCCCCGCGCTCAGGACGAAAGAAGGCGAGCCCGGGCCGGCTTACTATCTGGGCGGTGAAAAGGGAACGGTGTTTAATGCCACCAGTAAAGCGTTTGAGCAGGAATCGCCGGCAATTACTGAAGCCGGCCTGACGAATCGTTTCAAGGCGGGCGAAATTATTTTTGAAGGGAACTTCGTACCCGTGAAGCGCAATCGCTTCGGCGGTCTCGGCCCCACTTACATTAAATCATCCTGTCTGGCCTGCCACCCCGGTTATGGCCGCGGACAGCGCACCGGCAATTTTGACAGGCAGTACGGCAACGGTTATCTGGCCTTTGTACATAATCCCGATGGCACCCCGGTTAAGGGGTACACGGGCATGCTGCAGACGAAAGCGGTTCCTCCTTTTGTGCCTTATGCCAAGGGGGTGAAAATAGAATGGCATGATTTTGTTGACCAGTACGGAAACAAATACCCGGACGGAACGCCCTACAATGCGGGCAAGCCGACGGAAGGCACGTTGACTTATCCCACGGCAGATGTGATTGAGCCGTTGCTTCCGCTTCCGGTCGATTACCGCGTGTCAATCGAATCAACAATCGGCATTTACGGAACGGGGCTGCTTGATGCCATCCGTGACGAGGATATTATTGCCGAATACAGGCGCCAGCAGAGCATGACAGGCCCGGTGAAGGGGATTCCTGGCAAATGGATTGACGAGCCCGACGGCACCCGGCGCCTCGGCAAGTTCACGTGGGACTGCTCGCGCGCCACACTGGAAAACGGTCCTGGCGCCAATGCGCTTTGGAACGTGACGAATGTAACGCGCAAGAACCGTCCGAACATCTACATGACGCCCGAATGGCTCGAAAAACAGAAGGAACTTGGCATTGATGTAAGCGGTCTTGAAGGCCCGCAGGAAGAGGAACTCTCAATGCAGCAGTATGAAGATTTCATGGTCTGGCATCGCGGGCTGGCCGTGCCTGCCGCCCGCAACCTAGACAGGCCTGACGTGCGCCGCGGACAGGAACTCTTCAATAAACTGGGGTGTGCCGGTTGCCACAAGCCTGAATGGACAACGGGGGAATATAAGCCGCTTCCCGGTTATGCAAACCAGACCATCCGCCCCTATACGGATATGCTGCGTCACGATATGGGGGAAATCAACCGCGGACGTTCTCGTTTCTGGCGTACGCCGCCCCTCTGGGGAAGGGGGCTGATGCACAAAACCGCCAATCATACAGATATGTTCCATGACCTGCGCGCCCGCGACTTTGAAGAGGCTATCCTGTGGCATTTCGGTGAAAGCGAATTCTCCCGTGAAATGTTCCGCCATCTCTCCGCCGAAGAGCGCGGCCAACTGATTCAATTCCTGAAAGCACTTTAAAAAAATAATATACTCATGACCTGCAACTTGGAAAAAAACAAAGGTGTTTCCGTCAAGTCGCTCCCGCTGGGCGGCGAAGGCGCATCTCTGCAATTCGTTACGCTTGCCGGAAGCGAACCTGGGCAGTTGGCCGAGCATGCCGAATTACTCCAAAAAGCTGAAAAAAACGGTCTTCGGTGGATTGGCCCGGAAGTGTACGGCAGCGCAGATCTGGATCTCTCCCCGGTGCCCGGGGCGGGGATGACTGCCTTTTTGGGTACGAAAACGGGCGCATCCTTCTATCGAGGCATGCAAATTTGCGCGGTGGAGGGGGTAAATGCCCGGGCGATTGAGTTCAATGGCCGCACCGCCGGGGTTTTTTATGAGGATGAATATGCCGAGTATGCCGTTTTGGGCGGTTTGTCGCCCCGCGACCGGACAGCCGGACGAACCGAGCAGACATTGGATGTATTCCGGCAGATGGAAGAAGCGCTGAACCGGGCCGGCATGGATTTTTCCTACGTGGTCCGCACATGGTTTTACAACAACCGCCTGCTGGACTGGTATGAAGAGTTCAACCGCGCCCGCGACACATTTTTTGAAAGCCGCGGCGTGTTTGATCGTCTGGTTCCGGCCAGTACGGGGATTGGTTCCGGCAATCGGGAACATGCGGCCTTGTCGGCCCGCGTATTTGCCATTCGGCCTAAGGGCGACCGTGTGACGGTAAAAGATATCCCTTCGCCTCTGCAATGTTCGGCTCAGGATTACCGCAGCTCATTCAGCCGTGCGGTAGAAGTGGATCACCCTCTCTTCCGGCAAGTCATCGTCTCCGGCACGGCCAGCATTGCCCCTGGCGGCGAATCCGTACATCTCGGCGATATCGACAAACAAACAGAGCTCTCGCTGGACGTGATTGAAGCCATCCTGAAATCACGCGGCATGGGCTGGAAGGATGTCGTCCGCTCCGTAGCCTATTTCAAAGACAAGGATTATGCCCCTCACTACGAAAAAATAGCTCTGCGCCGCGGCCTCGCCATCATGCCCTGCATCGGCATACAGGCCGATGTGTGCCGGGACAATCTGTTGTTTGAAATGGAACTTGATGCAGCCGTGTTGAAAGCCTGAGAAAATGGCATTCAGAATCATTCAGTGGAGCTTTCTGCTTGGCCTTGCCTTTTATTCGCTCTTTATTGGGGCAGCTCAAGTGTCCTTGTCCGACCTGTGGCAGATGGATGGCGAGCAGCTGCAGTTCTGGTGGGAGATCATGTTGCAAAGCCGCATTCCGCGCCTCTGCAGCATTCTCGTGGTAGGCAGCAGCATGGCCATCAGCGGCTTGATCATGCAGCGCATCACCAATAACCGCTTCGTGTCGCCGACCACGGCAGGCACGATGGAGTGGTGCCGCTTTGGGGTAATGGTCGCCATCCTTTATCTGCCCGGAGCCTCTCCCATTTGGCGCGTGGGGGCCGCCTTCGTGATTTCTCTGATAGGCACCTCATGCTTTCTGGCGGTGATTGCGCGCGTGCGGCACCAGAATGTCATTCTGGTGCCCCTGATAGGAATCATGCTGGGCGGCGTGGTGAATGCCGGAGCCGTTTTTTATGCCTACCAGTTTGATATTGTACAGAATATGGCATCATGGCTGCAGGGGAGTTTCTCCCTTGTCATTGAGGGCAATTATGAATTGCTCTATGCCAGCATCCCGTTGATGCTGCTGGCCTATGTTTATGCCGATCTCTTTACGATTGCCGGGATGGGGCGCGATGCCGCGGTGGCGTTGGGGCTGAACCACGCAAGCATCATGCGCATGGGACTGGTGATTGTATCCATCATCAGCTCAATCACGATTGTGGAGGTAGGCTACCTCCCCTTCATCGGGTTGATCGTGCCCAATATCGTGAGCATTTTCCGGGGAGATGCCGTGAAGAAAATCTTGTTTGATACGGCTTGGCTGGGGGCCATGCTTGTTCTTGTTTGCGACGTGGCAGGGCGCATGCTTATCGCCCCCTTCGAAATCCCCATCGGCGTTATCCTGAGCGTGGTCGGCGGTGCTGTATTTCTGGCCATGCTCTTCCATAGAAAAACGTATGCCTGATTCCATTCAACATCAAAAAGATGATGCCTTCCGCAATGCTGCCGGCCGGCGTCGCGCGTTCCCGGCCTTCCTGATTCTGGGTCTGCTCTGCGTGGGACTGGCGCTCGTATATGTCTTTCAGGGGATGACACCCGAAACGTGGGACTTTAACATGGCCCGCCGCATTCCCATCGTTATTGCGCTGGTGCTGGTAGGAACGGCCGTGGGGCTGTCTTCAGTCGTCTTCCAGACGATTACAACCAACTATATCCTCACTCCCAGCGTGATGGGGCTGGATAACCTCTACGTATTACTGCAGACGCTCGTGCTCTACTTCGTGGGCAGCACACAATTGACGACCATGCAGAGCCCGCTCTGTTTCATGGGAGCCCTGCTGCTGATGGTCTGCGTATCTACGGGTATTTTTTTCTACATGTTCCGTGGACAGAATGGCGGCAATATTTATTTTGTGGTGTTGGTAGGCATGATCTTCGGCATAACCTTCGGAGGCTTGTCGAACTTCATGCAGGTGCTGATAGATCCGAGCGAATTTGCCATACTTGAGGGGCGCCTTTTCGCCAGTTTCAACCGCATCAATGAAGAACTGCTGCTTACGGCAGGGCTTGTGATCGCCGCGGCGGTCATCTGGCTGGTTTGCGACCTCAGGAAGCTCGACGTGCTTACGCTGGGCCGCTCCACGGCCATTACGCTGGGCGTGAACTACAAATGGGTGGTGCTGCGCTCCCTGATAATCGTCTCTATTCTGGCCTCGGCCTCGACGGTGCTCGTAGGGCCGGTGACTTTCCTGGGTATTCTCATCGTAAGCATTGCACGCTTCATATTCCCGACCTACCGCCACATCGTCCTCATGCCCGGCACGGCTCTCGTGGGCGTAGCCGCATTGACTTTCGGCATGCTGCTTACCGAACGGTGGCTCAACTTCTCCGTGCCCCTGAGCGTAATCATCAATTTCGTTGGCGGGGTTTACTTTATCTACCTGATCATGAAAATTAAACGTATATGATTGAGATACGAGACATTTCCAAAAAATACCGTGAAACCTTCGTGCTCAGGCACGTCAGCACGAGGCTTCCCTCTGATCGGATGGTGGCCTTCATCGGCAGCAATGGCGCCGGAAAGAGCACGATGCTCAACATTATCAGCCGCCTTCTGGAACCCACCGAAGGCTCTGTATCCATTGATGGCAGGGAACTCAGGAAATGGGATTCCCGGGAGCTTGCCAAAACCCTCACCATCCTGGGGCAAACCCTCCATACTCCGGCGCGGCTCACGGTCGAGGAACTGGTTCGCTTCGGACGTTTCCCTCATTCCCGCGGCCGCCTGGAAAATCAGGATTTTCTGCAAATCGAAAAGGCTCTGGAACTTACCGAGATTTCCGATTTGCGCCATTGCTACCTTGATGAACTTTCGGGCGGCCAGCGGCAGATGGCCTATATTGCCATGGCCATTGCACAGGACACGAAGTACATCTTTCTCGATGAACCTTTGAACAACCTTGATATGCATCGTGCGGCGCGCATAATGAAACTGCTGCGTTCCCTGGTGCGGGAGCAGGGCAAGACGATCTGCATCGTAATTCATGATATTAACTTTGTCTCTTTCTACGCGGATTACGTGGTGGCATTCAGGGACGGAGTCCTGTGCCATCAAGGGCCGACGGAAGATATCATCCGGACAGATGTGCTGCGCGATATTTACGGTATGGATATAGCCATAGAACCCTATGGTGATAAAAAGATATGCGTATACTATGAATAGAATTTCCTTAAATTCCCAAAACAACAAACAACAACAAATAATATGAGAACAACAATCACCGCATTTCTGGCCGCATTGATTCTTCCCGGTCTTTCCATGGCCGCCGCAGATGAAGCCAAAACGATCACCGCCACGCACACGCTGGGCACGGTCGAGCTTCCGGTCAATCCGAAACGTGTCGCCGTGCTGGACTACGGTTCGCTTGAGACCATCGGTGAACTGGGCGTCACTCCCGCGCTGGCTTTACCCAAAAAATTCCTTCCTCCTTACCTTTCCAAATTCTCTGGAGAACAATATACGGATCTTGGAACGGTCAAGGAATTCAATATTGAAACCATCAATGCGTTCAAGCCGGACTTGATTATTATTTCAGGACGTCAGCAGGATTATTATCAAAAACTTTCCTCCATCGCCCCCGTTTACCTGGTCGATACTCTGGCCAAGGATCAGCTGGGGGAAGCCAAGAAAAATATCAGGCTTCTGGGTGATGTGTTCGGCGTGCCCGAAAAGGCAGCCGAAGCCGTCAAAAACATTGATGAAGCCGTAACCCGTACGAAGGACAAGGCCCAGGCCAGCGGCAAGAAAGCTCTCGTTCTCCTCACGAACGACGGCAAGGTAAGCGCTTACGGTTCGGGTTCCCGCTTCGGGTTGGTGCACGATGCCCTGGGGGTGGCCCAGGCCGATAAAAACATCAAGGTGGGGGTTCATGGGCAGCAGGTGACTTATGAATACATTGCCATGCTCAATCCCGATATCATCTTTGTGGTGGACCGTTCGGTAGCTATCGGCCGCTCGGCCAAAAATCCGAATGTCCTCAACAATGTGCTTGTGAACAAAACGAAGGCGGCTAAAAACGGCGCCATCATCCTGCTTGACCCGCAGGTATGGTATCTTTCCGGCGGCGGCATCATTTCTCTGAACAAGATGATCTCTGAAGTGGAAGCTGCCTTCACGGACAAAAAATAATTATTCCGTCTTTATTCATCACGAAGCAGGCCGCACGACCCTATGCTTCCGTTTCTCGGTTAGAGCGGCAGAGGCGTGCGGCCCTTTTTCATTCAGTATCTGCTGATGAAGAAAATTTTGCAGTGGATGGCATCTCCCCGTCTCGCGTGCGCGCTGATGGCTTACGCCGTGCTGCTCATTTTTCTCGGCACTCTTGAGGCGCGGTCTGTCGGTGTTTCCGCTGTGCAGGCCAGGTATTTTGAAAGCTGGGGTTGCCTTTCCTTCGGGAGGATTCCTCTGATCGGCGGCGCTGGCGTAGGGGCATTGGCTGTACTGAATATTTCGGCGTCTGTTTTCCGGCGTGCGCGCTTCACACTGCGCGGCGTGGGCTTGATCCTCACGCATGCCTTTCTGGTAGTGCTGATTTTGGCGGGGGCGTTGCAGTATTTTCTGCGTACGGAGGGAATACTCGTTCTGGATGCAGGTGAGGTCTCACACGAAATACTGGCAGGCGAAGGGAATGGAAGAAAAAATATCCCCCTTGGTTTTTCAGTAAAGCTGAAAAAATTTGATGCCCGGACATGGACGGGAAGCGATATCCCCAGCAGCTTTTCAAGCGAGGTTTGCTTTATGCGCGGCGGGGAAAGCACGGAAACGGTTATTCGCATGAATGCTCCGGTCTCCTTTGGCGGCTGGATTTTTTACCAGAGCAGTTACGCCAATGGGGGCCGCACGAGTGTAATCACAGCCGTACGCAATCCGGTGCGCTTTTTTCCGTGGATATCGGTGCCCGGCGTATTTGCGGGCATGCTGCTGATTTTTCTCCCAACCCTGCGTGCCCGAAAAAAACATGCAGTGTAAAATTACTTTATTTACGGCGTTTTTCGTTGCTCTTGCGATTGCGTTATTGCCTCTGTTTCAGAGGATTGGTAGTTCTTTTTCCTCATTTGACGGCATAGGGGTGCCCTCACCCGGCGCGCTGCCATGCCTGAAGGCTGGACGAGTGATGCCGGTTTCAAGCGCAGCGGCGGATTCCCTTAAATTGGCAAGCGGCCGCACGTCGGTGAATCTTGGAGGCTCTCGGACCGGGCCGGTGAAGTGGTTGCTGGCATTAAACGCCTGCCCGGCAAAAATGGCCGGCGAACCTTTTCTGCGTTCGGATAACAGGGATATGGTCGAATTCCTTGGCGGACGAGGCCGTTATTTTTCCTATGCCGATGCAGTTGAGAAGGCTGGCCTGCTGCGCGGCTCTCTGCGGGGAAATTCTCCTCAGGCCCATGCCGCGGAAGCCGTACTGGGCGCACTCGCCGTTTATGAGCAGGCCGGCGTTGCGCTCGCTCTCCGCCTGGAGGGGACATCGGGCTGTTTGGGGACGCTTGATGCATGGCATGAAGCTATGGCCGAAGCCTCAGCAGAGCTTGAAGCCGCTGAACGTGAAAAACGCCATCCCTCGCTTGACCGGCTCTACCGTGCCAATCGCTATTTTCAATTCCTCCAGGCTCTTGTGCAGGTAGAAGAAGCGGATCCGAATGTGGCCCTGCGAGTAATCCCTCATGAGGGAAGCTACCTGACCCCGGCTGCTGCTCTGCTCGAAAAAAATCTCAGTCCCGCCGGGTGGACCGCCCTGAAAGCCTATGCCGCAGCCTGCGATGCCTATGCTGCCGGAGATGAATTTACTGCGGCAGAGACTCTGCGTCAACTTTCTGGGGAATTGGAGTCAATACTGCCCATGGATTCTTTCAAACTGCATTTCGAGCATTGCATCAATGCTCTCGAACCCTTCTTGGGAGGCTTCCTTCTCTACGGCATGTCGTTGGTTTGTTTCGTGGTCTCTCTGTTTCTCAAGCGGCGGAAGGCATTGCTGCATTTTGCGACGGTTTTCCTGTGTATGGCGGTATTATGGCATTTATTCGGCATTGCGGCCCGCATGTACATTCAATCGCGCCCCCCGGTTACCAATTTGTATTCCTCGGTCGTCTTTGCGGGCGCGGTAGCCTCATTATTCGGCGGGACGCTTTATATCCTCCGCCGTCAGCTTCCTGTTGCCGCGGTCGCCTGCGCTTCCGGCCTTCTATCACTCTTGGTAGCCATGAATTTGCCCTACAGCGGCGATACCATGGGCATGATGCGTGCCGTTCTCAATTCGAATTTCTGGCTCACCATGCACGTAATGACCATCATGATAGGCTACGGAAGTGTTTTTTTTGCCGGGTTTTTAGCCTCATATCATCTGGTGGCCCGTTTCTTCGGACAGGGTGAAAAGGGGCTGAAAGCCGGGGCCTGCGGAGTCTATCGCATCCTTCTCGTGGCGCTCTTCTTCTGTTTTCTGGGGACAATGCTCGGCGGCATCTGGGCCGACATGAGCTGGGGACGGTTCTGGGGGTGGGACCCTAAAGAAAACGGTGCGTTAATGACACTCCTTTGGTGCTCCTGCTCCCTCCATGCCCGACTTTTACACGTCTGTTCCTGTCAAGGCTTCCTCGTTCTTGCCTCGCTCGGAAATATCGTGGCAGCCTGGGGGTGGTTCGGTGTCAACCTCATGGGGATTGGCCTGCACTCTTACGGTTTTGTGGAAGGCGGCTGGTTCTGGTTTTTCCTTTTTGTGGGCCTTCAGGTCCTTGCGGCGGCTTCAGCCCTGATTCCCCAAAGGAACCGCTGATGATTTTACGAATCATCGGGCAGGGAAGGGGAGGCGTTCGCGACATACGGCATTGATGAATGGAAAATACGGAATTGCAATGGGAGAACCATCCGGGAGCACTGCAATATGGCAGATGAATTTCATCATTTATCAATGCAGGTGGTGTGGCAGCAGCTGTTTCGGCAAAATCCGGGAATATCCAGTGCGGGAGTGTATATTGATGCAGCCTTGCGCTCGGAATGCGTGTTATTTCCCATATGGAAATATAAAGCCATAAATGAAAATATGAGAAAAAAATCATTTTCAGGTATTTTCCATAATACGATGCCTGTGAAGGTTGATAAGGCCGCTTTTCGTCTATAAAATCAATAAAAAATAGTGCTTTTTCAAAACAATCATCCAGAATGGGGCTGTCATGACCGTCTCCCCCGCGTCCGGTAAAGAAATTCACCCTCGTTTGCCCTGGGTGGAGATTGCACGGCTGCTGGCGACGCTGGTGGTTATCATGCAGCACGTCCCTTCCATGGAGTTTCCTCCCAACCAATGGCTGATTGGTCCGGCGCTGGCGACGTTTTTCCTGCTGGCGGGGTATTTTTCCGCCTCCGGCCTTGATGAACAGGGGGCCGGAACGTGGGCGGGCCGCCGCCTGCTGGTTTTGCTGCGGCCTTATCTTTTCTGGTGCGCGGCCTATTGGCTGGCGGCGGGCATGCCTCTTGCCTCTGGTTCGCTGGCTTCCGTGTTTGGGCTGGGAACATGTCCCATGCTGACCCCGATGTGGTTCCTGAGAGACTTGATGATGTTTACCCTGGCTGCGTTTTTGCTCTCCCGTTTCCGTCCAGCTCTTTACGCCTTTGGCCTGTTTTGCCTGTTTCTGCACCGGTGGGACGACTCCCTGGCATGGCCCAGTCCGTACATGTTTGGGGATTTTGCGCTCGGCGTTATGCTGGCGTCCGCCGCACCGGGCTGTCTGAACCGCTGGGGCAACATGCCCCTTGCCGTGCATGGTTCCATTCTTTTAGCCTCCGTGGTCCTTGTCTGGGTAAGCTGTACGGACTCTTTCCTGATTGCGGACGGCTCTTTTTCCGGATTGATTGTTCTAGCCTTCCTCAGCTTCGGAATTATTGTAAAAGCCGTCAGCCCCGGCTGGTCGGAAAAGCTGGCCCGGTGGGCGTCCGGCAGCTTTTTCGTGTATTGTTCCCATATTTTTGTTCTGATAGCCCTGATGGGCGTAGAGAGCTGTTTTCCCTCCCCATGGCCTGCCTGGGCGTGGTGGTGCCTGGTTCCCGCGGTTTACATGATGGCGCGGAGCGTTTACGTATTCCTCAAACGCTGTTTCCCCCGTTCCCTCGTCCTGATGAGCGGGGGAAAATGACCTTTGGAACAACGGACGGAAAGCTCCGCCGGGAGTGTTCCATGTTTACTTTTATGGCACCGGAGAGACGTCATCCTGTTTCCCTCTCCTGGGTTTGGCATAATAGCTTGGGTCGGCAATCCAGCGGTCTCCCGCTTTTTTCACCGGAATGAAGCTGACTCCCCACGACTGAAATTCTCCTGTGTACGGTTGTTCTATCAGGATCCTGTTTTCTCCGGCCTTCACTTGAAAGGGAACAGGAGGCCGGGCCCACCAGAATTCCTCGTTGTCAAAGGGTATCTCATTAGCGGGCGAATTCCATGTATGCTTTTCGTAACGCCGTTGGCCTGCCAGTTTGTAAGTCTGGGGATTTTTCATTTCCTTGCCGTTTACCCATATTCTGGTGCCGCACTGGGACCACTCCCCGGCAGCCGGTACTCCGGAACAGCGCCGTGTGGAACGGGCCGGAGCGTCAAACCCCACCATAGCGTGCATGGTGCCCTCCACGGGTGAGTGAAACGTCGTCTCCGCCCAGACCGTATTCCCCGGTTTTGTCTTGGAAAATAGACCCTCCGCACCCGCACGGGTACGGAAATACAAATTGCCTCCGCGCGTCTGGACGGGAGACAGTCCTGCGGGAGATTTGCCCGCCAGCAGGTTATTTCTTACTTCTTCCTGCCTGTCCTGCGGAACGGGGCCGAATACCGTCCATTCCACGAAAGAATCCCTCCAGTAAGGGAAAGGCCTGCTTCCGGCCAGGGCTTCCATGCGTTTTTCAAACAGAGAGAAGGCCTGATAAGCCTCCGTGTTCTTTTCCGGCAGACTGCCGGCAAAACGGGAACCATCCTCTGGAATTCCTTTCCAACTGCGTTCCGCCATGGCGAACATGGCAGGCCACTGGGGGCTCTGGACAGGAATGTTTTTTTTGTTCTCCACCCGGGTATCCGGCCATAGACACTGGATGACGCCCAGGGAATGGTTGTTTCCCCTGGCTGTTCCGCAGGGCTGGCGGAAGAAATTCCTGCGCACCAGAATGCCGGGGTCAAAGGAATTGACGTATCCTGCCGTGGAGTCGAAGTAGGGATTCTTCTGCCTGGCTGGATCCGGCAGGCCTACGGAATTTTCATCATTCCACAGCTGGGCATAACTGTCTCCGGACACAGGCAGGTCATTGTTGCCCGCCCATTGGATGGGCTGCCGTCCCAGGGATTTGACCTTGGCCGCCATCCGGTCCGCAAACTGCTTTCCGTTGGGAATGCGGATTTCATCCGCTCCGATATGAAGGTAGGGAGACATTTCCGCCGGAATTTCCCTGCAAAATTCTTCCAGCAGTTCTTCCAGAATGTTGATGCCTCTGGGATCATGCATCGGGAAGCCAAAGCAGTTTTTAAAATAGGTGCTGTGCCCGGGCATATCGATTTCCGGAATAATCTGGACATGGCGCTCCCTGGCGTAGCGGAATAAGTCCCGTATCTGGTCGTAGGAGTAGGTGCCGTTAACGTCCCGTCCCTGAATCCTCTTGGAGGGATCATTCAAAACAGGGTACTTTTTGCACTGGATGCGCCATGCGGGGTAATCCGTCAGATGCCAGTGAAAAGCGTTTATTTTCAGCCGGGCCATTTCATCAATATCCGCCTTGAGTGTTTCAACAGTCCGGAAATGGCGGCCTGCGTCATGCATGAAGCACCGGATGGCGAACGCGGGGCTGTCCTTGATGTCGCAGCACGGGTAATCTCCCCTGGCTCCCAGCTGGTCCAGCGTTCTGCGGGCATAAAAAACGCCCGCATCGTCAGCGGCCTTAATCAGAATGCCGTTGGGGCGGATCCGCAGTTCATACCCTTCCTTGCCCAGCGTCTTAGACAGGGACGCGTTTTTTTTCACGGAAACGGGAGCCTTTTTAGGGCATGTTCCCGTTTTCCAGTCCACCTGGGACGGGAAGGGAATCAGTGGGACCGGAGCGGCTTTTTCCTGCTGGAGAGGGTGCGGGGATGTCCAGTCTCCATGGGAGGAGGTAAAACAAAGCATCAGGCCGGAAGCTAGCAAAGGCGCGGAAAGGGATAATCGCATGGCAAATATTACACGTGGATGATGAATGATCTTTCAAAGAAACAGGGAAATTGCAAAAGAAAACATTTTACGCAGTATAAAATTATCCTATCCGTATGCGGATGGAATGAACGGCGTCCTTGCCGAACTGGTCCTTCAGTTTTCCCAGCAGGGCTCCCTGCCACTGCTGGAGATGGTAGCGCATGGCCGGTTGAAGCACTTGGATGGTGGCCACTCCCTTGACAATGGAAAGAAGGTTGGATTGCTGGCCCAGGAATGGCCCCGCAGCTTTCAGCCATCCTGCCCGGAGCAATTCGGGATCCATCCCGTCGCCGTCCAGGGGAAGCCTGGACAGAATATCCCCCAGCAGGGATTCCGCCGTATGGAGGTTACGTGTTTCACTGGTGGCGGGGGATATCTGGAACCAGTCCGCCAACGCCTGCCTCACCTCCTGCTCGTCACGGGAAAGATAATCATACCGGACGGGGGAGGCGTGGGGATCCGGACGGTCTCTGTCCGGCGTGTAGGGAAACCAGGGGGAGGACATGGGGGAAAATAAAAGCCCGGAGCGTTGAATGCCAACAGCCCCGGGCGGTTAAAATAATATATGGAGAAATATTATTCGCCGTCGTCGCCAATCGCTTCCACGGGGCAGCCTTCCAGGGCTTCCTCACAGGCGCTCAGCTCTTCGTCGTTGTCCGGCTGCTTCTTGACATAGGATACTCCTTCATCGTCATCCCGTCCAAAGTTTTCCGGAGCCGTTTCGCGGCAAAGGTCGCAGTCAATGCAGGAACTGTCCACGTAAAATTTCCCGGGGACGTTTAGAGGTGTTTTTTCGTCGATATCTGCCATTGTGTATGATGGGTTGTATGAACTGCGCCCACTATTTCCGCATTTGAGTAAATTTTGCAATCTTTTTTGTTGCAGGAATGAGTCAGCATGGGGGACAATGGCGGCATTCCCGTTCCCGGAATAAAAGGCTTTTCACGATGAATATCCCACCTGCTTCCCTCCCTCGTCTCCTGCCCGTGTGGGCAGGGCTGCTGCTGGCCGCTTTTTCCGGAATTCTGATGGCCTGCGCCTTTATCCCGGTGGACTGGGGCGGGTGCGTATGGATAGGGTTCCTGCCTCTGCTGACAGCCCTGTGGTACGGCCGCAGGCGGGAGGGGAAAAGGGGAATGCTGGCATACACCCTGTATGGCTGGATGTTTGGGGTAGTATTTTACGGCATTTCCTTCTGGTGGGTCAATGAAGTCAGCACGCTGGGCTATATTCCCCTGATGATTTTTTACGGAGGCCTGTTTCCCGGCCTCTGGGCTCTGGTCATGGGAGTGTTCTTCCGACCGGACGCCCGGCCGCTGCCCGATGCGAGGCTGACGGCAAAGGAACGCCGGGCCGCCTGGAAAACCTGGGCCCTGGGCGACATACTGCCCAGCGCTTCCGCCGCTCTGGCGGGCGCCGCTTTATGGGTATGTCTGGAATGGGGGCGGGGCTGGCTGATACCGGGCTTCGGCTGGAACAATCTGGGCGTGGCCCTTTACGGCAATCCTCTGGCCCAGTGGGCGGAATACCTTGGAGTAACGGCGCTGGCTTTTATTCCGGCCGTTTTTTCCGTCTGGCTCTGGCGCGTTTGCCGCCGGGCCGGAACCATGATTATCCATGAAGGCAGGCGTACTGTTCCCTGGGATTTTTTCATACTGGTGGCGGTTCTTTTAACCATGTTTGTCATTGGCGTGGTCTGGACGGCCCGTTACTCCGCCCAGTCTGCCGAAGCCACGGGAGACGGCAGATTCACCGTTCCCGTCATGGCCGTGCAGCTGAATCTGAGCCAGAAGGAAAAATGGGACCCTGCCAACCGGAGGAGCATTTACCGGGCTTTGCTGGACATGACGGAACAGGGAATGCTGGATCTTCAAAACCGCGCTCTGGAACAGGCGGTCAAAGACGGCGCGGAAGCCTCCCTGGATATGCCGGCCTGGGTAATCTGGCCGGAAAGTTCCTTCCCCATTTCCACGTTTTACCGTGATGCCACGGGAGAACGCTTCTCCAACCAGGACAATGTCAACTTTCTGAGCGCGGAAGAAGATTACGTCCAGGCTCTCCGGAACGGGATATGCAATTTTATTCTGCTGACGGGCACGGATGATATCTATCTGTCTGATGAAGGGCGTGTGGCGCGGGCTTACAACTGCCTTACCGTCTTTGAGGGGGATTATTCCACAGCCCGGCCGCACGCCAAGGCCATGCTGGTCCCCTTCGGCGAATACATCCCTATGCGGGAAACATTCCCATTTCTGGAAAAAGCCTTTGAGGCTTCCGCCGGAACCGCCATGGGACTGAATTATACGCCCGGGTGTTCCTCCAGCCCCGTTCCCGTGCCCATCCGTCCCGGAAGCTCCGTTACGGTGGGGGTCATCCCTCTTGTCTGCTTTGAGGATGTTGTGGGAAGCTGGGTGCGCCGCTTCATCCGGCAGGAGCCCCAGTTGATGGTGAACGTGACCAATGACGGGTGGTTCAACCGTTCCTGCGCCAACGAACAGCATTGGCGCAATGCGGCGTTCCGGTGTATTGAGCTGCGCCGTGCCATGGTCCGTGCCGCCAATACCGGCGTGAGCGTGGCTCTGGCCCCCAACGGCGCGGTTATTGCGGATTTGCGGGATTCCTCCGGTTCACCGTTTACCAGAGGGGTGATGGCTGCCACATTGCCTGTGGGCTGTACGAAAATAACCCTGTACGCCATGCTGGGCGACTGGGCCGTCCTGGTTTGTTTCCTGGTGTTCGCGGCTCTGTTGCTGCGCAGGATAGGCGCAGGGAAACGCGTCCATGGCCCCGTGGAGAACGGCGTTTACCGGCGTTCCACGGGGGCTACGCCCAGATAATTCCTGACTTGTTTGAACGCAGGGTAGGAAATGCCTGTTTCATGGCACCAGAAGGCGGAAGAAGAGCCGCCGTCCAGGTTCAGGGCCGTTTCCACCCGGAAATTTCCCAATGCCCCGGGAGCCGCCAGCCAGGCTGCTAGCTCCTTCAGAGTCAGGGAGGAGGAAACGCCGATGCACCACCTCCTGCCGCCGTCCGTGGCAATGAAGGTGCGGTAGGTGGACTTCTGCGCGTTAAGCCCTTTTACGGCGGAGCCGTTCTCCACCAGAAAGGGCCCCCCCTGGATAGCCGCCTGCATGGCCGGCAGTCTTCTCATGCGCCTCAGCACGGAACTGCGGACCAGGGTTAATCCGTCTCTGCCTCCTTCGTAAACGACACCGGAAACAGCGAAGGACCCCGTGGCCAGCGGAGAAAGCCGTTTGCCGTCCTGGACGACCAGGCCCAGGGGAGTTCCCTCCGCGTCTGCGCTGAAGAATCCTCCGTTGACTCCGGCCACGCAGGGGCTTTTCCTCATGGCCTTGTCCAGGGAGCCGTACCGGGGCGTTTTGACGCTCCCTTCATCCCTTACCAGCAGGCGGTGCGTATCAGAACGGAAAAAATACACGTTCAGCTTGTCCCGCATGGACAAAAATCCGTCCTTCCTGGTGAAAACGCGGTGTTCTGCGTGAACCAGGCCGGAAAAGCACAATATCAGGGGAAGCAGGCGCAGAAAAAGCATCGTCAGTAATCGGTGGGGGAACAATAGAAAATCCGGCGTTCCGCGCAGGTGCCGGAAGGCACGCATACGCCCGGCCAGACAACGCAGCCTTGCAGGCGGCAGCCGTCCTCTACCATAGCTCCGGGGCCTATCACGCAATGGCCGTCCACAAAGGCGCGGGGGGACACCCTAGCCTGGGGGTGGATGCGCGGAGCGGGGGATGGGAAATCCAGATGAGCTTGAAGGTAGGTTTCCGGTGTTCCCATGTCCATCCACAACCCGTCGTCCGCCAGAATGCCGCGCAGGCGTCCTTCCCGGATGTAATCCAGAAACAGGGGGATAATGGAAACAGCCTCCCCGGAAGGGATGCGTCCGAATATTTCCGGCTCCATGCAGTACGCGCCGGTGAATTGGCAGGATCCGGGGTCGCGGCCCAGGGCGTGCCTCATATCCGTCACCAGGCCGGAAGAAAAATCAAATCCCACGTTCTTCTTGTCTCCGGAAGTGCGGAGGGCCAACGTCACGGGAGGGCGGCGGCTCAAATGCTCCTCCAGCAGGCGGCCCAGGTCAAATGTGGCCGCCATGTCTCCGTTCACCACCAGCAGCGGTTCTTCCGCGGAAGCCAGGGGCTCTATCTTTTTGACGCCGCCGCCGGAATCCAGCAGCACGGGTTCATGGCTGAAATGAACGGGGCAGCCGTTCCATGAATGTTCAGGGAACACCTTGTCCCAGGCTGCCGCCAGATGGTGGGTGTTGATGATGAACTCCCGTATGCCGCAATCGTAGCATCGGCGCATGGAATGCAGAATAAGGGGCTCATGGAAAAAGGGAATCAGCGGCTTGGGCAGAATGCCGGTGAGAGGGCGCAGGCGGGTACCCAGCCCGGCGCCGAGAATAAACGCACGGGAAATGCGGAGGCCTGCTGTGATGTGCATGGAACATCACTACTGGGTGAGCGGCTTTTTTTCAAGCGCCCTTTATCCTCTTCTTTCCGGGATGACACGCCGGAATGCCGCCTCTTCCCCGAATTTAAAGGAAAATCCGTGATTTCGTGCTTTCCAAACGGAAGCTCATTCACTAGCATCCCCGCATGGCATGTGGAAACCAAAGAACTGTCGGCTCTCCGGCCTCCCTGGCCGGTACCTCTTTGCATACGGGACAGCCCGTTACCCTGACCCTGAAGCCGGCTCCTGCCGACTTCGGCATTAAATTCCGCCGGGTGGACATTCCGGACCAGCCTTTCATCAGCGCGGACGTGGAAAAAGTGCAGACTGTGGAACGCGCCACCAGCCTGGCTGAAGGTTCCGTCAAAGTGCATACCGTGGAACATATTCTCTCCGCCCTCACGGGCATGGGCATTGACAACGCCGTCATTGAAATGGACGCCAATGAACCGCCTATCGGGGACGGGTCCTCAGCCCCCTACGTAGAGCTGATCAAGAGCGCCGGCATCGTGGAACTGGATGTGCCGCGCCGCTATCTGGAAGTGCGCGAGGCCGTTACCATTGAAACCAAGGGCGGTTCCATCCTGACTATTCTCCCCTCCAAGCAATTCCGCGTTTCCGTCACCTGCGTGGGGCCGGAAAACCGCATTACCCAGTACTTTGACTCGGTTATCACGCCGGAAACGTATGAAAAGGAACTGGCCCCGGCCCGCACCTTTACGTTCTACGAAGACATCAAGCCCCTGCTGGAAAAGGGCCTCATCAAGGGCGGCAGCCTGGAAAACGCCGTGGTCATCCGCGGCGAGGAGCTCATGAGCAAGGAACCCATGCGTTTCATCAATGAATTTGCCCGCCACAAGGCCATGGACCTTATTGGAGACCTGACCCTGTGCGGCAAACCTATCCTGGGCCACGTCATCGCCATCAAGCCGGGCCACGGCCCGAACACCGAACTTACGGCCAAGCTCAAGAAGGAACACCACCGCAACCAGCAGATGGCCCCCAATCCCGTCAATGTTCCGTACGGAGACGCCGTGCTGGACATCAACGAAGTGATGAGCCTTCTGCCGCACCGCTATCCCTTCCTGATGGTGGACCGCATTATCGGTTTTGAAGGAGAAACGAAGTGCCGGGGATTGAAGAACCTGACCATGAATGAACTCTTTTTCCAGGGCCACTTCCCGGGCCATCCGGTCATGCCGGGCGTTCTCCAGGTGGAAGCCATGGCCCAGGTAGCCTCCATCGTCATGCTGCGCCAGCCCGGCAATGCCAGCAAGCTCGGCTACTTCATGAGTGCGGACAAGGTTAAATTCCGCCGCGTCGTGGTTCCCGGCGATACGCTCATCATTGAAGCGGAACTGACCAAGATGCGCGGAAACATCGGCCAGGCGACGGCACGCTGCCTGGTGAACGGCCAGGTGGTTTCGGAAGCCGAGCTTAAATTCGGCCTTCAGGATGCTTGATCCCGCCGACTGCATCCCCTGTTTTTACGGAAACCCCGGCCGTGCAAGCCACGCCGGGGTTTTCCACGTTCCGCGTCCGGGCCTTTTTCACCTGGAAATTCCGGACAGTCCGCATAAACGGAAACCGGAAAACGAACCATCAAAGGCGGCATCCCCTCTTTTTCAGGAGGTCTGATTCCGTCTTAACAGGCACTTGCGGAAGAGAGCCGGATGTCTGGCAGGCGGCACATCTCCGCATACTCTTCAAGACGGCGGCGAAAGGTCTCTTTTGTCATGGAAAGAAGGGCGTCTGCCGAAAAGGACTCGCAGGTGAAGGAGGCCGCCACCGTCCCGTACACAATCCCCCTCTTCACTTCCTCAAACGAAGGAAGGCCGGGAGGCAGGGTGGACAAATAGCCGGCCAAAGCCCCCAGGAACGTATCCCCCGCGCCGGTTGGGTCCACCAGCGTTTTCAGGGGATAGGCGGGACAACGGAAAATCCGGAGATTCCCGCCGGCATCCCGTCCCAGAAGAGTGGCCCCGTATTCCCCCTGTTTCACCACTGCGTATGCGGCGCCTTTGGAAAGCAGGAATTCCCCGGCTTCCATGACGGTGAACGCCTGGGCATATTCCTTCGCCTCATCCTCATTCATCATGGTGATATGGGAACGGCTGATCACGGCATCCAGCAATTCCGGCTGGCGGCGCAGCCACTTGTCCATGGAATCGGAAAGTACCAGCGCCGCGTCCGGACATTGTTCCATGCACTTAAGCTGCTGGGCCGGAACCATGCAGCAGCAAACCAGCACCGGATGGTTCCTCAAAGGCTCCGGAACGTGCACATTCCATTCCAGCATCACGGCATCATTGGCACAAACGGTCCTCCGCTTGTTCATATTGTCAAAATATTCCCCGGTCCAGGCAAAAGAAGGCCCCTTCTTGCGTTCTACTCCTTTCATGCACACCCCTTTGGCCTCAAGGGCCGCTTCATAATGGGCGGGAAAATCCTCTCCGATGATGCTGACGGCATCCACGCGGTCGGCAAACAAAAGGGCGGCCACGGCCGCAAAGGAAACGGAACCTCCCAGAACGCCGTCCGCCCTGCCGCCGGGAGTAAGGATGGTATCAATTCCGATGGTTCCGGTAACGAGAAGGGGCTGGGACATGGAAAAAAGGAAATACGGTTTTACCCTGCAATCAAGAACAAAAAGGCTGGCGATATGGAAAAAACAGGGTATTTTACCCGTACACTCTTAAAAGAAATAGGTTCTGCCGGCATACAGGCCAGAAGTCTTGTTTCCGGTTAAAGGGCGTCACCAGGCGACACGAACGTTTCCAAACCAGTTTTCGGGAACGCAGCCAGCAACCCTTTCATGGACAAGAAGCCGCAGCCCGTCTTTCCCGGCGGATTTCGGCGCTGCTCCGAAACTTTATTCCCCATTAAAACATAGAAAAAGCCGCTATATGATGAAAATGCTGATGATAGTGGGCCTGGGAAGCTTTGCGGGCGGTGTATTGCGTTTCCTGCTGGCCCGGTTCGTCCAGGTCAATTCGGCAAGTTCGTTCCCCTGGGGTACGGCGGCAGTCAACCTGCTGGGATGTTTTATCCTGGGTTCCCTCTACGGTTTGTTCGACCGGAGCCTGGTGTATACGGAAACGCGGCTCTTTCTTACCGCAGGCCTGTGCGGCGGTTTCACCACCTTTTCCACGCTGATGAATGAATCCTTTCTGTTGTTGAAGGAAGGGAACTTCTCCGCCTTCTTCCTTTACACTCTCATCAGCTTTGCCGGGGGGCTCCTTTCCATTGGCCTGGGCTATCTGGCCGCCCGGTAAAGAAAAAACATGGAAATCCGGCGCTGCGCATGGCCAGCCGCGTGTTTTACAGGGGAACTCCTGAAATGGAAATGGACGGCCAGCAGAACCACACTCCCCCTTTAATTCCGGGAGTTGCCCAAGCATGATGGAAATTAACGGCATTCCCAATGCATTGGAACAGCAAAAATTCTGCCGGGCGGCAGCCAGCCCGGCATGGATTCTCCGGCTGCTTGTTCCTAGGAATAGGATTTCTCCAGGATGCTGACCACGTCCGCCGGAGTCAACTTGCAACGGTCCAGCTCAAACAGATTGCCCATGGTGGAAAAGGCCGTTTTGGCGTATTCGTCAAATAAATCCGGTGTAATGCCGAATTCGGACATCTTTAGCTTGTCTACGCCACAGGCTTCCTTCAGGCTGTTCAAGCCGTTCAGGAAACCGTCCACGGAGGCTTCCTGTCCCATGGCTGCGGCAACTCTTGCGTAACGTTCCGGGCAGGAGGGAGCATAGGCTTCATGGTAGGCCCAGGAAATCATAATTAGCCCCGCGCCATGGGGCAGGGAAGGATGGAAGGCGCTGAGGACATGTTCAATGGAATGTTCCGACGTACAGCAGGAAATGGTTTCCACAAATCCGGAATAGGTATTGGCCAGCGCCACATAGGCGCGCGCTTCCAGGTCATCCCCGTTATTCACGGCGCGCGGAAGATATTTGGCAATGTATTCAATGGCCTGAAGCGCGAACATGTCCCCCATGGGGGAGGCGATTGTGGCCATATATCCCTCCACGGCATGAAACAGGGCGTCAAACCCCTGGTATGCCGTTAATTTGGGAGGTACGGAAAGCATCAACTCCGGATCTACGATAGACATGGTGGGGAAAGTACCCCTGAAACCGAAACCGATCTTCTCCTGCGTGTCCTCTTTCGTGATGACGGTCCACGGATCCGCCTCCGTTCCGGTTCCCGCCGTAGTGGTGATGCAGACGATGGGAAGAGGTTTGCAGGGAATGGGAAGCCCCTTGCCGGAACCTCCCTGGATGTAATCCCAGTAGGTTCCTGGATTGGCCGCCATCACGGCGATGCTCTTGGCGGAATCCATGCTGCTGCCCCCACCCAGGCCGATGACGAAATCACAGCCCGTTTCCCTGGCCAGGGAGGAGGCTTCCATTACGTGCTCCACCACGGGGTTGGGCTGCACTTTATCGAAAACAACACTTTCCACTCTCTGTTTTTTCAGAAGAGCCTGTACGCGGTCCAGATACCCGAGGCGTTTGACGGACGACCCGCCGATGACGATCAGGGCCTTGGTGCCGGGCAGGGGGGCGGAACCAAGATTGTCCAAAGAACCCGCGCCGAAAAAGATTTGCGCGGGCATGAAAAATTGAAATGGCTGATACATGCCCTTAATGTATAAAACGGCGGCTCCGGACGTCAAGGATGCTCTGCGCATTCCATGAACAGGGAAACCGCCGTTCGGGCAACATCTTTTGTCTGAAGAAAGTCAGATGTCTTCAAAAAAATCGTCACTCCGGGTTGGGGCCGGTTTGGGAGGCTTCGGCACATCCGTTCCGATGGCTCCGGGATCATCCATTTCACGGCTGGTCGTAATCGTGGTGGAGGGAGCCTTCTTTTTGGAGGAACGCATGGCAGGACGCGGTGCAGAGGATGAAGAGGAACCGTCAGCCATGCTTTCTTCTTCCGGAGAATCCATCATGCTCTTCATGCTCTGAATCAGTTTATCCCGGAGGGTGCGGATACCTTGTTCCCGGCGCACGGGATCCACCGTCGTCCGGATCAGCGTCATCATATTCCTCGTGGCGTTTGCTTGGTCTCCCAAGTCGAAGCAATCCAGTTCGCAGCGCCAGCGCAAACGATCCAGAACGGCGGCTCCCTGCTCATCAAATTCGTCTTCGGACGCATTGGCGATGCGGCCCTGCATGCCGGATTTCTTGCCGGAGGAAATGGCATGGCTGATTTTTCCCAGAGCCACTTCCATGGAAATTCTCTTGTTCCACGCCTGCCTGAGGGCGGGAAGGTTGCGGGTCTTCCGGTATCCGGTGAAAAACAGCTTGTCAAAAATTTCATCCCGGTTTTTCATGGAATCCGGGAAAGCCTTGGAAGACATGCTACTGATGCCCAGGGCCTCCCCCACTTCCGTATTAAGGACGGATTGTTCCGCAATACGGGCGCCGGCTCTTCCGGCTGCTCCATTGTTGTTTTTGGAAGAGGAAGGTTCGACAAAATCAGGGTCGGAGCAGGCGGACAGGTAGGCATTCAGCAAATCCATGGCCGGCTTCTGGAACTCCGTAACGTCCAGGGTTTCCTCCGCTGTTCCTCCGGTGGAATGGGAGGTGGCGTTCATTAAATTTTCCTTAAGACGAGCCTTGAGGACGAGAACTCCCCATTGATATTGAAGCATTAATCCTTTACGGGCATTTTTATCCTGGTACTTCTTCGCTTCACGGTCCATCCAGTCCTTCATGGAATTGGAGGCGATTTTGGCGCTCTTCCCCTGGCTCTTGTCCTTCTCCTTTTCCGTTTCCATCAGAAACTTCTTGGACTGAATCAGCAGGTCATATGCGGCGCCGGGATCCCTGCCGGCGGAATTCAGTTTGCTGATAGCGGCATTGATTACCTTGGTTTCTGCAGACCTGTTCAGAGCGAGCAAATTATCCAAATCCTTGATTACCTTCTTCTTGGCATCGTTATCCATGTACTGCGCATAACAAAGGGAACCTAGGCTGAGGCTCCCGACCAGGCAAAGAGAAACGAAAGTATTCATGCTTTTTTTATTATGAAGGATGAAAGGTGATCTGGCAAGAGAGAAGGAATCTCAAAAAGATAAAATATCCTTGCAAACTAAAAATATCATGATTCCGCGCTCTGGCAGTAATTATTTCTTTTGTTTCTTCTCTTTAAGGAACTTTCTTTCCAACGGGCTTTGATACAAAAATTCCGTTTCTTCGGTTTTTCCCTCCTCCCGATCAACCAACTCCATCATTTCTCCTTCCTCATACCCTGCCAGCTTCAGGTATTTAAACACTTCGGTGGCTTTGCCGGGGTAGTTGTCCAACAGAATGCGCAATAAGGATCCTCCCTTATCTTTGAGGAATGATTTGATTTTGGAGTTTCGGCCATCCATCATAGAAAGGCTGACGTCAAGATTCATTCGTTTATTCCATTTTTCCCTGGCTTCCTGCATGAAGGCGGCGTCTTTCTCTCCAAATTCCCTGTCTCTTATCCGTTCCTCTTCCGTTTTTTGCCGTCGCATTCTCTGTTCGAATGGTATGGAGAGTTCCTTCTTTTTTCTCTCCACTCTCTCGTCTCTTTCTTTCAGGAAGGACTCCCACCTGGCGTTAAACTCTTTGCTCCAAACCGCCGTTTTTCTCTCCATAACTTCTTTCTTCCAGCCCTCGAAATCAGGAATGTAGGCTTCTTTCATCATCTTCAGCATCGTTGCCGCGTAAATGGAGCAAAGCTGCCCCACTTCTTTCTTTCTCACGGCAGAGCATTTTTGCTTGAGATTGATTTTGGAAATGATGAGCAGGTTTTTCATAACTTTTCCCTTAAGACGAATATCTCCTGCCGAAGCGAAATCCTGCGTCATTTGTTCAAACGGTGTATTTTCGTTCTCTCCAAACAGAGGAGCAGCGGAAGTAATCCGGGCAATCAACAATAACCGATCCAGCTTGTCCGGGGAAACTCCCCCTCTGATGTCGCTCCACTCAAGCTGCCCCATATGGGTGTGGGCTGTCTGATAAAATTTCACCAAATCCCCCTGATTGAGAAGGTTTTTTAGTTCTCCAATGTCGGAATCCCTGCTGAGTTTCAATTCTTGCGAATCTGCCGGAAAAGCGGCGGACGAAGGCAATGCAATAACAGAGGAAAAGGTCGCAGGCAGCGCTACGGAGGATGAGCAAGACAGAAAACATTTTATTATAGACTTCATCGTCAAATTATATATCAGGGTTTAAAAATATGATCGCCACCAGACGTCCGTTCAACGGAACATTCATCCTTCTTCTTAGTATCCACCAGAAATTTACGGATTCTGGCGTAAAACAATCCTTCTCCTTTACTCTCTATATAAAAATTCTGAAAAACCGTGGCAATATCGGATATTCCTTCTTTGTTTTCATCTCCCCCATATGTCCTGAAAAGGCAATTCCATGTAAATTCATTAGGATACGAATGTTTATAGACAGGATGACCATCGGCATCATAACCCTGAATTTCATCCCATTGCATATGGCCATTCACCCCGGATTTTATACCTATGTTGTCATGCAATCCAAAACGGTTGTCAAGACCTACGCTCCAAACGCTGTCCGCTGCATGGGGCTGCGCCAGACTCCCGGCAGCTCCAACATACCCCTTGTCTTTTTCAATGACACGAATTCCTTTAAAACAGACATCCAGAGGATGGATGGAAACGAGAAGCTGTGCGGAAACTCCATGTGCAGGATCTCCATCCCGGGGGAATCCCATATCTGCCGCAGGAACGCCTTTAACAATTCCTCCCAAAGTTTCATGTTCCGCAGTAAGATGTTCAGGAAAAACAACGTCAAATTCGATAGGGCGGGGGAGGGCCGTTCCCAGTTCGGTTTCCACTTCAATGGCTACTTTCCCTCCAGACTGCTGGATTTGTTCTTTACTGGCACAAGGATTTATCCGAAATTTAGCTTTTTCTGTTGTTTTTTCTGTTTTTAAGCCATCTTCAAGTAACTCTTTTCCCTCAATCACTTTCCATTGAATTTGATCCTTCGGCTCCAACAGAAACGGCTTTTTACAGTTCAGGGTAACAGTGACCGTTTCTCCAATGCCGATTTTCCTGTGCTTTCTGTCTTCCTTCTTCTGTTCTTCCGTCGCGTTTTTGTCACGGGCCAGTTTGGCGGAACAGTTCTCCGTTTCCGATACCAGTTCCATGATATCGGAAAATTCCTCATCTTCGGCATGAAGAAGGGAAAAAGATGAAAAAAGGATGAAAATGGCAACGGTACGGACAAGGCAAGGGCCACTCATTTAATGAAGCTATGAAATGCCTGCATATTTGTCAAGTGACAGAGCGCGTTTTCCGTCCAATGAGAATGGGAGAATGCTGCCTAAACTATACTTCGCATAATATATGTAATGCCAAATACAATTCCGGTAGAATAATTCTCCGTCCTTTAATATTTAAATGGTTATGATAGATTGGGAGGACTTAAAAAAACGCGGTATGGGAATGAATGATGAATTAGCGTTACTATCCTCTGGGATGAAAGCGGTGATGAATCGAGTTCAGCCGCTGCTGCTCCAAATGCGTATAGATCTGGGTGGTTGAAATATCGGCATGGCCCAGCATCTCCTGAATAATACGCAGATCCGCTCCGTTTTCCAGAAGATGCGTGGCGAAGGAATGACGCAGGATATGCGGGAAAACATGCTGTTCCAGTCCTGCGGCTCTGGCGCGTTCCCGGAGAATTTGACGAACCCGCTCCCTCGTCAACGGACGGCCGCGTACTGTCAGAAAGATATGGCTTTTCGTTCCCGTCCTGACCAGTTTGGGTCTTCCTTTTTCCAAATACATTTGCAAAGCATCCAAAGCGGATCTCCCTACGGGCACCAGCCGGGTTTTATTCCCCTTCCCCAGCACGCGGACAAAAGCTTCATCTTTATCAAAACTCTCTAATTTGCAATTAATTATTTCACTAACACGCATCCCGCAGGCGTAAATCATCTCCAGGAGCGCCCTGTCTCTACATCCCAGAGGAATATCTTGAATGTCAATGCTTTCAAGCAAATTTGAGACGGTTTTCTGATCCAGCACATGAGGAAGCGACAACCCCTGCCGGGGCATTTCCAGAAATACGGAAGGGTCTTTTTCCAGTATTCCCGTTCCGGCCAGCCACCGGAAAAAAATACGCAGATGCACCATTTCCACCCGCATGGAGCTGCGGGCCATGCCCCGGTCCTGCAAATGCCGCAGAAATGCCGAAAGCGTGTCGATGCCCGTTTGGGCAAGGTTGGTATTTTCCATTTCCAGAAACCGGGCAAATGCCTCCAGCGTCTGTCTCACGGAAAGCTGGTAGGCGGTGCTCAGGCCTTTTTCCGCGGCCAGAAAACGGATGAAGCGTTCCAAATGAGTTTGCATGGAGGCTGCCTTTCCTGTCATCTGTTAAAACCGTTCCACCAGAAACAGGAATTCCGTCACGTTCTGAGGACGGTTTCTGAAATTCCGGCTGCCCCGGAACGCGGCGTACGGCGTTTCCAGCGTAACGGTATGGCCCAGGCGTCCAAGGAAACCGGTCATTTCCTCATAGTTGATGAACCCCTCCGAGCTGTAGGAAAGCAGAATAAATTTGGCCGGGCAATCCTCCAGCAGCCGGAACAGGGCCTCCGGAGCATGCTGGCGGCTATTGTACGTGGAACGTTTCCAATCTGCGGGAATGCCGGAAACTCGGCTGGTTTCCTCCGGCTTTTCATAAGAAGACAGCAAATTCAGCATGAAATAATTGGAACCGTACGGATGCTGGTTATAGGGAGGGTCCAGGTACACCACATCCATTTCCGGCAGCTCGGCAGCCAGTTCATTGGCGTCACGGCAATGGATGGAATACCGGCAGTCAAACCGGGAAAACACGGGAAACGGCAGCGAAATTTCTCCCAGAATGCGGGAAAGGGCGTTGCCTCCCGTTCCCCCGAATTTGCCGATTCCGTTCCTGTCTTTGTAAAAACCTTTGAATACGCCGGATGTGTTTGTGTGGACGGAAGCTTCCGCCAGAAGAGGAGCGATAAAATAGGGCCTGACTTCTGCCGGAAGCAAACTGATGGTCTGCCTCGCCGTATCCAGGTACACGGCGTTGCGGCGCGTATAGAAAACGCGGTCATCCGCCGTGATGCAGTCCGGATTTCTGGGAGCGTACAGTTCCGTGATGAAGCCAGGGGATTCATGCGTTTCCATATACCGCAGCAGGCGTCTGTAATGCCTGTCCAGCTCCAGATTTTCCACTTCCTCCGCGTTGCTCAGGTAACAGGTATTGACGACCCGGCTGTATTCCTCCAGATCATTGACGATCAAGTCTTCCGAATGCTGTTTCAGAAAACGCGCCACAATGCCGCTGCCGGAAAAAAGATCCCCTGCTTTCAGCCTTTCCTTACCCAGGCGTTTTTTCACCTGTTCCAGCCCCGTCCCCAGAAAATGAAGAAGGGAACGCTTATTGCCCAAATAGGTTACAATTTGTTCCGTCAGGAATCTGGGATCTTCCTCCATCTGCGGAGCTGGAAGGGATGATGGCTCGTTCCGGGTCATATAGCAGGTCCCGTCCAGCATACGGCACTCCGGACTTTCCGTCAAGTTGCTCCGGGGTGCGGAATAGAGAACCTTTCCTTTATCCGCAAGGGAAACGGAGTCCGGCCCTGCGCAAAACATGCCGGAAGAAAGGCCTTTCCAAAACGAGGAATCATGTTATCGTGCCAACAATCATGAAAAGGAAGTTTCTACCCTGTTCCCTGCTCTGCATGTTCCTGGCGGCGACAACGGCCCTTGGCAATCCCGGAGACACTTTTTACGAAGCCAACCTTTCCCTGACGCGCGCGGCACGGCAGGAGAAGGAGGGGGATTATAAGGCAGCCCTGGAAAGCGGCAAGAAAGCGGAGCAGTTGCTTCAGTCCCTGAAAACATCCGAGCCGGAGTGGAATCCGGAATGGGTGGCCGGCAAACTGGATACCGCCGCTCAGCTGCAGCGGCGCGTGGAACCTCTGGCGCAAAAAGCCGGAGCTCCCAAAAAGGCGGATTATTCCCTGAGACCGGGAGAACAGCGGGATTTTACCCTGCAACGCGCCTATAAGGCCCATGAACGGCAAAAAACGGTTGTGGGAACCGTTCCTGTTCTCCCTTCCCCCCACGGCACGCAACCGGGAAAAACGGTTGTTCCCGCTTCTGCCTCCCGTCCGGAAATCCGCTCCGTCAAGCCGGCCTCTGCCAGGCAGGAATCCGTTTCCAGAAGATCCGTTCCTTCGCGCGGGCTTCCTCCCCGGGCGGACCGGGATGGAAGATTCCGTATCGGAAGCTGATGCGGATACAAGGGCAGGAAAAGGGAGCCGGAAATGGGAGACATCCCCTTTTTTCTTTCAATTGCTAAAAGAGCCGCTTTCCCGATTTGGGAAAGCGGCTCTGCGATTTTTTGCTCAGCTGCTCGCTCAGGCGTTCTGCTTGGCGGCTTCTTCAACAGCCACGGCCACCGCTACGGAAGCGCCGACCATCGGGTTGTTGCCCATGCCGATGAGGCCCATCATTTCCACATGGGCGGGCACGGAGGAAGAACCGGCGAACTGGGCGTCGGAGTGCATGCGGCCCATGGTATCAGTCATGCCGTAGGAAGCGGGACCGGCCGCCATGTTGTCCGGGTGCAGGGTACGGCCCGTGCCGCCGCCGGAAGCCACGGAGAAGTACTTCTTGCCCTTCTCATTGCATTCCTTCTTATAGGTGCCGGCTACCGGGTGCTGGAAGCGGGTGGGGTTGGTGGAGTTCCCGGTAATGGAAACATCCACGCCTTCATTCCACATGACAGCCACGCCTTCGCGCACGTCATCGCAGCCGTACACGCGCACGGCGGCTTTGGGACCCTTGGAGAAAGCTTTCTCCTGGATGATGTTCAGCTTGCCCGTGGCATAGTCAAACTTGGTTTGCACGTACGTGAACCCGTTGATGCGGGAGATGATGTACGCGGCATCCTTGCCGAGGCCGTTCAGGCAGACGCGGAGATCCTGTTTGCGGACGCGGTTGGCGGACTTGGCAATACCGATGGCGCCTTCAGCGGCGGCAAAGGATTCGTGACCGGCCAGGAAGCAGAAGCATTCCGTTTCATCGCGCAGGAGCATGGCGGCCAGGTTGCCGTGGCCCAGGCCCACCTTGCGTTCATCCGCAACGGAGCCGGGAATGCAGAAGGACTGAAGGCCTTCTCCGATGGCTTCAGCGGCGTCGGCGGCCTTCGTGCAGCCCTTCTTGATGGCGATGGCTGCTCCCACCACATAGGCCCAGCCGGCGTTTTCAAACGCGATGGGCTGAATGCCGTTCACAATTTCACGGGGGTTGATTCCCTTGGAAAGGCAGAGTTGTTCCGCTTCTTCAATGGAGCCGATGCCGTATTTGGCCAGGGCTTCATTGATCTGCTTGATGCGGCGGTCGTAGGATTCGAAAAGAGGCATAATGGTAATAGTGCTTGAAGTTAAGATACTCTTTTTAATTCAATCTCATTCGTGACGAGGATCGATGTACTTGGCTGCCTCGTCGAAACGACCGTAGTTGCCCGTGCATTTGGCGACGGCTTCGTTGGCGTCCACGCCCTTCTTGATCATTTCCATCATCGGCCCCATGCGCACAAACTCGTAGCCGATGATTTCACCATCTTCATCCAGGGCAAGCTTGGTAATGTAGCCTTCAGCCATTTCCAAATAGCGGGGGCCCTTGGCGCGGGTGCCGTACAGGGTGCCGATCTGGGAGCGAAGCCCCTTGCCGAGGTCTTCAAGACCGGCGCCGATGGGAAGTCCTCCTTCAGAGAAGGCGCTCTGGGTGCGGCCGTACACGATCTGCAGGAACAGTTCGCGCATGGCGGTGTTGATGGCGTCGCACACGAGGTCCGTGTTCATTGCTTCCAGTATGGTCTTTCCGGGCAGGATTTCCGCAGCCATGGCGGCGGAATGGGTCATGCCGGAGCAGCCGCTGGTTTCCACGAGTGCTTCTTCAATGATGCCGTTTTTGACATTCAGCGTCAGTTTGCAGGTGCCCTGCTGGGGAGCGCACCAGCCCACGCCGTGGGTCAGGCCGGAAATATCCGTGATTTCCCTGGATTGCGTCCAGTTGCCTTCCTGCGGGATAGGAGCCGGACCATGGTTGCAGCCTTTCTTGACGCAACACATTTGTTCGATTTCGTGTGTAAACTGCATGGTATTAGGATGTTAATATGAAGATAGAGCTGCAGTCATCGGACAGCCGCTACCTTGAGCGGGACGGATCATACCAGCAAATTCCCGATTAGCAAACACGAATGATTGAAAATCGGTTAAAAGGCCTCATAATCAGTCAGGAGCCCTGCCCTGCATGAAGTCACGACCACGCCGCCCCTTTCTCAACAAATTGGCAATCATCTTTGTCCCAATATTGATGATCGGCTTCTCCTTATTCATGTGGGCATGGCAGGTGGAGCCCAGGCGTGTGGAAACCGTCACGGCTGCGATGGAGATGCCTCAGTGGAAGAGAAAAGAAGGCCCTCCCCTCCGTATCGCGATTGCCGGGGATTTCCATCTGCGTCCGAACGGAGGCGATCTGGCGCACAGGTACATGGAAACAATCATGGAAGCTCGGCCGGATATGATTTTCCTGCTGGGGGATTATGCCAACGGCCACACGAGGGAGAGCAGCATGGCCCCGGAAACGGCCCGGGAATATTTCAAGATGTTGAAAGCCCCTCTCGGCATTTTTGCCGTGCAGGGCAACCATGACCAGTATTACGGCTGGAACTTATGGCGCAACATGTTTTCCGGGCTGGGCATCCTGCCCATGTGGAATGATTCCCTGCTGCTGCACCTTCCCGGAGGCCGTGAGCTGCAGCTCTCTTCCGTCAGGGACGACTACCACCTGAGAATCAGGCCGGAGGAATTGCCTCTGCGTTTTTCCCCGGATATTCCGCATATCCTTCTTTCACATGTACCCGACATTTTTCCTCTGCTGGCTCCCGGCACGGCGGACCTCGTCATCAGCGCGCATACCCACGGAGGCCAGATATGCCTTCCCGGAGGCAGGGCCCTGGCAAACATCTCACGAGAGAAAGTCAAATTTTCCTATCCCTGGTCCCAGCTGAACGGAACCCCCTTCCTCATTACCCGCGGTTTGGGATGCAGCGTTCTTCCCCTGCGCTTCTGCTGCCCTCCGGAAATCATCGTGCTGGAAATCCAATAAGAAACAACTATCCGGATAACGCGCCGTCCCCTCATGCCCTTTATTTCTTATTCACATTATATTTACATATTGTTCACAACAATATGTGCAGCCATGTTTCTGGAATCCTGCTCCACTCCGGCCGCGGCCCCGGAACCCGTGGCCGGCTGGTATGAAGGAACCCTCTATGAAGACAAGCCTTTCTACATCACTAAAAACGCCATCAGCTGGACCAGCGGAAGAAAAAGGGCGGATTTTGGCCGCTGGACAGCCGTCAGCGTGTATGACCCATCCATACGCATGCAGGCGGAGGGCGGTCGTTTCAGCATTACTTCCGGCTATGGCTGGGACGGCGTCACCTGGGGGTCCACCCCTCCGGATATGCTCCTCCCTTCCCTGTTTCACGACGCCATGCTGCACGCCAAAATGAATGGAGCCCCCATTTCCAGAAGCCAGATTGACCTGGCTTTTTACGATATCATGACCAGCCAGAATTCCTGCCGCAAGGGATTATACTATCGTTTTGCGCGCCTTTTCGGCTGGTGCTTCACCTTTCCACAGCATCCGAATACTTTGATAATCAAACGAGAGTAGTATGGTATCGGAGAATTTTCCGGAAAACCAGTTGCCCTGAAGGATAAACAAGGAAGAAAAATTCAGCCGTCGTCCTGCTGTTTTGCCTTGCCTGTTTAATTAGTTTAATCTAACTTTCGTTGTCAAACCAATCATCAGAACGCATGGAAATCACTATTATCTACGGAACGGAAACCGGCAATTCGGAGAGTCTGGCCCAGGACGCACGGGCAAAATTGACCAAGCTCGGCCATCAGGCAAAGGTGGTTGACATGGAAGGTATGACGGTGGAACAGTTGAAGAATGCGGGAACGCTGCTGGTCATCACCAGTACGTGGGGGGACGGAGAACCTCCCACCAACGCAGAGGCCCTCCATCAGGAATTGAAGGACTCTTCGGAAGATTTGTCCGAGGTAAGCTACGCCGTTTTTGCCCTTGGAGATGAATTTTACGAAAACTTCTGCCAGGCTGGCAAGGACTTCGATTCCTTCCTGGAACGTTTGAAAGCGCAAAGGCTTCTGCCGGTAGTGCTTTCCAATGGAGACCATGATGATACCTTCCCGGAATGGGTGGATGCCATCGCGGAAAAACTCTCCTGATGTTTTTCCAAGGTTTGCAATACCTTATCCTCAAAAGAGCGCTTCTTCCGGGACGAACGTCTGGAGGAAGCGCTTTTTCCTGAAAAAAGCAGGAACTCTCTTTTTCCGGTTCGGGCGCAAGGGGGAATAACTCCCTGATTTTTTCTTGAATTAAAGGCGGATAAAAGGAACGAATCCACTCCGGCGGAACAAAAAATCCGCGCTTATCACTCAATTGGCGTGGCTTCGGGAATGTATTCATTTCCGGCTGGGGCCGTCCGACGAATTTCCGTGACAAAGCCCAGCACACGATCAACATCCAGTTGGGACAGGACGGAACGGACATCGTGGTCTTCCAGAAAGCGGGTCAGCTTGACATCATTATATAAGCCCTGCATATCCCCCTTCTGCACCAGAAGGCGGATGGCGGGGTCTTCGCTCAGGCTTTTCAGGCTTAGCACGCGGCTGGTAATGCGGGAACGGGGCATATAGCAGTCCAGCTGGGTGCGCCGCTGGTCGGAGAGCTCTGGACTGAGCGTCACCAGGTAGGCGATCATTTTTGCCAGGGAAAGCCGTTCCGGATCATGCTCCGGAGATATTTTTTCCAGCCAGCTCAGGTGGGGGTTGTCCATGATGGACTTTTTGATGGAATAAATGGCAGGTAAGGAAATGGTGCGGTTGGGGTCCATGTGGTACAGGGCCAGTTCTCGGGCGCGGGTCATTTCCGCCATGGAGCCGTAAAAGAAGATGCACATGACTCCCACCCAGCATACGACTGCCGCCATCAGTACCGTCGTGACGATTCCCTTGGCCCCGCCGAAGCCCATGCGCCGTCCCCAGGAGAAGACGTCGCTGAACCAGAAGAGACCGTGCATAAAGACAAAGAAGACAGCCGCCGCGCCTCCGACGGACAGCACCGTGACCATCCATTCCCGCGGGTCGCTGGTGATGAAAGAGAGGTAGGTGAAACCGTATTTGGATAGCCAGAAGTAAGCGGCTACGGAAGAGAGCACTGCCGCGCCGAACAGGAGCATCTTAATCATCCCCTTCAGCATGCCGAGTACAATGAAACCCAGCAGCAATGCGCCCAGAACCAGGTAAAATGTGAGGGAGGAATCCATGAATGAGGGGAAAAGAAGCCGTGAAACCGGTTGTTACAGAGCCCTCTGGCAGCGTTGGCGCAGGTAGTGGTCGCACAGGCAGAGCCAGGCCATGGCCTCCACAATGGGCACGGCGCGCGGCAGTACGCAGGCATCATGCCGTCCCCTGCCCTTGAGCCGGGCATCCTCCCCGTCCCTGTTGACCGTCTGCTGGTCAATCATCAAGGTGGCCGTAGGCTTGAAGCCGATGCGCATCAGAATGTCCTCTCCGTTGGAGATGCCGCCCTGAATACCGCCGGAGTGGTTGGTGGTAGTACGCACCCGGCAGCCCTGCATGTAAAAAGGGTCATTATGTTCCAAGCCGGTCATGTCCGCCGCTTCAAAACCGGAACCCACGGCGAAAGCCTTGGTGGCGGGAATGCTCATCATGGCGTGGGCAAGCGTAGCGTCCAGCTTGTCAAAAACCGGATCACCCAGTCCGGGAGGGCAGCCGCGCACCACGCATTTGACCACGCCGCCCAAGGAGTTTCCGGAGTCACGAGCTTCCTTGATGGCAGCGATCATGGCTTCCGCAGCGGAGGGGTCCGCCGTACGGACGATGTTGCTCTCAATGGCAGAGGCCGTCACGGCTCCCCAGTCCACGGAAGCTTTCACATGGTGAACCTGATCCACCCAGGCCACGACCTCCATATCGGGGAAAGCCTGCTTCAGCACGGCCCTGGCCACCGCTCCGGCTGCGACGCGGCCGATGGTTTCCCGTGCGGAGGCCCGGCCCCCGCCCGCCCAGGCGCGAATGCCGTATTTAGCGTCGTATGTATAGTCCGCGTGGGAGGGCCGGTACGTTCTGGCCATCTCGTCATAGGCGGAAGAGCGGTGGTCCTTGTTCCGGACACTGATGGCGATAGGCGTTCCCAGGGTTTTGCCGTCCAGCACTCCGGAAAGGATTTCCGCGCGGTCTTCCTCCCTGCGGGGGGTTACGATGTCGCTCTGCCCCGGCCTGCGCCGGTCCAGCTCCCGCTGAATGTCTTCTTCCGTCACCGGGACGAGGGACGGACAACCATCAATCACCACGCCTACCCCGGTCCCATGGGATTCACCCCAGGTAGAAATTCTGAATACCTGACCAAAACTGCTGGACATGGCGGCATTCTAGACGGCGGCGTTCACCCGGTCAAGCCGTGTGCATCCGCACCGGGACATAAAAAACACCCCTGTCCTCAAAGGACGGGGGTGCTGAAAGAAAAGTACTCCCTTGAGAAGGAGTTGCCGTCTTAGTCCTTCAAGGCGGAAGAGGCCTTGAAAGCAACCGTCTTGGAGGCGGGAATATTGATCGTGTTGCCGGTCTTCGGGTTGCGGCCGGTACGGGCTTCACGGGTCTTGGTAGCAAACGTACCAAAGCCAATGATCTGCACCTTGCCGGATTCCTTCACGCCTTCCTTGATGGATTCCAGCACAGCGGCCAGAGCTTCTTCAGCGTGCTTCTTGGTCGTATCAGCACCCAGCTTGCTTTGAATCAGTTCGATCAGTTGAGCCTTGTTCATAGGACTTCGGTGAATAGCATATGGAGCCCTGACAGTAAAGAAAAAATGCGGTGTGAAAGAAAATCAGGACCTAAAACGGCGTTAATTGTCGTCATCCGGCAGCCTTTCCACTGCAGCGCCGATGGCCAGGAGTTTTTCGTCAATCATTTCATAGCCCCGGTCAATATGGTACAGGCGGTGAATTTCCGTGGTACCTTCCGCCTTCAGGGCTGCCAGCACCAGGGCGGCGGATGCCCGCAGGTCGGAGGCCATGACGGGGGCGCCGCTGAGCGTTTCCACCCCGGAAATGACGGCGGTGCCGTTGTCCACCTTGATGTCCGCCCCCATGCGCTTGAGTTCGGAGCAGTGCATGAAACGCTGCGGGAAAATAGTATCCTTCACCACGGAGATGCCCGGCGTGGTGGCGAAGAGAGCCGTCATCTGGGCCTGCATGTCCGTGGGGTAGCCGGGATACGGGGCTGTCTTGATTTCCCCGCATTTGGGCGTTTTCCCGGCAATGATGGTGACCGTATCCCCCCGCTCGTTGAATTCCACGTGGTGGCCGCACTTCCGGAGCAAATCCGTCACCACAGTCATGTGTTCCTCACACACGCGCCGCAGGGTCACGCCATCCCCCATCATGGCCGCCGCCACCATAAAGGTGCCGGCCTCAATGCGGTCCGGGATAACGGTATGGTTGCAGCCGCGGAGCTTTTCCACTCCCTCAATGACGATCCGGCGCGTTCCCGCACCTTGAATATTGGCGCCCATCTTGGTTAAAAAGTTCGCCAGATCCACCACTTCCGGCTCGGAGGCGGCGGATTCAATAACGGTGGTGCCTTCCGCCAATACGGCGGCCATCATCAGGTTGTCCGTTCCCAGAACGGTGGGGCCGTGGTCGCCGCTCAAATCCACCGTGGCTCCTTTCAACCCCTTGGGAGCTTCAATAATCAGGTTGCCGCGCTCAATCTGCACCTGTGCCCCCAATGCCTGGATGGCCCTGATATGCAGATCCACAGGACGGTCGCCAATCACACAGCCGCCCGGCAGGGGAATCACGCACCGCTGCATGCGGGCCATCAAGGGCCCCATCAGGCAGATGGAGGCGCGCATCTTGCGCACCTGTTCATAAGCGGCTTCGGAATGCAGGTTCCTGGCTTCCACGCGCACATTGCCGCTGGACCGCTCCACGGAGGCTCCCAGCTGGCCCATGATCTGCACCATGAAATTGGTATCGGAAACATCCGGAACCCGGCGCACCACTACAGGCTCATCCGTCAGCAGGGATGCGGCCAAAATAGGCAGGGAGGCATTTTTGGACCCGCTGATATTGACGGCTCCCCTCAGCGTAAAACCTCCATGTACGACAAGCTTCTCCATAGTGGGTTGCAATTAGGTGACGGATTCTACACATTTAAAACGCCCATGCAACCCCAAAGAGCCCCCGGAACGGGACAATTTCCCGGATGTTTCTCTTCCCCCGAAAAGAGGGGACGCAAACGGCATGATAAAAAAGCAGGAGCCGACCAGGTTCTGTAAGCCAGATTTTGTCCGCCGGCCAGAGCCGGCTGTGCGGTCATTTTTCTCACGCGGACTGCGGTCAGGCGTTCCGCGCGCCCGTTCGTTTTCACGAAACGGATGCGACTAATACCCGGGGATCCGGCGGGCAGGCGACCCTTCCCCTGTTTGTCTTGCATCGCGCGGGGTTTACCATGCCTCCTTGGTCACCCTCGGAGCGGTGAGCTCTTACCTCCCCTTTTCACCCTTGCCCGGCATGGGGGCGAACCCCATCCGGGCGGTTTGTTTTCTGTGGCACTTTCCGTCCGGGAACCCTTGGGAGATTCCCGTCTCCCGCTTTCACGGGACACGCTGCCTTGTGATGTCCGGACTTTCCTCTACTCCGGTCCGGAGACCGGAACAGCGACCACCCGAACCTGATCGGCATGGACTACATACGCTTTCATCGGCTCGCGGTAAAGCCCAAAGCAGACATGGAAAGCATTTTGTTTCTTTCTTCCTTCCGCTTCCTTCTTCAAGCCAATGGGCGCCCTCTTCCCTGAACAAGGTAAAGCGGCCACAGGACTGCTCCCGTGGCCGCTCCAACTTACTACCTATGAAAACCAGCTTGATCCATTGATCCTGAAAAGCTCTCTCCTTCTTTTCAGGGGGATGCAGCCGATAACGCACATGAATATACGCCACCGTCCCGGAAAATCAACTCCATTCTGGAATGACCCCTGATGCCTCCGCCCATCTCGTAATTGGCTTGATTCGGCAGCCGATACAGGGTAGTTCTTCCGGAAACTCATGAACCTTCATTCCCATTCCATTTCCTCCCTGCAAGGGGCACTGACCGTGCCCGGAGACAAAAGCATTTCCCACCGCGCCGCCATTCTGGGAGGCCTGGCGGAAGGAGTGACGGAAGTGGATAATTTTCTATGCAGTGAAGATTGCCTGAATACCCTGCGCGCCATGGAGCAGCTGGGCGCCAAAGTGGATGTGCTGGAAGAACGGCAGGGATACGGCCCCGTCCGCTTCCGAATTACGGGCGTCGCCATGAGTCCCAAGGCTCCTGAACGGCCCATTGACTGCGGCAATTCCGGCACGGGCATGAGGCTGCTGGCCGGGATGCTGGCCGCCTGCCCCTTTGATTCGGAAATGTTTGGGGACGCTTCCCTGAGCTCCCGCCCTATGGGCCGCATCATGCAGCCTCTGGAACAGATGGGAGCGCGGATTGAAGCCCGGGGAGCCAAACCGGGCTGTGCTCCGCTGAGCATTCACGGCGGGCGGGTGCACCCCATTTCCTACACGCTTCCCATGGCCAGCGCCCAGGTTAAAAGCGCCATTCTATTGGCGGGCATGTTTGCGGACGGAACCACCACCGTGCGCCAGCCGGCCGTCACCCGCGACCATACAGAACGCCTGTTCCGCCATTTCGGCGTTCCCTGCACCGTGGATGGACTTACCGTCGGAACCTGCGGGCCGGCTCTCCCCGTCGCCCATGATTTGACAGTCCCGGCAGATATTTCCTCCGCAGCCTTCTGGATGGTGGCCGCCGCCAGCCGTCCGGGTTCCCGCCTGACGTTGCGCCAGGTGGGGCTGAACAAGACGCGGAACGCCGTCATCAGCGCTCTGCAGCGGATGGGCGCGCGAATGGACATCGTGCCCACTTCTCCGGAAGATGCCGGCGAACCATACGGCGATATTACCGTGTACGGTTCGGATTCCCTGCACGGCACCAGCCTCCTCCCGGAAGAAATACCCAACCTCATTGACGAGATACCCATCCTGGCCGTAGCGGGAGCCCTGGGCCGGGGAGACTTCATCGTCCGAAACGCCCGCGAATTACGCGTCAAGGAAACGGACCGCATCGCCACCACGGCGGCCAACCTCCGGCTCATGGGCGTGGATGTGGAAGAATTTGACGATGGCATGGTTGTTCACGGCGGCACTCCCCTGAAGGGAACGGAATTATCCAGTTATGGGGACCACCGCATCGCCATGAGCTTCCTGGTGGCCGGACTCAGCGCACAGGGAGAAACCGTAGTGACGGATGCGGAATGCATCAATACGTCCTATCCCGGTTTTGAACGGGATCTGGCTCAGTTCCTGTAAAAAACGCAAGATTCCAGCCGGATTTCACCCCGTCCATGGAATAATGCCGGAAGCAGAAAAGAATCTTGCGGCATTCCGGCCATATTATGCTTCCCGTTCCTCCCCCACTTCTCTGGCGCGGCACAAATCCCGCCAGCCGGGAAAATTCCATTTGTTGGGAAAATCCCGGCACTGGCGGGGTTTAACGGGATTGATCCGGCAGCCGTCTTTCGTCAGCATCATGCAGGCGCCGTCTTCCGCGTCCCGGATGGACAATCCGCGCCGGTTGGCTCTCAACCGGCAGCATGTGTCAATAAAAACCTGTTCGTCCATGTCCAGGAAACGGGAAATCTCGCGGATTTCATCCGTCTCAATGCACACATCCCCGGCCCAGCGGCAGCACGCGCCGCATCTGGTGCATTCATACCGCACCGCTTTTCCGCCGTTTTCCATACGCATTTAAGTGAAAATTCCCCTGATGACGCCTATGTTCATATGGGCGTTCCTCCATCGCGGGCTATTGACGGCATGTTCAAAATCCTGCGGCAATTTCCCGATGGAGCCGGACATCTGCTCCAGCCCCGTCAGAATCTGCCTGATTCTGGAACGTGCGATGAGCGTAGGCTGATTGGTCCACTGGAAAACCTCGCTGTCAATAATATAGCCTTCATCAATCTTGGTAATGTACTGGGGAAAGCAAAGATGCGGGTTCTGCTCCACATAAACGCAACGGCCTATCGAACGCTTGGAGCGGAGAGGGTGGAAGAAGCGCCGGATGCTTTTAATCCAGTCCGGCGCTTCCGACAAACCTTCCGCATGCACCCACATGGTGGCCAGCTGTTCCACGGGATAAAAGTAGGAATATGTATAAGCGGCCTTATAGCGCGTGCAACCGCGCCATGCATGGCGCAGGCGCACCATATCCGCCTGTCCGGAAATCAGCAGGTCCAATGCCCGTTTCAACTGCTTTTCCAGGTTTTCCCCGCGCAGGTGTTCCCAGATCATGCAGTCATCCTCCGCCAGCAGCACGTAATCCGTATCAAGAGCGTTGACTGCCGTATGGAGGGCTCCTATAAAACCGCCTTCCACCGGGGCGGCCACCGCGGAAAGCCCATGGGAAAGGGCCGTCTCCCGCACCTTGACGGCGCTTTCCGGAAAAACGGCGCATGCTTCGTCAAAATAGCCAAGCAGCCCGGACCTGCCATAGGAAGCCAGAGTCATGGCCAGCGTATAAGGGGCGTTATCGCACAGCAGAGCCAGGCCGACTTTTTTATTTTGAAGAAGAATTCCCATCGCGTAGAACGTTTTTGCAGTCTAAGACAACAGAAAGTGCGTTTCCAAGCAAAATAATTTTAAACAAATGTACTTTTTCCTTGCCGCTTTTCAGGCAAAGGGAAAATATAATCCGCCCTGTTTCGTCATCATGAAAGCATACGTTATCTTAAAAAACTCACTGCTGGCGGCCGCTATCGGCTGCGCTTTGTCCGGCTGCTACGATCCTTATTATGACAATTTCAGCGTGTCAGGCTCCTACAGCAGCGGAGGTTCCGGCGTGTCGTACATGTATGACAGCTCCGGCTACCCCATTTACGGATATTATGGAGGAAGACCCATTTATGCCTACGACACGTTCGGAAGCCCCATTTACTCCATCAACCTGATCCGTCCGAATTACTATATTCCCACGTGGGGGCCGGCTCCTTATTACCGCGGGCATTATGTCCGTCCCCATAACTGCCGCCCCATGGCAAAACCGCCGATGAAACCCCACTTCAGGCCTGACCATTTCCGTCCGGGAAACAACAGGCCGGCCCCTCAGCCCGGACGGCCCAATCAACGGCCGGACTTTGGAAAACCCGGCAATTTACAGCGGCCGCCAGTACATCATCCGGGAATCAACCAGCCCGGACGGCCTTCTCGCCCTTCCGCCAATAATCCTTCCCGTCCCGGCGGCACGAATCGCCCCGTCATCAACCGCCCGGAAGGCAATCGTCCCTCCAGACCGGATTTCGGACGTCCCAGCCGCCCTTCCACCCTGCCGTCTTCAAGGCCTTCCTCCCCCAATCCAGGCCACTCCGGCATCAACCGCCCCGGCAGGCCCTCTCCCGTTTCCCGGCCTTCTTCCCCGCCCCATTCCGCCAGCGCACCCAGCAGACCGTCCTCCCCTCATTCATCTGCGCCATCCCGTCCATCCCCTTCACCGAAACCCTCCAATCCCGGGAATTCCCACGGAACGCACAGGAGATAAGTTTTCCTGAAACGCTATTCATCGCAGGGCTGTTTTGTTCCGGGGATGCAAAACGGCCCTGTGTCATGGCTTTGTCCAGGCAGCGGCCAACCTTCTCCGGGATTGTTCAAAACCCGCTTCCCGTTGCGGGAGAGAACCGCCTTGCCGGAGAAAAACGTTTTCCGGTGCTTGAATGCCGGAATCCGTTTTTCAATGCACCAGCCCCATGGACAGGAGAACCAGCGTCACGATACCAATGGCGATGCGGTACCATCCGAATACGGAAAAACTGTGCCTTTGCAGATAGGATACCATCCATTTTACAGCCAGCCATGCGGAAAGCCAGCTGACCGCCGTCCCCACGGCAAGGGCTTCCCACCCGAAGGATTCCAGCATCAGAGCTCCGTCCTTATACGCATCATGGACCGTGGCCGCGCCCAGGGTAATCAATCCCAGCAAAAAGCTGAACTCCACGGCCGCTTCCACGCTCAACCCCACAAACATGCCTCCCAGCATGGTCATCAGGCTCCGGCTGGTGCCGGGGATCATGGCCACGCACTGGAGTGCGCCCACCGTCAGCGCCTTGGCCGGCGTCAGGCTTTCAATGGAGGCGCCGGAGTCCCCGTCATTGGAACGGCCCTCCCTGGCGCGCCAGGCGCAATACGCCAGAATAACGCCTCCCCCTACGATCCATGAATAAGCCACCGTATATGTGTTGAACAGATATTCCTTAATCAGTGAAGCGCAGCACAGGCCCACCACGGCGGCGGGAAGGAAGGCCAGAATGAGGTTGACCAGCAGTTTCAGCCCGGCGGGGTTATTGCCGCGCACGCCCTGCGCCATGGCCTTTACCCGCGGAAAATACAGGCTCAGCACCGCCAGGATGGCTCCCCCCTGGATGCAGACGGCCAGGGCATCCAGAGCTTCCTTGCTCTGGGACATGTTCAGCAGGGATTCCGTCAGGAGCAGGTGGCCCGTGGAGCTGACCGGCAGATATTCGGTCAGGCCTTCCACAATGCCCAGGATAATAATTTCCAGAAGGTTCATGATATTGGCGTGGGTTGGATGTATTTACTGGTTGTAGGGAGAATTGTTGTTGTTGAAATCTTCTTCAAACCGGGCGATTTCCTCCCGGGTGCGCGCGGCCTCCTTGCGTTCATGCATCCAGGCCAGAATGATGCATATTTCATACAGCGCATACATGGGAACGGCCATCAGCATCATGGTAGCTACATCCGGCGTAGGGGTGATAACCGCGGCCAGGACGGCGATAGCCACAATGGCATAGCGTCTCGTGGACTTCATCATGTCATAGGTCAGCACCCCCAGCTTGACGAAGGGCATCACTACCACAGGCAATTCAAAAGCCAGTCCAAACATTAAAATCATCTGCGTAGCGAAGGACAGGTAGTAGCCGATGCGCCATTCATTGGAGATGCCGAATTCCAGGGAATAGGTGTAAAAAAACGTCAATACCCGCGGGAGGACGATGAAGTAACAGAACAGCGTCCCGGCCAGGAAGAGACCGAAGCCGACAGCCATGCACTTGTACAGCAGCTTGCGTTCATGTTCCAGCAGCCCCGGAATGATGAATTGCAGCAGGAAGTACAACAGAAGCGGGAAGGAAATGACCACTCCGGCATACAGGGAAAGCTTGATGGTCAGCATAAACGCCTCCCCGGGCTGGAACGCGCTCATCATCTTGAGGGCCCCCCGCCCCGTTCCGTCTGCCAGCACGGCTCCTTTGGAATACAGGGCTTCCGCCAGATCCCTCACGGCCGTGGAGGGGCTGCCTTCCCTGATGAAAACCTGCTTCCTGTCCTCCGGCAGCGGCTGCGCGCCGCGAAGCACCAGGGCTGCCTCCGTCAAATCTGCCTGGGACGGGGAAACCTGGCGGAGAAACAATGCCCGCTGGGAAGCTCCCAGGCTCGTCATGGCCGTTGCCATTTCCTTGGCCTTACCCCAGGCATCCAGACCAATCCCTGCCGGAAGATGGGATTCTTCAAACATATCCCACACCTGGTTGACGGGACGCCTCAGGATGTCCATCAGATTGGACGCAAACCCGGCGCACAGAATTGTGCTGACGGTCAGGCACAGAGCCATCCTCAGCAACATGGTCCGCAGGTCGTCCAGATGCTCCAGAAAGGGCTTTTCCTCATCTTCCCTTTTAATCTGCCACTTCTCCCGCAGACGGAATATGTGTTTTAAAAAGAACACGGCGTTAAATGAAGCCTAAAAGCCCTCTCCACGCAAGCCGCAAGGCCGACAACGTCCTAAAAAATCCACTGCTTCCGCATCCCCGTTTTTTGGCATGCACCCCCTGTATCTGCTTGACGCGGGCAGACAGGCCCTTACTCTCTTACCCATCATGAGTCTCGTCAGAACAAGATTTGCACCTTCCCCCACGGGCTACCTTCACATCGGGGGCGCCCGTACCGCCCTGTTCAACTGGCTGTTTGCCCGCAAGATGGGGGGAACCTTTATCCTCCGCATTGAAGATACGGATAACGCCCGCAATACAGAGGAGGCTACCCGCGCAATCTTCACCGGCATGGAATGGCTGGGGCTGGACTGGGATGAGGGGCCCATGAAAGGCGGCGATTGCGGCCCCTATTTCCAAAGCCAGCGAAACGATATTTACGACGCCTATTTCAAGAAGCTCCAGGACGCCGGCCGCGTGTACGAGGATGAAGGAGCCTGGCGTTTCCGCTTTGACCGCTCCAAACCCGTCACCTTCCATGACCTGATTTGCGGAGACATCACCATCGACTACCGGGACGCCTCCAACACCCCGGACATGGCTATCCGCCGCGCGGACGGTTCCTACATCTTCCACTTTGTCAACGTGGTGGACGATATTGAGATGAAGATGACCCATGTCATTCGCGGGGAAGACCACATCATGAACACGCCCAAGCACATCCAGCTGTTTGAGGCCTTCGGCGTCACTCCCCCTGTTTTCGCCCACATGCCGCTGATTTTGAACCAGGACGGCTCCAAAATGTCCAAGCGCGACGTGGGCGCCGCCCTGGGAACCTACCCGGAAGAAGGCTTTCTGCCGGAAGGCGTCATGAACTTTCTGGCCCTGCTGGGCTGGTCCCCCAAGGACGATACGGAAATTTTTTCCCCTCAGGAGCTGATCGAACGCTTCTCTCTGGAAGCCGTGAACCACTCCGCCGCCAAATTCGATATCACCAAATGCCGCTGGGTCAACCAGCAGCACATCATCGCCCTGCCTGCGGAAGAATTCGCCCTCCGGGCACGCCCCTTCTGTTTGAAAGCCGGCCTGCCGGATTCCCCGATTCTGGACGCCGCCATCGCCACCGTGCAAACAAAGGTGCAGACCCTGGCGGAAGTCCCGGATAAAATTCGTTTCTTTTTTGAACTGGGCATGGATCCGGAAGCCGTCTCCAAGGTTCAGCCGGAAGCCCTGGAACTGCTTTTCAAACTGGCGGACAGGCTGGAACAGGAACCGGAATGGGATGGACATGAACTCATCGGCGTGCTGAAAGCCTTTGCCAAGGAAAACGGCGTAAAAATGGGAGCCGTGATGTTCCCTGCCCGGGTGGCCCTCACCGGGTTAAGCGGCGGCCCGGACCTTTCCTCCGTCTTTTCCCTGCTGGGCCGGGAGGAAACCGTAAGGAGAATCCGTTCCTTTTCCCTGGACTGATTCCCGCCGGAGTATTCATCTTTTCAAACGCACCGGAAATTCTCCGGTGCGTTTCCTTTTTACGGAAGGGCATCTTCCGGGGATTCGGGAAATGATGCCGGAAGATGCCCTGTCCTTTCCATACGGTTCACGTTGAAAAAAGTTTTTTTCTGTGAAGCTCACCCTCCGTCAGCAGGAGAATATATAACCTTGACCGTAATGCCTGTAGCCCCTAGAACAGGGACCATTCATGAGCATCCCTGATTACCGGATCTTTTTCCGCCGCTGCGCCGCCTTTTTCCTGGCGGGGGTTCTGGCCGCAGGTTCTGCATCTGCACAGCAGGCGGCTCCGCCTGCCTCCGCTCCGGAACAGGCGGAGGAAGCCAAGGCGGAACAGCCTCAGGAGCAGCCGGACCAATCGGAAATGGATACCGTAATCATGGCTCTGTGCCATGAAATCACCATTCTGAAAAAGAATGAGGAAAAAAGGATGGCTATCCGGAAGACTCTGGTGAGGGAAGCGGATGCTACCTATAATTATTTTGACACCAGGGTATATGAAATGTCCGCCGTGCTTTACGCGCTGGACGACCAGAAAATATTTACGCTGGCCTTTTACTGTAAGGCCGCTTCCAGCCTGGTGAAGACGTATTACGCCCAAAAACCGGATTTTCAGGGGCAGGAGGAACGGCTGGACAAGGAAATAGAACGCATTAAAAAGCTGGCGGCATCCCTGGAGGAAGTAAATACGGACACCCTGTCGCAAGCCTCCCTGGTTCAGCGGGACGAAGCCCTGTATGTCTGCCAGGAGCTGGAAGAATCTCTCCAAAGTGAAAAGGAGCAAATCAGCTACCTCAAAGAACTTTTCAGCAGCCTGAACGGCAAAATAGACGCGCTCAACAATGAAAGCGCCAAACTGTTCACCGCCCTGTTTAACAGGGTCTTCTACACGCCGTCCCACGCGGCCCGGTACATCTTTCTCAAACCGCACAAGACGTATGAAACGTGCATGGGGGCATGGGAAACATCCGCGGACAGCAAGCTCCAGCTTCCGTCAGACCCGGAAACGCTCAAGCATTACGGACTTATCCTGCTGGGAATCATCCTGTGCTCCTACTGCCTCTCCCGCATCATCATCTTCCTGGGCTTCCGAAATACATTGAAAAAGACGGGGCATTACAACAAACGCCATGCTTTCGCCAACGTCACCACCATTCTTATCGTGGCGCTGATCCTCGTCATTGCCTCACTGCGCACGCCGAACTACCTGCTGGAGAGCGCAGCCTCCCTGGGCGCGGAATTCCTTCTTCTGGTCAGCGCCATCCTGTTCTCCCTGGTCACGCGCCTTCCGTACGGCACCATTAACTCCGGCATCCGCATCTACATGCCCTATCTGCTTTTGGGAGGATTCTTCATGCTACTGCGCATGTTCATGGCCCCCAACATCATCGTGGATATTTCCATGCCCATCCTGTTCACGCTGGTTTCCCTCTTCTCCCTGCTGACCTGGGTGCGGCAGAGGCACAAGCTGCCCCGGCTGGACCGTTTTTTCTCCACCGTATCTCTGGTATTCACCATCCTGGGCAGCGTCCTGTGCTGGACTGGATTCAGCTTCATGGCCTTTCTGGTGCTGATGACCTGGATCATGCTGATGACCAGCATCCTGCTGCTGGTGGGGCTGTGGGATCTGCTCCACCATTATGAAAACCGCCGGAAGGAACGGAACAAGAGGGCTATCCTGTGGTTCCGCCCCTTCATCTCCAAGCTGGTGCTTCCCTGCCTGACCATTTTCCTCATCCTGTTCAGCATCATCTGGCCCGCCGCCACCTTCGACATGGGGGACCTCATCATTAATAAAATTTTCGCAACCACGGAAATCAAGGATCTGCTCACTTTCAGCTGGAGCAGCGTCATCACGGTCATCCTGATGGCCATTGTTCTCAACTACTTGATATTCTTGGGGAAAAATACGTTGCATGAAATCTATGGAGAAGATTATGAAGTAGGCATCATCCCCACCTTCGTGACACTCTCCACCCTTTTTCTCTGGGGGCTCTTCGTTTTTACGGCGCTTATCATCATGAACGCCAACTACAACGGGCTGCTGATGGTCATGGGAGGCTTGAGCATGGGCATCGGCTTCGCCCTGAAAGATACCATTGAAAACATCATCAGCGGCCTCTCCCTAATGCTGGGTCGTCTGCGCCAGGGCGACATGATTGAATGCGACGGCTACCGGGGCCGCGTCTCCTCCCTGGGCTACCGCTCCACCATGATCGAGACGCTGGACGGCTCTATCATCGCCTTCCAGAACTCCCAACTTTTCAACAAGAACTTCCGCAACATGACCCGCAACCACAAATTCGAATGCGTGAAGGTGGAAGTGGGCATTTCCTACGGGACGGACGTGGAAAGGGCGCGCAAAATCATTCTGGAAACGCTGGCAACCCTGCCCTTCCTTTCCAAAGTCAAGAAAACCAGCGTGGTGCTGGACAGTTTCGGAGACAGTGCCGTCAATCTGGGCGTATGGGTCTGGGTTCCCGTCATGACAAAGTCCTCCAGCCTTTCCTCCGTGCGGGAACACATCTATAATGCGTTCAACGAACACGGCATTTCCATCCCATTCCCTCAACAGGACCTGTACGTGAAAGAATTCCCCGGCGGAGCCCCCGTCCAGGGGACCTGAACATCCATTACCATACTACAACAACCATGTCCGACGACCATCTGACTCTATTAGGCTCTCAAAGCTCCTTCTTTACCAATCCCGACGACGCCAGGCTGGAATCCTTCCCTAACCGCGGCACGCGTCCCTACACCATCACGCTGGACACCCATGAATTTTCCTCCCTCTGCCCCGTTACCGGTCAACCGGATTCCTGTCACCTGACGATCACCTACGTTCCGGCGGAAAAGTGCGTGGAAACCAAATCTCTCAAATACTACCTGGCCTCCTACCGCAACTATCCGGCTTTTAATGAACAAATCGTCAACCGCATCACGGATGATCTGGTGGCCGCCATTTCCCCGCGGTGGCTGAAGGTGGAAGGCCGCTTCTCCCCCCGCGGCGGCATCCAGCTGACCGCAACAGCCGAACACAATCCGGAAAACCGCCCCCTGTAATCCAGACCATGGACAAAATGGAAACAGCCGTACTGCTCAGCGGGGGATTGGACTCCAGCGTAGCCCTGCACTGGGCCCACCGGAACCACCGCGTCCGGGTGGCCCTCAGCTTTGACTATGCCTCCAACCACGCGGAACGAGAGCTGAAATGCGCTGCCTGGCAGGCCGCCAGTCTGGGCATAGAACACCGCGTGATTGACATTTCCTCCATCTCCTCCCATTTGAAATCAGCCCTCCTCTCCGGCGCGGACGATATTCCGGACGGTTCCTATGATGAAGAACTGATGAAACAGACCGTCGTCCCCTTCCGCAACGGCATCTTCCTGTCAATCGCCGCCGGAGTTGCGGAAAGCTGCGGGGCGCAGCAGCTCGTCATTGCGGCCCATTCCGGGGACCATAGCATCTATCCGGACTGCCGGGAGGAATTCATGGCCGCCATGACGGAAGCCATTCGCCTGGGAACCTATGCCGGCCTGGGCATCCTGCGCCCTTTCATCCACATGTCCAAGGGCGGCATCGCCGCCATGGGCCAGGATTTGGGCGTGGATTTTTCCCGCACCTATTCCTGCTACAAGGGCGGAGCCGTCCACTGCGGCGTCTGTTCCACTTGCATGGAACGCCGGGAAGCCTTCAGGGAAGCCGGGATTCCGGATCCAACGGCTTATGCGCCTGCGGAATAGCATCCAAATGCCAGGAATGAAACGCTAAGGAAAAATCCCCGGCCGATGGCCGAAAGGAGATGCCTATGCCCCAATGACATCGGGGAAACGCACGGAAAGAGCCTTCCGCACTCTTGCCGCCACCTCTTCCTTCCCGGCATCCGCATCTATGCGGAGCATCCAGGGAGCATGGACGGATGCAAACACGCTGCGGCAGGCCGCCAGGCCCGCTTCCGTTTCAAAAGCGTCGCGTTCCCCGCGGTTCCCAATGCGTTCCAGCGCCACGGAAACGGGAATGTCCAGCCAGACCACGGCATCCGGCACCGGGGCAAATTCTTCATTGGCGGCGCGGATAACCTCCGGATCTATGCCGCGCGCGCCCTGGTAAGCCATCATGGAAAGATAGTAGCGATCCAGCAGAACCCATGCCCCCCGCGCCAATGCGGGAGCAATCAGCGTTTCCACATGTTCCCTCCTGTCTTTCAGGAACAGGGCTACTTCCTCCTCTACGGAAAGGCGTCCGGTCACGGCGGAGTCCCGGAGCATCCGGCCCCACCGTCCGCGTGTGGGCTCAAAACTCTGCACCACTTCCAGCCCTTTTCCCTCCAGATACTTCCGCAAGTGGCCGATGTGGGTGGACTTGCCCGTGCCGTCAATGCCTTCAAAGACGATCAGCCTCCCCTTTCTTTCTCCGGTAAAACTCATGGCTCGAAAGTGTAGCGGCGTCCCGGCTCAGGAACGACGATGGTGGAATCAGGCATTTTGGCGGATAGCGTGTGGTGCATCCACTCCACGGCATCCGGGTCCCCGTGCACCAGAACCACCTGCCTGGGGTTCAGCTTCACGGCATAATTAACCAGGGAGTCCCGGGTGGCATGCCCGGAAAAATCAAAACAGTCCACGGTGCACTTGCGGCGCACCGACTGCCCGTTGGGCCTCATTTTCACCAGTTCCCCTTCAGGAGTTGCCTTCAGCAGTCCCGCCGGAGAATCGGGATCCGCATATCCTACGAACAAAATAGCATTCTTCTCCTGGGGAAGAACCTGCTCCGCCATGACGTTGGAAAGCGTATTTTCCGTCATCATGCCGCTGGACACCACATAAATATTCCCCGGGGAACACACCAGCGGAGCTTTTCCCTTGCGCGGAAGGGGCACGGTCTGAATCTCCTCCTTCAGCTTGAATTCATGGTCATGCCTGCGCGTCAACCCGGCAAAACGGTCGTACAACAGGGAAACTTTCGCGCTCAGCCCGCCGAAGTACACGGGAGTATTGGCGGAAATCACCCCCTGCTGCTTGAAACGGTGAATGTTGAACAGCATCTCCTGGCTCTTGCCGATGGCGAATACCGGAATCAGTACGGCGCCGCCGCGTTCCAGCGTCTCCGCAATCGCTTTCCCGAACCTCACCATCTCTTCCGGCCGGGAATAGTGGGCGCTGCGCTGGAAACCGCCGCGCGTGCACTCCATAACCAGCGTATCTACGCCGGATTCCGGAAAATCAGCCCCGGGAATCATGCTCTGGTCTTCAAACTGCACGTCCCCCGTATAAAATACGGTATGGCCGCTCTCACCCTCCAGCATCACGCCGGCAGACCCCAGGATGTGCCCGGCATCGTAAAACGTGGCCAGCACGTTCTGGCGGAAGCCCACGCGAAACACTTCATTGCAGGACTTGGCATGCCAGGCGTCGCTCAATCTGTCCAGATCATTATGGGTGAAAAAAGGATACTCCACAATGCCCAGGTCCAGCCTCTTGGCGCTCATCACATTCACGGAATTATGCAACATCACTTCAGACAGGGCTGCCGCGGCGGGCGTCATGAACACCTCCGCCGCTGGCTGTTTCTCCTGAAGCACAGGCAGCGTTCCCAGATGGTCCAGGTGGGAATGGCTTAAAAAAACTGCTTCCACGGAATTGGGTTCCAGGGAATCAAAATCCGGCATGGCCGCCTTCCCCTCCTTCTTGGGGTGCATCCCGCTGTCAAGCACAATCCTGGTGCCGTCCATCTCAAGCAAATAGCAATTGGCCCCAATTTCCTCGGCCCCGCTGATATTGGTAAAACTGATCATTATATGCCGCAGGAGAGTACCCCGTGCCTCCCGCCGTGTCAATGCCGCAAGCCCAAGCGGACCTCTGCCGAGAAGGGAACGCAGGCCAATGGGGAAGAAGCCCTCCTCTACCCTGCGGAACGTTTTTGCGGCTGGGGGAAAACAGGCTCGGAAAACGGCAGGGACAAAACAAATATTACGGTTCCTTCCGCGCTTTCCGGCACTTGCCCTCTTCCCTTGCCGATGATAATGCCAGGAAAAGGAAATACATGCACGGCGCAACTGCCGTAAACGTTATACTCTCTCTCAAATGCAAGGAAGCTCATTCCCGGAAGAAGCCGGGAATTGCTCTGGACGCGGCCGGGAGTGCATGAGACAATAAGGAAAGAGCTTTCCTGATGAAAAGACGCCTACAGAAAACGGCTTCAAAAAAATCCCTTCCCGTGCCGTTGCCGGGACAAGGCAGGACGAAGGGGGCCGTTATCCGACCTTCGGGTCTGCTTCCGGGCCATATAAAGAGAGTTTCCTTTCCATTGACGGTAAATTCACCCCTGCATCTCCATGAAAAACAAGATTCCCATTCCGCCCAACGGCTCCAGACAACAGCTTCTGGTCAGGGCCATCAATTACTTCCGCAGCCGGGAAGGAGAACCGCGCCTGTTCACCAGACGCAAGCTTGTCCTCCTGGCTCTGACGGCTCTTTATGCCTTTTCCCCCATTGACCTGATTCCGGACTTCATTCCGGGAGTAGGACAGATAGATGACCTGACCGTCATCGCCTTCACCTTCCTGGCCCTGTTCATGCCCCCCATCAGGGAACATGGCTCCCATGAAGACCCGGAACCCTGAATTTCCGCCACGCACAACATCTCATGAGCGGATCCTCCCCCACCTTTTTCCATTCCCCCGCCGTTGTCGCGCTGGCCAGGGGAGCCGTTCTGATAAGTGTGCTGGCCGTATTGTTCTGGGGCGTGCGCACCTGCATCACCGCCCCGGCGGAAAAGCCGATGGCTGTAGCGGAAAAACTGATTGAAGCCGGCAGGGAAGCGGGCCTCACCCTGATCAATAAGGGTTTTTCCTCCAACCACGGCGGCGTGGCCCTGATTGTGCAGAAGGATGAAAAAGTGGCCAATCTGGTAACAGTGGAACGGACTTTTGAATATGAATACCGTTACTCCACCACCTGGTGGTGGAGCAGGAAAACGCTGATTCTGAAAGCGGCCTACCGCGCCCACGGGGGCATCAATCTGGAAGGGCCCGAACCTCTTCGGATTATCATTCCCGCAGGAAACAAAGGCCCCATTACGGCAGAGGGCCTTCATGGCAAGCTGATTTCCTGTGAGATGGTGGAGGGGTCCCTGCGAATCGTGAAGGATGACGCCGGCATCTGGAACAGGCTGACTTCCGAAGATGCCGCCATTGCCGTCAACCAGCTGAACGAAAACGCCCGGAAGCATATCATGGAGAGCGGCTTGAAACATCAGGCTGAAGAAAATTTCCTCAAACGCCTCCGGGAAGAAGCCGGGCAGCCGGAAGAACCTTCCGGGAAGGACCGCTGGTTCTGAGGCACAGGAGGAAAACATTTTCAAGGCCGGTTGCTTCAGGAGCCGGCAAAGCTCCAGAAGCACAGTTCCCCATTCCGCTCTTTTATCTTGCCAAACCGGGCTGCGTCCTATAAAGGAACGCACGTCATGGCCAATTTAACATTCACCCCTCCCGCGGACGGTGCAGCCGTCACCATGCAGAACGGCAGGCTTTGCGTTCCGGACAGGCCCGTCATTCCTTTCATCATCGGTGATGGAACCGGTCCTGAGATATGGGCGGCGGCCTCCCGTGTCATTGACGCAGCCGTAGCCAAGGCTTATCAGGGCAGGCGTTCCATCGCATGGTATGAAGTTTTTGCCGGGCAGAAATCTTTTGATAATCTGGGCACCTGGCTTCCGAATGAAACGGTGGAAGCTTTCCGCACGTACCTCATCGGCATCAAAGGCCCCCTCACCACTCCGGTGGGCGGAGGCATCCGCAGCCTGAACGTCACGCTGCGGCAGGATCTGGATCTGTTTGTCTGCCTGCGTCCCGTGCGCTATTTCAACGGCATTGAAACTCCCGTCAAAGCTCCGGAAAAAGTGGACATGGTCGTTTTCCGCGAAAACACGGAAGACATCTACGCCGGAATCGAATTCAAGGAAGGCACGGAGGATGCCAAGCTGTTTTTTGATACCATGAGCCGCATTTTCCCGGACCGCATGAAAAAGGTTCGTTTCCCGGAAAGCTCCGGCTTCGGCATCAAGCCCGTTTCCCGTGAAGGCACGGAGCGCCTGGTGCGCGCCGCCATTGACTATGCCGTGAAAAACGGAAGGAAAAGCGTCACGCTGGTGCATAAGGGCAACATCATGAAATTCACGGAAGGCGGCTTCCGTGACTGGGGATACGATGTCGCACGGCGGGAATACGGCGCCCTCCCCATAGGGGACGGCCCCTGGCTGAAACTTCCCAACGGTATCGTTATCAAGGATTGCATTGCAGACGCCTTCCTTCAGGAAATTCTGCTCCATCCGGAAAACTTCGACGTGGTAGCCACGCTGAATCTGAACGGGGATTACATCTCTGACGCCCTGGCGGCGCAGGTCGGTGGCATCGGAATTGCCCCCGGAGGCAACATCAACTACCTGACGGGGCATTCCATTTTTGAAGCTACGCACGGCACCGGGCCGAAACTGGCCGGACTGAACAAGGCCAACCCCAGCTCCGTTATCCTGTCTGCGGAGATGATGTTGCGCTACATGGGCTGGACGGAAGCCGCCGATCTGCTGATTCAGGCCATTGACCGGGTGATTTCCGAAAAAACGGTTACGTTCGACCTTGCGGAAATGATTCCCGGTTCCACGGAACTTACCTGCTCCGCTTACGGCGACAAACTGGTGGAAACCCTGAGCTGATCTCTGTTTTTCCCGCTTTTTCCATCCGGACTGACCTCCCGCCACACGGTGCGGAGGGCAGTTTTTTGTCTCCATGCCGGAATTTATCCGATCAGGTACCTGCTGCCGGGGAGGAAGGAGAGCAGCTTGATGATTCCCCAGGCTGCCAGGCACGTCGCCGCAGTCAGCAGCGGGATGGAAAGAGAAGCCGGAAGGAACAACAGATGGAGCATGCCAAAGAGGCGGTAAACGGCTCCCACCAGCACAAAGTGGACCAGGTAGATGCCGAAACTCATGCTGGAGAAATCAGCCAGGAACCGCCGCGGCGCGGACCCGGCTCTGAACGCGGGAAGTGACTGGAAGAGAACGAAAACGGCCACGGACATAAGGGCCACATTAATGCTGGCGAAGCCGATGTAGTCGCCGCTTGAGGACCAGGCCTGAGCCGTGGACGTCCGGTAGAAATGGAGGGTAAACCAAAAAGCCGTGGCCAGACACGGAACGGCCCAGCAGGCCGTGCGGGCGAAGGAGGCATTCCCAGGGTATTTCCTCAGAAAGCAGCCGAGCACCATGTAACCCAGGTACCCGGAGAAGGAATGCAGGGCCCCGTATTCATTCCAGGGGCATTTTCCCAGATAGCTGGGGAAAATGGTCTGGAGATAAGGGAACAAGAGGGTGAGCGCCCACAGCAGCAGGAAGTAGGCAAAGGCCGCCTTTCCCGCTTTCTCCACCCAGGGGGATATTACTGGCAGGAAGAGGTAAAGGCCCATCAGCACGTAGAGATACCAGAGATGAATGCCCACGCTGAATTTCAGTGGAATCAGCAGCAGGTTCGTTCCCATGGTTTCCAGGTCCGGCGTGACCTGTGAGAGGGGGAAGACGGAGTGAAAGCTGTCCCCCGTGAGCGTTTCATAGCTCCACGGAAAAACAGTGTAAAACGCAGACCACAGCAGGAAGGGGAACAGGACGCGGGTGAAGCGTTTTTTCAGGAATTGCCCCGTCATATCCCGAACGGGCAGCAGGAGGGCGCCGGAAATCATGAAAAACAGGGGGATGGAGACCCGCACCAGCACCGTATAAAAGGAGGACCAGGCAAAGGTTTCATTGTCCGGAGTGAAAGGAGGCGACACAAAAAACTGCCCCACGATGTGGCTGGCAATAACGAGAATACAGGCAAAAACACGGATGTTGTCCAGCCAGGGAATGCGGGAGGAAGGAAGATTCATGAAAAGATTCCTTAACTACCTGCGGACGGCTCCGTTTCTTTCACCATAAAACCAGACGTTAACAAAACCGGGAAAAACACATTTTCCTGGCGGAGGCGCCGCAAAACATTAAACAGAAAACAGGCTATTCGCCAATTCCATGAAGAAGAACAGTCATCTGCCTTGGAGTCATAGACATGAAAAAGTCCCTGCAATTTTACCGGGACAAGCTTGGTTTTAAAACGGACGAGACCGGGGACAATCCCGACGTGGTATTTTTCTGCACCCCCGGCACCAAACTGGAATTATACCCGCTGGATTTGCTGGCAAAGGACATTGACCCGGGCAATCCTCCGGCCCCCGGTTCCGGCTTCGGAGGGATAACACTGGCCTACAATGCCATCACGAAAGAGGAAGTTGTGGAAATCTAAAAGGGCTTGCCTGGCCAGCATCATCTCCCCGCTGGTGACGCCCGGACTGACGAACCACACCGGGTGGCCGTCGCGTGGCCGCCGGAAATCACAATGTCGCTGGGCACTTCCGACCTGGAATAGCCGCCAAGCACGATGCTGTGCCCGCAACCGTCTTCCACATACCCCCCTGCCGATGCTCCCCCTCGATCCGGGAACCCATGCCCGCGCAGAAGGAATAGGCCGTGGCCGTATGGAGCTTCTCCGATTCATTGGACGTATTACTCTGATAACCCAGGGCAATCCCCATGTGACAGTGGTCCGTATTGGACTAGAAACCTACGGAAACGCAGGAATTCCCTACTTTAATATGATCCCCCAGGGCGGTTCCTGCGGAGTTGGTGCCCACGAACGTGGAACCCACAACGGTACCCCGGTCGTCTCTGGTGGAAGAGGTAACCTATCACAACATTGTCCGTGCCATTGGCGGCACTGGCATTTGTTCCGATTACAACGTTTCTGTCCGCAGAAAGGGCGGACGTATCATCTAAATTCATAGAATGGCATTTGCAGCCATTTCCGTTCCCGGGGCAAGGAGCATGAAACGTTGTAATCGGGGGCCCTCCCGTCACAGATCCCGGCGGATGGCGTCCACCTGCTCCGGCGTATAGGCCGCCTTCTCCACCCCGCCGAACTGGCGGCGCAGGAATGTGAGCAGGTTCGCCAGGTCGCGGGAATCCGTGACGCCGGGCGGCAGCATGGTGGAATCCCATTCCTTTCCATTCACCGTGATGGGTCCGGTCAGTCCCTGGAGGATGATCCTGACGATTTCCACATCAGGCTTTTCCTTCAGCCACTCGGACCCGGCCAAGGGCGGATAGGTCACCTTGTCCCCCATGCCGTCGTTGCCGTGGCAGATGGCGCATTTGGAAAGGTACACGCCCCTGCCCTTTTCCATCACGGCGGCGGCGCGGGCCTTCTTCAGGCGTTCCATGTCCACGGCGGGAGGATGCGCGGCATAATCCGGGTGAATATGGGACAGGGTCGGGAAGGAATGGATTTGGTCGCGCTTCAGGGAGGGTTCCACCCTCCGCAGGGACTCCAGGTAGTTCAACAGGCGCTCCCCGCGCGGGGAAGGCACCAGCTCCCGGCCCCGTTCCATCCGGACAGGCAGGGCAGCCGTGGAGGGGGCGTTCCCTTCCACCGGGCGTTCCTCAAACAGTCCGGGCATGGCCGGACACATGGTCCAGGGTTTGTTGAACTGCATTTCCCGCGGGTTGTAAAGATGCAAGGCCAGCCATTCCCGCACCTGCGCGGCGCGGCGCGTGCCGCCGGATACGGCGTCTTCATATTCCAGCCTCCCGGCGGCGTATTCCGCCGCATTGCTCAGGTCCGGGCCTATGGCCGCCACCCCCGCCTGCGGCGCTCCTTCCCTGTTGAATTCGGCATCCATGTCTTCCGGTTCACTGACCCGGTAGGGGAAATCAGGATCCGTGCCGCGGTCAATCGCCGTCTGCCAGTCCTTTCCGGACAGGGAACGCCGGATAATCTGGGTATGGCACAGGGCACACCCCTCCGCGGCATAAATACCAGAACCTTCCGCATCATGAACGGGTCTCCTGACCTCCATGGAATCCGGAGGCGGAGCATGCAGAACAACGGCCGCAGCCGTCGCCAGCGCCAAAGCCGCCGCTACGGCTGAAATGAAGAAGAAACGCAGCAAAAACGGAGGGGAAGGCTCCCGGCCTCCGTCTTCCGCTCCCGCTGGCCGCCACAGGCAGAGGCTGCCCGCCAGGCAAAAAGCCATGGCAACGGCGTGGATGCAGGCAGCCATGCCCACCCAGCCGCTCATCAGCTCCGCGCGACGGGCCTCAGGAAAAGCCTGGACATCCAGGGCGGCAAGCACGCCCACGGCATACGCCAGAAGCACGCCGCAGACGCCTGCGCCCAACAGCCGCCATGCCACAGGGAAATGTCCGGGGGCCTTCCCCCCTGCCATCATCAAAACTCCGGCCCCCAGCAGAATCCATAATTCCGGTTCATGCCATGCAGACAGGGAAAACTGCATCAGCTCAGGCGCACCCACAACAAACACGTTCCATGCCGCCAGCAAGGCAAGCAGGGAAACTCCGGTCTTCACCCATATTCCGGTCTTCGTACCGGATTTTATCCAAAAACGCGCCACCGCCAGGACGGCGGGAAGAACGGCGCACCAAAACCAGGCGGTACCGGCCTCCACCAACATCCACGGCACGGGAACCCCCTGAAGCCCCCCCAGCCCGCCAATCACCGGAGCCGCCGCCAGCACCAGGGCCATCCAGACGGACAGGATTCCGGCTGCCCTCCCCAGCGCCATATCCAGGCGGAGCGCCGCCGCTCCCAGGGCGGCAAACATCAGCCCGCAGGACAGGCTTCCTCCCAGGGCGGAAACATCCAGCAGGCCATTCATGGACAATGCCTGCGTATGTCCCAACGCCCAAAGGGCCGCGGCCACACACCCGGCGGAGGAACTGAACAACAGCCGTACAGTCCACGGAAACGGACGGAACCATGCGACGCACGCCGCCCCTGCGGCAAGGAAGGCAAAAACCGGGCAAACCCACCAGTCAAAAGGCATCAGGAGCACGCCGCTCCCATTCCCCGCGGCAATAGTCGCCAACCCCAGCGCAACGCAGGCATGCCAGAGCCATTCTGCGGGTTTCATCCACCGGCTCCTGCTTCCCGCCGCAAAGGAAAACAGGATGGGGAGGGCCCAGCCGTACACCAGCATGCCGTAGAATGCGAACATGAGGCGGCCGGCCGGCCACGGCAAAGGCTCCTCCGCCACCAGACCGGAAGCGTACGCCAGCGACCACAGGAAACCCAGCACGAAAGCCCCTGCCAGCCAGAACAGGGGGAGATACTCGCCCGGACGGCGGGAAAACAGAAAAAAAACGGCGGCGGTACGGTTCATCATGATTCGGGAAATACCCTGCGGACGCTCAGTGCCCCCAGGAAGGAAAAACAGCAGATCAGGGCCATCCCTCCCAAGAGCAGGACAAGCGGAAGCCATGCCTTCCATGCGGACGGGTCCAGCCCAAGTCCGGGGCCGAACATCCAGCATGCTTCCAGCAGGGAGCCAAACAGCACCCCGGCGCATACAGCGCCCAACGCGGACGGCCGGCGTCTCAACGCGGGGAACAGCAAAATAAGGAAAGGCAGCAGAAGCTGAAGAACAAGAGCCGCGGCAAACATTCCGGACCAGCCGGAGGAAGCGGCTGCGTTATAAAAGGACGTTTCAGCCGGAATGGAGGCATACCAGGTAATCATGTACTGAGAATACACAATATAGGCTTTCACCAGAACCATGGCCGTCAGCATGCCGCCCAGGCGGGACCATGGCAGCTCCTTCCCTCCGTCCAGCCGCCTCAGGAACACGGCAGACAACACAGCGAATGCCAGGGACACCAGCAGAACATATGCAATCATGTATACGGGGAACATGGAAAGAACGACCTTTCCCGTCCCTCCCAGCATGTCCATCCCCAGCAGACCCAGCATCATCACCGTCACAACCATGCAGAAGGCGGCAGAGCCCCGGCGGAAGGAAGGCTGCCAGACATTTTTTTCCGCAACCAGCGTTTCCCATACCTGGGTCATGCTCCAGGAAAGCACCACAATACTCCCCACGCGCACGTACAGCCATGCCGGGTTCCACCATGAGAAGTCAGCCAAATCCAGAACGCCGAAGGGCTGGACGCCGGGAGAGGCAACATCCACCACTCCCCAGTAGCGGGCTGCTTCTGGAAAAATCACGGTAGTCAGGCAGCCGACCGTTCCGGCCAATACCAAAACACCGGGTAAAAACCCCCAGCAACCCGCCGCCAGCACCCTTCTCAGCGCAATGCCCCAGCCGGAACCCGTCAGTGAAGACAGGCAGAGCCAGAACAGGCACCCCAGACAGAGGCTGGAGCCAAGGACTCCTACGGCCATTCCGGCAGCGGCGAACGGCCCTCTCAATTCCTGCAGCCTTTCTCCGGCTACCGTCATGTCGTCCCAGGGCATGGCCGTAAAGGACTGGCGCATCAGCACGCACCATAATAGAACGGAAATGATCCACAGGGAAAGGGCAGCGGAACGCCCGGCCCAGCCGAATCCCGGACGGTCCCGGCGTTCCCCGCCTGTTGAAGATGTATTGCTGTTCATGAATGTTGTTCCTTCTGTTGAACGGCAGGTTCTTCCGGTGGCGCTTGCAAATGGCGGATAAACGCCACCAGACACCAGATTTCCCGCGCCGTGAGAATGTTTCCGAAAGCGGGCATGTTCCCCTGCCCCAACCGAATGCTCCTGAACATTTTTCCGGAAGAATAGGAAGCATATTTTTCATCCCGGAAGGGGCCTATTTGCGGATAGGTGTCATAAGCGGCCATGCTTCCGCGTCCGCGTCCGTCCTCTCCGTGGCAAACGGCGCAATGCGCCAGATAAAGCGCGCGCCCCTCCGCCAGCACGTCGCGGCTGCGGGAGATGCCGCCCAGTTCCAGAGGCATGGAATCCTCCTCTCCGCCCTGCATGCGGCCGGAGGAAAAATAGGAACCTTCCGCAGCAAAGGAGTCTCGGTCATCCTCCCGTTTTCGGACCGTTCCGTTCATGCCCAGGGACTGCGCCACGGAACGGGGAGGCGTCAGGCGCGCTTTCCGGTCCGGAGCGGCGGAAGAAATCCCCACCTGCTGGGCATCCGCCAGAGGACGATCATTCATATTGTCAAACAAACGGGGAACGGCATTTCTTCCATCGTCGTCCCCCGCCAGGAACCAGAGTGCTCCCAGCAGAACAAGGGCTGCTACCGCCGTGATGCCTCCTCTCATGCCCGGCCTCCTTTCCCATGAACGTACTCGCAGGCATCCGGATGCAGGGCTTCAGCCAAAACGGCGGCATAGCCTTCGCTCCCGCCTTCCAGCAGAATGAAGTAACCGTTCCCGTGCTCATCCGTCCTGAAAAAATCACACTCGAACGCCCAGTCGTGCCACTGCGGGAGAAGAGCCCCCCTCAGGAAACCGACGGCGGTCAGCAATCCGGCCCCCAGCAAAGTTCCTTCAAACAGGGGAGGGACATATGCGGGCCAGCTGTCCCAGCCCTGGCCCCTGCCCTGGGTCACAAGGGGATCCGCACAGAACTGCGTCCAGTAAAGCCACAGAGCCACGGCCAGAAACCCGCAGACGCCGCCCGCTGCGGCCCACAGCCGAACGCCTGCTCCCACGGCCTTCCCGGCGTGCCTGTTGGCAAAACGAACAGCGGCGCAGGGGTAAGGTGCGCAAACCTCCCAGCGCAGATTTTCCTCCTTCACCAGCACGCGGACGGCCTGAAGGAGCGCCTTCTCCGAACCGAAGGAAAGCACCCAGCCGGAAATGACGGGCTTTTTCATGCCCCGCCCTCCTTGTTCAGGGATTGCTGTTCCCGCACGTCGCACAGGGAGAAGAACGGAGCCACACGCACCAGCGCCATGTACAGGGCCATAAACAGCCCCACGCTCCCGGCCATCATGGCCAAATCCGTCACGCTGGGGAAATACTCTCCGATGTTGGCAGCCAGCAGGGATGCCTTCAGGGAATTCACGACAATCCAGAAACGTTCCATCCACATGCCCGCAAGCACTCCCAGAGCCACGGCGGCGATCACCCAGCGGTTGGTTCGCAGAGAACGGAACCAGAACAACTGGGGCAGCGCCACATTCCCGGCAACCATGACGATGAGGAACACGGCATTCACAGGATTTCTGCCCGGAAACGGCTCCGGAGAGCCTCCATTCAGAATGGCTGCCAGATGCTCCCACAAATACATGGCTCCCATCACCAGGCTCAGGGCCAGCACAAACCGGGAACTTAAATCCAGAATGGCCGGAGTAACGGCCCGGCGAACGCCGCTGCCGGCCATCAGACGCCTCACCCCCAGCAGAATCAGCTGAACCATCGCCATGCCGCTGAGGATGGCCCCCCCTACGAAATAGGGCGGGAAAATGCTCTGGTGCCACCCCGGCACCTGAGTCACGGAAAAATCGAAACTCACCACGGAATGAACGGATACCACGAGAGGAGTCAGAATAACCGCAAAAAGAAGGCTAGCCTTTTCATAGGCGCGCCACTGGCGCCCCGTTCCCTGCCAGCCCAGTGCCAGCCACCCGTACCGGCGCCTCAGACGCCCCTTGCAGCAATCCCTCAGCAACGCGAAATCCGGCACCAGGCCGATATACCAGTACAACAGGGAAAGAAGAAAATAGGTGCTGACTGCCATGACATCCCACATCAAAGGAGAGGCCATGTCTGGCCAAATTCCGCTCACTTCCGGCAACGGGGAAGCCATCCACGCCATCCAGACACGCCCTACGTGCACCACAGGGAAAACGGCGGCGCAGATAACCGCGCACAGGGTCATCTGTTCCGCTCCGCGCGCAATCGAGCTTCTCCATGACTGGCGCGTCAGCAGCAGGACGGCGGAAATCAGGGTGCCCGCATGCCCCAGGCCTATCCAGAAAACAAAATGCACGATGTCCAGCCCCCACACCACGTTATTATTCACCCCCAGCACGCCCACACCCTCTGCGGCAATGCGCCAGGAACTCCACCCTATGCCCCACGCCGCCAGCAATGCGCTGGCGAGAAACACGCTCCACCAAACGGGTCCCAGCGGCTTCCGCACCTCTGCCAGCATGGCCTCTACCGGAATATCGGCGGTGGGGACTGATGGTGCTGGTCTGTTCATTATCTGCATAGGGTTGGAAGCTCTTTAAAGCTTACTTAAGTGCTTTTTCCCGTCAATTCAAAAGGGGAACGCACGTGACATGGCGCACGGCTCCAGGAAACAGGGGCGGAGTTTCTCTCCGTTACAGGCTCCGGGCAGGGGAAGGCCGTCATCCCCTGCTTTTTCAACGGAGGAGGAAAAAGCGTCAGGGACGAAGGGGAATGCCCTTTTTCAGGTCCATGCCATCCATGGGACATTCTGGAAAAACGGAGGCGCCCATTGAACCGTCATTCCCGTTTCTTCCGCACTTCACAAACATTCAAATAGCTGGAATTCCCGGCGGCGGCATTTTAACATGAATTGCGCATGGACATAAAAACGCTGACTTCCGGAGCCCTGATCAAGCACCCTTCCCACGGCCTTCTTCTCGGAACCGGGCCTTTCCGGGAATCAGCGGAACCGCCGGATTCCGGTCCCGCCTTTTATATTGATACATTCCGGCTGGACGACCCGCGGCCATGGAAAATACCGGCAGCCCTTCATGCTCTCCCGGCGGAGGGAAATCCCCCCCCGCCTGCTCCGGAAATCCGGTGGGCGGAACCGTCTCCGGACGCATACGCGCAGGTTTTTGCGGAAATGATGGAGCAAATCGCTGCCGGGCAATTGATGAAAAGCGTTCCGGCGATCCCCCAGTTCGGGGAAATGCTGCTCCCCCACACCCCCCGGGAACTCATCCTGCGGGCCATCAGCAGCTCTCCGTCCCATTATCCCTACGCCTGGTGGACGGAACGGGAAGGATTCTGCGGAATCACTCCGGAAACACTGTTCCACCAGCAGGGCTGCCGCCTAGAGACAATGGCCCTGGCAGGAACGGCCCGTCCGGAGGATGAAGGGGTTTTCATCAACGACGACAAGGAAATCCGCGAGCATGAAATCGTGGCGGGCAGCATTCTTTCCCGCCTGTCCCCCTACGGCAGCGTCACTAGAACGGCACGCAGCGTGCTGAACCTGGGCACCCTGATCCACTTCGTCACTTACCTCACACTGGAATCTGATGACCAGCATACTCCGGCCCACTGGATACGGCTGCTCCACCCCACCCCCGCCCTGGGTTCCCAGCCCCGCACGGAAAACACGCTCTCCCAGCTGGACGACTGGCGTTCACGTCTCCGCTGTCCGCTTCACTTCGGCGCCCCGTTCGGTTTTCTGGAAAATGGAGACTTTTTCTGCCTGGTAGGCATCCGCTCCCTGTACTGGCAGGGGCAGAGGCTCGCACTCTGCACCGGGGGCGGCGTAGTGGCCTCCTCCACCCTGACGCATGAATGGCGGGAACTGAAACTGAAGAGGGATACGGTCAGGCGCAGTTTCCACCTTCCATGACAGTTCCTCCGGACGCCTCATTCCCTTAATGGAAGAACATTATTCCTCCGGCCAGCAGACGGAAAGCGTGTCAAATTTATCCTTCACCGGTATTTTCCACACCCTTCCTTCCCTCATCACGCCGCAGCACGGCACGCCGTCCATGCATGCACTGACGGAAATACCCGCAGGCAAACCGTGCAAAACCACCTCTGCGGACTCATGGAACGCACAGGGATCCCCTTCGCAGTTCCAATCCAGCTCCAGGGAATTGGAGCCGCCGCGGTAAAGGAAATCATGCACGGCGCATTCTCCGTTCCGGTATGCATATCCGTCCCCTGCATCTTCATACAAATGGGAGGCTACCTCCCCTTCCGGCGCCCACCATACATCCAGCGTCAGCGGCGGTCGAGGCAGTTCTCCCACGTATTGCTGTACCGGCCAATGGGGAATTACCGCCCCTCCGCGGACATACACGGGCAGGAAAGAAAGGGGGCACTTCACCCATACATCCTTTCCTGTGTCCTCCATCAGGCTGTCCGTGTGGTAGGAATACCAGACGCCCTCCGGAATGTAGAGGAACCGCCCGCCTTCCTGCGGCTCATGAATGGGAATGACGTACAGATGGTCTCCAAAGAAATACTCCGCCCCCCGCCAGTAGGTGTCCTTGTTGGTAAAACATTGTAGGGCCAGGGAGCGCAGCACGGGCATGCCCGTCTCCGCGTACCGGCGGAACTGCGTGTAGATATAGGGAAGCAGGCGGTAGCGGCCCTCTATGGCGGCTTTCACGTAAGAGGTGACTTCCTGCCCAAAAACCCATGGCTCCTGACCGCCGAACTCCCCGGAGGAATGATTGCGGAAAAAACCGTGGAAAGAAGCCATTTGCATCCAGCGGCAAAACAATTCCGGCGTGGGATGCCCCATGAATCCCCCAGCATCCGCTCCCGCAAAGGAAATGCCGGAAGCCGCAAGCCGCTGGCACTGGAAATTGGCCAGCTTCAAATGTTCCCAGCTGGACCGGTTGTCCCCTGTCCATGTGGCGGCAAAGCGCTGCAATCCGGCAAAACCGGATCGGGACAGCAGGAAGGGGCGCCGGTCCGGAGCGTGACGCTTCATGCCCAGCCAGGAGGCTTCCGCCATGCACTGCCCGTAAATATTATGGGCCTTTTCATGGGAACAGGGCATGCCGTCATATTCATGCCGCGTATCCATCGGGAAAGTGCGGTCCGGAAAAACGACAGGTTCGTTCATGTCGTTCCAGAGGCCGCGCACGCCAATTTTCCCAATATCCCTGCTGAACAGATCCGCCCACCAGCCGCGTACGGCGGGAGCCGTAAAATCCGGAAAATTGCAAAGTCCCGGCCATACTTCTTCCGACAATAAATTGCCTTCCGACCGGCGGCAGAAATAATTGCGTTCCATCCCCTCTTTCCAGACCGGATTGGCGGAATTGACCTTCACGCCGGGATTGACAATCAGAACCGTCTTCACACCGTCCTTCTCCAGGGCGCGGACCATTCCTTCCGCGTCGGGAAAATTCTGTTTGTCCCAGGTAAATCCCTCCTTCCGTTCCATGTAATGATGGTCCAGATGCACGGCATCGCACGGAATGCCCAGGCCCCGGAAACGCTCCACCAGATTGTATACGGCCTTGTCCGGATAATAGCTCCACTTGGACTGGTGGTACCCCAGCGCCCACAAAGGCGGCAATTCAGGCGTACCGGTAAGGCGCGTATAAGCGGAGATGATGTCCAGAGGAGTGTTGTCGTAAATGAAATAATAATTCATCAGGCCCCCGAAGGACCCGAAGGAAAGAACCTTTTCATCCGTAGCTCCGAAGTCGAAATACGAACGGCACGTGTTGTCAAACAACAGGCCGTACGCCTTCCTTTCCCGCAAACTGAGGAAAAAGGGAATACTTTTGTAAAGGGGATCCGACTCCTCATGGAAATCATAATGGTCCGCTCCCCACATGGAGAAATACTTGCCCCTCAGGTTCAAGGCACACGGCTTGTCCCCAAGCCCGAAAAAATGCTCCGTTTCCTGAAGATTTTTCCGTATCCATACCCGGGCGTCTCCAGTCCAGTCCTTGCTCTCCCGGCCGAATCCGCCCTCATCCGTCAGCAGGGGCTCATCCGTAGCAACATCGTAAAAATCCACCTTTTGCTCCTCCGTGCGAATGCGGATGCGGAGCAGGGACGTCTCAACGACATGAATCCCGTCCTCATCATACTCGCGGATTTCCGCTCCCGGCGCGGAATATCCGGGGCTTACGGCATAACTCGGCTCGTCTTCCGGCACCGCTCCGGGGAAATACGTTACGCGGACAATACCGGCATCAGCAAGACACACGCTGAGAGTTATTTTGGAAACCGTATTCGTGTACTCCCATTTGACGAGACTCCCCCGGAGAGGAGGTGTTTTTCGTCTTTCAGGGATGTTGGAAACGGAGCACATTGAAGCCGGACGGAAGAGAGGATCAAAAGCGTTCAGTCCAGACTAAATCAATTTCATGACGAACGCAAGATTGAACTAAAGCAGCACTTTTCTTTTCATTATTAGAGTAAAATTATTCATATTAATCTAGACCGAACATGAAAAATCTGGTTTTATTGCGTTGGTGTACAACACGGCACGAGTCCGTATCCTTCCCGGCACCGACAAACCACATCAACCGATGAGCACAATTCGAGTTCTTACATTAGGATGGGAATTCCCGCCCCTGGTCAACGGGGGGTTGGGCATTGCCTGCCTGGGTCTTTCCAAGGCGCTGGCAAAAAAAGTGGATTTAAGGGTGATCGTTCCCAAGGCCGACCCTTCCGTCCTTTTTGACGGATTCCAGCTCACCGGTCTCAATAACGTCTCCTATCGGGAAGTGGAGCAAGTGGACCGGAAATATTCCTATGACAGCTTTGCCCTGGTGGAGCGCGCGCCCATTGAACTGGACCCCTACACCACCGTGGAAGGGGAATCCGGCGTGGTGCAGTTCACCAAGGAAGGCCGCATCACCTTCTCCAAAACGCATGAAGCCGACCTTCAGCTGTTCAGGAACAAGGAAGACCTTTACGCCGGAGACCTGGCCCTGAAAGTCATTCAATTCTCAAAAATAGCGGTAAAAGTCGCCCTTCAGCAGGATTTTGACATTATCCACGCCCATGACTGGATGACCTATCTGGCTGGCGTGGAAGTGAAAAAAGCCACGGGCAAACCCCTGGTGGTGCATCTGCACGCTTCCCAGTTTGACCGTGCCGGAGCGGATGCCCGCGGCTGGATTTACGACATTGAAAAATTCGGCATGGAACAGGCGGATGCCGTTATCCCGGTCAGTAAATACACGGGAACCATCGCCAGCGGGCACTATGCCATCGACCCCCATAAGATATTTCCCATTCACAACGGAGCGGATCCGGTCAAAGTCTTCAAAGGGAAGAAAAAATTCCCGGAAAAACTCGTCCTCTTCCTGGGCCGCCTGACGGCTCAGAAAGGCCCGGGATTCTTCCTTCAGATTGCCGCCAAGGTTCTGGAACAGACGGACGACGTACGCTTCGTCATGGCCGGTACGGGAGAAAAACTCCGCCAGTTGATCGAATCCGGAGCCTTCAAGGGCGTGGGCGACAAATTCCACTTCACCGGCTTCCTGAACAAGGACAAAGTCAATGAACTCCTCTCCATCACGGACATCTACTGCATGCCTTCCGTATCGGAGCCCTTCGGCCTTTCTGCGTTGGAGGCGGCCCAATTCAACATTCCCGCCGTGATTTCCAAGCAGTCCGGCGTGGCGGAAGTCATGAAGGGAGCCCTGAAAGCGGATTTCTGGGACGTCAACAAAATGGCGGAACATATCGTCCATCTCTGCACGGATGAGGAATTGTACCGGAAAGTAGTGGAACAGAGCACGGAGGACATCAAGGCCTCCACTTGGGATGCCGCCGCAGATAAGGTTATCCGGGTCTATGAACATGTGCTGAACCGCTAAAAACGCCTTTTTACCCTACTCCATAACTCTCAGCCTTCTTCACCCCGTCCATGAGCAACATTTCCCTCACTTTCGTTGCGCATCAGCCCAACCGGCTGATTCATTATGACTTCTTCAAAATTGGAGAACATGCCTTTTATGAAGATGATGATCTGAATGCCCGCGTGCTTAGCACGGTGGCGGAACGCTGTTATTTCCCGGCAACCCGGCTGATGAAACAGCTTATTGAACTCACCGGGGGCAAATTCCGCTTTGGGCTGGCGCTCAGCGGAGTCATTCTGGAACAGGCCCTGTACCACAGGCCGGACCTGATTGCCGCATTCAAGGATCTGGCGGAAACCGGCTGTGTGGACTTTCTGGCAATGCCTTATTACAATTCCCTGGCATCCGTTTACTCCCCTCAGGAATTTGCCGAACAGATTGAAGAACACCGGGAGCTTCTCAAAAAACTCTTCCATCAGGAAACGGATGTGCTGATGAATACCGGCATGCTGTACTCCAACGCCATTGCGGCGCAGGCGGAAACGCTCGGCTTCAAGGGCATCATGGCGGACGGCAACCCGGCCATGCTCAAGGGATTTACCAGCAATGAAGTCTTCCTGGCTCCGTGGGTGTATAACACCACCACTATCTTCCGCAACAGGGAACTCTCCAATGACCTGGCAATCATGCGGACTGATCCGGAATGGTCGGAATACCCGCTTTCCCCCACCACTTTCGCGGATTGGCTGACGCACCAGCAGGGAAGCGTCACTACCCTGTCCATGGACTATGAAACGCTGGGGGAACGCCAGTCTGACGCTACAGGCGTCTTCGAATTCTGGCGTACGATGATTCTCGCCTGCATAGACGCCGGCAACCGGTTCATGACTCCGTCCGAAGTAGCGCAGGAAATCAAGCCCGTTTCCGTCTGTGAGTGCACCCAGGAAATGACCTGCTCCACTTTTGGAACCATGTCCCATTGGAATGGCAACGTCATGCAGGATGAAGCCCTCCGCAAAATCTACCGTCTGGAAAAACCGGTCAAGGCAGCCCATGACAAGGATCTCACCCACGTTTGGCGCAAACTGCAGAGCGCGGACCACTTCCACTACATGCAGAAGGAAAACTCCTTCACGCCGTATGCATCCGCCTTTGACGCGTACATTTACTACATGAACGCTTTGGCAGATTTGCAAATACGCGTCAAAAGAGAATCCGGAAAACCGATTCAGCCGGATCCGGAAAAAGCGTCCTGACCTCTTCTCTTCCGAATACTGCGAACCCGGGTGGATTATAGTCTGCCGGGAACATCACGGGACGGTTCCCGGCTGTAAAAACTTTGCGGTTCCGGAATGCGGTCTTCTTTGCCCCCCTCCTTTGGCTACCATAAAGGGCCTGAGGGATGTCACGGAAAGCTAATATCCCAATGCCAGACGCTTCAATTTGTTGCGCAGGGTAATCTTCTGTGCGGAAGAAACGCGCTCCACAAAAAGGATGCCGTTCAAATGGTCGCATTCATGTTGCAGGCATCTGGCCAGAAGGCCGTTGCAGTCAATCGTTATTTCTCTTCCGTCAATCAGAAGCACCGTAGCCTTGACAAAATCCGGCCTCACGACGGAAGCACGTATTTTCATCACGCTCAGGCAGCCTTCATGAAAAGGATGCATGGGGCCGTAAGGTTCCAGAACGGGATTGGCAAACATCAAGGGCATGATGTCGGAAAGCTCTTTGTCCTCTCCGTTCACTTTAAGCCAGGTGACGGACTCTTCCTCCTTCGGAATATCAATCACTACCAGTTGAATGGGAATGCTCACCTGGGGAGCCGCCAGGCCAATGCCCTCTGCTGCGTACATGGTTTCCAGCATATTTTCCGCCAGGGTTTTCAGGCTGTCGTCAAAATGTTCTACAGGGCGGCATTTTTCCTTCAATACCGGATTTCCATACTGTGCTATTTCCAATAACATCGGGAGGGGGATAATATATATGTTAAGGCGCTTACCGTGCGCCGGGCTTGTTGATTTCTATTCTGGCAGGAACCTCACCTGCGTCAATACCCACAGACGTCAGCGCATCCCAAATGCCGACAATGATGCCAAACTCCGCTTTTTTATCCACATCAAGCTGCAGTTTGACGCCTGGATTTTCCTTTTTCAAGGCTTCCAGGGCAGCAGCCAGTTCATTCATCTCCACCAGCCTGCCATTCAGGGAAATGGCGGATGTCCCCGTCACGGTCAGAACGGCCCGCTGTTCCGAAGACGGAGTCCCCTCCATGAATTCCGCTCCGGGTACATCTATCTTAAGCAGGGACTGCGGCTTCTTCCACTGCGTATGGACAATGAAAAAAATCAGCAGAATGGTCAATATGTCAATCATGGGGACGATGGGCACCCCCATGCTCCTTGCTTTCTTGCGGTAAAACTGCATGGCCTTGTCAGCGTTGGGAATGATGGCAGCGGAAGGAAACCAGTTCTGTCAGCAGGACTTCCATGGAGGCGGAAATACGCTCCAGCTTGCGGGAATAATAAACGTGGGCAATCACGGCCGGAGTGGCGATGGCGAGACCGGCAATCGTCGTATTCAGGGCCTGGGCAATCCCCTGAGCAATCATGCCGTGACTCTCATCCATTCCGAAAACGCTGAAAATCTGCACCAGGCCGCTGGCGGTTCCCAGGATGCCGAACATGGGTGCGATCATCACAATCATGTCCAGCAGGGGCAGACCCGCCTGAAGCGTTACAAACTCCTCGCGGGCCTTCACCTGGATCATTTCCTTCAGGGAGGCTTCATCCTCCAGCGGTGCATTCAACGCATCCAGCACCAGGCGGCCCTCCACGGAATCCGAATCCTCGGCTATTCTCTCCAATTCAGTGCGCCCCACGGCGCCGCGGGTGTACTGCTCCACGGCCCTGGTCAGCACGACGGGGCAAATGAGGCTCTTCTTCATATTGAACATGCGGTAAATAACGGCCGCAATAAGAAGAACGGAACAGGCTGCCAGCGGGTACATGAAAAAGCCGCCTGCCTGGAAGAATGTAATGCAGTCTTTGATCAAGTTCATCATCATATATCTGTGAATGGTATTTGTTGCAGGATGGTAGATTGTTAAAAATTGAAATCGAAATACATTTCCAAAGAATCCCCCACAAGCATACTCCTTACCTCCGGGGGCATCGCAGGAAGCCTGGCGAGTTTGATGGCGAGGAAGGTAAAGGACTTCTGCACCTCGCTGGCTCCCACGCGGGAAGTCTGCCTCATAGACGAAATTTTGCCATTCTTGTTAATCAGGATGCGGATGCGCACAGTTCCGGTAACAATCAGGTCGCGGTTCAAATCGCACTGGCGGTACCATTGTTCCCCGATAGCCCGGTAAACGATCGCCTGGTACGTTCCCATGGGCGTAGCTTCCACATCCAATGTCGGACGGCGGCCAAAGCTGAATTTGCCGGCCTGCTTGGTCTTCCGCTCATGTGTCTTGAAGCCGGGCTGGCTCTCCGCATTGAACATGGGATCATACAAGGGCTGTTTCTGAACCGGTTTTGTATTGGGCACCAAATCCAGATTGGGAAGATTCAGGGGAGGATTGTCCGCCCCTTTCGCAATGCTTTTGGCCAATTCCTCAAGCGGATCCGGCTTCTCCGAATCTCCGGGGCTGGGCAACACTACCGCATGGGGAAGCTGCATGGCCTTCTCCTGTGCATGACGGATGTTTTGTCGGGCCGTTTTTTCCTCTTCCGATTTGCCTGGCTCTCCCTTCTTGACGGGAGAATGAGCCAGGGAACCGGGATGACCGGCAGGCGGCATGGATGGTTCCAGGGGCTGGTAGGGAACATTGGAAGAAGCTCCGGGGGAGGCGTTTTTGTTGCCGTCCCGTTCATGGCTTAAATCCCCATCCTGCCTTTCCTGGTTAAAAAGGACAATCTCTCCGTTTTCCCGTTCCACGCCATCCTGGGCGGGCATATCCCTGTCGCCGTCCGGATCCTTCCGGCCGCCTTCCGCCCGCGTGTTCCTGTTGCTCTGGAATTTGGGCACTTCCGGCCTGGTGGCGCTTTCCTGCTCATCATTGGTCTTCACGACGGCAGGCAGATATTCCGCGGGCTCTTGTCTCCGGCTCTCCAGTTGAGGTTCCACTTTCTTTACCATGCGCGCGCTTACAGCCACTTTCCTCCGCGCCGCTTCAGCCGGACGTGGGGAAGCCAGCCATTCTTCAGGAACCAGGCAGCTCCCCGCCAGCAAAAACAGGTGTGCCAGCACAGACAGCAAAAGGCATGTGCCCCAGGAAACCCGGAACAGTCCGTTTCTCCGCCGCTGCCTGAAACTCATGGAGGTAAAGTTTTCACGGTTCCATGACGAATGCAATGTAGAAAGGAGACATGATGAAGGACGATTCCGTAATTTAGTATTGCACAAGACCATGTGCAGGCCCATACTTGCTAGCGACCAAACACATGCCTTCCTCCTAAACGGCAAGGCCCTTTTCCTATATACCATACACCTCGTTAACACCCATCCTATATGGCCAATCTCAACAAAGTCTTCTTAATGGGCAACCTTACCGCTGATCCCGAACTGCGCTACACTCCCAAAGGAACCGCCGTTACGGACATCCGCCTTGCCATCAACCGTTACTACGCGGGCGACAACAGCGAACGCCAGGAAGAAACCACTTTCGTGGACGTCACCCTTTGGAACCGCCAGGCGGAAGTTGCCGGCAACTACCTCAGCAAGGGCCGCGGAGTCTTTGTGGAAGGACGCCTTCAACTGGATTCCTGGGAAGATAAAGCCTCCGGGCAGAAACGCACCAAGCTGCGCGTGATTGGGGAAAACATTCAGCTCTTCCCCCGCGGCGGTGAAGGCGATATGGGAGGTGCTCCGCGCCAGCAGTACCAGAATGCTCCCCGTTCCAACAACTACGGACAATCCCGCCCGGCCCAGAACTACAACCCGCCCCCCATGCCCCCCACCAATCAGCCGTCCAACGACTTCGGAGACATGGACGACGAAATCCCGTTCTAAACGCAAATACCGCCCTTTCCTTTTACAGGCCGCCTTTCCTCCGGGTCAGGCGGCCTTTTTACATCATCTTCCCCGAACGAACGGCAGTGCCGTGCCACGAAAAGAAAAAGAGGTACGGCCCCATTCCCGGCAATGGAGGAAAAGCACGGGAACAACCGGACAAAAGGGAAAACCTCACCGTTCATTTCAGCTTGGCAAAATCAGTCCGTCCCGGCATACTGGCGGCGTATGAAAATAGCCGTTATTGGAAAAGGTGGACGTGAACATGCACTGGTCAAGGCACTCAAGGAATCTCCCTCCGCTCCGGAAATGTACTGTTTCCCGGGAAGTGACGCCATCAACCGTCTGGCTACCCCCATCCTGGCCAGGGATCTGCCCTCGCTGATCGACTGGATGGTTTCCAATAAAATGGACCTCTGCGTTGCCGGGGAGGAAAGCTATCTGGTCAAGGATGAAGGCCTGGCCAATGCCTGCACCCGTGCGGGTATCCCCTGCTGGGGGCCGGTAAAAGAAAGCGCCCAGCTGGAAGCAAGCAAGGAATTTGCCAAGGACTTCCTGCTCCGCCACCGCATCCCTACCGGGCAGGCGCGCGTAGCGGCCACATTGGAGGAAGCCCGGCAACTCATCGGAAACAACTATCCTACCGTGCTGAAATTTGACGGTCTGGCCGCCGGAAAGGGCGTAGCCGTCTGCATGAGCAAGGAGGAAGCGGACTCTTTCCTGAAAGAAGTATTTACGGACAGACGCTTTGGTGAAGGGCGGCTGCTGGTGGAAGAATTTCTTACCGGACCGGAAGTTTCCATCTTCGGCGCTCTGGTGGACGACCATTATCTCATCCTCTGCCCGGCACGGGACTACAAACGCCTCAAGGAAGGCGATGCAGGCCCCAACACGGGCGGCATGGGAGCGGTGGCTTCCCGCCGGCTGGTGGAGCCGGAAATGCTGGAACGCATTGAAAAGGAAATCGTGGCTCCGACGGTAGCCGGACTAAAAAAAGACGGACTGCCTTACCGGGGTTTTCTGTACTTCGGCCTGATGCTGACTCCAAACGGCCCAAAAGTAATTGAATACAACTGCCGCTTCGGCGATCCGGAATGCCAGGCCGTTATGCCCCTGCTCTCCGGAGACTTGGCTTCCTTCTGCCTGCATGGGGCCAAGGGAGAATTTGCGCCGGAAGAAATTTCCTTCCAAAACGGCTGGAGCGTCTGCTGCGTGCTGGCCTCCAAAGGATATCCGGAGACCTCCCATTCCGGCGACGCTATTCAGGGACTGGACGATATTTCAAATGCTTCCGTTTACCACGCCGGCACCAAATGGAATGCGGATAAAAACTGTTATGAAACCAATGGCGGCCGCGTCCTGGCCGTCGTGGCACAGGGAGATACCCTCTCCGAAGCGCGCCAGCGTGCCCACAACGAAATCAAAAAGATTCAATTTCACGGCATGCAGCGCCGGCCGGACATCGGCTTTGCCAGCTTCGTCTGATTTTTCCGCGTTTCCCTCCCCATCTGCCCTATGAAACCGGCGGCCCTTCTCATCCTCCTGTTTCTTTCCTGCCCTGCATGCCTGATGGCGGACAACGCCGCGCTGGCGGCCAGGGCGCGTGAACAGGTAGGAGTAACGGTTTCCTACAACGGAGGCTATCAATCCATTCCCTACCCCAACGGAGACGTTCCCCTCGAAACGGGAGTATGCACGGATGTGGTCATCCGCGCCATGAGGGCCTTCGGCCTGGACCTTCAAAAAGCCGTGCATGAGGACATGAAGGCCCACTTTTCCAAATACCCTAAAATATGGGGATTGAAAACGACGGACCGCAGCATTGACCACCGCAGGGTCCCTAATCTTCGTACCTTCTTTGCCAGAAAAGGTTGGTCCGTTCCCATTACGGAAAACGCAGCGGACTACGAGCCCGGCGACCTGGTTACATGGAACCTGTCCGATAGTATTCCCCACATTGGCATCGTTTCCGACCGGAAAACGGAGGAAGGCACGCCGCTGATCATTCATAATGTAGGCGCCGGAACGCAGGAAGAAGACTTCCTGTTTTCCCACACCATCACGGGCCACTACCGTCCCGTGCTGGCTGAGAGGAAACAGAAAGCGCAACCCTGATTCTTACCCCCGTCTTAGCGTAACCTGCCATACCGGGTATTTCCGGAGGTTCTCCCGGAGTTGCATGGATATCCGGGGAATGCCGCGGGACAGGAAGAAGGCGGCCCTTTCCCGCTCATTGATTCATCCGGTCCGGAATGCCCATGAACCTTCTTGCCAAAAGAGGGGGCTTCCGTCATCATGTGCGCATGGTTACACCTGCATTCTCCGACTGTATCAACAAGCTGGGCGTCGATGAAAAAGACGTCATTCCCTTCGGCCGCAACAAGGCCAAAATTTCCCTGGACGTATTGGACAAGCCGGCAGCCCCCGGCAAACTCATCCTGGTATCCGCCATCACTCCCACCCCATCCGGAGAAGGCAAAACCACCGTTTCCATCGGCTTGGCGCAGGGATTGCAGGCCATCGGCAAAAAAGTCTGCCTGGCGCTCCGGCAACCTTCCATGGGGCCGGTGTTCGGCCGCAAGGGCGGAGCTACCGGAGGCGGCAAAAGCTCCCTGACGCCGGCAGAGGAAATCAACATGCATTTCACAGGGGACTTCCACGCCATTACATCCGCCCACAACCTCATCAGTGCCATCATTGATAACGCCATGTTCTTCCACACGCTGAACATTGACGAACGCAAAGTCATATGGAAGCGGGTCATGGACATGAACGACCGTTCCCTGCGTTCCATCATCGTGGGACTCAACAAGCAGGGGTTCCCCCGAGAAACAGGCTTCGATATCACCCCGGCTTCGGAAATCATGGCGTGCCTGTGCCTTGCCACTTCCTACAAGGACATGGAAGAACGCATCAACCGCATCGTGATCGGATTCACGACGGATGACAAGCCCGTATTCGCAAGAGAACTGGGTATTACCGGTTCCGTCATGGCCCTGCTGAAAGATGCCCTGATGCCCAATCTGGTTCAATCCGTGGAAGGAGTGCCCTGTTTCCTGCACGGCGGCCCGTTTGCCAACATTGCCCACGGCTGCAACTCCGTGCTGGCCACCAGGATGGCCCTTCATTTTGGAGACTATGCCGTCACGGAAGCCGGATTCGCATTTGACCTGGGTGCAGAGAAATTCCTGGATATCAAATGCCGCCAGTCCGGACTGGATCCGACGGCCATTGTCATCGTAGCTACGGCACGCGCACTGAAAATGCACGGGGGTACTGCCCTTGCGGATCTGAAAAACACGGATGTGGATGCGTTGAAAAAAGGCCTTGCCAACCTGGATGCGCATCTGGACGCTGCCGCCCACTACAAACGTCCCGTTGTGGTCGCCGTCAACAAATTCTTTGACGACTCCCGTGAAGAACTGGACGCTATCGTGAAACACTGCGCGGAACGCGGTATTCCCTGCGCCATTGCGGACATCTTCTCCCAGGGAGGAGAAGGAGGCAAAGACCTGGCCCAAATGGTTGTGGAAGCTGCGGACAGGAGTTCCGCCCCTTTCAAGCCCCTCTATGAATCCGCCCTGCCGGTGGAAGAAAAACTCAACATCATTGCCCGCAACATTTACGGGGCGGACGGTGTGGAATTGACGGCCGCCGCCAAAAAGAAGCTGGCCCAGTTTGAAGCCAGCCGCCTGACGGACCTTCCCGTCTGCATGGCAAAAACCCAGAACTCCCTTTCCGACAACGGACGCCTCCGAGGACGCCCCACCGGCTTCACCATCACCGTGCGCGACTTTGAAATCGCCAACGGGGCCGGCTTCCTGGTGGCCCTCTGCGGGGAAATCATGCGCATGCCCGCCCTTCCCGTCTCACCGAACGCCATGCACATCTATCTGGATGACAAGGGCAACGTCCAGGGACTCTGAAAAATATCACCAACTGCGCCGCACACCATGAAAATCGCCATTCTGGGAGCCGGAGCCCTGGGTTGCTATTACGGAGCCAGACTTCAGGAATCGGGGCAGGACGTATCCTTCATCGTACGTTCGGAATACGGCTATCTGAAAGAACACGGCCTTCAGGTGAAAAGCCTGCATGGGAATATCTCCCTGCCCCGCATCAACGTTTACCGGGACACGGAAGAAGTCGGCCCGGTAGACCTCGTTGTCGTTGCATGGAAAAGCACGGCAAACGCCGGATTTTCCAGGGCCCTTCCCCCGTTGATGGGACCGGATACAACTGTGGTTACACTCCAGAACGGCATGGGAAATGCGGAGGAAATTGCCCGCATCATCCCGGCGGACCGTATCTATGTGGGCCTGTGCTTCATCTGCGCCATGCGGGAAAAACCGGGCCATGTCAACCATTTGGAAGGGGGCAACATCCAGTTCGCCCCCTTCATTCCCACGTCGGAAGGGACTGAAAAAGCCAGGGAACTCTCCGAGCTGTTTGCCAATGCCGGCATCAAAACGCGCGCCTTTGACGCCGCAGAGCAAATCCAGTGGTACAAACTCGTCTGGAACATCCCGTTTAACGGGCTTTGCCTGGCTCTGGGCGGCATCAGCATTGCGGAACTCTACCAAAATCCGGAAAACGTCGTACGCGCGCGCCGCATCATGGAAGAAGTAGTACAGGCAGCCAGGGCCCGCGGCTACGCCCTGCCGGAAGATTTGGTTGAATTCCACCTTTCCCGTACGGAAACCATGGGGGCTTTCATCCCGTCCAGCGCCGTGGACTACAACGAGGGCCGCCCCGTCGAATACACGGCTATCTGGGGAGACCCTCTCTCCAAGGCCCGGCAAGCCGGAGCCTCCGTGCCGGAATGGGAACTTCTGGACAAGGCCATCCGCAAGCGCCTGAACATGAATTAACCCGAACCAATTGCGAATCATGCTGAAGACCATCGTCATTTTCATCATTGCCCTGCTGGGCTTCGGCATGATTCGCCTGCCTTTGCAGAATCATATTCTGGAACAGGAGAAAGCGGAGGGGCTGCTGGATAATCCGGTAGAGCTTTCCTCTTCCGATTATCTGGAACAACAACTTGCCATGGTCTCCCTGGGAGGGCTCCGCTCCCTGGTGGCGGCCGTGCTGAGCATGGAAGCTTTCGACTGTTTCCTGATTTCCGACTGGGCCAACCTGGAACGCCGCTACAACCAGGTTACCGCTCTCGCTCCTCACTCCGATTTTTACTGGGACAACGGATCGTGGCATTTGGGCAATAACGCTTCCTCCAGTTATCTGGACAATAAACGTCTTTCTCCCATGGAACGCCGGGAAGGCTTCCGCAAATACATTCAAAAGGGGCGCCGCTTCCTGGAAAAAGGCATCAACGCCAATCCTGACAGCTGGTACCTTCAATCCCTGCTGGGCAACATGTATAGCGATACCTACCGGCAACCGGACTTTGAAAAGGCGGCGGAAGCCTACCGCAAGGCACGGGATTTGGGAGCGCCTCCTCTTACGGCCCGAAAAGAATTTTATGCGCTCGTCCGTGTGCCTTCCAAATCCAGAGAAGCTCTGGAACTGGGCCGGGAGTTATTCAAGGATCCCCGCAACAGGACACCCAGCCTGGTGAGTAATATTTTTGTTCTGGAAAATAGGCTGAACATACCGGAAAAGGAACGCATCCCCTTCCGGGAACTGTTTCCCACGGATGAGATCGCCCGTGACCTGATGACCAGCCATCTGGCCAATTCCCTGAAGTATCCGGTAGACGGGCTGAGAGAAGCCCTGGAATCTTTGCCTCCGGCAAAAGACGAGTAAAGCAAACAGACGGAAATAAGGGGTCATGGGAAGGCCGGCACCCTGTGCCCCAACCATGATTTCCTGTGAGCAAACGCGCTTGGCAAAACCTCCCCAAAGTGCTATGCTTTTTGCTTACAATACCATGAGTAGAATAGCCCTGATTAGTGACATCCATGCCAATCTGCCCGCTCTGGAAGCGGTGATGAAGGATATAGAACAGCTTCAATGCAATGCCGTTTACTGCCTGGGCGATGTTGTGGGCTATAACGCCAATCCGTCCGAATGCCTTGAATTCATCCGCAGCCGCCAGATTCCCACCGTGCGCGGCAACCATGATGAGGAAGCCATTGGAGAAGACAATCCGGCAGGGATGAACCCAGTAGCTTACAATGCCCTGATGTGGACGCGGCAGCAACTTTCCGAAGAACAGAAAAAGTGGCTTCGCCGCGCTCCTTTCCAGCGCATTCTCCCCAATGAAATCGTTCTGGTGCACGCTACACAGGACAAGCCCAACTCCTGGGCCTACGTCACGAATGTGGATACGGCCACCCACAGCATTAATATGCTGCGTGACAATCAATTCCTGTGCTTTAACGGACACACTCACGTCCCCCGTACATTCATCCGCCATGAAGGAAGCATCCATGAATATGAATCCGGGGATATCCAGCTACTCAAAACCAACAAATATCTGATTAATGTGGGCTCCGTAGGCCAGCCCAGAGACGGCGATCCCCGCGCCGCCTACGGCGTGCTTGACGAAGACAGCATGGTGTACTACCAGCGCCGCGTGGAATACGATGTAGCGGAGGCCCAAAGACGCATTCTGGCCGCCGGTCTTCCGGACATGCTGGCGCGCCGGTTAGGAGAAGGAATGTAAATTCCGCACCTCCTGAAAGGCCTGCCAAAAGAAAGGAACCCTGCCGTATTGCATTGTTTCCCTTTCATCTTAAGAAGAACCGGACAGCGCCTTATGTTAGCAAAGGCTTACAAATTTGCATTGCTACTTGCCTCACCTTCCACAAATCGGTAGAGTTCAGCGCGACGAATGAAGACCTATATCATCAGACGACTCCTTCTCATGCCCTTGACGCTCCTGGGGGTTACGTTTCTCGTCTTTTGCATAACCCGTTTTGTTCCGGGAGGTCCCATTGAGCAGATGATGCAGCAGCAAAGCATGAGCGCCCTGTCCGGACAGAAAGCCGGCTCCCAGCGCGGCGACAATAACCTGAGTGAAGCGGATATGGAGCGGCTGGAAGAGCAGTACAGCCTGCAGGAGCCCATCATCACGGCTTATCTACAATGGCTGGGCGTGCTGCCCAAAAAGATTTTCATTTCCCGTGAGGAATTCGGGGAAATCGGCGGAGCGGGAGAGGGAGACAAGGAAGATGAATATTCCGGCATTTCCGATACGCATACACGGATCAATCTGAATGAAACAGGAGAACAGGTCGTCGTAGTTCGCCAGGACAAGGATTCCGGCAGCGTGAAAGATGCTTTCTTTTCCGGCACGCCGTCCCGGAAAGCCGCTTCAGAAGGCTGGACCGTGGATATAGAATCCCCCATGGACCGCGCGGAACGCTGGGCGCGCCGCATGAGGCAGACGGATAATACGGAGGCCGTCCGCGACAAGGCTCGGGGCTATGCCTGGCGTGCCGTAATGTACAAGACCAGCTTTGACGGGCTGCTCCAGGGAACTATGGGCAATTCGTTTAAGTACAATGAACCCGTATGGGACATGATCAAGGAGCGCATTCCCGTTTCCCTGTACTTCGGCATCCTGAGCGCCATTATTACCTATTCCGTCTGCATTCCCCTTGGGGTAGTAAAGGCAATCCGCCATAAAAGCCTGGTGGACAACATCTCTTCCGTCCTGATTTTCCTGGGGTACTCCGTGCCTGGGTTCGCCCTGGGAGCCGTACTGGTGGTGTATCTGGGCGCGCGGCTGGAATGGTTCCCTCTCTGCGGGCTTACGTCTCCGGACTTTGCGGACATGGGGTTCTGGCAACAGGCCGGAGACCTGCTGCACCATACGGTGCTCCCCCTGATTTGTTATGTAGTAAGTTCCTTTGCCATCACCACCATGATGATGAAAAACAACCTGATGGACAATCTTTCCGCGGACTACATCAGGACAGCCATGGCCAAGGGCGTGAGTTTCAGAGGGGCCGTCATCAAGCATGCCTTCCGCAACTCCTTTATACCCATTGCCTCCACTCTGGGCAGCCTCATCAGCCTGATTGTGGCCGGCTCCATGCTGGTGGAAAAGGTTTTCGATATCCAGGGGTTCGGGATGCTGAGTTACCAGGCTCTGATGGACAAGGATTACGCCCTGATCATGGGAACGCTGCTGCTTACCTCCTTCCTGATGGTGCTGGGCAACCTTCTCTCCGATATCATCGTGGCCGCTGTGGATCCGCGCATCAAATTTGAATAATACACATGGTTAGAAAACTGGCATACCTTTTGGTCATTCTGGCGGTTCTTACTGCCGTGGGAGAGCTGTGCGGGCTGCTCCTGCCCACGTTAAGCTGGCCCTTCACCGTCTCACGGGAAATGAGCATGCTCAACATCGTCTGTACGGACCAGAACAACGGCGGCTTTCTGACGCCTCAGGGGAAATTCCTGTGGTTCGGCTGGGTTTGCGTGCTGGTCATGGGAGGCCTCGGTTTCTGGCTCATGCTGAAAGGCCCCCGGAGGTTCCATCCAACGCCGATCACCAGGCGCCGCATCCAGCGTTTTAAAAGCATCTCCCGCGGCTACGTATCCCTCCTCATTTTGCTTGTATTGACGCTATTGGCCTGTATGGACCAATGCCTGGTGGGCAAGCGGGCCCTCCTTGTCGTTCAGGACGGCTCCTGGTACTTTCCGGCCATGATGCGCAAAGTATACAAGGGTTCTACATTTGGCCAGACCGGAGATTTTGCGGATGCGGAAGCCAACTACCGAGAACTGAAAAAACAGGCAGGCCAGCCGGGAAAACCCTCCCTTGTCATCATGCCTCTGGTTCCATACGATCCCACGGGAGATTCCACCAACCCCGGTTCGGAAGCTTTGATGGTGAATGAAGACGGCCTCGTCTGCGAGCCCGGCGGCAAGCCGTATTCCGGTTTGGCCTCCCGTTTGCATAAGGATGAAGAAGCCCTTCCCCACATCAGCTACAAATTCCGCAAGGGGAAAAAAGTGGACCGGGCCACCGGCTGGCTGGAAGACAGAACGGAGGTGTACAGCGCCACGTATGAAAACAACAACATTGTGGCGGAACATTACAGCGGCCCCGGCACCAAAGAGGAATTCCTGAAACAGACGGATGAACATAAAATCAGCCGTATCTTCTACCACCCCTCCCCGCCCCTCAAGGGGGGCCACCTGCTTGGCACCAATACCCAGGGGGCGGACATTCTGGCTTATCTGTACGGCGGCCTCCAGGTAAATATGAAAGCCGCACTCTTCTACCTGCCTATCGTATATTTCATCGGCATCACCTTTGGAATGATGATGGGATACTTCGGCGGCATGTTTGACCTCGGCATGCAGCGCCTCATTGAAATCTTCTCCCAGGTTCCCTTCCTTTTCATCATCATGATTATTTCAGATATGGTTCCCCTTCATATGAAGGGCATGTTCCTGATTATCAGCCTTCTAATCATGTTCGGGTGGATGTCCATGACCTACCAGCTCAGAACCTCCACCATGAAAGAAAAAGCGCGCGACTACGTGGCGGCCGCCCGCGTGCTTGGGGCTTCCACCAGCCGTATTCTCTTCGTTCATATCCTGCCCAACCTGGTCGCCATTCTGGTCACTCTGGTTCCGTTCAGCGTTTCCGCCCTCATTCTGGCTCTGGCTTCCCTGGACTATCTGGGCTTCGGCCTTCCTGACACATACGCCAGCTGGGGGCGCCTGCTCAATGACGGACTGGCGGATCTTTCCGCCAGCTGGGTGGTGACCTCCGCCTTTTCCGCCCTGGTGATTACCCTCCTGCTCGTCACCTTTATCGGGGAGGCTGTCCGCGAAGCCTTTGACCCTAAAAAATTCACCACTTATAAATAAAAAGACTCCCGCTTTGCCATTTCTTATGCTTAAGCTGTCCACCCTCCTCCGTTCCACCCTTTCTTCCGTGATGCTGTCCCTTCTGCTGGCAGCCGGGTCCGGTTGCAAGGATTCCTCCCAATCCCAGGGGGTAGGCTGGCAGCCGAACGTACCCTTCGGCACGCTCCCTCCGGGATTTGATTCCTTCCCGGAACGATGGAACAAACAGATCAATGACCGCCTGGCTCGTGAGGAAGCTGCCAAGCAAAAGGAAATACGGGAGCTCCGGGACAAGTTTTTTAAAGAGGAAGATTCTAAAGTCAGGGAAAAACTGCAAAGCAAACTCATTGCGGATGAAGCCGCCCTGTCCGTCATTCACCGCAGGCAGACGGAAGGCGACTACATCAAATTCAAAACCCCGGCGGACATCCCCCAAGACCTGAAGTGGGAGGATGGACTGGACAATCCGGAGATAGGGGACCCGAATGCCAAAAAAGGAGGCGTGCTGCGCCAGTGGGCCCCCGGATCCTATCCCGACACATTCCGGCCCAACGGCCCGAACAGCAACAGCGGTTTCCGCGGCCCCCTGTATGATGAAATCATCATCGGCCTCGTTTCCATCCATCCGGTTACGGGAAAAATCATTCCAGGAATCGCTCATAAATGGGCGGAATCCCCAGACAGGCGCACTGTTTACTTCGAACTGGATCCGGATGCCCGCTATACGGACGGAGCCAAGGTAAAGGCCATCGACCTCCTGGTGAACATGTATATCCGCACTTCGGAATACAGCCGGGACGTATTCTACAACAACTTTTTTTACCAGAACGCTTCCAACATCACCATCTACGACGACAGCCGCTTTTCCATCACACTCCCCTTCGCCAAACCTCTGCTCCCGTACTATTGCACGCTGTTCATTCCGTCCCCGCCGCATTTTTATTGCGAGTTCGGCCCCAACTACGTGGAACGCTACCAGTGGCGCATACCGCCCACTACGGGCGCTTACGTTGTCAAGCCGGACGGTATCATCCGCGGCCGCCAGGTAACACTCCAGCGCGTGCCGGACTGGTGGGCCAGGGACAAAAAATTCACGAAATACATGTATAATGTGGATCAAATCGTGTATAATTTCATTGCGGAACCATCCAAGGCCATCGAACTCTTCCGCATCGGAGAACTGGACGTTTTGAACATCACCAAACCGGAACTATGGCACGAACGCATGGAAATACCGGAGGTTCACAACGGCTACATCAACCGCAGCACATTTTACACCATTTACCCCCGCCCTCCTTACGGAGTTTTTCTGAATACCTCCAAAGCCCCCTTCAATGACCTCAATGTTCGCCGGGGGTTCCAGCACGCACTTAATATCCAGAATATCATTGACATTACCTTCCGCGGAGACTACCAGCGGCTCAATTCCTACAATTCAGGTTTCGGCAAATTCACCAATCCCTATATCAAGGCGCGCCCCTATTCCCCGGAACAGGCCCGAGCTTATTTCGCCAGGGCGGGCTACACCATCCCCTGCCCGGACGGTATCCTCCGCAAGCCGGACGGCACCCGGCTCACCGCAGCCATCACCTTCCCCAATTCATCTCCTTCCCTGGCTTCCACTCTGGGCAAGCTGAAGGAAGACGCGCGCAAGTGCGGCCTGGAAATCCAGCTTGACCCTCTGGACTCCACCGTAGCTTTCCGCAAAATCATGGAAAAACGCGCTCAGGCCTCCTTCATGGCCTGGGGATTCACTCCCCCCCATCCGATGAACGAGCAGGGGTTCCACTCCCGGTACGCCTATGATGAGCGTGGAGGCCTTATTACCTATACCAATAACATCTGCGCTTACGCGGACAAAGAAATGGACAAGCTGTTGGACGCAGAAACAAACGCAGCCACGGAAGACGAACTCCAAAAGGCCACGTGGAAAGTGCAGCAGAAAATTGATGACGAAGCCCTGTGGGTTCCCTGCTGGACCACGGAATTCATCAGACTGGGTTACTGGCGCTGGGTCAAATGGCCGAACAGTGCAACTACGCAATTCTGCCATCCCGTCGTATTTGATCCCATGGAAAGTTATCTGTACTGGGTGGATAACGATATCAAAAAGGAAACAATGGAAGCCAAACGGGAAGGAAAAACATTCGAGGAAGTGGATACCGTGTATGACCAGTATCGCTACATGGACTCCATTGAAAGCCTGGATAACAAGGATGGCGGCGGCAAGCTGCCGTCTGTGCCTGTCATCCCGGAAAGCGGCGACCCTCTGGAACCTTCTGCCACGGAAAAATAACACATGAGCGATCCCCTGTTGGAAATCAAGAACCTGGTCACCGGCTTCGAAACGGAATCCGGCCTGTTGAAAGCGGTGGACGGCGTCAGCTTCACCGTCCCCAAAGGTACCTGCGTAGGCATCGTAGGGGAATCAGGCTGCGGCAAAAGCGTTACGGCCATGTCCATCGTCCGGCTGCTGCCCCAGCCCATGGGGAAAATTTTGGACGGGCAAATTCTGTTCAAGGGCCGCGACCTGGTTCAGGCAAAAGAGACGGACATGCACGGCATCCGCGGCCGCCATATCGGCGTCATTTTCCAGGAACCAATGACGGCGCTCAATCCCGTACACAGCATCGGCAGGCAAATTGGGGAATCCCTGATGCTCCACCGGGGAATGAACACCAGGGAAGCCCGGGACGCAGCCATCCAGCTCCTGCAGCGCGTTCGTATCCCCGCCCCGGAACAGCGTGTGGACGAATTTCCTCATCAGCTCTCCGGCGGCATGCGCCAGCGCGTCGTCATAGCCATTGCCCTGGCCTGCCATCCGGAACTCATCATTGCGGATGAACCTACTACGGCCCTGGATGTCACCGTTCAGGCTCAAATCCTGTCCCTGCTCAAAGACCTTCAGGCGGAAATGGGGTCATCCTCCATCCTCATTACACATGACCTGGGCGTCATCGCACAGAGCTGTGACTCCGTAGTCGTCATGTACGCTGGCCGCGTGGTGGAAAAGGCCCCTGTCCGGGAACTTTTTGCCAACCCCCGCCATGCTTACACCAGGGGACTGCTGGCCTCCATCCCTCAGCTAAGTTCCGTGCGGAAAACCAAACTGCCCACCATTCCCGGTCAGGTGGCCTCTATTGCGGATTTCGTTCCCGGATGCCGCTTCTGCCAAAGGCAGGGCGTGCCCGCGGAAGAACTCACGGAACGCCCTCCCCTCGTGGAAATATCCCCGGACCATTTCGTGGAAGCCTGCCCCCGTTGCGCCAACCTTTAACTTCTTTTTCTACCAGCCATGCCGGAACCTCTCTTGCAAGTAGACAATTTGAAAATGTACTTCCCCGTCCGCTCCGGAATTTTCCTGCGGCAAGCGGGATGGGTCAAGGCTGTGGACGACGTTTCCTTCAATATTTACCCGGGGGAAACGCTGGGCCTGGTGGGGGAATCCGGCTGCGGAAAATCAACCATTGGCAAAAGCATTGTCCGCCTGCTGAAACCCACCGGGGGCTCCATCCGGTTCAACGGCAACAATATCGCCAGACTCTCCCAGCGCAAAATGAGTCCTCTGCGTCCGCACATCCAGATGGTCTTCCAGGACCCTGCGGAATCCCTCAACCAGAGGCAATCCATCGGTCAAATCGTAGCGGAACCCTTTGTCATCCACCGCATGGGCACCCCCGCCGCGCGCCGGGAATGGGTGCGCGGCCTGCTGGACCGCGTAGGGTTGCCGGACAGCGCTATTGACCGCTTTCCCTTTGAATTCTCAGGCGGGCAACGCCAGCGCATCGGCATCGCCCGCGCCCTGACGCTAAATCCCAGCCTCATTATTCTGGACGAACCCGTCTCCGCCCTTGACGTATCCGTCCAGTCCCAGGTGCTCAACCTGCTGCTGGAACTTCAGGAGGAACGCAAACTCTCTTACCTGTTTATTGCCCATGATCTGGCGGTCGTCAAACACATCTCCGACCGCGTGGCGGTCATGTATCTGGGTAAAATCGTGGAAATGTCAGATGCGGAAACCATCTATCAATCCCCCAAACATGCTTACACTAAGGCTCTTCTGGACGCTATTCCGGAACCAGACCCCTCCAGGACCAACAAGCACCAGCCTCTGCCGGGAGACGTCCCCTCTCCCATCAACCCGCCGCTCGGCTCTGCTTTCGGCCATCGCATCCAGCACCCCTCCTATCCGGAGACGGTGGGAGCGGACCTTACCCCTGTGGAAATAGAACCGGGCCACTGGGTAGCCCCTGATCCCTGCGCTCTGGAGCCGGAAGACTGGAATAGAATCCGCCAGCGGTAAAAGTACGGTAAAACGTTTATCCGTGTCCGCCGGGGAAAAACATATCTGCAAATAAATCCCCTGATTTTTTTTCGGGCGGCGGGCAACAGCTTTTAATCACCATGCCCCGGCATTATCCTACACGTAAATCCGGGGCACGCGGGCGCTGATGCTGGTCAGCACATTGCTGGGGATGGTATTGGCACGGCGCGTCAGTTCCTCCCAGCTTACATTAGGCCCCATGATTTCCACCAGGTCTCCGGTCTCCACATGGTCCATGTAAGTAACGTCCACCATGATCTGATCCATCGTCACACGGCCCAAAACCGGACAGTACTGGCCATTGATATACACCCTCGCTCCCTGGTTGGACAGATATTGAAGATAGCCGTCCGCATAACCGATGCCGATAGTGGCCACCTTCGTGCTCCCCTTCGTTATATAGCAGTGGTTGTAGGAAACGCCGTGATTTCCCGGCAACGTGCGTATCAGAGTAATGCGGCTGTACAGGGTCATTGTAGGCCGCAGCTCCTTATTATAGGGAGACGGCATGGGGGAATACCCGTACAGGATTCTGCCCAGCCTCGCCATATTGGCGCAGGGAACCTTGTAATTAAATACAGCGGCGCTGCTGCACAGGTGCCGGAACTTGTACCGATGGCCTTGGGAAAGTTCATTTACGGCCTCCGTAAAGCCGCTGATCTGTCCGTGGGTGAAGGAAATATCATCGGAAGCTGCGGATAAATGGGAAAACACGCCCTCCAGATCCAGATAACTGAACTGTTTGAGCTTGTCCGTCAGGCCGTGCAATTCACTCGGTAAAAAACCGCTGCGCCCCATGCCGGTATCCACGCCCAAATGGACATGGACGGTTTTGCCATAAAGGGCGCCCAGGGAATTGAAATGCTCCGCCTCTTCCATGCTGGAAAGAGCGGCGCGCCAGCCGTTCTGCACGATTTCCTCCCGCTCCCCCTCAAAACAGGGGCCGAGAATAAACGGGCATGTTTTTGCCCCGGCATCCCTCACCCGGCAGGCCTCCGCCACCGTGGCAACGCCGAAAAAAGCGCAATCTTCGCCATCCAGGGCCTTCACCACCCCTTCCAGACCGTGGCCATAAGCCTCCGCCTTCACAATAGCCATCAGACGGTGATCCGGCATGACGCGCCGGACGACGTTTAAATTGTGCCTCAACGCATTGGTATCAATCTGGGCCCATGCTCTGGGAGGGCTTGTGCAACTCATACCCGGAGTGTAGGAAGACGATTGATGCTGTACAAGCCGGAATTAAGCCACCTTTCCACTTTTCCAAACCGTCCCTCGGAGAAACTGTACACCGGTCATTCCTCCGGGAACTTGTTGACGGCGGAAAAGCGGAATCCTTTTTTACCCGATTTCAAAAAACTCCTTGCCAATCCCCGGCACGAACGATATATTCCTTCTGCACTGCAAACGCGCGGTTAGCTCAGTGGTAGAGCACATGCTTCACACGCATGGGGTCACTGGTTCGAAACCAGTACCGCGTACCATTTTCCTGAACACCCCGGAATTCAATATTTCGGGGTGTTTTTATGTTTAGAACCATTATCTTACCCCGTTTTTTGGGTAATCTTGCATGTTCCCGACTATATGCTCTGCGTCGTGGGCATTGACTTGGTTTTCCTTTCTCCATATGCTTCCGCCCGCATGCCTGCGTTGCTGCTCACGTCTTTCATTTGGGCGTTGTCATTCGGACTGCTGGGGAATTGCCTGTCCGGACTTCCCGCCAGCTTTGTCGCACTGGCACGCATGGCCGGTTCATTTGCCGTTTTTCTCCCCTTCGTCCGGAAGGCGCCCCTCAGCCATGCCGTGGGGATGATGGGGATAGGCGCCGTCCAGTTCGGAGGGATGTATCTTTTCTATATCGCTGCCTTCCACTATCTGCCTTCCCACCAGGTTGCCCTTTTTACAGCCACCACGCCGATTTATGTGGTTCTAATAGACGGCCTGATGAAAAAGAATCTTCCGCCGCTCCATCTGGCGGCGGCTATTCTTGCAGCCATGGGAGGGGCGGGAATCCTTTGGAAAGGATATCCCTCCGGTAACGGGGAGTTGACAGGAATCGTTCTGGTCCAGCTTTCCAACCTCTGCTTCGCGGCAGGTCAGATAGCCTACATTTCCCTGAAAAATTCCTGGTTCGGGAGAAGCGAAGCATCCTGCTTCGCCTATGCCTATGCAGGCGCCCTGCTGGTTACTTTGCCTTCCGGCCTGCCGTCAGGACTGGCCTGCTGGCAGGGGATTTCAACCGTGCAATGGTGGCTGCTGGCCTATTTGGGCGTCATCGCTTCAGGAGTCTGTTTTTTCCTGTGGAATTACGGCGCGCGCCGGGTAACTCCCGTAAAGCTGGCGATTATGAACAATCTCAAGATTCCCCTGGCGGCCATGACTTCCCTGCTACTGTTCAGGGAGCATTCCAACATGTTCCTTCTGTCCATCGGCTGCCTGCTTATCCTGGCCTCTTTCCTGATCGTCCCTATTTCCTTAAAAAACGACGCATAAAATAAATTCCAGACGCCCTATTCCGTCCGAATTGGAGGCCCCGCCATTTAGCAGATTTGGCCAAGGGTGGGCATGACACATCACATCCGTTTCATTTTGAACTGGAAATTCAAGAGGCAGGTCTTTCCTGGCAGTGCTTTTTCCCATTCATGTTCACACGAACCTTCCATTTTCTTCCATTCCTGTGCTGCTTGCCGATACTCTTCTCCCCTTCTCTGGCAAAAACGGTAGAATACGATTTATATGTCCGGAACGCTCCCGTCAATTTTACCGGAGTCACGCGCCAGGCCATGACCATCAATGGGAACATTCCCGGCCCCACATTGCATTTTACAGAGGGAGATACTGCGGTAATACGGGTGCATAACCTGATGGACACGGAAACTTCCTTCCATTGGCACGGCTTGCTGGTGCCCAATGACCAGGATGGAGTTCCGTACCTGACTTCCGCTCCTGTCAAGCCCCACACTACGCATACCTATACTTTTCCCATCATCCAGAACGGCACGTACTGGTACCATTCCCACAGCGGTTTTCAGGAGCAGAGCGGCCTGTACGGAGCGTTCATCGTCCGCAAACGGCCCGATGACCCGGCACGCAGGACGGAGGACGCCCTGCCGGAATATACGCTGGTACTGAGCGACTGGACGAACGAGAATCCCCAGGAGGTGAACAGAATGCTTCACACGGGCTCCGACTGGTTTTCCATCCGCAAGGGGAGTGTACAGAGCTATTGGGAGGCCCTGCGCTCCAGCTGCATGGCAACCAAGCTGTTAAGCGAATGGAAGCGCATGAACGCCATGGATGTGAGTGACGTGTATTATGAATGTTTTCTGCTCAACGGCATCCCGCGGGCTTCCCTGCCCCGGCTGAGGGGCGGCGACCGCATCAGGCTGCGCATCGTCAACGGAGCATCCTCCACCTATTTCTGGCTGAGGTATGCGGGCGGGAAAATACGCGTGGTGGCCAGCGACGGGAAAGACGTTGTTCCCGTTGACGTGGACCGCATGGTAATCGCGGTTTCCGAAACTTACGACGTCATCTTGAAAGTGCCGGAATCAGGCAAGGCCTTTGAATTCCAGGCGACGGCAGAGGATACTTCCGGGGCTTCCTCCCTGTGGCTGGGCCATGGGGAAAGGCAGCCTTTGCGCCCCTTTCCCAAGCTGAATTACTTCAAAAAGATGAAGCAAATGAATGGGATGATGACCATGGGAGGAAATATGAAGATGCATCATCACGGGATGCCGACCTCCCATTCCGGAAATATGGAGATAATGGACATGAAGTCCGGTTCCTCCCATGGGAGAGGACACGGCAACATGCAGGAGGACGGAGAAGGAACCACCCTGACGTATGACATGCTGAAGTCCCCTTCCCGCACCACTCTTCCTTCCGGCGTGCCTGTTAAGGAATTGCATTTCATGCTGACCGGTAATATGAACCGTTACGTATGGAGCATTAACGGGAAAACTCTTTCCGAGACGGACCGGATCATGATCAGGGAAGGACAGAATGTGCGCATAATCCTGACCAACAATACCATGATGAGGCATCCCATGCATCTGCACGGGCATTTTTTCCGGCTGGTGAACAGGCATGGGGATTTTTCTCCGCTCAAGTTTACAGCGGATATCCAGCCCATGGACACCCAGGTAATTGAGTTTAACGCTGCGGAGAAAACGCGCGGCAACTGGTTTTTCCACTGCCATATCCTGTACCACATGATGAGCGGCATGGGCCGGATTTTTACGTATGAGGATTCTCCCCCCAATCCTCAGCTTCCCCACCCCATGCAGGCACTTCAGCATGTTTACGACATGGACCGGAAATGGTACCTGAGCGTGAACAATGATTTCGCCACCAACGGGAACATAGGGAACCTGGAATTCGGGGGCACCCGGTGGAGCATGCAGGGAGAGTGGAAAATAGGCTACAAGGATACGCGGGGTTATGAGGCGGAAGGGAGGCTGGGCAGGTATATCGGGGAGAAGCAATGGCTTTACCCCTACATCGGGGCGGACTGGACTTGCCGCAAGGGGGAGGCCGGAGAACGCAACATGTTCCGACAGACCACCAAAAAGGACCGGGAAATGGACGGCACCCTGGGAGCCCGGTACACGCTGCCCCTGCTCCTGATTGCGGATGCGCGCATTGACACGGACGGAAAGGTGCGCCTGCAATTGGAGCGGGACGATATCCCGCTCACCTCCCGCCTGCGCCTTTCCTTTTCCCTGAATACGGACCGGGATTATTCCGTGGGCCTGCACTACATCCTGACCTCACACCTCAGCGTTTCCACCAATTACGACAAGAACCTGCACTGGGGCGTGGGGCTGATGCTGACCTATTGAACTCCCTCTCTATTTTTCTTCTGTTACATCCGGGCATTCCCCTGTAGCATTTCCTTACCATGTCAGGGATGATGAATTGGCAGCAGCTTTTGTCGGACGCGCGCTGGGGATCCAGGCATCGGGGTACGGCGTCTCCACAGAAAAACCGCAGCAATTATGACCGGGATTACGGCCGCATTCTGTTTTCCAGTGCTTTCCGCCGCCTTCAGGACAAAACACAGGTTTTTCCCCTGGGCCGCAACGATTACGTGCGCACACGCCTGACGCATAGCCTGGAGGTAGCCCACATCGGTTCTTCCCTCGGCATGCTGGCAGGGGAGTGGCTGGCGAAGAAAGGGTCCCTGCCCGCTCCTATCATGCCTTCCGATGTCGCCACTATTGTTTCCACCGCCTGCCTGGCCCATGACATCGGCAATCCGCCCTTCGGCCATTCCGGTGAAGACGCCATTGAAACCGCCCTGAAACGGCACGGCCTGGAGCTGCCTTTTGAAGGGAATGCCCAGGGATTCCGCATTCTGACACGTACAGGAGATCCGATGGAGGGCAACGGCCTGAAACTGACGGCGGCTGTTTTGGGCGCCTTTATGAAATATCCCTGTACGCAATCTTATTCCTCCGCCGTCAGGAAAGGCAGCATAGTTGCGGCCAACAAGCTTGAATGCAAGAAATTCGGCATCGGGGAACAGGAAAGGGAAGCTGCTTCTTTCATGGCTGGACATCTGGGGTTGATTCCGCGTTCCACACCTGATGCAGCACATCTTTGCTGGAGCCGCCATCCCCTGGCGTATTTGATGGAAGCCGCGGATGATATCTGTTACCGCATTGCGGATATTGAGGACGGGTATTTTTCCGGACTTCTGGATTTTGCTTCCACCAGGGATTTGTTCAGCCCTTTCCTGACGGAATCCCAGCTCTGTTATGTCCGGGAACTGGAAGCAAAAGAGGAAAAAGATTCCTGCATCCATTATATGCGCGCGCTCGCCATCGGCAAAAGCATTCAGTCCGCCGTGGACAGTTTCGTGAACCACGAGGAAGACCTGCTGCAAGGAAGGTTGGAACAATCCCTGATAGACAGCTCGGAACTGGCCGCCCCGCTGAACGGCTTGTATCAGTACGCCATCAAGAATGTGTACCAGGCCAGGGAGGTTATTGAAGTGGAAGCCATGGGTTATAAGGTACTGGGAGAATTGATCGACTTCTTTATGGAATGGGTGAACCATCCATCCTCCGGCCAATCCAAAAAAATCGCCATCATGCTTCAGGGCACCGGCGTACCCCGGAACAACGGCGGGAGGGCTGCACGCCTGGCGCACATGCTTGATTATATTTCCGGAATGACGGATTCCTTTGCCCTGGAGACTTACCGGAAGTTGACCGGAATTCTGTAATTTCCGCTTCCTCTTTTTCCGGAGGCCAGAAGCATCCTCAAAACTGCAAATCCGCCTTTCTATTTTCCTGCTTTCTCCTGACGGTTACGGTTAATTTACCGGAAGACGGCAGCAGGCGTTCGAGCTTTTCCACTCCATCCACCTTATTCCCGCCCGCCATCAGAAGAACGTCGCCGGGCAGAATGCCGGCAGAGGAACAAGGGCTGTCCTTCTGCACCTTGACAATAACCAGCACCCGGCCCAGATCCTCCGGCATCAGCCCAAAGACAGACAAATCCCCTTCGCCCTCCGCTATCCTTACTTCCGCCCCCAGTTTCTTCACCAGCACCGTTTCCCGTTTCTCCATCCTGTTCCCGGCAACTTCAGGAATATCCGGAGTTCGCGCCAGTGCTTTCAAATGCCGGGAACGCACGCCGAAACGGTCCATGGGAAAATTGCGGAATCCCAGTTTAAGGGCGGGGGAAGAAGCCCGGACGGAAAAATCCCCCAGACCGGGAGCAGAGAACAGGGCATCCCCCTTCAGGGAGTGCCTGTCATTGCCGGATTGCCTGGCCAGTTCGGAGGCGGGTTCCACCCCTTTCATGCCCTTCACATGCACAAAGTTCCTGTCCATCAGTTTTCCCCACGGGGAAAAATCCATGTTGCCGGCGGGACGGTAGCGGTCTTCAAAAATAATGTTATTGTAAAATTCGTCCCCGCTGTTCCTGAACCATACATGCGGGTACAGGGTTTTGTTAACCATAATATTGTTGTAAACCTTGCGGTAAAACCCCTCCCGGAGCTTCAGGCCGGAGGAAAGCATGAGGTTGTTGTAAATAATATAGTTGGAAGAACCGTCGTCCAGGTCCACATCCCATCCGTGATCACAGCGCCAGCGGTTGTTCCTGATGATATTAGGCTGCCGGATATCCAGCAGGACGACGTCCTTGTCCTGGCTCAGCGCCATCTGGTCCCGTACCCAGAATCTGTCCCGTCCCCAGGAGTTGAACGAACCATGGTCGCTGGTTTCCCTGACGGTATCAAAAACGTCATTGTATTCAATCACATGGCCGCCGAAAGCCCCCTCCCCTATGTTGATACCCGCCCGGGGAAGTTCGTAGATGGAACAATTTCTGACGGTAATTTCCCGGGCCAGGGATATCTGCACTCCGGCAGTCTGCTTTTCCACCAGCCCCGTCCGGGTAATCAGGCAATCATCCACCATGCAGTTCCTGGGAAATTCATTGTTTCGAGGTCCCGGAACCCTGTCGATTCTCTCCAAGGACATTCCTTTGGCTTCCCGATAATCCTTCGGTCCCCGGTAGCAGGAACGGTCCCCCACAAACGCTACGCCGTTGGAACCTATGTCATGGATATAACAGGACCGCACCAGAAGATTTTCATTATTCCCGTCCACAAAAACGGCTGTTCCACCCAACCTGGCAAATTCGCAGGAGAGAATGCGGCACCCCTCCGTTCCCCGCAAGAGTACGGCTCCGCTTCTGAAAATGGTCCAGTCACTTCTCAGCAGGGGCTCCCGGTTTTCCATGAAGGTTCGCCGCGTTCCAGTCAGCACCAGATCCTGGAGTGCCACGTTCCTGACGGGGGATGAGCCTTCCCCCTGGATTTTGACCAGTTCTTCCAGGCCGCCGGCTTCCAGTCTGGCTGCAGCCAGGTCCGTTCCCTGTTCCGGATACAGGTAAAGGATATGTTCCTTTCTGTCCAGATACCATTCTCCGGGAGCATCCAGTTCCTCAAAAACATTCTCTACAAATTTATATTTTTCGTGCGGCGGAGAGGGACGGTTATTCTGCCAGCCCCCTTGTTTGACCAGTGTATTTCCATTCTTCCCCGTAATGCGGAAGTGCATGTCTCCCCACATGCGATTATGAAGGGCATGCAGATACGCACCCGCCGGATTTTTCCAGCGGGCTACCCGGTCCGGATCGTCCGCGTCCGGGGCCGTTCCCTGGAAAATGCGTTCTCCGGGAGTTACGTTGGGATACCTGGCCATATGCATGGGTTTGCCGTTGACCAATAATACGTCCATTTCCAGTCCGGAGGGCACGGAAGTTCTCATGATCCCATCACGGAAGGGCTTCCAGTCCGCAACAAAGGGCTGAGCACCGCTCAATACCGCCTTATGCGGATTCTTGGCACGAATAGTCAGACCGGAATGAACCGGACGCAGGAGCAGCGGTTCCGCCAGGTGATAAATACCGTCGGCCAGGATAATCTGGCAGCCTTTTCCGTAATGCCCTTGCCCGGCCTTCCGCACAGCGGCCTCCACGGAACGCATCGGAAATTCTTCCGTCCCCGCATGAGCGTCATCTCCGTCAGGAGAAACAAATATATCCGCTCCCAGGCTCCAAGAAGCGCAGCAAAGCATCCACAAAATAAAAATAAAACCATTCATGTCGTTCTTTGTGAAAAGACCGCCGCCAGAAACCGGGCAGCCTGAAAAAACCGCCGTTTTCCCAACACCTGCACTTAACCATGAAGCGGTCTATTTTGTTAAAGGATACGCATTTCCATGATTTTTCTTTCATCCTGCCCGTCATTATTTTCATCTGCCGCATCAACACAGCTTTCCCCTCTTCTTCCACGTAATAAAAAAGCTGCCCCGCACGGGGCAGCTGTCGTCAACTTCATGAATACGGATTTCTCCGCTATTTCATGAAGCCGTTAAAAGCAGAAATTGGTTTCTATGTTTTTCAAGCGTTCCCTGACGGCTTCCGGCACGGCGGATTTTTCCTCCTGCGTATTGTAGGGGCCGGAATACAGAACCTTTCCCGCAGAGTCCGTCACATGAACTGTGGTTCCCGTCCGGGAATTGGAAGAAACCACGATAGTCCCGTTGGCATCCGACATCCGGACGGAAGACATGCTCTGGCCCCCTCCGGAAACCTTGCCCATGGGAGGCATGGGCATTTGATGAAGTCCCTGCAAGCTCCGGAGCATCTGCGCCGCGCCGGGAGTCAGGTTCATCCGGCCGATGATGTCGTCCATCCGGTAATCATCCATGGCGGAATCCTTCAAAAACTCATCCATCATCTGCTGCATATCCAGAATACGCTGGGGGAGATTAGGCCGTGCAGCCATTCCGGAAAAAGGCGCCGTCTGACGCCGGACGGAAGGAACTGCGCGGGGCTGCGTGCGGGGATCCCCCTGGGCCGCCAGTATTTCTTCAGCGGAAAGCGTTCCCCCATCCAGGGTAATTTCAACAGTCTCCCTCTTTCCTTTCCGGTAAAATACAGCCGTAATCCTGTCTCCAGGCACCTTTTCAGACAGGGCTTCCGTCACAGACTGCGGACCGGAAAGGGAGACATCCCCCAGCTTGACCATGACGTCATTTTCCTGGAGCCCGGCCTTGGCGGCGGGGCTGTCCGGCATCACTTTGGTCACCAGCACTCCGGGGAATCCGCTAAGCTCCAGCTGCGCAACGAGCGCTTGAGGCACCGTGCCCGGAACAATTCCCAGTCTGGCCGGTTTGGAAGAGGGGAGCGGCTTCACCTGATGCGCGTACGGCGTCAGAGGAGGCGGCTGAAGGTTGTCCGTACTTCCTGCGGGCCGGTCAATGGAATATCCGGAGCCCGAACCTACCAGCAATCCCAATGTCAGAAAGATACAGGTTTTCATATCCATGTGAGATAATATACAGCATCTGTCCATACAATGTTCAAAATTTGTGCATTTTTTTCGCCGCTTCCGGGACGGCATCCTTCGCCGCAGAACACCGGAAAACGCTAGGCATCTTTCCTGCCTGCCAAGGAAAGCCGCAATGCCGCAGCAGATCGCACAATTCCGGCGATATTCATGCACCGCAATTTTTAATATTCCTTTTCAGGAAGAATTTTGCGGATAACGGCGGGAGCAATCACAGGCACGCGCTCATCCCCTCCCTGCAATTCAAAAAGGGTGGGCGTCCGGAGCAACTCCCGCTTTTCACCGGGAATCACAGGAGTTTCAGCCTTTTCCGAGGGAACTTCCCCGGCATTTCCGGCTGCCATCGTCCCTACGGGCGCCACCAGAGCATGTTGAACCAGCATGACGGCCCCCACAACGGCAGCCGCGGAAATGCCGGAAATACAGGCACAACGCCGCCACAGGGGGATGTTCAGCGCTTTTTCCCGTTTTTCATCACTGGCGCAATTCATGGCTTGCGCCATTTTACAGACGGAAAATTCCAACATGGAAGAAGCGGAAAGCCTTTTCAACCGGGTTTCCATCTCATGTTCGGATTCCGCACACATCAGGGCACAGCATTGTTCCCTGAACAGGACTTTTGCCGGAGAGGGCCGAAAACGTTTCAAAAGGGATTCCATCTCATGAATTTCATCATCGGAGATTTCATCACGCCGGAAACGGCTCTCCAAAGGGAAGATTTCCTCACACTTTCCGGCCAGCCGGGAAATCAGTTCATCAGATACGGGAAGGGGCTGCAGGACGGCAGTACCGCCGTCTTCCTCCCCTGCGGCGGATGATGTTGTTTCATGGTTCATAAGGGTAGAGCGGCATTAGAATTGATTCTTTTTATTTCTCAAAGCCCTGCGGAGCAAGTCAATACCGTAACGGTACCGGCTCGCCGCCGTATTCTGCGAAATTTCCAGCGTTTCCGCAATTTGCTGAAAAGTTTGTTCCCCCCATATTTTCAAGACAATGACCTCGGAGAATTTGGAAGGGAGCTTCCTGAGCTGCATTTCCATGAACTGTTTGAGTTCCTCATCTGCCGCAGCACTGGAAAACCAGGGGTCCGTATAAACATCTTCGTCCCGTTCAGAGGCGCAGGCTTCATCCTCCCTTTTCTGGCGGCGGTCGGATTTGCGGCCATAATCCACCGCCAGACGCCGGATGGAGGCAAAGACATAGGAAAGCCACGCCTCCTGCCCACCCACAAATTCCCCGGAAGCCTCCTTGCGAGCCAAACGTACCAGGGCATCCTGAAGTATATCCTCCGCATCTTCCGGAGAGCGGGACTGCTGGCGTGCAAACAGAAGCAGCTGGGAAGCATGTTCCCGCAACCACTCATCCCAACTCAGCAAATGGCTGCTTTCTTCATCAACCTCCTCATTCCTGACGTAAGCCGGCGTATTCATTTCTGCATCCGTACATTCGGTTCCTTCATCAGCCATAGCGCAACAGCCCTGTTTTTTTGTTTAAAATAAAAAACGGAAAGGCATGGCCCTCCCCCTTCGACGGAAGACGGCCATGCCTTTCGGAACAATTTTTACTTCTCCTGATTGATATGTTTCCGCATATTGTCAATCCACGGTTCCAGTTTTTTGGCGGCTTGAGACTCCGGATCGGCATCACGGGCAATTTCCAGGTATTCCAAAGCCTTGGGCAAATTACGTTCCAAGACATACCCATCACTGATATATTTGGCGATCTTCAGGCGGATGGGAGGAAGCGTATCCTTTTTCTCCAACATCTGCAATGCTTCCTCCCGGCCGGCGCGCGTTTCTTCTGCGGAGATCCTCCCCGAATATTTTTGGCAGAACTGTTCCCACATAAGCCGCTGCTTCTCCATGGCTGCGGCTTTTTCAGACTTCTTTCCAAAACCGTATCTGTCCTCCGGGTCCAGAGCGGAAATTTCTGCAATCAACTCCTTCTGGAAAGGCTGCAAATCTTCCGGAAGCACGTTCAAGGCCTTAACCAGTTGCTCCAGTTTTTCCTTTCCTTTCAATGGCTGGGCCGCCGCTACGGCCTCTTTCAACTTCCTCCTCGTTTCTCCGGCGGCCTCCAGTTTTTTCAGATATTCCTCCGGGGTTCTGGTGGCACCCACTATTTTAGCGTAGGGAGCGCCATTTCCTTCCATCAACAGAACGGATGGGAACGAGGAAACGCCATAACGCCGCATCAGCTCTTCATGGAATTTTAACTGTTCCGGCGGCATTTTCCCGGCAGCCTTGGGGAAATCCAGTTCCAGCAGCACGAATTGATGATCTGCCGCATATTTGGCGAACGCATCCGTGTCAAAAATATTTTTGCGCAGGTGAATGCATCCGGGACACCAGTCGGAACCGGTAAAATCAGCCAGCACAGGATGTCCGCCCTTTCCGGCCTTCTCCAGCGCTTTATTCCAATCAGTCTCCCAAGAGGAAGACGCGGAACAAATCAAAGCGGAGGACAAGGAAAGAACACCAATTGCAGGAAAAAATGAATTTCTCATCTTAACCGTACTATAACAGGATACCGGGGCTTGTCATTCTTTTTTAAGGGCTGGCCCCCTCGGAACCGCAAGCCCCGCGAAATGCCGGAGAAAAGACGCCTATTGCTGTGAGCGGCGGCGGATATCCTGGCTCAGGCGCATGGCGCAGAAGTCCGGACCGCACATGGAACAGAAATGGGCTTTTTTGGCGTTGGCATGGGGAAGCGTCAGGTCATGGAAGGAACGAGCCTTTTGCGGATCCAGGGAAAGGTTGAACTGATCCTCCCAGCGGAATTCAAACCTGGCCTGGGCCAGGGCATTATCCCTCCATTGCGCGGATGGATGCCCCTTCGCCAGGTCTGCGGCGTGGGCCGCCAGTTTGTAGGTAACCACGCCTTCCCTCACATCCTCCCGGTCAGGAAGCCCCAGATGCTCTTTTCTGGTTACATAGCAAAGCATGGCGCAGCCAAGCTGGCCGATGATCGCCCCTCCGATAGCTCCGGTAATATGGTCGTAACCGGGGGCGATGTCCGTTACCAGCGGCCCCAGCGTGTAAAAGGGCGCTTCCATGCACCATTCCAGCTGCTTGCTCATGTTCTCCCTAATAAGGTGCATGGGAACGTGGCCGGGGCCTTCATTCATGACCTGCACGCCCGCTTTCCACGCGCGCATGGTCAAATCCCCCTGCACTTCCAGCTCCGCCAGCTGGGCGAAGTCGTTGGCGTCCGCCACGGAACCGGGCCGCAGGCCATCCCCGATGGAGACGGCAATATCGTAAGCCGCCAGAATGGAACAAATTTCATCCCAATGGGAATAAAGGAAATTTTCCTGTTCGTGGATCATGCTCCACTGCGCCATGATGGAACCGCCGCGGGAAACGATGCCCGTCATGCGCCGCGCCGTATGGTTCACGAACCTGAGCAGAAGGGCGGCGTGCACCGTCACATAGTCCACGCCCTGGCGGGCCTGTTCAAGCAGGGTATCGCGGAAAACCTCCCAACTCAGGTCAGCCACCTTTCCTCCCACCTTTTCCAGAGCCTGGTAAATGGGAACAGTACCGATGGGGACAGGGGAGTTTCTTAAAATCCATTCCCTCGTCGCGTGGATATTCTTCCCGGTGGACAGGTCCATAACGGTATCCGCCCCCCAGTGAATGGCCCAGCGCAGCTTTTCCACCTCCTCCTCAATGCTGGACCCCAGCGCGGAGTTGCCTATGTTGGCGTTGATTTTTACCAGGAAATTGCGGCCGATAGCCATCGGCTCACATTCCGGATGATTGATGTTGGTGGGAATCAGCGCACGGCCGGAGGCAATTTCATCCCTGACGAATTCCGGCGTAAAGTAGGCAGGCATGCGGCAGCCGTTCCGGCGTTCCGGGGCATGCTGGTGATCCAGGCGGTCGCGGGCCACCATGCTGGACGGCCCAAATCCCTCCTGCGCCTCCAATTCGGACGGACGCGGCATCATGGTGAGCGTTTCCAGGGCTTCCGCGGCTTCGTCCGGGCGGCTCTTGGCATTCGGATAGCGGTCGTATATCGCCTTGAAAGCCTGTTCCCTGCCCAAATTTTCCCGGATGGCGACAAATTCCATTTCCGGCGTAACGACGCCCTGTTGGGCGTAATAACGCTGTGTCACAGGCGTCTTGCCCGCAGCACGCAGGACGCTCTCGTGCCCCACATCCTCTTTCACATCCCCGCGGGCCCGTATCCAGGCGGCACGCAGGGAGGGAAGCCCCTCCTCCGCAGTTCCCTCATAAGCAGCGTCCCCCCAGGGGCCGGAGCAATCGTACACGCGCACCGGGTCATTAGGGTGGGCGGTGCCGTCGGGCAACAAGGTATCGCCCAAAATGATTTCCCTCATGGGAACCCGAAGATCCGGGTACAGACGGCCCGGAACATAAATGCGGCGGGAACCGGGATAAGACAAATTGGAGGTATCGTTCATGGGATGAATGCTGTTCTGTTCCGGCAGGGGAACAGCGGAAACGAAACCTCCCCGAAAAACGGGACAAGCCCGTTCAATCGAACTCCCTGCGGCGGAATTATTCGCATCAGGTTTGAAGGGTTCTGCGGGAACAGCATGCCGTTCCTGCAATCTCAGCCTTTATTTGGGCACCCCTGCCGAACTGGAAAAAGAATAACACGGACTTTCTTTTCATCCAAGCGTTTTCCAGCCCGGCGCGGTGAAACCGGAGAGCGTCAAAAAGACGGACTCCGTTCCCTCCCGGCAATCAACACGGGGAAGTTTCCCTACCCTCCAGGCGGATTCACGCGTTTTTCCTCCTCCATTTCAGCAGAAAAACGGAGTTGGCGATCACGACGACGGATCCCGCATTGTGAACCAGCGCGCCAGCCACAGGACCCAGGATGCCGCCCGCCGCCAGGATGATGGCGATGAAGTTCAGAGCCATGGAGAATGTCAGATTGCATTTGATTGTCCCCATCATGCGCCTTGACAGACGGAGCAGATGGGGCAGTTCCCGGATATCGTCATTGACCAGGACAATATCTGCGGCATCCACGGCAATGTCACTTCCTATGCCGCCCATGGCAATTCCCGCATGAGAGGTTTTCAAGGCAAGGGCATCATTGATTCCGTCCCCAACCATGCACACACGGTTCCGCTCCTTCTGGCACGCGTCAATCCAGTTGAATTTGTCCTCCGGCAGGCATTCCGCGCAAACCAGGTCAATCCCCAGTTGTCCGGCGACACGCGCGGCGGCATTCCCATGGTCCCCGGTCAGCAATACGGGAACCACTCCGGCATCCCTTACTTCCCGGATGGTGGCTACGGCATTCTCCCGCAAGGTATCCGACAGGGCGATCACCCCTGCGGCCTGCCGGTTCATTCCTATGAAGATCACGGAACACCCCTCCTCCTGATACCGTTCCGCCGCACGTCTGGCCTCATCGGACAGCTCCACCCCGTTTTCCCTGAACAATTCCAGGTTGCCGGCCAGAAGTTCCTTTCCCTGCGCCACAGCCCGTACTCCCCTGCCGGGAATCATGCGGAATTGCTCCGGTTGGGGAAGTTCCCGCACTGAATCTTTCCGGTAACAGCGGACAATCGCCTTGCCCAGAGGATGTTCAGAACGCAGTTCCGCACAGGCGGCATATCTGTAAATTTCCTGTTCCGGGAGCTCCGGCAGGAAACTGCGCACGGCCGCCACGCGCGGAGCACCGCAGGTAAGCGTGCCCGTCTTGTCGAAAGTGAGGTGGGACACGCAGGACAGGCGTTCCAGGGCATCCCCTTCCCGCACCAGAAAGCCATGCCTGGTGGCGTTCCCGATGGCGGCCATGACCGCCGTGGGAGTTGCCAGCACAAGCGCACAGGGGCAGAATACCACCAGAATGGTAACGGCGCGAATCAATTCGCCCGTGGCCATCCAGGCCCCCCCTGCGGAAACCAGGGCAATGGCAACGATCCAGGTGGCCCAGCGGTCCGCCAGCCTCACGATTTTAGCCTTCCCCGCATCCGCGGATTGGACGAGGCGAACCATGCACTGGATGGAACTGTCCTTCCCGGTCCTGGCCGCCTTCATGTCAAAGGTTCCGAACTGGTTGACCGTCCCGCTGGAAACCTCATCCCCGGCTTCCTTGTCTATCGGAAGAGGTTCCCCCGTCATTACGGACTGGTTGACGGAAGTGTGCCCGGAAAGAATAACGCCGTCCGCCGGAATCGTCTCTCCGGGCAATACGCGGAGAACATCCCCGATACGAACCTCTTCCGCCGGAATAACCTCCTCCCTTGCTCCTTCCACTTTCCGGGCGGTCGCCGGGGTCAAACGGACCAGCCTTTCAATACCCTTCCGGGCCCGGGCTACGGTCAGCTCCTCAAGGAGTTCCCCAAGCTGCATGATAAATGCAATTTCCGCCGCAGCGAAGTCCTCCCCAATGATGACGGAGGCAACCAGAGCGACGGAAACAAGAACATCCGCCTTAATATCCCAGGCCGTCGCCAGGCCAAGAACGGCTTCCAGCACAATGGGACCGCCGCACAGCACAATGGCTATCCATGAAATTTCAAAGGGCAAAGGTTCCATGCCAAGCATGCTCATCAACAGAGCTAATCCGGAAACGGACAGCAGTGCGACTTTCCGCCTTGTCCCTCCCCATTCCAGCAATTTTTCCAATCGGTCCAGCATATGATGATTTTTCTTTTTATACCCATACAGGTACGGGCATTTATATACCTATAGGGGTATAGGTTTTTCAAGAAAAAAATGAGGCCCCCCCTCCCGAACCTTCCAGAAAAAGGCATTAACCCCTTGTCCCATTCAAATCATGTTGGCAAACCGCTCAACCGCCTTGGTGAAGCGCGCGATCGTCTCTTCCGGGTCTCCGTGTTCAAGTCCGTCCCGGACACAATGGCTGATGTGCCCCTCCAGTACGACCTGCCCCACCTTATGCAAGGCGGACTTGGCGGCATTGAGCTGTGCAAGAACATCTTCACAGGGAACGTCTTCGTCAATCATCCTGTCGATTGCCTGCACCTGTCCGATAATCTTCTTGAGGCGGCGATGCAAATTTTCGGAATTCATGCATTGTTTCATGGCGGCGTTTCCTGATGCTGCTGAGGGGTACTCGTATTATCAAGTTATCAGGCAGACAGGAAATGCTGTCAAGAACAGAGTCCTCCCCCGGCAGGCGGCTCCGTGCATCTTCCAACGGAAACACCGGACGGTTTTTCATTATTTCCCCCTCTTTCCCTTTTGCCGGGGAACTTTCTCCATTCCTTGCTCTTCTTTCCGCGCGGAGTGTGGTTGGGAGTCCGTCAAGCGGAACCGGCCTTGATGTCGGGAGCCTGGTAAAGCCTCTCCCGAGCATGATGTCCGCCCATGACCATCGTCAGAAAATTCCAGCCGTATCTTTCATAAAAACCCGAGAGATCCGTTACCAGGTAGAGCCTGGAATATCCGAGAGAGGCCAAATCCTTCCTCACAAAATCCAGCACTACCCCGGCTATTCCCCTGCCGCGTTTCCTTTCCTCTACAAAAAGAGCACATAAATTGGGAGTTAAGTCCTTCCGGTCATGAAAATCGTTTTCAATTACTCCGGCTCCCGCAATGATATTCCGCTGCCCGTCCACAATAACGTACCATTGAGGAATCCCTGTTTTCCGCTCCATGCATTCCTTCATGCTTTCTTCATAAACTTCTGAGGGAATGACCTATTTGGAACTTGTAACGGCGCAAGATAGTTGCGATATGCGGGACAGGTTGTTGCGATATTTCGCCACTTGCGGCCAGGAAAAGCCCCTTTCCGGAAGCCTGAAAAGAGGTGAAAAAAACGCCTGAAAACGGGTGAATTTGCGTGACTTTTACCCCCGAATTTGCTATAAAAAACTCACCGGAAGGAAGGTTGATCCGTACCTTGAACCGGGGCTATTGCCGCCGCTGCCATCAGCTTTATTTTGGCGTTGCAAAGGGAGTGCATAATTTCCGCCCTGCGCTCGCGCGGCACCCCATAAGGCCGGGGGTTGCCTGTCGTCACCATCCGGAACATCCGGGCGTATAAATCAGGGGAAGCCTCGGCACTGTGCCAGCACCAGCAGGACCAGCGGGAATTCTCCGATTCCCCGCGCCGCCAGGGCACTTCAATCCGGCATGCCTCCCGTCCGTATTCTTCAATCATGGTTAAGGCATACGTTAAATCCTCCGGGGCTGAATCCGGTAAATGCCGCTCCTGAAGAACATCGGCCAAATGGACGGCCACATGGGCACGCACGGCATAGCAGCACCCATAGGTTAAATGCCGATCATCCCCGGAAGAGTACCACAGGCACTCCGGATGGTCCGTCATCCAGTGCAGCCAGTCCCCATCTAAAAGCGCCGTGTCAGCATCCAGCTTGACGAGTATATCTTCAGGGGCTGCCCCTGCCGTCATGGAGCGCAGCACTCCCACAATGGCGCCGGGGCCGCGTAAATTCCCGCCGCGCATCCAGGATGTCTGATCATAGACGGCTCCCAGCTCTTCCAAGGCCTCCACCGTTCCGGCATCCACCGGAGCGTGGCAATCATCCAGCACCCGAACCAGGGCAGACGGGCAGGCCATCCGGGCGCACCTGGCCGCCGCTACGGCTTCCGGGGCGTCTTCCTTATACGTGAATATGTGAATTCTGATCATAAAAAACTACGGTCCCCACGGATAATACGTGCCGCCCCCTACGGGAAGCTGAATGGTGCCCAGGGCATACTGGATTACCTCGTCGCCTTTAATGACGGCCAGAGGGAAGGAATAATAAAACAACCGGGACGGCCTTGCGCCGTCTATGGATGTAAGCATGAAGGGATCTACCGTCCCCGCGGAGGAAATGACGGCCATGCCCGTGATTTCCTCGTTTTCATTCAGAATCAAATTCAGCCAGACTTCCCCTTCCATCATCGGCAAATCCTTGCTTGCCGGGGCATCTCCCAGCACGCGGCCATTCAGCATGATTTTCCCGGGCGTGATGGTGGCTCCCGTCTTCTGGCCGTCTTCATCGTATTCCAGTTGAACGCGGAATCCGTAGTCGTTCGGCTCCGGCGTCGCGGATGACCAGATAACCTCGCCGCGGGGGCTAACGGTCGGGGCCTTGGGGCTGATGCGTGCGTTGGAATCGTAAGTCAGGGACAGGGCGGGATTGTCCTGCACCTGATCCTGGTTGTCCCGGTCATCCATAGCGGCCTGGTTGCTGTAAAGCTGCTGCTGTCGGTCAATCATGCTTTGCAGGCTCAAATGGTCGGGAACTCCCGTGGATATATACGTGTTGCCCGCGGATAAATCCACCGTGACGCCCTGTATGACCGTCCGCATGTCCAGCCAGGCCGGGTTGGCTCCTGCAATCGACAAGCGCCGCCCCAGCAGCAGGTCCGGGCGGATGGCCGCCAGGGCGTCCACGCTTCCGGCCCAGGGAGCCACGCGGGTCATTTGGTAATAGGCGGCCAAGACGGGCCTGTAATTTGGCCAGTCCGCTTCGCCGCTCCCGCTGCCTCCGGACGGAGGCGGGAATGCAGAACCGTCCTCCGGTCCCAGGGTGCCGTGTCGGTCCACTTTGTAAGACCGTCGGCGAACATTGGTCGTGATGCCCCGCCAAGTCAGCCAGTTATAATACCTCGTCACCTTGTCCCCGTTAATCGTCACGGTTTTTTTCCTGGGGAATATCAATTCAAACCCCTTTTTCGGAGGGGAATCTATGTAAACATATTGCTTGAAGACTACTTCGCACCACTTGATCGCCGTACAGGATTCCGATAAATCGCCAAAAGCAAGCCTGTACTTGGTGGCGCTCGTGCTATAATTTTTGGCTTCCTGCCCTTCCACGGCGGGGGTTTCCCGTTGGATCGCGCCAAATTGCGCGCCTGGCACCTTGGCTAATTCCGGAATCCAGTTAGTCCACCACTTTCGGGCATCCTCCGGCCCGGTCGGCATCTTTTCCCCCAGGACCATCATTTCCGGTTTGGCAAAATTGTATTGGGGGCCATCCACGCCATCCTCGTCGGTGTCGTCCGGGTCATCCCCCGTTCGCGGGTCGGACAGTTGCACGATCGTGCAGCCTTCCTGGTGCAAGTCCGCCCCGGCTGGGTGAACAACCGTGGACGTGGCGTACTTGCCCCGCGTCATCACCACCCCCACCGCGGGGGGCACCAGGTCCACCCGTTCCGTCAGCTGGATTTTTGACAATCTGTGCGCGATCCGGTCCAGCGTCACCGGGTCCAGGCGGTCCCCGTCCGCAATGTGCAGCACGGGGCTGGCTCCGGAATAATCAAACCAGGCCACCATGCCGGGCCGGGAACTTAGGAATTTGCGCAGCAGGGAGGCGTGCTTGTCACAGGCGACATCCGTGTCCCATATCCAGGCGGAATCATCCACATCCAGCACATAATCCGTCACCAGCGCCCCATGTTTGCGGGCGTTGTCCAGCACCGTCCGGAGGGCCGCCGCGATCTTGATGCGCCGTTTGACCGACGCCCCGGAGGATAGGCCGGAAAACGCCGCAAACGAGAAAGCAATCCTGCCCGCCCCGATGCCGGAGCCGAAAAACGTCGTGCCCTCCATCGGCTTCCAGTGGTCGCAAATTTCCACCTGCCACACGTAGCCGGACGCGGACAAGGCGGCATCACATTTGCGCACGGTGCCGTCCAGCACCGTCACGCCGTCCCACGCCACCCGCACGCGCTCTTTATAAGAGAAGGGGGCGGCATCCATCATTTCCCGGCCCAGCTGGAAAGACACCTGGGCCGCCGTAAAATTCCGCCATTGCCAGCTGCATGACTGGCTGGCCAGTCCCGTCAATTCTACTGTTCTAATGTCCATACCCCCGCTGTGAATCAATCTTGTTCAGGCGGCTTTTCAGCTCCGCCACTTCCGCGTTCAGCTTTTGCGCCGTTTCCTGGCTCCTGGAATACCTGCCTAGTATCTCCCGCACCAGCTCCACCATGCCGTGAATCGCGGGCGTTTCGTCCTGGCCGCGGTCGTTGCCAAGAAGCATTTTCAGCTGGCTGGCCAGCTGGGCACGTTCGCCCTTGTCCACCTGTCCGTCCTGTAACGCCTTGCGCACAACGTCCTCCACCTGGTAAAGGATTTCATAGTCGGAACTTCCGGCCAGATCCCCCGCTTTCTGAACAGCCCCCTCCCGGTATTTCCGCATCCATTCCGTCAGTTCCATTGCTGCCATGCTTTTGGCCTGGATGTCTTCAGGCAGGGCGGTTACTTTCCGGGCGGCTTCTTCCAGGCCCTTGATTTTCTGTTCCTGGTTTTCCTGTGTCTTTTTAGCGGTCAGGATGTCATTCATGGACTTCCAGGCTTGTTCCGCGGCTTTCACCATGCCCCGGTCGGCGTCGGAATTGTAAGCATTGCCGAATTTTTCTTTCAGGGCTTTTAAGAATTCTTCCGTCCATTTGGCGTCACTCTCGTCCCGCTTGTCCCATAACTTCTGGTCCTTGTTGCGCAAGCGGCCAATCGTGTCCCGAAACCTGGTGGCGTTCTCCTGGGCCTTTTTATTACCCTCCGCATACTTGTCCGCAAATCCAGAGAAGGAATCTAGGCTTGCTTCCAGTGTTTCCACAGCCGTGTTCATGGCCGTTTTGGTAGCGTCCAGTTCTTTCTTACGCGCTTCCGCGGCTTTGGATAGAGCTTCCGCCGCCGTCCGGGAAATTGTAGCATCCCTCCGCTGGTTATCCTGCCAGGCATCCGTCTTTTTCGTTTCCGTTTGCACGTCGGAATCTGCCTTTGCCTGGACGCCCTGCACAGTCAGAACATTATTCAGCCGTTCCTTGGCCGTCGTCACAGCTTCATCTAAAGCTTCTTGCTCTTTGAATAAATCAGCCAAAGATGCTGTTCTGTTTTTGATTACCTCTCTGGCGACTTTTAACGCATCCGCATAAGCCATATACAAGGCATCCCCGGACTTGCCGCGCACATCGCCCAGCAACCCCGTATTCTTGATGCCTTCCATCATGTTGTTCAAGGCGGCCTCCTGCTGCTGTTTTTCTGCAATCAGCCGGGCCATCATTTCTCCATTGGTGGCGGATGGCATGCTGGCATCTTTCCGCATGCCATCCATTAAAGCTTGTACATGCTTCAGGGTTTCTTCGTCCTGATTCTTTTTCTGCTGTAATCCGGCCACCAGCGGGATGCCCACGCCGCCCAGCATGGCCGCTTTAGCCATTTCTTTCGGCGCGTCTGCAATTTCCTTTTCCAGCTTCTTCTTTTTGGCTGCCAGTTCCTGCCATTGTTTCAGGGCCGCTTCCGCATTCTTGAAAGCGTCCGCCTGGCCGTAAAATTGCTTCGTGTCTAAATTCTTCACTCCCGCCGCTGCCGGGCTGGATTGGGTAAGCTCCTGCATGCGCCTGATCTGTTCCGCCTTGGCTTCGGCCAGTGCTTCGGCTTTTTTCACGGCATTTTCCGCCTGCTGCCGTTCGATAGCCCGGCGTTCTCCGGCGTCTTTGGCGTCGATGGCCGCCAGGGCGTCCCGGGCCTGGCTCTCCGTCATTTCCCCGCGAATCTGTTTTTGCCTGATGATGCTGCGGTTCTTCTCATTTTCGATGGCCAGCAGCTGGGCCTGCATTTCCAGGTTCCGGCTCGCCTTTTCGTCCAGGGCTTCGATCGTCCTTTTGCGGGCGTCGTAAGCGTCATTGATCTGTTTGACCAGGGAATGTTCCTTCTTCAGCGCCTGTTCCTGGTTCAATCTCCCCAGTTCCGCACTCATGCCCGCCTGCCAGGCTTCCACCTTCGCTTTCCCCTTCGCCAGCACGTCCGCAAGTTGCGCGGACACTTTTTTAGCGCCCAGGCCAAACGCATCATTCAGGGCATTTCCGGCAGCCCGGCCCAGCCCCCAGGCTTCCTTGCCCAGGTTGAGGACATTGGTGGCGTTTTGCAGGCCGCCTTTGAACTTGCGCCATTCCTGCATTTTATCACCCGCCCAGGTTTGAACCTGTCCGGGAAATTTGGATAAGGCGTCAATGCTGCGCTGTAGCCATCCGGACTGCTGCTTGACGGCATCCGCAGCATGGCCCACCGTTTTGTCCGCGCCCTGGACCGTTGCGCCCAGCGCGTCCAGTCCGTCAATCCTCACAGTCCAGTCATTAGGCGTTGCCGCCTGTGTCTCCGGATAAGCGGGCACGGCTCCCGTCTGCCCCCCCACGCCTCCGGATGGAAGCGCCGGAACAGACTTGACCGCCCGGGACAATTCATCCATGCCCTTGCGTACCTGGTCCAGCGTCCCCTCCGGCTTGGTAGATGCGGCCAGGCTCTTGGCCAGCGTGGCGTCCATCCTGGCCAGCAGCGCGGCAATCTGGTCCAGCCGCGCCATCATCCATTCATTCCCGCCTTCCCGGGCGGAGGGGACAGGAAGGGGGGAATGATCCGGGGCAGCAGCCCCGCGGGCCACCTCTTCCACGGCTTTGGACACCCGGGCAATTCCGGACTGCATTTCTTCCAGGGCCTTGTCCGTCCGTCCCTGGGCGGACGTTCCGTTGGCCGCCACTCCTTCCGCATGGGCGATCGTCCCGTCCAGATGGTCCAGTCCCTCCACCTGTATGGTCATCTTGCCAGGGGCGGATGCCCCGGAGAATGCCCGGGCATCCGCCACGGTTCCCACCCCTCCGGAAATAAGTTCCCGCGGCAGCCCCTTGGCTGCCGTGGAAAGATCGTCCACCCCCTTGCGCACCTGGTTAATCCCGCTCATGTCCGCCCGGGTGCCAAGCGTCAGGGATATGTCAATATTGTTGTTCATCAGTTGATTTCTCCGGTCAGGGCAAATTTGAATTCTACGGCCTGCCAGGCCGCCCCGCGCAAGTCCACCCCGTACCAGTGTTCACTGGTCAGGGGGTACGGGCGGGGAGGGTCCACGGTGGCGGCGTATTCCCTCACGCGCTGGGGGCGGCCCTGGTAATAGCAGGTCAGCCAAGTGACGCGCCCCAGCGGGTGCAGCGTGAACAATTCCTGGACGTCCAAGCCCCAGGCACGGGCCGCCGCCGCTGTCGGGAACGGATGGGCCACTGTGAAAGACAGCTGCATCAGGGCGTTGCCCCGCGCCCGCTGAAGCATCCAGGAACTGCCCAGCACGCCGTCCCGCTGCACCTGGACGGAGGCCGTAACGTCCACCGGAGCCGCCATAAGATCCCCCTGTTTGCAGAGCGTGACCGCATCCAGGCCGTCCGGACGGTAAATCACCGTGTCTGTGGATTCATAGGCCATTAGAAGGAATCAGGATTGAGTGAAATAGCGGAAAAACGCCACGGAGGCGGAATCCTTGAGAACAAAGGAAGGGTATTCAATCGCCGTGAATAATTTGCGGCCTCCCTGGGCGTTAATGGCTTCGACTGTAAGGATCACTACTTCCTTGGTCTGGTAAGATCCGGCATCACCACGCGAAAACCGTAATACCCAGTTGCGCCGCGCCCAAACCTGGGACGCCTGCCACGGTTCCGCCAGTCCCACCAGCGCGGCAACTACGGCGGCCATGGCCGGGGCCTGCTCCGCTGGTATTTCGTCCGCCGTATAGCGGGCCGGAGGGCGATAACCGCTCTTGTCCCGATAAATGGGCGTCAAAATGAATTCATCCCATTGACCCGGACGGGGGAACTGTATTTGTATTTCTGCGTCGTTCATGATTAGAGAGGTATGTTAATATCTTCAAAATCCGCTGTTTCCTCGGATTCAATGGCATTGACGGCCATTGCTTCCAATGCGTGATAGGTTG